>Ga0206117_100065_pt1 | contig 205812 bp, 190 predicted proteins | sample 3A5Ametagenome_FD_177997 | JGI IMG/M metagenome (GOLD analysis project Ga0206117, IMG submission 177997) | Enriched microbial communities from leaf-cutter ant dump, University of Wisconsin, Madison, United States - 3A5A | ecosystem: Environmental > Terrestrial > Nest > Insects nest > Nest dump... | reverse complement strand
AGAACTATCCGGTGGCCGTCGGCAGCCGCAGCGCGAGCGGCCCCACCGAGACCGTCTCGGTGGTCGGCCCGCTGTGCACCCCGCTGGACCTGCTCGCCGACCGCATGGAGCTGGCGTGCGCCGGCCCTGGCGACCTGATCGCGGTCTTCCAGTCTGGCGCCTACGGTGCCAGCGCCAGCCCGCAAGCCTTCCTCGGCCACCCGGCGGTGGTCGAGGTGCTGGTCTGAATCGCATCAAACGATGAGCACGCCCGCGACCGCGCTCGCCCTGGAACCGCCGGCGGGTAGTTTCCGCTCCGCCGTCCAGCCCTTGATCGCGGGCCGCTGGCTGGATCTTCCCATCCTCGCGCTGGCGCTGCTGGCGGCCTATGCCACGCCGCTGCTGACACTGCGGCTCACCACCAGCTGGAGCGGGCCGCGCATGGTGGCGGTGGCCGGCGCCTGCACGCTGGTGTTCGCGGTCTTCGTGCTGTGGCTAGCGCGGCGCTTGCCGGCCTGGTCCGCCTGCCTGACAGAGCGGTGCGCCCGCCTGTCCCTGCCTGCCATCCTGGCGCTGGGTCTGCTGCTGCGCCTGGGCTGGATGCTGCTCTTCCCCGCCGAGCCCGGTTCGGACGGCGCCATCTACACCGCCCTCGCCCGTCAGCTGGTGGAAGGCCAGCCCTATGAGATTTCCGGCACCAGCGCTTACTGGCCGGTGGGCTACCCGCTGTTCCTGGCCGCCTGGATGAGCATGCTGGGCACCGGCAAGGCCGCCTGGCTGGTCTCCAACCTGGTGCTTTTCGTCGTCGCCTGCTGGGGTGTGGGCCGGCTTGCCGGCCAGCTCGGCGGCCCCGTAGCCGGCCGGCTGGCGGCGCTGCTGTTCGCCGTCTGGCCGAATCTGCTCACCAACACCGCCACGCCCGAAAAGGAAATGGTGGTAGTCGCGTTGCTGCCCTGGGTGTGCCTCGTCATCGTCGGCGCCCTGCGCGGCACCGGCCGGAACTGGCACGCCGTTCCGGCTGGCCTGATGCTGGGCGCCTGCGTGCTGGTGCAGCCAGCGCTGCAATTCCTGCTGCCGACCTTCTGGATACTGCTGCTGGTCGGCCTGCGCCCCACCGCGCGGGCGCTGCTGCTGTGCCTGCTGCTCGGCCTGGGCACCGCGCTGGCCATCGCGCCGTGGACGCTGCGCAATTACCAGGTGTTCGGCCAGTTCGTGCTGGTCTCCACCAATGGCGGCGACAACTTCTACCGCGCCAACAACCCGCAGGCCACCGGCGGCTACACCAAGCGCGGCGAAATCGACCTCGGGGACCTCGGCGAACTGGAGCGCGACCGCGAGGGCAAGCGCCTGGCGATGGAGTGGATCAAGTCGGCTCCGGCGGACTTCGCCGCGCTGATTCCAGAAAAGCAGGCCCGCTTCATGGGCGACGATGCCGCTGGCGTCTACGGCACCTTCAAGGTCGGCGGTGCCAGCGACGACAACCGGCTTTACGCCGCCTTGAAGGCACTGGCGAACGCCTGGTGGCTGGCGATGTGGGCGGTGCTGGCCGCCGCGGCGCTGGCCCTGCGCAATCGCGCGAATGCCTTCCCCGCGCTGGCACGGCTGCCATTGTGGCTGTGGCTTTACCTCTTCACGCTGCACAGCGTGTTCGAGAGCGCCGGCAAGTACCACGTGCCCATGCTGTGGGTGCTGCCGGTGCTGCTGGGCAGCTACCTCGCGCACCTGGGCCGCCGGGACGCCCGCTGATGCTGCGCCGCCAGCTGTTCCGCTTCCTCGTCGTCGGTGGCGGCGCCACCGCGCTGCACTACGCCATCTACCTGGCGCTGCTCCTGCCCGGGGTGACGCCGGTGGCGGCCAGCAGCATCGGCTTCGTCATCAGCGCCGGCTTCAACTACCAGCTCAACCGGCGCTACACCTTCGCCTCCCGCCGCCGCCACGCCGAGGCCCTGCCCCGCTTCATCGCCACCGCGGCAGTGGGGCTGGCGCTCAATGCGGCCATCCTGGCCGGCCTCACCCAGCTCGGGCTGCATCCCGTTCCCGCCCAGTTCGGCGCCACGCTGGGCACGCTGGTCTGGAATTTCCTGCTGAACCGGCTGTGGACCTTCCGCGCCGGCGCGGCCTCCTCGTCCAGCAAGGAAAACGCGCTGCAATGAGACTGTCCATCGTCGTCCCCTGCTACAACGAGGAAGAGGTTCTGCCCGAAACCGTCAAGCGCCTGGCCGAGTTGCTGGAGCGCCTGAGCAGCCAGGGCCGTATCGCCGCCGACAGCCATGCGCTGCTGGTAGACGACGGCAGCAAGGACCGCACCTGGGCGCTGATCGAGGAGTTCTCTGCCCAGTCGAAGTGGATACGCGGCATCAAGCTGTCGCGCAACCGCGGCCACCAGAACGCCTTGCTGGCCGGCCTCTTCCATGCCGACGGCGACGCCATGGTCAGCGTTGACGCCGACCTGCAGGACGACCTGGAAGCCATCGCCCAGATGGTGGATGCCCACCTCGCCGGCATGGACGTGGTCTATGGCGTGCGCCGCCGCCGCGAAACCGACACTGTCTTCAAGCGCGCCAGCGCCGAGGGCTACTACAAGCTGCTGGCGCGCATGGGCGTGGAGATCGTCTTCAACCATGCCGACTACCGCCTGCTGAGCCGGCGCGCCGTCAGCGCGCTGCGCGAGTACGGCGAGAGCAACTTCTTCCTGCGCGGCATCATCCCGCAGCTGGGCTTTCCCTCCGCCACGGTGTATTACGACCGCGCCGAGCGCTTCGCCGGCGAATCCAAGTATCCGCTGAGCAAGATGCTGGCCTTCGCCTGGCAGGGCATCACCTCCTTCTCGGCGGCGCCGCTGCGCATGATCACCGGCCTCGGCCTGCTGATCTCGCTGGGCAGCTTCGCCATTTCCGCCTGGGCGCTGTGGGTGAAGCTGTTCTCCGAGCACGCGGTGCCCGGCTGGGCCTCCACCGTGGTGCCCATCTACCTGCTGGGCGGCGTGCAGCTGCTGTGCGTCGGCATCATCGGCGAGTACCTGGCCAAGATCTACCTGGAAACCAAGCAGCGCCCGCGCTACTTCATCGAGAAGACCGCCGGCGAGCCGCAACGTCCGCAATGAGCATCCGCCGTTCGCTGGGAATCAGCGCGTTCTCCCAGTTCTCCACCTTCGCGATCAATTTCGCCAGCGTCATCATCGTCTCGCGGCTGCTGACGCCGAGCGAGATCGGCATCTTCTCGGTGGCCGCCTCCATCCTCGCCTTCGCCCACGTCTTCCGCGAATTCGGCGTCGGCCAGTTCCTGATCCAGGCCAAGGAGATCACCCGCGAACGGCTGCGCGCCGCCTTCACGGTGACACTGGCCATCTCCTGGGCCATCGCGGCACTGCTGCTGCTGCTGCGCCACCCCGCCGCCGCCTTCTACGACAACGCGGGCGTCGCCGGCGTGCTCGGCCTCATCTCGATCAACTTCGTCATCCTGCCCTTCGGCTCGCCGCTGCTATCCCTGCTGCGGCGGGAGCTGCAGTTCGACAAGATCGCCCTGGTCAATATCGCCAATGCGCTGGTGGCCAGCACGGTGACCGTCATCACCGCCTACATGGGCGAGAGCTACCTGAGCATGGCCTGGGGCGCGATCGCCGGCAACATCGCCAACGTGGTGCTGCTCAACTTCATCCGCCGCGGCCAGATCTTCATGCTGCCCACCACCCGCGGCCTGGGCGAGGTGGTGCGCTTCGGCTCCATGGCCAGCACCAGCTCGCTGCTCACCGAGCTGGGCTCCAGCGCGCCCGACCTCATCCTCGGCCGCACCCTGGGTTTCGCCGACGTGGCCTTCTTCAGCCGCGCCGACGCACTGCGCAAGATGACGCTGGGCCAGCTCTTCGTACTGGTGCGCGGGGTCTACTTCCCCTCCTTCGCCAAGCGGGTGCGGGAGGGCGGCCACCCCGGCGAGATGTACTGCAGCTCCATGCCCTACATGATCGCCTTCACCGCGCCGGCGCTGGCGCTGCTGGCGCTGCTCGCCGGGCCGCTGATCCTCTTCCTGTTCGGCCACCAGTGGGAACGCGCGGCACCGCTCGCCTCCCTGCTGTGCGGCTTCGCGGTGCTGTCCACCTCCACCTCCATGGTCAGCACATCGCTCACTGCCGTCGGTAAGGTAGACGTGGTCATGCGCGCCCAGCTGTGGCTGCAGGGCGTGCGCATGGCCGCGCTGGCGTCCTCGCTGTGGTGGCCGCTGGAAGGCGTGGTGCTGGCCTTCAGCCTGGCTTACGTGGTCGAGCTGCTGCTGTACTTCAAGGCCCTGAACGTGGTGTTCGACGTCAGCGCCCGCCAGCTGTGGCAGGCCACCCGCAGCTCCTACCTCCTCGTGCTGTGGTCGCTGGCCGGACCGGTGCTGGTGCTCGCCGCCGACGATTTCCTCGGCCTCGGCCTGCCGCCGCTGCCGGTCCTTTGCCTGGCCCTGCCGCTGGCTGCCATCGGCTGGCTTGCCGGCGTGCAAATCCATAACCATCCCCTGAAGCCGGAGCTGGGTCTCATCCTCACCCGGCTGCGCCTCTGGCCGCGCCGATAACCTTTCTGTTTCATCCCATGCGGATTCTGTTTGCCACTACCCACAGCTACCTGCCTCAGCGCGTAGGCGGCTCCGAAGCCTCCACCCATGACCTCGCCAGAGAATTGCTGGCTCAGGACCATGAGCCCGCCGTCCTCTGCGGCCTGACCGCCAGCGGAACCACCTGGCTGCGCAACCGGGTCATCAAGGCCCTGACCCGCAGGCACTTCCCTGCCGATACGCGTCGCCCTTATCGCATCTTCCGCGGCTACGACATCGGCAGCAGCGCGATAAGGGAAGTCGCACGGGCGTTCGCTCCCGATGCGGCCATCGTGCAAGCCGGGCATCCGGTTCCGCTTGCACGCGCCCTGGTCGCGGAGGGAATCCCGACCGCCCTCTATTTCCGGGACGTGGATTTCGCCCGCCTCGGCGGGGACATCCCGGATCACCCGCTGCTCGGCTTCATCGCCAACTCCCGCTATACCGCGGCAGAAGTCGAACGCAGCCTGGGCATCGAGGCGGTGGTCATCCCACCGCTGGTCCGCTCCCAGGCCTACATGACCTCCAGGCGGCCGCGCCATGTCCTGTTCGTAAACCCGGTGGCCTCCAAAGGGCTGGAAACCGTACTGGAACTCGCCGGCCGCTGTCCCGACATTCCCTTCGTGCTGCAGGAAAGCTGGCCACTGGGAGAGGAAGGGCGCCGCAATCTCGTCAACCGCTGCCGGCCTCTGGGTAACGTCCAGGTCCGCGAGTCCACCCTGGACATGAAAAGCGTCTACCATGACACCCGCCTATTGATTGCCCCCAGCATTTTCCCGGAGGCCTGGGGCAGAGTCGCCACCGAGGCGCAGTTCAGCGGCATTCCCGTGCTGGCGAGCGCCGTCGGCGGCCTGCCGGAAAGCGTAGGCAGCGGCGGCATGCTGATCCCGGCGGGAGAAGGCGGGGACACCTGGCACCAGGCCCTGCGCAGCATCTGGGACGACCCCGCCCGCGAGCGGGCGCTCTCCCTGGCGGCAAGCGCTCATGCCAGGCGTGCCGAGATCCAGCCCGGGCAATTGATAAAGACACTCCTCGGCACCCTGAGTCATCTCCAAGCGCGCGCCACACCTCCTCCCATGTCATGAGGTATCGAAGATGGAGCTGTACTGGTACCAGTCCAACCCGCCAAACGTCGGCGATGCACTGAATGTCTGGCTTTGGCCCAGGGTCCTGCCGAATCTGGCCGACTCGCCACTAGACGGAACGTTCTACGGTATTGGCTCCATCCTGGATAAGCGCCTCAACTCACCCGGGCCGAAATACGTCCTCGGCAGCGGCGCCCGGCAGCGCGACACCGGCATCGCCCGCGAGGTCGATCTGCACTGCTTCGCCGTCCGTGGCCCGCTGACGGCCGAAGCACTGGGACTCTCCCCGGACAGGCACGCCGCAATCGACCCTGCAACCCTGCTCGTGCGGTATTACGCAGCGCAAACCACTGAGCGGCATGAGATCGGTTTCGTCCCCTACTTCACCGCGCCCGGCGACAGCTGGCGCCGAATCGTCGAGAATCTCGGCATGCGCTTCATCTCCCCGCACCTGGACGTGGAAGCTTTCCTGAACGAGATGTCCCGCTGCAGCTTCATCATCAGCGAGGCGATGCACGGGGCCATCCTCGCCGACGCCCTGCGCATCCCCTGGTTTCCGGTATGCGCCCACAACACCGGCCACGAAGGCGCGACCAGCCAGTTCAAATGGACCGACTGGTGCCGCTCCGTCGGCCTGGAGTATCAACCCGAACCGCTGCCGCCGATCTGGCCGGCCACTGGCCTGGTGGCAAGCACCCGCGGCTATTTCAAGCGCAAGCTCATCGAGCAGCGCCTGCGCGCCATCGCCACCGGCAAGCGCCGTTTCCTCTCCTCCCCCAAGGTATTCGACAGCAAGCTCGCCCGGCTGGAGGATGCCGCAGGCGAGTTCAACCAACTCCTGAGCCAGAACGCCACGTGACCGAACAAGCAGCAAAGAAGCGCATTCTTTTTCTTTCCCCCGCCATTCCCGACGCAGCAGGCTCGGGATGGGAGAAGCGGTCCTGGTCGCACCTGCAGGCACTTTCCGCCGAAGCGGAGGTTGATCTGCTGCTCTGCCTGCTGCCCGCGCAGCGCCGGGCCGCCGACGCCAATGCGCTGCAGAAAGCGGCGGCGCTGTGCCGGCGCCTCGCCATCCTGCCCATCCGCCCTTCCGCGCGCCGCGCCGCCGCGCGCCTGCCGGGGCTGACACTGCTACGCCGGCTGCCGCTCTTTCCCGGCCCCCTGTACGACATCGAGAGCGATACGACCGAAAGCCTGCTCCCGCCCACCCGCTACGATCTCGCCTTCTGCTTCCGCCTGCGCAGCCATGCCTTGCTGGACGAGGCCGGCCGGCGCGCGGGCCTGCAATGGCGACGCCGGTTCGTGGACCTGGACGACATCGAATCCCAGGTGCTGTGGCGCGAATTCCTCGCACGACGCGGCGACTTCGGCCTCGAGCGCTGGCTGCTGATCCTGGCCGACTCCATCAGCGCCCGCTCCAGCGAACGCGATGCCCTGCGCCATGCGGACGCGGTGGGTGTGTGCTCCAGCGTGGATGCCGCCAAGCTGGCCAAGCGCGGCGCCGAGGCGGCGATCAGCATCGTGCCCAACTCCTTCCCGGCTCTCGCCCCCTTGCCGGAGGCGCTGGGAGACGGCCCGGGCCGGCTGCTCTTCCTCGGCACCCTGTCCTTCAAGCCGAACGAAGACGCCATCCTCTACTTCTGCGCGGAGATCCTGCCCGTGCTGCGCCAGCGCCACAGCCAGGCCTTTGCGCTGGACATCGTCGGCCGCGGCCCGTCGCCGGAGGTGCAGGCGCTGGCCCGGTTGCCGGATGTCACCGTCACCGCCGGCGTGGAGCGGGTCGAGCCCTGCTATGAAGCGGCGGACGTGGTGCTCGTCCCCATCCGCTACGGCGGCGGCACCCGCATCAAGATCCTGGAGGCGCTGGCCCTGGGCCGCGCGGTGGTATCCACCACCATAGGCGCCGAGGGGCTAGACCTGAGGCCGGGCGTGGACCTGCTCATCGCCGACACGCCCACGGACTTCGCCGACGCCTGCATCCGCCTGCTCAAGGACGAAACCCTCCGGGCCCGGATCGCCGCCAGCGGCCGTGCCCGCTTCCTGGAAACCTATGAAGCCGGGCAGGTGCAAAAAAACATGATGAAGGCGTTATCCTCGCTGATGGCGCAATGACCACCACTGAATTCAAGGAGGCCCGCTTGCCTGCGACCATCGCCGGAATGCTCTCGCGCTCCGCTCCCCCGCAGTACATCGTCCCTGTCGAAGGGCTCGCCATCACCGAACTCGGCCACGGCTTTCTCGGCCATGCCACTGACGCCGCCGACCTGCACAGCGAGGGCGATGCCGCCTGCCTGGCCTGGGGCTCGCCCCGCTTCGACGACGTGGCCCTGCAACAACTGGCCGGGCAGCAAGGCATCGCCGCCGCCTGGCTGGCGGCATTCCGCGCCCACGGCGCCCAGGCGCCGGCCCATGTGCGCGGCCGCTTCGCCGTCGCCCTCGCGGAAGGTCAAACGCTGCATCTGGCGGTGGACCGCTTCGGCACCTATCCCCTCTGCTATGCGGCCGACACCGAAGGCTGCGCCTTCGCCAACCGTGCCGAAGCCGTGCCGGGCAATCGCCGCGAGGTCGATCCGCAGGCCATCTTCGACTTCCTCTATTTCCACGTCATTCCAGCACCGCGCACCATCTTCCAGGGCGTGCTCCGGCTGCCCGCCGCCCATGTGCTGAGCTGGCGAGGCGGCGTGCAGGAAGTCGCCCCCTACTGGACGCCGCATTTCGCCCCGAATCCCCACCGCGACCTCGCCGCCAGCAAGGCGGAGTTCCTCGACATCGTCGAGCGCTCGGTGGCGCGCGAGGCGGCCACCGGCACCGTGGGCGCCTTCCTCTCCGGCGGCACCGACAGCTCCACCGTCTCCGGCATGCTATGCAAAGTGTTCGGCAAGCCGGCGCAGACCTACTCCATCGGCTTCGACGCCAACGGCTACGACGAGATGGAGTACGCCCGCCTCGCCTCCCGCCACTTCGGCACCGAGCACCACGAGTACTACGTGACGCCGGACGACCTGCTGGAAGCCATTCCCAAGGTCGCCGCCCACTACGACCAGCCCTTCGGCAACTCCTCCGGCGCGCCGGCCTGGGTCTGCGTGCGCCGCGCCCACGCCGACGGCATCACCCACATGCTGGCCGGCGACGGCGGCGACGAACTCTTCGGCGGCAACGCCCGCTACGCCAAGCAGAAGGTTTTCGGCCTCTACGACCGCGTGCCCGGCCTCGTCCGCCGCGGCCTGCTGGAGCCTGTGCTCGGCCTGCCCGGCATGGGCGGCATGGCGCTGACGCGCAAGGCGGCAAGCTATGTCGAACAGGCCAAAGTGCCGCTGCCCGACCGGCTGGAGATGTACAACCTGCTGCTGCGGCTGGGCTTCGACAATGTGTTCGAGCCGGCCTTCCTCTCCCGGGTGGCCACCGACGCCCCACTGCAGGCCCAGCGCCGCACCTGGGAACGCAGCGCCGGAGCCTCCCTGCTGGACCGCATGCTGGCCTTCGACTGGAAATACACCCTGGCGGACAACGACCTGCCCAAGGTCATCGGCACCGCCGAACTGGCCGGCGTCTCGGTCGCCTTCCCGCTGCTGGCCGACGAGCTGATCGCCTTCTCGCTGACCCTGCCGGAGGAATGGAAGCTGCGCGGCCAGACGCTGCGCTGGTTCTTCAAGGAAGCGCTGCGCGGCTTCCTGCCGGACGACATCATCAGCAAGAAGAAGCACGGCTTCGGCCTGCCCTTCGGCGTCTGGGCCGGCCGCCACGACGGCCTGCGCGAACTGACCCGGGACGCGCTCAACAGCCTCAAGCAGCGCCGCATCGTGCAGCCCGCCTTCATCGACGACCTGGTGGACCGCCTGCTGCCTTCCCACCCCGGCTACTACGGCGAAATGGTGTGGATCCTGGTGGTGCTGGAACTGTGGCTGCGCGCCCATGCGCCGGAGTACGGCCAATGAGCGGTCCGCTGGCCCGCGCCCGGGCTCTGGTCGCCGCCAACTACGGCACCCCGCGCGGCTGGGTGCGCTACCTGCTCGGCCAGTGGGACGGCATCGCCGGTCCGCCGGCGCGCTTCCGCCAGCTCCAGCCGGCGGCGATACGGCGGCTGGTATTCGTCTGCCTGGGCAACATCAACCGCAGCGCCTTCGCCTGCGCGGTGGCCGGCCGTGAAGCGGTGAGCTGCTGCTCCATCGGCCTGTCCACCACCAGCGGCGCCCCCGCCACGCCGGAGGCCATCGCCACCGCGGCCGAGCTGGGCTATACGCTGGACGCCCACCAGGCCACCAACCTGGCGGATTTCGAGCCGGGCGAAGGCGACCTCTACGTGGTCATGGAGCTGCGCCATGCCCACCGCCTCGCCGCCCGCGGCATCCCTGCGGAGAACATCGTGCTGCTGGGCCACTGGGCGCGGCCACTGCGCTATCACATCCATGATCCGCACACCCTGTCGCGCGACTACTTCCGCAGCTGCTTCGCGGTGATCCAGCCGGCGGTGCTGCACCTGATACGCGAGCTGCGGCTAGCCGCCAGCCCCTGCACCCGGCGATGAACGTCTACCTGACCTTCGACATCGAGGTCTGGTGCGGCAGCTGGCAGGGGCTGGACGCGCGCTTTCCGCCGGCCTTCGAGCGCTACATCCACGGCCGCTCCGCCGCCGGCGAGTACGCCCTGCCGAAGACGCTGGAGATACTGAACCGCCACGGCCTGCGCGGCGTGTTCTTCGTCGAGCCGCTGTTCTCAGCCCGCTTCGGCGCCGCCTGGCTGGAGCGCATCTGCCGGCTGATCCAGGACGCCGGCCAGGAAATCCAGCTGCATCTGCACCCGGAATGGACCGATGAGATCCAGCCGCCGGTCTTTCCCGACAAGCCGCTGAAGAAGCGCCAGCACCTGGTCCATTACGACCGCGCCGAGCAGACCCGGCTGGTCGCGCTCGGCCGCGAACTGCTGGAGGCCGCCGCCGGCAGGCCGGTCACAGCCTTCCGTGCCGGCAGCTTCGCCGCCAACCGCGACACCCTGGCCGCGCTGGCCGCCAACGGCATCGCGGTGGACAGCAGCCTCAACGCCGCCTACCCGCTATCCGGCGAAGACCTGCGCGGCGAGCTGGACCTGGAGACGCCGCAGCGCTGGAACGGCGTGGAGCTGGCGCCGATGAGCATCTTCCGCGACGGCCTGGGCAAGCTGCGCCACGCCCAGATCGGCGCCTGCAGCTTTGCCGAGCTGCGCCAGGCGATGGACGACGCCCAGGCCCAGGGCCGCGGCCAGTTCGTCATCCTGTCGCACAACTTCGAGCTGCTGCGCAGCGGCACCAGCCTGCCGGATGCGGTGGTGGTACGCCGCTTCGACTCCTTGTGCCGCCACCTCGCCGCCCACCGCGAGCGGCTGCCGACCCGCGGCTTTGCCGACTACGCGCCGCCACGCGCCACTACCGCCAGGCTGGCGCCGCCCCAGGTCGGCAAGTTCGCCACCCTCACCCGTTACGCGGAGCAGGCCTTGCGTCGGCTGCCGCCCGCCCTCAGCCCCCTGCGATGAACTTTCCGCCGCCTGCCGCCAACAGCAACACCCGTCCGCCCTGCCTGGTGCTGGGCATCGAAAGCCAGATCGGCGTCGCCGTGGTGCGCGAACTCGGCCAAGCCGGCGTGCGCGTCATCGGCCTCGCCAGCCGGCCGAACTCGGTGGGCCTGGCGTCCCGCTACCTGGAGCGCGGCATCGTCGTCGGGCCGAAGCGGGATGCACAACTGATAGCCACCCTGCATCGCCTCGGCGAGGAGCTGGGCGACGCGGTGCTGTTGGCCGTCTCCGAAGCCGACCTCAGCTGGCTGATCGCCCACCGCGACCAGCTCGGCCGCATCCGCGCCATCGCTCCGCCGGAGGATGCCTTCCGCCGCGTGCTGGACAAGCGGCTGACGCTGGAAACCGCCGCCAGCCTGGGCCTGCGCGTACCCCGCAGCTTCTCCGCCACCACGCTGGACGAATGGCATGCGGCGGCCGCCCAGGTGCGCTATCCAGCGGTGGTCAAATGGGCCGACCCGATCACCGCCATCCCGGTACTGCGCGCCCATGGCATCGCCTGGGAGAAGCTGGAGTACGCGCAGGATGAGGCCGCGCTGCGGCGCATCGGCGAGCGCTTCCAGGCTGCCGGCATCTGGCCGCTGATCCAGGAATACTGCCCCGGCCGTGGCCTGGGCCAGTTCTTCTACCTGCACAAGGGCGAGGTACTGCGCCGCTTCCAGCATCTGCGCATCGCCGAGTGGCCGCCCGAAGGCGGCTTCTCCAGCGTGTGCGATGCGGTGCCGCTGTCGCGCCACCAGGAATTGCAGGCGCAGTCCATCGCGCTGCTGAAGGCCATAGGCTGGGAAGGCTGCGCAATGGTGGAGTACCGGCTGGATGAAGCCACCGGCGACGCGGTGCTGATGGAGATCAACGGCCGCTTCTGGGGCAGCTTCCCGCTGGCGGTGCATGCCGGCGCCGGCTTCGCCCTGCTGGCTTACCAGGTGCAGGGCTGCGGCGTGCTACCGGCTCTGCCGCCACTGCGGGAAAACCTGCGCTGCCGCATGGTGAGCACCGAGGTGAAGCGGCTGGTGCGCCTGCTGCTGCAGCCCGGCCGCATCGCCGATCCCTTCTTCCGCCGCCAGCCGCTGCAGGAAGTGCGGCGCTTCTTCACCGACTTCCTGCGCCCGCGGGTGCGCTACTACCTGTGGCGCAGCGACGATGCCGGCCCCTTCTTCGCCGACCTGCGCAACTACGCGCTACGCCTGCTGCGGCGCTGAACGCGGATCGCCCGGCCGCGGCAGGCGATCGCCGAAGAACAGCTTCACGCCGAAAAGGCTGCGCATCTTGGGCGGCGGCGGTTCCCGCTCCCAGGCCTTGGTTGCCACCCAATAGCGGGCTGCCGCCACCAGGGCCATCAGGTTGTAGGGGAAGTCGAAGTAGGACAGGCTGAGGAAAGTGCCGCCGACCAGGAAGCCGATCACCGACACTTCGGCCATCGCCCCCAGCTGCACGCACCACGCCGCCTCCGGATGGGCGGCGGCGTTCTTTCGCAGCCAGCGGGCGCTGTGCAGCGTCGCCAGCCACAGGGAAACGTAGATGAAGAGGCCGGGGAAGCCATGCTCGGCCAGCATCGAGAAGTAGATGCTGTGCGCCGCCACCAGGTGTTCCGGGTCGGGCGCGTAGAGGCCGAAGGTGAGCGGCGTGTAGGCGCGGAAACCGGCGCCGAAGAAGTTGTCCTTCGCCAGGTTGAAGGCCATCCACCAGGCGTTGATCCGGCCCATGGCGGACTGATCCTGCTCGTAGGTCTGCATGGTGTGCATGCGCGCCCACCACTCCTCCGGCATCATCATCAGCACGCCCGCCGCCACCATGATCAGGACGATGCCGGTGGCAGCCTTGTTCTTGCCGCGCCACCACAGCAGCAGCGCCATGGCGGTGATCGCTAGCAGCGCGCCACGGGAATGGGAGCCGATGGCGGAAGCGGCGCACAGCACCATCGCCAGCGTCATCGCCCGCCGTGGCCACTTGCCTTCCAGCGTGGTCTGCAGGAAGCGCAGCAGCGGGATGCTCATGATCAGCGCCACCGCCAGGTGGTTGTTGTCCCAGATGTAGGAGCCGTAGGGCCCCCAGACACGGAAGCTGCCCCCGGTGGCGATGGTGAAGATGCCGCCCTTGATGCCGTAGAAGGCCAGCGACAGCACGAACACCCAGCAGAACAGGATCATTTCGCGCTTGGTGCGCACCAGCATCAGCGCCACCAGCACCATGATGTCGATCTTCATCACCTTTTCGAGCTGGATGGAGCTGCCGGCGGAATCGAAGGCGAAGACGGTGGTCAGCAGCATCCACAGCATCAGCAGCAGCATGATGCGCGGCGGGGTGTTGATGAAGGGCTGGCGCTTCTCCCGCGTCATCATCAGGCCGACCAGGGTGCAGGCGCCGATCAGCATGGCGATGGGCATCTCGCGCGCGAAACCATAGGCCAGCCGGTGCGGGTTCATGATGCTGACCCAGGTCCACAGCAGGATGCCGACGTAGGGGTGGCGCAGCGCGATCAAGGAGCCGGGCACCACGATCAGCATCAGCAGTATGTCGCGCATCGCGGGTACTCGCTTCCGTTCAGGCCAGGCAGGTGGCGTAGGCGGCCTGGTAGGCGGCCACGCTGCGGCGCCAGGTGCGCTCGCTCTCGACGAAACGGCGGCCGGCGGCGCGCAGCTCCGGCCAGGCGGTCTGGCGCTGCAACGCGTCCAGCACCGCCGCGGCCAGCGCCTCGGCGCTGCCGGCACGGAACAGCAAGCCGGTGTCGCCGTGGCGGATCAACTCCTTGTGGCCGCCGACGTCGGAGGCGACGAAGATGCGGCCTTGCGCCATGGCCTCCAGCGGCTTCAGCGGCGTCACCAGTTCGGTGAGGCGCATGGAATGGCGCGGATAGACCAGCAGATCGATGAGATCGTAGTAGCGGCTGACCTCGGCATGCGGCACCCGGCCGGTGAAGATCACATGGTCGGCCAGGCCGAGGCTGGCGGCCTGGGCCTTGAGGTTCGCCTCCTGCGGCCCGCCGCCGACCAGCAGCACGCGCAGGTCCGGCCGCGCCGCCACCAGCGCCGGCAGCGCCGCCAGCAGCAAGTCCAGGCCTTCGTAGGCGTAGAAGGAGCCAACGAAGCCGATCACTGTCTTGCCTTCCAGGCCGAGCGTTCCCTTCAGCGCCGCGTCCGGATCGCCGGAGAGCTGGAAGGACTCCACGTCCACCGCGTTCGGGATCACCGTCACCTTGCTGGCCGGAATGCCACGGGCGACGATGTCAGCACGCAGCCCTTCGCAGATGGTGAAGGCGTGGTCCACCCGCTTCAGCGCCCAGGTTTCCATCGCCCGGGTGAGCCGGTAGCGCAGGCTGCCTTCGCGGGTGGTGCCGTGGTCCACCGCGGCGTCTTCCCAGAAGGCGCGGATCTCGTACACCACCGGAATTCCCAGGCTGCGGCCGGCGCGCAGCGCGGGAATCGCGTTCAGCACCGGCGAGTGGGCATGGATCAGATCCGGCTTGAGTTCGCGCCCCAGCTCGGCGATGCGCGCTTCCAGGATGCGCATCAGCTGCAGCTCGCCCATCACCGGCAGCGTGCTGGTCGGCCGCTCGGTGCAACGGTAGAAGCGCAGGCCATCCACCTCCTGCATCGGCTCGGTGACCTGGCCCTGCTTGGGCGAGGTGAGGTGGAAGGTTTCCCAGCCCAGCGCGCGCTGTTCGCGCAGGAGGGCGGCGCTGCGGAAGGTGTAGCCGCTGTGCAGCGGGATGGAGTGATCGAATACGTGCAGGACTCGCATGGGAATTCCGTATCAGGCGGCGCGCCGGACTTCGGCCGCCTGGCCGCTGTTGCGCAGGAAGGCTTCGAACATGACCAGCGACCACAGGCGGGCGCTGTAATCGCGGGCGCCGGACTGGTGGGCGTCGAGCAGATGCTGCAGGTAACGGCGCTCGAAGAAGCCGGTGGCGGCGAGCGTCTCGCCCAGCACCGCTTCGCGCACCCTGTCCTTCAGCGGGCCGCGGAACCAGCGCGCCAGCGGCACGGCGAAGCCCATCTTGCGCCGGTAGAGCACGTCGTTCGGCAGCATGGGCTCCAGCGCCTTCTTGAACAGGAACTTGCCCTCGTTGCCCTTGATCTTGAGGCCGGTGGGCAGGGTCGCCAGCCATTCGACCAGTTCGTGATCCATCAGCGGCTCACGGGTTTCCAGCGAGTGGGCCATGCTGGCGCGGTCCACCTTGGTGTTGATGTCGTCCACCAGGTAGGTTTTGGTGTCGATGTACTGCACCAGCGCGACCGGATCGTCGGTGCCGGCACGCGCCGCGTGCTGCTGGAACACTTCGATGGCACGGTAGCCGCCGAGGCTGTTGCGGAAGGAAGGCGTGAACAGCCGGCGGCGCATGTCGTCGTTCATGATGGCGACGGCGTGGAAATAGGCCTGCACCGAGTCGCGCGCCAGCGCCTGGAAGGTGGTCTTGGCGCGGAACACCCGCGGCGCCCAGTCCGCCTTCGGATAAAGCCTGCCGAGCAGGCCGAACACCGGCCGCCGCACGCCATGCGGCAGCGCGGCGCGCAGGCGTTCTTCCATCGCGTGCAGGCGGTAGCGGCGGTAGCCGGCGAAGCTCTCGTCGCCGCCATCACCGGACAGGGCGACCGTGACGCGCTTGCGCGCCAGCTGGCAGACGCGCCAGGTAGGCATGGCGGAGCTGTCGGCGTAGGGCTCGTCGTAGAGCGCGGCCAGCTTGTCGAGCAGGTCGAAGTCGTCCGACTTCACCGTCTCGACGTAGTGGTTGGTGCCGTAGCGCTCGGCGACCATGCGCGCGTATTCGGATTCATTGAAAGCGGGGTCGTCGAAGGCGATGGAGCAGGTGTTGACCGGCGCATCCGACAGGCCGGCCATGGTCGCCACCACCGCGCTGGAGTCCACGCCGCCGGAGAGGAAAGCGCCCAGCGGCACCTCGGAGATCATGCGCAGCTTCACCGAGGCCCGCAGCCGCTCCACCAGTTCCTCGGTGGCGTCGGCCAGCGACAGCTTGTTGTCCAGGGTGTAGCGCACGTCCCAGTAGGAGCGCGGCGACGGCAGCGGCTGGCCGCGCACCAGGCGCAGGGTTTCAGCGGCGCCCAGCTTGCGCGCGCCGGTGTAGATGGTGCGCGGCTCGGGGATGTAGCCGTAGGCGAAGTAGTCCTCCACCGCCAGCGGATCGATCTCCCGTGCCAGCCCCGGATGCTGCATCAGCACCTTGAGTTCGGAGCCGAAGACGAAGGTGCCGTCGGGCAGCAGCGCGTAGTAGAGCGGCTTCACGCCCAGGCGGTCGCGGCCGAGGAAGAGGGTGTCCTGCTTGCGGTCCCACAGGGCGAAGGCAAACATGCCGCGGAAGCGGCGCACACAGTCCTCGCCCCAGGCTTCCCAGGCGTGGACGATCACCTCGGTGTCGCTGCGGGTATGGAAGACGTGGCCCAGGGCCTCCAGCTCCGGCACCAGCTCCTGGTAGTTGTAGATCTCGCCATTGAATACCACCGCCACCGAGCCGTCCTCGTTGAACAGCGGCTGCTGGCCGGTGGAGAGGTCGATGATGGACAGGCGGCGATGCGCCAGCGCCACGCCCGGCTCGAAGTGGAAGCCGCCCTCGTCCGGGCCGCGGTGGAACTGCACATCGTTCATCCGCTGCACCAGGGCGCGGTCGAACTCACGTTTGTCGCGTAGATGGAAAAGTCCGGCGATCCCGCACATGAAACATCCTTTCTATTGTTGAAGCACCGGCACAGGGTGCCCGGCGTCGTCGAGCAGGCGCGCATAGAGGTCGGCGTAGCGGCCAACCATGCCGTCCAGACTGAAACCTTCCTCCACCCGCCGCCGGCCGGCCGCACCGTGGGCCGGCGCCAGCGCAGGCTGCACCACGTAGGCGGCCATGGCATCGGCCAGGGCCTGCGGATCGCTGGGCGGCACCAGGGCGCCGGTGCTGCCGGCGACCACCAGCTCGGCGCTGCCGCCGACATCGGTGGCCACCACCGGCAATGCGCAGGCCATGGCTTCCAGGATGGTGTTGGAGATGCCCTCGGCGCGCGAAGGCAGTACGAAAACGTCCAGGCTGCGCATCAGCTCGGCGACATCGGAACGCTCACCGGCCATCCAGACCTGTTCGCCTATTCCCAGCCGGGCGATCTCCGCCTCGACCGCGCCTCGCAGCGGACCATCGCCGACGATGGCCAGACGCAATGCCCGCTGCTCCGGGAAACGCGCCAGCAGCAGTCCGAAAGCCCGCACCAGGTTGAGCTGATCCTTCACCTCCTGCAGCCGCCCCACCGTGCCGAAAACGAAGTGGGAACCAGCGACATAGGGGAAGCCGGCCGCCGCTTCGCCACCGCTGCCGCGCGGCCGGAAACGGTGGGTATCCACCCCATTGCAGATGCGGCTGGCCCGTGTGGCCGGCACGCCGATGCGGTCCTGCAGATAGCCGGAGATGTGCCCGGACAGCGCGATGTAATGGGTGACGAAGGGGCGGTAGATACGGCGCAGGAATTGGAACTTGCGGCTGGTGCCATTGGGGTCGCGCGAATCCCAGCCGTGTTCGCCGTGGATGCGCACCGGCACGCCCGCGGCCCAGGCCGGCACCACCGTCTCCAGCGCGGCGAGGTTGCGGGTATGCACCACCGCCGGCCGCAGTTCGCGGAACAGCCGGAACAGCTGCGGGTAGATCTGGAAGCCATGCCCGGCCGGCTTGCGCAGCGAGATGAAATCCACATCCGCCCGCTTCACCCGCGCGCAGAACGCGGGATCGCACTCGCTGAGCGCCACCACCGTATGGCGAAAACGGCCGTGGTCCATGTTGTTCAGCAGGTTGACCACCCCGTTTTCCAGCCCACCGACGCGGAAGCCGTAGACGACATGCACCACCAAAGGCCTGGGGTCCGGCGCCTTCACTGCGGAATCTCCACCGCGTCCAGGCCGCGCTCCAGGGCTGCCCGGTGCGCCTCGATGAAGGCCAGCGCCCTCTTGCGCGCTACTTCCGGCGCCTCGGTGGCATTCACCAGCACCACGACCACGGCGGAATCGTCCGGCCGGCCGAAGCTGCGGTCCAGCGCCAGGAAGGCCTTGGCCAGGTAATCGCTGGTCACCACCCGCTCGTCCATCCGGTACCAGCGCCAGGCATCCAGCCGCAGCGCACCGTTGGTGACCTGCTCATGGTTGGCCTTGCCGCCCTGCGGCAGCTCCGCCTCGCTGCTCTTCAGGATGCGCCAGCCCGGCCGGTCCGGCCCGAGCAGGCCGTTGCCCCAGGTAACCATCTCGTGGCCGCGCTGCTGGCGGGCGTAGTAAGCCACGTAAAGCAGCACATCGCCGCCATCCTCGCTGCGGTAGATCGCCGACGCCTCGCCCCGCTGGCCGTGGTAGCTGGGCGTGAGCACCGGTTGCTCGGCCGGCAGGCGCTGCCAGCCCGGCGCGGCTTCAGGCAATTCCAGGGACACCGAAAAGGCCGGCACCGGCGCCTCCAGGCTGCGCAGCGCCAGCGGGAAGGCGGCGCTGATGATCAGGAAGGGCAGGCTGGCCAGCCAGTAGCGCGCGCGCGGCTGCGTGGGCATGGCGGCGGTAAACGCCGGCGCCACCGGTTCCTCTTCCCGCCAGTAGCTGCCGATCCAGAACATCAGGAAAACGACGATGCCGAAGAACACCCAGCCATAGACGATGTGGATGAAGCCCTCGACCGCTTCGTTGCCGAAGAGGTAGCCCACCATCACGGTGATGTAGGCCCGCACCCAGTTGGCGACGATGGGCACGATCAGCGCCACGCCCATGAAGGCCCAGCGCCGGGACCAGCGGTTGTAGTTCAGATAGGCGTACAGCGCGCCGACCATCAGCGAGGCGATCAGGTAACGCACGCCGCTGCAGGCCTCGACCACCGACCAGCGGCCATTGGGAATGATGAAGTACAGCCCTTCCTGATAGACCGGGATGCCGGACAGCCGCAGCGCGGCAACCGCGAAATCCGCGGTGTGCTGCATCATCACCGGCAGCAGGAATTCGCCTATGGGCACGCCGAAGAACAGGAAGGCGAGCGGAAACAGCAGCAGGGCCGCAATCCGGCGCCCGAGCATGGCAACACAGCCGGTCACCACCAGGGCGACGAACATGAAGTGGGCCGCGCCGGCAACACTGCCCAGCTCGGCAATCAGCCAGCCCAGCCCCAGCGGCAAGGCCAGCAACCCTACCCAGCCCCAGGCGGCCGGCCGCGAACCGGCCAGCCATTCGCGGCGGCGCCAGACCAGCCAGCCGAACACCGGCAGCACGATCAGGCCATGGGCAAAGGTATCCGAGCGCCACCAGATCCCGGCGATCTCGGTCGCGGTTTCCCAGTACCAGGTGATCAGCCAGGCGAGAACGAAGACGATGGCAGCCGCCACCGACGCCAGGGCACGGGATGCTTCCGCACCAGCCTGCGCCTGCTCATCCGGAGGAAGCAGCGGTATATCCCGTTTCATCGTCATGCGCCTTTTGCCTCGCGGCCAGCCAGCAGGTGGTCCAGGGCTGCCAGATGCGCCTGCCAGCTGTAGGTTTCCAGCACCCGCTGCCGCGCCGCCTCACCCATCGCCGCCCTGCGCGCGGAGTCGGCGAGCAGGCTGGCGATGCGGGCAACATAGTCATCCACCGTTTCCGCCACTTCGCATTCCTCGCCGGCCTTCGCCGCCAGGCCGGTCGCGGAGGCCGCGGACACGACGACCGGCTTGGCCATCGCCATCGCTTCCAGCACCTTGTTCTGGATGCCGCGCGCCACCCTCAGCGGAGCGACCACCACGTCGGCATGGGCCAGCCAGGGCCGCACATCCGGCACACGGCCGGTCACGAACACATCGTCGGCAGCCAGTTCCTGCACCGCGGGAGCGGGGCTCATGCCGACGATCCAGAAGCGTACTCCGCCCAGCCGGGCGCGGAGCGCCGGCAGGATCTCGCGTGCGAACCAAGTCACGGCGTCGATATTCGGCCAGTAGTCCATCGCACCGGTGAACAACAGCACTGGCCCGCCCGGTGGATAAGGAGATTCACCGCCCTGCGTCGGCGAGAAAAAATCGGCATCGACACCGTTCTGCATCACGCCCACCCGCGCCGCCACTTCCGGCGCCACCGAGCGGAACAGATCGGCCTCGGCCTCGGTGACGAACAGCGCGGCATCCACCGCCGCAGCAGCCCGACGCTCGAAGGCCAGCAGGCGACGCCCCTCGCGCCGATACAGCCAGGACATCGGCCAGCTGCGCTCGGCGGCGTACTGGGTCCACTTGGCGGAATCGAGGTCGCAGAAATCGATCACCCGGCAGGCCAGCCCGGGCACGTCCAGGTACTGGGCCATCGGCCCGGAGAACACCACCGCCTGGCTGATTCGCTGCTCGCGCACCGTCTCCTGCACCCAATCCGACAACCTGGCATCGCGGTAGTAAGGCAGGCTCAACGCTTCTCCGGACAGCAGACCCCGCACACTGGCCAGGCGGCTGCGCCGCGGGTCCAGCGTTATCGCCTTCCAGCCGGCGCACCACTCGCCCAGGCGTTCGACGTAACGGCCGTCCTCCGGGCTATCCACGAAGGTACCGAGAAACACCCGGTAGTGCCGGGCCAGCTGGCGCAGGATGTTGAAGGACCGCACCTTGTCGCCCTTGTTGGGCGGATAGGGAATGCGATGAACCAGGTAGAGCAGGGACGGACGCGTATCCTGCACGGCCTACCCCAGGTTGCGCACGATGTGCGGCCCGAGGGCGTTGGCCACCCCCAGCGGCAGACGCCGCCACAACGCGATGAAGGCCCGGTACTTCGGGTTCATCGGGTTGTTCTGCGGCACGCCGTCGCGCTTGTACAGGCGGTACTCGTAGGACAGCGGCAGCGGCTCGAAGCCCCAGTTCTTCTTGAAGCTCCAGGGACCGGTGCCGATCTTGCTGCGGCCGTAGTCGAACAGGCGATCACCGCGCTCGCAGGCGATGCGCATCAGTTCCCAGTACTTGAAGTCGTTGGCGGCCAGATCGCGGGCAGAAAGGTCATCGCCCGCGTAATAGGGCAGCACTTCGCCGCGGAAGCGGAAGCCGAGCACGCTGGACAGGGAACGGCCAGCCGCGTCGGTCACCGTCAGCACTTCGCAATCCTCGCCGAACACTTCCCGCAAGCGGCGGAAGAAGCGCACCGACAGGGCCGGCGTGCCATGGCGCAGCACATTGTCCGAGTACAGCGCGAAGAAGCGGTCCACATCCGGGTCCAGCGTCGCCACCAGGCCATTCTTGATGCCCTTGCGCACCATCGCCCGCTGCTTGCGCGGAATGGCCAGCATATTGGCCTCGACCTCCGGCAGGATTTCCTTGCGGAAGGTGACGTAGAGCTCCTGGCGCGGCCAGTCCTCGTGCCGGGCGGAGAGATTGCGGTATTCCAGGTGCTGGACACCCAGACGCAGGGCCAGCGCCTCCGCCTCGGCTTCGAGCAGGGCAGCCGCTTCGCCGTCGCCGACGATACCGCCGTAGACGCAGAAAGGCAGCGAGGTCAGCGCATGGCCGAACAGGCGGCTCTTGACCTCCGCCAGCGGCAGCACCGCGACGATGGCACCCGCGCGTTCGGCGTACAGATAGTAGGTGCGGTGGCGGAACACCTCTTCCATGATTCCGCGCCATGCGGAGAGGTGGAAGAAGGTGGCCTCCGGCGTTGCATGGACGAAAGCGTCCCAGCGGGCAGCATCCTGGGTGGCGAAAGCCTTGACGACAACGGGCGTGCGATCCATCGGTTCACGTCCTGTGCCGCTCAGGCGGCGTCGCGGAAAACGTGGTCAGCCCTGCCCCACGAGAAATCGCCCAGCAGGCGGCGCAGGCGCTCCGCGGTGCGGTCGAGATTGACGTAGTGGCGGAAGCGCGTTTTGGCGGTCGCTTCGGGCACCCGGGGTTGTTCGGGGTCCACCTCCCAGGGGTGGAAATAGAAGATCGCCGGGCGGCGGTCATCTGCATTCACCTTGGCGATCTGCCAGCGCGAGACCGCGTAGGGCAGCAGGCGGAAATAGCCGCCGCCGCCCGCCGGCCAGTTGCGCCCCAGCCAGCGCATGGTCGTCACCGGAATCTCCATCAGTCCAGACTCCAGGCGATAAGGGAAACGCGGAGCGTCCGGAATGCCGTAGTGATCATGCTTCACCGGATAGACGCTGGAGCTGTAGCTGTAGCCGGCGCGAGCAATGCACTCGTGCGCCCACAGATTGGACTTGCCGATCGAGAAGCTGGGCGCGCGATAGCCCTTCACCGGCTCGCCGACGATGTCTTCCAGCACTGCCTTGGCCAGGGAGATGTCCGCCAGGAAGGCTTCCGGCGTCTGCGCGCTGGCCCGCTCGTGGCCATAACCGTGGCTGGCGACCTCGTGGCCGGCATCGGCGATGCGCCTCACCAGGTGGGGATAGCGTTCCGCCACCCAGCCCAGCGTGAAGAAGGTCGCCTTGGCGCCTCGTTCCTGCAGCAACGAGAGGATGAGATCGACGTTCTGCTCCACCCGGCAGGGCACGGCGTCCCACTCCTGGCGCGGAAAGTGTGGCGCCAGCGCCGACACCTGGAAGTAATCCTCGACGTCGATGGTGAGCGCGTTGGTGATTTCCGCCGCCATGACTAAGCCTCCGCTTCAGCAGTCTGCAGCCAGGCTGCGAGGTGAGCCGCGATCCGCTCGGCGGTCCGCCCATCCCAATACTCCGGCACCCGGCCACGCTTGCCGCCGCTTTCCAGCACGGTACGCGCCGCGGTGACGATCGCTTCCGGCGCCACACCGACCAGGGTATTGGTGCCCTGCTCCACGGTAATCGGCCGCTCGGTGTTCTCCCGGATAGTGAGGCAGGGCACGCCCAACGCAGTGGTCTCTTCCTGGATGCCGCCGGAGTCGGTCAGCACCAGCGTCGCGCCCGCCATCAGCCCCAGCATTTCCAGGTAGCCCTGCGGCGGCAGGATGATGAAGTTCTCCGCCTCCAGCTCCCGCAGCAGGCCGAAGCGCTCCAGATTGCCACGGGTACGCGGATGCAGCGCGAATACCAGCGGCAGCCGGGCCGCGACTTCGCGCAGGGCGCCGATGATGGGCACCAGCGTGTCCGCGCTATCCACGTTGGACGGCCGGTGCAGCGTCACCACGCCATAGCCCTGCGCCAGGCGTTCGGGATCCTGCCCCGCCGCGGCCAGCAACTTGGCCGGCGTCACCGCCTGCGGCAGGCTGGCCATCAGGCTGTCTATCATCACGTTGCCGACGAAAACCACCCGCTCCTCGGCCACGCCCTCGCGATGGAGGTTGGCGTGGGCGCTGCGCTCGGTGGTGTAGAGCAGGTCGGAAATCTGGTCGGTGAGGATGCGGTTTATCTCTTCCGGCATCTGGCGATCGCCGCTGCGCAGCCCCGCCTCCACGTGAACCACCGGAATGTGGCGCTTCACCGCGACCAGCGCGCAGGCCAGCGTCGAATTCACATCTCCGACCACGAGCACTGCCCGCGCGCCATATTGATCGATCACCGGCTCGAAGCGCTTCATGACCTCCGCGGTCTGCACCGCATGGGAAGCCGAGCCCACTTCGAGGTTGATGTCAGGTCGCGGCAGCTGAAGATCGGCGAACAGGCGATCATTCATTGCCGCATCGTAGTGCTGGCCGGTATGCACCAGCAGCGTCTTCAGGGCCGGCCGATGCGCGGCAAAGGCGCGGATGATGGGCGCCATCTTCATGTAATTCGGACGCGCGCCAACGACGCAGATGACGGGCTGTTCCGCCCGCGGGGGCAAGGTTCCGGTGCTCATTGGCGCGGCTCCTCCTGGGCCGACTCGCGCCGGACCGCTTGCAAAAGTTGATTCAGTACGCTGAGGGTGGCCGATACCGAGTGTTCGAGTTGGGTCAGGCGCGCTTCGATGCGTTGCACATCCACGCCGGCGGCCAGACCCGCCACCTGCTCCGCCAGCGCGGGCGAAACCTGCAGCCGGGAGAGGTCCAGGTCCAATACGCTTGCCGTGGAGCCAGCCGCCAAAGCTTGCGCAGGCGCATCCGCACGGCCCGGCGTGGAGAATTCTTCCTTGAGCTCCTCGACCACCTCCCGGACCTCGGCTTCGCCGAGCTGGTGACGCTCGTTGAGGAAGGCCGACAGCAGGAGCCGATCGCACAAGGTGTTGATACGACGGGGAATTCCGCCCGAGTGAGCATAAATGGCGGAAAAGGCCGAAGTAGCAAACTCCGGATCGCTCTTCCAGCCCACGTGGTGCAGGCGGTGCTCGATGTAGGCGCGGGTTTCCTCCGCGTCCAGCGGCCCCAGGTGATAGGAGGCGATCACCCGTTGGCGCAGTTGCTGCATCTCGGCGCCTTGCATGATGTCGCGGAACTCCGGCTGTCCGATCAGGAAGCTCTGCAGCAGGGCATGGTCTTCCAGCTGGAAGTTGGAGAGCATGCGCAGCTCTTCGACCGCGGCCGGCGTGAGGTTCTGGGCTTCGTCAACGATCAGCAGCGCACGCTTGCCCGCGGCGGTCGTGGACACCAGGAAGGTCTCCAGCGCCAGCAGCAGCCCAGCCTTGTCGAGATTCCGGCTGGGCAGGCCGAAGGCCGCGGCCACCATGCGCAGCGTGTCATCCGCGTCGATCTGCGTGCTGACCAGATTGGCCGCCACCACTTTGGCCGGATCCAGGTGCTCGAGCAGGCTGCGCACCAGCGTGGTCTTGCCCGCGCCGATCTCGCCGGTAATGACGATGAAGCCCTCGCTCTGGTGCAGTCCATATTCAAGGTAGGCCATCGCCCGCCTGTGCCCGCGGCTGCCGAAGAAGAAGGCGGGATCGGGATTGAGCTGGAAGGGCTTGTTGCTGAGCTGAAAATAAGCTTCGTACATCGTGGGCCCGATCAGAATCTAAGGCCGAGATTGGCGATGATCGCGTTCTCGGTGAAGTCGCTGCCGCCGCCGGAGCCTTCCGCGCGCTGGTAGCGATAGTTGATGCCACCACTGGTCTTGGGCCCCAGCTCGGTATTCAGGCCGACCGACATCAGCAGACGACGGGTCTCCAGGCCACTGGCCGACGACCCCTCGGTGCGGGAACGCGTCAGGGTGGATATCAGCGAAGTGATCGGCGTAAGCCTGTGGGAGAAGCTCGCGCTGGCCGCGCTCGTCTTGATCGACGTGCTCAAGGCGAAGTCGTCGCCTACGGGAAGGCCGCTAATGGCATTGAGGCTGGAACGCTGGCTACGCGTGAACGACAAGGTCAGGCTGTTGCGCTCTCCCAGCAGGGTCACACTTCCCCGCAGGCTGCGCTGCAGGAAATAGGCGTTGGAAACAACGCTCTGGGCACTGGAAGCACCGAGGCTCGCCATACACAAGGCGTACATCGCGTCGGGGTCCAGGATCCAGCCGTTCCATTCCACGCCGCTATCCGCGATCGCGCGACACTGGGACTCGATCAAAGGCTCGGAAGAGAACGACTGCACCATGGAGGTGACGTCGCGCATGTAACTCAGGCGCCAGTGGGTCCGGGCAGTCCGATGATCGAAGCTGAAGTTGTAACCGGTGCCAAAGACGCGGTCCTCCACCGTGGCGGACAGCCGGGTGCGATCGGAGACCTCCCAGTCGAGGCCACCGCCGTAGATCGAACCGCTCTGCTTGTTTCCTTCGCCGTAGTCATTGGACTCGTGGCCGACGATGGCCCGGAAACGGAATTGGGGCGTGAGGTTGATATACAGCGTCGCCCGCCCGGCGTCCTGAATCCCGCGGTCATTGACGCTGTTCTCGAACTCGGTCTCGTTCCGCGTGTAATCCACGCCCCAGCCGAACAAGCGCTGGGGGGCGGGATCCATTACCTGCCCAACCCACTGCCCCATGCGCGCGCCCTTCAGGCTGTTGCCGCCGTCGTACCAGCGTGCCGTATAGCCCAGCTTCGCGGTCGCGGTATCGCCCAGTCGAAACTGCAGCCGTGGCCCCAGCGTCCAGGTACGGGTTTCGTCGTTCTTGCTGGTGTTGAGGTCGTCGCTGGAATCCCGGCCGGAGAATGCGGACAGGTTGTTCCGGGAGATGGAGCCGCCCATGTCTAGGAAGAACAGGTCTTCAACCGCCTCCAGCTCGCCCCGCCCCTGGAACGCCAGGTAGGACGTATCGCCCTTGCTGTCATTGGTATGGAAGGTATTGCGGAACTGGGCGCTCATGTTGCCGTTGAACCGGCCACCCTTGCGCGAGACGGCCAGAGAGGGGGTCACCTCCGCGATCCAGTCCGACTCCTTGCTGTCACGTGAAGCGCCGCCATTGTCAGTCCACGTCAGGCGCGTCTGGACCGAGGGGCGGATGTCCGTCTCCTGCGCCCGCACGGCACCGGTATACGCACTCAGGGAAAACGCCACTGCTGCTGCAACGGCGCCAAACCTGCACGCAGACACCTCAGGCAGCCTCAGACCTTGCATCCGCACCGTAACCGTAGCCATAACCATATCCGTAGTAGCCCCCAGCCCCACGCTCACGCGCCTTGTTGAGCACCATCAGCTTGACGGGGCAATTCTCTATCGTGGAGAGCGCCTGCTTGACCGTGGCATGGGTGGTCTTGGCCGCCTCGACCACAATCACCACTTGGCCCATATGCGTCGCCAGCACCCGGGCTTCGGTCGTCACCAGCAACGGGGGAGAGTCGAAAACGATCACACGGTCGGCATAACGGGTGGCCATCTGCTCCAGCATGCGATTCATCGCATCGGAAGCGAGCAGTTCGGTTGCCCGCTGATGAGGCATGCCGGCCGGCAGCAGGGAGAGCTTCTCGATATTCGTGCGCAGCAGCACATCGCCCAGATCGGCTACGTCGCCCGACAGCACGTCCATCAGACCACGCTGAGGCGGCAAACCCAGGCGATTGAGCACAGACGGACGCGACACGTCTGCATCGACCAGCAGCACGGTGTGGTCCATCTCCATCGCCATGCTGATCGCCAGATTGATCGCGGAGAAGGACTTGCCTTCGCCCGGCAGCGCACTGGTCACCATGATCAGATTGCCATTGGCGATGACGCCGGCGCCCAGGCCCTGCGCATTGCGCAGCAGCGGACGCTTGATGACCCGATACTCCTCCGCGAGCGGCGAGCGGGGCTGATCAGGCGTCACCATACCCATCTGGGCCAATCGCCCAAGATCGATATGGATGCTGCGGGAAGCGGTCGTAGCAGCCTCCACAACCGGCTCCTGCGCCGGAACCGTGGCAGGTGCAGCAACAGGCGCCGGCGGTACTGGAGGCGTAGCCTGAGGAATCTCAGCAGCATTCGCCGTGGGCGTCGTCTCGCCCCCCGCCTGCTTGAGCTGATCCAGGCGCTGGACCGCTTTCTCGATGAGGCTCATCTAGTCTCCCGCTACTTCTGCAAGATATTCAGCAGGAGCGTCGCCACTCCAACCACGCCGACAAAACCGGCAATTCCCCCGGAGAAGGCCAGCAGGCCACGCCTCCTGGCCTTCGCCCGCTCCGGCGTCTGCAGCAAGGAAACCGCACCCAATACCGGCAGCCCGGTGATCTCACGCAGCGTGCGGCCATCGGTGAAGGCCGGCCGCAGCTGACTGATCAGGAACGTCAGCGCAACGCCAGCCGCAAGCCCCACCAGACCAACCAGCGGCATCAACAGCACTCGGTTGGGCGCAGAGGGCTTGTTCGGAAGGCTGGGAGGATCAATCTGGCGGAACTCCGCGATCCCCGACTGGGCATCCATTTCCACCGAAATGTTGGCGGACTCACGCCGCGCGACCAGGCTTTCGTAGTTGCGCTTGTGGACGTCGTAATCCCGGTTCAGCTGGGCCATCTCAGCCTCCAGCTCGGGCAGGCGCTCAGAGGAAGCCTTCAACTGGATCAAGCGGCCCTCGTACTCCCCTACCCGTGCCCGCAAGGAAGCGACCCTGGCCTCCGACTCCGCCAGAGAGAGCTTCATCTGCTGATAAACCGGGTTGGAATTGACCGAATCGAAGCGCCCTGGTCCGGCCTTGCGCATCGTCTCGACCTCTTCCTGCTTCTGCTTCTCCAGCTGCGCCAGCACCCGGCGGGCGCCCAACACGTCCGGATGCTCGTCCGTGTAGCGCTGCAGCATGCTATCCAGGTTTCTTTTCAACTGATCTATGCGGTTGTCCAGATCGGGGATGGAGACGTTGTTCGACGCACCTCCAGGAGCCTGCGGCAACAGCACCGGATCTTCACCCACAAGCTGACGCTGCATCGCGTCACGTGAATTTTCCGCTTCGCGCAACTCCAGGCGAGCCTGTGCCAGTTGCTGCTCCGTCTGGGCAATCTGCGTCACGTAGTCCCGAGCGCCATCGCCCAACAAACCCATGTTGCGCAGACGGAAATCCTTCAGACGATTTTCCGCCTCCGACAGCTTCTGCTCGTAGGTCTTGATCTGGTCCTCGATGAAGCGTCTGGCCGCATCGGTGTCCTGCCGCTTGTTCACCAAGCCGGACTCGACGAACAGGGAAACGAGCGCTTGCACAACACGCTGGGCCCGATCCGGACGAGCGTCTTCATAGGCCAGCGTGAAGAGATTGTCGCGGCCAGTACCCCTGATCTTCAGATCGCGGGTCAGCTGGGCAATCAGGACCTCCCTGTCCTGCCTGTCCCGAACTCCGAGATCGAGATCGGCCATGGTGATCAGCTTTTCCACGTTCGGACGATTGATCAGCGTCCGGCTGAGAATCGCGATCTGCTGGTCCACATTGGGCTGCACCGCCAGCCCGGACATCAGCGGCCTGAGCACAGACTGGGTATCCACATACACCCGCGCGGTGGACTCATACTTGTCCGGCATCATGTAGATAACGACACCGCCCGCCACACCGACAATCCACGCCAGCGCCAACCCCCACCAGCGAAAACGCCACATGCCGCGCAAATAGCCAACAACCTGCCTGACGAGTTCTTCCATCTAGTAGCCCGGATACCAAACAATGCAATCCGCCCCGGTCGGAAACCAAGGGCGGAACGAAGATATGGAAAAACTCAGAACCAGCTTTGCGGAATGATGAGCACGTCACCCGGCCGCATCTCGACGTTCGCAGTCACGTCGCCACGCTTGATGAGATCCTTGATCCGCACGCTGTATTGCTTATTGCCTTCAGCCGTACGAAGAATCGTCGCGGCATTGCCATCCGCATAGGCAGTCACTCCTCCCACGGCAATCATTACATCCAGCAGGGTCATTTTCTGGCTGTAGGGAAGAACCTGCGGCTTGCCCGCCTCTCCCACAACCCGGATCTGCTCAGAATAGGGACCGACGAATTGGGTCACGATTACGGTAACCACCGGATCCCGGATGTATTTGCCCAGCTCTTTTTCAATATCCCGAGCCAGCGTGCTGGCATCTTTCCCCAAAGCGGGCAAATCCTCTACTAATGGAGTAGTGATTTTCCCGTCAGGACGTACGGGTACCGACATGGACAACTCAGGATTGCGCCAGACGACCACATTAACCGCGTCACCCGGCCCGATAACGTAGTTGTAGTCCGCGCTGGCCGCCGCCGGGGGAGCAGGCGGATAGGAGGTGGCACAACCGGCAACCAAACCGATCATCATGCCAATGGCCAACAATCGACGGCCTCCGGCCAACACAATCGAAGCGCTTTTGCTCATTGTCAACATACCCCTTCACCGGAACGGCGACTATGATACGCCCTGTGGGTGGCAAAAATGCTACCAAGATGCTCTTGCCCGCCCCAAGGAAAAAACACACAAGCAGTTACAGCCAGACACCGGCTCTACAATTAGAGTCTGGCGACCCAGGGAGGGATATCTGTCGAAAGGCACAGAATTCCCTAAACGCCGCTTGTAAGCGGGGTCGTAAAAGAGTGCCTTTGAATCCATGATGATCGAAACCGCTGGCCACGCCAAGTCGGCAACAGATGCGGCACTCTTTCCGCCCCCACGCCCCCGGGCGCCGGCAAAGCAGGACAGCTTTTCGCTCAATGATGAATTCATTTTCGAGCGCGCAGATTACCGGATCTGCTTTGCCCAGGGCAGCGAAGTCCTGCGCAACAAGCTGGCCTCCCTCGTCGAGCGCATGTATGGTTCACGCGGCCTTCACGTCTATCACGCAGTCCAGGACCTTCACCCGAGCAGGGCCATATTGGTTGCCTGCCGCGGCGAACATTTATTCGGCACACTCACGCTGGGCCTGGACTCCAAGACTGGATTACTTGCGGATACGCTCTACCGCCCTCAGATTGATGCGGTTCGCGCCAAAGGGAGAAAAGTCTGCGAGGTAACGCGGCTCGCCATTGACCCAGAGTATGGCTCCCATGACGTGATGGCCTCGATCTTCCAGCTCGTCTATGTGATGTCGCGGCTTATTCACGGCATGACCGACCTTTTCATCGAGGTCCACCCTCGCCACGCCGGCTTCTATCGCCGCATGCTGGGATACCGCATTGCCGGACCGGAAAAAATCTGCCCCCGCGTCGGAGCCCCTGCAGTCCTGCTGCACCTGCCTCTTGAATATGCCGATGCGCAGCTTCATCAGTTCGCAGGCAAGCCCATGAGCAGGGAACGCAATCTCTACAAATTCTCCTCACCGCTGAGAGACCTGGCCGCACTGACGCTCACATTGTCTCCAGCGAGCGCCAACTGCTGAGCCTCAGAACCAGCGCCGCAATTCCACGTACACACGGTCGCGATCATCGTAGCGACCGAATAATCCGACCGATCGCCCACCGAATACATCGGCACCGAATTGAGCCCGCCACTCTGGAGCGATCTTCCAGGTCAGTTTCGGCCTCAACATGTAATCCTCCCGGTTGAAGCTGGACACAGCCAGAAATTCGAACTGCAGGTCATCTCCGAATTGCCTTACGATTTGAAAGGTCATTCCCTGCTCATCGCGCCCCTCTTTCATGCCCGCATCGCGGTCGTAATATGTACGACCAAAGTATTGGACATTAAAGCGCCATATATCCTGAATCGGCACATCCACACCAACAACATAATCCAGCGTATCGGATGCCTTCAGCCCATACGCAGCACTGGGATCACTTGTCAGGAAATGGCGTCCTCGCGTGTGAACCGCTTCACCTTTCAGCACAAACTCGCCCAAGTCCTTACTCATCGTCCCGCCCGCCTGACGAATGCGGTCATGGCGAAATTCAAACGCGGGAGCGAGCGAAGTCCGATACAGGGTCGGCGAGACATCTAGACTTTCGTAATAGAAAGCGCTCAGATCCCAGCCGCCGATCAAATGAGAAGCCCGCAAACCCCAATTGCCGTTTCCAGCACTATTCGAAGGCTTCCGCTCTTTTACATGAGTCCCTGCGGGAATATCGGGATAAGGAAAGAAATCGGCCCCGGGCTTTCCGACCCTGTCGAAGCTAGGCAACGGGATCCACAGCAATTCCAAGTGCGTATCGCCCGCAAAATACTCCGCCCGGGCAGCCCATTGCGGAATACGCAATGCCTCGAACTCAGGAAGATAGAACTCCCGCAGATCGCGAGCAGAAACAACGTCGGCAAAGAAGAGGCCGACCATCTCACCCCAGACGACATGCTGACGCCCCAGTCGGAACTCCCAATCCCCCGAGCCGAAGTCCATATAGGCCTCACGTATCGAGAAGTCAGCACGCTGATCGTCTCTCACCGAGGAAGGGTAATGCCCCCTCTCGAGGTCATAGGCCGCATCACCATCCACACGCCCGGACAACTTCCACTTGAACCCGGAAGCCGCACCACTCGCCCCCACCTCGAGCCGCGCCCGCAGTTTGGACCAATGCTGAGGCTCTCCTATTGTGTAGGCGCCTGAAAAATCAGCGTAGCCACCGAGCTTCAGCCCACTCCCTGAATCTGCAGTGGCTTTCGGGCCAACATCGAAAAGCGCGTCCAGATCCGCGTCCTCCGCGGCACAGACCGTGCCGGCACCACTGCAGGCCGCAGCCAGCAGCACCCCCCCCAAAAAGCGCATTGATGAACTCCCTAGACTTCCGGATCCTCTTCCCCATTGGGGCGGCGATCCTGGACGAACACCCACTTGCGCTCCGATCTCATGCCCAAGGCGGTGATTTGGCCGTCTGCAATACGCACCAGACGATCCGCCATGTTCATGACCTTGCGGTCGTGGGTAGAAAAGACAAAGGTAGTGCCGGCTTTACGATTGATCTCACGCATCAGGCGCAAGATGCTCTCCCCGGTCTTGCTATCGAGATTGGCTGTCGGCTCGTCGGCCAGCACCATCTTGGAATGGGTTACCAAGGCACGTGCAATCGCGACCCGTTGCCTCTGCCCGCCGGAAAGCTGATTCGGCCGGTGATCCGCGTACTTGCTCAACCCCACCATACCCAGGTAGTGCGCCACCCTTTCCTTGCGCTCGGCCTTGCTCAACTCCGGCAACTGCAGGAGGGGATATTCGACGTTTTCCTCGGCAGACAGCACGGGCAACAGGTTGAATGCCTGAAAGATGAAACCCAGCGTCCGCGCCCTGAGATCCGCCAGTTGGTCCGGAGTCTGCCCGGACACGTCCCGGCCATCCACCACGACCCGCCCCTCGCTGGGGGTATCGATACAACCTATGATGTTGAGAAGGGTAGACTTACCGCTACCGGAAGGGCCCGCGATAGCCAGAAACACGCCAGGCTCCACTGCCAGCGACACATCGCTGAGCGCCTGAACTTCCTGGTCTCCAAGCCTATAGCGCTTGCTCACGCCTTCTACGCGTACGATCGCCATGTAGCAAGCCATCGATGAATGAGAACGCCATAAGGATAGCATCCATGTCCCACACCGAACGATCCCGGCTACGCCTGCTTGCCTCGCTCGCACTGGGAGTCGCCGCACCGGCATTCACTTGGGCCGCCGAGACAGAAACCCCTGCGGAAAAGAAGGACGACGCAGCCAACCAGCTGGTGGCACGAGCGGATGAAGTCCGCTTCCCCCGTGAAAGCTTTCAGACCGAGATAACCATCACCAACTTCAGCAGCGAGCAAGAAGGCGAAACACGCAAATTTCGCGTCCTCTCCCGCGGCAATGAGAACACCATCGTCCTCACCCTGGAGCCCGCCTCTGAACGCGGCCAGGCCCTGCTGATGCGCGGCCGGGACCTATGGGTTTTCCTGCCCAGCGTCTCCCAGCCGGTGCGCCTTTCCCTTGCTCAGCGCCTGACGGGCCAAGTTGCAAACGGCGACTTGGCACGCGCCAACTTCGCGGGCGACTACAACCCGACTCTGGCAGGCACTGAGGCGCTGGACGGCCAGACTGCACAAATCCTGGAGTTGAGCGCGGTTGATCGCAGCGTCACGTATTCGAAAGTCAAATACTGGATCAAGGAGCAGGACGGCAGGCCCATGAAAGCCGAGTTCTATGCACTATCCGGGCGTCTTCTCAAAACCTGCTACTACGAAGCATTCAAGGAGATGGCTGGCCGCGTTCGCCCCACCCGCCTGGTCATGGAAGACGCACTCAAGAAAGGGGAAAAATCCGTACTCAGCTACGAGAACATGACGCTGCGCGACCTGCCGGAGCGCGTTTTTAGCCGGGAATACCTGAAGCGACTAGAATGACTTGAAAACCGGCTGCGTTCAAAAGCAGAGCAAAGCGGCCAACGCCCTTTAACAAAAAACAAAACGGGCGCCGAAGCGCCCGTTTTTCATCCAAGCTCGTACTAGACGAGATTAGAAGGAGTGACGGATACCAACGTTGAAACCACGCTCGTAAGCGCCAGAGGCCGTGTTGGACGTGCCAGTATTGCCCGTCGCGGCGTAGTTACGAGTCGCGTCACCCAGATAGCCAGCCCAGTTTCCGCCGTCCTTGGCAGAGCCCTTGTTATTGATGTCAGCATAGGCGGTGTAGATGGCAGTACGCTTGGAAAGCGCGTACTCGTAACCCAGACCCCACAGGCTAACCTTAGCATCACTCACGCCAGCTTGATCCACTTCAGTCTTACGGCGGACGTAAGTAGCCTGAATCTTGCCAGCAGCACCAACCGGCACTGCAGCAGTCAGCGCCCACTGCTTGTGCTTCGCATAATCCTCAGCATCAGTGATGCCATAGACAGCACCCAGCTTCACAACACCGAAATCATAGGTACCACCCAGATCCCAAGCCTTGGTGACGCTGTCATTGCCAGCCGTGGTCGCATTGCCACGAATCTGGTGAATGTTCAGAGCGGCATAGATCGGGCCGTTCTTATACGTAGGAGCAAACGCCCAAGCACGAGCATCAGTACCTGCAGTCAGGCCACTTCCGGAGCCGTTAGCGCGGGTTTCATCGCCTGCAGCATTGTTGGTGTAAGCCGTGACAAAGCTGAAACCACCCCAGCTCGGCGAAGCGTAAGCAGCCAGGTTGTCAAGACGCGGAGGGGAGATGTAGACGTTGCTGATAGCAGCAACGGTGCCCTTGCCGAAACCGAACGGGTCGATGTTACCGGCCAGCATTACGTGAGCCGGGGTGTATTGACGACCCAGCGCGATGGTACCGAAGGCGCCAGAAAGAGAAACCAGCGCTTGACGGTTACCAGCAGCACCAGCAGCCAGCGTACCGCTGGCGTGTTCGCTACCGTTGCCGAAGCCCATTTCGTACACAAAACCAGCCTTCAGACCATTGCCCAGGTCTTCAGTGCCCTTGAAGCCGAGGCGGTTGCCAGCGCTGATACCGCTATCGATGGCGCTGCGGGAGTTAACACCACTCAAAGCGCTATCACCGGTCCAGCTGTAGCCGTAGTCGACCACACCGTAGATCGTCACGTTGGACTGCGCGAAAGCCGGCGCGGACATCAGGCCAGCAACAGCCAGCGCGATCAGTTTCTTCTGCATTTGCTTCTCCTCTAATTGAAGTTGAGACCGCAGGCAGGGCCCGGGCCCGACTTACCTCTCTAACGAGGGGTTGCGGCGATTTTGCAAATTGGGAAGGAGGGCGCGCAAGCACGATGTGAGGAAACCGACAGTTTCGCGACGAAGCTGTTGCGTGTGTGCAACAGCGCTCGTTCATGCGGGATGGCGCCTCGCGGCCCAGTCAGAGGGTAAGCCCTTGCCATCACTGGAGAATGGCAAGGAGCTGGCAACAGACGCCCGAAGGAAGCATCAAGGCTTCCTCAAATACGGAGAGCGGAGCGAAGACCTCAACTCTGGAGATGTTCCATTCGGAACTCCCTCCCCGATTAGCACTCTCAAACCCCGAGTGCTAAGATGCGGCACACGGAGGTATACATATATGTCTCAAGCCCTGTCGTTCCCGGTTCCCGCTGCGGGCAGCATCGACCAGTACATCCAGTCGGTGAACCGCATGCCTCTGCTCAGCGAGCAGGAGGAAGTGGCGTTGGCGACCCGGCTGCGCGACGAAGGCAGTGTCGAGGCGGCGCGCAAGCTGGTCATGTCCCACCTGCGGGTGGTGGTGGCGATCGCGCGCGGCTACCTCGGTTACGGCCTGCCCCATGCCGACCTGATCCAGGAAGGCAATATCGGCCTGATGAAGGCGGTGAAACGCTTCGATCCGACGCGCGGCGTGCGCCTGGTTTCCTTCGCCATCCACTGGATCAAGGCGGAGATCCACGAATACATCCTGAAGAACTGGCGACTGGTGAAGATCGCCACCACCAAGGCGCAGCGCAAGTTGTTCTTCAACCTGCGCAGCATGAAGCAGGACACCGGCACGCTGAGCAGCGACGAGGTTCGCGCGGTGGCGACCCAGTTGGGCGTGAAGCCGGAAGAAGTCGTGGAGATGGAAACCCGCCTCGGCGGCCGCGACATTCCGCTGGATGCTGGCAGCGATGACGATGACGACCGCTACGCGCCCATCGCCTATCTGCCCGATCCGCACGCAGAACCTTCCGAGGTGCTGGAGCAGGCGCAGATGGCTCACCTGCAGGACAGCGGACTGCGCAATGCGCTGGCCGCCCTGGATGACCGCAGCCGGCAGATCGTCCAGCGCCGCTGGCTGAGCGAGGATCAGAGCGCCACGCTGCACGAATTGGCGGCCGAATACGGCGTGTCGGCGGAGCGCATCCGCCAGATCGAAGCCAAGGCCATGCAGAAGATGCGCGGGATGCTAGCGGACGCGGTGTAAGCCGCCTCTCTCCCGGCAGCGAAGGAAACGGCAGCGTCACCGCTGCCGTTTTTCTTTTCAGCGCCCCGCCAGCAACAGCTTCAGATCAGCCGCGATGTTTTCCGCGGTTTCGCCGTGCTTCACATAGAGGCGCAGCTTGCCTTCCGGATCGAAGACATAGGTTCCGGCGGAGTGATCCACCGTGTAGTTGTTGCCGCTGGTGTCGCCGCTCTTGCGGTAGAAGACGCGGAAATCCCGCGCCACCGCGGCGGTCTCCTCCAGGCTGCCATGCAGGCCCATGAAGCGCGGATCGAAGGCCGGTACGTACTGGGCCAGCAACTCCTCGGTATCGCGCTCCGGATCCACCGTCACGAACAGCACCTGCACCTTGTCCGCCTCCGGGCCAAGCTGGCGCATCACCTCGGCCATGGTGGCGAGGCTGGTCGGGCACACGTCGGGACACTGGGTGAAACCGAAGAACAGGGTGACGGCCTTGCCGCGGAAGTCGGCCAGGGTGCGCGCTTTGCCGGTGTGGTCTCGCAGCGCGAGTTGCTTGCCGTAGTCGGCACCGGTGATGTCGGTGGAATGGAAGCCGGGGGAGGAAGGGGTGCAGCCGGTCAGAACGGCAGTCAGCGAAATCGCTGCCGCCAGGATCAGGGGTCGAAGCATCAGGTGGGGATCTCAGGGTCTCAAATAGTGGTCCGCCAGCAGCGCGGCGAACAGCAATGATAGGTAGACGATGGAAAAGCGGAAAGTTCGCCGCGCCAGCGTGTCGCTGTAATCCCGGTACAGCCGCCAGGCGTAGCCGATGAAACGCAGCCCCAGCAGCACCGCGGCCGCGAGATAGATCGCCCCGCTCATGCGGGTGGCGAAAGGCAGCAGGGTGACGGCGAACAGCACCAGGGTATAGAGCAGCACCGACAGCCGGGTGAACTCCGCGCCATGCGTCACCGGCAACATCGGCAGGCCGGCGCGGGCGTAGTCGGCGGTGCGGTACAGCGCCAGCGCCCAGAAATGCGGCGGCGTCCAGGCGAAGATGATGAGGAAGAGCAGCAGCGCGTCCGCGCTCACCTCGCCGCTGACCGCTGCCCAGCCCAGCACCGGCGGCATCGCGCCCGCCGCGCCGCCGATCACGATGTTCTGCGGCGTGCGCGGCTTGAGGAACACGGTATAGACCACCGCATAGCCGAGGAAGGTCGCCAGCGTCAGCCACATCGTCAGCGCATTCACCGCGCCGCCCAGCAACCACAGGCCGGCGCCGCCCAGCAGGGTCGCGAACACCAGCACCTCGCCGCCATTCAACTCGCCGCGCGGCAAGGGCCGACCGCGGGTGCGCGCCATGCGGGCATCCAGTTGCTGCTCGATCAGGCAATTGACTGCCGCCGCCGCCCCGGCCACGCAGGCGATGCCCAACGTGGCGCAGAACACCAGCGCGGGCGCAGGCAAGCCGTCCGGCACCGCCAGGAACATGCCGATCACCGCACAGAACACGATCAGCGCATTCACCCGCGGCTTGGTCAGCGATGCGAAGGCCTGCAGGCGGCGCAGGCCATCGCCTGCGTTCAGGGTGATCGTCTTCATGCATGCCCCCTCTTGCGCATGGTCGTTGTCCGGAATGGCAGCACTTGCCCATGGGAATGCGGCGCCGCCGACCAGCCGATCTGCGCGAAGCCCGGACGGGCGCGGAAGCGCAGGCCGGCCGGCGCCGGACGCAGGCAAAAGCCGTGGTTGACCCACACCAGGATGCCGAGCAGCAGCGCCGCGCCGGCGTTATGCGCCACCGCCAAGGCCAGCGGCAGGCTGAACAGCACATTGGCGATGCCGATGGCGATCTGCAGCAGCACGCCGCCGATCAGCGCCGCCCCCATCGGCCCCGACGACGACTGCCGGCTCAGGCGCCAGCCCAGCACGAGCAGGAAGCCCCCCACCAGCACCGCACCGATGCGATGCATCCAGTGGATCGCCGTCAGCGCGGCGAAGGACAGCGGCTCGCCGTCGGCGGTCATGCCCAGTTCGCGCACGACATGGAAGGCATTGCGGTAGTCGGTTTCCGGCCACAGGCTGCCGTGGCAGGTGGGGAAATCCGGGCAGGCCAGCGCAGCGTAGTTGGTGCTGGTCCAGCCGCCCAGGGCGATCTGGCCTATCAGCAGCAGCAGACCCACTCGCAGCGCCGCCACCAGCCCGGGCGAAGCCGCGGCGCGCCGGACGCCCGAAGCCCGCAGCGCGATCCACGCCAGCAGGCCCAGCACCGCCATGCCGCCGAGCAGATGGGCGGTGACGATGGCCGGTTTCAGCAGCAGGGTCACCGTCCATTTGCCCAGCAGCCCCTGCAGCACCACCACGCCGAGCAGCAGCAATGCGGCGACCGGCGCGCTGCGTGCCGTGCCTTCCCGCTCGCCGCGCAGGCGCCAGGCCAGCACCGCGATGGCGATCAACAGCAGGCCCAGGCTGCCGGCAAGGTAGCGATGGATCATCTCCTTCCATGCTTTCGCCAGGCTCACCGGACCGTGCGGATCGGCCGCATGGGCGGCGAGGATGTCATCGGAGGCATGGTGCGGCGACAGCTGGCCGTAGCAGCCCGGCCAGTCCGGACAGCCCAGGCCGGCGTCGGACAGGCGCACATAGGCGCCAGCCACGACCACGATCAGGGTGAGCACCAGGGCGGCGAGGATGCAGCGACGGTAGAGCGTCATCGCGCCCTTCGTTGCCCCCTTCACGGCCCCTCTCACAACCCCTCTCCCCGGCCCAGCGCGGAGTACTTCAGCAACCGCTGCAGGTCGCGCATCATGCCGCGGGTGTCTTCGGTGGCATCGACCGCATCCGGGAAGCGCATCATCACCTGCCCGCGCGGATCGACCAGGAAGACGCGGCCGGCATTCGCTTCCGGCAGATCGCGCAGCCAGGACTCGGCGGCGCGCGCCACCCGCAATCCCTCATGCTCCGCCAGCAGCGCGGCGCCCGGCTGGGCTTCGCCGGTCACCAGCCACAGGCGTGCCACCCGCTCTTTCTCCTTGCCTTGGGCCAATCGCGTCTGGCGCATGCGGTAGAGGGCATCGACGCAGGCCGAGGGGCAGGCGGCCGGCGCGGCCAGCACCAGTGTCCAGCGGCCCTGCAACTGGCCGGCGGAGAAATCCGGCTGGCCTGCCACACCGGGCAGCGTCTCCCCTTCAAGGGAAGCCGGCGTCAGCAAAGTACCGAAGTTGACCCGGCCGGCCGGCTGCCACACATAGAAGGCGAGGTAGGAGGCGAGCACCGGCAACGCGCAGGCCAGCGCCAGCGCCAGCAAGGTGCGTCGTCCCTGGCTGCGCCGGCGCAGCGGCGGGGACGATGCGTTAGACAGGGTCGCACTTGCCATTGCCGGCCTTCTCGTTTCCATGTCCAGCCCTCCGTTCCGTGCGGCGCCCCGCGCGCCAGCAGCAGATTCCGCCCAAGGTCGTCGCCAGCGCCGCCAGGCCATACCACTGCAGCGCGTAGCCGCGATGGCGATCGACGCCGGCGTCCGGCCGTGGCCACTCCCGCAGCAGGCCATCGTCCGCGGCCGAGGTCTGCCAGAGCAGCCATCCAGCAACCGGTGTTCCCGTGCGGGCCGCGTAGCGTTCGGCATCCACCCGCTGCCAGCGCGGACCGTCCGCCGCCTCGCCACCCAGCGCGAAGCCGGCAGGCGGGGCGTAGTGCGCCCGGCCTTCCAGCGTCTGCGTGCCGGCGAGCGCGGTTACATCCGGCAAACGCGCCCGATCCAGTCCGGCGGCAATCCAGCCGCGATTCACCAGTACCTGCCCGGAGCCATCCGCCAGTTCCAGCGGGGTGAAAACCTGGTAGCCCGCGCGGCCCCCGTGGGTGCGGTTATCGAGGAACACGGTGCCGGCACCGCGCCAGCGCCCGACCAGCACCACCGGCTGGCCATCGTCCGGCCTCGCCCGGCCATCCACCGTCCGTGGAGCCTGTTGCGCCAGCGCATCCAGCCGCGCCTGCAGCGCACTCTTCTCGTCGGCACGGCGCAGCTGCCAGTTGCCTAGCTGCAGGGTGAGCAGCGCCAGGGCCAAGCAGGCCAGCACCGGCAATACGCGCACCAGCAGCCGGCTCATGCCCACCCCGCCACGCTGGCAGGCGGCAGGCCCTCGCCCCTACACTGCAAGCGCCCACCGGAGAGTTCAGCCATGCGCATCGTCGTCATCGCCTTTCTCGTGCTCATCGTCGCCAGCCTGGCGTCCGCCCTCGGCTTCCTGCTGCGCGACCGCGGCCAGGGCAGCCGCACCGCAAAGGCGCTGGCGATACGCGTCGGCCTGTCCATCACCCTGTTCCTGCTGCTGATGGCGGGCTTCGCCAGCGGGCTCATAGACGGCAAGCTCTGACCCCGCCGGCGCAGGAGGCGACGGCGCCTAGAGCCAATACACCACGACAAACAGGATCAGCCACACCACGTCCACGAAGTGCCAGTACCAGGCCGCCGCCTCGAAGCCGAAGTGGTGCTGGGCGTTGAAGTGGCCGGCGAAGACACGGCACAGCATCACCGTGAGCATGATCGCGCCCACCGTCACATGCAGGCCGTGGAAGCCGGTGAGCATGAAGAAGGTGGAACCGTAGATGCCGGTATCCAGCCGCAGGTTGAGCTCGCCATAGGCATGCACGTACTCGTAGGCCTGGAAGCCGAGGAAGATGGCGCCGAGCAGGATGGTGAGCAGCAGCCCCAGCTTCAGCTGGCTGCGCTTGTCCTTGAGCAGGCCGTAGTGCGCCCAGGTGAGAGTGGCGCCGGAGGTGAGCAGGATCAGGGTGTTGATCGCCGGTATGCCCCAGGCGCCCATCGGCGTGAAGGGCTCCACCGCCGCGGTGTCGAGCGCGCGCGGCCCGGCATTCGGCCAGGCGCCGCTGTAGCCCTGCCACAGCAGGGCCTCGTTCTCGCCGGAAGACAGCGCGGGCACCGCCAGCACCCGCACATAGAACAGGGCGCCGAAGAAGGCGGCGAAGAACATCACCTCGGAGAAGATGAACCAGCCCATGGACCAGCGGAAGGCGCTGTCCACCCGGGCGCCGTACTTGCCGCCCTGGGACTCCCGCACCACTTGGCCGAACCAGCCGAACAGCATGTAGATCAGGATGGCGATGCCGAGGAAGAAGATCCATGGCCCGGCCTTGACCTGGTTGACCCACAGCGCCGCACCGGCACCGAACAGCAGCAGCGCCACGGAGCCGAAGATGGGGAACCGCGAGGGTTCCGGCACGAAGTAGCGTTCCAGCGTCTCACCCATGAGCTTCATCCTCCAGCTGCCATCGGCCTTGCCCGGCGGCACGACGGCTGTCCGCAAGCAATCTGCTGTCCTGCATGGCCTCGCCAGCTGAACCGGACTGGCCGCAATCCGGTTCAGCTGGCGAAACCTGTCTTTCTCCCCTCTCCCCTCGCGGGAGAGGGGGCACAGCGGTTGATCTGGACCGAAGCCGCCCCTGCGGGGCGCCCCCTCTCCCCGGCCCTCCCCCGCGAGGGGGGAGGGAGAAAAAACCACTCACGGCGTAACCGGGCCACCCGAACAGCATTGACCTGCCCGCCCATCACTACCCGACTACCATTAACCGCCCACCACTATCCTCACCACCACAACCAGCACCAGCACGAACACCAGCCCGGCAATCAGCCCGGCCACGATCACCGCTTTCGGGTCCAGTGAGCTGGCGTCCTCCTGGTAGCCGCGGCGTTTGCGCACGCCTAGGAAGGACCACAGCACCGCTCTCACCGTCGCCAGGAAACCCGCCCTGCCGGCTGCCATGCCGCTTCACCTCAGGTCGCGCGCTGGCGCCGACCGGACTTGGGCGGCGAGGCTTCCGAGGTCTGGCGCCGGCCGTGGATCTCGAAGAAGGTGTAGGACAGCGTCACCGTATGCACATCCGCCGGCAGTTCGGGATCGACCACGAACACCACCGGCATCACCCGCCGCTCGCCCGCCTCCAGCGTCTGCTGCTGGAAGCAGAAGCACTCCATCTTGCGGAAGAACTGGCCCGCCAGCTGCGGCCCGTAGCTGGGCACCGCCTGGCCGGTCACCGGTTCGCCGCGCACGTTGGACACCTCGTAGGCCACCTGCACCAGTTCGCCGGGATGCACCCGCATCGAGCGCGTCTGCGGCTCGAAGCGCCAGGGCAGGTCGTGGGTGTTGGCGTCGAACTGCACCAGCACCGTGCGCGAGGCATCCACCTGGGTGTTGAGCCGGCCGATGTGATCCGGCCGCAGCAGCTGGTTGATGCCGGTGACCTCGCAGATCTTTTCGTAGAAGGGCACCAGCAGGAAACCGAAGCCGAACATCGCCACCGCGGCGATGCCCAGCCGCCACAGCAATTTCCTGTTCTGCCGCTCCAGGCGGATGGCCCTGCTCATGAGCATCTCCTCCACAAAGGCCGCGGCGCCAACTCCGGCACCGCTTGCCGACGCATCCCGTTCATGCGCCGAACACCTTGTATTTCAGGATCACCGCGATGAAGAAAACCAGGGCCACCGCCGCGAGCCCAAGGCCGGTACGCAGGTTCTGGCGCTGGCGTTCCATCGCGATTCCTCCTCTCACCCTGCGCTCACTTCACCAGTGGCGCGTCTTCGAAGGTGTGGTACGGCGCTGGCGAAGGCACCGTCCATTCCAGGCCTTCCGCGCCGTCCCACGGTTTGGCCGGCGCCGGCTTGCCGCCGCGCACGCACTTCACCACCGCCGCCAGGAAGATCAGCTGCGACAGGCCGAAGCCGAAGGCGCCTATGCTGGCCAGCGCGTTGAAGTCGGCGAACTGCAGGGCGTAGTCCGGTATGCGGCGCGGCATGCCGGCCAGGCCAAGGAAGTGCATCGGGAAGAAGGTGACATTGAAGAACACCAGCGAGCACCAGAAGTGCAGCTTGCCCAGCCGCTCGCTGGGCATGTGGCCGGTCCATTTCGGCAGCCAGTAGTAGGCGCCGGCGAACAGGGCGAACAGCGAGCCGGCCACCAGCACATAGTGGAAGTGGGCGACGACGTAATAGGTGTCCTGCACCTGGATGTCGATGGGGGCGATGGCGCAGATCAGCCCGGTGAAGCCGCCCATGGTGAACACGAAGATGAAGCCGGTGGCCCACAGCATGGGCGGCTCGAAGCTGAGCGAGCCGCGCCACATGGTCGCCACCCAGTTGAATACCTTCACCCCGGTGGGCACCGCGATCAGCATGGTGGCGTACATGAAGAAGAGCTGACCGGTCGCCGGCATGCCGGTGGTGAACATGTGGTGCGCCCACACCACGAAGGAGAGGATGGCGATGGAGGCGGTGGCATACACCATGGAGGCGTAGCCGAACAGCGGCTTGCGGGCGAAGGCGGGGATGATCTGGCTGACGATGCCGAAGGCCGGGAGGATCATGATGTAGACCTCCGGGTGGCCGAAGAACCAGAAGATATGCTGGTACATCACCGGATCGCCGCCACCGGCGGCGTTGAAGAAGCTGGTGCCGAAGTGGCGGTCGGTGAGGATCATGGTGACCGCGCCGGCCAGCACCGGCATCACCGCGATCAGCAGGTAGGCGGTGATCAGCCAGGTCCAGCAGAACAGCGGCATCTTCATCATCGTCATGCCGGGCGCGCGCATGTTGAGGATGGTGACGACGATGTTGATCGCCCCCATGATGGACGACAGCCCCATGATGTGGATGGCGAAGATGGCGAAGTCCATGCCCATGCCCATCTGCACAGACAGCGGCGCGTACAGCGTCCACCCGGCGGCGGTGGCGCCGCCCGGCACGAAGAAGGAGCCCAGCAGCAGGATGGCGGCCGGCGGCAGCAGCCAGAAGCTCCAGTTGTTCATGCGCGCGAAGGCCATGTCGCTGGCGCCTATCATCAGCGGGATCTGCCAGTTCGCGAAGCCGACGAAGGCCGGCATGATGGCGCCGAACACCATCACCAGCCCGTGCATGGTAGTGAGCTGGTTGAAGAACTCCGGCTGTACCACCTGCAGGCCGGGCTGGAACAGCTCCGCCCGTATCGTCAGCGCCATCACGCCCCCGGACAGGAACATGACGAAGCTGAAGATCAGGTACATCGTGCCGATGTCCTTGTGGTTCGTCGTGGTGAACCAGCGCATAAGCCCCGACGGCGTGTGGTGGTGATGGTGGTGGTCCAGCTGATCCGGGATGACGGCGGCCATGCGGATGCCTCCTGCCTCGTTGCCCTTGAATGCGTGCGGTACACGCGTGCGCTGCGGGTGCTGCTCAGCTCTTGCCGCGGGCGGCCTTCACTTCCGCCGGCTGCACCGCCTCGCCGGTGTGGTTGCTCCAGCTGTTGCGGGTGTAGGTGATGACGGCGGCGATATCGGCGTCCGACAGCGCGCCGCCGAAAGGCGCCATCGCGGTGTTGGGCCGGCCGTGCAGCACGATGTCGATCTGCCCCGCCTTCTCGCCCTGCACCACCTTGGAACCATCCAGCGGCGGAAAAGTGGGCGGCAAGCCCTGGCCATTGGCCTGGTGACAGGCCGCACAGATGGTGCCGAACACCTGCTCGCCGCGCGTCATCAGCTCCGCCATGGCCCACTCGCGCGCCTCGTCGGCGGCGGCACCGACGGCCTTCTCCTTGTGCTCCGCCACCCAGGCGGCGTACTTCTCGGCCGACACCACGTGCACCTCGATCGGCATGAAGCCGTGGTCGCGGCCGCACAGCTCGGCACAGTTGCCACGGTACACGCCTTCCTTGTCGGCCTTGAACCAGCTGTCGCGGATGAAGCCGGGAATCGCGTCCTGCTTCACGCCGAAGGCCGGTACCCACCAGGAATGGATGACGTCGTTGGCGGTCAGCAGCACCCGCACCTTCTTGCCCACCGGCACCACCACCGGGTTGTCGACTTCCAGCAGGTAGTTGTCGCCCTTGGCGGCGGCGCCCTCGATCTGGTTGCGCGGGGTGGAGAGGCTGGAGAGCAGGCGTATGCCCTCGCCCTCGCCCTGCAGGTAGTCGTAGCCCCACTTCCACTGGTAGCCGGTGGCCTTGATGGTGATGTCGGCCTCGGAGGTGTCCTTCATGGCGATCACCGTCTTGGTCGCCGGCCAGGCCATGCCGAGCAGGATGAGCACCGGGATCACCGTCCAGGCGATCTCCACCGTGGTGTTCTCATGGAAGTTGGCGGCCACCGCGCCACGCGAGCGGCGGTGATGGATCACCGCCCAGAACATGACACCGAACACGCCGACGAAGATGACCAGACAGATCACCAGCATCAGCGTGTGCATGTCATGGATCTGCTCGGCGATACCGGTGACCGGACTCTGCAGGTTGTAGCGTGCCGGCGCATGCTGGGCGTACGCCGCCGCAGCCGGGACGAGAAGAAGCGTTGAACCTGCAATGCGAGCGGCAAGACCCATGTCCCAACCCCCATCGATGCAGTTTCGGCAGGCGGGGCAGGACGAAGGCATGCAGCCGGCTTGCGGCTGCGCAAGTGCGCATCCAGGGATTGCAGCTATGGGGCTGGAACGGGCACCGCCATCGTCCGCCGGGTCGGCCGGAACGATCCTCCATCGCGGAAAGCCTTGTTTTTCGTGGTTCCCGGCCTTTCCGCACGGTCGGACCGATCATGCCATAGCGAATTTCGTGGTCGCAACACGATATTTTGATCAAAGTCAATATGCTGCGACGCACGATTTGCTAGGCACAAGAAAGCAAGCCCGTCTTCGAGATGCAGTCCGGGTTTTCCCACCGGCAATTATGCTGCAGCGCAATATGCAAGCACCTTGATCCACAAGGCATTTGCGCCTAACAGCACCGTGATTTCCATACGCCACCGAATGGAAACCACCGTATAATCGCGCCCTTCGCAGGCGGCCGGCGACCCTGGCCACCCGACAATCAGCAAGAGGCCCAAGGCCCGATCCCCATTCGGCAGACACATCGCCCGCCACCCGCGGGCGCGGCATCACGACCGGGGCGTGAAGGAGGCAAAGGAGGACGCACCCGAGGTGCGCCCATGGCTCCCCCAAACGCTTTCCATCGTCATGACCTCTTCCGATCGCATCCTGTCTCCCGCACTCCGTTCCAAGCTCATGAGCGCCGAAGCCGCCGCCACGCTCATTCCCTCCGGCGTCAATGTCGGCATGAGCGGCTTCACCGGCGCCGGCTACCCCAAGGCGGTACCGGCCGCGCTGGCCAAGCGCATCATGGACGCCAACCTCAACGGCAAGAACTTCAAGATCGGCGTGTGGACCGGCGCCTCCACCGCGCCTGAACTGGACGGCGCGCTCGCCATGGTGGATGGCGTCGAGCTGCGCCTGCCCTACCAGTCCGACCCCACCTGCCGCAAGCGCATCAATGCCGGCGAGATGGAATACCTGGACATGCACCTGTCCCAGGTCGCCCAGTTCGTCTGGTCCGGCTTCCTCGGCAAGCTGGACGTGGCGGTGGTGGAAGTGGCCGGCGTACTGGAAGACGGCCGCCTCATCCCCTCTTCCTCGGTGGGTAACAACAAGACCTGGCTGGAGCAGGCGGACAAGATCATCCTGGAAGTGAACAGCTGGCAGAGCAGCGCGCTGGAGGGCATGCACGACGTCTACTACGGCACCGCGCTGCCGCCGCATCGCAAGCCCATCCCGCTGGTGAAGGTGGATGACCGCATCGGCGAGCCCTACCTGCGCTGTGACCCGGAGAAGGTGATCGCGGTGGTGGAAACCGCCACGCCGGACCGCAACTCCGCCTTCAGCCCGCCGGACGAAAGCTCCCGCCTCATCGCCGGCCACATCCTGGAGTTCTTCCAGCACGAGGTGAAGAAGGGCCGGCTGCCGCCGGAGCTGCTGCCGCTGCAGTCCGGCGTCGGCAACATCGCCAACGCGGTGATGGCCGGGCTGGGCCAGGGCCCCTTCGACAACCTCACCGCCTACACCGAGGTACTGCAGGACGGCATGCTGGACCTGCTGAAGTCCGGCAGGCTGGCCTGCGCCTCGGCCACCGCCTTCTCGCTGTCCTCGGCGGCGCTGGCCGAACTGAATGCCGACCTCGCCCGCTACCGCGAGCGCATCATCCTGCGCCCGCAGGAGATCTCCAACCATCCGGAGCTGATCCGCCGCCTGGGCGTGATCGCGATGAACGGGATGATAGAGGCCGACCTCTACGGCAACGTCAATTCCACGCATGTGATGGGCACCCGCATCATGAACGGCATCGGCGGCTCCGGCGATTTCGCCCGCAACGCCTACATCTCCATCTTCATGACGCCCTCGCAGGCCAAGGGCGGCGAAATCTCCTGCATCGTGCCCATGGCCTCGCATGTGGACCACACCGAGCACGACGTGCAGATCATCGTCACCGAGCAGGGCCTGGCCGATCTGCGCGGCCTGTCGCCCAAGCAGCGGGCCAAGGCGATCATCGAGAATTGCGCCCATCCGAACTTCCGCCCGGCGCTCAAGGACTACTACAAGCGCGCCCTGCTGCACTCCGAAGGCAAGCAGACGCCGCATCTGCTGGACGAAGCCCTGTCCTGGCATCTGCGCTACCTGCGCGGCGGGCAGATGTAAGGCAACAGCGTGCAAGCCACCGCGCTGCGGCCAGGACCGCGGACACCCACGCCCGCGGCCCCGCCGCAGCGCAGCCTTAGTTCTGTGCTTATATGCTCTGATGCTTAGGCGGGCCGCCAAATCCTCCTAGAATGGCGCGGTCAAATTTCCCCCCTGAGCCTCCCTTAAGGAACCCCAGATGAAGATCGCCAGCAACGTCACCGAGCTCATCGGCAACACGCCCCTGGTCCGCCTCAACCGGCTGGCCGAAGGCATTGACGCCACCATCGCCCTCAAGCTCGAGTTCTTCAACCCGGCCCACAGCGTGAAGGACCGCATCGCCGCGGCCATGCTGGACGCCGCCGAGAAGGCCGGCAAGATCGGCCCGGACACCATCATCCTCGAGCCCACCTCCGGCAACACCGGCATCGGCCTCGCCATGGTCTGCGCCGCGCGCGGCTACAAGTGCACCATCGTGATGCCGGAAACCATGAGCCGCGAGCGCCGCCTGCTGATGAAGGCCTACGGCGCCGAGCTGATCCTGACACCGGGGCCGGACGGCATGGGCGGCGCCATCGCCAAGGCCAGGGCCCTGGCCGAGGCCGACCCGCGCTACTTCATCCCGCAGCAGTTCGAAAACCCGGCCAACCCGGAAATCCACCGCAACACCACCGCCGAGGAAATCTGGCGCGACACCGACGGCCAGGTCGACATCTTCGTCTCCGGCGTGGGTACCGGCGGCACCGTCACCGGCGTCGGCGAAGTGCTGAAGGCGCGCCGCCCGGGCGTGAAGATCGTCGCCGTCGAGCCGGATGCTAGCCCGGTGCTGTCCGGCGGCCAGAAAGGCCCGCACCCCATCCAGGGCATAGGCGCCGGCTTCGTGCCCGCCATCCTCAACACCGAGGTCTATGACGAAGTCGTCCGGGTGAAGAACGAGGACGCCTTCACCGTCGCCCGCGCGCTGGCCGCGCAGGAAGGCCTGCTGGTCGGCATCTCCTCCGGCGCCGCGGTGCAGGCCGCGCTGGAGATCGCCAAGCGGCCGGAGAGCAAGGGCAAGCTCATCGTCGTCGTCATCCCCTCCTTCGGCGAGCGCTACCTCTCCACCGCGCTGTACTCCCACCTGGAGGCCTGATCCCCGGCGGGATCGCCAACGCCCTCCGGCAGCACAACGGCGGGGCCGGGCAGAAGCGCAGGCTTCTCCCCGGCCCCGCTGCCGTATTACGCTTCGGCCCTTGCCCCGCAGCGAACGAGGCACTGCATAAAAGGACAAGACCCTGGAAACCGAACTCCCTTCCGCATTCGAAACCGCCGCCGGCTTCTTCGGCGGCATCGGCCTCTTCCTGCTCGGCATGCACCTGCTCACCGACGGCCTCAAGCTCGCCGCCGGCCGCGCGCTGGAAGACCTGCTGGAACGCTCCACCTCCACCCGCCTGCGCGGCCTCGCCGCCGGCGTGCTCATCACCTCGCTGGTGCAGTCCTCCACCGCGGTCACCCTGGCCAGCATCGGCTTCGTGAATACCGGGCTGCTGTCGCTGCAGAACGGGCTGTGGGTGATCTTCGGCTCCAATGTCGGCTCCACCATGAACGCCTGGCTGGTGGCCGCGCTCGGCTTCGGCTTCAAGATCGACGCCTTCGCCCTACCCTTCGTCGGCGCCGGCGCCATCCTCATGGTCGCCACCCGCGCGGTGCGCGGCCGCGCGCTGGGCCAGGCCCTGGCCGGCTTCGGCCTGCTGTTCATCGGCATCGGCGTGCTGCAGGACACCTTCTCCGCCTTCGGCCGCGGCTTCGACCTCGCCGCCCTCGCCATTCCCGGCATCACCGGCTACCTGCTGCTGGTCGGCCTGGGCACGGTGCTGACGCTGCTGATGCAGGCCTCGGGCGCGGTCATCGCCCTGGTCATCACCGCCGCCCAGACCGGCCTGGTGCCCATCGAAACCGCCTGCGCCATCGCCATCGGCACCAACATCGGCACCACCTTCACCGCCATCCTCGCCGCCATCGGCGCCACGCCCAACGCCAAGCGGCTGGCCGCCTCGCATGTGGTCTTCAACCTCATCGCCAGCGCGGTGGCGCTGATGCTGCTGCCGCTGCTGATCGCCTTCGTCGAGCGCATCGGCGGCTGGTTCGGCGGCACACCGACGCCGGCGGTGATGATCGCCCTCTTCCACACCACGGTGAACGTGCTCGGCGTGCTGCTGATGGTGCCGCTGGCCGACTGGCTGCTGCGCTTCCTCTCCGCCCGCTTCGGCGGCGACGAAAACGAAACCCGGCCGCAGTACCTGGACGACAACGCGGTCACCGTGCCCGATCTGGCGGTGCGCGCCCTGCGCCGGGAGCTTGGCCGCACCCAGCAATACGCTTGCGCCGCGCTGGCCTGCGCCGCCGCCCAACCGGCCGACACCGCCGGCGTGCAGGCCGCCCGCGCCCGGCTGGAAACCCTGGCCGAGGCCATAGACCGCTACAGCGGCCGCATCACCTCCCTCAGCCTGCCGCTGGCCCTGGGCGAGCGCCTGGCGCGCAGCCTGCGCGTGCTGCAGTACCAGCAGACCGGCACCGATTACGGCCGCCACGCCGCCGAACTCGGCGGCCTGCTCGGCCCGCTGGCGGACGAGGAACTCGCCGCCGCCGCGCTCGCCTTCACCACCGCCATCGCCGGACTCGCCCGCCAGGCGGAAACCGACACCGAGGGTTTCCGCGCCACCGCGCTGGAAGAGCAACTGCTGCGGGTGGAGAGCGACTACGCCCGGCTGAAGGAAAGCCTGCTCACCGCCGGCGCCCATGCCCGCCTCAACATCCACGACATGCAGGAACGGCTGCGCCAGGCCAGCCTGCTGCGGCGCGCGGCGGAACAAGCGGCCAAGGCGGCCCGCCACCTCGCCGCGCTGGACTGCGGCGCGGTTGAACCGCAGGACGGCGGTGCGCAGGCCGCCGAACTCGCCGACGTTGCCTGATCCCCGGCCCGCGCCGCGCACCGCCCCGGTGGCAGGCGCGGGCTAGAATTCCGCCCTTTCCTCCAGCCAGGCGCCTCCAACCATGAGCACCCGCCCTTACGCCCGCCCCGCCTTCGAATCCAAGATCTGCCCGCCGGAGCAACTGGCCGGGCGCGCCGCCGCGCTGCCGCAGCCGCTGGTGTTCACCAACGGCTGCTTCGACATCCTGCACCGCGGCCACGTCACCTACCTGGCGCAGGCGCGGGCGCTGGGCGCGGCCATGGTGGTCGCCCTCAACACCGATGCCTCGGTGAAACGCCAGGGCAAGGGCGACGACAGACCGATGAATCCGCTGGAAGACCGCCTGGCGGTGATGGCGGCGCTGGACAGCGTGGATCTGGTCACCTGGTTCGACGAGGACACGCCCATTGCCCGCATCCTCGAAGCGCGCCCCGGCATCCTGGTGAAGGGCGGCGACTGGGCGCCGGAGCGCATCGTCGGCGCGCCGGAAGTGCGCGCCTGGGGCGGCGAAATCCACTCTATCCCCTTCGAAGTAGAGCGCTCCACCACCGCGCTGATCAGCCGTATCCGCGGAAAGTAATAGCCGCCCGGCTGCGCAGGCTCAGCCGGGCTCGTTTTATGCAATTCAGCTTTATTTAATTTTTCTGAAATCTCCCATTTAAATTCCTGCAAAACAGGACGGACACACTGGCGCCCGCCGCAGAAGCGGACTCCCTCATGGCGGCCCCTCCCATACCGCCATCCGTCAGACAGGAACCCGGGCAGCCAGAGAGGCCGCCCGACTTGGAGATTTTGGATGAAACTCAAAGCACTGCCCTTGCTGCTGGCCGGCCTCGCGCTGAGCGCGCCCGCCACCGTCCTCGCCGCCGGCCCGACGGTTTACGGCAAGGTGAACGCTTCCTTGCAGAAATTCGATATGGAGCAGATCAGCGGCGGCCAGGTCGTCAGCGAGCGCGACGACTGGCAGATGCGCAGCAACGCCTCCCGTATCGGTGTGAAGGGCGACTACGACATCAACGAAAGTCTTAAGGCTGTCTACAAGCTCGAGTATGAAATCTCGGTCGATACCGGCACCAACAGCAACGGCCGCGAATTCGCTGCCCGCAACATCGTCGGCGGCCTGCAAGGCAGCTGGGGTACCTTCCTGTTCGGTCGTCACGACACGCCGCTGAAGCTGATCCAGGAGAAGGTTGACCGCTTCAACGATCTGCAGATCGGCGACATGTCGAACTTCCTCGTCGGCGAATTCCGCCGCGACAACATGATCATGTACACCTCGCCGGACTTCAGCGGCTTCAACGTCACCGCCGCCTTCTCACCGGGTGAAAGCGCCATCGGCGCCGACGGCAAGGAAGACGACAGCCTGGCCGACTCCGCCTCCTTTGCCGTGACCTACGGCGCCGGCACCGACCTCTACCTGGCGCTGGCCCACGAGCAGAACATGGCCAGCAACAGCAGCGCCGGCAGCTCCGACATCACCCGCCTGGTCGGCGAAGTGAAGCTGGGCGCGGTGAAAGTTGGCGCGCTGTACCAGACCGCCCGCCAGCACAAGAGCGCAGACGCCATCGCCGGCGTTCCTTCCGGCATCAACCAGTTCGGCAGCAGCTTCGAGAAGCAGGACGCCTGGCTGCTGAGCGGCGAATGGGCGGCGACCAAGGCCATCGTGCTGAAGGCCCAGTACGGCTACTCCGAGAGCAAGCCGATGGCGGCCAACCGCTCCGACGCCGAAGCCACCCAGATTGCAGTCGGCATCGACTACAAGCTGGACAAGAACTCCAAGTTCTACGGCTACTACGCCCAGGTCGACGTCGAAGGCGACAGCGCCTACAGCACCGGCAAGCCGTCGGACAAGACCATAGGCGTGGGCTACGAGATCAATTTCTGATCTCCGCCTCCCTGGCTTCTCGCTTCATCGCATCGGCATCGGCGGGGCTTCCCGCCGATGCCTTTGCCCGCTGACCGCACACTTTTACGCATTCGCCGCCGCATCGGCGGCCCCCGCTACAGGACGTTCCAGATGACCCGCTCCCGCCTGCAACTCTCCATCCTCCTGCTCGCCAGCCTGCTGCACAGCCCGGCAATGGCCGAATCCGACGTCGACCAGGCCGACTCCCTGCGCTTCCAGCAGTTCTTCGAGGACAAGAGCGACTCGATCAAGGTCTGGCGCGAAACCGACGGCAAGATCGACAGCGGCCGGCGCAAGCCCATGGTGAAGGCGTACGAAGATGGCGCCGCCGCAGCAGCAGCAGCCAAGCCGGCCGCAGCCAATGCAGCCGCCAGCGCCCCGCACGCCGCCGCGCCTGCCAAGCCCGCCGCCGCGGCCACCCTTCCGGCCACCGTCGCGCCGGAAGACCTTCGCGGCATGCGCTACGAAATCCGCGAGCGCTACACCCTGGACCGCAGCGACGACACGCCCTACTCCGCGCTGCACGTGGTCACCGCCATGCACAAGCAGATGGCCGGCCTGTGCCCCAAGGGCTGGCGCAAGTACGCCGAGCGCAGCGAGCCGGTCGGCAAGGATTTCTTCCTGTACTACGAGCTGGAATGCCTCTGAGGCAGCATGCGGAAACGGGGATGACGCGCGGGGCGGGATGCCCCGCCGCCTGGCGCCGGCACGGCCTGGCGCCATCCCCGCGCAGGGAATCCAGCCAGACCGTTTGAACCGCCGGCCACCTGCGTTTGAACCGGGCCAGCCCCCGCCAGTCTCCGGAGCCGACCCCCGAAAGCGCCACACCGGCAGACCACCGCCTCAGGCGCCCTTCACTGCCTCGTCAGTCTCTGCCGCGGTGGCGCTTTCCTCACCCGCCGCCAGCAAGGGCTTCAAGGCGCCGGCTCCCGGCCGGCGTGGCAGCCGCAGGCTCATGGTGGTGCCGCAACCGGGCGCGCTGCTCACCTCTATGCTGCCGCCGAGCAGATCGCGCACCAGCGAATCGACGATGTGCAGCCCCAGGCCGCTGCCGCCCTGGCCCAGCCGGGTGGTGAAGAAAGGGTCGAAGATGCGCCGCAGATGGCCCGGCGGAATACCGCGGCCATCATCGCTGACCTCGATCAGCACGTAATCCTCGCCATCCGCCCGGCCGCTGACCCTCACCCGGCCGCTGTCCCGGCCCTCGAAGGCGTGGGTGATGGCGTTGTTGATCAGGTTCGTCAGCACCTGCCCCAGCGGGCCAGGGTAGCTGTCCAGCATCAGGCCGTCGGCCACCTCGGTTTCCAGCGCGTAGGGCAGGCGCTTCAGCGAGGGGCGCAGCGTCATCGCGATCTCGTCCACCACCTCGGTGAGGGCGAACTCCCGCCGCTGCGAGCTGGCCTGGTCCACCGCCACCTGGCGGAAGCTCGCCACCAGTTCGGCCGCCCGCGCCAGGTTGCGCTCGATGATGTCGTTGCCCGACACCGTGTCTTCCAGGTAGCGCTCCAGCGCCGAACGCTTCAGCCCCTGCGCCAGCTCGCGCTGCATGGCGCGGGTGTGGTCGCGCACCGTGTTGGAGGCGATCAGGCTGTTGCCCAGCGGGGTGGACAGCTCATGGGCGACACCCGCCACCAACGAGCCCAGCGCCGCCATCTTCTCCGAGCGCACCAGCCCCTCCTGCGTCACCCGCAGGTTGTCCAGCGCGGCGCTGAGTTCGGCGGTGCGCTCGCCCACCCGCTGCTCCAGCGTGTCGTTGAGTTCGCGCAGCTGCTGTGCGCCCTCGCGCTCGGCGGTGATGTCCTCGTAGGCGACGACGAACATCACGCCCAGCGACTCCAGCTCCACCTTGTTGCCGGAGACTTCGCACAGCCGCCGGCTGCCGCTGCCGTCCGGCTGCATCCACGCCTCCTCCGCCTGCACCGCCGGGGTGGCGGAGATGCGTGCGAAGAAGCTCGCCCGCTGTTCGGTATCGCACCACAGGCCGAAGGAGTGGTTCAGCCGGCCGCGCGAAGCCTCGGCATCGAAGCCGAACAGGCGCTCCCAGGCGGCGTTGGCATCCACCAGCCGCAGGTCCTCCGACCACACCGCCATCGGCACCGGCGAGGCCTGGAACACCGCGGAGAACTTGCGCTCCGCCTCGCGCCGGGCGCTTTCCTGTTCCAGCTGGGCGGTGACGTCGAGGTCGATGCCGACGATGTAGTAGTCGTCCTCCTCTTCCGCCGGGATGGCGAACAGCGTGGCCAGCACCTGCAGCACGCGGCCGTCGGCGCGGCGCACCTCCATCAGCTCTGGACCACGGGTGCCGCCGGCGCGGTCTATGCCGGCCAGCATCCGTGCATAGCGCTCCGCCTGCTGTGGCGACAGCGCCAGCTGCTCCAGCGTGCGCCCGGCGGCCTGCCCGGCGCTGAAGCCGTACAGGCGTTCGGAGCCGGGGTTCCAGTACACCACCCGGCCGGCGGTGTCGTACCACTGGATGGCGACCTCGGTGGCGTTGTCCAGCATCGCCCGCAGCCGCGCTTCGCTGCGGCGCAGCGCCTCCACCGCCAGCCAGCGGGCGGTGAGGTCGTGGCCGATGGCGGCGATGCCGCCCTTGCCCTGCTCGCCCAGGTGCAGCGTCCACGCCACCCGGTGCTGGCCGCCGGCGCGATCCACTACCTGGCCTTCGAAGGAGGCGGTGGGCGCCCCGGCGCGCAACGCCGCCACCGCCGGGCCGCACCAGCTGCCGCCGGCGCCATCCTCGCCCTGCAGATAGCTGTCCAGCGGCCGGCCGGCGAGCGCTTCCACGGCCACGCCCAGCAAGCGGCAGAACGCCGGGTTGGCGTACTCCACCCGTGCCGCATCGTCCAGCCGCAGCACCAGTTCGGAGGTGCTCTCCAGGATTTCGCGATAGGCGGCCTGGCTGGCGGCGATGGCTTCTTCCCGGCTGTGGATGGCCCCGCTCATGTCGCCGAAGGCGGCGGCCAGCTCGTTGAACTCCACCACCCGGGAGCGCTGCCAGCGCACGCCGTAATCGCCGCGGGCCACGCGCTCGGCGAACTCGCCCAGGCTGCGGAACTGGCGGCCGAACAGCGCCGCCTGCATGCCGGCGCCGGCCAGGCCCAGCACCACCGCGCACAGCAGGCCGAACATCATGATGGCGCCGGCGGTGTGCGCCGGCCGGTAAGCCTCGGAGGTGGGCCGCATCACCAGCACCCGCCAGTCCAGCTCCGGGATGCGCAGCAGCGAGCCGACCATCTCCCGGCCCATCATCTCGAAATGCACCAGCGGCAATTCGTCGCGGCTGCGGTCGCGGACGAAGTCGAAGCCGCTGAAATCCTGATAATGGGTGTCCGGATCGGCGGAGGAATCCACCAGCACATGGCCGCGCCGGTCCAGCACCAGCGTGGATACGCTGCTGCCTTCGCTCAGGCCCTGCACCCGTTCCATGAAGTCCTTCAGCTGCAGCTCGGCGATGATGGTATGCGCACCGATGCGGTAGGCCACCGCCACCGTGCGGCGGGCGCTGACCGGCGACAGGAAGGCATCCGTCCAGCGCACGTCGGCGGCATCCTGCGCCAGGCGCCACAGCGGATGGGAGGAGAAGTCGATGCCGATCAGCTCATTGCGCAGCAGCCGGCGCTCCGACTCCACCCCAACGCCGACCACCATGCCCAGGCCATCCAGCAGATAGACGTTGGAAAAGCCGCTACCGGCATCCACGAAGGCATCCAGCCGGGCGGACAGCGTCGCCTCCGGCCCGCGGCCTAGGTCGGCGAGGATGCGGGCAAAGCTGGAGACGGCGAAGCGCGGGCCGTCCAGCACCGACTCCACCTGGGCGCGGATGGCGCGGGCGAGCTGGATCTGGCGGCGCTCCACCTCGCCCTCGTTCTGCGGCAGCAGCCAGCCGACCACCAGCGGATAGACGATGGCGAAGGTGATGGTGGCGACCAGGATGGAGCGCAGGAACAGCAGGTGCGATAGCCGCGCCGCCGGCAGCCGCAGCCGCGCGCGCCAGCGCGGTGGCAGCTTGAGCAGCAGCCGCTTCGGCCACGGCAGCGCGCTGCTCATTTGGGTTCTTCCCCGCTCAGCAACGCCACCTTGCGGTACTGCGCCACCCGCACCACCGCCATGAACAGGTCGCGGCTGGAGTCGCCGTAGGCATCCAGCGCCACCCGCTGCTGCAGGCCGTCGAAGCCGCCGTGGGCGAGCAGGCGCTGGCGCAGCCCGGCCCGGCCCACGTCCGGCGCTTCGCGCAGAGTGTCGAACAGCAGGTGGGCGGCATCGTAGGCGGCGACGCTGACGATGCCCGGCGCCACCCGGAAGCGCTCGATGTAATTGGTGCGGAAGGCGATGTAGGCCGGCGCGCTGCTGTCGCGGTCGAAGAACTGCGGCACGTACATGCCCTCCACCGCGCGGCCGCCGATCTCGATCAACTGCTCGGTGGCCGCCCATTCGGACGCCGCCAGCCGCAGCCGCGGCTCCCGCGCCCGCACCAGCCGGGCGATACGCGATACATCCACCACGCTAGCCACCGTCACCAGCAGGTCCGGCCGGGCGGCGAGCATGCGGTCTATCTGCGGCCGCACGCTTTCGGGCGCGTCGCCGCGGAAGCTCTCCCTGCTCACCACCACGCCGCCTCGGGCCTTGAAGGCTTCCTCGAAGCTGTTGGCCCAGTCCGAGGTGTAGGCGGCGTTGGCGGCGTCGGTGATCAGCGCCACCCGGCGGCTGCCTTCCACATCGGTGAAATAGTGCGCGCTGGCGGTGCCGTAGGCATGGGCGGTGGAAACCACCCGCAGGAAATAGTCGTCGCGCCCCGCCAGCTGGCTGCCGGTGACCGAGGGCGACAGCAGCGTCACCCCGGCTTCGTTCGCCATCGGCACCACTACCTCGGCGACCGAGCTGGTCATCGGCCCGATCACCGCGACCACGCCGGCGTCTATCAACGCCTGCATGGCCGCGCGCGCGGTTTCCGGCTGCTGGCCGTCATCCCGCACCACCAGCTCGAAGCGGCGTCCGGACTTGGCGTTGGCCCTATCCAGCGCCAGCAGCACACCGCTGCGCGCCTCTATTGAGGCATCGGAAAAACGCCCGCTGAGGCTGCCGATGAAGCCGATGCGCACCGGCTCCGGCCTGGCGCAGGCACCGATGCCCACCACGGTGGCGACGACCAGGGCCAGCACCGGCGCAAGCGCCGCGATGCGCCGCCTGCCCGCCGCCCGGCCTGTGCCCATGTCAGCCGCGTCCGCCGGCGTGGGCGCGCAGCCAGGCCAGCCACTCCGCCGCCGGCATCGGCTTGGCGTACAGCCAGCCCTGGCCCAGTTCGCAACCCATGGCACGCAACGCCTCGGCCTGGGCCTCGGTCTCTATGCCCTCGGCCACCAGTTCCAGGCCAAGGCGGTGGCCCAGGCCGCAGACCAGCTCGGCGATCTCCATGCCCTTGCCCGGGCGATCCAGCTCGGAGACGAAGCTGCGGTCTATCTTCAGCCGGTCCACATGCATCTGCTGCAGGTAGGAGAGCGAGGAGAAGCCGGTGCCGAAGTCGTCTATCGCCAGCTCCAGGCCCATGGCCTTGATCTGGTCGAACAGTTCGATCATCCGCCCCGGTTCGCCCATGGCCACCGACTCGGTGATCTCCAGCTCCACGCAGTGCGGCCGCACGCCGCTGTCGGCCACCGCCGCGCGCAGCTTGTCGAGGAAGCTGGGGTCGCGGAACTGGATGGAGGAGACGTTGATCGCCATGCGGATGTCAAAGCCCAGCTCCGCCATCTCGGCGGCCTGGCGGCAGGCGTGGCGTATCACCCATTCGCCCAGCGGAGTGATGAGGCCGGAGCGCTCGGCCAGGGCGATGAAGCGGTCCGGCGGCACCATGCGGCCGTCGGCGGCGCGCCAGCGCAGCAGCGCCTCGGCGCCGACGCAGCGGCCGCTCGCCAGCTCGATCTGCGGCTGGTAGACGAGGAAGAGGTGGTCGTCGGCGAAAGCCTTGCGCAGCTCGTTGAGCAGCACCACACGGTCGCGGATTTCCTCGCCGATGCGGCGGGTGTAGTTGGTGAGGCTGCCGCGCTCCGCGCGCTTGGCCTGCTTGAGGGCGAGAAAGGCGTCTTCCAGCGCCTCGCTGCCGTCGCCCTGCACTTCCTTCAGCCACACCACGCCGATGGTGACGGACACGGTGATCTCGTTGCCCTCCACCTCCAGCGGACGGTCGAACAGGCTGGCGAGGGTGGCTTCGTCCGGGCTGTGGCCGCTCCAGAACACGGCGAAAGTGTCGCTGCCGACGCGCGCGACCTGGGCATCGCCACAGCCGTGGGACAGGCGCTCGGCCACCGCCTGCAGCAGGCAATCGCCGAAGCGGTGGCCGAGGGCGCCGTTGATCTCGCCGAAGTGGTCCACATCGATCACCGCCAGCAGCCCCTCGGCGCGGGCGGTGGCGGCGAGGTGCGCATCCACCATCTCGATCAGGTGGCGGCGGTTGGGCAGGTTGAGCAGCTGGTCGTAATAGGAGTAGGCGTTCAGCCGCTCCAGCAGGTGGGCGTTGTCGAGGCAGACGGAAACGTTGGCGCAGAACACCTGGATGAGGTGGGAATCCAGCCCCTCGTCCATCAGCTCGGCATCCACATAGGCGGCCAGCGCGCAGCCCGGCCCGCCGCCGATGTGCAGCGCCAGCCCGCTGCCGGACTCCAGCACGGTGGCGCCTTCATCCAGCGCGCGTTGCAGCATGCCGGCGATGGTGGCGTTGCCGATGGCCGACAGCGGATGGCTGATGGCGTGCTCGAAGCGGCCGGCGGCGGCGATCACCACCGGTCCGCCCTCGCCGTCGCGGCGGGCACAGACCAGGCCTTCCGGCTGCAGCCCGAGCAGGGCGGCGATCTGGGTGATGACGCCGGCGGCGAATTCGGCGATACCGCTGGTCTGCAGCAGCGAGGCGCTGCCATTGACGATCTTGCTGAGGCCGATGCGGCCTGCGTTGATGACGTGGATCTGCATGTAGGTGCGGATCGCCGCCGTGAGCGCCGCATACAGCCGGCTGCGGGAAAGCTCGGTCTTGTTCTTGTAGTCGTTGATGTCGTAGTCGCGTATCGCTTCCAGCTCCGGCGCGTAGCCGGGCTGGCCGGTGCGCAGGATGATGCGCGTCTCGCGCAGCGCGTAGCGGTTGCGGATCTCCTCCACCAGCCGCAGGCCGGCGTCGTCCGTCTCCATCACCACATCGAGCAGGATCACCGCCAGATCGGCGCCATCGGCGAAGAAAGCGCGCGCCTCGGCGGCAGAATGGGCATGCAGGAAAACCAGCGGCCTGCCGAGGATTTCGGTGCCGGCCAGGCTCAGCTCGGTGCTGCGGTGTACATCCTCGTCGTCATCGACGATCAGTATCTTCCACGCCTGCCTGTTTCTTTCCCTGTGCGGCCCCGCTGCGGGTTCCGGTTCATCGGCAAACTCGAGCAGATCGTCGTCGCTCATGCAGGCTCCGGTTACTGGCGCTTTGTGCGTGTCGTCCGCAACACTGTCCGACGGACGGCAGAATGCCAGCAGTGTAGAGCAGCGACGCCACGCCGCATACAGCGCCGGCGCTCGCCGGTAGAATAGCGGCCGATGTCGCCCATGCCGCCCGCCCCCTCCGCTCTCCACGTCCTCGAACACGTCTTCGGCTACACCGCCTTCCGCGGTCCGCAGCAGGACATCGTGGAACATGTCGCCGCTGGCGGCGACGCCCTGGTGCTGATGCCCACCGGCGGCGGCAAATCCCTGTGCTACCAGGTGCCGGCGCTGTTGCGCGAGGGCACCGCCATCGTGGTGTCGCCGCTGATCGCGCTGATGCACGACCAGGTGAGCGCGCTGGTGGAAGCCGGCGTTTCCGCCGCCTTCCTCAACTCCAGCCTGGACATGGACCGCGCCCGCGCGGTGGAACGCGCGCTCTACGACGGCGAGCTGGACCTGCTCTACGTCGCCCCCGAACGGCTGATGACGCCGCGCTTCCTCGACCAGCTCGACCACCTGCGCGATACCGGTCGGCTGGCGCTGTTCGCCATCGACGAGGCGCACTGCGTGTCCCAGTGGGGCCACGATTTCCGCCCGGAATACCTGCAGCTCTCCATCCTGCCGGAACGCTACCCGTCGATTCCGCGCATCGCCCTCACCGCCACCGCCGACCGCCAGACGCGCGAGGAAATCGCCCAGCGCCTGCGGCTGGAAGAGGCGCGCCGCTTCGTCTCCAGCTTCGACCGCCCCAACATCCGCTACACCATCGTGGACAAGCAGGACGCGCGGCGCCAGCTGCTCGGCTTCATCCGCGAGGACTTCCCGAGCGACGCCGGCATCGTCTACTGCCTGTCCCGCCGCAAGGTGGAGGAGACAGCCGCCTGGCTGTGCGAGCAGGGCGTCAACGCCCTGCCCTACCACGCCGGCCTGCCGACCGAGCAGCGCGCCGAACACCAGACCCGCTTCCTGCGCGAGGACGGCCTGGTGATGGTGGCCACCATCGCCTTCGGCATGGGCATCGACAAGCCGGACGTGCGCTTCGTCGCCCACCTCGACCTGCCGCGCTCCATCGAAGGCTACTACCAGGAAACCGGCCGCGCCGGCCGCGACGGCCAACCGGCCCAGGCGTGGATGGCCTGGGGCGCGCAGGACGTGGTGCAGCAGCGGCGGATGATCGACGAATCCGAAGCCGGCGAGGATTTCAAGCGCCTAGCGCGCAACCGGCTGGACGTGCTGGTCGGCCTGGTGGAAGCCACCACCTGCCGGCGCCAGCACCTGCTCGCCTACTTCGGCGAGGACGCCGCGCCCTGCGGCAACTGCGACAACTGCCTGAACCCGCCGCAGACCTGGGACGCCACCGACGCCGCGCGCAAGGCGCTGTCCTGCGTCTATCGCACCGGCCAGCGCTACGGCGCCGGCCACCTCATCGACGTGCTGCGCGGCGAGCGCAGCGAGAAGGTGCTGGAGCGCGGCCACGACCAGGTGAGCACCTTCGGCATCGGCGCCGAGATGGACGAAAAGCAGTGGCGCACCCTGTTCCGCCAGCTGGTGGCGCGCGAATACGTGGCGGTGGACCACGAGCGCTACGGCGCGCTGGCGCTCACCGATCTGGCCCGCCCGCTGCTGCGCGGCGAAGCCGAGTTCCTGATGCGGCTGGTGCCCGAGCGCGACAAACGCCGCAGCAAGCGCCCCGCCCGCATCGACATCCCCGGCGGCATTCCGACCACGCTGTTCGACCGCCTGCGCGCCTGGCGCGCCGAGACGGCCAAGGAACGCAACGTGCCGGCCTACGTCATCTTCCACGACGCCACGCTGCGCGAGATCGCCGTCGCCCGCCCGTCCAGCCGCGATGAACTGGCCGGCATCTCCGGCATCGGCGACCGCAAGCTGGACGCCTACGGCGACGCCATCCTGCAGGTGATCGCGGAGACGAACTGAGACGGCCCCGCGCCTTTCCGGGCATCCAAACAAAAACGCCGGCACAAGCCGGCGTTTTTCCTTACTGCGCGAGCGGCCTGAACAGGCTCACAACACCTTCAGCAGTTCCACTTCGAACACCAGGGTGGCGTTCGGCGGGATCACGCCGCCGGCACCGCGCGCACCGTAGCCCAGCTCCGGCGGAATCGTCAGCTTGCGCTTGCCGCCCACCTTCATGCCCTGCACGCCTTCATCCCAGCCGCGGATCACGTGGCCGGCGCCGAGCGGGAAGTTGAACGGGTCGTTGCGATCCTTGCTGGAATCGAACTTGGTACCGTCGGTCAGCCAGCCGGTGTAGTGCACCGACACCATGGAGCCCTTCTCGGCGAGGTCGCCGCTGCCGCTTTCCAGATCTTCGTAGACGAGGCCGCTGGGCGTGGTGGTCTGGGTCATCGGGGTTCTCCTGCGTGGTCGAAAAGCGGCGATTCTACCCGCCCTGCCTGCGGCGACCGGCAAACTTCTCGCGGAACTTGGCCACCTTGGGCGCCACCACATACTGGCAGTAGGGCTGGTCGCTGTTGTTGGCGTAGTACTCCTGGTGCTCCACCTCGGCCGGCCAGAAGGGGCCGGCACGCTCGACACGGGTGACGATGGCATGCGGATAGACGCGCGCCTCGCCCAGCTCCTCGATCAGCGCCAGCGCGGTGTGGAACTGCTCGTCGGAGGTGAAGTAGATCACCGAGCGGTACTGGGTGCCGATGTCGTTGCCCTGGCGGTCCAGGGTCGTGGGGTCGTGGATGGTGAAGTAGATCTCCAGCAACTCGCGGAAGCTGATGCGCGCCGGGTCGAATTCAACCTTCACCACTTCGACATGGCCGGTGCCGCCAGCGCACACCTGGCGGTAGGTGGGGGCCTCGACGCGGCCGCCGCTGTATCCGGAGACCACCGACTCCACCCCCTCCACTTCGAGGAACACCGCTTCCAGGCACCAGAAGCATCCGCCGCCCAGAATCGCCGTCTCTCGTCGGGTTTCGTTAGTCGTCGTCATTTTGTTCGCCTCTCTCTGTTCTCTTGGGGTTTTGCTCATAAGACAACATAGCCGACGCCGCATTCAAGCGCGGGTTCCCGATATCAACGGAAAGAGAGGGAGTAATACACATCCAGTGCGTTATCGGTGCCGCCGCGGGCAACCAGCGAAACCCGGCGGCTGAGCTGGTAGCTGAGCTTCACCAGCGTCTCGGCGCCGCCCAGGCTCTGCTCGAAGGAGAGCATGAGATCGGTGGACAGGCGCTTGCCCACCGACAGCACCTGGCCGGTGACGGTCGGGTCGCTCACCGTGGTGCCGCCGCCAGCCACCTGGCTGGTGGCGGTGCGGGAGGCGCTGTTGAGCTCGCCCTGGCCGATGGAGAAGCTGTCGAAGCCCAGGCTGCGGGTGAGTTCCTCCGTCATGCCGCCGCCGGGGCCACCCAGCAGCGCCTGCGCCGCCGGCAGCAGCAGCGCGAGATCGGCACCGCCAGCAGCGTCCGGCGCCCGGCCGAGCACGATCCAGGACAGCTTCTCCGGGTCCGGCACAGTGGGCTGGGACACCAGCCGCACCTCCGGCCGCCGCGCGCTGCCGGTGATCGCCACGCCGGCCTCCACCGACAGGCCCTTGCGCAGCGCGATGATGTTGAGGCCGGGGTTGTCCACCGGGCCCTGGAAGTTCACCAGGCCGCGCTCTATCGACAGGTTCTGGCCGTAGCCGCGGAAGCTGCCATCCACGGTGGACACGGTGCCGGTGGCGCTGAGGCCGCGGCCGGGCTGCTGGCGCAGGCGCAACTCGCCGCCGAGGCGGGCGTCCAGCCCCAGCGCGGAAAGATAGAGGGCGTCGCCCAGCGACACCCGCACATCCGCGGTCAGCGCAAAGCCGCCGCCTTCTTCCGCTGGCTTGTCATTGCGGCCGATGACCACCACGTCTTCCGACAACGCCGGCGGGGCGGATTCGCCCATCTCCAGGTAGCCGGCATCGGCGCGGAAGGCGGCGTCGATATTGGCCGAGGTCCAGGTGGTGCGCGCCTCGCCCTTGCCGGAGAGGATCAGCCAGCGGTCCGCCCGCTGCAGCAGCGGCAGCCGGTCGGCGCTGAACTGGAAGCGGCCGTCGCCGCTCTCCAGCGCCACCTCGCCGCTGGCTTCCAGCGTGCCCGGCGTGGCGGTGAGGCGGGCGAAAGGCACCCGGTTGTCGCGCGGCTTCGCCCGGTTGGGCGAGACGAAAGCCAGCTTGTTGAGGCGCAGGCGCTCGCGGTCGAAGGCGGCGTCCAGCTCACCGCCGGACAGGATCAAACCCTGGTCCACCAGCGCGATCTGCAGGCCGGCGCCCTTGATGGTGCCGGCGGCCTCCGGCGCTTCCGGCGTGCCACCGACCGAGAATTCGGCGTTCAGGCTGCCCGCGGTTTCCACGCTCTCTTCCAGCAGGCGGCCCACCCAGGCGATGGAGGGGATGGACACCGTGGCCGAGCCGGCCAGCGGCGCATCCGGCGCCAGCTGCCAGCCGCCATCGGCGGTGCGCGACAACTGGGTGCTGGCGGAGCCGACGACTTCGCCCAGCTCGCTGCCACGGGCGTTGAAGCTGAGGCCGAGGCGATTGGCCTGGGCGGTGAGCCGCGCATCCAGCGTCTCCAGCCCCAGGCTGAGCCCTGCACCGGTATCCAGCCTGAGATCGCCGGATTCGCGGAACAGCCGGGCCTCGCCATCCAGCGTGTTGCTCAGGCGCAGGTCCCATTCGGCGCCCAGCGTCAGCGCGCCGCGGCTGCGCCGCCGGCCTTCCTGCATGGCCGCCAGATCCAGCACCAGGCCGGTCAGCGAGCCACGCACCGCGCTGGAGGCGGGCGACCAGCGGGTTTCCTCCAGCCGGATGCGGCCACGCTCGCCGGCGGAGAAGGCGGCGGTGGCGAGCTGCGCGCGGTCGGCCGCCAGTTCCAGCGCCGCCGGCGCCTCCAGCTTGAGCGGGAAGCGGCCGCCGATCTCCAGCCGGGCGAGGCTGCCGCGCCAGCGTGGGGCGCTGGCGGCGGTATCCGCGCCGCCTTCCAGGCGCAGGCTCAAGGTGTCGTGCTGCAAGCCCTCGGCGGCGAGTTCGATCACATGCGCGTCACGCTGGCCCTGGGCGTTGAGATTGGCGTGATCGACCAGCGTGCCGGACTCGCCCACCTGACGAACACCAACCACGTTCAGCGTCACCCCGAAGCGGCCGCTCTTGCCCGGCTCCAGCGTGCCCTGGCCCTGGGCGCTGGCGATACGCAGCCCACCGGGCAAGGCCAGCGCATTGGCGGAGAGCTGCATCGAGCCCGCAGGCTCTTCCAGCCCGCCGCGCACCTCACCCTGCAGGCTGGCCTGGCCGGCCAGTCCGTAGCCCAGCGCGGCCAGCGCCCGGGCATCCACGTTCAGCGTCAGGCGATCGTCCTTGCCTCCCCAGGCGCCGTTGGCGGCAACCTTGTTGCCGGCTACGTCCAGCGCCAGATCCACCAGCGGCAGGCGCTCCCCCTCCAGCCTGAGCTTGCCCTTGCCGGTCAGCGGATGGCCCTGGAAGCGGCTTTCCGGCATGGCGAAGGCGAGGTCCAGTGTCAGCGGCTCGGCCAGGCGGCCGCTGGCGTCCAGGTCCAGGTTGAGCCGCGCCGAGGGGGCGCCGGGGAAGAGCGCGCTCGGGTCCAGGCTGCGCAGCTGCGTCTTGGCGGAGAAGCGGCGGGCACCGTCCGCCTCGGCCTGCAGCTCGACCGAGCCATCCAGTCTGGCCTTGCCCACCTGCAACGCCAGCTCGGCCTGCTGGCGGGCATCGTCCGCCTCCGCCCGCAGCGCGCCGCCGATGCGCTGGCGCGGCAGGCGGCTGTCCAGCCGGGAGGTATCTATGCCTTCCAGGCGCAGCGCGGCAAGCACCTGGCCGATGACGGCGGCCGGCTCATCCGCGACCGGTTCGCCGGCAGGCGCGGGCGAAGGTTCAGGCGCCTTGCGGCTGGCGCTGCCGCTGATGCGGCCACCGCCGGACAGGCGTAGCTCCAGCCCATCCACGCCGGCCTCGGCGCCGCGCCAGTAGATCTGGCCGGCCAGACTGTCCACCGGCAGGCCGCCGCGATCCCAGGTATCCGGCTGGCGGTTGGCCAAGCGCACCGGCCCCTGCAGGCCGATGCCGCCGTCCGCGGTCGCCTGGGCCTGCAGATCGGCATTGAGGTCGAGCAGCGCCTTGGGCGCTTCCGGCGCGAAGCGCGAGGGGTCCAGCCCGCTCAGTTCGAGTTGCAGATTGCGTAGCGGCAGCGGCTCGAAGGGCGTGGCTTCGACCTGGCCCTTGCCCTGCATGCCGACGCCCTCGGCCCGCAGCTGCAGCCGCGGCGCGAGCAGATCGCCATCGGCATTGAGATTCAGGCGGTAGTCATGGGCCTCGCGCTGGCCGGCGAGGCTGGCCTCGGCCTTGAGCGGGAAGGGGCTGGCGGCGCCAAGCTCGGCGGCCAGGTTGGCGTCGCCGAAAGGCAGACGGATCTGCAGGCCGTCCAGGCGGTGATGCTCGCGGTTGCTGTGGAAGGCGGCGCGCAGGGTTTCGAAGGAGAAGGCCGGCGGCGCAGCCGTATCGTCCAGGTCGCGCAGGGCGAAGCGATCCACCTCCAGGCTGTCGACCGCCACGGCCAACGGCAGGTGCAGGCTGTCCGGCGCGGTGAGAGGGGAATCGGGTTCATCGTCGGGCGCGGCGCGGCGGGCAACATCGACCTCCGCCACCCGCAGGCGCTGGACCGCCAGCTGGCCGGACAGCAGCGCCGAGGGCCGCCAGTCCAGCTCCAGCTCGCGCAGGTCCAGCTCCAGATCGTCGCTGGCGAAACGCAGCCGGCCCAGGCGCAGCGGGCCCGCCAGAGCGCCGCTGGGCGCTTCTATCTCGACGCCGGCCTCCTGCGCCAGCCCGGCCGCCGTTCGCAGACCAGATTCGCTGCCCAGCAGCCAGACCGCGGCGGCCAGCGCCACCACGACCAGCAGCAGGATTGCGGAAAGCAGCCACCAGGCGCAGCGGCGCAGGGGGTGGCGGCCCTGGGGACGGGCGGGAGTCTGCTGGCTGGCGTCCGGCCCCGTCATCCGCCCTTACCCGAACAGCGCGCGCAGGCCGTCGCCCGGCTCCGGCACGCGCATGAAGGCTTCGCCGACGAGGAAAGCGTTGACGCCGCGGCCGCGCATCAGCGCCACGTCGGCCGGCTGCAGGATGCCGGACTCGGTGACCACGATGCGGTCGGCCGGCATCGCCGGCAGCAGCGCCAGCGTGTTCTCCAGCGAGACCTCGAAGGTGCGCAGGTTGCGGTTGTTCACTCCGACCAGCGGCGTCTGCAGTTGCAGCGCCTGCTCCAGCTCGGCGCCGTCATGCACTTCCACCAGCACCGCCATGCCGAGCTGCCGGGCGATGGCTTCCATGTCGCGCATCTGCGCCAGGTCCAGGCAGGCGGCGATCAGCAGGATGGCGTCCGCGCCCATCGCCCGCGCTTCATAGACCTGGTAAGTGTCGACCAGGAAATCCTTGCGCAGCGCCGGCAGCTCGCAGGCGGCGCGGGCGGCCTGCAGGTACTCCGGCGCGCCCTGGAAGAAGGAACGGTCAGTGAGCACCGACAGGCAGGCGGCGCCAGCGGCGGCGTAGGAGGCGGCGATGGCGGGGGGATCGAAATCCGCCCGGATCACGCCCTTGGACGGGCTGGCCTTCTTGATCTCGGCGATGACCGCCGGCCGGCCGGCGGCGATCTTCGCCCGCATGGCGCCGACGAAATCCCGCGCCGGCGCGGCCGCCTCCGCCTCGGCGCGCACCGCCGCGAGCGGCTTCTGCGCCAGCGCGGCCGCCACTTCCTGGCGCTTCACGCCGACGATCTTGGCAAGGATGTCGCTCATTGCGGGGCTCCGAAACGGCGGGTGTAACGCACGAACTCGTCCAGCTTGGCCCGCGCTGCGCCGGAGGCGATGATCTCGCGGGCGCGCAGGATGCCGGCGCCGATGGAATCGACCAGATTGGCCGCATAGAGTGCCACACCGGCGTTGAGGATGACGATTTCGCGCGCCGGGCCGGGGCGGTTCTCCAGCGCGCCGATCAGGGTCTGGCGCGACTCGTCGGCGTCTTCCACCCGCAGGTTGCGGCTGCCGGCCATGGCGAGATCAAAGTCTTCCGGATGGATCTCGTACTCGCGCACCTGGCCGTCCTTCAGCTCGCCGACCAGCGTGGCCGCGCCCAGGCTGACTTCGTCCATGCCGTCCAGGCCATGGACCACCAGCACATGGTTGGCGCCCAGGCGCTCCATCACCCTGGCCTGGATGCCGACGAGGTCGGGATGGAACACGCCCATCAGCGTGTTGGGCGCGCTGGCCGGGTTGGTCAGCGGGCCGAGGATGTTGAAGATGGTGCGCACGCCCATCTCCCGCCGCACTGCGGCCACGTTCTTCATCGCGCTGTGGTGGCTGGGCGCAAACATGAAGCCGATGCCCACCGCTTCCACGCACTCGGCGACCTGCTCCGGCGTCAGCACGATGTTGGCACCCAGCGCCTCCAGCACGTCGGCGCTGCCGGACTTGGACGACACACTGCGGTTGCCGTGCTTGGCGATGCGCGCGCCGGCCGCAGCGGCGACGAAGATGGTGGCGGTGGAGATGTTGAAGGTGTGCGAGCCGTCGCCGCCGGTACCGACGACGTCGAGGAAGTGATCATGCGGCGGCGCCACGACCACCTTGGTCGCCAGCTCGCGCATCACGGTGGCGGCGGCGGTGATCTCGCCTATGGTTTCCTTCTTGACGCGCAGCCCGGTGAGGATGGCGGCGGTCATCACCGGCGACACCTCGCCCGCCATGATCTGGTGCATCAGGGACAGCATCTCGTCGAAGAAGATCTCGCGGTGCTCTATCGTGCGCTGCAGCGCCTGCTGGATGGTGATGCTCATGCTCTTTTCCTTGTCTTTTCGTATCTGGAGCCAGGGCAGGCCGCTCAGGCCGCCGCGCGGAGGAAGTTGCGCAGCAGGTCGTGGCCGCGCTCGGTCAGGATGGACTCGGGATGGAACTGCACGCCTTCCACATCGAATTCGCGGTGGCGCACGCCCATGATTTCGCCATCCTCCGTCCATGCGGTGACTTCCAGGCAGTCCGGCAGGGAGGCGCGCTCGATGGCGAGAGAGTGGTAGCGGGTGCAGCACAGCGGGTCCGGCAGGCCTGCGAACACGCCGCTGTTGCGGTGGCGCACCGGCGAAGTCTTGCCGTGCATCGGCCGCTGCGCATGCACCACCTTGCCGCCGAAGGCCGCGCCTATGCTCTGGTGGCCCAGGCAGACGCCGAGGATGGGCAGCTTGCCGGCGAATTCCTTGATGGCGGCCACCGAAATGCCCGCCTCCGCCGGCGAACACGGCCCCGGCGAGATCACCAGGCGCTCCGGCTGCAGCGCGGCAATCTGTTCGAGGGTGATTTCATCGTTGCGATAAACCTTCACCTTGGCACCCAGTTCGCCGAAGTACTGCACCAGGTTGTAGGTGAAGCTGTCGTAGTTGTCGATCATCAGGAGCATTTCGACCCCGCAGGTCTCGTTTCTGGAAGAGGGTTGCGCACCGGGCGCGGCAGGAAGGCGAGCCAGGGCCGCCATCGCTCCACCGCCGTCGCCGGGCGCTGCGGGTGAAACAGGGCTTGCGGGGTCGAAGCCGGTATCGCGGAAAGATGCTGGGCGTCCATCCCGCTTACTCCACCTGCGTGTCCAGGCCTCCCTCGGCCATCTCCGCCGCGCGCAGCATGGCGCGCGCCTTGTTGCGGGTTTCCTGCCATTCGGCGTCGGGGTCGGAATCGCTGACGATGCCGGCACCGGCCTGCACGTGGATCTGGCCGTCCTTCAGCACCGCGGTGCGGATGGCGATGGCGAGGTCCATGTCGCCATGGAAACCGATGTAGCCCACCGAGCCGGCGTAGATGCCGCGCTTGACCGGCTCCAGCTCGTCGATGATCTCCATCGCCCTCACCTTGGGCGCGCCGGACACCGTGCCCGCCGGGAAGGTGGCGCGCAGCACCGCCAGCGCGTTCAGCCCTTCCTTCAGCCGGCCCTCGACGTTGGAGACGATGTGCATCACATGGGAGTAGCGCTCGACGGCAAAGCTCTCGGTGACGCGCACCGAGCCGATCTCGGCGACCCGGCCGGCATCGTTGCGGCCGAGGTCCAGCAGCTGCAGGTGCTCGGCGCGCTCCTTCTCGTCGGCGAGCAGATCCTGCTCCAACGCCAGGTCTTCCGCCGGGGTGGCGCCGCGCTTGCGGGTGCCGGCGATGGGGCGCACGGTGACGTCGCCATCCTCCAGCCGCACCAGGATCTCCGGCGAGGCGCCGACGACGTGGAAGTCCTCGAAATTGAAGTAGAACAGGTAGGGCGAGGGATTGAGGCTGCGGATGGCGCGGTACAGCGCCATCGGGCTGGCGGCGTAAGGCTTGCTCATGCGCTGGGACAGCACTACCTGCATGACGTCGCCATCGACGATGTACTGCTTGGCCCGGCGCACTGCGTCCTTGAAAGCCTCTTCGCCGAAGCTGGAGACCTCCGGCTGAGGTTCGGCGCGGATTTCCTCCGGAATGCTCACCGGCTCGCGCAGCCGCGCCAGCAACTCGCGCAGGCGGCGCTTGGCGCGCTTGTAGGCGCCCGGCACTTCCGGCTCGGCATAAACCACCAGGGTGAGCTTGCCGGACAGGTTGTCCACGATGGCCACTTCTTCCGACAGCAGCAGCAGGATGTCCGGCGTGCCCAGCTCGTCGCGCTTCTCCGCCTTCGCCAGCTTCGGCTCGATATAGCGCACCGTGTCGTAACCGAAGCAGCCGACCAGACCGCCGGCGAAGCGCGGCAGGTTGTCACTGGGCGGCACCTTGATGCGGTTCATGAACTCGCCGACGAAGTTCAGAGGATCGCCGTAGTCGCGCCGCTCCACCAGGCGGTTGCCGGTCAGCAGCAGCGCCGAGCGGCCATAGACCTCGATGCGGGTGGGGGATGACAGGCCGATGAAGGAGTAGCGGCCGAAGCGCTCGCCGCCCTGCACCGATTCCAGCAGGTAGGTGTAAGACTCGTTGGCGAGCTTCAGGTAGATGGACAGCGGGGTGTCGAGATCGGCAAAGGTCTCGAGGGTAACCGGGATGCGGTTATAGCCCTGGACGGCCAGGGCGTTGAATTCTTGTTCGAGCATGGTGGCTCCACAAAACTCGGGGACGATTCGGACTAGGTGCGGGTGGCGGCCTGGAACTACCGGCGGCCCCCCGCGAAGGGGTGCGCTTTTATTGGCCCGCAGGCCACCACCAACCGGCACGCCAGCACAGCTGGATGCTACGGTCGGTTGCGATCTTCTTGTCCGAAACCCGGTTTGCGAGAGTCACGATGGGATGTGTTCGATGTGCTGCGAGGGCTGTTTGGAAGAGTTTTCCGGTGCGGGCCTGGGTGCTGCCTGGGTGTCGCTTATGCCACTGCGATCCGGTCCAGCGCTTCGAGTGCCGAGGATAGTAGCCCATCGCATTCTATGGTGTCCACCGGCATGCCCTCGCTATAGCCGTAGTCCACCAGCAGCACCGGCATGCCGGCGGCACGTGCGGCGAGGGCGTCGTTGGCGGAGTCGCCTATCATCAGCGCCTGCGCCGCGCCCACGCCGAGCAGGCCGCAGGCGTGGTGCAGCATGGCGGGATCCGGCTTCTTGGTCGCCACCGAATCGCCGCTGACGACGGCATCGAAACGACCGGCGAAGCCCATGCGCTGCAGCAGCGGCAGCGTGAACTCCTCGGCCTTGTTGGTGACCACCGCGAGCTTGAGGCCCAGCGACCGCATCGCCTGCAGGGTGTCCTCTATGCCCGGATAGACGCGGGTGGTGTCGCCGTTGATTTCGGCGTAGTGGCGGCGGAACACCTCGATGCCACGCTCGATTTCCGTCTCGGTGGCATAGGCATCCTCGGTGAGGCAGCGGCGTACCAGCATGGCGACGCCCTTGCCGACGAAACTGTGTATCTGCGCCGCGCTGCGCAGCGGGCGGCCGAGCTCGGCGAGCATGCGATTGGCCGCCTCGACCAAGTCGCCTATGGTGTCCAGCAGGGTGCCGTCCAGATCGAACAGGATGGCGCGCACCGGGAAGCGCTCGACCGCCGCCATGTCAGGCCCCGACCTTGGCCAGCTCGCGCCGCAGTTCGGCGATCACGCTGTCGTAGCGGTGCGCGTCCGCCTCGCGGGCGGCGCCGAACACCGCGGAGCCGGCAACGAAGGTGTCGGCGCCGGCGGCGGCGATCTCGGCGATGTTGTCCACCTTCACCCCGCCATCGATCTCCAGCAGGATGTGGCGCCCGCTCGTGGCCTCGTAGGCGTCCAGCCGGGCGCGGGCCTCGCGCAGCTTGTCCAGTGCGGCGGGAATGAACTTCTGCCCGCCGAAGCCGGGGTTCACGCTCATCAGCAGCACGATGTCCACCTTGTCCAGCACGTAGTCCAGGTAGCTCAGAGGAGTGGCCGGGTTGAACACCAGGCCGGCCTGACAGCCGTGCTCGCGGATCAGGCCCAGGGTGCGATCCACATGGTCGGAGGCTTCCGGATGGAAGGTGATGACGTTGGCGCCGGCCTTGGCGAAATCGGGAACGATGCGGTCCACCGGTTTCACCATCAGGTGCACATCGATGGGCGCCTGGGTCAGCGGGCGGATGGCCTCGCACACCATCGGGCCTATGGTGAGGTTGGGGACGTAGTGGTTGTCCATCACGTCGAAGTGGATCCAGTCCGCCCCGGAGGCGATGACGTTGGTGATCTCCTCGCCGAGCTTGGCAAAGTTGGCGGAGAGGATGCTGGGGGCGATGCGGAACATGGGGGCACTCCGGAAAAGCGGAAGAACAAAAACAAGGGGCGGATTCTACTCCGCCCCGTCAGGCACCAAGCCGGCCGGCTTCAGCGCACGCAGACCTTGCGCACCTGCTTGAGGTCGGTGACGCCGGACAGCACTTTTTCGATACCATCCTGACGCAGGGTGCGCATGCCCTCGCCCAACGCGGTCTCCAGCAACTGGGCGACACGTGCCCGCTCCTGGATCAAGCGTTTGACCTCGTCCGAGCCCAGCATCAGCTCATGCAGGCCGACGCGGCCCTTGTAGCCCTGGGTGCACTCCGGGCAGCCGGTCGCGTGATAGAGGGTGAAGCGGCCCTGCTCGTCGCCATGCTCCTTGCGCCAACGGGCAAGGATGGCAACGCGCGCAGCTTCGGCGTCGGCGCGGAAATCCGGCGTGCCGTGCATGTCTTCGCAATATTCGTCCAGCAGATGGTTGAGCTCGGCCTCGTCTGGCTGGTAGGCCGTCTTGCAGTGGCGGCACAGGCGCTTGGTCAGGCGCTGCGCCAGCACGCCGAGCAGCGCATCGGCGAAGTTGAAGGGGTCCATGCCCATGTCCAGCAGGCGCACCACCGACTCCGGCGCGCTGTTGGTGTGCAGGGTGGAGAACACCAGGTGGCCGGTGAGCGAGGCCTCGATGCCGATGGCCACCGTTTCCTTGTCGCGCATTTCGCCAACCATGATCACATCCGGGTCGGCGCGCAGGAAGGCCCGCATCATGGTGGCGAAATCCAGGCCCGCCTTGCGGTTCACCTGCACCTGGCGCAGGCCCTTCTGAGTGATTTCGACCGGGTCCTCCACCGTCCAGATCTTGGTTTCCGGCGTGTTGATGTGGCCAAGGATGGAGTGCAGCGTGGTCGTCTTGCCGGAACCGGTGGGGCCGCAGACGAAGAAGATGCCGTAAGGCTTGGCGACCGCCTGCTCCACGCCGGCAAGGTTGTGCGGGCTGAGGCCGAGGTCACGGATGGGAATGGGTTCGTTGTGGGCGAGGATGCGCATCACCACATCCTCCAGCCCGCCGGCGGTCGGCACCGTCGCCACCCGCAACTCGATGTCCAGCGGTGCGTACTTGCGGAACTTGATCTTGCCGTCCTGCGGCTTGCGGCGCTCGGAGATGTCGAGGTCGCACATGATCTTGATGCGCGTGACCAGCGGGTTGCGGTAGCTGGCCGGCACCTCGATGTAAGGCACCAGCGTGCCGTCCTTGCGGAAGCGGATCAGCGTCTTTTCCTTGCCGCCGCGCGGTTCGATGTGGATGTCCGAGGCCCCCTGGCGGTAGGCATCGACGATGACGCGGTTCACCAGCTTGACCAGCTCGTTGTCCGCCGCCGCATTCACATCGTCCGACAGCGAGCCCTCGTCGCCGTCCTCATCCATGTCGGACAAGAGGTCGGAAGCCGAACCGGAATCCAGCGAGCGCTCGAACATCTGGTTGGCGGTGCGCTCGAACTCGTCGCGCGTGGTGACACGGAAAGCCAGCCGCTTCTTGGGGAAGACGTTGTGCGCCACCCGCGAGCCGCGTACCTGCTCCGGGTCCACCGCCATGATGACGACACCTTCGTTCGTCTCCTCCAGCGGCAGCCACAGACTCTGCAGCACGTATTCGCGCTTGATGTTGCGCAGCAGATCCATGGACTTGACGCGGTCCTGGCGGAAAGGCTCGTAGGCCACGCCATAGAAGCGCGCCGCCGCTGCGCCTATCTCCGCCGCCGTCAGGCCCAGCCGCTCTATCAGCACCGACTCGGTCGGCCTGCCGCCGGCACGCGCCTCGCGCGTTGCCTCGGCCAGCTCTTCAGCGGTGAGCCTGCCGTCCGCCACCAGCGCATCGAAACGCGAGCGCAGCTGCGCCGGCGCCTTGGCACGCCGCGCGAAAGCAACACCCAGGGTCTGGGCCAGACCCATCAGGCCTTCTTCGGCCACGGCCGAGAAACGCCCGCCGGCCGCGTTGTTGATCAACTGGATGACGCCCTGCAGCGTGCCGCTGTCCGGGTCTATAACCGGCGCAGCCAGCATCTGCTGGGCGCGGAAACCGGTGGACTCATCCACCTCGCGGCGGAACTCCAGCTTAGGAGAGTGGGCAGACAGCTCTTCGCGGTTATAGACGTCGGCGATATTGAGCATCTGCCGCTTGCTCGCAACGTAACCGGCAACGCTGTTCTCGGCGATCGGCAGGCGGATGCTCTGCACCGCATGCAGCCCGGTCTTAACGCGCGTCACGATGGCGTTGCCGCCCTCTTCCACCATGTAGATGGAGAGACGCTCCGCGTCGAACAGCGCACATACGTCGGCGGACAGTTCGAAGATGATCTCGTCGATGTCGTGGGCGGCATGGATGCGGGTGGTGATCGCCTGCAGGCCTTTGAAAAAGGCCAGGCGGCTGGCAACCACACTGCCGCCGGCGGCTTTTGCGGGGTTCGCGTTCATGAGGCGTTCGCTTGTCGAGATTGAAGGGCGATAGTGCCCATTTTATCTGCGCGGCGATCGCAAGCCCGGCAAGCGTCCGCGCGTCCCATGAAACGGCTAGAACTCCAGCACCTGCCCTTGTTCCAGTTGCCGCGGCCGCAGCGGCCCGCGGTAGGCCGCCAGTTGCGCCATGATGCGCTCGCCCAGCCCCGGTTTGAGGTGGCTCACATGCACTTCCGGCCTGCTGTCGATCTCGTCCAGCATGGCAGTGAGCATGTTGGGACAGAGATGGCGCGAGGCCACCGCCAGCCCATGCTGCTCGTCGGAGAAGGCGGTTTCCACGATCAGGTGACGCAGGCGCGGCACCTTGTTGATGGCGGCGATGAGTTCGCTGGAATACGCGGTGTCGCCGGAATACACCAGTTGGCCGTCGCCGCCGTCCAGACAGTAGCCGAAGGCGGGCACGGTGTGATGTGCCGGCAGCGCGGTAATGGTGCGTGCCCCCAGCCTGACGGACTCCCCGACCTTGAGCGGCTGGAAGCGCAGGAAGGGGCGATGGCGGTCGGGAATGGCACTGAAGTCCGGCCACACCAGCCAGTTGAAGACATGGGAACGGAGAATCCGGATCGTTTCCGCCGACGCATAGACGGTGACCGGCATGCTGCGGCTGTCGCCCACCGAATCGATCATCAAGGGGATCGAGACGATATGGTCGAGATGCGCGTGGGTGATGAAGATATGGTCGATGCGGCGCAGGGCATCCAGTTCCAGGTCGCCCACACCGGTACCGCAATCGACCAGGATGTCGTCGTCGGCAAGAAAGGCGGTGGTACGCATGCCCGCGCCGCCTATGCCCCCGCTACATCCCAAAACCTTGAGTTTCATGAAAGATCGCTACGCGGCTCCGATGCCTTCGCACCCGCCGTTCTGCTCCCCTGTGATCAGGTGCAGACCTTAGCATCAGGCCTCGTCGGAGGCCTATGGAAAAAATCACGCCCCTCTCCGCCGTCGGGAAAAGGGGTTCAGGAACGCAGGAAAAACTCCATCTTCACGCCTGCGATCTCGATGATGTCGTGATCCCCCAGCTTGTGCGCCTGTACATCCAGCGTGCGCCCGTTCACCACCGGGAAGGTCGTGCCCTCCACATGGGTGATGAAGTAGCCATGCGGCCGCCGGGCGATCACCGCCACCTGCTTGCCCGGCTTGCCCAGCGTGGTGAGGGATTTGGTCAGCGCCAGCTCGCGGCCGGCATTGGCGCCGCTCAGGACCTGCACGAAGCCCTGACGGTCGTCCGACAACAGCTCTTCCCGCTGCAGCGCATCCGCCGGCAACAACTGCGTCTGCGTCGCGGTGGCTTCGCCCTTGAGCGGCCGGGCACCGACTGAATCGGTGGCGATGGAGCCGATCTCGAAAGGCTTCAGTGCCGCGGTCTCGACCATCTCGGAAGGCGAGAGCCCCGGTTGGGAGGCATCCGCCAGGAACTTGAGGCGGTACTTGCCGAGTTCGACCACATCGTTGTTCTGCAGCACATGCTTCTTGATCGGCTGCCCGTTCACATAGGTGCCGTTGGTGCTGTTCTGGTCTTCGAGGAAGGCATCCTCGAGGATGCAGGTGATGACGGCATGCTGGCCGCTGATCGCCAGGTTATCGATCTGGATATCGTTGTTCGGCTTGCGCCCGATCGAAGTCCGCCCCTTGTTCAGGACGATCTCTTTGAGCACCAGCCCGTCCATGCTGAGGATCAACTTCGGCATTGCTAGCACCCGCTCCCAGGTTCGCCCGCCCTTGCGGACGCATTCATTGCTTTCATTATCGGGTTCCTGCGCTTTGCGCGACGATGACAGTTACATTGTCCCGCCCGCCGCGCGCATTGGCGAGATCGACCAGCCGCCGGGCCGCATCGTCCAGGCCAGCCGAAGCGCCGATCTCGGCTTCGATTTCGTCGTCCATCAGCATGTCCGTAAGGCCATCGGAGCACAGCAGGTAGCAATCGCCCCACTGCGTCTCATGCTCGGCCACGTCCAGCTCAACCATTCGTTCTATCCCGAGACCGCGCGTGAGCATGCCACGGAAACGGGAGCGCCGCGCTTCATCGGGGTGAATCATGCCGGCGTCCACCTGCTCCTGCAACAAGGTGTGGTCACGCGTCAGCAAGGTCAGCACACCATCCCGAAAGCGATAGAGGCGGGAATCGCCCACATGGGCACACACCATCAATCCAGGCAGGAAGGCCGCTATGACAATGGTCGAACCCATCCCGGCAACCTCGGCCCGCCGCAGTCCGGCGTCATGGACTGCCGCGTTGGCTTCCTCTACCGCACTCTGCAGCACCCGAGCCAAGGCAGCGGCATCATCCAACGCAGCCCGCTCCGCCTCAAGCCGCGAAATCACCGAGTCCACCGCCATCGCGGCGGCCACATCTCCACCACGGTAACCGCCCATGCCATCGGCAAGAACGAGCCAGCCCTGCTCGGGCACAGCTCTGTACGCATCTTCGTTGCGCGCCCGCACCTTGCCGACATCGGTCCGGCAGGCACAACGCAACCGAGGTGCGCTTCCCTGCGTTTCCACTACCGCCACACGCACTCCCCGCCAGATGGCTCTGCGATGCTGGCCGCAGCTGTCGTTATTGAACTCGCCCCATCACGGGCCGATCCGAGTGGGGCCGAACACGCCCCACCTGCCATCGGCCCGGCACTCCGGACCGATCATTTCATTCTAGCGTGGCGCAATCCCGGCGTAGACAAAAAAGCGCCGGCCTAGGCCGGCGCTTTTCAAGGCGATGAACGCCCGGAACTTACAGCAGGGACTTCAGCAGACGGCCCATTTCAGACGGGTTGCGAGTCACCTTGAAGCCGCACTCTTCCATGATGGCGAGCTTGGCATCAGCGGTGTCCGCACCACCGGAAATCAGCGCACCGGCATGACCCATGCGCTTGCCGGCCGGCGCGGTGACACCGGCGATGAAGCCAACCACCGGCTTCTTCATGTTGGCCTTGCACCACTGGGCGGCTTCGGCTTCGTCGGGACCGCCGATCTCGCCGATCATGATCACCGCGTCGGTGTCCGGATCGTCGTTGAACAGCTGCATCACGTCGATGTGCTTCAGACCGTTGATCGGGTCGCCACCGATACCAACCGCGGAAGACTGGCCCAGACCGATTTCGGTCAGCTGAGCAACAGCTTCATAAGTCAGCGTACCGGAGCGGGACACCACGCCGATGCGGCCCTTGCGGTGGATGTGGCCCGGCATGATGCCGATCTTGATCTCGTCCGGGGTGATCAGGCCGGGGCAGTTCGGGCCGAGCAGCAGGGTCTTCTTGCCGCCGGCGGCTTCCTTGGCCTTCATCTTGTTGCGCACTTCCAGCATGTCGCGGACCGGAATGCCTTCGGTGATGCAGATCGCCAGGTCCAGATCGGCTTCGACCGCCTCCCAGATCGCCGCAGCAGCGCCAGCGGGCGGCACATAGATGACGGAAACGGTAGCACCGGTCTCACCGGCAGCTTCCTTCACCGAAGCGTAGATGGGGATGTCGAAGATCTTCTCGCCAGCCTTCTTCGGGTTCACGCCGGCAACGAAGCAGTTCTTGCCGTTCGCGTACTCCTGGCACTTCTCGGTATGGAACTGGCCGGTCTTCCCGGTGATGCCCTGGGTGATGACCTTGGTGTCCTTGTTGATCAGGATGGACATTCGCTCTCTCCCTTATCCTTTACTTGACCGCAGCGACGATCTTGGTCGCCGCTTCGGCCATGGTGTCGGCTGCGATGATCGGCAGGCCGGATTCGGCGAGGATCTTCTTGCCCAGATCTTCGTTGGTGCCCTTCATGCGCACGACCAGCGGCACGGACAGGTTCACTTCCTTGGCCGCGGTGACCACGCCGGTGGCGATGGTGTCGCACTTCATGATGCCGCCGAAGATGTTCACCAGGATGCCCTTCACCTTGGGGTTCTTGAGCATGATCTTGAACGCTTCGGTGACCTTCTCGGTCGTGGCGCCGCCACCGACGTCGAGGAAGTTGGCCGGCTCGGCGCCGAACAGCTTGATCGTGTCCATGGTCGCCATGGCCAGGCCGGCGCCGTTCACCAGGCAGCCGATGTTGCCGTCGAGCGAGATGTAGGCGAGGTCGAACTTGGAGGCTTCGATTTCGTCGGCATCTTCTTCATCCAGATCGCGGTAGGCGACGATTTCCGGATGACGGAAGAGCGCGTTGGAGTCGAAGTTGAACTTGGCGTCCAGTGCCTTGATGTTGCCGTTGCCTTCAAGGATCAGCGGATTGATTTCCGCCAGCGAGGCATCGGTTTCCATGTAGCAGGTGTAGAGCTTCTTGAACGCATCCACCGCCTTGGCGACGGAGCCTTCGGGCACGCCAATGCCCTTGGCGAGTTCGACGGCTTGCTCGTCGGTCAGACCGGCCAGCGGATCGACGAAGACCTTGATGATCTTTTCGGGGGTGTTGTGGGCGACTTCTTCGATGTCCATGCCGCCCTCGGAGGACGCCATCACGGCGACCTTCTGGGTGGCGCGGTCGGTCAGCGCAGCGACGTAGTATTCCTTCTTGATGTCGGCGCCTTCCTCGATCAGCAGCCGGCGGACCTTCTGGCCTTCCGGGCCGGTCTGGTGCGTCACCAGTTGCATGCCGAGGATCTGACCCGCCAGGGTACGCACCTCGTCCAGCGACTTGCCGAGCTTGACGCCGCCACCCTTGCCACGGCCGCCCGCGTGAATCTGGGCCTTCACCACCCAGATGTTGCCGCCGAGTTCCTCAGCCGCCTTGACCGCTTCATCAACGGAAAAGCAGGGGATGCCGCGCGGCGTGACCACGCCGTACTTTCTCAGCAGTTCTTTTGCCTGATACTCATGAATCTTCATGGTTGCCCTTCGATCGAAGCCGCGGCGCACTCCTCGCCGCGAACAGGTTGATGGGACGCTTCGGAGCTTCGCTCCGCGACGGGCACCGTCTCCCTCGTCCGGCACCTGCCGCTTCTGACCGGGGCAATAACCCTGCCCTTGCCATGTCTATCGGAGGCCCCGCTGTCAAGGCGTGGTAACCGTAAGAACCTCGGGATTATAACCAGTTTTCCGCAGCGCACAGGACGCTTCAGACAGGCTCCTCATGCCCCCGATACCAGCGTGGGTAGTAGCGGCGCACCGCATCCGAGGTCGTCTCCAGCGCATGGCAGCGGTCCAGCTGGAAAGGTTTTCCGCCGCTGTCATCGACATCGCGCTGAAAGGTGGCGAAGGTCTGGATCGCAGCCGTCGGCAGGCTGTTGAGCAACTCGGTGATATGGGTACAGCCAGCGACGTCGGCAAACATCTCGGCGACCGTGCGGCGGAAGCCGCGTATCAGGTTCAAGCCGACCAGGCGTTCGTAGGCGGGCCCAATCGTGTCGCAGCTTCCCGGGTAAGGCACCCGGTCCGAACAGGCCTCGGCAGAGAGGATGTTGAAGGCGGCGTCCAGGGCGAGCCGCAGACGCATCAGATGCACCGGCTCGCCAGCCGGGCGAACGCCCGATGCCAAGGGGTAATCCACATCCTTGACGTCGCACAGCGAGGCTTCAAGCTCGAACAATCCATCGTCGCGCAGGTAACCCTCGACTTCGATGCGGCGCAGATGGACGCGCTTGCGGCCAACGGGGGAAGGGGAAAGCGGCATGAACGTACGGCTAAGTATGGGAACGCACCGATCTTACTCCGCCGGGACAGCTACGTTGCACTGCCGCATCCCCGGCCCCCTGAGGAGATGTACCAAAATCACACATGGCATGCGGGGAGCCGACGGAATACGGCGCAGACGCTGGAATAGCGCCCAAGACTCTGTTAAAACGCCGACATGTCACCTTGCCCAGACGGAACCGCGGAACGATGAGATCAAAAAGACCTTCGCTCGCCGCGCTCGCCATATTGCTATCCCTCGCCTGGCCTGGCGCCGCAAGAGCAGTGGTTCTTGGTGAAGTGGTTTCCGTTTCCCCGCTGGGCGCCCCTTTCCGGGTCGAGCTACGCTCCCTGGATGGGCGAGTGGAGGATGCGGGTGAATGCCTGCGGGTGGCCGCCGACGACGGCGGCGATCTCCCCAACGTACGCAATCTGCGCATTTCCGCCACCGGCAGCGGCGCCAATGCCCGCATCGTCATCAGCAGCGCGGCCACGGTTAACGACCCCGCCGTCCACCTGACCCTGCATAACATCTGTGACTCCCGGCTGCAGCGACGCTACACCCTGCTCCTGCCGTTTCCCGATCAGGTGATGAGCGCGTCAGCGCAGACAGCGCCGACCTCGCCCTCCCTTGCCTCGACCCAAGCTCCCGCACAACCGTCGCGCCCAGCTACAGGCAGGCGGCAGCCCACATCGGCAGCGGCCGGCGAGCACTGGACCACCGCCCCGGGCGAATCGCTGGCTTCGCTCGCCGAAGCGCTCTATCCACGGGATCGCGCGACTCAACGGCGCTTCATTGCTGCAGCAGCCCGCGCAAACCCGGGCCTGTTCCCGGATGCCACTTCGCATCACCAAGAACTGCCCGCCGGCACCGATCTCACCATCCCATCCCCGGCCCAGCTGCAAAGCAGAAGCGGCGTTGCAGATCAGCCCCCGGCCGCAGCTCCCGCCCCACGCCCGCGGCAAAGCATATCGAGTACAGAGGGCAACGCCCCTGGCCGCAACCCGGCGCTGACGAATCGCAGCAGAAATGACAGATTGCTTGTCGGCGAGCAGGAAGCGGACCGTCCGCAGAACCGCAATGCCGCCCCAAACTCCCCGGAATGGGCGCATCGGGAACAGGTGCTTGCCGGCGCGGTGGATAGGACCATCGTCGCCCAGATGGAGCTGCTGGCGCGCATAAAAGAACTGGAGGAAATGCAGGCGCAGCTGAGCGCCCGCGCTGCGCGCCTGGGCATCACCCTGCCGCCGGAGCTGCAAGCGCCAGCATCCACCAGCAGCGCTCCTCAACCCGCCCCGGGACCACTCTCTCCGCCACCCGAGGAAACTTCGCCCGTAAGCGAGCCCCCGCTCGCGCCACCAGCGCAGCCTGCTGGCCCACAAACTCCACCAGCGGAACCTGCCGCCCCCGGCACGCCTTCGCCCGCGCCAAGCCCTGTACCAAGTGCAGAACCGCCAGTCGCGCCAGCGCCCAACGCACCTATCGCCGAAACGGACGACGACGCAGCCTGGCAAATTCCGGCGCTGCTCGCCGCGATCGCGGTTCTCATCGCCCTGCTCATCCTGCGACGGCGGGAAAGACGGTTCGAGGCTTTGCAGCCCTCGACCTCCTCTGCCCTCTCCGAGGCTCCGCCCAGCCTGCCGCCTGAGGCGCCAGCCACCGAGCTCGCGCCCACACCCCAGCCACTTACCCACATTTCCGGTGTAGCCCCGCTGGATTGGGATGGCAGCCCGGTATCGCAGGCGGAGCGCAGAGCGGTTGCGCCGCTGGAGCCCGAGGACGAGAACGTTGAAGAGCACGACTCCGCGATCGAACTGGCGGAGATCATGATGAGCTTCGGTCGGGTACATGGTGCCGCGGAAACCCTGGCTGAGTTCATCCGCAGCAATCCGAAGCAGGCGGTCACGCCGTGGCTGAAGCTGCTTGAGGTCTACCGGGCGGCTGGGTTGCGCTCCGAGTTCGACGGGCTTGCCCGGCAGTTGAACAAGACCTTCAACGTCAAGGCCGTCACCTGGGACAACTTCGACCAAGCCCGCCGCGCCACTGCCACACTGGAGCAGATGCCGCACATCATCAGCGCCCTCCAATCCGCCTGGGGTACCCGCGAAGCGCAGGCCTATCTGCAGATGCTGTTGCGGGACAATCGTGACGGCACGCGCGAAGGCTTCCCGCTCAATGTCATCGACGACATCCTGACGCTCGCCGCCATCCTGGAAATCGAACTGGGCCCCTATCGGCCCGACCCGGAAGAAATCGCCGCGGCCTGAGCAAGCCGTTCAGGCCGGGTTGTCGAGATCCCTGAAGACGGCCTCCAGGCCCAGCGTATTCCGCATGTAGTCCGCCATTGCCCGCGCACCATAACGCTCGGTGGCGTGATGTCCGGCCGCGATATAGGGCACGCCGGACTCCCGCGCCAGGTGCGTCGTCTGTTCCGACAGCTCGCCGGAAACAAACACATCCGCCCCAGCCGCAATCGCCTGCTCGAAGTAACCCTGCGCACCACCGGTACACCAGGCAACCTTGCGCACGGGCCTATCCTCAGGCCCAACCAGGAGAGGATCGCGCCCCAACCTTGCAGCGATTGAGCGTGCCAGTTGCCCGGCCGTTTCCACTCCCGGCTCGGTAGCCGGCAACCCCAGCCAGCCCAGATCCTGATCGGCAAAACGCGACTCCGAACGCCAGCCCATCAACTTCCCCAACTGAGCGTTATTACCCAGTTCCGGATGCAGATCGAGCGGCAGATGGTAAGCGAACAAGCTGATGTCATTCGCCAGCAACGCCGCCAGCCTGCGCTTGCGAATACCGGTGATCCGGCCGTCCTCGCCCCGCCAGAAATAGCCGTGATGCACAAAGATAGCGTCATAGCCCTGCAGCACCGCCTCATCCACCAAAGCCTGGCTTGCGGTCACCCCACACAGCACCCGCTGCACCTGGGCGCGTCCTTCCACTTGCAGACCGTTTGGGCAATAATCGCGGAGCCGCGGGACTTCCAGCAGTTCATCCAAGTGAGTTTGCAGCTCGATGAGTTGCATGCGATCTCCCCTCTCCTCTACTTTCCAACTTCGGCAAGCGCCGCACCGGCCACTTGCCTAGACCGGGCAACATTATGCGCCGCCTGTGGCTGATCTTCGCCCAGGCCGTGACGATCAGCGTCGCGGCCCTGTTCGTTCTCAACACCCTGAAGCCCGAATGGCTGCGTGAGGCCGCGCCCGCCTCCGTCGTCGCCATCCTGCAGGCACCGGAAGAGAACGGTGGCGACCTCGCCACGGCCCCCGGTTCCTACGCAGGCGCAGCACAGCGCTCCATGCCAGCAGTCGTGCACGTCTATACCAGCAAGGCCATCCAGAATCCGCGCCATCCGCTGCTGGACGATCCGATCTTCCGTCACTTCTTCGGCGACCGCCAAGGCAACGGCAACAACGACAGCCAGCGCAGCGCGGGGCTGGGCTCTGGCGTCATCGTCAGCCCGGATGGCTTCATCCTGACCAACAACCATGTCATCGACGCCGCGGACGAGATCGAGGTCGCACTGAACGACGGGCGGAAATTCCCTGCACGCATGGTTGGCAAGGATCCGGAAACCGACCTCGCGGTGCTACGCATCCAGGCCGACGCCCAACTGCCCGCCATCACCTTTGCCGGCACCGAAGGACTCAAGGTCGGCGATGTGGTGCTGGCCATCGGCAACCCCTTCGGCGTGGGGCAGACGGTCACCATGGGCATCGTTTCCGCCCTGGGCCGCACCCATCTCGGCATCAACACCTTCGAGAACTACATCCAGACCGACGCCGCGATCAACCCCGGCAACTCCGGCGGCGCACTGGTGGACGCGCGCGGCAATCTGGTCGGCATCAACACCGCGATCTACTCGCGCTCCGGCGGCTCACTGGGCATCGGCTTCGCCATCCCGGTTTCACTCGCGCGCAACGTACTGGAGCAGATCGTCACCACCGGCGAGGTCACCCGTGGCTGGGTGGGAGTGGAAATCCAGGAGATCACCCCGGACATGGCAGAGAGCTTCGGCCTCGCCAGCACGGAGGGCGCGCTGATTGCCGGCGTGCTGCGCGGCAGTCCGGCGGAAAAGGCGGGGATCAAACCGGGTGATGTGCTGGTTGGAGTCGATGACAAGACGGTCGCCGACCCCAAGAGCATGCTGGAACTGGTGGCGGCCCTGCCGCCCGGGCATAGCGCGCGCTTCCGCATTCGCCGCCTGAACAACGAACTGGACCTTCAAGTGGAAGTCGGGCGCAGGCCCCCACCACAGCAACTGAGCAACAAGTAGGCGCTCAGTGCATGGCTTCAGGGCTGGAAACTCAGCCCTGCTTGCCCTTGCCCTCTTCCGCTTCGATGCGGTCCAGTTCTTTGTCGAGATCAGCAGTGGTCGCCAAAGAATTGCCCGGCGACGGCCTCTTCTCGCCGAAGCGCGCCAGCAGGATGCCCAACTCGTACAGCAGGCACATGGGCACCGCGAGCATGAACTGGGAAACCACATCCGGCGGCGTAACGATGGCGGCGATCACGAAAGCGCCGACGACCACGTAAGGCCGCACTTCCTTCAGCTTGCTGATTTCCACCAGCCCGGCCTTGACCAGCAGGATGACCGCAACCGGCACTTCGAAGGTGATGCCGAAAGCCAGGAACATGGACATCACGAAGGAAAGGTACTGCTCGATGTCCGGCGCCGGCACGATGCTCTTGGGCGCAAACTCGGCAATGAATTTGAAAACCGTGCCGAACACGAAGAAGTAGCAGAAGGCCATCCCCATCAGGAACAGCACGGTACTGCCAAGCACCAGCGGAATCGCCAGCCGGCGCTCGTGAGCGTAGAGGCCGGGGGCAATGAAAGCCCAGGCTTGGTAGAGCACGACCGGCAGCGCGACCACGAAAGCCACCAGCATGGTGACCTTTACCGGCACGAAGAAGGGCGTGACTACGCCGGTCGCAATCATATGCGTACCCTCGGGCAGGGTGCGCATCATGGGCATCGCCAGCAAATCGTAAATGGTGCCGGCCCAAGGCATCAGACAGACGAATACGACGACGATCGCGATAATGGCCCGCAGCAGGCGATCACGCAGCTCTACCAGATGGGCAATGAAAGTCTCGTGCTGCTCGCTCATGCCTTGTCCGCAATCTTGGGCGTGTCACTTATCGGCAGGGCCACAGGCTCCTTGGCCTGATCGCCACCAAGGCCAAGCTCAAGCTGTGGGCTGGGCTCAACCGGCACAGCGGCTTCTTCAACCGGAGCTGCGATACCGTCCGCCTGCGCCTGGGCAGCAGCCTCCGGCAGAGCGGCGCGAACCTCCTCCGCCGTCTGATGCACCTCGGCCTCCACCTTGGCCATCTGGGTGCGCATGGAGCTTTCGAGGTCGTTGGCTTGCTGCTGCACTTGCTGCTGCAGCTTCTTCAGCTCTTCAAGCTGCATCTCGCGCTGGATATCCGACTTCACATCCGAGACGTAGCGCTGCAACCGTCCGAGCAAATGCCCCGCCGTCCGCGCCACCTTGGGCAGACGCTCCGGCCCGATGACAATCAGGGCCACTACCCCGATGACGAGCAGCTCCGAAAAACCGAAATCGAACATGATCTTAGGTCCGCTGCGAAAACGAAGGGGCGCTCCTGCGGGCGCCCCTCGCCTTGCGGGTTACGCGTAGATCAGGAATGGGTCTTCTCGACCTTTTCCCGCGCCTCGCCATCGATGGTCTGGCCTTGGCCGGCGATCTTCTGCTGGGATGCGGAATCGGCGCCGTTATCAGCTTCCTTCATCCCATCCTTGAAACCCTTCACTGCGCCACCGAGGTCTTGCCCGATGTTGCGCAATTTCTTCGTGCCGAAAACCAGCAACACGATGACCAGCACGATCAGCCAGTGCCAGATGCTCAATGAACCCATACTGCTCTCCTTAACGCTTCAGCATGGGCGGCAGGGGGTCCGGCCCGCCCAACACGTGAACATGAAGATGATACACCTCCTGCAAACCGACCCGCCCGGTGTTCACGATGGTTCTGAACCCATCCGCACACCCTTGTTCCCGGGCCAGTCGTCCCGCAACCACCATCGCGCGCCCCATGGCTGCTTCGTGCTCGACGGTCAGTTCGACCATCGACGGAATATGTACCTTGGGGATGACGAGGATATGAACAGGCGCCTGAGGCTGGATATCGTGAAAAGCGAGGACGTGCTCGTCTTCGAAGATCTTGCGCGCCGGAATCTCACCGGCCACGATGCGGCAGAAGATGCATCCGCTCATCGGACGCCTCAGGCCTTGCGCGAACGCTTTTCGTCGATGCCGGAAACGCCTTCGCGGCGACGGAACTCGGCCAGTACGTCATCCACCGACAGACCGTAGTGGCCGAGCAGCACCAGCGAGTGGAACCACAGGTCGGTGACCTCACGGACGATGTGCAAGCGCTCACCGTCCTTCGCCGCCATGATGGTCTCCGCGGCTTCTTCAGCGACCTTCTTGCAGATCGCGTCCGTCCCCTTGGCGTACAGACTGGAGACATAGGAAGTCTCGGGGGAGGCGCCTTTACGCTCCGCGATGGTCGCGGCTACCCGGTGCAGCACTTCGATATCGATCATTTGTAGATATCCTTCGGGTCCTTGAGAACCGGCTCGACGGCCTCCCACCGGCCATCCGCGAGATAACGCTGGAAGAAGCAGCTGTGCCGTCCGGTGTGGCAGGCGATGCCGCCAACCTGCTCGACCTTGAGCAGCACCACATCGTTGTCGCAATCGATCCTGATATCCAGAACCTTCTGCACATGGCCGGACTCCTCGCCCTTGTGCCACAGCTTGCGCCGGGAGCGCGACCAATACACCGCCTCGCGCAACTCCGCAGTGCGCTGCAGCGCCTCACGATTCATCCAGGCAAACATCAGCACGTCACCGCTGGAAGCTTCCTGCACGATGACCGGCACCAGGCCGTGCTCGTCCCACTTGACCTCATTCAACCACTTGGTACTCGCACTCACAGCCTGACCTCGATTCCCCGCTCTCGCATCAACTCTTTGGCTTCCCGCACCGTGTGCTGGCCGAAATGGAAGATGCTGGCAGCGAGCACCGCATCCGCCCGACCCTGTGATACGCCTTCGGCAAGGTGATCAAGCGACCCCACGCCGCCACTGGCGATCACTGGAATCGCCACCGCATCGGAGATGGCCCGGGTGAGCCCCAGGTCGAACCCCGCCTTGGTGCCATCCCTATCCATGCTGGTCAGCAGGATCTCCCCGGCGCCAAGCTGGGCAACCCGCTGCGCCCACTCCACCGCGTCCAGCCCTGTGTTGTTGCGACCGCCATGGGTAAAGACTTGCCACTTTCCCGGCGCAGTCTGCTTGGCATCAATTGCTACGACGATGCACTGGCTGCCGACCTTGTCGCTGGCATCCTTCACCACCTGGGGGTTGTTCACCGCCGCGGTATTGATGCTGACCTTGTCCGCACCGGCGTTGAGCAAGCGGCGGACATCGTCCACGGTACGCACACCGCCACCGACGGTCAGCGGAATGAAGACCTGATCGGCCACCTGCTCGACGACGTGCAGGATGATGTTCCTGTCGTCGGAGCTGGCGGTGATGTCCAGGAAGGTGATTTCGTCCGCGCCCTGTTCGTCGTAACGACGGGCGACCTCGACTGGGTCACCCGCATCACGCAATTCAAGGAAGTTGACGCCTTTCACCACACGCCCCGCATTCACATCGAGGCAGGGGATGATGCGCTTGGCGAGCATCAGGAAGCGGCGCCGTTGAGTTCGTCGGCGCGCGCCTGACCCGCGGCGAAATTCAGAGTGCCTTCATAGATCGCCCGGCCGGTGATGGCGCCCATCACGCCCTCGGCCTCGACCGCGCACAGTGCTTCGATGTCGGTCACCGAAGCGATGCCGCCGCTGGCAATCACCGGGATGCGCAGCGCCTGCGCCAGGCGTACGGTGGCTTCGATATTCACGCCGGAGAGCATGCCGTCGCGGCCGATGTCGGTGTAGATCACACCCTCGACGCCATAGTCCTCGAACTTCTTCGCCAGATCGACCACGTCGTGGCCGGTCATCTTGGACCAGCCATCCACCGCGACCTTGCCGTCCTTCGCATCCAGGCCAACGATGATGTGGCCGGGGAAGGCACCGCAGGCGTCATGCAGGAAACCGGGGTTCTTCACCGCAGCGGTACCGATGATCACGTAGGTGATGCCGTTGTCCAGGTAGCGCTCTATGGTGTCGAGATCACGGATGCCGCCACCCAGCTGCACCGGGATGTCGTCGCCGACAACCTGAGTGATGGCGCGGATGGCCGCTTCGTTCTTGGGCTTGCCAGCGAAGGCGCCGTTGAGGTCGACCAGGTGCAGGCGGCGCGCGCCCTGGTCCAGCCAGTGCTTCGCCATGGCGGCCGGATCTTCGGAGAAGACCGTCGCATCGTCCATTTCACCCTGCTTCAGGCGAACACAGTGACCGTCCTTGAGGTCGATGGCGGGAATCAGCAACATACCGGGATCTGGAACTATAAGAATGAAAAGGAACCGGTTGCGCTCAGGGCGCCCAGCGTATGAAGTTGGAAAGCAGGCGCAGACCAGCTTGCGCGCTCTTTTCCGGGTGAAACTGGACCGCAAAGATATTAGCCCGTGCTACCGCACTGGTAAAGCGCAGACCATAGTCGGTCTCGGCTGCAGTCACCGCAGCGTCCGCAGGCGAAACGAAGTAGCTGTGGACGAAGTAGAAACGCTCACCATCCGGGATGCCATCCCACATTGGATGGCCCGCTGCCTGCTGCCAGACTTCATTCCAGCCCATGTGCGGCACCTTCAGCCGCGCGCCATCCGCGAGCGCCATGCGCTCATCCGGGAAACGCACCACATTGCCGGCCAGCACCCCCAATCCGGGCACATCGCCTTCCTCGCTATGCTCGAACAGCATCTGCTGACCGATGCAGATTCCAAGAAAGGGCTTGCTGGCGGCGGCTTCAAGCACTGCCGGCCGGAGGCCACGCAGATCAAGCTCGCGCATACAGTCCGGCATCGCACCCTGGCCAGGGAAAACCACCCGTTCCGCCGCCGCGACGACTGCGGGATCAGAGGTCACGACGACCTCCCGCTCCGGGGCGACATGCTCGATTGCCTTGGCAACCGAGCGCAGATTACCCATGCCGTAATCGATGATGGCCACACTGGTCATCGTTGAAGTCCGTCTGTCTGGATGAAGGAAGTGCGCTTCGCCGGCGAGCGCGGCTTAGAGCGCGCCTTTGGTGGAGGGGATGGCGCCGAGCGCACGCTCGTCGCGCTCCGCCGCCATGCGCAGCGCGCGCCCGAAGGCCTTGAAGATGGTTTCGCACTGGTGGTGGGCGTTATCACCACGCAGGTTGTCGATATGCACGGTGACGCCGGCGTGGTTCACAAAGCCCTGGAAGAACTCACGCGCCAGGTCCACATCGAAGTTGCCGATGCGGGCGCGGGTATATTCGACGAAGTAGTGCAAGCCGGGGCGGCCGGAGAAATCCACCACCACCCGGGACAGCGCCTCGTCCAGCGGAACGTAGGCATGGCCGTAGCGGCGAATGCCCTTCTTGTCGCCGATGGCGCGCGCGAAAGCCTGACCCAGCGTGATGCCGACATCTTCCACCGTGTGGTGGTCATCGATGTGCACATCGCCTTCCGCCTTTACCTCGAGATCGATCGCGCCGTGGCGGGCGATCTGGTCCAGCATGTGGTCGAGGAAGGGCACCCCGGTGGCGAGCGTGGCCTTGCCGGTACCGTCGAGATCGATCCGGACGGAGATCCGGGTTTCCAGGGTGTCGCGCTTTACGTCTGCTTGCCGCATGGCTTGAAACATCACTACGGGTGGGAATCGGGGCCCATGATAACATCGCCCGGCTCTGCGGCAGCAAAGCGAGCTTCGGGCAAAGCCCGGCTCCGCGCGGGGTTTCACCCTCGCCACGCGCTGCGGCCATCCGGCCCAGTAGCGCCTGCCCGGCCCTTCTCGCACTCGGACCCTCAAGCCATCATGAGCCGTTACTGGAGCCCCGTCGTTCACCGCCTGACGCCCTATGTGCCGGGCGAGCAACCCAAGCTCGACAATCTGATCAAGCTCAACACCAACGAGCATCCCTACGGCCCATCGCCGCGCGCGATCGCGGCGATCCGCGATGCGGCGGACGACAGCCTGCGCCTCTATCCCGACCCGAACGCCGACAGGCTGAAGACCGCTCTGGCGCAGCGCCATGGCGTCACCCCGGCTCAGGTGTTCGTCGGCAACGGTTCCGACGAGGTGCTGGCCCACGCCTTCCTCGGCCTGCTGAAGCAGGACGACCCGCTGTGGTTCCCGGACATCACCTACAGCTTCTACCCGGTGTATTGCGGCCTCTATGAGCTCGCCTATAAGACCATCCCGCTGGTCGAAGACTACAGTTTGCGGCCGGACGACTACCTGCCCACCGCCAGCGGACGTGCCGGCGCCATCATCTTCGCCAACCCGAACGCCCCCACCGGCCGACTGCTGGCATTGAGCGACGTCGAACGCATCGTCGCCGGCAACCCGGATGCGGTTGTGCTGGTGGACGAAGCCTATGTGGACTTCGGCGGCGAGAGCGCAATCCCGCTGGTCGAGCACTATCCCAACCTGCTGGTGGTGCAGACCTTCTCCAAGAGCCGCTCGCTGGCAGGGTTGCGGGTCGGCTTCGCGGTCGGCCATCCGGAGTTGATCGAGGCGCTGGAGCGGGTGAAGAACAGCTTCAACTCCTACCCGCTGGACCGGCTGGCACTGGCCGGCGCCCTGGCCTCAGTGGAAGACGAGGCCCACTTCCGCGACAGCTGCGATCGCGTGATCGCCAGCCGCAGCCGGCTGAACGGAAAACTGGCTGGACTGGGCTTCGAGGTGCTGCCATCGGTGGCGAACTTCGTCTTCGCCCGCCACCCTCAACGCGATGCGGCCGCACTGGCGGCGGCGCTACGCGAGCGCGCGATCATCGTCCGCCACTTCCGTGCGCCGCGCATCGACCAGTTCCTGCGCATCACCATAGGCACGGATGCGCAGTGCGACGCGCTGGTTGCCGCACTGGGAGAAATCCTGGCCTGAAAGGAATTCGGCCCTGCGATCGCAGGGCCGACTGTCAAACGTGGGCTCAGACCTTGAGCCGCATCTCCGCCGATCTGGCGTGGGCCTGCAAGCCTTCGCCGTGGGCCAGCACTGAAGCAACCTTGCCCAGATGCTGGGCACCGGCCTCCGAGATATGGACGATGCTGGTCCGCTTCTGGAAGTCATACACACCCAGCGGCGACGAGAAACGCGCACTACGCATGGTCGGGAGGACGTGATTGGGGCCAGCGCAGTAGTCGCCCAGCGCCTCCACCGCCCAGTGGCCAACGAAGATGGCGCCGGCATGGCGGATATGGTCTATCCAGTCCTCCGCCTTCTCCATCGACAGTTCCAGGTGCTCCGGCGCAATCCGGTTGGCGATGGCGCAGGCCCGCCCCAGGCTGTCCACATGGATCAACGCACCACGGTTGGCCAGCGATTTGGCGATGGTTTCCTGGCGCGGCATGGTCGGCAGCAACCGGTCTATGGCCTCGTGCACCGCATCGATGAAGGACAGATCGGTACAGAGGAGGATGGACTGGGCGAGTTCATCGTGCTCCGCCTGGGCGAACAGATCCATCGCCACCCAGTCGGCATGGCCGCTGCCGTCGGAGATGATCAGCACCTCGGACGGACCGGCCACCATGTCGATGCCCACGGTGCCGAACACCCGGCGCTTGGCCTCGGCGACGAAGGCGTTGCCCGGGCCGACGATCTTGTCCACCTGCGGAATGGTCTGGGTTCCGTAAGCCAGGGCAGCCACTGCCTGCGCCCCGCCTATCGTGAAGACGCGGTCCACGCCAGTGATCTCGGCCGCCGCCAGCACCAGCGGATTCTTTTCGCCGCGCGGCGTCGGCACCACCATGATGAGTTCGCCGACGCCGGCCACCTTGGCCGGAATCGCGTTCATCAGCACCGAGCTGGGGTAGGACGCCCGACCGCCCGGCACGTAGAGGCCGACGCGGTCCAGCGGCGTCACCTTCTGCCCCAGCCGGCTGCCGTCCGCCTCGACATATTCCCAGGACTCCGCCTTCTGCCGCTCGTGGTAGCTGCGCACCCGCTCGGCGGCGATCACCAGCGCATCGCGCTGGACTGAGGAAAGGCCGGCCAGCGCCGCCTGCAGCTCCTGCTTGGGCAACTCCAGCGCCGCCATCTCGCGCACGTCGAGATGATCGAAACGGCGGGTGTATTCGATGACCGCGGCATCGCCGGTGGTGCGCACGCCGCGCAGGATCTCGGTCACCGCATTGTCGATGCGCTCATCCGCCTCCGACTCGAAGGCGAGCAGCGCGTCCAGTTCGGCCAGGAAGCCGGCGTTGCGGGCGTCCAGGCGGCGGATGGCGGTCTTGCTCATGGCTTCACGGCTCCGGCAAAGGCATCCAGCACCGGCTGGATCAGGTCGCGCTTCAGCTTCAGGGAAGCCTGGTTGATGATGAGGCGGGAGCTGATATCCATGATCTCCTCCACCTCCTCCAGGTTGTTCGCCCGCAGGGTGCCGCCGGTGGACACCAGGTCCACGATGGCGTCGGCGAGACCGACCAGCGGCGCCAGCTCCATCGAGCCGTACAGCTTGATCAGGTCCACATGCATGCCTTTGCCGGCGAAGTGGGCCTTGGCGCTGTCGATGTACTTGGTGGCGATGCGGATGCGCCCGCCCGGCCGCGTCGCTGCGGCGTAATCGAAACCCTTGGGCGCAGCCACGCACAAGCGGCAGCGAGCGATGTTGAGGTCCAGCGGCTGGTACAAGCCGCCGCCGCCATGCTCCAGCAGCACATCCTTGCCGGCGATGCCGAGGTCCGCGGCGCCGTACTGCACATAGGTCGGCGTATCGGTGGCGCGCACGATCACCAGGCGCACGTCCGGCCGGTTGGTGCCGATGATGAGCTTGCGCGAGGACTCGGGATTGTCGGTCGGCACGATGCCGGCGGCAGCCAGGAGCGGCAGCGTTTCCTCGAAGATGCGGCCCTTGGACAGGGCGAGGGTGATGCTGGACACGGACGAAAACCTTGCGGGGATTGGGCCGACATTGTAACCCGTGGTGGCTTCTGTTAGCCTCCGACCCACTGGCTGAACCGCCGACGGCGGTTCGGCCTTTTACTTTTTCCGGCGGACTCCCCGCCCCCGTAATCCACTCGAGTCTTCCCGCATCGCATAACCGCGATGAGGACTCTCGACTTCATTACCCAGGAGCAGAACCATGAAACCGGAAATCATCGTTTCGTCCCGCGACCTCGAACGCCTGGAGGCACTGCTGTTCGCCCCGGCGGCCCGCTCGCGCAGCGATCTCGATGCCCTGCGCGACGAACTCGAGCGCGCCGACGTGCGCGAGCCGGAAGACATGCCGGCCGATGTCATCACCATGAACAGCCGTGCCCGCTTCTGCGAGGAGAACACCGGCCGCGAGTACGAACTGACGCTGGCCTATCCGCGCGAAGCCGACGCAAGCGCCGGCAAGGTCTCGGTGTTCACCCCGGCCGGCACCGCCCTGCTCGGCCTCTCGGCCAACCAGAGCATCGACTGGGCCACGCCGGACGGCAAGGCCATCCGCCTCAAGGTGCTGGAGGTCACCTGGCAACCGGAAGCAGCCGGCCAGTACGACCTCTGATGCCCACCGCAGGCGTGGCGGCTGCGGCGCTCCCCGCATCGCCGCGCCGCGCGGGCAGTAGCCGTTCAGCTCAAACGACGGACGCTGGCGCCCAGCGCGGCCAGCTTGTCGTCCAGGCGCTCATAGCCGCGGTCGAGATGGTAGATGCGCTCTATCGTGGTCTCGCCCTCGGCCACCAGGCCAGCGATCACCAGGCTGGCGGAAGCGCGTAGATCAGTCGCCATCACCGTCGCACCCTGCAGTCGATCAACGCCATTCACCACCGCGATGTTGCCGTCGATGCGGATGTCGGCTCCCAGGCGCTGCAGCTCAACCGCGTGCATGAAACGGTTCTCGAAGATGGTCTCCCGTATCATCGCCGTCCCCTGCGCCACGCAGTTCAGCGCCATGAACTGGGCCTGCATGTCGGTGGGGAAGGCGGGATAGGGCGCGGTGCGCAAGCTCACGGCGCCGGGCCGGGCCGGCGCCTTGATGCGGATCGCATCGCGCTCGCTGACCACGTCGCAGCCGGCGTCCATCAGCTTGTCCACCACCGCATCCAGGTAGCAGGAGGAGGTGCCGGTGAGGCGAACCTCGCCGCCGGTCACCGCCGCAGCGCACAGATAGGTTCCGGTCTCGATGCGGTCCGGCATGATGCGGTAAGTCGCGCCATGCAGCCGCTCGACGCCGCGAATGCGGATCACGTCGGAACCCGCGCCGGAAATCTGCGCGCCCATCGCGACCAGGCAGTTGGCGAGGTCGACCACCTCCGGCTCGCGGGCGGCGTTCTCGATCACCGTCTCGCCGTCGGCCAGGCAGGCCGCCATCATCAGGTTCTCGGTACCGGTCACCGTCACCATGTCGGTGAACAGCCGGGCACCCTTCAGGCGCGGCACGCTGGCCTGCACGTAGCCGTGCTCCACCCGCACATCAGCACCCATGGCCTGCAGGCCACGGATGTGCTGGTCCACCGGACGCGCGCCAATGGCGCAGCCACCCGGCAGCGACACCCTGGCTTCGCCGCAGCGCGCCACCAGCGGTCCCAGCACCAGGATGGAGGCGCGCATGGTCTTCACCATCTCGTAGGGCGCCAGCGGGTTGTTCAGTTCGGACGCATCCAGCGTCACCACCGAAGCGGCCTCGCCCTCGCCGCGCTCCACCTTCACGCCCATCTGTGCCAGCAGCTTGAGCAGCGTGGCGATGTCGTTGAGGCGGGGAACGTTGGTGAAAGTCACCGGCTCGCGGGTGAGCAGCGCGGCGCAGAGTATGGGCAGCGCCGCGTTCTTGGCGCCGGAAATGGCAATTTCGCCAGCGAGCGGACGCCCACCGGCGATCAACAATTTATCCATCTAGATTCCGTTCAGAGACCGAGTTCGCCGCGCACCGTTTCCCACTTGGCCGGCGTGTAGGTCTGCAGCTGCAGGGCGTGGATTTCGTTGCCCATCAGCGCCCCCAGCGAGGCATACACCGCCTGGTGCTGACGCACCATGGGCTTGCCCTCGAAGGCGGAGCTGACAACGATGCCGGTGAAGTGAACTCCGTCGTCGCCCTCGATGGCGACGAAGTCACAGGGCAGGCTTACGCCGATCAGGCGCTTGATTTCATTCGCATCGAACATGTCTTGATTACCCTCATGCACGCAGCTTGTATCCCCGGGCGAGCATGGCCAGGGTGAGCACTGCGAGCGCAACGAAACAAAAACCGACCACGGCCAGGGAGAGCCACGGCGACACGTCGGACTGGCCGAAGAAGCCGTAGCGGAAGCCGTCGATCATGTAGAAGAACGGATTGGCGTGGGACACATCCTGCCATAGCGGCGGCAGGGAATGAATGGAGTAGAACACGCCGGAAAGCATGGTCAGCGGCATGATCAGGAAGTTCTGGAAAGCGGCGAGCTGGTCGAACTTGTCCGCCTGGATGCCAGCGATCACGCCCAACGAGCCGAGGAAGGCGCCGCCGAGCACGCCGAATGCGAGCACCCACAGCGGATGCGCCACCGGCAGATGGACGAAGGGGATGGACACCAGCAGCACGCCGGCACCAACGAACAGCCCGCGCAGCACCGAGGCGATCACATAGGCGGAGTAGAACTCGCGGTAGGACAGCGGCGGCAGCAGCACGAACACGATGTTGCCGGTGATCTTGCTCTGGATCAGCGAGGAGGAGCTGTTGGCAAAGGCGTTCTGCAGCAGCGACATCATCGCCAGGCCGGGCACCAGGAAGGCGGTGTAATCCACCTCGCCGTAGCCGGTCACATGGCGGTCCAGCACATGGGCAAAGATCAGCAGGAAGAGCACCGCGTTGAGCACCGGCGCCGCCACCGTCTGGAAAGCCACCTTCCAGAAACGCAGCACTTCCTTGTAAAGCAGGGTACGGAAGCCGGCCAGCGGCACTTCCCGCCCCACCGGGGGCAACTCGGCTGGCACAGACGAAACCTGGGCCGACGTGGGGGAGGACTGCGACACTTCAGGCACTGTGCATCACCTCGACGAACACCCGCTCCAGGTCCGGCTCGCCCAGGCGCATCTCGATCAGGCCGGCACCCGCTTCGCGCAGGCGGCCCAGCAGGGTTTCCACTTCCTGGTAGCCCTCGAACACGAATTCCATCCAGCCCGCCTCGCCATTCACGCCGCCCAAACTGGCGGCGACCTCCGGCCGCTCGACGCGCACGCTGAGCGTGTGGGTAGCGAAGCGCTGCAGCAGGTTGGCGGTGGAGTCCAACGCCACTACCCGCCCGCCCTTCAGCATGGCGATGCGGCCGCACAGCGTTTCCGCTTCTTCCAGGTAATGGGTGGTCAGCACGATGGTGTGGCCATCGCGGTTCAGCTTGCGGATGAACTGCCACAGCCCCTGGCGCAGCTCGACGTCCACGCCGGCGGTGGGCTCGTCCAGCACGATGACCGGCGGCCGGTGCACCAGCGCCTGGGCGACCAGCACCCGGCGCTTCATGCCGCCGGACAGGGCGCGCATGTTCTCGTGTGCCTTGGCGGTCAGGTCCAGGTTGGCGAGGATCTCGTCTATCCAGTCGTCGTTGCCGCGGATACCGAAGTAGCCGGACTGGATGCGCAGCATCTCGCGCACCGAGAAGAAGGGGTCGAACACCAGCTCCTGCGGCACCACGCCCAGCCGGCGGCGGGCGTTGCGGTAGTCGGCGACCACGTCGTGGCCCATCACTTCCAGCGTGCCGCCGTCCGGCCGTACCAGCCCGGCAAGGGCGGAAATCAGCGTGGTCTTGCCAGCGCCGTTGGGGCCGAGCAGGCCGAAGAACTCGCCCTGTTCGATTTCCAGATCGACTCCGCCGAGCGCCTGCAGCGAGCCATAACGCTTGGTGACGCCGGAAATGCGGATTGCGGGCAGGGTCATTGAAACGACTTTCAGGGGGCCAGCGGCAGGAGGTCTTGGATACCGTAGAGTTCGGCGAGGCTTTGCAGGCCGCGGGGCAGGCCGCGCACCTGCACCTTGTGGCCGGCTTCGCGACCGGCACGCATCCAGTCGAGCAGCAGGCCAAGGGCGGCGGAGTCCGCCTCGGCAATGGCGGCGAAGTCTATCACCACGTCTCCGGCGGCAACAGCATCGCGCCCGCGCTGCAGGGCTTCAGGCGCGGTCCGCATGGTCAGCGGGCCATTGAGGCGCAGCACGCCCGCCTCGCTCACGGCGCCACCGGGCCGGCTCATGCGCCGGCCTTGCCGCCTTCGAGGGCGCGGTTCTTTTCCTGCAGCGAACGGATCAGGCCGTCTACGCCGCCGGTGCGGATCTCCTGGGAGAAGGAGCCGCGATAGTTGGTGACCAGGCTGACGCCGGCGACGATGACGTCGAACACCTTCCAGCCGCCATCGCCCTTTTCCAGCATGTAGTCGATGCCGATGGGCTGGGCGCCGGGCTGGCGGACTTCGGTGCGCACCTGCACCGAGGTGTCGGTGGGCGCCATGCGCAGCGGCTTGAAGTCTATGGTCTGGTCGCGGTACTGGGTCAGCGCGTTGGAGTAGGTACGCACCAGCAGGGTACGGAAGGAATCGGTGAGCGCCTGCTGCTGCTCCGGCGAAGCCGAACGCCAGTCGCGGCCGACGGCGAGCATGGTCATGCGGCGGAAGTTGAAGTGCGGCAGCACCTTCTCGTCCACCAGCTGCAGCACCTTGCGGGTGTCGCCGCCCTGAATGGCCTTGTCCTGACGGACGATGGTGAGCACCTCATTGGTCACGTCGCGCACCAGCGCGTCCGGCGCGCCGGCGGGTTCGGCAGCCTGGGCAGGGGCGACGAAGGCGGTCATCAGGACCGCCAGGCAAGCAAGCAATTTTCTCATTCTGTTTCCCGGCTCCTGGGGGCGGCAGCGAAGGCCGCGGGAGAACTTCCGACATTGCCGACGGCGACCAGTTCAAGCCGCTCCACCGCGGAGTGAGCGGCAGCATCGGTCCCGCGGCCCAGCGCGGCAGCGTCGTCCTCGGCGTCGAAGTCCTCGTACATATTGGTCGGATTGCCGTCGTTCACCTTGTAGCGGCGCTGCTGCAGGTAGAAGTCACGGATGTAGGCGTATTTGTCCAGCGTGCCTTCGTCCACCGTGCGCTCGGCGCCCAGCAGGCGGGCGCGGGTGTCGACGACGCGCAATGCGGTAAGCGAGTTGCGCACCGGGATGTCGCTGACGCCGGTCACCGGATCGGCGTAGAGGTCCAGCGCCAGGCCGGCGCTGTCGCGCACCGTGCGCGGGCCGAAGAAGGGCAGCACCACGTAGGCGCCCTCGCCCACGCCCCAAGTGCCCAGGGTCTGGCCGAAATCCTCGTCGTGCTTGTTGAAGCCCATCTCGCTGGCGATGTCGAGAATGCCGGCGAAGCCGAAGAAGGTATTGACCAGCACCCGCATGCCGTCAGACAGCGCTTCCTGCGGCTTGCCCTGCAGCAGGTTGTTGGCGCCTATCCAGACGTCGCCGATGTTGCTGAACACATTGCCGATGGCGATGCGCAGCGGCGTGGGCGTAACCGTGTCATAGCCCTGCGACACCGGCTTCAGCACCGCGCGGTCCACCTGTTCGTTGAACGAGAACATCGCCCGGTTGTAGCCCTCGAGCGGGTCATCCGGATTGGCCGGACGGCTCGCGCACCCAACGGCCAGCAGGCTGACACAGGCCAGCGCCAGCACCTTGCTGCGGGCGGATGAAGCGGCTGCTTCCCTCATCGATCTCTTCTCCCTTGCGGACACCGGTTCACTTCTGCGGCTCGGCGGCAGGCTCCGCCGCCTTGTTGAACAGGAACTGTCCGATCAGCTTTTCCAGCACGACGGCCGACTGGGTGATCTGCACCTGGTCGCCGTTCTTGAATACCGCCTCGTCCGCGCCCGGCTCCAGTCCGACGTACTGCTCGCCGAGCAGGCCGGAGGTGAGGATGGTGGCGATGGTGTCGCGCGGAAACTCGTAGCGGCTGTCGATATCCAGCCGCACCATCGCGCGGAAGCTCTTCTCGTCGAAGCGGATGTCAGCCACCCGGCCGACCAGCACGCCGGCGCTCTTCACCGGCGCCTTCGCCTTCAGCCCACCGATGTTGTCGAAGGGCGCTTCCACCGAGTAGGTGGTGCTGCCGCCGAAGCCGGAGAAATTACCGGCCTTGAGCGCAAGGAAAACCAGGGCGCCGAAGCCGAGAACGACGAAGAGCCCCACCCAAAGATCAAGCGTTTTGCGACTCATCATTGTCCCCGGAACATGAAGGAAGTCAGTACGAAGTCGAGGGCCAGGATGGCCAGCGCGGAGCTCACCACGGTACGGGTGATGGCACGCGACACGCCCTCGGCGGTCGGCGTGCAGTCGTAGCCCTCGAAGACCGCGATCAGCGACACCGCGACGCCGAACACGAAGGATTTGATGACGCCGTTCATCACGTCGTTGCGCACGTCCACCGCCGCCTGCATCTGCGACCAGAAGGCGCCGTCATCCACGCCGATGAACACCACGCCGATCAGCCAGCCGCCGAAGATGCCCATGGCGGAGAACATCGCCGCCAGCAGCGGCATGGAGATCACGCCACCCCAGAAGCGCGGCGCGACCACTCGGGCAATGGGGTTCACCGCCATCATGTCCATTGCCTTGAGCTGCTCGGTGGTCTTCATCAGACCGATCTCGGCAGTCACCGCCGAGCCGGCACGGCTGGCGAACAGCAGAGCGGCCACCACCGGGCCCAGCTCCCGCAGCAGCGACAACGCCACCATGGTGCCCAGCGCATCGCTGGAGCCGAAGCGCTGCAGGATGTCGTAGCCCTGCAAACCCAGCACCAGGCCGACGAAGAGGCCGGATACCAGGATGATCAACAGCGACAGCACGCCACTGAAGTAGATCTCGCGGATGGTCAGCGGCAGCCGCCGCAGCGACTGGCCGGAATACAGCAGCACCAGGCCGAGGAAGCGGGTGGCGAAACCCAGCCGCCAGATGCCATCCACCACCATCGCGCCGATGCGGCGCAGGAAATTCGCCAGGCCGTTCATCGCGAGCCTCCACCCAGCTGCTCGGCGATGCCGGGCGCCGGGTAATGGAAAGGCACCGGCCCATCGGCCTCGGCGTTTACGAATTGATGCACAAAAGGATCCGTGGACGCCCGGATCTCGTCCGGTGTGCCGCGGGCGACGATGCGCCCCTCGGAGACGAAATAGACGTAATCGACGATGCCCAGCGACTCGTGCACATCGTGGGTGACCATGACGGAACTCGCGCCCAGCGCATCGTTCAGCCGGCGGATCAGCTGGCCGATGATGCCCAGCGAGATCGGGTCCAGCCCGGCGAAAGGCTCGTCGTACAGGATCAGCATCGGGTCCAGCGCCACCGCCCGCGCCAGCGCCACCCGCCGCGCCATACCGCCGGACAGCTCCGAGGGCATCAGTGTCGCCGCGCCGCGCAACCCCACCGCCTGCAGCTTCATCAGCACCAGGTCACGCACCATGCCGGCCGGCAGATCGGTGTGCTCGCGCAGCGGGAAGGCCACGTTGTCGAACACCGTCATGTCGGTGAACAGCGCGCCGAACTGGAACAGCATGCCCATGCGCCGGCGCAGCGCGTAGAGGTCGGCATTACCCAGCCTGGCGAGATCATGGCCGGCCACCTCGACGGTGCCGCCAGTCGCCTTCAACTGGCCGCCGATGAGACGCAGCAGCGTGGTCTTGCCGCAACCGCTGCCGCCCATGATGGCGACCACCTGTCCCCGGTGCACCGACAGATCGATGCCGCGCAGCACTTCGCGCTCGCCGTACGCAAAGCGCACGCCGCTCAGGCTGACCAACGGAGGAAGTTCAGGACTTTCGATCGCCACGGTTCGTCGTCGAAAATTTGCAAACCGCGCAGTCTACCAGACAGCCCCCACCCGAACCCCGGAACTGTTGCGGCGCGGCAACGATATAGTCTTTTCAGCAACACCGAACAATGCCAAAGGCATTGCTTCACCCAAGCCAGCCAAACACTTTTCAGGCGCCCTTCAACAAACGCGCTTCGGCCGCTTCCAACCCCGCCGGCAGGCCGACCAGCACCAGGATGTCGCCCTCCTCCACCCGGGTTTCCGCCGCCGGCGAAACGCCGCGTATGCCCCGCCGCCGCACCGCCGACACGCCGACGCCGAGCTCTTCCAGCGCGAAGTCGCCTATGCAACGCCCCACCGCCGGCGCACCGGGCGGCACCGCTACCGACTGCAGCCGGGCCTGGGCCGCTTCCGGCTCGCCGAGGTCGGTCACGCCATGGAAGAAGCCGCGCATCAGCGCGTAACGCTGGTTGCGGATGTCGCGGATGCGCCGCACCACCCGATTGAGCGGCACACCGATCAGCGCCAGCGCATGGGAGGCCAGCATGATGCTGCCCTCGAACGCCTCCGGCACCACTTCCGCCGCACCGCCGGCGGAAAGCTTCTCCATCTCCGTTTCGTCCGTCGCCCGCACCACGATGGGCAGCCCTGGCCGCAAGGCCTGGGCGTGATGCATCACCCGCAGCGCCGTCTCCACCTCGGCAAAGGAGATCACCAGCGCACTTGCCCGCAGGATGCCGGCCGCCATCAGCGTCTCCCTCCGCCCGGCGTCGCCATAGACCACCGTATCACCCGCCGCCCGCGCCTCGCGCACCCGCTCCGGGTCCAGGTCCAGCGCCATGTAGCTGACGTTTTCCTGCTCCAGGAAACGCGCCATGTACTGGCCGCTGCGGCCGTAGCCACAGACGATGATGTGCTTCTCAGTGTTGATGGACTGGGCCGCCACCCGGGTCAGTTCCATGGAGCGCAACAGCCATTCGGAGGCGACGAAGCGCATCACCAGCTTGTCGCTCACCTGCACGATCAGCGGCGCCAGCAGCATGGACAACACCAGCGCCGCCACCGTCGCCTGCTCGATACCGGTCGGCAGCAACTTCAGGTCCACCGCCTGCGACAGCAGCACGAAGCCGAACTCGCCGCCGGCGCACAGCCACAGACCGGAGCGCATCGCGGTGCCGGTCGGCGAGCCAAAGGCGCGGGAAGCGGCGAAGACGATCAGGAACTTGCCCAACACCAGCGCCAGCAGCAAACCGAACACCGTCGGCAGGCTGCGCACGATCGCCCCCACATCCAGGAACATGCCGACGGTGACGAAGAACAGCCCCAGCAGCACGTCGCGGAAGGGCTTGATGTCCTCCTCCACCTGGTAGCGGTACTCGGTTTCCGAGATCAGCATGCCGGCGAGGAAGGCGCCCAGCGCCAGCGACAGACCGACCAGGCCCGACAGCCAGGCCAGCCCCAGGGTGATCAGCAGCACGTTGAGCATGAACAGCTCGCTGGACTTGCGCCGCGCCACCACGGTGAACCAGCGGTGCATCAGGCGCTGGCCGAACACCAGCACCAGCGCCAGCAGCACCACCACCTTCACCGTCGCCAGCCCCAGCGTCATCAGCAGCGCCTCCGGCGGCCGCGACATCGCCGGCAGCATGATCAGCAGCGGCACCACCGCCAGATCCTGGAACAGCAGTACACCGATGGTTTCGCGGCCGTGCGGGCGATCCAGCTCAAGGCGGTCGGTCAGCAACTTGGACAGGATGGCGGTGGAAGACATCGCCAAGATGCCGCCGAGCACGAAACTGGCGCCCCAGCCCAGCCCGCCCAGGCGGCCGAACAACATGGTCAGCAGCGTCGTACCCAGCACCTGCGCCGCGCCCAGGCCAAACACGATGCGCTTCATCGCGAACAGCCGCGCCAGGGAGAACTCCAGGCCGATGGAGAACATCAGGAAGACAACACCGAACTCGGCCAGGTGGCGGGCGGACTCCGGCTCGTGCATCAGGTCCAGCGCATGCGGGCCGCCGAGTGCGCCGATCAGCAGGTAGCCCAGCACCGGCGGCAGATTGAGACTGCGAAACAGGGTCACCACGACCACCGCTGCGGCCAGCAGCAGCAGGACGAAATCCAGGGTATTCAGCATCGGCGCCTTCGGCTTCCGGCATGTGGGCCTCCCCCGGCGGGAGACCCGACTGTTATACAATCGCGGGCTACCGGACTGGCCGCCCGTGGGAATCGCCGCGCAGCCGGCCTTTCGGCGCATTGCGCGCCAGTTTAACCGCAGCGCCCTCATGACCCCACTTCCGCCGCACTCCGCCCAGCCGCATCGCATCGCCGCGCTCGCCCGCGAGGTGCTGCGCATCGAGGCCGCCGCCGTTGCCGCCCTGGCCGAACGCATCGGCGAGGATTTCGAGCGCGCGGTGGAGATCATCCTGCAGCGCCGCGGCCGGGTCATCGTCACCGGCATCGGCAAGTCCGGCCACATCGCCCGCAAGCTCGCCGCCACCCTGGCCAGCACCGGCACCCCGGCCTATTTCGTACACGCCGCCGAGGCCGCCCATGGCGACCTCGGCATGATCACGCCGGAAGACGTGGTCATCGCCCTGTCCAACTCCGGCAGCAGCGAGGAAGTGCTGACCATCGTGCCGCTGGTGAAACGCCAGGGCGCGCGCCTGATCTCCATGACCGGCCGGCCGGATTCGCCGCTGGCCCGCGAAGCCGACGTGCATCTGGACGCCGCGGTGGCGGAAGAAGCCTGTCCGCTCAACCTCGCCCCCACCGCCAGCACCACCGCCGCGCTCGCGCTGGGCGACGCCCTGGCGGTCGCGCTGCTGGACGCCCGCGGCTTCGGCGCCGACGACTTCGCCCGCTCCCACCCCGGCGGCGCCCTCGGCCGCCGCCTGCTCACCCATGTGGCAGACGTGATGCGCGACGCCGACGCCGTGCCGGTGGTCGCCCCGGACGCCCCCCTGAGCGCAGCCCTGCTGGCAATGAGCCGCGGCGGCATGGGCATGACGGTGATCGCCGCGCCCGGCACCGTGCCGCAAGGCATCTTCACCGACGGCGACCTGCGCCGCGCGCTGGAGAAAGGCGTGGACGTGCGCAGCGCCAGCCTGACGGAAGTGATGACCCGCAATCCGCGCTCCATCTCCCCCAACGCGCTGGCGGTGGAAGCCGCGGCGATGATGGAGCGGCTGCGCATCAGCCAGTTGCTGGTGGTGGACGCCGAGGGCCAGCTCGCCGGCGCCCTCACCACCCACGACCTCATGCTTGCGAAAGTGATCTGAAATGAGGGGACCCGAAATCAGCAGCCCCAACCAAGCCCGGGAAGCCGCAGCCGCAGTCCGCCTGATGGGCTTCGACGTGGACGGCGTGCTCACCGACGGCAGCCTCTACTTCACCCCCAACGGCGAGGAGATCAAGGTCTTCTCCAGCCTGGACGGCCACGGCCTGAAGATGCTGCAGCAGGCCGGCATCGAAGTCGTCATCATCAGCGGCCGCAGCTCCCGCGCGCTGGAACTGCGCGCCGCCAACCTCGGCATCGCCGAGCTGCACATGGGCGTCGAAGACAAGCGCGGCTGCCTGGACGACATCCTCGCCCGCCGCGGCCTGCCGCGCAGCGCCGCCGGCTACATGGGCGACGACGTGGTGGATCTGCCCATCCTGCGCGCCTGTGGCTTCTCCGCCACCCCGGCCGATGGCCACTCCTTCGTGCGCCAGCACGTCGGCTTCGTCGCCAGCCAGCCCGGTGGCCGCGGCGCGGTACGCGAAACCTGCGACTTCCTGCTCGCTGCCCAGGGCAAGCTGGACGCCATGCTGCAGCGCTACCTGGACTGAGCATGCGCGCCTCCATCGACCGCCTCTACCCGGTGCTCGCCCTCGCCCTGCTCGCCGCCGGCACGGTGTGGCTGGAGCGTGTCTCCCGGGTGGACGACCCGGCAGCCGCCAACACCCAGCGCAGCGGGCCGGATTTCATCGCCGAGCAGACCCGCATCCTCGGCTTCGGCAGTGACGGCCGCCAGCGCTACGAACTCGTTTCCGAACGCCTCACCCATTACCCCCAGGACGACACCACCAAGCTGGAGCAGCCGCGCCTCACCATGCAGAGCGAAGGCCGCCAGCTGCGCCTTACCTCCGCCGAGGCCGACGTTTCTCCCGGTGGCGAGCGGGTGGACATGAGTGGCGAAGTACGCGGCCGCCGCGAAAGCGGTGCGGATCGCCCGGAAATCACCTTCGCCTCGGAAAAACTCACCGTCTGGCCCGACGACCACCGCGCCGCCACCGATACGCCGGTGGTGCTCACGCAAGGCCAGTCCACCGCCACTGCCCGCGGCCTGCGCGCGGACAACCTGTTCGGCAACCTCACCCTGATCGGCGACGCCAAGGTCACCATGCCGCGCCGCCCCCGGAATCCCTCATGACACCACGCCTGCCTGCCCTCCTGCTGATCCTGCTGGCCGCCAGCCCGCTCGCCCACGCCGAACGCGCCGACCGCGACAAGCCGGTCAACATCGAAGCCAACCGCGTCACCGTGGACGACCGCAACAAGGTCCACATCTTCGAAGGCGCGGTGGTGCTCACCCAGGGCACGCTGACGATCAAGGGCGAAAAGCTGGTCGTCACCCAGGGCGCCGACGGCTTCCAGAACGGCGTGGCCACCAACGACAAGGGTCTGGCCTCCTTCCGTCAGAAGCGCGACGGCAGCGAGGAATATGTATACGGTGAAGCCGAGCGCATCGAGTACGACAGCCGCGCCGAGAAGGCCCGCCTGTTCAACCGCGCCATGGTGAACAGCGGCGGCGACGAAGTGCGCGGCCACTACATCGAGTACGACTCCATCAGCGAGAACTACCTCGTCACCAACGCCCCGGGCAGCAAGCCGACCACCACCGGCGATGGCCGCGTCCGCGCCGTCATCCAGCCCAAGAACGAAAACCAGAACCGCAACTGAGCCGGCTGCGCCCCGCTCAGCGAGCTTCAATCGCGCCGCAAGCGAGCCGGAACACCCCCAAACGGCCGGGCGGCGGCCCCCCCCCAACGGCAAGAGAAGGAGACCGCAGCATGTCCTACGAACTGATCCTCGTCGAAACCCGCGGCCGCGTCGGCCTCATCACCCTGAACCGGCCGAAGGCGCTCAACGCCCTCAACGACAACCTGGTGGACGAGATCGGCAAGGCACTGGACGGCTTCGAGAGCGACGACGGCATCGGCGCCATCGTCATCACCGGCTCGGAAAAGGCCTTCGCCGCCGGTGCCGACATCGGCGCCATGGCCACCTTCTCCTATATGGACGCCTACAAGGGCGACTACATCACCCGCAACTGGGAACGGGTGAAGACCTGCCGCAAGCCGGTCATCGCCGCGGTGGCCGGCTTCGCCCTCGGCGGCGGCTGCGAACTGGCGATGATGTGCGACATCATCATCGCCGCCGACACCGCCAAATTCGGGCAACCCGAGATCAAGCTGGGCATCCTTCCCGGCGCCGGCGGCACCCAGCGCCTGCCGCGCGCGGTCGGCAAGGCCAAGGCCATGGACATGTGCCTCACCGCCCGCTTCATGGATGCGGCCGAAGCCGAGCGCGCCGGTCTGGTCTCCCGCGTGGTGCCGGCCGACAAGCTGGTCGAGGAAACCCTGGCCGCGGCCGAAACCATCGCCAGCTACTCCCTGCCTGTGGTCATGATGATCAAGGAATCGGTGAACCGCGCCTTCGAGAGCAGCCTCAACGAAGGCCTGCTGTTCGAGCGCCGCGTCTTCCACTCCGCCTTCGCCCTCAACGACCAGAAAGAAGGCATGGCCGCCTTCGTCGAGAAGCGCAAACCGGACTTCAAGCACGACTGAGCCACCGGAGCAGGCGCCGTCACCGCATGACGCCTGCTTCGCAACATTGCAGCCGGATTACATGCCGGTTGCTTTTTCATGTTGCTCATTCCGGGTATCTCATTTGCAAGCAGTCAGGCTGCCGTAAGCGGTGGCAACGACAATCCCTCTCGGATTGTGCATTGCACAATGACGGGGTTGACAGCAGGGGTATCCCCCCTATAATCACCCCAGTGTTGCGACGCAACATCCGGCATCGGTTTCCCTTAGTCTCGCGATGCCACCTTCCTCACCAAGGAGATTGTCATGACTGCTACCCCTGAGCAATTCATCGCCATCAACAAAGCCAACGTCGAGACCCTGCTCTCGCTGGCGAACACCGCGTTCGCCAACGCCGAGCGTCTTGCCGCGTTGAACCTGAACACCGCCCGTTCCGTTCTGGAAGACGGCGTTGCCAACACCAAGGCCCTGCTCGGCGCCAAGGACGTGCAGGAGCTGGTAAGCCTGCAGAGCTCCCTGGCCCAGCCGCTGGTCGAGAAGGTCGTGGCCTACACCCGCAGCGTCTACGAGATCACCTCGCAGAGCCAGGAAGAAGTTTCCAAGCTGCTGGAAGCTCAAGTCGCCGAGCTGAACAAGGGCATCGCCAGCGCGCTGGACCAAGCCGCCAAGTCCGCTCCGGCCGGTTCCGACGTCGCTGTCGCCGCGGTGAAGTCCGCCATCGCCGCCGCCAACAGCGCCTACGACAGCCTGAGCAAGACCGCCAAGCAAGTCGCCGAAATCGCCGAAGCCAACGTGGCTGCCGCGACCAACGCGACCGTCAAGGCTGTCAGCGCTTCGGCCAAGGCCGGCAAGAAAGCTGCCTGATCAAAGAATCAGGTAGGGAGAAAAAAAGCCCCGCTCACGCGGGGCTTTTTTTGTTCACCGGTTTCGCAGCGCAGCCACACCGTGTGCAGGCTTGCTGGTAACACGACAGGCGACGGACGGTGGCCGCCACCATCGCATCTCATTCCACTGCGCTTACTCCAGCGCGGCCTCTTCCGGCTGCTCCGGGATCAGGGTCGGGATGCCTGAGTTGGGGTAATGATGCGGGAACAGCCGCCGCATTTCGCCCTCGATCCAGGCCTCTGCCTGGGTGTTGATCGCTTCCACCTTCATGCCCTTGACCTCGATCGCCGGGCCAACACTGACGGTGATCTCGCCCGGATACTTGAGGAAGGCATTGCGCCGCCAGAACTCGCCGGCGTTGTGGGCAACCGGCACCACCGGCACGCCAGCTCGGCGCGCCAGCCAGGCGCCGCCCACCTTGTAGCGCCGCGTCGTGCCCGGTGCCACCCGGGTGCCTTCCGGGAACACGACCACCCAGTAGCCCGCCTTCAGCCGCGCCCTGCCCTGCTCCACCACCTGCGCCAGCGCGTCTTTACCTGCAGCACGGTCGATGGCGATGCTGGCGATCTGCGCCAGGCCCCAGCCGAAGAAGGGAATGCGCAGCAGTTCGCGCTTGAGCACGAAGCACAGCGGCGGAAAGATCACCTGCAGCGCCATGGTTTCCCAGGCCGACTGGTGCTTGGACAGGATCACCGCCGGTCCGGCCGGGATGTTCTCCTTGCCGATGACCGTGTAGCGGATGCCCAGCAGATGGCGCACGAACCACAGCACCAGCGGCGCCCAGGAGGTGACGATGCGATGGCGTATCCGCAGCGGCAGAGGGAAGGTCAAGGCGCCGAAGATGGCATACGGCGGGGTGACGATGATGAGGACCAGGGCGAACAGAAGGGAACGCAGGAAAATCACGATGGAGTTCAGGTAGTGAGATCGGCGACGACGGCCGCGAGGTCCGGATAGATGAAGGTGCCCGGCGGCAGATCGGGATCATCCTTGGTCTTGATGCCCTTGCCGGTGAGCACCAGGTAAGGCACGCAACCCACGGCGGTGCCGGCCTGCAGGTCGCGCAGGCTGTCGCCCACCGCCGGCACGCCGGTGAGATCCACGTTGAAGCGCTCGGCCAGCTGGTGGAACAGGCCGGGTTTCGGCTTGCGGCAGTCGCAGGTGGAGTCCGCCGCATGCGGGCAGAAGAAGATGGCGTCCAGCCGGCCGCCGACCTGGGCCAGGCTCTTCACCATCTTTTCGTGGATGGCGTTCAGCGTGTCCATGCCGAACAGGCCACGGCCTACGCCGGACTGGTTGGTCGCTACCACCACCCGCCAGCCCCACTGATTCAGCCGCGCGATGGCCTCCAGCGAGCCGGGGATGGGTTTCCATTCCTCGGGCGACTTGATGAACTGGTCCGAGTCCTGGTTGATGACGCCATCGCGATCGAGAACGATCAGTTTCATGCCAGCCCTCCGTGAGGGTGAAGGACGCCGCCCGGCGCACGGACGGCCAGGCGGACGGCGCGACTCATGCGGACAGCCGCGAGATGTCGGCGACCTGGTTCATCAGGCCGGCGAGCTGGGCCAGCAGCGCGAGGCGGTTCTGGCGGATCAGCGGCTCTTCGGCCATCACCATCACCGATTCGAAGAAGGCATCCACCTCGCCGCGCAGGCCGGCCAGCGCGCACAGCGCCTCGGTGTAGCCCTCGCCGGCCATGTGCGACTTCACCAGCGGCGCGATCTCGACCACGCGCAGGAACAGCGCCTTCTCGGCGGCCTCCTGCAGCAGCGCCGGGTCCGGTTCGCCCGGCGTGCCCTCGGCCTTCTTCAGGATGTTCACGATGCGCTTGTTGGCCGCGGCCAGCGCGGCCGACTCCGGCAGCGCACGGAAGGCTTCCACCGCGGCCAGCTTGGCCGGCACCAGGTCGATGCGGGTCGGCGCCAGCGCCAGCACCGCGTCCACCACGGCGGCGTCGGTGGCCTTGTCGCCAGCTTCGCCGCGCAGCAGGTTCTTCAGGCGCTCGCGCATGAACTCCAGCAGCTGGGCCTGGAAGCCTTCGGCGGTGAGCAGGCCGGGCTTGAAGCCGGCGGCGCTGTCGGCGATCAGCTCGGCCAGATCCAGCGGCAGCGGGGTTTCGATCAGGATGCGCAGCACGCCAAGCGCGGCGCGGCGCAGGGCGAAGGGATCCTTGTCGCCGGTGGGTACCTGGCCGATGCCGAAGAAGCCGACCAACGCGTCCAGCTTGTCCGCCAGCGCCACCGCGGCGGCGACGTTGCCGGCCGGCAGCGCGTCACCGGCGAAGCGCGGCTGGTAGTGGGCCTGCACCGCATCGGCGACGACTTCGCCCTCGCCATCGGCCAGCGCGTAGTAGCGGCCCATGATGCCCTGCAGCTCGGGGAACTCGCCGACCATCTCGGTCACCAGATCGGCCTTGGCCAGGCGGGCGGCGCGGCGGGAGGCGGTTTCATCCGCGCCCAGGCGCACCGCGATGCGGCCGGCCAGCGCTTCCAGGCGCTCGACCCGCTCCAGCACGCTGCCCAGCTTGTTGTGATAGACCACGTTGGCCAGCCGCGGCAAGCGGGAGTCCAGCTTCTGCTTCTTGTCGGTCTCGAAGAAGAAGCGGGCGTCGGACAGGCGCGGACGCACCACCCGGGCGTTGCCGGTGACGATGTTGGTCGGATCGCTGACCCGCATGTTGGAGACGATGAGGAAGCGGTTCTGCAGCTTGCCGGCGGCGTCGAACAGCGGGAAATACTTCTGGTTGGCCTGCATGGTGAGGATCAGGCATTCCTGCGGCACGGCGAGGAATTCGGCCTCGAACTCGCCGACGTACACCGTCGGATGCTCGACCAGCGCGGTCACTTCCGCCAGCAGGTCGGCGTGTTCGCCCAGGCGGCCGCCCTGGCGTTCGGCCTCGGCCAGCAGCTGGCGCTCGATGTCGGCGCGGCGCTCGGCGAAGTCCGGCACTACCTTGCCTTCGGCCAGCAGCGTCGGCTCGTAAGCCTCGGCACTGGCGATCTCGATCTCGCCGCGGCTCATGAAGCGGTGGCCCTTGGTGATGCGGCCAGACTCCAGATCCAGCACGCGGCCCGGCACCACCTCGGCGCCGTGCAGCATCACCAGCTTGTGCACCGGGCGCACGAAGGTGGCGTCGCCGTCGCCCCAGCGCATCACCTTCGGAATCGGCAGCGCCTTCACCGCCTCCTGCACCACCGCCGCGAGCACGTCCGCCAGCCTGGCGCCGGCCACGGTGGCGGTGTGGAACAGGGCTTCGGCCTTGCCGTCCATGCGGCGTTCGAAACCAGCCACCGCGTCCGCCGGAATGCCCTTGCCTTCCATTTTCTTCAGCAGAGCCGGCGTCGGCTTGCCATCGGCGTCCAGCGCCACGGTGACCGGCATCAGCTTCTCGGTGACCTGCCTGGCCTCGCCCTCGGCGGACACCGCCGGCATCAGGATGGCGATGCGGCGCGGGCTGGCGAACCAGCGGAAACCGGCATCGGCGGCGGCCAGGCCACGGCTCTTGAGGCCGTCGGCGATCTTGGTGGCGAAGGTTTCACCCAGGCGCGGCAGGGCCTTGGGCGGCAGTTCCTCGGTCAGCAGTTCGACGAGCAGGGAATGTTGGGCCGTCATCACGCGGCGTCCTTGTTCTGTTGCGGCAGCATCGGGAAGCCGAGCGCTTCGCGGGATTCGAAATAAGCCTGGGCGACGGCGCGCGACAGGTTGCGGATGCGGCCGATGTAGGCGGCGCGCTCGGTCACCGAGATGGCGCCGCGGGCATCCAGCATGTTGAAGTTGTGGGCCGCCTTCAGCACCATTTCATAGGCCGGCAGCGCCAGCCCGACTTCCATCAGGCGCTTGGCCTCGGACTCGTAGTTGTTGAACAGCGAGAACAGGAAATCGACGTTGGAGTGCTCGAAGTTGTAGGTGGACTGCTCCACCTCGTTCTGGTGGAAGACGTCGCCGTAGCTGACGCGGGTGCCGTCCGGATACACCGCCCAGGTGAGGTCGTACACGTTCTCCACGCCCTGCAGGTACATCGCCAGGCGCTCGATGCCGTAGGTGATCTCGCCCAGCACCGGCTTGCAGTCCAGGCCGCCGACCTGCTGGAAGTAGGTGAACTGCGTCACCTCCATGCCGTCCAGCCACACTTCCCAGCCCAGGCCCCAGGCGCCCAGCGTGGGGTTCTCCCAGTCGTCCTCGACGAAGCGGATGTCGTGGCTGTTGGGGTCTATGCCCAGCGCGCGCAGGGAATCCAGGTAGAGCTCCTGGATGTTCAGCGGCGAGGGCTTGAGCACCACCTGGAACTGGTAGTAGTGCTGCAGGCGGTTGGGGTTCTCGCCGTAGCGGCCATCCTTGGGACGGCGCGAGGGCTGCACGTAGGCGGCGTTCCACGGCTCCGGGCCGATGGCGCGCAGAAAGGTGGCGGTGTGCGAGGTGCCGGCGCCGACTTCGAGGTCGTAGGGCTGCAGCAGCACGCATCCGCGATCGCCCCAGAATTGCTGGAGCGTGAGGATGATTTGCTGGAAGGTAGGTTTGGACAGGGACATGGTCTCGGGCGGCGAGCGCCGCGCAGCGAACGCAAAGGAGCGGATTTTACTGGCATTCCGCCCTTGGCGCGCACCTGCTTGGCGGCGGAAACCACGGTTTCCGCCGCCTGCGGAGCCCCGCCACCCTCGCCAGCGGGCCGGCAGAAGCCGCCGGCCGCTGTTCCGCCAGCCTCAGCGCGTGCTGGCGGCGGTCGCCACCCCATCCTCCACCTCATCCGCAGCCCCGCCCGCGGCCTCTTTTCCGCTGGACGTGCTTGCCGCGGCCGGCGCCCGCGCCGACCACACGCTGTCCGCCGGCCCGCCATGCACCCGCCGCGCGGTGGCACGCGCCATCCAGGCGAAGCACAGGCCGCCGGCGGCGGCGGTCAGGTCCACGCCCAGCGTCGCCGCGGCCGGGTGGGCCCATAAGCCCAGCGCCGGCACCAGCGCGCCCAGCAGGCTGGTGGCCGGAATGGCGAAGGTGAGCACGGCCGCCAGCCACAACAGGCCGACCGATGCCCGCGCGCCGCCACGCAGGAAGGCCCAGGCCAGGCAGCCGAAGAAGGCGGCGTAATAGCTGTAGCGGTGCCAGCTGCCGAGGTCGGCCACCTGGCCGTGCAGCCATTTGCCGGCAACGATGCTGAGCGAGATGCCGCAGACGCAGCCCAGGCAGACGCCCACGGTGGCGGCCGCCATCAGCCGGGTGTCCAGCCGCTGCACCGGCATGCCGCTGCCGTCGCGCGGCGCCTTGCGGCGGCGGGTTTCTATCCACAGCAGGTTGCCGCCGTAGAACAGCCAGGCGCCGGCCATGCCGAGCAGGAAGTACATCCACTGCACCGGCGTGCCGCCGAAGGCGCCGAAGTGCAGCGCGAACAGGCTGCTGACGGTGGCGTGCGGCGCATCCTGCTGGCCGGGCAGGTATTCGGTGTTCACCACCTTGCCGCTGTAGGGGTCGAGCGCGACGAAGCCGCCGGAGAAGCGCGGCGAGAAGGCGGTGGCGTCATGCCCCCAGACGCGCACGGTGGCGCGCGGGCCGGTCACCTGGGCGTACTGCAGCCGCTCCGGTTCGAAGCTGGGCGACAGCGCATGCACCCGCGCCAGCAGTTCGGCCGGCGGCAGCATGGCGGCGGGGTCGCGCGGCGGCGCATCCTGCGGCCCGCCGCCGCGCGGCGAGAAGGCGGCGGCCAGACCTCCGCCGTGCAGCATCTTGTTCTGCAGGGCGTAGATGCCGTCGTGGTAGGCGAAGCCGACCGCGGTGATCGCCATCACCAGGTGGAAAGGCAGGCTGACGATGCCGACCACGTTGTGCGCGTCCAGCCACATCCGCTTCAGGTTCTTGCCCACCCGCAGGGCGAAGAAATCCTTCACCAGCGAGGGCAGCAGCACAATGACGCCGGACACCAGCGCCACCGCGTACAGCGCCGCCACCACGCCCATGAACCAGCGGTTGGGGTCGGTATCCGCCGGCAGGCCGACCACCCGGTGCAGCACGTCGATGAATTCCGAGAGCTTCGAAGGCTGCGCCTCCTGGACGCTGACGCCGCCATCGGCGCTCAGGCTGGCGGCGTAGTGGCGCACCGAGAAGCTGTCGTGGTCGTCGGCCTTGGGGTCGCGCACCTGCCAGCTGAGGCGCGCCGGCTGGTGCTCGTCCAGCCTGAGGTTGAGGGAGAAGTCCCGCGCCGTCTCCGGCCGCGCGGCCAGGGTGGCGGCGATCAGCGCCGGGGCGTCGGCCAGCGGCACCGCGGCAACTTCGGTGAGGGCGGGCGGCGAGGCCCAGCGCGCCAGCGGCTCCTTGAACACGGTGAGGGCGCCGGCGTAGAAGGCGATGAACAGCGCCATGCCGGTGAGGATGCCGGTCCAGGTGTGGACGGCCTTGTAGATGCGGATCAGTTCCGAGCGCATGGGGAGAGTCCTCGATGATTCACAGCCACTGCGCGGCAGCCAGGGCGCCGAACACCAGCGTGTTGGCGCCGCCCAGCCAGGCCCAGGCGCGCAGGCCGCTGCGGAAGAAATAGACGCCGCTGAAGACGCCCAGCCAGATGGGCATGACCATCCACATCGCCAGTTGCGCCCGCACGCTCATCTGCATGCCGTCCGCCAGCCAGGCGAACACGCCGCTGCAGCCGATGGCGAGGGTGAAACCGAGCAGCGCGCCGGCCAGGGTCTTGGCCACCCAGTCGCGGCGGATGGGAGGCGCGGAAGAGACGCTCATCTCAAGCCCCCCGCCTGAGGACGAGCAGCGCGCCGACATAGGGCAGCAGCACCAGCAGCAGCATCACCCAGATCAGCAGCACGTAAGTGGCGGTCAGCGGCTGTAGCGCCTGGCACAGCGCCGCCATGCCGGCGATCAGCAGCACACTGGCGGCGAGGCGCGCCGGCCGCGCCGGCAGGGGCGCCGCACGCCAGCGCTGCTGCGGTGAAGCGAGATAGAAGGCGGTGCAGCCCGCGAGCGCGAGCAGCAGTCCGGAGGCGACGGCCAGGTTCATGTCAGAAATCCACAGAGGTTGAGAGCTTGAAAGTGCGGGGCGCGCCCAGCGTGGCCTGGCCGCCGGGGTAGAAGCGGCCGGACCAGTAGTGGCGGTCCTCCAGGTTCTCCACGCTGGCGCGCACCACCACCGCCTTGCCGGCGATGCGGGTGGCGTAGCGGGCGCCGATGTCCCAGCGGTGCCAGGCGGGAATCTCCAGCCGGTTGGCGACGTCCAGGTATTGCGAGCTGGTGTAGATCCAGCGCGCGCTCAGCGTCAGGCCGGCGAGCAGCGGCGTATCCCATTCGGTGCCGAGGTTGGCGGTCCATTTCGGCACGCCGGGCATGTCCTTGCCACTGTTGGCGGTAGCAGAGGCGCGCACCTGCTCGGCGTGGGTGTAGGCGCCGCCGCCCAGCACGCGCACGCCCTTGCCGAGTTCGCCGAAGACGTTCCATTCCACGCCGCTGTTGCGCTGCTCGCCGTCCAGCTTCAGCGTCGGCAGGGGCGCGCCGGTGGCCACCGACACCGCGAAGGGTTTCTCGATCTGGAACAGGCTGAGGGTGTTGGTGAAGCGGACGCCGTCTGCGCCATCCGTACCGGCCTCCCACTTGACGCCGACCTCCGCCTGTTTGGTGCGGTAGGGCGTCAGCGTTTCACCCGAGTTGGCGTAGGTGACGCCGACGGTGATGCCCGGGCTCAAGCCCTCGATGTAGTTGGCGTACAGCGACACCGCCGGCCCCCAGGGCTTGAGCACCAGCCCGACCAGCGGCGTCACCGCGCTCTCGTCGTAGGCGGTGGGCGTGGCCATGGACTGGCGCACCCGCTGCGCCCGCGCGCCCAGCGTGAGCAGCACCGAGTCGTTGCGCATGGAGAGCGTGTCCGCCAGCGAGAAGCTGGTGTAGGTGTTGTCCACCGTGGTCCACACCGCGCCGTAGGGGCCGGCCAACGTCGGATTCGGGATGGGTTCGTAGATGTTGGTGACGTAGGCGGCGCCGGTCGCCAGGCCGACCCGCCCGCCGCTGGAGCGCATCTGCACTGAGGAAGCACTGGCGACCAGCTGGTGCGCCACCGCGCCGGTGGTGAAGCTGCCGCGCACGCCGGCCTCGGCCGACAAGCCCTTGGTGAAGCCCTGCTGGTGATTGGTCTGGCCGCGGGCGTCGCCGGCGTCGTTGAGCACCTCGACCAGGGTGCCGTTGAGGTAGCCCTTGTAGTGGTAGCGCGAGCCGCCCACCGCCGCCCAGGCGGTCCAGTGCGCGTTCAGGTCGTACTCGCCGCGCAGCGCCACGCCCTCGGTCTGCTGCTTCACATAGGTGCCGCGCAGCGCGTTCCTGGTCGGATCCGGCGCCTTCAGCACATAGCCCAGCGTGGTGAAGCCCACCCACAGCGGGCTGCCGTTGGACTGGTCCTGCCTGGAGGAATAGGCGTCCAGCTCCAGCCGCCAGCCGTCGCCGCGGTAGTCCATGCCGAGGGAGAAAAAGCGCTCCTTCTTCTTCTGATCTTCCAGCGTGGTCTCGCCGTCGCTGGAGGAGGCATTCACCCTCACGCCCAGGCGCTGTTCCTCGCCGAAGCGGCGGCCGAGGTCGGCGGCGATGCCGAAGCGGGAGGCGGAGGCGTAGCTGGCGGTGAGCCGGGTCAGCGGCTCGCTGCCGGCGCGCTTGGGCACCAGGTTGATGACGCCGCCGACCGCGCCGCTGGGCGCGATGCCGGACAGCATCGCCCCCGGCCCCTTGAACACCTCCACCCGCTCCAGGAACTCGGTGGGCACGTGGGTGCCGGGCAGCATGTTGTAGAGGCCATTGAAGGCCAGCTCGGTGGAGGTGAGGTCGAAGCCGCGGATGGTGAAGTTCTCCGCGTTGTGGCCGTCGCTGGTGGTGTAGCGCACCGAGGGGTCGTTGCGCAGCACTTCGGCCACCGTCGCGCTCTGCTGGTCGGCAATGGTCTGGGCGGTGTAGGCGGTGATGTTGAAGGGCGCGTCCATCACGTCCACATTGCCCAGCACGCCCAGCCGCGCGCCGCTGGCCACCTGGCCGCCGGCGTAGGCGGCCGGCAGTTCGGAGGGCGAGATGCCGGTGGCCGACACCCGCACTTCGGACAGGGTGCGCGCGCCGGCGGCCGGCTCGATCATCAGGGTGCCGCCCTCGATGCGGCCACGCAGCCCGCTGCCGCGCAGCAGTTCGGCGAGCGCGGCGGCGGTGTCGCGGCGGCCGCTCAGCGGCTGGCTGCGCAGGCCGCGCAGCAGCTCCGGCGCCGCCAGCAGCTGCAGGCCAGCCTGGCGAGCGAAAGCGCTCAGGGCCTGATCCAGCGCCTGGGCAGGGATGTCGAATTCGGCAACGGCGGCGGCGCTGGCGCCGGCCTGGGCGAAGGCGGCCGGCACCGCCAGGGACAAGGCGGCGACGGCGAGCGTGGAAGAGCGGCAGATCATGGCGTTCGGTTTCCTGTCGTTTTGGGAGCTACTACGACTGGAACGAACGGGCCGGCAGATTCCCTCAGGCGCATGGGCAGAAAGCTGCACGGCTGGTCCCGCCCCACTTCAGCGGCGGGCGATCAGCAGGCCGCCGCCGGCCTGCGGCAGCAGCGTCACCGGCAGGCTGCGCGGCAGCAGCTGCAACCACTGCCCGCTGTCGGCGATGCGCACCCGGCCGAGCACCGGCAGCGTCGCCGCCTCCGGCGCCACCGTCACCGCCTGGGCGCGGTAGCGGCCCAGCCGGGCAATGGCCTCGCCCAGCGCGATGCCGTCGAAATCCACCCAGCCCTCGCGCCACGGCGCCGCGTCCGCTGCCTGGCCGCTGGCGACGATGCCGCCGCCGGCCTGCAGCCGCAGCCGCTCGCCGGCGCCCAGCTCGCGCACCTCGCCATTGCCGGCGGCCACCCGCACCCGGCCGGACTCCACCGCCACCGACACCGCGCCGCCCTGCACATCCACCGCGAAGCGGGTGCCGAGCACGGTGATGCGCGCGTCCAGCGCATCCACCACGAAGGGCCGTTCCTCGTCGCGGGCGACGGCGAAGAAGGCGGCGCCGCGCAGCAGCTCCGCATGTCGCCGCGCCAGGTAGTAGGAAAGCTCCAGCCGGCTGTCGGCATCCAGCTGTACCCGGCTGCCGTCCGGCAGCGCCCGCTCGGTGAAGCGGCCGGTGGCGGTGGCGAGTTCCAGGCGGAAATCCGCCACCCACTGCCGCCACGCCTGCCAGCCCAGGCCGCCGCTCAGGCCCAGCCCGGCGAAACCCAGCAGGGCGGACAGCGCCTTGCGCCGGCCGCGCCGCGGTGCCGCGCTGCTGCCGCGCCACTGCAGCAGCGCCGCCTGCACGCAGTCCATGGCGCGGATCACATCGCGCTCCACCGTCTTCACCGATACGCCGTGGCTGCGCGCCAGTTCCTCATGGCCGGTGCCGTCCAGCCGGTGGGCGAGGAAGACTTCGCGGGTGCGCGGCGGCAGCGCGTTCAGCGCGCCCAGCACCGCCTCCAGCGCCTGGCGGTAGAGGTGGGTGTCCGCCACGTCCGGCACCGCCGGCCCCAGTTCCTCCAGGCGATCGCCGACGGCGACGAAGCGCTCCTGGCTGCGCCCGCCGCGGCGCAGATGGTCCACCGCCAGATTGGCCGCCACCGCGAACACATAGGCGCGCCGCCCATCGCCGCCCTCGGCCGCCGACAGGGCCGGATCGCTCGCGCCGCAGCCGGCCCGTTCCCTCTCCGCCAGCCGCAGCCAGGTTTCGTGGGCGAGGTCGGCGGCGGTGTCGGCGCAGCCGGTGCGGCGGGTCAGGAAGCGCACCAGGTCGCGGTAGGCGGCGTGGAAGCTGGCGAGCAGCGGGCTGGCGGCGGCGGGAGCGGACATGGGCGTGACCGGGAGCGGCAAAAGCGAGATTCTATAAGAGAACGATTCTTATTTATTGAATAACCACACTGAAAGTGTGCCCGCGCAGAGATGGCATCGCCTTGGGCAAAGACTCACGCCGTACTGACAGGAAGGCGGAATCCCGCTTATTATCAATATCGATTCTCATTCTCTTTAATGAAACCATCGTGTCCCGACCTGTCCTTACGCCCTGCCACGACGTCGAAACGCTGTATCACGACCACCACCGCTGGCTGCAGGGCTGGCTGCAACACAAGGTCGGCAACGCCTTCGATGCGGCGGACCTCGCCCACGATGCCTTCATGCGCCTGCTCACCTCCGAGCCGCTGCGGGAGCGCGGCGTGGGCGACCAGCCACGCGCACTGCTCACCCGCATCGCCAAGGGGCTGGTGGTGGACCGCTGGCGCCGCCGGCAGGTGGAGCAAGCCTATCTGCAGGCCATCTCCCACCTGCCCGAGCCGCAGGTACCACCGCCGGAAACCCGGCTCATCATCATCGAAGCCCTGCTGCGCATCGAAGCCATGCTCGCCAGCCTGCCGGCGCGCACCCGGCAGATGTTCCTGCTGGCCCAGATCGACGGCCTGACGCTGCAGCAGATCGCCGACCGCACCGCCACGCCGGTGATCACCGTGCGCCGCCACATCCGCAAGGCCTTGCTCGCCTGCATGATGGCCGCCGATGAGTGAGCGCAGGCACATGAGCATGGACAAGGCCGGCGCCATGGACCCCGCCCTGCTGGAGCAGGCCGCCGACTGGGCCATGCTGCTGACCTATGGCGAAGCCACCGAGCAGCAGCGCCAGGCGCTGGCCAGCTGGCTGCGCCAAAGCCCGGCGCACGAGGCGGCCTGGGCGCGGGCGCAAGCGGTGCTGGGCACCTTCAGCCAGGCCTGCAATGGCGTCGGCCGTGACACCTGGAAAGCGCTCAAGCGCGACGGCCGCCGCCGTACCCTGCGCGCCCTGCTGGCCGGGCTGGTGGTATTGCCGGCTGGCTGGCTGGCCTGGCAGCAGCGGCCGTGGCTGCCCTGGACCGCCGATCTCGCCACCGCCACCGGCGAAATCCGCAGCCTGACGCTGGACGACGGCAGCCGGCTCACCCTCAATACCGCCAGCGCGGTCAGCCTCGCCTTCACCGAGACGGAACGCCGCATCGATCTGCTTGCCGGCGAAATCCTCGTCACCACCCAGCCGGACCCGCATCCCCGGCCCCGCCCCTTCCGCGTGCATACGCCCGAGGGCAGCGTGCGCGCCCTGGGCACCCGTTTCTCGGTGCGCCGGCTGGGCGAAGCCACCCGCAGCGCGGTGTTCGAGGAGGCGGTGGAGATCCGCCCGGCGGACGGCCCCGCCCTCATCCTCGGCGCTGGCCAGCAGACCACCTTCAAGCGCGACGGCATCGCCTCCCCGCAAGGCGTGGACGCCGCCGCCGCGGCCTGGGAGCAAGGCATGCTGGTCGCCCGCGACATGCGGCTGGCGGATGTGGTCGCCGAACTCGACCGCTATCGCCTCGGCCTGCTGCGCTGTGATCCGGCGATCGCCGGACTGCGCGTCTCCGGCGTGATCTCGCTACGCGACACCGACGCCGGCCTCGACGCGCTGGCGCACACCCTGCCGCTGCGCATCCAGCGCCACTCCCGCTACTGGGTCGACATCCAGGCCCTGTAAGCCCTGCGCCGGCGCTTCGTCCCGCCGGCGCGGAACATTTGCCGCACAGGTGATCACTTCTGCGCGCTCGCGCGGTATGGCAGGGAAGGCGCCGTGCGCGCCCCCCGCCAACCAGACGAAGGACGACACCCGAAATGATCCGCCGCCATCCGCTAGACGGTCCCAAGCCGACTCCCTACCCGCTCGCCGCCCTGCTGCGCGCGGCCTTCGCCGGCAGCCTCGCCCTTGCCGCCACCCTGCCGGCCGCGGCGCAGTCCGCCAGCGAAACGGCCAGCGTGCGCAGCCATGCCATCGGCCCCGGCGCGCTGGGCGACGTGCTGTCGAGCTATGCCGCGGCGGCCGGCGTGCAACTGGTGTTCGACCCCGCCCGGCTGGCCGGCCAGCACAGTGGCGGCCTGCAAGGCAGCCACGGCGTGCGCGAGGGCTTCGAACTGCTGCTGCGCGGCAGCGGCTTCCGCGCGGTGGAAAAGAGCCCCGGCGTGTATGCGCTGGAACCGCGCCCTCAGGGCTCAACGACCGCGCTGCCGGCGGTCACCGTCACCGAGTCGGTGCTGGGCAACCCGGCCATCACCGAGGGCAGCGGCTCCTACACCGCCAGCGGCCCGGCCACCAGCGCCACCGCCCTGGGCCTGAGCCTGCGCGAAACGCCGCAGTCCGTCAGCGTGCTGACCCGCCAGCAGATGGACGACCAGGGCCTGATGACGCTGGACGACGCGGTCAAGAACGTCACCGGCCTGGTGATGCAGAAGGGCTACTACGTCGGTGAATCCGGCAACTTCAGCGCCCGCGGCTTCCCCATCGACAGCCTGATGCTGGACGGCCTGCCCACCAGCCTGGGCGCCAACGGCACCTTCAACGCCGACAACGAAGACCTCGCCATCTACGACCGGGTGGAAGTGGTGCGCGGCGCCACCGGCCTGCTCAGCGGCAGCGGCAACCCCTCGGCCTCGATCAACATGGTGCGCAAGCGCCCCACCGCCGAAGCCCAGGGCGCCTTCAGCGCCAGCGTCGGCAGCTGGGACAAATACCGGGTACAGGTGGACGGCAGCAAGGCCCTCAACCAGGCCGGCACCCTGCGCGGCCGCGCGGTGATCACCGCGCAGGACTCCCGCAGCTTCGCAGACAGCGTGCATGACCGTAACCAGCAGTTCTACGGCATCCTCGAAGCCGACCTCACCCCCGCCACCCTGCTGACCGCCGGCGTGCATTACCGCCGGGTAGACAACGACGGCCTCTACTCACGCCTGCCGACCAACACCGACGGCAGCTTCCTCGACCTCAACCGCTCCACCAACCTCGGCAACGACTTCGACAAGTGGGAGCAGACCACCACCACCGTGTTCGCCGAACTGGAGCACCGCTTCGACAACGACTGGAAAGCCAGGCTGGCCGCCACCCGGCGCTGGCAGGAAGTGGACATGATGTTCTCCGGCTTCGCCCGCAGCGCCGGCGTGCTGCGCCAGAACACCCAGGCCTACGAGCTGGACAACCGCCAGGACAGCGTGGACGCCCGCCTCAGCGGCGAATACGCCTTGTTCGGCCGCAAGCACGAACTCGTCATCGGCGCCGGCTGGCGGCGGCTGGAGAACCACGGCACCGGCGGCTGGGCAAGCTACAGCTGGACTTCCAGCGCGCCGGCCATAGACCCGGCGAACTGGAGCAACTCCGCCGTGCCCGAGCCCAGCATCAACAGCAGCCTGTGGGCCCAGCAGGTCACCACCCGGCAAAGCGGCCTCTATGCCGCCACCCGCATCAACGTCAGCGACAGCCTCAAGCTCATCGCCGGCTCGCGCCTGAGCTGGTACGAGAGCGAAAACCTGCGCAACGACACCCGCTACCAGGTGGTGCGCGAAGTCACCCCCTACGGCGGCGTGGTCTACGACCTGGACGACAAGCACTCCGTCTATGCCAGCTACACCCGCATCTTCCAGCCGCAGAGCGCCTACAACGCCAGCGGCAGCCTGCTGGACCCGATCACCGGCAGCAACTACGAGGCCGGCATCAAGGGCGAGTATTACGGCGGCCGCCTGAACGCCAGCCTGGCCGTGTTCCAGATCGATCAGGAAAACCGCGCCATCTCCGATACCAGCGGCCCCTCGCCCTGCCCCGGCACCACTTCCACCTATTGCTCGCGCGCCTCCGGCAAGGTGGAAAGCAAGGGCGTGGAACTGGAAGTGAGCGGCGAACCGCTGCCCGGCTGGCAGCTGGTGGCGGGCTACACCTATGTGCATGCGGAATACGTGAAGGACGCCGACCCGGCCAACGAAGGCCGCCGCTTCGACACCGCCTACCCCACCCACCAGTTCAAGCTCTCCACCGACTACCGCCTGCCCGGCGAGCTGGACCGCTGGCGCGTCGGCGGCTCGGTGTATGCGCAGAGCGCGATCTACGAAGCCGACACCAGCTACCGCATCGAGCAGAAGCGCTACGCCCTGGTCGGCCTGCACGCCGGCTACCGCCTCGACGCCCGCACCAGCCTGCGGCTGAACGTGAACAACCTGTTCGACCGCAAGTACTACGAAGGCGTGGGCTGGACCACCGGCGGCAACCAGTACGGTGCGCCGCGCAACTTCATGCTGACGGTGAATTACCAGCTGTAAAGAGGCGGCTTTCCAACGCTCTTGGCTCACCGCCGGTCATAGGCTCACTGGACTGCGGGCGACTGGACGCGCGGCTTTCCCCCTCTCCGCTCCCGAGAACGCTGGCGAATAAGCGCAGCATCGCTTCGCCCGCCGGAGCGCCCTGGGGCCAGCAGCCGCAGGGCCGGGGCGTGAAGCGAGGGCTGGGGGAGAGAAGGGGCCACGGCGCTCAATCAACCGCAGGCGCCCTGACGGGCGCTTCCCCCTCTCCCCGGCCCTCCCCCTCAAAGGTGGGAGGGAGCAAGAACCTGATGCCGAGCCATCGGCCCCGCAGAGAAAAGGCGCCGCTGGACGGAAGACGGAAGCGCGGTGTTCTCTCCCTCCCCCCTCGCGGGGGAGGGCCAGGGAGAGGGACGGCGTCCGACAGGACGCCAACGGCCGGTTCAGGCAGCACCCCCTCTCCTCACCTTACCCCGGCTCCACACCCCAGCCCTGCGGCCACCGCGCCACCACACGCTCCGCCGGGCCAAACAGCGTTTCGCTTCTTCCCCCGCGCCCCGCGACTGAACAGGGCACATACCCACTGCGACAATGACTGCTCTTGCGCCAAGAAAAGCCCGCAGCCATCACTCCGCCTTGCGCGGCATGAAGCGCCGCTTCACCCACTGGCCGACGTCATCCACATAGGTAAACACCGCCGGCACCACCAGCAAGCTGAGCACGGTGGAGGTAATGAGGCCGCCGATCACCGCGATCGCCATCGGCGAGCGGAAGCTGGCGTCGGCGGCGCCTGAGCCGAGGGCGATGGGCATCATGCCGGCGCCCATCGCCAGCGTGGTCATGACGATGGGGCGGGCGCGCTTGCGGCAGGCGTCCAGCAGCGCGTCGAAGCGCGACAGGCCGTGGTCGCGGCGGGCCACGATGGCGTATTCCACTAGCAGGATGGAGTTCTTGGTGGCGATGCCCATGAGCATGATCAGGCCGATCAGCGAGGGCATGGAGAAGCTCTTCTGCGCCAGCAGCAGGCCGACGAAGGCGCCGCCCAGCGACAGCGGCAGCGCCGCCAGGATGGTCACCGGGTGCAGGAAGTCCTTGAACAGCAGCACCAGCACCACGTAGATGCACAGCACGCCGGTGAGCATCGCCAGGCCGAAGCTGGCGAAGAGCTCGCCCATCACCTCGGCGTCGCCCACCTCCACCACCCGCACGCCCGGCGGCAGCTTGCGCACCGAGGGCAGTTGCGCCACCGCGGCGGTGACTTCGCCCAGCGGCGCGCCGGAGAGTTCGATCTCGAAGTTGATGTTGCGCGAGCGGTCGTAGCGGTCGATCACCGCCGGGCCGCCGGCCACTTCCAGCGTCGCCACCTCGCCCAGCATCACCGGCCCGCGCGCGCCCGGCACCGCCAGCCGCTCCAGCACCGCGAGGTCCTTGCGCGCGGCGTCGTCCAGCCGTACCAGGATGGGCACCTGCCGCTGGGCGAGGTTGAGCTTGGCCAGCGAAATGTCGTAATCGCCCAGCGTCGCCACCCGCAGCGTTTCGCCGATGGCATTGCTGGTAACGCCGAGATCCGCCGCGCGGGCGAAGTCCGGCCGCACCGCGATCTCCGGCCGGATCAGGCTGGCGGTGGAGGCAATGCTGCCGAGGCCGGGGATGGTGCGCAGGTCGCGCTCCACCGCCAGCGCCGCGCTCTGCAGCGCGCGCGGGTCTTCGCCCGCCAGCACCAGGATGTACTTCTCGCCGGAGCCGCCGAGGCCGACCTTGCTGCGCACGCCGGGCAGGGTTTCCAGCTCGCGGCGGATGTCGTTCTCGATGTCCTGCTTGCGCGGCCGCTCGCCGCGCGGGGTGAGCTGCACGGTGAGGGTGGCCTTGCGCACCTCGGCCGTGCCCTGCGGGGCGAAGGGATCGCCACCGGCGCTGCCGGCGCCTATGGTGGTGTAGATGCTCTGCACCTGCGGCAGCGCCGCCACCCGCTGGCGGGCCTGTTCGGCCACCGCCTCGGTCTGCTTCAGCGTGCTGCCCGGCGGCAGCTCCAGGTAGATCTGCGTCTGGGAGTTGTCGTCCGCCGGGATGAAGCCGGTAGGCAGCAGCGGCACCAGCATCAGCGAGCCGATGAAGAACAGCGCCGCGCCGATCAGCGTCAGCCCGCGGTGCTTCAGGCAGCTGCGCGCCCAGCCTTCGTAGCGCACCAGCCAGCGCGGCTCGGGGTGGTCGGCGGTAGGCTTGAGCAGGTAGGCGGCCATCATCGGCGTCAGCACGCGGGCCACCACCAGCGAGGCGAATACGGCCAGCGCGGCGGTCCAGCCGAACTGTTTGAAGAACTTGCCGGCGACGCCGCTCATGAAGGCAGTTGGCAGGAATACCGCGATGAGGGTGAAGGTGGTGGCGATCACCGCCAGGCCGATCTCGTCCGCCGCCTCCATCGCCGCCTGGTAGGGCGACTTGCCCATGCGCAGGTGACGCACGATGTTCTCCACCTCGACGATGGCGTCGTCCACCAGGATGCCGACCACCAGCGACAGCGCCAGCAGGGTGATGACGTTCACCGAGAAGCCGAACAGGTACATGCCGATGAAGGCGGGAATCACCGACAGCGGCAGCGCCACCGCCGACACCAGGGTGGCGCGCCAGTCGCGCAGGAACAGCCACACCACCACCACCGCCAGCAGCGCGCCCTCGTACAGCAGGTGCATGGAGCCGTCGTATTCCTCCTGCACCGGGGCGACGAAGTCGAAGGCTTCGGTGATCTGGATGTCCGGCCGCGCGGCGCGCAGCTCCTGCAGCGCCGCCTGCACCGCGGCGCCCACTTCCACCTCGCTCTCGCCGCGGCTGCGGGAAACCTCGAAGCCGACCACCGGCTTGCCGTCCAGCAGCGCCAGCGCGCGGCGCTCGGCCACCGTGTCCTCCACCGTGGCGACGTCGGCCAGGCGGATGTGACGGCCGTCGGACAGCGCCAGCTCCAGCCGCGACAATTCCTCGGCGCCGCTCACCGTGCCCAGGGTGCGCATCGGCTGCTCGCCGTCGCCCAGGTCGGCACGGCCACCGGCGCTCTCGGTCTGCACCTGGCGCAGCTGGCGCGACACGTCCGCCGCGGTGGCGCCCAGCGCCTGCAGGCGCAGCGCGTCCAGAGTGACGCGGAACTCGCGGGTGACGCCGCCGACGCGGTTCACCGCGCCCACGCCGCGCACCGCCAGCAGGCGGCGGGAGATGTCGTTGTCCACATACCAGGACAGCGCCTCGTCATCCATGCGCGGCGAGCTGATGGTGAAGGCCAGCACCGGCTGGGCAGCCAGGTCCACCTTGTTGACGATGGGGTCGCGCAGGTCGCCCGGCAGGTCGGCGCGCACCCGCGCCACCGCCGAGCGAACGTCGTCCACCGCCTCCTGCACCGGCTTCTCCAGCCGGAACTCGACGGTGATGACAACGCCGCCGTCCTGCACCTTGGTGTAGATGTGCTTCAGGCCCTGCAGGGTGGCGATGGCGTCCTCGATCTTGCGCGCGACGTCGTTCTCCAGCTGGCCGGGCGTGGCGCCCGGCAGCGAGGCGGTGACGGTGACCGTCGGCAGTTCGATGTCGGGGAAGTTCTGCACCTTCATGCCGTTGAAGGACAGCAGGCCGGCGAAGGTGAGCAGCACGAACAGCATCACCGCCGGAATCGGATTGCGTATGGACCAGGCCGAAACGTTCATGGACGCGGCCTCAGCGTGCGGCGGGCGCGGTGGCGGCCGAAGCCGGCTGCTGCGCCTCCACCACCCGCACCAGGTCGCCATCGTTGAGGAAACCGGCGCCGGCCACCGCCACCCTGGCCTCCGCCGGCAGCCCTTCCAGCACCTCCACCCGCTCGCCGACACGGCGGCCGGTGCGCACCTTGAGCTGGCTCACCCGACCGTCGTCGCCCACGCGGAAGACGTAGCTGAAGGCCTCGCGCACCACCACCGCCTGCTGCGGCAGCGTCATGCCCTCGCTGGCGCCGAGCTGGAATTCGCCGCGGGCGAACATGCCGGCGCGGGCGCCGCCGGGGCGCGGGATGTCTACATAGATGAGGCCCGAGCGGGACTGGGTATCCACCGTCGGCGCCACCATGCGCACCGTGCCGGCCACCTGCTCGCCGCTGGGCAGGGTCAGCGTCACCCCGGTGCCGGTGGCGACCTTGCCCAGCTCGGCGGAGGTCAGCGCCGCGCGCCACTCCAGCCGGCCGCGGCGAACCATGCGGAACAGCTCGGTGCCCATGGCGTTCACCGCGCCCACGGTGGCGCTGCGGGCGGAGATGACACCGTCGTCCGGCGCCAGCACCTTGGTGCGCTTCAGCCGCAGCGCCTGGGCATCCGCCGCCGCCTTGGCCGAGGCCAGCCGGGCCTGGGCGGTGCGCTCTGCGGTGAGGTACTGGGTGATGAGCTGGCGGCTCAGCGCGCCGCTCTCCTGCAGATCGCGGGCGCGCTGGGCATTGGCCGCCGCCTCCGCCACCGCCGCCTCGGCTTCGGCCACCGCGGCCTGCGCCTGGGCGAGGTCGATGCGCACCGTTTCCTCGTCGAACACCGCCAGCACCTGGCCGGCCTTGACCACGTCGCCGACGTTGACCCGCACTTCGGTGAGCCGCAGGTCGGCCACGCCGGCGCCTATGCTGGCTTCCTGCCAGGCGGCGATGTCGCCATTGGCGCTCAGGCGCAGCGGCAGCGAATCGCGCCGCGACGCCTCCACCGTTACCGTGAGCGCCGGCCGCTGCGCCGCCGGCTCGGTCTTGTCGGCGGCGCTCGCAGCGGAAGCCGGCATCAGGAAGTAAGCCGCGGAGAGGGACACGAAGAGGGCGGCAGGGAGCGCGAGGGCGGCGAAGCGGGGCAGGTTGCGGTTCATGGCGGCGGGCGGAGGTCATGCTCCACCGGCATGCAGCACGGCGGAGCGGGTCGGGGGGCGGTCGAAGCCGGCGTCGCAAAACGCCGGCAAAACGGCGCCAGCCTACCACCGCAGCGACGCTGTTCGCACCACATTGGTGAGCGCATGGCATGGGCAGGCGCGGCGGCGACACTCGACCGCCGCGAGCGCTGCCCGCCTCCCGCTTTATCGCCGCCTTCTCCCTGCGCGCCATCGAGCCGGCAGGCGACCTTCGCCGTCGCTCTTCGGCCTCGCCCCGGACAGGCGGGTCGCGGGGCAAGGTTTCGACAGGCCCGTTCCAAGCCTGCCGAAGGACGCGGCCCGAACGGCGGTTGGACAACCGGCGCCCGTGGCGCCAGCCGCCGGGCTCAGCCCAGATACGGCGCGCTCGCCGGCGCCGGCACCGCCTTGCCGAGCAGCGCCTCCAGCTGCTCGCCGAAATCCAGCAGGGTTTCGTCGGCGTAGCGCTGGGCGACGATCTGCACGCCGAAGGGCAGGCCCTGCGCGGTGCAACCCAGCGGCAAGGCGAGCGCCGGCTGCTGGGTGAGGTTGAAGGGATAGGAGTAAGGCGTGAGGGCGAACCAGTTGCCGGTTTCCTGCTCGATGCGCGCCGCCTGTGGATGCGCCGCCGGCGCCAGGCAGCCCAGCGACGGCGCCGGCGTGGCGGTGGCCGGCGTCAGCAGGAAATCATGGTCGGCGAACACGCCGGCGAGGCGGTTGGCCGCCAGCCGCAGCCGGCTGCGGGCGCGGGCGAGCGCCGCCGCATCCAGCGCGCCGCCGAGGCGGCAGGTGCGCTGCAGCCGCGGATCCAGCAACGCCCGGCGCTCGGCCGGCCAGTCGATGAAGGTCTCGTGCAGCCGCGAGGCCCACAGGCTCCAGCCCTCCTCCGCCGTGTCCAGCCAGTCCAGCGGCACTTCGACCAGTTCGTGCCCCTGCGCCGCCAGCGTCTTCACCAGGCCGGCGAAGGCGCGGCCGATGTCCTCGTCCAGCATCGCCTGCCCGCCCAGCCGCGCCGCCCAGGCCAGGCGCAGCGGCCGCCGCGGCAGGCCGCCGGGCTGGCGCGGGTAGAGCGAGGCGGGGTCGCGCGCATCCGGCCGGGCCAGTACCTGCATCGCCAGCCGGCAGTCGGCCACGCTGCGGCTCAGCGGGCCGAGGTGGGCGAACTCGGCGAAGGCGCTCTGCGGCGGATTGGGAATGGCGGAAAACGTCGGCTTCAGCCCCACCAGCCCGCAGTAGGACGCCGGAATGCGCACCGAACCGCCGGCATCGCTGCCCAGCGCCAGCGGTCCCCAGCCCATCGCCACCTGGGCGGCGGCGCCGCAGCTGGAGCCGCCGGCGGTGTGCGCCGGTGCATGCGGGTTACGGGTGACGCCGCCATGCGGGCTCTCGGACATCACCGCCCAGCCGAACTCGGTGGTGGTGGTCTTGCCGAACAGCACCGCGCCGCCGGCGCGCAGCAGCGCCACCGCGGGCGCGTCCGCCGCCGGCAGCGGTTCGTCGGCAGTGGCCAGCGAACCGCGCCGGGTGGGCCAGCCGGCGACGTTGCTCATGTCCTTGATGGACACCGGCACGCCGTCCAGCGGCCCCAGCGGCTGGCCCGCCTGCCAGCGCGCGGCGGAAGCGGCGGCCGTCGCCAACGCGCCTTCCCGGTCCAGCAGGGTGAAGGCGTTGATGGCGTGGCGGTCGTCGGCGATGGCGGCGAACAGGCTGTCCACCACAGCCACCGGCGACAGCTCGCCGGCAGCGTAGGCGGCCGTCATCTCCACCGCGCTCCAGGCGTGGAGCGGGCGATCCGCGTTGCTCATGGCTCAGCGCGCCGGCGCGAAGGTTTCGAACTCGACGTTGCCCAGCCCACCCTCGGCGCCGGCCACCGCCCCCACCTTCTCCAACCGGCGGATGTAGTGGTTCTGCACCACGTCGCCGGTGGTGGCGTCTATCGTCAGCGGGCCGCGCGGGCTCTCGAAGCTGACGCCCTTCAGCGCCGCCATCAGGCTCTCGCCATCGGCCTTGCCGCCGGTCTTGCGCAGCGCGGCGTAGATGGCGGCCATGCCGTCGTAGGCGGCCACGCCCATGATGGTGGGCGGCTCATGCTTCTCGCCCAGTTCGACGAAATCCCTGGCGAAACGCTGGTTGAGCTCGGAGCCGTGCAGCGCCGAATAGGGATAGACGCTGACCACGCCCAGCCCGTTGTCGCCTATCGCCTTGAGGCTGTTCTCCATGACGATGTCGCCGGTGCCGATGAGCTTGATGCCGGCCTGGTCCAGCCCACGGGCGCGGAATTCCTTCATGAAGGCGGGCGAGACATCGCCGGCATTGACGAAGCTGAACAGCACGTCCGGCTTCAGGTCCTTCACCTTCTGCAGGTAGGGCGCGAACTCCACCGTGGTCATCGGCACCCGCACATTGCCGATCACTTCGCCGCCGGCCTTCTTGTAGGCGCTCATGAAGGCGGCTTCCACATCCAGGCCGGGGGCGTAGTCCGCCACCAGCACGTAGGCGCGCTTGTAGCCCTGCTTCACCGCCCATTCGGCGATGGGCGGCACCATGTCCGGATAGGTGAACGACACCCGCGCCATGTAGGGCGACAGCCTGGTGAGCCCGCCGGCAGCCGCGTTCATGACCACCATCGGCACCTTGGCCTCGGTGGCGACCGGCGCCACCGCCGCCGCGTTCGGCGTGAAGCCGAAGCCGGCCAGCACCTGCACCTTGTCGCGCACGACCAGTTCCTGCGCCAGCCGCTTCGCCAGCTCCGGCTTCGGCCCGCCGACGTCGCGATACACCACCTCGATGCGCTTGCCGGCCACGGTATCGCCGTGCTGCTTCTGGTAGGCGCGGATGCCGGTCTGCATCTGGCGGCCAAACTCGGCGAAGCTGCCGGACATCTCGCCGACGAAACCGATCTTGATCACTTCTTCGGCCGCCGCGGCGGACGCCATGGCGAAGACGCCGGCAACCAACAGACCACCGGCCAGCTTTCTGGAAAACGCGTGCATGGAAGCTCCTGCTTGTTGGGGAAGGGGAAAGACCGGCAAGCGGCCCCTCGGCCCGCCCTGGCCCCAGCAACGCAGGGACCGCAGGCAGACCGGGCCCGGCCGCGCTTCTCTGGCGGAAGCTGCGGCAAGGGCCCGGGCAGTGTAGGTAAACCTTGGCCCGAACATAAAGCGCTCAGGGGAGGGTTTGCATTTTCCGGATAGTGGGGAAGCGGTGTGCAACAGACCGGGTGGGAAAACCGGCGCCAGAGCAACGCCACGGTTTTCTCGCGTTGTGTTTTTCCTCTCCCCTCGCGGGAGATGGGTTGGGGGGAAGGGGCGCAGCGGTTGAACTGGCAGCCACCGCCCCTTGCGGGGCGCCCCCTCTCCCCGGCCCTCCCCCGCAAGGGGGGAGGGAGTACGCCAGTGCTTGCGGTACGGTCACCTTGCCTTCCAACCGGCTCGGCGACGCGGCGGTTTTCTCCCCTCTCCCCCTGCGGGAGAGGGGCCGGGGGAGAGGGGGCACGGCGCTTGAACGGGCAAACGCCGCCCTTTGCGAAGCGTTCCCTCGAGGCGGGAACAAACCAGCACCCACGGCCGCAGCCTCAGGCGCTGACGCCTCTCCGGCCGCGCAGCCCCACCGCGCCCAGCACAGCCAACGCAGCCAACCCCAGCATCGCCGCGTCACCCCAGCGGGCATAGGGTGTCAAACCCTGGTAGCCGCGCACCTCGGTGTGCAGCGCGCCGCGCTCGAAAGCGGGCATCAACGCGCTCACCTCGCCATCCGGCTGTACCACCGCCGTCATGCCGGTGTTGGTGGAGCGCAGCATCGGCCGGCCGGTTTCCAGGGCGCGGGCACGGGCGATCTGCAGGTGCTGGGGCAGCGCCAGCGAGTCGCCGTACCAGGCGAGGTTGGAGATGTTCAACAGCAGCGTGGCCTCCGGCAGGCTGGCGAGCAGTTCGGCGCCGAAGAGGTCTTCGTAGCAGATGTTCACCGCCACCTTCTGCCCGCTCAGGGCCAACGGCGGCTGCCTGGCCGCGCCGCGGGTCTGGTCGGACATCGGGATGTCCGCCAGCTGGTAGAACCAACCGAACAGCGGCGGCGAGTATTCGCCGAAGGGCACCAGATGGCGCTTGGCGTAGTGCTGTGCCGGCGCGCTGCCCAGGCTGGCGGCGGAGTTGTAGATGTTGCCGTCGGCGTCGCGGGTGAACAGGCCCAGCACCAGGTCGCCACCGCCTTCGCGGGCATATTCGCCGAGCAGGGCGAGGTAGCCCCGCGGCAGCATGTCGGACAGCAGCGGCAGCGTGGTTTCCGGCAGCACCACCAGCTGCGCCGGGTTGTCCGCCACCATGCGGGCGTTGATCTGCAGCCAGTCCTGCAGCCGCTCCGGCGCCCACTTCAGGTCCTGCTCGATGTTGGTCTGCAGCAGCGCGACCTTCAGCGGTTCGCCCACCGGCTGGGTCCAGGCGATCTGGCGCAGGCCGGCACCGGCGACGAAGAGCAGCGCCACCGCCGCGGCCACGCCGGCGGCCTGCCGCCGCTGACGCCAGTCGGCGCCTACCGCCAGCGCGGCGACGAAGGCCACCAGACCGCCAACGCCATACACGCCCAGCACCGGCAGGAAGCCGGCCAGCGGTGATGGCGGCACCTGGGTGTAGCCCACCGCCAGCCAGGGGAAGCCGGTGAACAGCACGCCGCGCAGGTATTCGCCCAGCACCCACAAGCCGGCGAACAGCGCTGCACGGCGCCATGCACCACCTTGCTGCAGGCGAGCCTGCAATGCACCGATCAGGGCAGGGAAAAGGGCGAGGTAAGCGCAGAACAGGCCGATGGCGAGCGCGGCCAGCGGCGCCGGCATGCCGCCAAAGCGGTGCAGCGCGACGAATAGCCAGGACACGCCGCCGGCGAAGGCGCCGAAGCCCCAGGCGAAGCCGAGCAGGAAGCCGCTGCGCGCCCGGGGCGCACGCGCCAGCAAGGCGGCCAGCACGGCGAGGGAGAAGAAGGCCAGCGGCATGGCGCCGAAGGGCGCGTAGGCGAACACGCTGGCGCCGCCCGCGAGCAGCGCGATCAGGAAGCGCATCGCGGTCAGCTGCCGTTGGCGGCGGAGATCGCGGGGATGCGGTCTACCAGCAGGGTGTGAATGCGGCGGCTGTCGGCGCGCAGCACCTGGATGCGCAGGTCGCCCAGCACCACGCTTTCACCGCGCTTGGGCAGGTGGCCCAGCTCGCGGATCACCAGGCCGCCTATGGTGTCGGCGTCGGCATCGCTGAAGTCGGTGGCGAAGGCGGCGTTGAAGGCGTCCACCTCGGTGGTGGCCTTGACGCGGTAGTGGCCGTACTGGTCGAGGCGGATGGCGTCGCCCACTTCGTCGAAATCGTATTCGTCTTCGATGTCGCCGACGATCTGCTCCAGCACGTCCTCGATGGTGACCAGGCCGGCGACGCCGCCGTACTCGTCCACCACGATGGCCATGTGGTTGCGGCTGACGCGGAACTCGCGCAGCAGCACGTTGAGGCGCTTGGATTCGGGCACGAACACCGCCGGCCGCAGCATGCCGCGCAGGTCGAACTCACGGCCGGCGAAGAAGCGCAGCAGATCCTTGGCGAGCAGGATGCCGATGACGTCGTCCTTGTTCTCGCCCACCGCCGGGAAGCGGGAGTGGGCGGTGTCGATGACGAAGTCGGCGATCTTGTCCATCGGGTCCTCGACCCGGATTACATCCATCTGGGCGCGGGGCACCATCACGTCGCGCACCTGCAGGTCCGACATCTCCATCGCACCTTCGATGATGGAGAGCGCGTCGGCGTCGAGCAGGTTGCGCTCGAAGGCGGAATGCAACAGCGCAAGCAACTCTTCGCGGTCTTCCGGCTCGCGCGAGAGCAGTGCGGAGAAACGTTCTATCAGTGACGGTTGCGGTTTACCTGAGGGACTGTCCATTCGTGGTGTTGAGGTAAGGAGTAAGGAGTGAAGCGCATGCAAGTTACATGCCGCCCCACTCCTGACGCCTCACCCGAGGCGCGCGCCCTCAGGCGCGCTCGGTGGCGTAGGGATCGGCATAGCCCAGGCGCTTCAGCACTTCGCGCTCCAGGCTTTCCATCGTTTCGGCTTCGCCGTCGTGTTCGTGATCATGGCCCTGCAGATGCAACATGCCATGCACCACCAGGTGGGCGAAGTGGGCATCCACCGTCTTGCCCTGGGCGGCGGCCTCGCGCAGCACCACCGGCACGCACAGCACCAGGTCGCCGAACAGGGGCATGCCGGCCTCGCCCTCTTCACCATAGACGAAGGTGAGGACGTTGGTGGCGTAGTCCTTGCCGCGGAAATCCCGGTTCAGCGTGCGCCCTTCTTCCTCGCCGACCAGGCGGATGGTGACCTCGGCGTCCCGCAGCAACGCGGCCTGCGCCCAGCGGCGGAACAGGTGCTTTTTCGGCGCGGCGGTCTTGTCGGCGCCGTCCAGCGCCTTCTGCACCGTCAGCGCCAGGGCCGGCGGCGTGGCCTGTTCGGGCAGGGAAAAGGATTCGACCGGCAGCAGGTCGCGATGCACATCCACCCGCAGGGTCAGCACGTTGCAGGCGCTGGCCTGCACGCTGACGACAGGCACCTCCGCCTCATCGGCGGTCTCGGCCTCGATCTCCAGCTCGCCCCAGCCCTGCGGCGGGAAGCTCAGCAGCAGGCGGCGGCCGTCGCCGATCTCGATTTCCAGCCGGTCGGCCTTGATCCTGCTGCGCTTGCCGTCGGCGCCGATGGCGACGACCTTCGGACCCGCTGCCTGTTGTTGTTGCTTAGGCATCTCCGCCCTCCTTCTTCTTTCTTTCTTCTTCGGCCCGCGCGTTGCGCGTGGCCTGCAGGTCATAGGCTTCGACGATGCGCGCCACCAGCGGATGGCGCACCACGTCTTCTTTCTGGAATTCGGTGAAGGCGAGGCCGCGGACCCCGGTCAGCACATCCTTGGCTTCGCGCAGGCCGCTGCGCATGCCGCGCGGCAGATCCACCTGGGTGAGGTCGCCGGTCACCACCGCCTTGGCGCCGAAGCCGATGCGGGTGAGGAACATCTTCATCTGTTCCGGCGTGGTGTTCTGCGCCTCGTCCAGGATGATGAAGGCGTTGTTCAGCGTGCGCCCGCGCATGAAGGCGAGCGGCGCGATCTCGATGCTGCCGCGCTCGAACATCTTGCCGACGCGGTCGAAGCCCATCAGGTCGTAGAGCGCGTCGTACAGCGGCCGCAGATAGGGATCCACCTTCTGCGCCAGGTCGCCGGGCAGGAAGCCCAGGCGCTCGCCCGCCTCCACCGCCGGCCGGGTGAGGATGATGCGTTCGACCAGATCGCGCTCGAAGGCGTCCACCGCACTCGCCACCGCCAGGTAGGTCTTGCCGGTGCCGGCGGGACCGATACCGAAGGTGATGTCGTGATCCTGGATGTTGCGCAGGTATTCGACCTGGCGCGGCGTGCGCCCGTGCAGCTCGCTGCGGCGGGTGAGCAGCGCCGGCGCCGCCGGCAGCAGCGACTCGGTGCGGTTGGCGATTTCCACCAACCCGAGCTGGATGTCATCCACAGACAGATGATTGCCGGCGCGGCCATAGAACTGGCGCAGCGCCTGCGCCGCCAGCTGGGCGCGCGCGGTGTCGCCATGCACTGCAAAGCGCTCACCGCGGCGGGCAATAGTGACGTCGAAAGCGCCTTCGATCTGGCGCAGGTTCTCGTCCAGCGCGCCGCACAGATTGGCCAGGCGGACGTTGTCCACCGGCTCCAGCACCACTTCCAGCTCAGCCGACATCAGGACTCCCGGACGACGATTTCGCCGCGCAGGCTGTGCGGCAGCGCGGCGGTGATGCGGACGTCGACGAACTGGTTGATCAGCCGCGCCCGGTTGGGCGAAGGCGCGGTGAAGTTGACCACCCGGTTGTTGCCGGTGCGGCCGGCCAGTTCGTCCGGATTCTTCTTCGACGGCCCTTCCACTAGGATGCGCTGCACCGTGCCGACCATGGCCTGGCTGATGGCGCCGGCCTGCTCGTCGATGCGCTTCTGCAGCCGCGCCAGCCAGGCCAGCTTGGTTTCCTGCGGCACCGGGTCTTCCAGGTCGGCCGCCGGCGTGCCGGGGCGGGAGCTGTACACGAAGCTGAAGGAGGAATCGAAGCCGATCTCCTCGATCAGCTTCATCGTCTTCTCGAAGTCTTCCTCGGTCTCGCCGGGGAAGCCGACGATGAAGTCGGACGACAGCGACAGGTCCGGCCGCGCCGCGCGCAGCTTCTTCACCACCGATTTGAACTCGATGGCGGTATAGCCGCGCTTCATCGCCGCCAGGATGCGATCGGAGCCGGACTGCACCGGCAGATGCAGATGCGAGACCAGCTTGGGCAGCCTGGCGTAGGCCTCGAACATGCGCGGCGTCATCTCGCGCGGATGGGAGGTGGTGTAGCGCACCCGCTCGATGCCGGGAATCTCGCACACGCATTCGAGCAGGAAGGCGAAGTCGCCGGTCTCTTCGTCATCCCGGCTCATGGCACCGCGCCAAGCATTCACGTTCTGGCCGAGCAGGGTCACTTCCTTCACGCCCTGGCCCGCAAGGCCGGCGATTTCCGCCAGCACGTCGTCCAGCGGGCGGGAAACTTCCTCGCCGCGGGTGTAGGGCACCACGCAGAAGGTGCAGTACTTGGAACAGCCTTCCATGATGGAGACGAAGGCGCTGGCGCCCTCGACCCGCGCCGGTGGCAGGGCGTCGAACTTCTCGATTTCGGGGAAGGAGATGTCCACCTGCGAGCGGCCGCTGCGCCGCCGCGCCTCGATCAGCGCGGGCAAGCGATGCAGGGTCTGCGGCCCGAACACCACGTCCACGTATGGTGCGCGGGCGACGATGGCCTCGCCTTCCTGGCTCGCCACACAGCCGCCGACGCCGATGATCAGCTCCGGCTTCTGCTGCTTCAGCAGGCGCGCGCGGCCAAGGTCGTGGAACACCCGCTCCTGCGCCTTCTCGCGCACCGAGCAGGTGTTGAAGAGGATCACGTCCGCCTCTTCCACGTTGTCCGTCTTGGTGAGGCCTTCGGCCACGCCGAGCACGTCTGCCATCTTGTCGGAGTCGTACTCGTTCATCTGGCACCCGAAGGTGCGGATGTACAGCTTCTTCATGGAATTCGCTTGATCACTGCTTGGGGTCGACCACCGCGGCCTCTTCCGGGGTGAGCAACCACACCCGGTGGACCTGGCCATTGTTGTCCATCACCGCCCGCACCTTGAACTCGCCACGGATGTGGCTGGGCAGCACGATGAAATTGCGCGTGTCCCGGATCTGCGCGCCAGGGCTGAGACGGTAGGCGGTGTCATCCACCGCCACGCTGTCCAGGCCGGCAAAAGTCATCTCCATCTTCTTCGCCGCCTTGGGGAAAGGCCGCAGCGCGGACGCGCAGGCAAGCTGACCGCCGAAAACGGACAGGATCAGACCAAGGACGAGGAAGCGGGAGGAGCGCAAGGCGAACCGGCAGGGCCGGGACTTAGGGAAAGATAGTTCGCGATCATCCCCGAAGCCCCCCGTGATGTCAATTCAAAACCCTTATAAATCAAGCCCTCCGCCCTGGCAGCACAGGCGACCTACGTAGAAAGTCGCATTCCGCATCGCAAAAGCGATATTGACGACCCTTCCGACGCCCGCTATATTCGCGAGCTCGGTTGGTGATGTAGCTCAGACGGTTAGAGCGACGGATTCATAACCCGTAGGTCGGCGGTTCGATTCCGCCCATCACCACCACTCGAATTCGACGGAAGGGCCTGGGAAACCGGGCCCTTTTGTTTTTCCGCCTGGCTTTCAGCGCTTTGGCGCCGGTTGCGGCACTGGCATCCGCCTGCCGGACCCGCAAGGATTCTTGCTCAGATCGCAAATATCCTTCCACCAAAGCCCCGTTTTTCCGCAGCAATGCCCCCGCCAGACTGCGCACTCCCCAACCAGGAGTGCTTCCCATGCCCATCGCCCTGCTGGCGCTCACCGTCAGCGCCTTCGCCATAGGCACCACCGAATTCGTCATCGTCGGGCTGATTCCGACCATTGCCGCCGACCTCGCCGTCAGCCTGCCCTCGGCCGGGCTGCTGGTCAGCCTTTATGCGCTGGGCGTGGCTGTCGGCGCACCGGTGCTCACCGCCCTCACCGGGCGCATGCCGCGCAAACATCTGCTGCTGGCGCTGATGGCGCTGTTCACCGCCGGCAATCTGCTGGCCTGGCATGCGCCGGGCTATGAATCGCTGATCGCCGCCCGGGTGCTGACCGGACTGGCGCACGGCGTGTTCTTCTCCATCGGCTCCACCATCGCCACCGGCCTGGTGCCGAAGGAGCGGGCGGCCAGCGCCATCGCGATCATGTTCACCGGGCTGACGGTGGCGCTGGTCACCGGCGTTCCGCTGGGCACCTTCATTGGCCAGCACTATGGCTGGCGCGCCACCTTTCTTGCCGTCTCCGCGCTCGGGGTGGTGGCCTTCTTCGCCAGCCTGCTGTTCGTGCCGGCGCGCATTCCTCACACGCCGCCAGCCTCGCTGCTGCGCCAGCTGGAGGTGCTCGCCCAGCCGCGCCTGCTGATGGTGTATGCGAAGACGGCGCTGGGCTATGGCGGCTCCTTCATCGCCTTCACCTTCCTCGCGCCCATCCTGCAGCAGGTGAGCGGCTTCAGCGCCGGCGCGGTCAGCCTGGTGCTGCTGGTGTATGGCATCTCGGTCGCGGTCGGCAATCTGTGGGGCGGCAAGCTGGCCGACCGGCATGGACCGATACGCGCGTTGCAGCTCATCTTCCTGCTGCTCGCCGCGGTGCTGCTGATCCTCACCTTCACCGCGCCGCATCCGGCGCTGGCCTTGATCACCGTGCTGCTGTGGGGCGCGGTCGCCTTCGGCAACGTGCCCGGGCTGCAGGTCTATGTGGTGCAGCAGGCGGAGCGACATGCGCCGCATGCGGTGGACGTGGCCTCCGGCCTGAACATCGCCGCCTTCAATCTCGGCATCGCCGGTGGCGCCTGGGCCGGCGGATTGATCGTCGCCGAAGCCGGGCTGATGAACACACCCTGGGTCGGCGCGCTGGTGGTGCTCCTGGCCTTCGGCCTCACCACCTGGAGCGGCCGGCTGGATCGGCGAGCCGCCTGCGCGGCCTGAAGCGGAAACCCCGAGGCGAGGAGGCGGAAAAGGCACGGCCGACGTCCGGTGCTTGCGGGCAGGAAAAGGAATGGTAATAATTCTCATTAAAGACATACCCCCGTCCCGCGATTCCGGAACCCACCCGTTTTGCCCCTCGCCGCCTCCCCGCTCTCCTGCAGCACGACCACTCCAGCGCCCAAGGGCAGCCGGCTGCTGGCGACCATCGTCCGCCACTATGACGATCTGGTTAACCACGTGCGCCAGCACATCGGCCGCCGTGGAGGCGACAAGGCGGATGCCCACGATGTGGTGCACGACGTCTGCGTGGAACTGATCGAGCGCCCGCCCGAGGGCGAGATCCGGGTGCCGCTGGCCTTCCTGCGCGAGATCGCCTCCCGCCGCGCCATCGACCGCTATCGCAGCGAAACCGCGCAGCGCCAGTGGCTGGAGCATGCGGAGGACCTGCCGGAATGCGCCGACCCCTCGCCCTTCGGCCGCGACCCAGCCCTGCTTTTCGCCGGCCGCGAGCGCCTGGCCTGCTTGGCCCGTGCCATCGAGGCGCTGCCACCGCGCTGCCGCGATGTGTTCGTGATGCACAAGATCCACCAGATGCAACAGGCCGAAGTGGCCGACCGCCTCGGCATCTCGCTGAAGACGGTGGAGAAGCATCTGCGCCTGGGCATGGCAGCCTGCCGCCTTGCCCTGGACGATACAATGGCGGCATCCCCCACGCCGCCCCGTCCAGCGCTCTCCCCCTGCAATGCCAACGCCCCGAGCTGAATCCCGCACGCCCTCCGGCGACACGCCGCCTTCCACCACCGACCTGGACGACCTGCTGAGCGATGAACGGGAGACGCTGAAACAGCTCTTCCCGCTGCCCGGCGCCGCCTCCAAGGCGAAGAAGAAGCCGCGGCGGAAGGAGCGGGTGGTGGCGGCCATCGGCACCAGCGCGCTGCTGGCGGCACTCGTCGTACTCGACCCGCCCTACGCCGAAGAGCAATACCGGACCGCGGTCGGCGAACAACGCACGGTGACGCTGGCGGACGGCAGCCAGATCACCCTGGACACCGCCAGCACCCTGCGTGTGTCCTGGCACCTGCGCAGCCGCCGCAGCGTGCTGGAGCAGGGCCGCGCCTCCTTCGCCGTCGCCCCCATGGTCGTCCGCCCCTTCGAGGTGGATGCCGGCCGCTTCAGCGTGCATGTGGTCGGCACCGTGTTCGACGTGGTCCGCGGCCCGGAACAGTCCAGCGTCACCCTGAGCGAGGGCATCGTCCGCGTCGCCGCCCTCGATGGCGGCGAAACCCGCCTCGTTCCAGGCCAGCGCCTGTCCGCCCGCAACGGAAGCGCCGCTCAGACCGGCAAGGTGGACCTGGAACGTGAAGGCGCCTGGCGCGAAGGCCGGCTGGTGTTCGACCACACCCCGCTCGGCGAGGCCCTGGCCGAGATCGCCCGCTACCGCAGCCAGCCGGTGCGGCTGCATGGCGAGCACCTCGCGACGCTGGAGGTCTCCGGCGTGTTCGACACCGCCAATACCGATCAGGCCCTCTCCCTGCTGCCGCGCATCCTGCCCGTGCGGGTGAGCCCGCAGGCCGACGGCAGCGTGGATATCAGCCCGCGCTGAAGTTTTTTTGCCGGGAGAGGTAGGGTTGGGCGCGGCGGCGCTCGACACGGTCCTTGAAGTCCTCACTTTCAAGGAAAACCCGTGGCTCGCTCCTCCTCTCTCCTGCCCCGCTCCTCCTCTCTCCTGCCCCGCGCCGCCCTGCGCCTGTCCACGCTGGCTGCCGGCGTGCTGCTCGCCTGCGCCGCCCATGCGCAAACCGCTCCCGTCCGCTTCGACCAGGCAGCAGAGCCGCTGGATCGCGCCCTGAACGAGGCCGCCCGCCGCGCCGGCGTGCAGGTCTTCTTCGCCTCTGACATCACCGCCGGCCGCAGCGCGCCGGCGCTGCGCGGCGACTACACCCCGCGCGAAGCGCTCGAACGCCTGCTCGCCGGCAGCGGCCTGCGCCTGCAGGCCCGCGACGAACGCACCTTCACCGTGGAAAGCGCGCCCAACTCCAGCAACGGCGCCACCGAACTCGCCACCGTCACGGTGAACGCCAGCGCCGACGCCTCCGCCGCCGGCCTGCCACCCAATTTCGCCGGCAACCAGGTCGCCCGCGGCGGCCGCGTCGGCCTGCTGGGCAACCGCGACATCATGGAAACGCCCTTCAACACCACCGCCTACACCGCGGAGCTGATCCAGGATCAGCAAGCGAGAAGTGTTGCCGACGTGTTGCTCAACGATCCCTCAGTGCGCGCAGCCCGCGGCTTCGGCAATTTCCAGGAGCTGTACGTCATCCGCGGCTTCCCGGTCTTCTCTGACGACATGATGTACAACGGCCTCTACGGCGTGCTGCCACGCCAGTACGTGGCCACCGAATTCGTCGAACGGGTGGAGGTCTTCCGTGGCGCCAACACCTTCCTCAATGGCGCGGCCCCCGGTAGCAGCGGCGTCGGCGGCGCAATCAATCTGCTGCCCAAGCGTGCGCCCAACGACCCGCTGACCCAGGTCACCGTCGGAGTAGAGGGTGGCGGCCAAGCCTATGTTTCCACCGACATCGCCCGCCGCTTCGGCCCGGAAAACCGGCTGGGCGTGCGCCTCAACGCCGCCCGGCGCGACGGCGACACTGGAGTGGACAAGGAGAGCCGGGAACTCGACATGTTCTCCATCGGCCTCGACTACCGCGGCAACGACTTCCGCCTCTCCGCAGACGTCGGCCACCAGTACCAGCGCCTGGATGATCCCCGCCCCAGCGTCACGCCCAACGGCGGCATTCCCCGCGTGCCTGATGCCGAGGACAACTACGCCCAGCCCTGGACCTACTCTGAAGAACGCCAGACCTTCGGCACCTTCCGCGCCGAGTTCGACCTATCGACCAGTGTGACTGCCTGGCTGGCCGCCGGCATGCGTGAAGGCCGGGAAGAAAACTCGTTGGCGAACCCCCGGGCCACCGCCAACGGCAATACTACGGCGTCCCGTTTCGATAACGTCCGTGAAGAGATCGCCCACACGGGTGAGGTCGGCATCCGGGGCACCGCAAGAACCGGCGAGGTCTCGCATACTTGGGCAGCCTCGGCCTCCCATTTCAGCCTGGATCTCAGCAATGCCTTCGCCTCCGGAGGCTCCTTGCCCAGTGATCTTTACGATCCGGTCGACTCGCCCAAGCCAATCGTCCCCATCACCATGGATATGTCGTCGCCCCGCACCACCGACCGGACCATCACCAGCGGCGTCTCCATTGCCGACACCCTGGGCTTTCTGAACGACTCACTGCTTCTAACGCTGGGCGTCCGCCATCAGACCATCCAGACCAAGGCCTACAGCTCCGCCACTGGAGCCCGCACAAGCACTTTCGAAAAGAGCAAGGTTCTGCCCATGGTCGGCGCGGTGTACAAGCTGAATCCGCAGTTTTCCGCCTATGCAAACTACATCGAAGGCCTGCAGAAAGGACCTCAGGCCGGCACCTCCAGCGCGACACCCGGCCGCCAGCTTCCGCCCTACCGCTCGAAACAAGGTGAAGTGGGCCTGAAGTACGACGGCGGCAAGCTGGGTGGCGCCATATCGCTATTCCAGACGGCTCGCCCCTTCGGCGCAGATAAAGACGGCGAGTTCAAGGAGGCAGGCGAGCAGTTCAACCGAGGCCTGGAACTCACCGCCTACGGCGAGCCGGTCAGCGGCGTGCGGGTGCTCGGCGGCGCCACCTTCATTTACTCGGAGCAGACCAAGACCGACAAGGGTCAGTACGACGGCAAACGCGCGGTCGGCGTGCCTGCTACCCAATTGAACCTGGGAGCCGAGTGGGACATTCCTGGTATATCCGGCTTGTCGCTCAACGCCCGCGTCATCCATACCTCGTCCCAATACGCCAGCGCGGACAACACGCTGAAAATCCCGTCCTGGACCCGTTACGACCTCGGCGCCCGCTACCTGACCACCCTGGGCGGCCAGGTGGTGACCTTCCGCGCCCGCGTCGACAACGTCACCAACAAGGATTACTGGGCCTCGGCCGGCGGCTATCCCGGCTCCAACTACCTGGTGCAGGGCGCGCCGCGCACCTTCGTGCTCAGCGCCACCGTCGACTTCTGATGACCGCCGCCGCGATGCGGCGGTGGGGCTGGATCCACAAGTGGTCCAGCCTCATCTGTACGCTTTTCATGTTGCTGCTCTGTCTGACCGGCCTGCCGCTGATCTTCTCGCATGAGATCGATCATCTGGCAGGCGACGGCATTCATGCGCCGGAAATGACGGCCGACACGCCACGGGCGAGCCTGGACGCGGTGGCGCAGGCCGCCGTCGCCCACTACCCCGGCCTGGTGCCGCTCTACTTCTTCGCCGAGGAGGACGACCCGAACCTGTGGTACGTCAAGCTCGACACCCGGGTGGATACCGACGAGAGCGCCTCCCGCCTGGTGCTGGTCGATGCCCGTACCACCGAGGTGCTGGGCGAACCGCAGTTCGACTCCGGCTTCATGAGCGTGATGTACCGGCTGCATGTGGACATGTACGCCGGCCTGCCGGGCAAACTCTTCCTCGGCGCGATGGGGCTGCTGCTGGTGATCGCCATCGTCTCCGGCGTGGTGCTGTACGCGCCCTTCATGCGCAAGCTGGACTTCGGCACGGTGCGGCGCCAGCGCGCCACCCGCACCCGCTGGCTGGATCTGCACAACCTGCTGGGCATCGTCACCGTGGTGTGGGCGCTGGTAGTGGGCTTCACCGGGGTGGTGAACACCTGGGCGGAACTCATCTTCAAGGCCTGGCAAGCGGAGCAGGTGGCCGCGCTGCAGGCGGGCGCGACCCACACCGTGCTGGCGGCAGGCGCTGCCAGCGAAGCCGCAGCCGACGGCAGCGTGCAGCGGGCGATGGAGCGGGCCTTGCTGGCCGCGCCGGGCATGAAGGTCGGCATGATCGCCTTCCCCGGTACCCTGCGCAGCACGCCCACCCACCACGCGGTGCTGCTGAGCGGCGACACCCCACTCACCGCCCGGCTGACCCAGGCGCTGCTGGTCGATGCCCACCAGGGCGAGGTGCTGGAGGCCAGCGGCCGCCCCTGGTACGTCACCGTGCTGCAACTCTCCGAACCGCTGCACTTCGGCGACTACGGCGGACTGCCACTGAAGGCGCTGTGGGCCTTGCTGGACCTGATCACCATCGTCGTGCTCGGCAGCGGCCTCTACCTGTGGTGGCGCCGCGGCGGCCAGGAGGCGAAGCCATGATGCGCATCTGGGCATGGCCCGTCGTGCTGGCTTTGCTGACGGCCGGCGGGCTGACGGCGGGGCTGGTGTCGGACGGGCTGGGTGACATCGCAGCCTGGATCGGGCTGGGCATTCCGGTCGCCGTCGGCCTCTGGTACTCGCTGCGGCGAGGCGGCTGAACCCGCGGTAGCTGGCAGCTCGCCTCCGGGCTGGCCGAGTCCCTGGCAAACGGGGCCAAGCCAGCCCGAACGCCTTCCGCAGCCGTTATCCACGCTCCGTCCACGAACATCCCGTCGCACAAAAAAAGAGCCCCGCACTGGGCGGGGCGACTCTCTGTTGTGGTTGGGGCTACGCTGGCTTTTCCTGGGCCTGTCTCCAGGCCCGGTGGTCAGAAGCTCAGGCCTCGACCGAAGAGCGGATCAGGTGATCGAAGGCGCTCAGCGAAGCCTTCGCCCCTTCACCCATGGCGATGATGATCTGCTTGTACGGCACCGTGGTGCAGTCACCGGCAGCGAACACGCCCGGCACCGAGGTCTGGCCCTTGGCATCGACCATGATCTCGCCGAACTTCGACAGTTCCACCGTGCCCTTCAGGAAGTCGGTGTTGGGCAGCAGGCCGATCTGGACGAAGATGCCTTCCAGTTCGACACGCTTGCTCTCGCCCGACACGCGGTCCTTGTAGACCAGGCCATTCACCTTGTCGGAGCCAGTCACTTCCGTGGTCTGCGCGTTGGTCAGCACGGTGACGTTGGGCAGGCTGAAGAGCTTCTTCTGCAGCACCGCATCCGCCCGCAGCTTGTCGGCAAACTCCAGCAGGGTCACATGGGAAACCACGCCGGCGAGGTCGATCGCGGCCTCGACGCCGGAGTTGCCGCCGCCCACCACCGCCACCCGCTTGCCCTTGAACAGCGGGCCGTCGCAGTGCGGGCAGTAGGCCACGCCCTTGCCGCGGTACTCCTTCTCACCGGGCACGTTCATCTCGCGCCAGCGCGCACCGGTCGCCAGGATCACCGTCTTCGCCTTCAGCGCGGCGCCGTTCTCCAGCTTCACCTCGGCCAGATCACCCGGCACGATGGCGGCGACGCGCTGCAGGTTCATCACGTCCACTTCGTACTGCTTCACATGCTCTTCCAGGCTGGCGACCAGCTTGGGGCCTTCGGTGTAGTTCACCGAGATGAAATTCTCGATGCCCAGCGTATCCATCACCTGGCCACCGAAGCGCTCGGCGACGATGCCGGTGCGGATGCCTTTGCGGGCGGCATAGATCGCCGCCGCCGCGCCGGCCGGGCCACCGCCGACGACGAGCACATCGAAGGCATCCTTCGCAGCCATCTTCTCCGCCGCACGCTTGCTCGCGCCGGTGTCGATCTTGGCGAGGATCTCGCCCAACTCCATGCGCCCCTGGCCGAAGTGCTCGCCATTCAGGAACACGGTGGGCACCGCCATGATCTGGCGTTGCTCGACCTCGCCCTGGAACAGGGCGCCGTCGATCATGGTGTGGCGGATGTTGGGGTTGATCACCGCCATCAGGTTCAGCGCCTGCACCACTTCCGGGCAGTTGTGGCAGGACAGCGAGATGTAGGTCTCGAACTCGAACTTGCCTTCGAGGTTGCGGATCTGCTCGATGACGTCGGCCTCGGCCTTGGGCGGGTGACCACCCACCTGCAGCAGGGCCAGGATCAGCGAGGTGAATTCATGGCCCATGGGCAGGCCGGCGAAGCGCACGCCGAGGTCGCCACCCTTGCGGTTCAGCGAGAACGAGGGCTTACGCTCACCGTCGTCGCGGGACTCGGTCACCGTGATCTTGTCGGAGAGCTCGGCGAGGTCCTTCAGCAGGCCCTGCATCTCACGAGATTTGTCGCCAGCGTCCAGCGACGCAACGATCTCGATCGGCTGCGTGACCTTCTCAAGGTAGGCTTTCAGTTGGGTCTTGATGTTGGCGTCCAGCATGATGATTCCATCCGTGATGAATGCGGTACCCGCGATTGCGGCGTACATAAAACACAGCCGGCTTGGGGCCGGCTGTCGATTCTGCTTCCCGGGCGGGTAGCCCGGGAGGGCAACAGCGGCTTAGATCTTGCCGACGAGGTCCAGCGAGGGAGCCAGGGTGGCTTCGCCTTCCTTCCACTTGGCGGGGCAGACTTCACCCGGGTGAGCGGCCACGTACTGGGCAGCCTTCACCTTGCGCAGCAGCTCCTGAGCGTCGCGGCCGATGCCTTCGGCGGTCACTTCGACAGCCTGGACGACGCCGTTCGGATCAACGATGAAGGTGCCGCGGTTGGCCAGGCCCTGGTTCTCGCGCAGCACTTCGAAGTTCTTGGACAGGGTCCACAGCGGGTCGCCGATGAGCGGGTACTGGATCTTGCGGATCGTGTCCGAGGTGTCGTGCCAAGCCTTGTGGGTGAAGTGGGTGTCGGTGGACACGCCGTAGATCTCCACGCCCAGCTTCTGGAATTCAGCGTAGTTGTCGGCCAGGTCGCCCAGCTCGGTCGGGCACACGAAGGTGAAGTCGGCCGGGTAGAAGAAGAACACGGCCCACTTGCCCTTCACATCAGCGTCGGACAGGTCGACGAACTTGCCATTGTGGTAGGCGGTCGCGCTGAAAGGCTTGATTTCGGTGTTGATCAAGGACATCTCGAATCTCCGTTATGTTGATGGAACGACGTGTTGCAGACTTCATGGGATGCAGTTTATGCCCGCGCCACGAATTGCTCTAATTGATTATCAGGATCGTCCTGATTGTTTCCGGTTATCGGCCGGCTCCGGCGAACAGGCCGTGTGACCTATTAGCGTAGTAGACGTTTCAGCAGCAAGCGTGTCCGCGGCGGGGCGCTCGGGGGCGGACATTCCATCCCCGCCCCCGCCTCAGTCGCCGGCCAGATGCCGCCGTACCGAAACTGCCGCGCCCAGCCAGCCCAGCAGCGCTGCGAAAGCCAGGATGGCCACTGCCTCGTGCGGCCCCGGCCCGGCCAGCGCGAACACCGCGCCATAGGTTTCGGCCAGCGCCGTCACCGGCCCCGCCAGCGCCCGCACGCCCAGCCACACCGTACCCAACGCCACCAGGCCGCCAAGCGCGCCCTGGAGAATGCCGAACCAGTAGAAGGGACGGCGGATGAAGGGGTCGGTGGCACCCAGCAGGCGGCTCACCTCGATCTCCGCCCGCTGCGTCAGGATCTGCAGGCGGATGGTGTTGAAGGTGACGATGACCAGCGCGAAGCCCAGCAGCGCCGCCAGCATCAGCACCGCCGAACGGCCCAGCCCGAGCAACGCGTGCAAGCGCTTCACCCAGGCAGAGTCCAGCTGCACATGCGCCACCTTGGGCCAGCCACGCATCTCGGTCGCCAGCCGCTCGAACACCGCCGGGTCTTCACTGCGCGGCGCGACGATGAAGGCATCCGGCAGCGGATTGGCGGTGAGCCCGCCGAGCACGTCGCCCAGGCCGCTGCGCTCCAGCTGATGCAGAGCGTCGTCGCGGGACACGAAGCGGAAGCTGCCCAGCTCGGCATTGCCCTTGAGCCGCCGCTCAATCGCTGCCACGTCCGCCTGACCGGCATCGTTGGCGAGGAAGAGGCTGATCTCCGGCGTGCCGGACACACCGCGCGCCAGGGTGGCCACGTTGTCCAGCAGCAGGTAGCCGCCCGCCGGCAGCGACAGCGCGATACCGACCACCATCGCCGACAGCAGGGTGCCCAGCGGCTGCCCGGCCAGGCGGCGGAAGGCATCGGCGATGGCGCGGGCGTGGAGGTAGAGCCAGTTGCTCACAGTGCGGCCTCCCGCGGCCCGCCGGGCACGGCGGTAATCGGGAACAGAACGGCGACCATCACGCGCCCTCCGTCAGCAGGCCCTTGGCCAGCACCAGCCGGCGCGGCTTGTTTGCGGCGAACAGATTGGCATCGTGGGTGGAGACCAGCACGGTGACGCCAGCGCTGTTGAAGGACTTGAACAAGGCGGCGATCTCGTCGGCGTAGGCCGGATCCAGGTGGGCGGTCGGCTCGTCGGCAATCAATATGGAAGGACGGTTGACGATGGCGCGGGCGATCGCCACCCGCTGCTGCTCGCCGCCGGACAGGCCCAGCGGCATCTCGCGGCCGCGGCCGCCAAGGCCGACCCGCTCCAGCGCCGCCGCTACCCGCTTGGCCGCGTCACCCGGCGGATGGCCGGTGATCACCAGCGGCAGCATCACGTTCTCGAACACGCTGCGGTCGGTCAGCAGCTTGCTCTCCTGCAGCATCAGCCCGAGGTTGCGGCGCAGGTAGGGCACCGCGCGGCGCGGCAGGCGGGACACATCCTGGCCGTTGATCAGCACCGTGCCGGCGGTGGGCCGCTCGATGGCGGGAATCAGCTTCAGCAGCGTGCTCTTGCCGGCGCCGGAGTGGCCGGAGAGCACCACCAGCTCGCCATGGCGGATCTCGAAACTGACGCCGGCCAGCGCGGTGTAGCCACCGGGGTAACGCTTGGCGACGTTATCGAAGACGATCATGCGCGGCCGCCAGCTCCCGGCACCGGTTCGAACAGCGCGTCGACGAACTCGCGCGCCTGGAAGGGCTGCAGGTCGTCTATGCCCTCCCCCACCCCGATGAAGCGCAGCGGCTTCGGGCACTGGCGGGCGATGGCGGCCAGCACGCCGCCCTTGGCGGTGCCGTCCAGCTTGGTCACCACCAGGCCGGTGACGCCGATGGCGGCATCGAAGGCCTTCACCTGCGCCAGCGCGTTCTGGCCGATGTTGGCGTCCAGCACCAGCAGCACCTCGTGCGGGCCATCCGGCGCCGCCTTGGCGATCACCCGGCGGACCTTGGCGATCTCTTCCATCAGGTGGAGCTGGGTTGGCAGGCGGCCGGCGGTGTCGGCCAGCACCACGTCGATGCGGCGGGCGCGGGCGGCATTGATGGCGTCGAAGATCACCGCCGCCGCATCGCCGCTGTCCTGCGCGATCACGGTGACGTTGTTGCGCTCGCCCCAGGTCATCAGCTGCTCGCGGGCTGCGGCGCGGAAAGTGTCGCCGGCGGCCAGCAGCACGCTCTTGCCCTGGGCCTGGAAATACTTGGCCAGCTTGCCGATGGAGGTGGTTTTGCCGGAGCCGTTCACGCCGGCGATCATGATGATGAAGGGCGTATGCGGGCTGACATCCAGCGGCTGCTCCAGCGGCGCGATGATGCCGTGCAGCGCCTCGGCCAGCGCTTCCTGCAACTGGTCGGCGGTTTCCAGGCGGTCGCGCTTCCAGCGGGTGCGCAGCTCGCCGAGCAGGAACTCGGTGGCCTCGACGCCGCAGTCAGCCATCAGCAGCGTGCTCTCCAGCTCTTCGAGCAGGTCCTCGTCGATCTTGCGCCGGCCGAACAGGCTGGCGAGGCCGCCGCCCAGCTGCTGCCGGGTGCGGGCCAGGCCGGCCTTGAGGCGATCGCCCCAGGACGGACGCGCGGCGGTTTCGGGGACGGGAACCGGAGCCGGCTCCACTGCCGCGGGCGGCTGCGGCTCCACCGCTGGCGGCGGTGCGCCGGTATCGGCGGCATCTGCGGGACGCTCGGCCAAATCGGCCTGCTTCTCGTCCGCAGCCGGCGTCTTGCCGGACTTCTTGAAGAAACCAAACATGGGCGCTCGGGTCTGAGGGGGTCGTTCGGCGGAAGCCGGATGGCATGGCCGCCAGCCGGCCCGACAGGATCAAATAAGGCTAAGATGCGCTCCCCGCCTAGCCGGCGGATTGACCGCCGCACGGCGCGAAGCGGCGGAAATTCTACCAGATGCAGGACACGCCCATGGTTCGCCCCCCACTCTCCCTCCCCCTGCTCACGGCAGGCCTGGCCGCAGCCTTGCTGCTCGCCGGCCCGGCCCGCGCCAATCCCTTCGAGACGCAGCTGCCCAACGGCATGAAGCTGATCGTCAAGGAAGACCGCCGCGCGCCCTCGGTGGTGCACATGGTCTGGTACCGCAGCGGCGCGATGGATGAGGAGGACGGCGTATCCGGCGTCGCCCATGTGCTGGAACACATGATGTTCAAGGGCACGAAGAAAGTCGGCCCGGGCGAATTCAACAAGCGTGTCGCCGCCGTCGGCGGCCAGGACAACGCCTTCACCGGCAAGGACTACACCGCCTACTTCCAGCAGATTCCGCCCGCCCACCTGGGCGCGATGATGGCGCTGGAGGCCGACCGCATGCGCAACCTGGTGCTGACCGAAGACGAGTTCAAGCGCGAGATCGAGGTGGTGAAGGAGGAGCGCCGCCTGCGCACCGACGACCAGCCGCGCGCCCTGGTCTACGAGCAGCTGATGGCCACCGCCTTCCAGGCCCATCCCTACCGCCGCCCGGTGATCGGCTGGATGACCGACCTGCAGAGCATGACCGTGGCCGACGCCCGCACCTGGTACCAGCGCTGGTACGCGCCCAACAACGCCTATCTGGTCGTGGTCGGCGACGTGGATCACGAAGCGGTGTTCCGCGACGCGCGCAAGCACTACGGCGCCATCCCCGCCCGCCCGCTGCCGGAGCGGCGCATCTCCGGCGAGCCGGAGCAGCGCGGCCCGCGCGCCACCACGGTCAAGGCGCCGGCCGAACTGCCCTACTTCAGCCTCGCCTGGCATGTGCCCTCGCTGCAGGATGCGGTGAAGGATCGCGAGCCCTACGCGCTGGAAGTGCTCGCCGCCATCCTCGACGGCTACGATGGCGCCCGCCTCAACCGCCGCCTGGTGCGCGACCAGCGTGTCGCCGTCTCCGCTGGCGCCAGCTACGACGGCGGCGGCCGCGGCCCCTCGCTGTTCCGGCTGGACGGCATCCCCGCCACCGGCAGGACCGAGGCCGAGCTGGAAGCCGCGCTGCGGGCAGAGCTGCAGCGCATACGTGACGAAGGCGTCAGCGAGGAAGAGCTGGCGCGGGTCAAGACCCAGGCCATCGCCGCCCAGGTGTACAAGCGCGACTCGCTGATGGGACAGGCGATGGAGATCGGCTACCTGGAATCCTCAGGCCTCTCCTGGCGCGACGAGGAAACCCTACTGGACGGCCTGCGCCGCGTCACTGCCGACGAGGTGCGCGAAGTCGCCAAGCGCTACTTCGACGACGCCAGCCTCACCGTCGCCCGGCTGGAACCCCAGCCGGCGGGCGCGCCCCGCCCCCGTTCCCCCTTCACGCCCCGGCACTGACATGAAGAACACCCTCGCTTTCCGCTTCCATGCCGCCCGGGCGCTGGCCGGCGCACTGTTCGCCACCGCCGCGCTGGCCGCCTCGCTGCCGGCCGCGGCTTCGCCCGCCATCCAGCACTGGACCGCGCCGACCGGCGCCCGCGTCTATTTCGTCGAAAGCCATGCACTGCCGCTGATCGACATCCAGATCGACTTTGCCGGCGGCAGCGCCGCCGACCCGGCGGACAAGGCCGGCACCGCCTCGCTGACCCGCGGCCTGCTGGAGGCCGGCGCCGGCGAGCTGGACGAACAGGCCATCTCCGACCGCAGCGCCGATCTCGGCATCGCCATCGGCGGCGGCGTGGAGGCCGACCGCAGCAGCCTCAGCCTGCGCACCCTCTCCTCCGCGCGGGAACGCGACGCCGGCATCTCCCTCGCTGCCGAGCTGCTCGCCCGCCCACGCTTCCCGGCGGAGGTGCTGGAGCGCGAGCGCGCCCGTGGCATCGCCGGCCTGAAGGAAGCGCTGACGCGGCCCGGCCCCATCGCCGGCAAGCAGTTCGCCCAGTCCATCTACGGCAGCCACCCCTACGGCCTCAGCACCAGCCTGGAATCGCTGGCCGCCATCGGCCGTGACGACCTGATCGCCTACCACGGCCGCCACTATGTCGCCCACAACGCCTCCATCGCCATCGTCGGCGACGTGGACCGCCAGACCGCCGAGCGCATCGCCGTCAGCCTCACCGAAGCGCTGCCCGCCGGCGAACCGGCACCGCCACTGGCCCAGCCGCGCCAACCGGAGGCCAGCGTGCTGCGCATCCCCAATCCGTCCGCCCAGGCGCATGTGCTGATCGGCCAGCCGGTACTGTCGCGGGAAGACCCGGACTACTACCCGCTGCTGGTGGGCAACTACGTGCTGGGCGGCGGCGGCTTCGTCTCCCGCCTGACCAAGGAAGTGCGCGAAAAGCGCGGCTACGCCTACAGCGTCTCCAGCCACTTCATGCCGCAGCAGGTCGCCGGCCCCTTCCAGATCGGCCTGCAGACCCGCGGCAGCCAGGTGGACGACGCCCTGCAAGTGGTCGACCAGACCCTGGCCGACTTCATCGCCAACGGCCCCACCGCCGCCGAACTGCGCGCAGCTAAGGACAACATCATCAACGGTTTCGGCCTGCGGCTGGATTCCAACCGTAAAATCCTCGGCTATGTGGCAGTGATCGGTTTCTATCGCCTGCCTTTGGACTGGCTGGACAGCTATCCGCGCCATGTGGCGGAGGTGAGCGCGGAACAGATCCGCGATGCCTACCGCCGTCGGCTGGAGCCAATGCACCGGGTGGCGGTCATCGTCGGTGGCGACGGCGATCGCCAGACCGCGCCCCCGGCAGGCCCGGCGGCGGGCGAAACGGCGCCGGCGCCAACCGCCCCAGGCGCCCTGCGGTGAGTCGTGTCCGCATCGTCGGCGGCACCTGGCGCTCCCGCCTGATCGACGTCGCCCACGTCACCGGCCTGCGCCCCACGCCCGACCGGGTGCGCGAAACCCTGTTCAACTGGCTGGGCCAGGAGCTGGACGGCCTGCACTGCCTGGACCTCTTCGCCGGCAGCGGCATCCTCGGTTTCGAGTCCGCTTCCCGCGGCGCAGCAAGCGTCGTCATGGTGGAGCGCGACCCCAAGGCCCACGCGGCTTTGACGGCCAACGCAAAGACCCTGCAAGCGGAACAGGTGGAGATCGTTCGCGGCGATGCGGTAAGATTCCTCCAATCCACCTCGCGAAAATTCGACGTGGTATTTCTCGACCCCCCCTACAAGCAGGGCTGGCTCGAGCGTGTAGAACCGCTGCTGGAGCGGGTTCTGCAACCGGACGGCTGGCTCTACGTAGAGGCCGAAGCCCCGGTGACTCGCCTGGCGGGGTGGCAAACGATCAAGCAGGGCCACGCCGGACAGGTTCACTTCCATCTCTTGCAGGGGAACCAGGAATGAAGGAAGGGGTGGCGGTCTATCCCGGTACGTTCGACCCATTCACGCGAGGCCATGAAGACCTCGTGCGGCGGGCAGCGCTGCTGTTCGACCGGGTCATCGTGGCGGTGGCCGAGAGCGCCGGAAAGAACCCGATTTTCACGCTTGCCGAGCGGGTGGAAATCGCAAGGGAAGCCTTGACGGCCTTCCCCAATGTGCAGGTGCTCGGCTTCAATTGCTTGCTGATGGACTTCCTCCGGACTCAAAATGCGCGCCTGATTCTGCGCGGGCTGCGTGCGGTATCTGACTTCGAGTACGAATTTCAGATGGCAGGAATGAACCGCAAGCTGTTTCCGGACGTCGAAACCGTATTCCTCACGCCGTCGGAGGAGCACATGTTCATCTCGGCGACCATGGTGCGGGAAATTGCCCGCCTAGGCGGCGACGTCAGCAAGTTCGTGCAGCCAAGCGTACTGGCCCGGCTGCAACAGAAATTGAGTTCTAAGCGATAGGAAGGAAGCGACAAACATGTCTCTGATGATTACCGACGAGTGCATCAACTGCGACGTCTGCGAACCGGAGTGCCCCAACGGCGCCATTTCCCAGGGCGACGAGATCTACCAGATCGATGCGAACAAGTGCACCGAGTGCGTGGGCCACTTCGATGAGCCGCAGTGCCAGCAGGTGTGCCCGGTCGACTGTATTCCCCTGAATCCGGATCACGTCGAGTCGAAGGATCAGCTGATGGAAAAGTACGTCAAGCTGACCGGCGTTCAGGCCTGAATCCAGACCGACCGCATCACCAAGCAAACGGGGCGAGCCAATGGCTCGCCCCGTTTCTTTTGCCTGGCCCACCGCAGCGGGCCTCAGCTCAGGCCGCTTGTATGGTCTCAGCCGCCTGCGGCGCGGTACCGGCGAAGGCCACGCCCAGCGCCTGGTGAATCGCCTCGTCCAGGCCGGAGAGTTCCTTCAGCAACCCGAGCAGCGCAGCCTCCTGCTGCTGCAACTCTTCCACCCGCTCTTCCAGCGTATCGGTCGCCTGGTGGATGCGCTTCACGCTTTCCAGGCGGCGCTTGAGCTGGATCTGGTACTCCCGCACCTGGGTTTCCAGCGGCGACATCACCGCCCGCAACCACTGCTCCACATCACGGTTGGCGATCTCGAAAGTTCTACGCGCCTGCAGGGCGACGGTCTCGAAGAACTTCTGCGTCAGCGTGTGCTTTTCGGTGGTGACCAGCATGAGCGCCGTGTTGATCTGGCGGTTGAAGGCCTTCTCCAGCTTGTCCAGCTCACGCTCGTAGCGCAGGGTGGAGAAGGGCTCCGGCGGGTTGAGCGTCAGCCCGTGCTCGACGCTGAAACGCTTGTACATCGCGTCCAGCATGCTGGTGATCTCGGAGATTTCCGTGGTGGAGCGACGCAGGTTTCCACGCAGATGGCTGAAGAAGCCTTCCATCGCCTCCTTCAAACCGCGGGTGAAACTCGCCTCCAGCATCGCCTCCCGGGTGCGGCGGGTTTCGTCGCGCAGCGCATCCAGCCCCAGGTTGGCCAGCAGGTTGTTGGTGAGGTTGGAGAACACCGAGCGCACCGCGTAGTACTTCTGCAGCCCCTGCTCGAACTCGTCCTTCTCCGTGCGGATCTTGCGCATCATGTATTCGATGACGCTCTGGTTCTTGCCGCGCAGGTCGGTCAGTTCCTGCAACTGCTCGCGCAGGCCGCTCAGGCGCGCATCCAGCAGGCCGCGGGTCTGGCGCACCAGCTCATCGGTTTCACTCAGCGTGCTTTCGCAGACGATCTCCTGCCGCGTCGGCAGCAGGTCTTCCGCCAGGGCGCGCTCCAGCGCCGGCAGACGGCTGCGGGCCAGCAGCGCGTCATCGCCATTCACCCGCGCCACCAAGCCTTTCTGGGCGGATACGGGAAACACCCTGTCCTTGCCCACACCCAGCGTCGCCGCCACGCTCTCGACCTGACCAGCCACCTCGGCTTCGATCTGCGCTTCCTCGCGCAGGCCGTCCCACAAGCCATCGATCTTGTTGAGCACGACGAGGCGGCCCTTCTTCCGCTCCTGCCCGCCCTGCACATACTCCCGCCACACCGACAGGTCGCTCTGGGTGACGCCAGTGTCCGCTGCCAGGATGAACAGCACCGCATGCGCGTTCGGCAGCATGGACAGAGTCAGTTCCGGTTCCGCGCCGATGGCATTCAGGCCCGGCGTATCCAGCACCACCAGCCCCTGCTCCAGCAGCGGATGCGGGAACTGGATCACCGCATGGCGCCAGCTGGGAATCTCGACCAGGCCGTCCGCCTCCGGCGCCAGCCCCTTCTCGCCGTTGGCGTCGATATCGAAGCCAAGCCGGCCCGCCTCTTCCACCGGCACCCGTATGGTTTCGCCGACACGCGCCAGCGCAGTCTGCAGTTCGGCGGCGGAGTCGGCCTTCAGCGGCGTCACCTCCCATTCCTCCGGGAAGCGCTTCAGTTCGCTCACCGGCGCCTGCAGCGCCCGACTGGCGATGGGCAGCAGGCGCAATTCCGGCGTGGAGCCGGCGGACCACTGCAACTCGGTGGGGCACATGGTGGTGCGGCCGGCGCTGGAGGGCAGGATGCGATCGCCGTAATCGGAGAAGAAGATGGCGTTGATCAGCTCGGACTTGCCGCGGGAGAACTCGGCGATGAAGGCGACCGACAACTTGTCATCGCGCAGGCGCTCAAGCACGTATTGCAGGCGCAGATCGGCCTGCGCGTCGCCGACTTCGTTGCGCGACAACCAAGTGCGCAGCTTGCCGATTTCGTCCGCCACACCGCCGCGCCACCGTCCGTAGGCGGAAAACTCTTCGATCAAATTGCCGTTTTGCTCGCCCATGTGAGGCACGTCCGTGCAGGAAAAACACCGACAGCATAGCGCCCTTCGCCGCCGGCAGCCACGCCCGCGGCGCGGGAATCAGCGCCGCTGGCAGACCGGGCAGAAATAGGTGGCACGCTGCCCGCTCACCACCCGATGGATGTCGCCGCCGCAGACACGGCAGGCCTCGCCATCCCGGCCATATGCGAAGTACTGCTGCTGGAAATAGCCGGGCTGGCCATCGCCACCGACGAAATCGCGCAAGGTGCTGCCACCGGCCGCGATCGCCGCCTGCAGCGTCTCCTTCACCGCCTCCACCAGCCGCTCGCAGCGCGGCAGACCGATGCGCCCCGCCTGCTCCAGCGGATGGATACGGGCGCGGAACAGGCTCTCGGAAGCGTAGATGTTGCCCACGCCCACTACCTTGTGACCATCCATCAGCACATGCTTGATCGGCGCCCGCAGGCCGCGGCTCACCTGGTGCAGCCAGGCGCCATTGAAGGCCTCGTCCAGCGGCTCCGGCCCCAGACGCGCCAGCAGGGGATGGCCCGCAGCTTCGCCCGGTTGCCACACCACCATGCCGAAACGCCGCGGATCGCGCAGCCGCAGCGCGCGTTCGCCGAACACCAGGTCGACATGGTCATGCACACCCGCCGGCTCATTGGCCTGCACCACGCGCAGGCTGCCGGACATACCCAGGTGCACGATCAGCGAGCCATGGTCGAAACCGAAAAGCAGGTACTTTGCCCGCCGTGACACCGACAGCAGGCGACGGCCGCCAAGCAGCACGGCCAGATCGGCCGGCACCGGCTGACGCAGGCGCGGATTGCGCACCAGCACCGTGGTCAGCAACTGGCCTTCCACATGCGGCTCCACGCCGCGGCGGGTGGTTTCGACTTCGGGTAATTCGGGCATGGCGGAAACGCTCTCTCCAGGGGCGGGGCGGCCGGACGCGATGCGGGGAACCCGTCGCTTGCCGGCGCACGGCCAAAGTGCCTAACATGAGGCGAACCGAATTCTAGATCAGCCCTCAAATCGACCACAGCGCCGGCGCGCCTCCTTCCGGGCATCTCCCGGACTCTTCCGCCGCACTGCCCCCGCCACCGGACTCCGCCGGACCGCCTACATGACCTCCAAGACCTTCCCGCTTTCCCGCCGTTTGCGCCGCCTGGGCGCCGCCATCGCCCTCAGCCTGCCGCTGGGCGCGTTCGCCGCCGCCGATGAAGCCGCCCCCGCCGCCAGCACACTGCCCACGCAGGAACTCACCGCCGGCGTGCTGTACAACTTCCTGCTGGCGGAAATCGCCGGCGCTCGCGGCCAGGTCGGCCTGTCCACCCAGCTTTACCTGGAGCTGGCTCAGCACACGCACGATCCGCGCATCGCCCGCCGTGCCACCGAGATCGCCCTGTTCTCGCGCAACCTTGCCGCCGCATCCCGCGCCGCCAAGCTGTGGGCAGAGTCGGACCCCGGCTCCGAGGAAGCCCGCCGGGTGCTCGCTGGCGTCGTGTCCAGCAGCGAGGGCCGCGTCGAGGATGTGCAGATCCAGCTCGCCCGCGTCCTCGCCCAGTCGCCGGACTCTCTGCCGCAGAACCTGATGGGCCTCAACCGCGCGCTGTCCCGCATCGAGAACAAGGAAACCGTGCGCGGCATGATCCTGCGCCTCACCGAGCCCTACCTGGATCACCCGGAAGCCCACTTCGCCCGCGCCCAGGCCAACATCGTCGCCGAAGACCCGATGGGCGCCCTGGGTTCCATCGAAACCGCGCTACAGCTGCGCCCAGACTGGGAGCCAGCGGTGATCTTCAAGGCCCAGCTGATGCAGCAGGCCGGCGCCGAGCGCGATGCCTCCGCCCTGCTGGCCAGCCAGCTGGAGCGCCACCCGGAAAGCACCAGCCTGCGCCTGGCCCACGCCCGCCTGCTGGTTTCCCTGCGCGACTTCGAGAACGCCCGCGCCGAATTCGGCAAGCTGCTGGAAGCGGCGCCCAATGATCCGGAGTTGCTGTTCGCCGTCGCCCTGCTCTCCTTCCAGCTGGAGGACAACGACAACGCCGCCAGCCTGTTCGAGCGCGCCCTGACCGCCAACCATCCGGACCCGGACGCCATCCGCCTGCATCTCGGCCAGATCGCCGAGCGCCGCAAGGACATCGACGGCGCCCTGAAGTGGTACCGCGCCATCCCCGAGCCAAGCCGGCAATACGGCGACGCCCAGATCCGCATCGCCATTGCCCTCGCCAATGGCGGCCGGCTGGCGGAAGCCCGCAGCCACCTGCAAAACCAGCCGGGCAATGCCGACGTCAAGCGCCGCTACCTGCTGGCCGAAGCCCAGCTGCTGCGCGATGCCGGCCAGCCCCAGCAGGCCTTCGATCTGCTGGAAGCCGCCCTGCTCGACAATCCGGACGACACCGACCTGCTCTACGAATCCGCCATGCTGGCCGAGCGCCTGGACCGGGTGGACGCGATGGAAACCCGCCTGCGCAAGCTGATCGCGCTGGAGCCGGAGCATGCCCACGCCTACAACGCGCTGGGCTACTCGCTGGCCGATCGCGGCCTGCGGCTGGAAGAAGCGGAGCAGCTGATTACCCGCGCGGTCGAACTCGCCCCGCAAGACCCCTTCATCCTCGACAGCCTGGGCTGGGTGCGTTTCCGCCGTGGCGACAACAGCGGCGCCGTCACCGCGCTGGAGCAAGCCTATGGCCTGCGCTCCGACCCTGAAATTGCCGCTCACCTCGGCGAAGTGCTGTGGACGCTGAACCGCCAGAGCGACGCCAACCGGGTGTTCGACGAAGCCCTGGCCGCGCATCCGGACAACAACGTGCTGCGCGAAACCGTACAGCGCCTGCGCAAACCATGAGTTTTCCGCGTCGAATCCTGCTCGCCGCCGGTGCGGCGGGCTTGCTGCTGAGCGCCTGCGCGCCGCTGGCACCGCAGATCCGCCAGCCCAGCGCGGCCCAGCAACGCCAGCAAGCCAGCGCCTTCGAACTCGAAGGCCGACTCTCTGCCAGTGACGGTGAGCGCGCCGCCAGCGGCCGCATGGAATGGCTGCATGCGCCCACGCATGACAGCTGGACCCTGCTGAACCCGCTGGGCCAGATCGCCGCGCAGCTGGAGCAGGACGCCAGCGGTGCCGAACTCATCACCGCCGACGGCCGCCGCTACCGCGCCAGCAGCGCAGACAGCCTGTTGCCGGAGCTGCTGGGCGTGGAGGTTCCGGTCGCCCGCCTCGTCCAGTGGGTGCAGGCCGCACCACGCCGCGAAGCCGAAATCCGCGAGACCGACGACAGCGGCCGCCCCAGCCTGGTCATAGACGCCGGCTGGCGCATCGCCTACCTGGAGTACGCTGGCCCGGAGGCGAACGCCACGCCACGCCTCATCGACATCAGCCGCGGCGACACCCGCCTGCGCCTTTTCATCGACCGATGGACGCCAACGCCCTGAATACCGCAGCCACTCCGGCACGCCTCACCGGCTGCCTCGCCCCCGCTAAACTCAATCTGTTCCTGCATGTCATCGGCCGCCGCGCCGACGGCTACCACCTGCTGCAGACCGCGTTCCGCATGCTGGACTGGGGCGATACGCTGGACTTCAGCCTGCGAACCGACGGCATCATCTGCCGCAGCACCGATGTGGAAGGCGTTCCGCCGGAGCAGGATCTGATCGTTCGCGCCGCCCGGATGCTTCGCGAAGCCACCGGCTGCAAGCTGGGCGTAGACATCGCCGTGCACAAAGTGCTGCCCATGGGCGGCGGCCTCGGCGGTGGCAGTTCCGATGCCGCCACCACCCTGCTCGCGCTCAACCAGTTGTGGAATACCGGCCTCAGCCGGCAGGCGCTGCAGGGCCTGGGCCTCGCGCTGGGCGCCGACGTGCCCTTCTTCATCTATGGCCAGGACGCCTTTGCCGAAGGTGTAGGCGAGCATTTCCAGACGCTTGCACTGGAGCCAGCTCACTACGTGGTCGTATTCCCCGGAGTACATATTTCGACGGTAGAGATTTTCTCGTCGAAAGAGTTGACACGGGATACCGACCCCACCAAAATAGCGGACTTCGCAGCGTGCTCCACCCGAAACGATCTGCAGCCAGTAGCGTGCAGCCGTTACCCGGAAGTGAAGCAAGCGATCGAATGGCTGGAGCAGTTTGCCCCGGCCCGGATGACAGGCTCAGGCGCTTGTGTTTTCGCCGAAGTGGCCTCGGAAGATGAAGCAAAACGCATCGTCTCCGAATGCCCTGCTTCCTGGAAAGCATGGCAAGCCAAGAGCTTGGCAAAACATCCGCTGTACGACTACGCGACCTAGGGCGCGAACGTATCGGTCAAGCGAAAAGGTTTATTGGGGAGTCGCCAAGTTGGTCAAGGCACCGGATTTTGATTCCGGCATTCGAAGGTTCGAATCCTTCTTCCCCAGCCAATATACGACGGGCAGGCCACGAGCCTGCCCGAGTCGTTTTTGACGGTTTCATTCTATCGGCATCGGAGATTCGGTCATGCCCTACGGCAGCCTGATGGTCTTCACCGGCAACGCCAACCCCAAGCTTGCGGCGGATGTTGTACGGAGACTGGGCATTTCCCTCGGATCGGCTACGGTGGGCCGTTTCTCCGACGGCGAAGTCAATATCGAACTGCTCGAAAACGTCCGCGGCAAGGACGTCTTCATCCTGCAGCCGACCTGCGCCCCGACCAACGAGAACCTGGTCGAGCTGCTGGTCCTGGTCGATGCGCTCAAGCGCGCTTCCGCCGGCCGCATCACCGCCGCCATCCCCTACTTCGGCTATGCCCGCCAGGACCGCCGGCCGCGTTCGGCCCGCGTGCCCATCACCGCCAAGGTCGTCGCCAACATGCTGCAGGCCGTGGGCGTGCAACGGGTGCTGACCATGGACCTGCATGCCGACCAGATCCAGGGCTTCTTCGACATTCCGGTCGACAACGTCTATGCCGCCCCTGTGCTGCTGGCCGACCTGGACAAGCAGAAGTACGACGGCCTGATGGTTGTTTCGCCCGACGTCGGCGGTGTGGTGCGTGCCCGCGCCTTCGCCAAGCGCTTGGAGTGCGACCTCGCCATCATCGACAAGCGCCGCCCCAAGGCCAACGTATCCGAAGTCATGAACATCATCGGTGAGGTCGAAGGCCGCACCTGCGTGATCATGGACGACATCGTCGATACCGCCGGCACGCTGTGCAAGGCTGCCAGCGCGCTGAAGGCCAACGGCGCCAAGCGCGTGCTGTCCTACTGCACCCACGCGGTGCTGTCCGGCGCCGCGGTGGCCCGCATCAACGAATCCGAACTGGACGAGCTGGTGGTGACCGACACCATTCCGTTGCGCGACGACGCCAAGGCCTCGCCGCGTATCCGCCAGGTTTCGGTGGCCTCGCTGCTGGCCGACACCATGCTGCGGATCAGCAACGAGGAATCGGTTTCCTCGCTGTTCAGCGAATAAGTTTCAACCGCGGCCTGGCCGCGGTTTTTCCATCTCCGCCTGGTCGCGGGCGGGGAATCCTCAACCCAGGAGTTTCAAATGACCATCGAATTCAAGGCCACCAAGCGTGAAGCGCAGGGATCGAGTGCGAGCCGCCGCCTGCGTCGCACCGGCCAGCTGCCGGGCATCATCTACGGCGGCGGCAAGGACGCCCTGGCGATCAACCTCGACCACAACGATCTGTACCACCTGCTGAAGAAGGAAGCCTTCCACGCTTCCATCCTCACCGTGGACGTCGAGGGCGCCAAGGAAACCGTCGTGCTGCGTGACACCCAGTGGCACGCCTACAAGCAGCAAGTCATGCACCTGGACTTCCAGCGTGTTGACGCCTCCCAGAAGCTGCACCTGAAGGTGCCGCTGCACTTCGTCAACGCCGAAGTCAGCCCCGCCGTGAAGCTGGGCAGCGCCATCATCGCCCACGTCATCACCGAACTGGACGTGAAGTGCCTGCCGTCCGAGCTGCCGGAATTCATCGAAGTCGACCTGGCTTCCCTGGAAGTCGGTCAATCGGTGCACGTTTCCCAGCTGAAGCTGCCGGCTGGCGTCGAAGTCGCCCACCACGGCGAAGGCGACCCGGTTGTTGCCAGCGCCCAGCAGGCTAAGGGTGCTGCCGCGGCTGAAGAAGGCGAAGCGGCCTAAGGCCCTCGCCTGCCCGGACAGATGCTGGAGGCCGACACCCGATGACCGCAGCGCCTGCGCGCCCCCCGCGTCTCGTGGTCGGCCTCGGCAATCCGGGCGCCGAATATTCCGAAACCCGGCACAACGCCGGGTTTTGGCTTTGTGAGCGCCTGGCCGACGAGCTCGGCGTGCGCTTCACCCACGAGTCCCGTTTCCACGGCCTGGTGGCCAATGCCCGCGATGCCGGCGTCTGGCTGCTGATGCCGCAGACCTACATGAACCGCTCAGGCCAGGCGGTGGGCGCGCTGGCGCGCTTCTACCGCATCGAACCGGCGGAGATCCTCGTCGTGCACGACGAGCTGGACATTCCGCCCGGCCAGTTGCGCCTCAAGTTCGGCGGTGGCGCCGGCGGCCACAACGGCCTCAAGGACATCACCGCCCACTGCGCGACGCCGGACTACTGGCGGCTGCGCGTCGGCATCGGCCACCCCGGCGACCGCAACGAAGTGGTGAACTACGTGCTCAAGCCGCCGCGCCGCGAAGAGCGCGCCGAGATCGACACCGCCATCGACCGCGCCCTGCTCGGCTGGCCGCAGATCGCCCGCGGCGAATGGAACGCCGCCACCACCCGTCTCAACACCCGGCCCGCGCCGCCCAAGGCTCCGAAACCTCCGAAGGAGCCACCGAAAGGCGCCACCCAAACCAAGGACGAATCCACGCCATGAGTCTGAAATGCGGCATCGTCGGCCTGCCCAACGTCGGCAAGTCCACCCTGTTCAATGCGCTGACCAAGGCGGGCATTGAAGCGGCCAACTACCCCTTCTGCACCATCGAGCCCAACGTCGGCATCGTCGAGGTGCCGGATGCGCGCCTCGCCCAGCTGTCCGAGATCGTCAAGCCGCAGAAGATCCAGCCGGCCATCGTCGAGTTCGTGGACATCGCCGGCCTGGTCGCCGGCGCCTCCAAGGGCGAAGGCCTGGGCAACCAGTTCCTCGCCAACATCCGCGAGACCGACGCCATCGTCCACGTCGTGCGCTGCTTCGCCGACGACAACGTGGTGCACGTTTCCGGCAATGTCGATCCCATCCGCGACATCGAGGTCATCGACACCGAACTCGCGCTGGCCGACCTCGCCACGGTGGACAAGGCCCTCAACCGCTACAAGCGCCCCGCCGCTGCCGGCGACAAGGAAGCCAAGGCCATGGTCGCGGTGCTGGAGCAGTGTCTCGCCCAGCTGAACGAAGCCAAGCCGGTGCGCGCCCTCGATCTGGCGAAGGAAGAAATCGCGCTGCTGAAGCAGTTCTGCCTGATCACCCAGAAGCCGGTGCTGTACGCAGCCAACGTCGCCGAAGACGGTTTCGACAACAACCCGCACCTGGACGCGGTGCGTGCCCATGCCGCCCAGGAGGGCGCCGAGGTGGTAGCGCTGTGCGCCGCCATCGAGGCCGAGATCGCCGACCTGGACGACGCCGACAAGAAGGACTTCCTCGCCTCCATGGGCCTGGAAGAGCCGGGCCTGGACCGCCTGATCCGCGCCGGCTACAAGCTGCTCGGCCTGCAGACCTATTTCACCGCCGGGGTGAAGGAAGTACGCGCCTGGACCATCCACATCGGCGACACCGCGCCGCAGGCCGCCGGCGTCATCCATACCGACTTCGAGCGCGGCTTCATCCGCGCGCAGACCATCGCCTTCGAGGACTTCATCGCCCACAAGGGCGAAGCCGGCGCCAAGGAAGCAGGCAAGATGCGGGCGGAAGGCAAGGAATACGTGGTGAAGGACGGTGACGTACTGAACTTCCTGTTCAACGTCTGAGCGAACCCCGGCGCGCCGCCAGCGCCGGGTTGCCACCGCAGTACCGAAGAACCGCGCCAGTGCGCGGTTCTTTGTTTTCAAGGCTTGTTTCTACAGCCGTCCCTGCGCAGCCAGCCAGGCCGCACCGGCGGCCAGCGCGGCCTCGCGGCTGGGAAAGGTGGAGTTCGGCCCGCTGATGATGCAGGGCAGCTCCACTCCGTCGCCCTCCACCGTCCATAGCTCCCAGCGCCCGTCCTTTCTCCAGCTCGGTACGGCGGCATAGAGCCTGTCCTTCAGTTCGGCCAGCGCCCCCTCCACTTCCGGGCGCACCCGCAGCTCGCCGCTGTAGAGATAAGGCGTGGCGCAGCGCGGTTCCGGTCTGCTCATGAGTGGGCTCAATCCTCGGTATCCGAGGCCCGCTCCATCAGATCGGCCAGTTCGGAGAGCGCCGCCGTCAGTTCCGGGGTCCGCGCCGGGCCGATGTCCACACGCAGATAGCCGTACTTCTGGGCACAGTGAGCGCGAGTACCGCTGGCGACGGCCAGCGTGCGGATGGCCCAGGCCCAACGGTCCCAATGCGGGAACTGCGGCCAGGCGGCGGGCGCGGACCAGTCGTCGGTGACCTGCAGGGGGTCGCGGCCGGCCGCAGCCTCCTCTACCAGTTGCGCGATCACAGCCAAAGCCTTGGCCACCTCGCTGGCGGCGACACCCTGCCCTTGGCCGCACGCTTCCCCCAAGGCCTCTTGCAGCACCGCCAGCGCCACGCTCGCACCGCCGGCTGCCGCCTTCAACTCCACGCTCTTCTGCATCACCTTCCTTCCCGATCAGTCTCGAGCAACCCAGGCCGCCGGCAGGCACCACGGCAGCATGCGGGCGATGTTGCACGCGTCGTCCAGGCCGCGGTGGTGCGTGCCTTCCAGCGCCAAGCCCAGCAGCTGCAGCGCCTTTGCCATGCCCACCTCCTTGATGTCGCGAGCCTTGGCGAAGCCACGCTTGAGATTGGTGTGCTCGAAGCCGGCCAGCGGGTCGGCCACACCGTGACGGGCGCAGTCGCGGCCGAACTGGGTGAAGTCGTAGCGGCCCCAGCTGCCCCACAGTCTGTGCCCACCCGGATGCAGCGCGGCGAACTCCGCCAGTGCGGCCGCCGCCGCGGGGAAGCGCGGCGCGCTGGCGACATCCTGCTGGCGGATGCTGGTGAGTTCGGTGCAGAAGGGCGTGAGCAGCGGATTCAGCACTGGCTGCACAAAGGTCTGGAAGCGCTCGCGCAACCCGCCATCCGGCGTCGCCCACACCGCGCCGATCTCGATGATCTCCATGTCGGCAGGCGGCAGCGCATCGCCTTCGTCGCAGGTGGCTTCGAGGTCAATCACCAGGATCATCTCGGTCTGCGCCTCCTGGGCATGCAAAGGGCAGCACTGTATCGGAAGTCGGCGCACCGTTCCGCCCGCCTGCCCGATCGCTACCGGTCAGCGTGTAATTGCGGCATGCCGCAAGCCTGCCCGCAGAAGGTTTTACTCATATGCCAGCGCCAGAACGCAAAATCGTCAGGCACGCCGATTGCACCGCCGAAGCGACTCCGTGCTCCCGATGCTCTTATGGATAGGCTGACCAAGACCTTGAACCCAGCACCCAACCTTGCTGCCTTCGACGCCGCGGAAATCCTCGCCCGGGGGAGCGAGGGCGTGATCGCCTGCGATAACGCCCAGCGCATCCACTACCTGAACCCGGTGGCGGAACGGGCGCTGGGCCAGGCACGCGAAACACTGCTGAACCGGCCGCTGGAAGACATCTTCCCCAGCCTGCAATCGCACCTCGCCGACCTGCCGCCGCTGCAGCCGGGCGACGACGCAATCGAGCTGGAGCAGCAGGAGGCCGCCAGCGGGCGCAGCTTTCACCACACCCTGCATCCGACCGCGGATGGCGGGCTGGTGACGCTGTTCCGCGACATCACCGAGCCGCTGGGCATCGCGGATGCGCTGAGCCGCTCGGAAGAAAAGTACCGCTATCTGTTCGAGGCGATAGACGAAGGCTTCTGCGTAATCCAGGTGATCCTGGACGAGAACGATGTGGGCACCGACTACCGCTTCCTGGAGGTAAACCCCAGCTTTGAGCGCCAGACCGGCTTATCCAACGCACAGGGGCAGCTCATGCGTGATCTGGTACCGGACCATGACGAGCACTGGTTCAGCATCTATGCCGAGGTCGCACTCAGCGGCAAGCCGGTGCGATTTGAGAACCGCGCCATCGCGCTCGGCCGCTGGTACGACGTATACGCTTTCCGTGTCGGTCACCCTGAGGATCGCCACGTCGCCATCCTGTTCAACGACATCAGCCTGCGCAAGAAGGCGGAGACGGAACTGCGCGAGGCGGACAAGCGCAAGGACGAGTTCCTCGCCATCCTCGCGCATGAGCTGCGCAACCCGCTGGCGCCGCTGCGCAACGGCCTGGAAATCCTCAAACTGGCCGGCACCACCGGTGACGGCGAGCTGCTGAACCGCGCCTGCACGATGATGGAGCGGCAGGTAAGCCACATGGTGTCGCTGGTGGACGATCTGCTGGACGCCAACCGCATCAGCCGCGGCCTCATCACCATCAGCCGCAAGCGGGTGGACCTGGCCGACATCGTGCGCCACTCGGTGGAAGCCGCCGAGCCCTCCGTCCGCCAGCATGAGCACGAGCTCATGGTGCAGTTGCCCTCGCGCGAGGTGTACGTGGAGGCGGACACGGTGCGCCTCACCCAGGCCATCACCAATCTGCTGGTGAACGCGGCGAAGTACACCGAGCCGGGCGGCCGCATCGCGCTGTCGGTGAAGCGCGACGAGGAGGCGGTGAGCATCACCGTCAGCGACAACGGCGTTGGCATTCCACCGCACATGCTCGACCGCATCTTCGACATGTTCGCCCAGGTCGATCTGGCGCCGCACCAGCCCTCGCGCGGGCTGGGCATAGGGCTCACCATCGTCAAGCAACTGGTGGAGATGCACGGCGGCACGGTGGAGGCGCACAGCGAGGGCTTCGGCACCGGCAGCCGCTTCACCGTGATGCTGCCGCTGGCGCCGGAGCGGCGCACACCGGGCGAGGAATCTACCGCCATCGAAACCGAGGTGCTCAGCCCGCGCCGGGTGCTGGTGGCGGACGACAACCGGGACGCGGCCGAGAGCCTGGCGACCATGTTCGAGCTGCTGGGCCACCAGGTGGCGATCGCCTACGACGGCGAGCAGGCGGTGGCCGAGGCGGAGCGCCTGCAACCGGAGGTGGTGCTGCTGGACCTCGGCATGCCACGGCTGGACGGCCTGGGCGCCGCCCGCCGCATCCGCGAATTCGGCTGGGCGAAACACACGGTGCTGATCGCCACCACCGGCTGGGGCCAGGAGCAGGACAGGCTGGCCTCACGCACCGCCGGCTTCGACTACCACCTGGTGAAGCCGGTCGCCATGGCCGAGCTGGAGAAGATCATCGCCCACATGCCGCTGGCGGATGAGGGCTGAGGCGCAGCACCCTCAGCGCCCCGAGGGGCGCTCGGCGAAGGTCCACAAGGCGTTGCCGGCGTAGTGCCAGAACAGCAGCAGCGCTGTCACCAGGATCTGCGCCAGCAGGTAGTGCAGGCCCAGCACATGGGTTAGCAGGCTCATCAGCAAGCCGTTCCACAGCAGCCCCAGCCCGGCGACCGCCAGGAAGCGCGGCAGCGCCTCGCTGTGGGCGCGGCCGGAGCGGAACACGAGGGCGCGGTTCAGGCTGTAGTTGATCAGCGCGCCGACCAGGAAGCCGGCCACCGAGCCGGCGACCGGGTCCGCGCCCAGGCCTTCGACCACGCCGATCAGCGTCAGGTAATGGCCGGCGGTGCCCACCGCGCCCACTGCGGCGAAACGGATCAGGCGGCCCAGCAGCGGGGAGGCGGTCATGCCGCGGAAGGCCTCATCGCGGCGTGCGCTCGTCGTCCGCCAACCAGCGCCTGTCCCGCAGCACGCCCAGCTCGACGCCGTCGCGCACCACTTCGCCGACGATGCGGCCCTGCATCGCGGTGTGGCAGTTCATATGGGTGGGCGAAATGAAGAAGTCCGCCGCCCGCCAGTCGGTGGTCACCTGGAAGCGCGCGTCCAGCCAGGCCGCCGCCTGCAGCGGTTCGGCGCACACCGCTACCAGGTAGGGCCGGGTCTGGCCGCCTTCGCGGCTGACCCGGGTGCGCAGATCGCCCACCAATTCCTTCACCGTCGCCGCCCAGTAATCCTGCTCCCAGTTGTCCTGGGTGCCGTGCAGGCCGCCGGCGAGGCTGTTGTAGGCCACGTATTCGTAGGGATGCAGCCGGGCGAGGTTGATCGCATGGCCCAGCGCCAGCACCGCGCAGGCGCCCGCGGCCAGCAGCCGGCCGCGCGGCCAGGGCTGCGCCCAGCGCCAGGCGGCCACCAGGCCGACACCGCCCAGCACCGCCAGCGGCGGCAGCAGGAAGGTGAAGTGGCGGATGCCGTTGTACAGCGGCGGCGCCGCCAGCAGGGTGTAAGCCAGCGGGAAAGCGGCGGCCAGCACCACCGGCAGCCAGCGCAGCGCGGCACGGCGGGCTTCGGCGGAAGTCAGCAGCGCCGGCAGCGCACGCACGCCGGCCAGCGCCGCCAGCCCGATGCCGATGAGGAACAGCTCGGGCAGGCGCACCAGCAGGTAGTGGGCAAGGTAGGTGCCGGGCACATCGCCGTTCTTCATCACCTCGCCATCCAGGATGGTGGTGAGCTGGAAGGAGAAGTGGGAGAAGGTGGTCATCGCGGTGTAAAGGTTCTGCGGCGCCATCACCGACCACGGCCAGCACAGCGCCATCAGCGCGAAGGCCAGCAGCACCGCCGGCCACAGCCCCCACACCGCGCGCAGCAGCAGGCCGCCGCGGCTGCGCAGGTCGGCCGCGCCCATCCAGGCCCAGGCCAGCAGGCCGACGCCGAGATAGAACACCGCGAACACCGCGCCCACCCGCAGGCCGAAGGCACAGCCGAGGGCGAAGCCCAGGCCCAGCACGTCGCGCAGCGCCGGCCGCGGCTGGCTTTCCAGCACCCGCACGGTGAAATACAGCGACCACACCATGGCGGCGGCGAAGGGCACGTCCTTGGTGTGGGTGAACATCGCGCCAGTCCAGGCGCCGGTGGCCAGCAGCAGCACCAGCGCGCCCAGCCCGGCCCATTCGCCCGCCAGCCGGCGCGCCAGCAGCCAGGCGCCGAGCGCGCCGCCGAGGCCGAAGCTGGCGGACAGCAGATGGCGCAGATCCCACACGTTCATGGCCGGGAAGAGGCGCTCCAGCCCGGCGGCGATCAGGTCGAACAGGCCGCCGTAGAGATAAAGGTTCTTGTAGGCGAAGGCGCTATGGTCTTCGAAACCGGAGGTGTAGAAATCCAGCAGCAGGCGGCCATACACATGCTGCACCTCCTCGTCGTTGCTGATGCCGTAGTGGCGGAAGGCCAGCAGCGCGAACAGGCCGGTGGCGGCCAGCAGGCCCACCGCCAGCCGCAATGCCCAGGCCGGCGACAGCGCGAATGCGCGCCCCGCCGGCGCCAGCGTGCCGGCGGTCGCTTCCCCGCTGCGGCTCACCGGCGCGGCTCCTCGAAGCCCAGGCGCTCGGCCACAAGGTAGAGCGGGCGCGCCTTCACCTCGGTGAAGATGCGGCCGACGTATTCGCCCAGCACGCCCAGGCTGATGAGCTGGATGCCGGACATGAACAGCACCGCCACCATGATGGAGGCGTAGCCCGGCACATCCACGCCCCAGATCATGGTGCGCAGCACCAGCCAGCCACCGTAGGCGCCGGACAGCGCCGCCATGCCGAGCCCGATCAGCGACCACACCCGCAGCGGCAGCGTGCTGAAGGCGGAGAGGCCATCCAGCGCATAGCGGCCCAGCCGCCACATGGACCAGGCCGAGGCGCCGGCCGCGCGCTCCGCCGGCTCGAAATCCACCTGCTCGTGGCGGAAACCCACCCAGCTGGTGATGCCCTTCATGAAGCGGGTGCGCTCCGGCAGGCTGTTGATGGCGTCCACCACCGTGCGGTCGAACAGGCGGTAGTCGCCGCCGCCCTCGGTCAGCGCCACTTCGGACACGCGGCGGAACAGGCCGTAGAAGGCCTGCGACAGCTTGCGCCGCAGCCAGGGATCGGTATCGCGCGAGCGCCGCACCGCGGTCACCATGCGGGCGCCCTTGTGCCAGCGCTCCAGCATCTCCGGTATCAGCTCCGGCGGATGCTGCAGGTCGCCGTCCATCAGCACGATCACGTCGCCGGTGGCCGCGCGCAGGCCGGCGGCCATGGCCGCCTCCTTGCCGAAGTTGCGGGCGAAGCGGATCGCCTTGATGGTGGGGTCGCGCAGGCACAGCGCGGCGACCTCGGCGAAGGTGGTGTCGCGGCTGCCGTCGTCCACGAACACGATCTCCCGGCGCGCCAGCGGCAGCGCATCCAGGACCCCGCACAGGCGCTCGTGCAGCAGGTTCAGCGCGCCGCTTTCGTTGTAGAGCGGCACCACCACGGACATCGCCGGCACGGCGGGCTGGGTGGGTGTGGCGGCTGCGGCCAGGGTTTGATGGAGATCGGGACGGGACACGATGGCGGTCTCACGAAACTCCTCCACGAGGGAGGCATGCAGGCGTAAACGAGGCACACTGGCGGCGCGTTGACTGCAGACCAGTTTCCAGTTATTGCCATGCGTGAATTACTTCCTGCCCGCCCCATCATCGTCTGCGCCGACGACTACGGCCTCGCTCCCGGGGTCAGCGCGGCCATCGCCGGACTGATCGCCGCCGGGCGGCTTTCCGCCACCAGCTGCATGAGCGGCCTGCCCGACTGGCCGCGCGCCGCCGGCGAGCTGCGCGCGGTGGTGGCGGCCACGCCGGCCGACATCGGCCTGCACCTCACCCTGACCGATCACGCCCCGCTCGCCGGCGACCTGGGCGGGCTGGCCGCCGGTGGCCGCCTGCCACCGCTGAAGCGCCTGCTCGCCCACACCCTCGCCCGCCGTCTGCCGGCAGCGGTGGTGGCGGACGAAGTGCGCGCCCAGCTGGATGCCTTCGAGGATGCCTGGGGCGCGCCGCCGGACTATGTGGACGGCCACCAGCACGTCCACCTGCTGCCGGGCGTGCGCGAGGCAGTGGTGACGGAACTGCGGCGGCGCTATCCCGCCGGCCGGGTGTGGGTGCGCAACTGCGTGGAGGCGCCGCGCCGCAGCCTGAAGCGCGGCATCGCCGCCGGCAAGGCGCTGTTCATTTCCGCCTTGGGACGCGGCCTGCTCCAGCAGGCGCGTGCCGCCGGCCTGCCGACGAACGAGGGCTTCTCCGGCCTGCACGACTTCGGCGTCACCCCGCCCTTCGGCGAGCGCATGCGCCACTTCCTCGCCGACACCGGGCCGCGGCCGCTGGTGCATGTGCATCCGGGCCGGGTGGATGCGGCACTTATCGCCTGCGATCCGCTGACGACGCCGCGAGAGGCGGAGCTGGCTTATCTGGCGAGCGGGGAATTCGTGGCCGATCTGGCGGCGGCCGGGCTGTATCCGGCGCGTTTCAGCGCGTTTGGCCGCGAGGCCTGAGGCCGGCTGGAGCCGGATACTGGAGCAGCGCTCCAGCAGAAAAAACCTTTGCCCTGAACAAAGGGCATTGCGCGAAGCCGGCGGCGGCAAAGCCGTGGAGCCCACGGCGAGCCATCCGGTTGCCGCCTTTCGATAGCGGTGGCGCCACTCGCCCGGCACAGGGCGACGGCGCCACCGCCCCGGCTCAAGCCGCGTAGCGCAGATCCGACTGGTCGCGCCCCGCCCGCCGCGGGCGGAACACCCCGGCCACCAGCGCGATCAGGCAGCCGATGGCGAACAGCGGGTCGATCAGGTAATCCCACAGATTGGGCGAGTCGAACACTCCCAGGCGCCAGGTGAGCAGCGCCACCACCAGCGCCAGCGGCAGCAGGCGGGCGCCGAGCAGCAGCGCCACCAGCGCCAGGGCGCCGGCAAGCAAGGGCAACACCGCGCCGCCATAGCCCCAGGCGTAGGGATCGGTCGCGCCCACGCCCAGCGCCGGCGGGTAGAACAGCAGGCCGGTGACCGCCGCCAGCAGGGCGATCGCCCGCGCTTCGCCGGCACGGAACACGCAGCTGCAGCCGGTGCGCGCCAGCAGCAGGCCGGCCAGCACCAGCGTGGTGGTGGGCGCCGGCTCGGCGAACAGGCCGCGCAGCACCGCGATGGGCGAGGTCTCGCCCAGCGGCACGTTCAGCAGCGCCGCCCACGCGGCCAGCGCGATCAGCGCCGGCAGCGGCCGGCCGCGCAGGCCGGGCACGCACAGGGAAAGGGCCAGCGCCCAGGCCAGCACATCATGGATAGCGGTCACAGCCTTTCCTCCAGCCAGGCCCGGTTGAAGCGGATATGGCGCACGAAACTGCGGTTCCAGGTGTAGACGAGGTGGTAGTCGCCGTTGCGGGCCTGGATCAGGTAGGGGTAGTCGTACTGCCAGCTGCAGCTGTCGCCGCTGCGGCACAGGTTGCGCTCGGCGACTTCGGCCACCGCTTCGGCAGCAGGGCCGGGGCCCAGCGCCGGCAGGTCGCCCGCCAGCTGGCCGCGGAAGGTGGCGACGTCCAGCGGCTTGCCGGCGCTGTCGCTGCGGTCTTCGAAGCGATGGACGACGCGCCAGTGGCGGCCTTCGTCCGCGCTGACGAGCAGCGACAGGCGCAGGCGTTCGTCCTCGGTGTCGTTGGCCACCGCCAGCATGCGGCCATCCTCCATCCGCAGCGCGGCCAGCGCCGAGTTGGGGTTGGGCAGATCGGTCGCTTCCACGCCGGACCAGCTGCGGCCGGCGTCGGTGGTCTCGATGCGCCAGGCGCGGAACAGCGACTCTTCGGCGCCGTAGCGCAGCAGCGCCACCGCGCGCTGTTCGTCCTGCACCAGCATCACTGGCTGCAGCGAGCGGCGGCCGTGGTCCATGCGCACCTTCTGCTTCACCTCGCCGGTGGGCGACAGCACCAGCAGCTCGGCGAACTTGCCGCCCATCTCGTGATAGACCGGCAGGCCGATGTCGCCATTAGCGTAAAACACCGGGTAGGCCTTCACCAGCGTGCTGAGGTTGAAGAAGGGCGAAGTCACCAGCCGCTCCGCCGGCAGCCAGCTGGCGCCGTTGTCGGTGGAGCGCATCAGGTTGAGGTGGCTGGTGGCCCAACCGCCCATGCTGACGCTGACATACACCACCCACAGCTCGCCGGCGGGCGTGGTGAAGCTCACCGGGTTGCCGACCTTGCGCACGAAGTAGCCCAGATCCGCCGAAGTGCTCTCCGGCGAGGCGACGATGTGCTGCTCGCCCCAGGCGCCGCTGGCGGGATCGAAGCGGGCGCCGTAGATCTTCACCTCCTCGCCGCCCTCGCGCTCGCCACCGAACCAGGTGGCGTAGAGCCGGCCGTCGGCGAGTTCCGTCACCGAGGCGGCATGCACCCGCGGCGGCGAAACGGCACTGGCGATGGCGCTGGCGAACAAGGGCGCTGCCGCGCCATCGGCAACGGCCGGGGCCTTGGCCGGCGGCACCAGGCCGGCAGGCGCCGGCGCATGCAGACCGGGCCAGGCGGCCCACAGGGAAACGGCGGCGGTCAGCGCGCAGGCGCCGGCACGCAGGGCAAGACTCATCTGGCCTCCACACGAAGCAGGTAATGGGATTGCAGCACCCGCTCGCGCAACTGCGGGCTGAGGAAGCGGGAATTCAGCCGCGTCACCCGGAAATCCGGATTCGCCGCCAGCACCTCCGTCTGCAGCCCGGCGGCTTCCAGCGCATCCAGGCCGGTTTCCCCGGTATAGACGACGGTGGCGCCGCTGCGGGCGGCGACTTCATCCAGGGTCAGCGCCGGCGTCAGCCGGGCGGTGTAGAAATCGAAGCTGTTGGCGCGGGCCTCGCCTTCCAGGTAGAAAACCTCGTCCGCCGCCACGCCCAGCCGCTCCAGCTGCGCCGCCAGCATGTTGCCGGCCTGGTAGCGCAGCAGCTGCGGGTAGAAATTGAAGTTGAGCAGCACGTTGAAAGCCACCGCCGCGGTCAACGAGCACAGCAGCAGCCGTACCGAACCCTGGCTGCGGAACACCAGCACCGCGCCGACGAGCACCGCGAAAACCGCCAGCGCCGGCGCCAGCGGCCCGCTCACCGGGAAGGCCCAGGCGTTCAACGCCAACGCCAAGGCCGCCAGCAGCAGCACGACCACCGCCTGCGCCGCCCAGGCCGCCCGCCCGGCACGCTCCACCGGCCGCGCCGCCAGCCAGGCGCCCAGCATCACCGAGAACAGCGGCAGCAGGATGTTGAGGTAGTGCGGCAGCTTGAAGCGCGACAGCGAGATGATGGTGAACAGCACCAGCAGCGTGCCCAGCGTCAGCACCTCCACGCCGGCCCTGGGCTGGCGCATCGCGCCGGCCGCCGCCCGCAGGTGCGCCCACACCGCCGCCAGCGCCAACAGCGACCAGGGCAGGAAGGCCCACAGGAAGGTATGGACGAAGAACAACTTGTCGTCCGCGCCGGCATTGCCGAAGCGCTCGCCGGCCAGGCGTTCGAAGTTCTGCGACCACAGGATGAACCTGACCCCGTCAGCGCCGAACTGGTGGTAGTAGGCGTACAGCACCGGCGCGGCGAACAGCAGGAAGCAGGGCAGCAGCGCCAGCCAGCGCCAGTCGAACAAGCGCGCCCAGTCGCGCCGCCATACGAGGTGCAGGAACACTGCGATGCCCGGCATGGCCACGCCTATCATGCCCTTGGTGGAGAAGCCCAGCGCCAGCCCCAGCCCGGCCAGCAGCAGGTTGGCCCAGCGCCCGGCGGCGGCGAATTCCGCCAGCTGCCAGATGGAGAAGATGATGGCGCCGGTGAGGATGGCATCCATCCGCACATCGTTGTTGGCCAGGATGAAGGCCAGCGCGCTCGCCAGCACCAACCCGGCCAGCCGCCCGGCCTCGGCCGAATACAGCAGCCGCCCCAGGCGCACGGTGGAATAAATGGCCAGCAACGAGAACAGCAGCGAAGGCAGCTTGTAGGCGAAGGTGGTGACGCCGAACAGCTTGAACGACAGCGCCGCCAGCCAGAACAGCAGATGCGGCTTGTCCAGGTAATCGCGCCCCTGGGTCACCAGGCTCAGCCAGTCGCCGCTGAGGTACATGTTCAGCGCGATGCCGGCATGGTGGCCGGAATCGTTGTTCATCAGCGGAACGGCGAGGCCGCCGACATAGGCGAGCGCGAGCAGCAGGTAGCAGGCGAGAGTGGTCCGGGAGTCGATCCGCACGGCAGGGAGGGGGCTGGATGGGGCGGACGCCGGCGCTGGCCGGCGGGGTGAGCGCCGAATGCTATCATGGCCGGCCGCCGCGCCGTTCGAGCCCCGGCGGGCCGCCGCCCTCCTCCCCATGACCACCGCGCCTCCGCCCTACATCGGCCGTTTCGCCCCCTCGCCCACCGGCCCGCTGCACATCGGTTCGCTGATCGCCGCCGTCGGCAGCTACCTGGAAGCACGCAGCCGCGGCGGCCGCTGGTTGCTGCGCATGGAAGACCTGGACACGCCACGCATCGTGCCCGGCGCCGCGGCCGACATCCTGGCCACGCTGGAGCGCTTCGGCTTCGAATGGGATGGCGACATCGTCTACCAGGACCGGCGCCGCGACGCCTACGCCGCCGCCCTCGCCCGCCTGCAGGCCGACGGCCTCGCCTTCCCCTGCGCCTGCACCCGCCGCGAACTGGCGGACTCCGCCCTCGCCCGCGATGGCTCCCACCGCTACCCCGGCACCTGCCGCCCGTGCCTGCCGCCAGGGCGGCAGGCACGGGCCTGGCGGGCGCGCGCCGAAGGCGTGGTGAGTTTCGACGACCGCATCCAGGGAGCGCAGCAGGAAGACCTGGCGCGGGACGTGGGCGACTTCGTAGTGCTGCGCGCCGACGGCCTGCACGCCTACCAGCTCGCGGTAGTGGTGGATGACGCCGAGGCCGGCATCACCGACATCGTGCGCGGCGCCGACCTGCTGGACTCCACCGGCCGCCAGATCCACCTGCAGCACGGCCTGGGCATGCCCACCCCGAGCTATGCCCACCTGCCGGTGGCGACCAACGCCGCCGGCGAGAAACTCTCCAAGCAGACACTGGCGCGCGCGGTGGCGGAACAGCCGCCGGCCGCCGCGCTGCTGGCCGCCCTGCGCTTTCTCGGCCAGAATCCTCCCCCTGCGCTGGACGGCGCACCGCTGCATGAAATCTGGCGATGGGCCCTGCCCCACTGGCAGCTGGCCGCCGTACCCCGCACGCGGCACGCCCCCGCGCCGCAACCCTGACAAGGACTAACGCATGATCAACGACATCGCCGGCCTGCGCCGGGTACTGCAGCAGACCCGCCGCATCGCGGTCGTCGGGCTTTCCGCCAACTGGCACCGTCCCAGCTTCTTCGCCGCCAAGTACATGCAGGACCGCGGCTACACCATCATTCCGGTGAATCCCGCCTACACCGAGGTGCTGGGCCAGAAGTGCTACCCCAGCCTGCGCGACCTGCCGATGGAAGTGGACATGGTGGATGTGTTCCGCAAGCCGGAAGAGGTGCCGGCCATCGCCGACGACGCCATCGCCATCGGCGCCCGCACGCTGTGGCTGCAGCTGGGCGTGATCGCGCCGGAAGCGGCGGCCAAGGCGGAAGCCGCCGGGCTGGAAGTGGTCATGGACCGCTGCGTGAAGATCGAATACGCCCGCCTGTTCGGCGGCCTCAACCTGGTCGGCGTGAATACCGGCGTGATCTCCGCCCGCCGCGCGCCGGCGCCGCCCTCGCGCTGAGGCGCCCGCGCCCACGGCTGGCCGCGGGCGGCGCCGGCCGGGCGCTTACGCCTTCCTCCCGCATTTCCCTTATTGCGCATCACACACCCGGCAGCCCCTGGGCTGCCGCCGGCTCAACCGCGCCGCCCGTACCCCGCCACGCCTATCGCCAGACGCGCGCCCTGGTAGGCCAGCCAGCAGGCGATGCGCCGCAGCAGCGGCAGCTTGCGCCAGTCCTCCGTACGCAGCTCCTGCGCGCCCTCCTCGATCGCGCGGAAGATGCTGTCGCGCAGCTGGCTGGAGAAGGCGCCGTCCTCGACGACGACGTTGGCCTCGCGCGCCAGCAGCAGGCTGAAGGGATCGATGTTGCTGGAGCCCACCGTCGCCCAGTAGCCATCCACCACCGCCACCTTGGCGTGCAGGTAGCTGCGGTGGTACTCGAACAGACGGATGCCGCGATCCAGGAAGAAGGGGTACAGCGCGCGGGTGGCGTGAGCCTGGAAGGGGTGGTCCGACAGGCCCTGCAGCAGCAGGGTGACGCGCACGCCGCGGGCGGCGGCTTCGACCAGCGCCTGGCGGAAGCGGCGGCCCGGCAGGAAATAGGCGCAGGCGATGACGATCTCGTCCCCCGCCAACGAAACGGCGGAGAGATAGGCCTCTTCGATGTCGCGCCGGTGGCGCAGGTTGTCGCGGATCAGGAAGGCCGCCCGTATCGTGCCCACCGCCTTGCCATCCGGCAGCGCCCGCATCGGCGCCAGCAGCCGGCGGCGGAAGCTGGCCCAGGACACCAGCCGCCACAGGTCGTGCGCCGCCTGGCAGATGGGCACCAGCAGCGGCCCCTGCACCTTCACCGTGTAGTCGTAGCGCGGATGCGGCGGCCCGCCGACCTCGAAATCCTCGATGACATTGATGCCGCCGACGAAGGCAACGCGGCCATCCACCACCACCAGCTTGCGATGCATGCGCCGCAGGCGGTGGCGGCGGATGGAGAACAGCTTCAGCTCGCGGCGGAACACCAGCACCTTCACGCCGTCCGCCATCAAGCCCGGCATCAGCTCGCGGACGAAATCCCGCCCGCCGAAGCCATCCACCACCACATGCACCGCCACCCCGCGTTGCGCCGCCCGCGACAGCGCGGCGGCGATGCGGCGGCCGGTGAGGTCGGGGCAGAAGATGTAGCTTTCGAGGAAGACTTCGGTTTCCGCCTCGTCCAGCGCCGCTTCCAGTTCAGGGAAATAAGCCTGGCCAGTCTCGAGCAGCGTGATGGCGTTGCCCCCGGTGAAACCGGTCAAGGCCTCAGCTCCAGGTCCGCCGTCAGCGCCGCATGATCGGAGATGCGCGACCAGGGCTGGCCGAAATGGACCTGCGCCTGTTTCACGTCGAAGCCGCGCACGTAGATGCGGTCCAGCCGGAACAGCGGCAGCGCGCTGGGAAAGCTGCGCGCCGGCACGCCACGGACGCTGAAGGCTTCGACCACGCCGAGGCGGCGGCACAGCAGGTCGTCCGCATGGTTGCGCCAGTCGTTGAAGTCGCCGGCGATGATCAGCGGCGCGCCGTCCGCCGCCAGCCGCTCCATGCGCAGCGCCAGCGCTTCCATCTGCCGCCGCCGGCTGCCGGCCATCAGGCCGAGGTGTACGCAGACGCAATGCAGCGCCTGCTCCATGCCCGGCAGCTTCACCTCGCAGTGCAGCAGGCCGCGGCGCTCGAAGCGGTGGTCGGAAACGTCCTGGTTGTCGGAGGAAAGGATCTGGTGGCGGCTGAGGATGGCGTTGCCGTGGTGACCATGGTCATAGACGGCGTTGCCGCCGTAGGCCGTCTGCGTCCATACATCGGCCGCCAGGAATTCGTGCTGTGGGTCCGCCGGCCAGTCGGCATGGCGGCGCGAGTGGCGCAGGTGCAGCCCCTGCACCTCCTGCAGGAAGACCAGATCCACGTCCAGGGTGCGCAGCCGCTCGCGCAGGTCGTGCACCACCATGCGGCGGTTGAACTGGGAAAACCCCTTGTGGATGTTGTAGGTGCAGATGCGCAGCACCGGTTCTTTGTCCACGGCGGTCGCGCTCATGACCATTCCCCTCGCATCGTTGCTCCCAAGCGTATGCCCATCCTCTATTTTCCCGGGCCGGCTTCCAGGGGGCAACTCGGGTGGGCGGCTCCGTTGAGCCACTCAGTTGGGCAACTCAGTTGGGCAACTCAGTTGAGTAACTCAGTCAGGCGACTTAGGCGGGCAACTTAAGCGGGCAATACGATGGTCGCCCTCACCCCGCCCTCCGGCCGGTTCTCCAGCCCCACCCAGCCGCCATGCGCCTCTATGCAGGAGCGGGCGATGGACAGACCGAGGCCGACGCCGCCGGCCTCGCGGTTGCGCTCCCGGTCTGGCCGGGCGAAGGGTTCGAACACCTTGTCCAGCCAGTCCTGCGGAATGCCGGGGCCATCGTCGTCCACCACGATGCGCAGTTCGCCGCCGGCCTCGCCCGCAACCTCCAGCTTCAGCCGCGCACGCTTGCCGTAGCGCACCGCGTTGTCCACCAGGTTGCCCACCGCCCGCGCCAGCGACACCGGCCGGCAGCGGTATGGCAGGGACTCGGGAACCTCCCAGCAAACGTCATGCCCCAGCACCGCCCGCTCGCTGCCCACCCGGGCTATCACCTCGGACAGATCCACCGCCGAGGTGGTTTCGCGCACGCTGTCGTCGCGGGCGAAGTGCATGGTCTCCTCGACCATGGCGCGCATCTCGTCCAGGGTGCGCGTCATCGCGCCGCGCAGCTTGGCGTCGTCCACCATCTCGACGCGCAGGCGCAGCGAGGTGATGGGGGTGCGGAAATCGTGGCTGATGGCGGCGATCATGCGGGTGCGGTCGGCGACGAAGCGGCTCAGGCGTTCCTGCATGGTGTTGAAGGCGGCGGTAACTTCGCGCAGTTCCTTGGGGCCGCGCACCGTCAGCGCCTCGACCTGCTCGCCGCGGCTGATGTGCTCCGCCGCCTGCTCCAGCGCCCGCACCGGCCGCAGGATGCGGCGGGCGAACAGGAAGACCACCAGCAGCACCGGCAGGATGCTGACCGGCACCGAGAACAGCAGCGGCCGCCACCAGGTGGTACGCACCACCGGCCACAGCTTGGCGGTCAGCACCCGGCCATCGGCGAGCGGCGCTTCCACGGTGAGGCTGGTGGCGCGCGCCACCGCGCCGGTGCGGCGGCTCAGCGGCGAGTCGTCGGGCGATTCTTCCTGCATGTGGATGGCAACCGGCACCGCATCGCCGGCGCGGAGCAGGCGCAGCAGCGAGCCCGCCAGCTCGGCCTCCTCGCCATCCATCTCCGGCACCGCCAGCGTGGGCGTAGCGCTCAGGCTGAAGCGGGCGTCATGGGCGCCCAGCGCCGCCAGCAGCGCTTCCTGGTCGCAGCCACTACAGGCCTGCAACGCCCGGTAGGCGGCGGCGTAGCGCTCCAGGATCTGCCGCAGGCCGAGCGGATGCACCGCGCCGCTGCCCAGGCCGCTGAAGGGCAGCGCGATGAGGTGGGCGGCGATGATGCCGGTGAGCAGCAGGCCGATGAGCTGCCCCGCCAGCGTCCGCGGCAGCAGCTTCATGCCTGCAGCAGCCTGACGTCCGCCGACAACAGGTAGCCGTCGCCCCAGGCGGTGCGCAGCAGCTGCGGATGGCGGGAGTCGTCCTCCAGCTTCTTGCGCAGGCGGCTCACCTGGCTGTCGATGCTGCGGTCGAACACCGGTGCATCGCTGCCGCGTATCAGATCCAGCAGGCGCTCGCGGCTGAGCACGATGTTGGGGTGCTCCACCAGCGCCTGCAGCAGGCGGAACTCGGCAGCGCCCAGCTGCACCACCCGGCCGCCCTCGCCATACAGCTCGCGCCGGCCCACATCCAGCACCCAGCGGCCGAAGCCGTAGCGGCGCACGCCGTCCTGCGGCTGCGGCACCGGTTCCGGCTGTGCCATGCGCAGGCGGCGCAACACGCCACGGATGCGCGCCACCAGTTCGCGCGGCTCGAAGGGCTTGACCATGTAGTCGTCGGCGCCCAGCTCCAGGCCGGCCACCCGGTCGGCGGTATCCGCCATGGCGGTCAACAGGATGACCGGGATGCGCAGATGCTCATAAACCCAGCGGCATAGGGAAAGGCCGTCCTCGCCCGGCAGCATCACGTCCAGCACGATCAGGTCGAAGCGGCTGCGCTCCAGCGCGTTGCGCATGCCAACGCCATCGGCGGCAACCGTCACGTCCAGGTTGTAGCGGCCCAGGTAGGAAGCCAGCGGCTCGCGTATGTCTTCATGGTCATCCACGACCAGAACGCGCACTGAATCAGTCATTGAAGCCCTCGATTCCCAGGTGCCACAAAGCACCACATTTCGGCAAATTTTTCCAATATTAAATGAGTATTGTTATCAATTGAAAGCGAATCCCTACTCGCTTCGGCTGGTTGGCCCCCGCGCCGTGCCCTCCAAACAACACTTTCCCGGAGCAATTGATGCTGCAGTCCCCCTTGTTCAAACCGACGCCGATCGCCCTCGCCGTCGCCCTGGTCTGGCTTCCCGCCCATAGCGCGCTGGCGCAGCAGGCCGCCACGGAAACCACGCTGTCCGAAGTGCAGGTGCTGGGCACCGCCGAAGAGACGCTGAAGCAGGCGCCCGGCGTTTCCATCATCACCTCCGAAGACATCGAGAAACGCCCGCCCGCCAACGACCTGTCCGACATCATCCGCCGCATGCCCGGCGTGAATCTCACCGGCAACAGCGCCACCGGCCAGCGCGGCAACAACCGCCAGATCGACCTGCGCGGCATGGGCCCGGAAAACACCCTGATCCTGATCGACGGCAAGCCGGTCACCTCGCGCAACTCGGTGCGCTACGGCCGCAGCGGCGAACGCGACACCCGCGGCGACTCCAACTGGGTGCCGGTGGAAGAAGTGGACAGCATCGAAGTGATCCGCGGCCCGGCGGCGGCGCGCTACGGCTCCGGCTCGGCCGGCGGCGTGGTGAACATCATCACCAAGGGCATTCCCAAGGAGGCCCGCGCCTCGGTCTCGCTCTACGCCAACCAGCCCGAGCATGACGAGGAAGGCACCACCCGCCGCATCAACGTCACCGCAGCCGGCCCGATGGGCGAGCAGTGGGGCTACCGCGTCTATGCCAACTACAACAAGACCGATGCGGACGATTCGGACATCAACATCGGCGAGACCGTTGCCGGCGGCAGCACCGCGGCCGGCCGCGAGGGCGTGATCAACAAGGATCTGAAGGCGCTGCTGCGCTGGATGCCGATCTCCGGCCAGACGCTGGACTTCGAGGCCTCCTATTCCCGCCAGGGCAACATCTACGCTGGCGACACCGGCACCGGCGCCAGCGCCACCAGCAGCAGCACTTCCGCCGCCTCCGCCTACCTGGGCAAGGAAACCAACGCCATGACGCGCCGCAGCTACGCGCTGACGCACAAGGGCGATTGGTCTTTCGGCACCACCAATACCTTCTTCCAGTACGAGAACACCCAGAACCGCCGCCTGGACGAAGGCCTGGTGGGCTCCACCGAAGGCAACATCAACAGCGCCCAGAAGCAGACCAGCGAGCTGGATGGCTACACCTTCCACTCCGAACTGAACGCGCCGCTGAAGCTGGGCGTGAACCAGGTGCTGACCATGGGCGTCGAGTGGAACTACCAGAAGCTGGACGACCCGGCCACGGTGACCAACGCCAGCATCATCGCCGGCTTCCCCGGCCTGGCCGACAACGCCGCCGACCGCAAGACGGACAACGACGCGACCATGACCTCGATCTTCGTCGAGGACAACATCGAGCTCACCTCCAACCTGATCCTGACGCCAGGCCTGCGCCTCGATCACCACAGCGAGTTCGGCAACAACTGGAGCCCGTCGCTGAACGCCTCCTACATGCTGACTTCGGAGATCACGCTGAAGGGCGGCATCGCCCGCGCCTTCAAAGCGCCCAACCTGTACCAGACCCACCCGAGCTACATGCACTACAGCACCGGCAACGGCTGCAACAAGACCATCGACTACACCGTGCGCTGCTACGTGCTCGGCAACGCCGACCTGGATCCCGAGATCAGCATCAACAAGGAACTCGGCTTCAACTGGACGCGCAACGGCTGGAGCGCCGGCCTGACCTGGTTCCGCAACGACTACGACAACAAGATCGTCGGCGGCACCGACCTGATCGGCATCGTCAGCGTGTCCGGCGCCGACCGCTACGTCTATCGCTGGGAGAACGCCACCGACGCCGTGGTCGAAGGCTATGAAGGCAACCTGCTGATCCCGCTGGCGCACAACATCAACTGGACCAACAACTTCACCTACATGCGCCGCAACGACGACCAGAACGGCGAGCCGCTGTCCATCATTCCGAAGTACACGGTGAACACCACGCTGGACTGGCAGGCCACCGACAAGCTGTCGCTGGTGCTCACCGGCACCTTCTACGGCAAGCAGAAGCCGCGCGAGACCGCCTACAACACCGGCCTGTCCAACACCGGCGCCGCCACCAACTCGGTCGATCCCTACAACATCTGGGGCATCAGCGCCGGCTATACCTTCACCAGGAACTGGAAGGGCCGCGTGGGCGTGAGCAACCTGTTCGACAAGCGCCTGTTCCGCGAAGCCAACGGCAGCGGCGCCGGCGCCTCCAGCTACAACGAGCCGGGCCGCGCCTACTACGCCACGCTGACCGCTTCGTTCTAAGGCAGCAAACGCTTCGGGGTGCCGCCTCAGGGCGGCAGCCGACTCACCTCGGCCGACAGCAGATAGCCGTCGCCCCGGGCGGTACGCAACAGGCGGGGACTGCGCGCATCGTCCTCCAGCTTGCGGCGCAGGCGGCTCACCTGGCTGTCTATGCCGCGCACGAAAGCCGGCGCCTCGCCACCGCGGATCAGCTCCATCAGGTCTTCGCGGCTGAGCACCGTGTTCGGATGCTCCAGCATCACCCGCAGCAGGCGGAACTCCACCGTGTTCAGCTCCACGATCTGGCCATTCCGCCGGCGCAGCTCGCGCCGCCCCAGATCCAGCTCCCACTCGTCGAAACGGTAGCGCCGGCCACCCGCCGACAGCACCGGCGCCGCGCCGAAGCGCCGCAGCACGCAACGGATGCGCGCCACCAGCTCGCGCGGCTCGAAAGGCTTGGACATGTAGTCCGCCGCGCCCAGCTCCAGGCCGGCCACCCGGTCCACCAGATCGCTCATCGCCGTCAGCAGGATCACCGGGATGCGCAGGTGCTCGTGCACATAACGGCATAGCGACAAGCCGTCCTCCCCCGGCAGTCTCACATCCAGCACGATGAGCTCGAAGCGCTGGCGCGCCAGCAGCTCCCGCATCTCCTCGCCGTCCGCCACCGCAACCACCTGCAGACCGTAGCGCTGCAAGTACTCGGTCAGCGCGGTGCGTATGTCTTCATCGTCATCCACCACCAGGATCCTGGACGCGGACTTCATCAAATCCCTCGCATCAATATCACTACAGAGAAGACACAAACCGACAAACTCTTCAAATACTAAATGAGTAGTGTTCGCAGTTGTAAACAATTCTTAGTAGCGATAAGCAAAAAGGGTATCGCTCTACGCAAACAACAAAACACTGCTCATGGAGAAGTTCCAGATGTCGGTCACCACCTCGCTCCGGCTCAAGCCGGTCGCCCTCGCCCTCAGCCTTGCCTTCGTCTCGCTTTCCCCCGCCCGCGCGCAACAAAGTCCAGACACGCCGCAATCCACCGACACCACGCTGTCCGAAGTGCAGGTGCTGGGCACCGCCGAAGAGACGCTGAAGCAGGCGCCCGGCGTTTCCATCATCACCGCCGAAGACATCGAGAAGCGCCCGCCGGCCAACGACCTGTCCGACATCATCCGCCGCATGCCCGGCGTGAATCTCACCGGCAACAGTTCCACCGGCGCCCGCGGCAACAACCGCCAGATCGACCTGCGCGGCATGGGGCCGGAGAACACTCTGATCCTGATCGACGGCAAGCCGGTCACCTCGCGCAACTCGGTGCGCTACAGCCGCAACGGCGAGCGCGACACCCGCGGCGACTCCAACTGGGTGCCAGCAGAGGAAGTGGCCAGCATCGAAGTCATCCGCGGCCCGGCGGCGGCGCGCTATGGCTCCGGCGCCGCCGGCGGCGTGGTGAACATCATCACCAAGGGCATTCCAGAAGAACTGCGCGGCTCGGTGACGCTGTACACCAACCAGCCGGAGGACTCCGACGAGGGCGACAGCAAGCGCGTCAACTTCAGCGCCAGCGGCCCGATCAACGAGCAGTTCGGCTTCCGCGTCTATGGCAACTACAACAAGACCGACAGCGACGAACCGGACATCAACGTGACTGATACCGCCAACGGCGCCAGCACCGCGGCCGGTCGCGAAGGCGTGATCAACAAGGACATCAAGGCCATGCTGCGATGGAAGCCGGTGGACAGCCAGACGCTGGACTTCGAATACGGCTACTCCCGCCAGGGCAACATCTACGCCGGCGACACCAACCTCGGCTCCAGCGCCACCGACGGCGGCGCCGCCACCGGCAGCAACCCGGCCTCCTTCCTCGGCAAGGAGACCAACACCATGACCCGCCGCACCTACTCGGTGTCGCACAAAGGCGACTGGTCCTTCGGCAAATCCAGCGCCTACTTCCAGTACGAGAACACCAAGAACCGCCGCCTGGGCGAAGGCTCGGCCGGCGGTGGCGAAGGCAACATCAACACCGGCGAGAAATTCACTAGCGAGCTGGATGGCTACACCCTCAACGGCCAGGTGGACATCCCCTTCAAGCTCGGCGTGAACCAGGTGCTGACCGCCGGCGTGGAATGGAACCGCCAGGAGCTGGACGATCCCCGCTCGGTGCAGAACGGCGTTGCCGGCGGCATCACCTGGCCGGGCGTGGTTCCCGCCGCCCAGCGCGCCACCGACATCGACGCCACCATCACCTCCTTCTTCGTCGAGGACAACATCGAGCTGACCTCGGACCTGATCCTCACCCCCGGCGTGCGCCTGGACCACCACAGCGAGTTCGGCAACAACTGGAGCCCGGCGCTGAACGCGTCCTACATGATCACGCCGGAAGTCACGCTGAAGGGCGGCATCGCCCGCGCCTTCAAGGCGCCCAACCTGTACCAGATGAATCCCAACTATCTGTACAGCACCATGGGCAACGGTTGCCCGGTGGGCTTCAGCAACCCTTGCTACGTGCTCGGCAACGAGGACCTGGACCCGGAAATCAGCGTCAACAAGGAAATCGGCATCAACTACACCCACAACGGCTGGAACGTGGGCCTCACCTATTTCCACAACAAGTACGACAACAAGATCACCTCCGGCATGACCAACCTGAACACCAGCGGGGCACTCACCGGCAGCGTGCTGCAATGGGAGAACGCCACCAACGCGGTGATCGCCGGCTACGAAGGCAACCTGCTGGTACCGCTGTCGGCCACCGTCAACTGGAGCACCAACTTCACCTACATGCAGCGCAACAAGGATCAGGACGGCCAGCCGCTGTCCATCATTCCGAAATACACGGTGAACACCACGCTGGACTGGCAGCCCACCGATGCACTGTCCTTCGTCGTCACCGGCACCTTCTACGGCGAGCAGAAGCCGCGCACCCGCGCCGCCAGCACCGGCGCGGCGGTGACCGACACCGAAGCGCTGGAAACCCGCGAGGCCTACCAGCTGTGGGGCGTCAGCGCCGGCTACACCTTCAGCAAGATGTGGAAGGCCCGCGTCGGCGTGAGCAACCTGTTCGACAAGCGCCTGTACCGCGAAGGCAACGGCAGCTCCGCCGGCGCCAACACCTACAATGAACCCGGCCGCGCCTACTACGCGACCCTCACCGCCTCGTTCTGATTACCGCTCCGCGAACCTCCGGCGCCGTCTCAAGGCGCCGGCCCGAACCGTCCGGCCCCGCCGGGCGGTTTTCCCTTTTCAGCGCCCCGACCATGCGACGCACATTTACTTCCTTGCTCTCATCCCTTGCCGTCCTGGCCTTCGCCACGCTGCTGCCCGCCACCACCCATGCCCAACCGCGACTGGAAGCCTCGGCCGAACCCAACATCGTCGCCACCGGCTCCGCGCACTACCTGTTCGATACCCTCAAGCTCGACTCCGCCGACGGCGAGCGCCGCTACCGGGTGGTGATCGCCCGCCCGCGCGCGGCTGCGCCGGCACAAGGCTATCCGGTGGTCTATCTGCTGGACGGCAACGCCGCCGTCGAAGCGCTCAACGACACCCTGCTGGGCGAACTTGCCGCCGCCAATCCGCCGGTGATCGTCGCCATCGGCTACGACACGCCGCAGCGCTTCGACGTCGTCGCCCGCGCCTACGACTACACCCCGCCGCTGGCAGGCGAAACGCCGCAGGCCGATCCGCTGGACCCGAAACGCAGGAACGGCGGCGCCGCCGTCTTCCTCGACTTCATCGAACAGCGGATCAAGCCGGAAGTCGCCGCCCGCCTGCCGGTGGACGCCGCCCGCCAGGGGCTGTGGGGCCACTCCTACGGCGGCCTGTTCGTGTTCTACACCCTGCTCACCCGCCCGCAGGCCTTCACCGCCTATGCCGCCGCCAGCCCGGCGATGTGGTGGCGCGACGGCAACCTGATCCTGGGGCGCGACGAGGATTACGCTCGCAGCCTTGCCGGCCGGCACGCCCGGCTGCTGGTGCTGCGCGGCGGCAGCGAAGGCCGGACCACGCGCCCGGACGCTCCGCCGGGAGCGACGCCCGAGCGCATCGCGCAACGCAGCCGCGCCACCGGAACGCTGCCACCGGACGCCCTGCCCGCCCTCACCGCCCGTCTCGGCGAACTACCGGGACTGGAGACCGCCTTCCAGGAGTTCCCGGGCCTCGACCACGGCCCGATGTTCACCGCCTCCATCGGCCCAAGCCTGCGCTGGATGAGCGCTCCCGCCCGTCCATGAACACGCCCCTCAGCGACGGCTACCAGACCAGCCTGCCCTACCCGGCCTACTTCCACCGCGAACTCACGCCCGCCTGGCTGGCCGCCACCGTCACCGCCCTCGGCCACCGCACGCCTCCGCTTTCCGGCCCCTACACCTGGTGCGAGCTGGGCTGCGGCCCCGGGCTGACGACGCTGATCGCCGCCGCGGGCAATCCGGCAGGCACTTTCTACGGCGTGGATTTCGACGCCGCGGCCATCGCCCACGCCCGTGCGCTGGCGGCCGAAAGCGGCCTGAGCAATGCGCACTTCCTGCAAATGAGCTTCGCCGAACTGGTGGAGGCCGACGGCAACCCGCTGCCACCGCTGGATTTCGTCGTGCTGCACGGCGTATTGTCCTGGATCTCCGCCGCCAACCGGCAAGCGGTGATGCGCATCATCGAAGGCCGGCTCAAACCCGGCGGCATCGCCTGCCTCGCCTACATGAGCCAGCCGGGCAGCGCGCCGATGATGGCGATGCAGCGCGTTCTGCAGCGCAGCGCCGAACTTGCCGGCGTCGCTCCCGGCCTGGACTCCGGCCTGTCATTGCTGCGCGGACTGCGCGACGGCGGCGCCGGCCAGTTCGCGGTGGTCCCGGAGCTGGGCCGGCAACTGGACCAGGTCATGCGCCACGCGCCAGGCTATCTGGCGCACGAATTCCTCGGCGAGCACTGGGAGCCGCTGCATGTGGCCGACATGCTCAAGGCCGCGGGCAGCGCCGGCTGCAGCTTCCTCGGCAGCGCCACGCCGCTGGAGAACATCGACGCAGTCTCCCTGCCCGGCGGCACCCAGGCCGCCATCGGCGCCATCGCCGATACCGCCCTGCGCGAAACCGCGAAGGACATCGCCCGCAACCAGACCCTGCGCCGCGACATCTATCAGCGTGGCCCGCAGCCCCTGAGCCTCGCCGAGCACCGCGCCGCTATCGAAGCCCAGCGCATGCGCACCCTGCCCGGCGCACCGAGCCAAGGCGCGTTGCGCTTCGACACCCGCATCGGCCCGGTGGACGGGCCGGCGGAAATGTTCTCGCCGCTGTTGCAAGCCCTGGCCGACGGCGAGACGAAGCGCTTCGGCGATCTGCTGCAGCTGCCGGCCTACCGCAACGGCCGTGGCGGCCTGCTGAACCAGGCCTGCCAGATGCTGTACTGGGCGGGGCACCTGCACCCCTGCGCCGGCACAACGCCCGACCCCGCACCGGCCCAGGCACTCAACCGCGCGATCCTGCGCGCGGTGGCAAACGGTAGCGATTACCCGGCCCTGGCCGCTCCCGCCATCGCCTCCGGCATTCCGGCCGACCGCGACATGCTGCTGGCCGCACAGGCGTGGCTGAACCCGGCCTCGGCCAGCGAAGATGCTGCCTCTGGCGAGGCGGCGGCGCGCATGACGCGCTTCATGCGCGAAGCCCTGCCTGCGTGGCAGCGGCTTGGGGTGCTGCCGCAGATCCCTTGATCCCCTCCAGAAAAGAAAAAGCCCGGCAATGCCGGGCTCTTCATCCGCTTCCGCTGCGCACAGGAAAGGCTCAAGACACCGCCAGCATCCGCTCCAGCGCGATCTTGGCCAGCGCGGCTTCGTGTTCCGGCACCACGATGTGATTCACCACATTGCCATCCGCCAGGTTCTCCAGCGTCCAGGCCAGATGCTGCGGGTCGATGCGCTGCATGGTGGAACACATGCAGACGGTGGGCGCCATGAACTGCACGATCTTGCCCTGCGGCTTCATCTCTTCCGCCAGCCGGTTCACCAGGTTCAACTCCGTGCCGACCAGCCAGCGGGTGTTGGCCGGCGCGGCGGTGATGACGTTGATGATGTATTCGGTGGAGCCGACGAAGTCCGAATTGCGGCACACGTCCAGGCTGCTTTCCGGGTGGGAAATCACCATGCCGTCCGGATGCTGCATGCGCCAGCGGCGGATATGGCTTTCCTGGAACATCTGGTGCACCGAACAGTGCCCCTTCCACAGCAGGATCTTGGCGTTGCGGATCTGCTCCGGCGTCAGGCCGCCGTACTCCTGGTCCGGATCCCACACCACCATCTGCTCCAGCGGGATGCCCTTCTTGAAGCCGGTCCAGCGGCCCAGGTGCTGGTCGGGGAAGAACAGCACCTTCTCGCGCTGGGCGAAGGCCCAGTCGAGGATGGTGGGGGCGTTGGTGGAGGTGCACACGATGCCGCCGTGCTCGCCGCAGAAGGCCTTCAGGTCGGCGGCGGAGTTGATGTAGGTCACCGGCGTGATCAGTTCGTCCGGCGTGTCCAGCACTTCGGCCAGCTCGCGCCAGCAGCGCTCCACCTTGGCAAGGTTGGCCATGTCGGCCATCGAACAGCCAGCGGCGAGGTCGGGCAGGATGGCCTTCTGCGTCGGCCGCGACATGATGTCCGCCACCTCGGCCATGAAATGCACGCCGCAGAAGACGATGAATTCGGCATCGGTCTGCGAGGCCAGCCGCGACAGCTTGAGCGAATCACCGGTCAGGTCGGCGTGCTGGTAGACGTCCGCGCGCTGGTAGTGATGGCACAGCAGCACCGCGCGCTCGCCCAGCCGGGCGCGGGCGGCACGGATGCGCTCCTGCGCCTCCTGGTCCTGGAGCACGTTGAATCGATCGAAACTGATGGGGGCCACTTGCATGATGCTGACTCGCTGAAGAGGAGTGATTCAGGCTGCCGCCGCGGCCGGGGGTTCCCGGCGCCGCGCTCAGCCCTGCTGCCAGGGCAGCCCGGCGTGCCGCCAGCCACCGATGTGGTTGCGCTGGCCCTTGGCATCCTTGTCGCCCTCGAAACCTTCGAGGATGTTGTAGCAGTTGCGGTAGCCGGCGCCGACCGCCGCCTTCGAAGCCGCATCCGAGCGGCCGCCGGAACGGCACAGGAACATCACCAGCGCTTCCGGATCCACCGCCTGGTGGAGCTGGTTGAGAAAGTTCGGGTTCGGCTGGCTGCCCGGCCAGCTCAACCATTCGATCTCCACCGCGCCCGGCACCCGGCCGACCCAGTCCCACTCTGCACGGGTGCGCACATCCACCAATTTGGCGCCCGGCGCCAACTGCCACACCTGGTGGGCTTCGGCCGGCGTCAATGCGCCTTCGTACGGCAGGTTCAGATCGCTGGCCCGTTGACGGGCAAGCGCGAGCAGCTCGGAAAGGGTTCCCATGATCGGCATCCGGCTAGAATGACGTGAATTTCGAAGTATATCCGCTCATCCCCCACCTGCGCCCCTCCCGCCATGCCCGTTTCCCCGAGCAACGCCGGCGCCGCTCCCGACCGCGCCGATGCGCGCAGCCGCGGAATACGCCGCACCACCCTGGTCGCCGTCGCCACCAATGCCATCCTCGCCATCGCCCAGGTTGCCATCGGCCTCTTCGCCAATGCCTTCAGCCTGGTCGCCGACGCCGCCCACACCTTCTCCGACCTGGTGACCGATCTGCTGGTGCTGGTCGCCGGCAAGCGCGGCGCCGACCCGGCGGACAAGAACCACCCCTACGGCCACGGCCGCATCGAAACCGCCACCTCGCTGGTGCTCGGCCTCGCCCTCGTCGGCGTGGGCATCGGCTTCCTGCTCAGCTCCGGCCTGCGCCTGCAGCAGATGGACCATCAGCCCGACCTGCATCCGGCCGCGCTGGCCATGGCGGTTCTGACCCTGCTCGCCAAGGAAGTGCTGTTCCGCTACACCCTGGCCGCCAGCCGCCGCCTGAAAGCACCGCTGCTGGAAGCGAACGCCTGGCATGCGCGCTCGGATGCGGCGTCCTCGCTGGTGGTCGCCGTCGGCATCGGCGGCAGCCTGGCCGGCTACCCTTTCCTCGAGCCGCTGGGCGCTGCCGTGGTCGGCTTCCTCATCCTCAGCATGGGGCTGCGGCTGGCCTGGAAGGCGATGCGCGAGCTGGTGGATACCGGTCTGCCGGAAGAGGAAGTCGCCCGCCTGCGCCGCACCATCCTGGAAACGCCGGGCGTGGTCGGCCTGCACGACCTGCGCACCCGCCGCATGGCGGACCGCATCCTGTGCGACGCGCATGTGCAGGTCGATCCTCACCTGACCGTGTCCGAAGGCCACCGCATCTCGGACAGCGTCTATTTCCGGCTGCGCGCCATCCACCCCGAGATCCAGGATGCGCTGGTGCATATCGACGCCGAGCAGGACGACCAGCGCGAGCATCCGCATCACGCCGATCTACCCGAAAGGGCAGAAATCCTGACCGGCATCCGGGGGCTGCTGCAGAACGCTGAGACTCCGCTGGAGCGCGTCCAGATTCACTACCTGGGCGAGCGGGCTGAGATCGAGGTTTTGCTGCCCCCGGGCGGGGCGCCTGCCGAAGGCGATGCACTCAAACAGCGCACCGAAACCTGGATGGCTCGCCATCCCGCTATCCGCAAGGTGTCTTATTTCCAGGAAATCGCCCCATAGAAGGGCATTTGAAAACAGAGACGCACCAAATATGTGCGCACAGCACTACCCATCGGAGAAATTGCCCTTGTGGCACAATGCGCCGACGGCCGCAAACGCTATGGCACGGATGCTGCTTATGTCCGCCGCGACGGAAGCATGACCGTTACCCGAAGAAATACGCCTAAGCTCACCAGGAGTGAATATGAACGCTCAAGAAGTCATGAAGTTGATCCAGGAAAACGAAGTCCGCTTCGTTGACCTGCGCTTTACCGATACCCGGGGCAAGGAGCAGCACGTCGGGCTGCCGGTCTCCGCGTTCGAAGAAGAGCATTTTGAACACGGCCACCCGTTCGATGGCTCCTCCATCTCCGGCTGGAAGGGCATTCAGGCGTCGGACATGATCCTGCTGCCGGAAGCCAGCTCCGCCTACATCGACCCCTTCTTCGACGAAACCACGCTGGTTCTGACGTGTGACGTCATCGAACCCTCCGACGGCAAGGGCTACGACCGCGACCCGCGCTCCATCGCCAAGCGCGCCGAGGCTTACCTGAAGTCCACCGGCCTGGGCGACACCGCCTACTTCGGCCCGGAACCCGAATTCTTCATCTTCGACTCCATCGAATGGTCCGCCGACATGTCCGGCTGCTCCGTGAAGATCTCTTCCGAAGAAGCAGCCTGGGCTTCCTCCGAGAAGTTCGAAGGCGGCAACACCGGCCACCGTCCCAAGGTCAAGGGCGGCTACTTCCCGGTTCCCCCGGTCGACAGCCTGAATGACATCCGCGCCGCCATGTGCCTGGCGCTGGAAGGCATCGGCATCCCGGTCGAAGTGCACCACCACGAAGTCGCCACCGCCGGCCAGTGCGAGATCGGCACCAAGTTCAACACCCTGACCAAGCGCGCCGACTGGACCCAGGCCCTGAAGTACGTGGTGCAGAACGTTGCCCACCAGTACGGCAAGACCGCCACCTTCATGCCCAAGCCCATCGTTGGCGACAACGGTTCCGGCATGCACGTGCACCAGTCCATCTGGAAGGACGGCCAGAACCTGTTCGCCGGCAACGGCTACGCCGGCCTGTCCGAGTTCGCCCTGTACTACATCGGCGGCATCATCAAGCACGCTCGCGCGCTGAACGCCATCACCAACCCGGGCACGAACTCCTACAAGCGTCTGGTTCCGCACTTCGAAGCCCCGACCAAGCTGGCCTACTCCGCCCGCAACCGCTCGGCTTCGATCCGCATCCCGTACGTGGCCAACCCGAAGGGCCGCCGCATCGAAGCGCGCTTCCCGGACCCCCTGGCCAACCCGTACCTGGCCTTCTCGGCCCTGATGATGGCCGGTCTGGATGGCGTGCAGAACAAGATCCACCCGGGCGACGCTGCCGACAAGAACCTGTACGACCTGCCGCCGGAAGAAGACGCGAAGATCCCGACCGTCTGCACCAGCCTCGACCAAGCGCTGGAGTACCTGGACAAGGACCGCGAGTTCCTGACCCGCGGTGGTGTGTTCAGCAATGACTTCATCGACGCCTACATCGAACTGAAGATGGAAGAAGTCAATCGCTTCCGCATGACGACCCACCCGGTCGAGTTCGACATGTACTACAGCCTGTAATCCCAACGGGATTACTTGCAGGGAGGGGACGGGCAATGCCCGTCCCCTTTTTTTATGGTCTAATTCCCCGCATCCGCCCGGCCGGCGCAGCGCTCCGCGGCCCGACCTCCAAGCCCCAGTCCATAGCAGCCTTCGGAACAACCCATGAGACAGCTGCGCCCGCTAGCGCTTTCTCTCGCCCTCCTGGCCCCTCCGCTTGCCCATGCCGACGTCTATAAATGCGTGGACGCGGAAGGCCGCACCACCTACACCAACGACCGCAGCCTGGCACGCAACTGCAAGATGCTGGAGCAAGGCCAGGCCGTGTCCTCGGTACCCGCACCGCGCCAGACCGCACCGGCCACCAGCACCCCCTCCAGCTTTCCGCGGGTGAGCGCCGACACCCAGCGCGCCCGCGACAACAGCCGCCGGGAAGTGCTGGAAGGCGAACTCGCCACCGAGGAGAAATCCCTGGCCGCAGCCCGCCAGGAGCTGAGCGAGCAGGAAGCGATACGCACTGGCGACGAGCGCAACTACCAGCGGGTACTGGAGCGCCTGAAGCCCTATCAGGACAGAGTGGAACTGCACCAGCGCAACATCGAGGCGCTGCGGCGAGAGATCACCAACCTGCGCTGAGTACCCATGGCGCGTTTTTTGCATAGTCCGCCTCGCAAAATTCCAAGAACGCGCCAATGACCCACCCACACCCGCCCGCCTCCGGCCCCTTCGCCGGGCTCGAATTGCTCTCCTCAGCCGTGGTGCTGGTGGATGAGCTTCTGATCATCCGCTACATCAATCCCGGCGCAGAAAACCTCTTCGCCATCAGCCAGCGCAAGCTGGTCGGAACCCAGCTCTCCAAGCTGCTGGGCGAGCCTCCTGGCCTCGGTGCCGCGCTGGAGAATGCGCTGCGCACCAACTGGAGCTACACCGGCCAGGATCTGAAGATTCCCCGCAACAACGCCGAACCGATCAACCTCGATTGCACCGTGAGTCCGGTCGAGGCCAATGGCGTGCGACTGTTGCTGGAGTTCCGGCCGATAGACGCCCAGTTGCGCGTCGCCCGCGAAGAGCAGCTCCTGCAGCAGCAACAGGCCAACCGCGAACTGATCCGCAACCTGGCCCACGAGATCAAGAATCCCCTCGGCGGCATCCGCGGCTCGGCCCAGCTGCTGGAGCGGGAGCTGGCCGATCCGCAACTCCGTGAATACACCGAAGTCATCATCGCCGAGGCGGATCGCCTGCAGGACCTGATGAACCGGCTGCTGACCTCGCACAGCATGATGCGGCCGGCCCAGCTCAACATCCATGACGTGCTCGAGCGGGTGCGGCGCCTGATCCTCGCCGAGTTTCCCGACCTGGTCATCCGCCGCGACTACGACACCAGCCTGCCGGAGCTCACCGCCGACCGGGAGCAGCTCATCCAGGCCATTCTCAACATCACCCGCAACGCCGCCCAGGCGCTGGAAGGCCGCGGCGAGATCCGGCTGCGTACCCGGGTAGCACGCCAGGTCACGCTGGCCAAGCGCCGCTTCAAGCTGGCATTGGAATTGCAAGTAATCGACAACGGCCCCGGCATACCGGAGGAGATCAGGGACAAGATCTTCTACCCGCTGGTCTCGGGGCGGGACGGTGGTAGCGGACTGGGCCTGTCTCTCGCCCAGAGCTTCGTTGAGCAGCACCAGGGCATGATCGACGTCGAAAGCCGCCCTGGCCGCACCTGCTTCATGATCCTGCTACCGATCACGGACCGGACGTAACGCGTACGGGACGCACCAAAATAGTGCAAACACAATAATGAATACCGTCTGGATCGTAGATGACGACCGCTCCATACGCTGGGTGCTGGAAAAGGCCCTGGGGCGCGAAGAGATTTCACACCGCAGCTTCACTTCCGCCAACGAGGCGCTGCAGGAGCTGGAAAGCACCAGCCATCCGCCCAAGGTGCTGCTGTCGGACATCCGCATGCCGGGCGAAACCGGGCTGACCCTGCTGCAGCGGCTCAAGGCGATGCACCCGCAGCTGCCGGTGATCATCATGACCGCCTACTCCGACCTGGAGAGTGCAGTTTCCGCCTTCCAGGGCGGCGCTTTCGAATACCTGCCCAAGCCTTTCGACGTCGATCAGGCGGTTGCACTGGTTCGCCGCGCGATAGACCAGAGCACGCACCAGGAAGGTGCAGCCGAGGACACGACGCTGGCTCCGGAGATCCTCGGCCAGGCGCCATCGATGCAGGAAGTGTTCCGCGCCATCGGCCGGCTGTCCCAATCCCACGCCACCGTGTTGATCAACGGCGAATCCGGCACCGGCAAGGAGTTGGTGGCCCGCGCACTGCACCGCCACAGCCCGCGACGCGACGCTCCTTTCATTGCCATCAACACCGCAGCGATTCCGCGCGACCTGCTGGAGTCCGAGCTGTTCGGCCATGAGCGCGGCGCCTTCACCGGCGCAGCCGCCCAACGCCGCGGCCGCTTCGAGCAGGCGGAAAACGGCACGCTGTTCCTGGACGAAATCGGCGACATGCCGTCCGAGCTGCAGACCCGCCTGCTGCGGGTGCTGTCCGACGGCAACTTCTACCGCGTCGGCGGCCATCAGCCGATCAAGGCCAATGTGCGGGTCATCGCCGCCACCCACCAGGATCTGGAAGAGCGGGTACGCCTCGGCCTGTTCCGCGAAGACCTCTTCCACCGCCTCAACGTCATCCGCCTGCGCCTGCCACCGCTGCGCGAGCGCCGGGAAGACGTGCCCATCCTGGTGCGCCACTTCCTGCAGCGCAGCGCCCAGGAACTGGGGGTGGAAAGCAAGCGGGTATCGGAGGGCGCAACCAAGTATCTGCAGGCCCTGCCTTTCCCCGGCAACGTCCGTCAGCTGGAAAACCTGTGCCACTGGCTCACGGTGATGGCCCCAGGCCAAGTGGTGGAAGTCGCCGACCTGCCGCCGGAGATGCGCGACCAGCCGACGCGCGAAACTCCGGTCAACTGGGTGGATGGCCTCGGCCTGGAAACCGACCGGCTGATCGCCGCCACTCCTGGTGAGGTTTTCGATCGCCTCACCCGCGAGTTCGAACGCACCCTGATCCGCCGCGCGCTCACCGCCACCGGCGGCCGCCGCATCGAGGCCGCCCAGCTGCTGGGCATAGGCCGCAACACCATCACTCGCAAGATCCAGGAACTCGGCATGGACGAAGACCGCAACCATGCGGTCGATCACAGCGCCGACAGCGAGGACTGAACCGACCGCCGCCATGCACCACAGCCGTGCATGGCGGTCGAGTTGGCGGATAATGCCGGTTTCCGTAATACGCGAGCCGCACTTGTCCGCCCCCGCTGCATCCGAATACCTCCTTGCCGGCCTCGGCGACCTTGGCGCCCACTTCTCGGTGCGCCATCTCCCGTCCTGTGAGTCCACCAACAGCGTGCTGATGGATGCACCGCCGCCCGACGACGGGCGCGTCCATGTCGCCCTGACCGACCGCCAGACCGCGGGCCGTGGGCGCCGCGGGCGCCAGTGGCAATCCTGGCAAGGCGGCAGCCTGACCTTCTCCGCCCTATGGCGCTTCGACGCTGGCGCCCCGGTGCCTGCCGGCCTCTCGCTGGTCACCGGACTCGCACTTGCCCGTACGCTGGAAAACCTGGGCGTCGCTGGCGTGCAGCTGAAATGGCCCAACGACGTACTGATACACGGCGCAAAGCTGGCCGGCATCCTGGTCGAACTCTTACCCGGACGCGGCCGCACGCCTGCTGCTGTCATCGGGATCGGCGTCAATCTCAGCCTTCCGCCTGCAGCTGAAATAGAAGGTCAGAACGCAGTAACCGACCTGCGGCGCGAACTCGGCCGCGAAGTCGATCGCGACACCTTGCTCGCCGCGCTGCTGTGCGAACTCCACGCCCTGCTCACCACCTATGCCACGGCCGGCTTCCCCGCGCTGCGCTCAGCCTGGGAGCAGCGCAATGCCTTCGCCGGATTACCGGTGCGAATCCTCGGCGAAGCGGAAGTCCTGCAAGGCACCTGTATTGGAGTGGCGGAGGATGGTGCGCTGCTGCTGCAGAGCGAAGACCGCGTGCGGCGCATCCTCTCCGGCGAAGTCTCGCTGCGGGCGGCCCCATGATCCTGCTGCTGGATGCCGGCAATACCCGCATCAAATGGCGCCTCCTCGCTGAAGGGGCGGAGTCTCTGCCCGCCCAGCCGGAGGGCAACCTGAGCCATGCGGAGTTGGGCACCCTGACGGAGCTGTTGGCGAGCCAGCCTTCCATCCAGCGCATCGTCGGCAGCAACGTCGCCGGCCCCGGGATTGCGGCGGAAACGGCCTGCATCGCGGCCAGAAGCCAGATATCGCCCGAGTGGCTGCGCCCCAGCGCCGAGCAGTGCGGCGTACGCAATCACTATGCTCGTCCTGAAACCCTGGGCGCCGACCGCTGGGCCGCGCTGATAGGAGCGCGAGCTCAACATTCCGGGCCTGCGCTGGTCGTTACCGCAGGCACTGCGACCACGCTGGATCTGCTGGATGGAGAGGGCAACTTCCTGGGGGGCACCATCCTCCCCGGGGTGGAACTCATGCGCCGCGCCCTGGCCGGCAACACCGCTCAATTGCCACTCGCGGATGGCCACTACTGCGACGCGCCAAAAAACACCGCGGACGCAATCCACAGCGGCATCCTGCAGGCTCAGGCTGGTGCTGTGGAACGCATGTTCCGCCAGATCGCCGGCGATCCCTCCGCCCTCTGCCTGCTCGGCGGCGGAGCTGCGGAGGTCTTCGCCCCTCTGCTTGGGTTACCGCTGCGCCGTACCTCGAATCTCGTGCTCGACGGCTTGGCCCGTATCGCCCTCGCCAGTTAAAGCCTCTACCCGTCAGCTGACGGCGTCCCACTGCCAGCGCGGCTTATCCCGCACCGGCGGATCGGTTAAGCTCCGCGCATGTCTACGCTGCGCTTCGTGTTCATCCTTCTGCTGCTCCTCAACGTCCTCGCCTTCGCCACGCTGAAAGGCTGGCTAGGCGGCAATACGCCTTCCGGCGAGCCCGAGCGCCTGCACAACCAGCTCGCCCCGGAGCGCATCCAGTTCATCCGCAAGGATGGCAAGGAACCGGCGGCACCTGCACAGCCCAGCCCCAACGCTCCGGCTCCGGCTCCGGCTCCGCAGCCTAGCGCTACTGCCCCCGTGGAAGTGCCTGCGCCGCCAATCGCGGAAGCAGCGTCGCTGCAGTGTCGCGCATGGACCGGCCTGAGCGCAGAAGACGCCGGACGCCTGTCCGAGCAGCTCAAGGCCTCCGGCCTCCAGCCACGACAAAGCAATTACGAAAGCATCAATGCCTGGTGGGTCCGCATTCCACCGCAGGGCAGCCGCGACGCGGCCGAACGCAAAGTACGTGAGCTGAAGGCGCTCGGCATAAGCGACTACTTCATCGTCCAGGACGCAGGACCGACGCAGTTCGCTGTCTCACTTGGCCTGTTCAAGACGGAAAACGCCGCCAATCAGCAACTGTCGCAACTACGCAATCGCGGTGTCCGCTCCGCCAGCATTACCACGCGCAGCAGCCAACATTACCGGGTGGAGGTCAGCGCGACAGCCAGCGCGCTCGCAGCACATGACAACGTCGACCAGGCCCACCGCGGCGAATGCAAACCGTGAAGCCCTATGTCGTTGGCCTCACCGGCGGCATCGGCAGCGGCAAAAGCGCAGCAGCCGACCGCTTTGCAGCCCTCGGAGCCAGCCTGGTCGATACGGACCGCATCGCCCACGCCTTGACCGCGCTTGATGGCGCGGCCATCCCGGCAATACGTGCGGCTTTCGGCACACAGATGATCGCCGCCGACGGCAGCATGGACCGCGGCGCAATGCGCGCCCTGGTCTTCCAGCGCCCCGAAGCGCGCCGCGAACTGGAAGCCATCCTCCACCCCATGATCCGCAGCAGCAGCGACGGCGCCTGCCTCGCGGCCCCCGGGCCTTACGTAATACTCGCGGTGCCGCTGCTGATCGAGTCTGGCAGCTATCACTCCCGCTGCGACCGGATCTGCGTCGTCGACTGCCCGGAAGAACTGCAGATAGAGCGTGTCCGCAGCCGCAGCGGACTCGACGAAAGTCAGATCCGCTCCATCATGGCCAGCCAGGCCAGCCGAGCGCAGCGGCTCGCGGCGGCAGACGACGTCATCGACAATGGCGGCCCGATGACGGAACTCGACGCCCAGGTCCAGCGTCTTCACCTCCAGTACTTGGCGGCCGCGGCCCGATAACGCTGTAACGGCGCAGAAACCGAGCAGTGGCGCGGGCCGCACGATCATCGCTGTGCTATTATCGATCGATATCCTGAGACCCGAGACGCTTGCGGACACTACGCGGTGATCAGCTACGAATATCCCCTCAACGAGCGTATCCGCACCCTCCTGCGCCTGGAAGATCTGTTCCGCAAGGTGGGTCACTTCAGCCGCAGTGAAGCGCCTCAGGATCACCACGTCTCGCTGCTCACCCTGTTCGAAATCCTGGAAGTCGCCAGCAGAGCGGATCTCAAGGTGGATCTGGTGCAGGAGCTGGAGCGCCAGCGCCAGACGCTGATGTCATACCGCAACAATCCTGCTATCTCCGAAGAAGCTTTGGCTGGCGCCCTTTACGAGATCGAGCAGGCCTCCGCCGGCCTGCTGGCGATGGCCGGAAAGATCGGCCAGTACCTGCGCGAAAACGAATGGCTGATGAGCATCCGCAGCCGTGCGGCCATCCCCGGCGGCGCCTGTCAGTTCGATCTGCCCTCCTATCACTTCTGGCTTAATCGCGATGCCGATGCACGGCGGCGAGACCTGGAAGGCTGGATCCGTCCGATGACGCCGATACGCGACGGGCTGGAGATCGTGCTCCGCCTGTTGCGCAGCAGTGGCCGCCCGGAAGTGCAGCGCGCCCGCTGCGGCACCTATCAGCTGACCATGGCCGGCCGCGCAGCCCAGATGGTCCGGGTCAGCGTGCCCCATAGCGAAGCCGTCGTCCCCGAGATCAGCGCCAACAAGTACGCGCTGAACATCCGCTTCATGCTGCCGGAGACCGTTGCCCGCCCGCGCGTGGCAGAGCGCGACGTGCAATTCGAACTCACCTTCTGCAGCCTGTGATGACTGAGCAAGCCCCCCGCATCGTCAAGTGCCCCACCTGCGGCAAGCCAGTGGAATGGCTCCCGGAAAACCGCTTTCGCCCCTTCTGCTCCGAACGCTGCAAGAAGATCGATCTCGGCGCCTGGGCCTCGGAGGACTACCGCGTTCCTACCGCTCCGCCGGACGCGAACGAAAGCGGCGACAACTCCTGAGCCACACTCAGCCTGGAGCTTGCTCCCAGGCACTGCGGATAGCCGCAATCCCGTGTGCGCCGGCATTCCTGGCCGTATCCATTTCACTGAAGCTCAAGCCCCCCAGCGCCAGGACAGGCAGTGGCAGGTCCGCCGCAAGGCGCGTGAATACCTCCCAACCCAAAGGCGATTCACCTGGATGCGTAGGCGTCGGCATTACCGCGCCCAACAAAGCGTAATCCAGCCCCAAGGCGGCAGCTTTCTCCAGCTCCGCACGGTTATGGCAGGAGGCTCCGACCCAGGTAAGAGCCGGGCGCTCCGTCAAAGCCATCAAACGCCAGGCGGGCAAATGCACCCCTTGCGCACCTAACTCCAGCGCCAGCTTAGGCTCAGCATTCAGCACAACGATTGCTTCAGCCTGCTCCCCCAGATGTACGAGCTTCCGCGCGAAATCACGCCGAGCCAGGTCGTCCAGTGACGGCTCCCTCATCTGGACGAAACGCAATCCCGCAGCAAACGCTCGCTCCAGATCGCTCGTCTGCTGTGCCACGCCAACCTTGCCCGCCCGGGTGATACCCATGCACCTGGGTAAGCTCAAGGCTTTGAGTACCGGTCCATTGGCCGGCAACATCGGCGATGGAGTTTCCCCACCTGGGGTGATCCACTCGAGACGGTCATGCACGTGACCGACAAGTTCCCCGTCCCACTTCGTGACCTCGAAGAAGCGCAACCGGACGTAGGCGTGCTCGTAATCATGATCGCGACACAGCCAGGGCCTCAGATGCCGCACACGAATCCCAAGCTCCTCTTCCAACTCGCGGCATAGCGCCTGGGCCGCATTCTCCCCGGGCTCCACTTTCCCACCTGGAAACTCCCAGTAGCCGGCATAGGGCACATCCCCGGCCCGGCGCCCGAGCAGGAAGGTTCCGTTCGGTCTGGTGATGACACCTGCTGCGACCTCTACCACTTTACGTTGCATCAACCTGCCTTCCTGGATACACACACTACGATCTTGCAAGCACTAGACGCCCTTTCCCTCTTGCGGACCGGGTTGCAAAGGCTGCCGCAAGAACATAACAACCTCATTCGTCCTCATCCGCCCGCTCCTTCTCCTGCTCACGCCGCGGCCAGGTTGCCCAAACGATGATTAGCAGCAGTAGCAGCGCCACCCCCGCTTCCAGAAAGATCACCCACACATTCGCCTCCCGGAGATATGAGCTTCGACCGGTATACTGCCGCCCTCCTGCCTCAATTCCCCTCCCGCTCATGTTCGTGGTCCCGGCGCGACTCTGCCTGCTCAGCCTATCCGCAACTCTTGCCCTGCTGGCGGGCTGCAGCACAAATCCTGCACCTTCCCAACCGATACGGCCGTCAGCGCCTGAGGCCAAGATCTGTCCCACGCCTCAGCCCTGCCCCGCCTGCCCTAGTTGCCCGCCGCCGAGCACAACGGCACCGACCCCAGCTGCACCCGCGCAGCCCTGGCAAAGCGCCTCCTGGGCGTCGATGCCGGGATGGCGCGAAGACGACCTGGCGGCAGCCTGGCCGGCCTTGCGCGAGTCCTGCAGCGTGCTTGGAAAGCGCGAGGGCTGGCGCCAAACCTGCGATCTCGTCGGGGTTCTCGGCGAGCATCCCGGCAATGCCGCCATCCGCCAGCTCTTCGAAGCCAACTTCACCCCCTGGCAGCTGACCAACCCGGATCATAGCGTCGAGGGGCTGATCACCGGCTATTACGAACCACTGATCAAGGGCAGCCGGACACGATCTGCCCAGTATCCATGGCCGGTACACGGTGTGCCCAGCGACATGCTCACCATCGAGCTCGGAGACGTCTACCCGGAACTGAAGAACATGCGCCTGCGCGGGCGCCTTGTCGGGAACAAGGTTGTTCCGTACTGGACCCGAGGCGAGCTGGACGAGAGCAATCGCAAACTGCCCGCCAAGACCTTGTTCTGGGCCGCAGATCCAATCGATCTATTCTTCCTGCAGGTCCAGGGCTCAGGCCGCATCCAACTGCCCGACGGCAGCTACGCGCGGATTGGCTACGCCGACCAGAATGGACATCCTTACCAGTCCATAGGCCGCTGGCTGATCGAACAGGGAGAACTGCCGCTGGAGAAGGCGTCCATGGATGGCATCAAGCGCTGGGCCGCGGCTCACCCAGACCGTCTGGCGGAATTGCTCAACGCCAATCCGAGCTATGTTTTCTTCCGCGAGCTTCCTCAACGTGAAGGCGGCCCACTTGGGGCTCAAGGCCTTCCCATCACTGCAGGTCGCAGTCTTGCCGTCGATCCAAGGTACGTCCCGCTCGGAGCCCCCGTGTTTCTGGCAACCAGCTATCCCCTCAGCGAAAAACCCTTGCAACGCCTGATGGTCGCCCAAGACACCGGCGGTGCCATCAAAGGCGTCGTCCGGGCCGACTTCTTCTGGGGCTTTGGCGCCGAAGCCGGCACTCAGGCCGGCCGCATGCGCCAACAGGGAAAGATGTGGGTACTACTCCCCAATGGGATGCAGCCTGGCGAACGCTGAGCATACCCAGCGTTCGCCGTAAAACTCACTTGCTGACGGCAGCCAGCGCCTTCTCGATCTCCGCCATCGGCGCATAGCCACCAATGCGGGTACCGTCCGTCAGGAAGAGGGTAGGTGTGCCATGGATCTTCAGCTTCTGCCCAAGCGCCAGATTGCGGTCGATCACGCTGGTGTCGCAATCCTTGCTGGGCGGCACCTTGCCGTCGTTCATCCAGTCGTTCCAGACCTTGGCCCTGTCCTTGGCGCACCAGATGTTCTGCGACTTGGTGGTGGAGTCCGGGCTGAGGATGGGATACAGGAAGACGTACAGGGTGACGTCGTTCATCTGCGCCAGCTCCTTGGCCAAACGCTTGCAATAACCGCAGTTGGGGTCCTCGAAGGACGCAATCACCCGCTTGCCGTTGCCCTTGACCTGCTTGATCGCCTGATTCAGCGGCAAGCTGGAGAAATCAATGGCAGAGAGCTGGTTCAGGCGCGCCTGCGTCACGTCCTTTCTCGTCTGGGTATCAATCAGCCGGCCATCGATGATGAAGCTCGCCTTCTCATCCGTATAAACCAGCTCTCCGCTCTTCAGCACGACTTCGTACAAGCTACCGTACGACGTGCGCGCCACCGACTCGACCGCTGGCGCGCCAACGAAAGCCTCTACCGCCTTCCGCACCGCCTCTTCATTTGCATGTGCAAAGCCCGTCATCAGAAATGCGCAAGAGAGCACCATCGCCTTGATACCAAGGCGCTTGCAGAAAGAAAACATCCACTTCTCCAGTTATGAAAACTTACCGCTAACCGCGTAGCGCACCAGCGCGTTCGTTAGGACCGGCAGCCTTCCAGTGAGGTTCAGTCCGGCATTACGGAAAAAAGCGACGGCGGGATTACGGTTGGCAAACAGGCGATTCAGACCATGAGTGGCGTACTGAAGCAGAAAGGGCTCCTCAGCACGCTTCCGTGCGTACTGACGCAGAAACCCGTAATCCCCAACGTCCTGCCACTCTGGCGACGCAGCCAGCAATCCTGTCAGCGCCTTCGCATCCTGAAAGCCCAGGTTGATTCCGTGGCCTGACAGCGGATGTATCGCATGCGCCGCATCGCCGATAAGTGCGACGCGCTGCTTGACGACACTCTCCACCCTCATCAAGCGGAGAGGAAACGCCGCCGGTTTTCCTTTCACCTTCAATGTTCCAAGCACGCGCTCGCCCGCTTTGGCAACATGCTCAGACAGCGCCTCATCACTCATTTTCAGCAGAGTTTGAGCAAGCTCATCATGAGCTGACCAGACCATGGAAATCATGCGGCCTGGCAAAGGCAACCACGCCAGTACACCATCCTCCCGAAACCATTGATATGCGATATTGCGGTGCTCTCTTTCGCATTCGAAATTGGCAACAACGCCCATTTCATCGTAGGGGACATTACGAGCACCAAGCCCAGCTTGCTCCCGCACCCATGAATCCCGGCCATCAGCTCCCACAAGCAGACGGCTAGTCAATACATCGCCACCACTGAGCTCAAGCCGGACCTCTGAATCCTCGAAGACGACGGCTTCCGGCGGCCGGGGACAGAATAGAGTCACATTGTGCTGTCGTTTCAGGGTTTCCCAGAGTTCATGATGAACGAGACTGGACTCTCCAATCCAGGCCAACTCAGGCAATCCGCTCTCATAAGCAGAGAAGCGAAGAGCGCTCTGCCCATCGCCATAGACTTTCATCTCTGCTACCGGGCAGAGCCTGCTCTGATTCAAATGCTGCCAGACACCCAAACTCTGCAGGAACTCGGCACTCGCGGGACTGTACGCGTAGATCCGCGCATCCCATTCCTGCGCCGGATCTCTGCGAGGAAGATGCGGCTCAACAACCGCAATTGATAAGCGAGATTTCCGTAGCGCAACAGCCGCAGCAACGCCGGCCAAACCACCGCCAACGATGATCAAATCAAACTTCATGTCCCGCTGCCAAAATGCACATCCATGCATTTTGCCCCAGCCGGACACCTGCCGTCATCGCATCCAGCAATTCGGAAATAAGACCAATTTGCCTCCGCGATAATTTGTCATCGGAATGTAAAAAGCCCCTGCTGATTTTTCAGCAGGGGCTTTTTAGGATGGTTAGTCTGACGATGACCTACTTTCACGAGAGCGCATCTCACTATCATCGGCGCGGTCTTGTTTCACGG
>Ga0206117_100063_pt1 | contig 209023 bp, 181 predicted proteins | sample 3A5Ametagenome_FD_177997 | JGI IMG/M metagenome (GOLD analysis project Ga0206117, IMG submission 177997) | Enriched microbial communities from leaf-cutter ant dump, University of Wisconsin, Madison, United States - 3A5A | ecosystem: Environmental > Terrestrial > Nest > Insects nest > Nest dump... | reverse complement strand
TAAGCGCCTCGACGGCCGCCGTTCCGTGCTGCTGCCACAATCATGGGCGGAAGTGACGGATCGCGCCCCATGAAGAGACTTTGGCCCATGGACGACAGGCAGGACGCAACCGACACGACGCAAGGGATGAAAACGCGGCTGAGCCCCAAGAGCCCGCGTGAGGCGTTGGCGCCCGAGCAGGCGCCGCCCTTGCCGCGCTCGCGCCGGGCCCGCAACCCGATCGTCGTCGTCATGAACGCCCTCGTGACGTTGCTGCTGCTCGGCATCATCGCCGCCGGCGCGCTGCTCTACTGGGGCAAATCCGAGTTCGAGAAGCCCGGCCCGCTCGCCGAGGAGAAGGTCGTCATCATCCCGGCCGACTCGGGCGTCGCTCGCATTGCCGACATTCTGGAAACGGAAGGGGTCATCGAAAGCCCCTATGACATGCTCGGCCACTACATCTTCATCGGCGGCGTGCGTGCCTATCAGCAGCAGGGACGCCTCAAGGCCGGCGAGTACGCCTTCCCCGCCGGCATCAGCATGCGCGGCGTGATGAACATGCTGGTGTCGGGCAAGGCCATCCTGCATCAGATCACCTTCCCCGAGGGCCTGACCTCGCAGCAGATCGTCAACAGGCTCAAGCAGAACGAGTTTCTCACCGGCGACGTAACCACCGTCCCGGAGGAAGGCACGCTGCTGCCGGAGACCTACAGCTTCACGCGCGGGGCGTCCCGCAGCCAGATTCTCGAACAGATGCGGACCGCCCACGCCAAGGCGCTCGAAGAGATCTGGGCCGGCCGCACCCGCGACCTTCCGTTCTCCGAACCCAAGCAGCTCGTCACGCTGGCATCCATCGTCGAGAAGGAAACGGGCAAGGCCGACGAGCGCCCCCATGTCGCCTCGGTCTTCCTCAACCGGCTCGGGCGCAACATGCGCCTGCAGTCCGATCCGACGATCATCTACGGTCTGGTCGGCGGTGCCGGCACGCTGGGCCGGCCGATCACCCGCGCCGATATCGACAAGCCGACGCCTTACAACACCTATCACGTCAACGGCCTGCCGCCCGGACCGATCGCCAACCCGGGCCGCGCCGCTCTCGAGGCGGTTGCCAATCCGTCCAACACGAAGGATCTCTACTTCGTTGCCGACGGCACCGGCGGACATATCTTCGCCGCCAGCCTTGCCGAGCACAACCGCAACGTTGCCAAATGGCGCAAGCTCGAGCGCGCAAAGGCCGCCGCGGGCAAGGCGGACGTGGACACCAAGGACCCGGACGCCGTCGATCTTCCGCCGGACGCCGACGGTGAGGCGCCAGAGGCCAAGGCCGCCGATCCCAACGACCTGCTGGATGGCGCCAAGCCGCGCGATCCGTCGCAGCCGGTGCTGCCGCAGCCCAAGCCGGAGTAAGGCGCGGCAGCCCAGCTCCGGCTTCCTCCCGTCAGCCGTAGAGATCGCTTCGGACGGCCTGATCGTAGTGTGCGTCGATCGCCTCTGCGACCGCTACGTCCTGTTGGGTCATGGCGGCCAGAATCTCCCCTGGGGTCGGAAGGCTCCTGCGATCGATCAAGGACGCCGGATCCCAGAGTCGCGCCCGACTCACCGCCTTTCCGCAGTGATACAACACCTCGTCCACCGTCACGACGATGGCCGTCTTCGGGACCTTGGCGCCCTCCGCCAAACTCTTGCAAATTTCCGGATCCGTGGTGATGCGGCCATGTCCGTTGATCCGCATGAAGACATCTAGGCCGGGGAACAGGAACAGCATGCCGAGCCGGTCGTCCTGCGTGAGGTTTCGCATTGACTCGATGCGGTTGTTGCCCGGCCAATCGGCAAACGTCACCGTCTTGGCATCCAGAACGCGGACAAAGCCAGGCGGACCGCCACGCGGCGACGCATCGAGCCCGGAGCTATCCCCCGTGGCGAGGCAGAAGAAGGTGGCCTTCTTCAGGTAGGCGACATGGAACGATAGGAGTTCGGGCATCACCGCCTTCTGGATGTGTTCCGAAGGCGGCGAGTAGAGACGATCGAGATCGGCTTCGTCGAGACGGGCGTTTTGAAGGGTCATCGGCTTCTCCTGATTGGCGAAGGGTAGCTGGCTGCCGACGGCCGCGCTAAGCTATCAGCGCCAAACAATTGCGATTTGCCGCCATGATCCAGGACAAGTTCGCCCTAGCCGCCAGTGACTCGGATGACCCAATCGTCGTCGCGCTATTTCAGGGGCATGCCGAGCACCGCGAACTCGGGACACACAGTCATGCCCGCGGACAGCTATCCGGCCTGCGTCGGGGATTGCTGACCATGGGAACCGACGCCGGCGCGTGGGTCGTGCCGGCCGATCACGCGGTCTGGCTTCCTCCTCACTACCCCCATTACGGATGGACGCACGGCGCTGTCGACGGCTGGAGCTGCTACGTCGCCGAGGCGGCCTGCGCCACCCTGCCCCAGCGCCCTCGCACGATCAGGACGTCGGCATTGCTGCGCGAGGCAGTCATCCGCGCCTCAGAGTGGCAAGAGCAAACCCTCGACGAGCAACAGAGACGCATCGCGATGGTCATTCTGGACGAGCTGCGAGCGGCTCCCATCCAGCCCTTCGGATTGCCGATGCCGCGCGACTCGCGCCTCGTCCTCGTGGCGAATGCCTTGCTCGACGATCCGGGCAACCGACGCGGCGTTGACGAGTGGGCGCGGTGGTCCGGCATTTCGGAGCGTACGTTGAGCCGTCGCTTCGTGGCGGAAACAGGCTTTACCTATACCGCATGGCGCCAGCGGGCGAGAGTGATACGCGCTCTCGAAATGCTGGCCGAAGGGCAAGCCGTAACCGTGGTGGCGCTCGATCTGGGCTACGACAGCGTCAGCGCCTTCATCTCCCTGTTCAAGCGCACACTGGGCGTCACGCCATCGGCCTACTTTCAGCGCACCTGAGCCAACGCGGAGGCCTGCCCCTCAACGCCCTCCAAGGCCGGCCCGCATCAGAATCCGCCGGAAAGGTCCGACCTCCCGCGCCAGCATCAAGCCGGCCGCGCGGGCGAATTGCAGTGGCAGGAAGCCGCTCAGCAACGAGCGGTTCAGAAGGTCGACGCCGGTCACCCGACCGGAAACGTCGAGACGGCGCGCCTTGCCGTAATCGTGCGCCACTGCCGCGCCATCAAGGCCCTTGGTGGACGACAGGCGCATCGTATCGCGGACGATCTTTGCCACGCTTTCGATGTCGCGCAGCGTCAGGTTGAAGCCTTGGGCGCCGATCGGCGGGAAACCATGCGCCGCTTCTCCCACCAGAACCACGCGGCCGGACGCCAGCCGCCGCGCCTGGAAGCCGGAGATCGGCCAGCGCTGACGGGGGCTTGCCACCGAGACTACGCCCAACGCGGAACCGGATCTGCGCTCGATGTCCAGGGCAAGCGCGGCATCGTCGAGGCCGGTGGCATGCGCGATCACTTCGGGCCGGTCCATCCAGACAAGCGAAGAGCGCCCCGGTCCGTGCGGAACCAAGGTGAACGGGCCGGCTTCCGTGTGGAACTCGACCGAGGCGTCATGGTGCGGCTCGCTGTGCGAGAGCGCCAACACCAGCGCCTCCTGAGGGTAGCTCCAGGACTTCACGTCGATCCCGGCCGCCTTGCGCAGACCTGAGTTTCGGCCATCGGCGGCAACCACCAGCGAGGCAGCGACGGTCTCGCCCGACGAAAGCCCCAGGAGAGCGACCTCCCCTCCCTGATCGAGCGTCTGGAACAGCGCCTCGAACCGAACGATCCGGTCGGTCCGCGCCGCCACCGCATCCGACAGAGCCGCGACCAACGGGCCGTTGGCGACATTGTAGCCAAACAGGTCACGACCGATTTCCCGGGCCTCGAAGGTCACACCGGGCGCCCGGAACAGACGAGCCGAAGCATCGACGAGGCGCATTCGCCGGAGGGGAGCTGCAACCGAGCTGAGATCACACCAGACGCCATGCCGTTCGAGGAACTCGACCGAGCCGCCCAACAGAGCCGTGGTACGCCAGTCGTCGACGCCCGGACGCGGCGCGATCAACGCCACGCGTGCGCCGGCATCGGCAACCGCCGCAGCGGCGGCGAGCCCTGCCGGCCCTCCCCCCACCACGGCCACGTCGAAATGCTGCGGTGCCTCGCTCATGCCTTGCTCCAAAAAACCGGAGCCCTATGTGGCCACACCGAGCACGTTTGACAAGGCCACTCCTCCAAGCGCGCCGCGCCCTTCGAACAAGGCGGCGTGGCGGCGGAACAGCGCGGTCATGCGATCGACCACCGCGCGGATCTCGGGCCGGTGCCTGTCCTCGTTGTTCATAACCAGCCAGCTCTTGTGTCGAAGCTCGGCAATCTCGCCCCCGACCCGGCGCAGGTCCGGGTCGGCATCGCCGACGAAGCAAGGCAACACCCCCACGCCGGCACCGGACAGGATCGAATGGCGAAGCCCCTCGGCCCGGCTGACCGTGGCGATCAGGTTGTTCGGCCACTTCTCATGCGGATAGCGCAAGTAGCAGGAGACGGCGGCTTCCTCCGACACCGCGATCCAGCGGTCGGCGCCTTCCTCCGGCATGTCGAGCGCCGCATAGACGGCATAGGCAACCTCCGGCAGGCGCACGGCGGCAAGGTTGCTCTCCTCCGGTTCGAAGGCGCGAATGCCGATATCGGCGCTGCGATGAGCAAGGGACGCCCTCTCCTCGCCGATGCCGAGATCGATGCCGTGCCGGTCGCCGGGCTGGACGAGCATGCCGAGATTGCGGGCCAGAAAGCGGGCGCACCAGCTGCCGGCACAAATGCGCACGCGCACGGCGCCGCACAGGCCGGCGTTCCAGATTTCCACTTCGCGTCCCGCCGCTTCCATGCCGACGAGATGGTCGAGCAGCGCCTGCCCCCCACCCGTCAGCGAGTAGCCGGCCTGACTGCGGAGGAACAGCCCGCACTCCATTTGCCGCTCCAACTCCAGCATGCGCCGGCCGATGGTGGCACTGGAAAGGCCTATGCGCTCCGCCGCGGCGCTGAGGCTGCCGCTGCGGGCGACGGCAAGGAAGATTTGGTAGGAGTCCCAGGGGATGTGTTTCATTTCTGCATGCCAAGTTGCAATCTTGAAGGATTGAACCGATTCATCGGTCGCCGTATCTAGATGGTGAAACAAGGGAGAAATGCCATGACCCCTGACCAATACGTCCATCTTTTCATGCAGCCCAAGCCGAAGAGAAGATCATTTCCAGACCAGAGTCAATATGACTACGAACTGGACCTGATCGACCCCTGCCAGAGATCCAGCATCGTCAAGCGGACGGTTCGCTATATTATCGGACTAATGCACTAGAGCCGTCAACTTGCCATGAAAACTCTGAAAATGCGCCGTGCCAGCCCAACACGGCGATGGAAACTGCAAAAGGCGTCGGCCCCGGTCGGCGCCTTTCCCGACTTGCCAGGACGCTCATCCTGGCAGGCTGAAAAGCGTACGAGGACTTGAGCACACGAGCCACGAACCGAACTTGGGCCTACCGTGCTGCCATCAACTCACGCCGCTGCATCCGCCCCTCTCCCAGCGCCGCTAACCCGCGCGTATCGGACAGTCGTACGCCTCGGCGACCGCATGACAACCATCCGCCCGGCGCCGGGTTCCGCGCGACATTCCGATATCGGATGAAAATCAGCGGGCGTTGGCTTGATCGCCGGCACTCATCCGCGCCGGGCGCGACTGATTAGGCTAAGAGCCCCACGGACAATCTCCGGCGGTTCATCACGCGACCGCAGCCGATAGACGCCAACGGGCTCCAGCAGATGGAGATGGCCATCCCCGTCTGCCCCCGTTCATCCACTCAGGCCAGCTCGCGGTTACCGCGAGTTGCGGATGACCTGTACGTCGAGATCGCGGATCTTCTTGCGAAGCGTGTTGCGATTGACGCCGAGGAGCTCGGCCGCCTTGATCTGGTTGCCGCGCGTCGCCGCCAGCGCCGCGCCGATCAGCGGATATTCCACTTCCTTGAGAATGCGGTGATAGAGGCCCGGCGGCGGCAAATTGTCGCCGAACTCGGCGAAATACTTGGCCAGGAAGCGTTCGACCGACTCCGACAGATCCTCGTCGGCCGGCGTTTCCTCTTCCACCAGCGTCACCGTCGGCGTCGCCAGCTCGGCCTCGATCAGGTTCACCGTGATGGTGTCCTGCGGATAGAGCGCGGCGAGGCGCCGGACCAGATTCTCCAGTTCCCGGATGTTGCCGGGCCAGCGGTAGCGCTTGAGCCGCTCGACGGCCGCCGACTCGATCTGCTTGGACGGCAGCCCCTCCTTCTCGGCGACCGTGAAGAAGTGCCGCACCAGATCGGGAATGTCCTCGATGCGCTCGCGCAGCGGCGGCAGGCGGATCGGCACCACGTTGAGGCGGAAGAACAGATCTTCGCGGAACAGGCCCTGGTTGATCAGGAGCCGGAGGTCCTTGTTGGTGGCGGCGACGATGCGCACGTCCGTCTTGATCGGCGTACGACCGCCGACCGTGGTGTACTCGCCCTGCTGCAGCACGCGCAGCAGGCGCGTCTGGGCGTCCATCGGCATGTCGCCGATTTCGTCGAGGAACAGCGTACCGCCCTCGGCCTGCTCGAACCGGCCGGCCGAACGGGCCTGCGCACCGGTAAAGGCACCCTTCTCGTGGCCGAACAGTTCGCTTTCGATGAGATCGCGCGGGATGGCCGCCATGTTAATCGGCACGAACGGTCCGGTGCGACGCTTGCCGTAGTCGTGCAGCGCCCGCGCCACCAGCTCCTTGCCGGTGCCGCTCTCGCCGGTGATCATCACGGTCAGGTCCGTCTGCATCAGACGGGCGAGAACGCGGTAGATCTCCTGCATGGCCGGCGAGCGGCCGACCAGCGGCATGTTTTCCGAACCGTCTTCGCCAACCTCAAGCCGCTGCTTGCCCTTGGGTTCGGCAAGCGCCCGGCCGACGATCGAGATCAGCTCCTTGAGGTCGAACGGCTTGGGCAGATACTCGTAGGCGCCCTTCTCGGAGGCGCGGATCGCCGTCATGAAGGTGTTTTGCGCGCTCATCACGATCACGGGCAGATCGGGGCGCGCCTTCTTGATGCGTGGCAGCAGGTCGAAGGCGTTCTCGTCGGGCATGACCACGTCGGTGATGACGAGATCGCCATCGCCCTGGCTCACCCAGCGCCATAGCGTCGCCGCGTTGGAGGTGAGGCGCACTTCATAGCCCGCCCGCGACAGAGCCTGATTCAGCACCGTGCGGATTGCGGAGTCATCGTCGGCGACGAGTATGCTGCCGGTAGGCATCTGAGAAGACCCTTTCAGTCCGCGGTCTTGTCGACGTAGGCGGGAAGGAGGAGGCGGAAGGTGGTGCGGCGCGGCTGGCTTTCGCATTCAATGACGCCGCCATGGTCGCCGACGATCTTGGCGACCAGGGCGAGGCCGAGGCCGGTGCCGTTGGTCTTGGTGGTCACGAAGGGATCGAACATGTGCCCCTGGATTTCTTCCGGCACGCCGGGGCCGTTGTCGCGTACGCAGAACTCAAGTGGCAGACTGACCCGCTCGCGCGTGCCAGGTACCGACAGCCGCACACCCGGCCTGAAAGCCGTAGTCAGCGCGATCTCGGCATCCGGCGTGTCGGTCAACGCCTCGGCGGCATTCTTGACCAGGTTGAGGAACACCTGCACCAGCTGGTCGCGATTGGCGTAGACCGGCGGCAACGACGGATCGTATTCCTCGACGATGCGGATATCGCGGGCAAAGCCGGAGAGCGCCAGGCGCTTCACGTGTTCGAGCACGGCGTGGATGTTGACCGGCTCGCGCTCGATCGGCCGCTCGTCGGAGAACACCTCCATGCGGTCGACCAGCTTGACGATGCGGTCGGCCTCGTCGGTGATCAGCTGGGTCAGCGCCCTGTCGCCATCGTCGGCCGACTGCTCCAGCAGCTGCGCCGCGCCACGGATGCCGGAGAGCGGGTTCTTGATCTCATGCGCCAGCATGGCGGCAAGGCCTGTGACCGAACGGGCAGCCCCGCGATGGGTGAGCTGCTTGTCCATCTTGTCGGCCATGGTGCGCTCTTGCAGCATGATCACCACGTGCCCGGGACGATCGGAGGCCGGGGCGGCATAGATATCGACGACGCGCTCGCCGCCATTGCGCGGCGTGCCGACGTCGACGCGATACTCGTTGACCGAGGAGCCGCGCTCGCGTACCTGCTCGACCAGTTGCAGCAGCGGACTGCCGAAGGGCACGAAATGCCGGAGCGAATGCCGACCGAGCACGGCGGCGCTCGACTGGAAGAAGTTCTGCGCCGCGTCGTTGGCCGAGCAGACCCGGCCCTCCGGGTCGAGCATGATCACGGGATGCGGCAGGGCGTTGAGGATCGACACTCCGAGATCCCGCTCCGCCGGAACCTCGGCGCCCGGTGCGGATGAAGACGTCGTCATGCGGCAACCCTCTCGAAACTCGCGCCGTCGGCGAACCACTCGTCAACGGCTTCCATCACCGCCTCGGGCGTCTCCGCCGTCAGCGCCCGGCGGCGGATATCGGCCGCCGACGCGTCATCGCGCGGCACCGCCTCAAACGTCCAGCCGACGTGCTTGCGGGCCATCCTGAGGCCCAGACCCTCGCCGTAGTGGGCGAGCATGTGCCGATATTGCGCCTTGAGCGAGCGCAGGACCTCGTCCCGGTCGGGTGCCTCGGCCTCCCCGCCGGACGCCAGCGCGGCGGCGATCCGACCCGGCAGCCAGGGGCGGCCATAGGCGCCCCGGCCGATCATCACCGCGTCGGCGCCCGACTGGCGGAGCGCTTCGCGCGCCGTCGCTGCGTCGACGACATCGCCGTTGACCACCAGCGGAATGGAAACGGCCTCGCGCACCGCCCGCACCTTCGACCAGTCGGCCGAGCCCTTGTAGAACTGGTTGCGCGTGCGGGCATGCACGGTGACCATGACGACGCCGGCCGCCTCGGCCCGCCGCGCCAGTTCCGGCGCATTGAGGCAGCTATCATCCCAGCCGAGCCGCATCTTCAGCGTCACCGGAACGCTCACGGCACCGACCACGGCCTCGACCAGCGTCAGCGCATGGTCGAGATCGCGCATCAGCGCCGAACCCGAGTAGCCCGACACGACCTTCTTGGCCGGACAGCCCATGTTGATGTCGATGATGTCGGCACCGCCGGCTTCCGCCGCCCGGGCGCCCTCGCCCATCCAGCGCGCCTCGCGGCCGGCAAGCTGCACGACGTGCAAACCCTCGTCGTCCGCCTCGGCGCGAGTCGTCGTTTCCGGATGACCATCGAGCAGGGTTTCGGATGCCACCATTTCGGACACGGTCAGGCCGGCGCCATAGCGGCGCGCCACACGCCGGAACGGCAGGTCGGTGATGCCGGCCATCGGCGCAAGAAACACCGGCGCTGGCACTATCACTCCGCCGACGCAAAGTTCCGACGCCGGGGTAGTCGCCGCCTCGCGATCCGGCTTGGAAACCACCATGCTTACACCTTGTGCACGAACCGTAGATGCTTACAAATTACGCAATTGATAGCTGTTCAGAAGAAATGACGCAAGCGTCTTGCGGGGCATCCGGCCAATAACGTAACGAGAATGCACATTTTTGCCGCGACCGCCACTCGGTCGCCAGCGGAGCCCTGCGAACGGCAATGCCATCCAGCACGACCACCCCCGCCGTTCCCGCCGCACGCCCCACCGTGGCGGTGATTCTGGTCGCCGCCGGGCGCGGCAGTCGCGCCGCCAGCGCCGGTGCGCCACCCAAGCAATACCGGCAGCTTCGGGGGCGGACGGTCCTCGCCCGGACGATCGACGCCTTTCTCGCCCACCCCGGCATCGACCACGTGCTGACGGTGATTCACCCCGACGACCGCGACCTTTATGCCGGGTCGATCGGCGGGCTCGACGATCCGCGCCTCTTGCCGCCCGTTCCCGGCGGCGCCGATCGACAGGCCAGCTGCCTTGCCGGACTGGTGGCGCTCGACGCCGCCGCGCCCGATCTTGTCCTGATCCATGATGCCGTGCGCCCCTTCATTCGCCGCGAAGCCATCGACCGGGTGATCGAGGCGCTCGGGCGCGAGGTGGCCGTGCTCTGCGGCACGCCGGTGATCGACACGGTAAAGCGCGCCGATGCGGTCGGTTACGTGGGCGAAACGGTACCGCGCGAGGGACTGTGGCGCGCTGCGACCCCACAGGGGTTCCGCTACGCCGAAATCGCCGCCGCCCACAAGTCACTGGTGGCTCGCGGCATCACCGGCGTGACCGACGATGCCGCCGTCGCCGAACTTGCCGGCCATCGGGTATTGCTGGTCGATGGCGGCGCCGACAACGTCAAGCTGACCACCAAGGAGGACTTCGACATGGCCGAACAGCGTCTTGCCGCCGAGGCTTTGCTCGCCTGCCCCGACGTCCGCGTCGGCACCGGCTATGATGTCCACGTGCTGGAACCGGGCGACGGCGTCACGCTCTGCGGCGTTTTCATTCCGCATGATCAACGCCTCAAGGGCCACTCCGACGCCGACGTCGCCCTGCATGCGCTGACCGACGCCATCCTCGGCGCTCTCGGAGATGGCGACATCGGCAAGCACTTCCCGCCCTCCAACGAGCGTTGGCGCGGCGCCGCTTCCACTCTGTTTCTGAAGGACGCGGTTCGCCGCCTTGCCGAGCGCGGCGGCCTTCTTGCCCATTGCGACGTCACGATCATCGCCGAGGCGCCGAAGATGGGTCCGCACCGCGAGGCCATGCGGGCGGCGATCGCCGAAACCTGCGGCATTACCATCGATCGGGTTGGCGTCAAGGCGACCACCAACGAAGGGCTCGGGTTCGCCGGCCGCCGGGAAGGCATCGCCGCCATCGCCGCCGCCACGATCAGGTTGCCACTCGATCGATGAGGTTGAGATCGCGCCAACCTTCGAAAAAGCCAATAACGACCTATATGTTCCTCATGCCCGCGCGGTAAAACCGCTGCAGAAAAGGAGATCGCCATAACCGACCTTTCGCCCCTTCACCCTCGCGCCCAGCACCTCCTCGAGAAAGCGCGCGCCAAGGGCGTGACGATCGCTACCGCCGAGAGCTGCACCGGCGGTCTCGTCGCCGGCCTGCTCACCGAAATCGCCGGCTCGTCGGATGTCGTCGAACGCGGCTTCGTCACCTACTCCAATGAGGCCAAGATCGAGATGCTCGGCGTGCCGGAGGCAACGCTGATCGCCCACGGCGCCGTTTCCGAAGCAACGGCTCGTGCCATGGCGGAAGGAGCGCTCGCCCACTCGCGCGCCGCCTTCGCCGTCTCCATCACCGGCATCGCCGGTCCTGGCGGCGGGACGGCCGAGAAACCGGTCGGTCTCGTTCACTTCGCCTGCGCCGCCACTGGTCGTCCGACGGTTCATGCCGAGCGGCGCTTCGGCAGCCTCGATCGTGCCGGCGTACGTTACGCAGCGGTGGTTCAGGCGCTCGCCATGCTGGAAGACGCGATCGCCGACTGGTCGCTGACGGCCTGACCGCGCGCCTTCACGAAATCGATGAAGGCGCGAAGCGGCGCCGGCACCAGACGGCGGCCGGGATAGTACAGAAAGGGCCCGGAAAAGCGCGGCCACCATGGCTCCAGGACTGGCTCCAGCGCGCCGCTTAAAAAGTGCGGTCGGATCCAGTCCTCGAACAGTCCCATGATTCCCACGCCGCCGATCGCCGCGGCGATCATGAGCTCGGCCGCACCGCCTGTGGCGACGATCAGTTGCCCGGTGGGTTCGACATTGACCACCTCTCCGTCCTTCTCGAACTCCCACGGGGCGATGGCGCCGCTGGCAAACCGGCCGCGGATGCAGTTGTGATCGACGAGATCGCGCGGATGGTCCGGACGGCCGCACCGATCGAGGTAGGCGGACGACGCGGCGAGCGCATAGCGCTGGAGCCGGGGACCGATCGGCACGGCGATCATGTCCTGTTCCAGCCGTTCGTCATAACGAATGCCGGCATCGCAGCCGGATGCCACCAGATCGACGAAGGTGTCCTCGGCGACGATTTCGAGGTGAATGTCGGGATAGGCGGCAAGGAAGGGCGGCAGGATGTCCGGCAGCACCAGCCGTGCCGCGCTGATGGGCACGTTGAGCTTGAGCCGCCCGGCAATCCGTTCGCGATAGCCGTTGACGACGTCGAGGGCCAGATCCACTTCGGCCACCGCCGGCGTCAGGCGATCGGCCAGTTCCCGACCAACGGCCGTCAGCTCGACACTGCGCGTCGTGCGGTGGAGAAGCCGCACGCCCAGCCGCGCTTCAAGCCGCCGCACCGCCTCGCTGAGCCGCGAGGCACTGTCGCCGGTCGCCCGCGCCGCGTCGCGAAAGCCACCGGCCTTCACGACCGCCAGAAACGCCGAGATGTCGCCGAATTCCACGCCCATTGTTCGGATGTCCGTACAGCTTGTACCGACTGTAGCCCGTTCTCCGCACAGCAACCAGGGTTTATCTCTAGGTCCCATCAGCGCAGGAGAGACCTCATGTCCTCGATCGATCAATCCGGAACCTACCGCCTGGGCGACCGCAGCGTGAAGCGGCTCGGCTATGGCGCCATGCAGCTGGCCGGCCCCGGCGTCTTCGGTCCGCCGAAGGACCGGCCGCAGGCCGTGGCCGTGCTCAGGGCGGCCATCGCCGCCGGCGTCGACCACATCGACACCAGCGACTTCTACGGTCCGCATGTCACCAACGAGATCATCCGCGAGGCGCTGCACCCCTACCCTGATGATCTCACCATCGTCACCAAGGTCGGCGGCAAGCGCGGTGCCGACGGGTCCTGGCTCAAGGCAGACGCGCCCGACGAACTGCGCTCGGCCGTTCAGGACAACCTTCGCAATCTTGGGTTAGAAGCGCTCGACGTCGTCAACATGCGCTTCATGTTCAACCCGCATCACCCGGCCGAAGGCCCGGTCGAACCGCAGATCGAAGCGCTGGCGGAGCTGCAGCGGCAGGGGCTCATCCGCCATATCGGCGTCAGCCACGTTACGGCGGCCCAGATCGAGGCGGCCCGCCGCATCGTCGATATCGTCTGCGTCCAGAATCTCTACAATCTGGTCCACCGCGACGACGACGCCCTGATCGACGAGCTCGCCGCCGAGGGCATCGCCTACGTGCCTTACTTCCCGCTGGGCGGTTTCTCACCGCTGCAGTCGGACACGCTCAACGCGCTGGCGCAACGGCTCGGCGTCACGCCGATGCAGCTGGCGCTGGCCTGGCTGCTGAGGCGCTCGCCCAACATTCTGCTGATCCCCGGCACGTCGTCGCTGGGCCACCTCAAGGAGAACCTCGCCGTGGCGGCAATCGACCTCGACGACGCGACGCTCGGGGAGCTGGACGCCATCGGCAAGGCCTGACGGAAACGGTGAGGCTGCGGACGCGCCGCGCCTCACCGCCTGAACTGGCGATAGAGCGAGATGATGACGACGGCGCCGATGGTGCCGCCGATCAGGTTGGCGATCCAGCCGCGCGGAAAAAAGCCCAGTTGGCCGGCCACCCAGCCAAATGCGACGGCGCCGACCACGCCGAGAATGAGGTTGGTCAGGAGACCATGGTCGGAGCGGGTGAAACGCTCGGCCAGCCAGCCGGCCAACAACCCGATGATGATGGTTCCGATGATGCCGACACCCGCCATTTCGACCCTCCATGAGCGATCATGAGTGCCAATGTAGGGTGCGCTTTGATGGTCGGAAAGAGGGCAAATGGCGGCGAACGAGAGCCGCACCAGTTTCACCTGAGATGCGCGGTCAGGACCTTGAAGCTGGCATAGCCGAAGGCGACGGCAAGCAAGCCGTCAAACACGCGGCGGACGCGGGCAAAGCCACGCGCCACCGTCCCCGACGAGAATATCAGGGCGTAGGTGAGAAAGATCAGTGCGCTCTGCAACCCGACGGCCAGGATGACCACGAAAAGCGTGGCGGACGGGGCATCCGGCGGAACGCCGACCGAATAGAGGGCGCCGAAGAACAGGATGGCCTTGGGATTGGTGAGGTGGAGCAGCAAGCCCTTGCGATACGCCTCGCCGGGCGTCACGACGCCGGTTGCGCCGAGTGCCAGCGCCTGAGGATGAAACGCGCTCCATGCCGACTTGATGGCGAGATAGAGAAGATAGCCGGCGCCGACGTAGCGGATCGCCTCGAGAATCCAGGCATTGGCCAGCATGATCGCCCCAAGGCCGAGCGCGGCAGCCGCCGACCACGTGAGCGAGCCGGTCACGACGCCGAGCGCCATGGCAACGCCGCGACGGCGACCGGCGCCCATGGACATCGAGGCGATGCCGAGCGTCGCCGGCCCCGGACTCGCGGTGCCGATGAAGGCGGCGGACAGGATGATCGGCAGATTGACGGCAAGTCCCAAATCTACCTCCCGTTCCGGCCAGAGTAGTTCCAGCAAAAGTGGGTACCGGTTTTGCGTCCGGAACTGCGTCTTAAAACTCTAGACGCTGGCGCCGTAAAGAGCATCGGCGCGCAGTTCGAAGGCCTCCGAGAACTTGCGGAAGGCTCGGTCGAACATCGATCCCATGAGAGCGCCGAGCATCCGGCTTCGAAACTCGTAGGAAATCCAGAAGTGAACGTCGGCGCCCTGCTCGGAGCGCGGCGTGAAGCCCCAGCGATTGTCGAGGAAGCGGAAGGGGCCGTCGATGTACTCGACCTTGATGGCAAGCCCCACCCGGTCGAGCGTCACCATCGAGGTGAAGGTCTCGCGGACCGGCCCGTAGCCGGCGGTGAGGTCGGCGATCAGCACCTCGCGCTCCGCCTCGTCGACCTGCCGCTGTCGGACGATCAGGCGTTCGCAGAGCGGCACGAACTCGGGATATTTCTCGACATCGGCCACCAGATCGAACATCCGCTCCGGGCTATGGTTGACGTGGCGCACGGTCTCGAAGGTCGGCATTGTCCGGTAGCGTCCTGTATGCGGCATGAAACAAGGCGGCCCATCAGGCCGCCCTACGCTTTTCAGACTTCGTGCCGAAAGGCAATCCTGCCGCCTCTCAGCCCCGCGCCTCGGCGAGCTTCTTCTCGCGATTGGCCCGAAGCTGCGCGAAATCCTCACCAGCGTGGTGCGACGAGCGCGTCAGCGGGCTCGACGACACCATGAGGAAACCCTTGGTGTAGGCAATGGTTTCATAGGACTTGAACTCATCCGGCGGCACGAAGCGGATGATGGGGTGATGTTTGGACGTCGGCTGCAGGTATTGGCCGATGGTCAGGAAGTCGACGTCGGCCGAGCGCAGGTCGTCCATCAGCTGCAAGACCTCGTTCCTTTCTTCGCCGAGGCCGACCATGATGCCGGACTTGGTGAAGATGGTGGGGTCGAGCTCCTTCACACGCTGCAAGAGGCGGATGGAGTGGAAATAGCGGGCGCCCGGACGAACGGTGAGATAGTTCGAGGGAACCGTCTCGAGATTGTGGTTGAAAACGTCGGGCTTGGCGGCCACCACGACTTCCAGGGCGCCTTCCTTCCTGAGGAAGTCGGGCGTCAGCACCTCGATGGTGGTCGACGGAGACCGGGCACGGATGGCACGGATCACCTGCGCGAAATGCTCGGCGCCGCCATCCTTGAGATCGTCGCGATCCACCGACGTGATGACGACGTGAAGGAGCCCCAGCTTTTCGACGGCCAGCGCCACGTTCTCCGGCTCGCTGGGATCGAGCGGGGCCGGCAGGCCGGTCTTGACGTTGCAGAAGGCACAGGCGCGCGTGCAGGTGTCGCCCATGATCATCATGGTGGCGTGCTTCTTCGACCAGCATTCGCCGATGTTGGGGCAGCCCGCCTCCTCGCAGACCGTGAAGAGGCCGTTCTCCTTCACGATGCCCTGCGTTTCCTTGTAGACCGGCGAACCCGGCGCCTTGACGCGGATCCACTCGGGCTTGCGCTGGATCGGATTGTCCGGACGGTTGGCCTTCTCGGGATGGCGCGCCTTCGGCGCGGTCTTCACTGTGTCGAGAATGGTGACCATTGTCCGTCGCTTTCTGCCCGTTTTGGCCGGCCCGCTGCCGGTCTTCTATGATCAAATTCCTAGCAAAACTACGGAGACACGACCATGCCCGTCCGGTCGCATCTGGCCTGCGTCGTCGTCATGCGACCTGCTGGAGCGGTTCCAGCAAAGGTGGCTTCCGGCTTTGCGTCCGGACCTGCGTCGCAACAGTCTAGAAGCCGCCGCCGGTCTTGAACCCGCCACCGCCCGAGCCGCCGCCCGTTCCGAAGCCGCCACCGCCGGAGCCGCCACCCCACGATCCGCCGCCGCCCCAATGGCCGCCGCCAAAATCGTCGCGTCGCCGGGATTCGCCACGCCGATAACCGTCGCGGAACGCCCCCTCCAGCACGGCCGCCGTGATGGCGCCGGAAATGATGCCGCCGATCAGGTTGCCGATCGTCTCGCCGTTGGAGAAACTGCCGTTGGGCCGATCATAGCCGTTGCTCCGGAAGGTGTCGCGGGAATGCTCGAGCTCCTGCCGTTTGTTGGCGATGTCGATCGACGTGCGCCGAAGCTCGTCGGCCTGCGCATCGACACGGATCAGATCGCGCTCGATCTGGCGCAACCGCTTGACGATGCGGTCGTCCTCCGGCGTTGGCGTCGCTTCGGCGCGCCGGATCAGATCCACCATGTCGGCGCGGGCCAGCGTGCCGGCCAGATCGTCGATCACCCCGCGCACCGCCGGATCGCCGTTGTCATCGAGCGCCGTCGCCGTCTCCTTGTCGATGCTGTCGACGTCGGACCTCACGCGCGCGATATCGGTCTCCACCTTGGCGAGCGCCCGGTCGGCGTCGGCCACGGCGGCTTCCAGCGGCACGATGCCGTCAGCCTCCAGCGCCGCCCGCTCGTAAGCCTGGCGGGCCTCGGTAGCCGCCGCCACCTCGGCCTTCAGGCGGTCGGCGTGCTCGGCCAGGCGCAAGGGAATCTCGGTGAGCATGAAATAGTTGACGCGCGCCGCGTCGTAGCCTGCCAGCCTCGCCACCTTGACGTCGAAATAGCGCGTGAGCGGCCCTGCCCGATAGGCGGACGTTCCGTAGCCGCGCTGCCAGAGATAGAAGAACAGCCGATCGTCCTCGTAAGGCTTGCCCTTGACGGAGCGATCCTCCTCGGCCTGACGCCGCTTCTCCTCGGCCGCCGTCGCCGTTGCCTCGGCCGCCTCGATGGCCGCTGTCAGGCGCCGCCATTCGTCTTCGGTCGCAAGGCGCACCTCGACGGCGTCCGTCTTCGCCTCGACCGCCGCCATAGCCGCGTCGCGCAGTTTGGCGGCTGCTTCGCGCTTGTCTTCGAGCTCGTCGAGCTTCTGCGATGCACCCTCGCGGCTGGCCTTCAGTTCCGCCAGCCGATCGCGGCGCTTGTCGAGGGCGGCGCGGGCGCGCCGCTCGACGCTGTCCAACTCGCCGACCACCTCGTCGCGAGCGATGGCATCGAGCCTGAGGCGGGCCAGAGCGCGAAAGGCGTCGGCCTGCTCGGCTCTCAGGCGGTCGCCCTCGGCCTTGGTGTCGGCCAGCATGGCAACGAGACGATCCTCGTCGCGTCTGACCCCAAGGATCGCCCGTTCGATGTGGTTGAGCGCCTGCTGCGCGGAAATCATGTTGCTTTCCTGGGTTCAGAGGGCATTACCAGCTGGTGATGGCGCCCGAGAGGACATCCATCTCGTAGACGGGCTCGATACCGCCACGCGGCTTCTCGCCGAGAATGTTGTCCTCGACGATGCCATCGTCGCTCTTGTCGGCCGCGACCTTGTCATAGGTCGCCTTGGGAACGCGCACGCCCCATTTGTCGACCGTCTTGACCGTGCCGTCCTCTTCGCTGGTGACCGGCAGCTTGAGGGTGTCGCCGGCCGGCGTTACCGCCTCAACGATCAGGTAGTAGTTGCGCGCCTTGGTGTTGACGTCCGGGACGCGGAACACGCCCGTCCGCTCGCCTGGGCGCGATACGATCCTGAGCTGGTAAGTCCGGGCGAGCGTTGCCCGAAGATCGGCAAGCGCCGCCACCGCCTGACGCGCCGCATCGGCATTCCCTCCGGCAATCGCCGAGCGCGCGGCGGCAACGCGCCGCTCGCCCTCGGTCTTGGCGTCGGAGGTCAGCGCTTCGGTCGCCAGCGCGGCCTCGGCCGTGTCGACGGCTTCGGGCAGCGTCACGGTCATCTCGATCCGTGCCGCTTCCGTCGCCCGCTCCGTCGAGGCCACGCGCCAATAGGTAACGCCGCCGAGAACGACGATGGCGAGAAGCGCCACCGCCGTCACCTTGGCCACCATGGCGCGCCCCACCCATAGGAGCGCCATCGTCCGGGCAAAGGACGGCGGCGCCGGGTCATAGGTGAAGCGGCTCTCCTTCAGCGCCCGGATGCCGTCATCCAGGATACGGTCGGAGACTTTCAGCCCCTGCCCCTCGTAGAGCGCCCGGAGCCGCTCCTTCAGCGTGGCGTCGCGGCTGTCCTCGCCGAGTGCCTTCTCGACCAGCCCCTCCTGGTGACGGAGCGTGTCGACCACGTCCATCGCCAGCATCAGTTCGTCGAGTTTGGGGGCTGCGCCGCCACCCTGAGCGATGTCAGCCATTCAACACCAGCGCGTTGCCCTGCTCGGCAAGGCGGGCGATCCGCCGCTTGCCGTCTTCGACGGCGGCGCGGATCTCTTCGGAGTTCTTGGTGGCCAGCGTCCGCATCTCGGCGATGATCTCGGTCGAGCGCTCCTGGTAGTTGACCACGCTGTCCACCAGCTTCTTCACCGCGTCGGCGCGCACCGTCGGGCCGTAGCCGGCCTTCAGCGCTTCCTCCTGCACCTTTCCGCCGATATCGGCCAGCACCTCGAGCGACTTGGACACGCCCTCCTTCATGGAGTTGAGCGTCTGCGTCGACTCGTGCAGGCCGAACACGCCGGTGAACGACGCCTTCAGCGCCGTCAGCACGGAATCGTTGGTGGTGAAGAACGAAACGGACTGCTGATAGACGCGCTCCTTGGCAGAGGTCGTCTGAAGGAGGCGCGCCATGATCACTTCGGACGTGTTGTAGCCGATGGTCAGGTTGTCGGCGAGGTCCTTGGCGATCTGGTACCGGCCTTCCTCGTTCTGCATGGCCCGCAGCTTCTCGTCGCGGATGAGCTCCAGGCGCGCCCGCTCGGACGCGTCCGTGCCGGCAAAGCCCGCCACCGCCTCGGATGCCTTGGCGAGTTCGTCCTTGGCGGCGGTCAGCTTGGCTTCGCCCGCCTTCAGAACCTCCAGCGCGGCCACCTCGGCCTGCTTCAGCGCGCCGCGGAAGTCGCGATAGGCTTCGAGGATCACCTGCTCGCGCTCGATGTTGGTCTTGGTGTCGCGAGCCACCTCGATGTAGGTGTCGCGAATGCTGTCGAACCGGCTGGCGATATCGCCGCGCGAGATCTTCATCCAGGCGTTGGTCGCCCGCTCGAACAGGTCGAGCTTGCCGTCGGAAATCTGGTCGACCATCGCCTTGGCGTCATCGCGGATCGAGTTGAAGCCCTGGGTTATCTTCTCGTAGCGCTCGCCGATCGACATTTCGGAAATCTGCTCGCGCACCACCTCGTTGAACACGCTCATCTGGCTGAGGGTGCGGGTGATGACGGCGATCTTGTCGGGATCGAGATCGGTGATCCGCTCGAGAAGACCGACGATCGGCGCCTCCTCGGTGCGGGCCGGCAATAGGCCGAGGTCGCGCAATCCACCCATTGCCTTGTCGAGATACTGCATGGGCGTTTTCACAATGTCGGTCGTGGTCAAGGCGGTTTCCCCCAGTCACCGGAAACGCGGATAAACGTCCGCGGGGCGTCGCGGGAAATGTAGTATTCCCTCAAGCCGCCGCAAGCCGACGTTCAGCGAAAATTCAAGCGCCGAAGACGGCCTCAAGCGCGTCCCGCATCACCTTGGCGTCGGGCTCGCGGCCCGTCCACAGGCGAATCCCGATGACGCCCTGGTTGACCAGCATGCCGAGACCGTCGAGCGTTATGGCGCCATGCGTCTCGGCCATCCTGAGGAAGGCGGTGTGCGGCGGATTGGGGATGACGTCGGCCACCACGAGGCCCGGCCGGATCGAGGTGAAGTCGACGGCCGGCAGGTCTCCGACACCCGGGAAAAGGCCGATGGACGTCGCATTGATGAGGATGTCGGTCTCCTCGGGAATAGCGTAACTCCCCGTCCACGGCACGAATTCGGCCGCCGCCGGCGTGTGCGCCGCCACGAGCTGCACCACCGCCTTGCCGCGCGCCTCATCGCGGTTGACGATGGCGATCGATGCCGCCCCCGCCAGCGCCGTCTCGATCGCGATCGCCCGCGAGGCGCCGCCGGCGCCGAGCACCACCACGCGCTTGCCTCGGGGATCGATCACCGTCTCCAGCGAGGTGAGAAAGCCCTTGCCATCGGTGTTCTCGCCGATCAGCTTGCCGTCATCGTTGATGACGCAGTTGACGGCGCCGATGATTTCTGCCGAGGGGGCGAGCTCGTCGATGAAATCGATCACCGCCACCTTGTGGGGCAACGAGCAATTGAAGCCGCGCCAGCCCATGGCGCGCGCGCCGCGCACCGCGTCGCCGAGGTCGGCCGGTGCCACGTCGCAGTTGATGTAGCGGGCGTCGAGCCCCATGGCGCGGTAAGCCGCCTCGACCATGGCAACCGTCGGATTCTCCGCCACCGGTGTCGCGAAACAGCCCGTGAGAAGGCTGAGAAAATTGAGCTCGGCCGGCATGGCGCCATCCTCCAGCGGGGGGCAGGCACGCCGCCGCCCTTCCTCGGGGCGATCTTATCGCCTGGAGAGAGGATTGAAAACGCTGCCGTCGGTTGGACCAGCTAGCGACGCCTCTTCAGCGGCGTCACCGTCGCCGAGGGCTTGTCGGCAACGAGCCGTTGTTCGATCACCCCTCGCCAGCCGAGGCCACGGTAGGTCTCATAGCCGGGCGTCGCATGCTGGGCGACGATCCGGCCATCGTTGAGTTGCCAACCAGCCGCCGAGCCTCCGAAGGCCGGAAGCCGCTCCGTCAACAGACCGGCGCCATCGGACGAGGCGATGACCCGATTGTCGCGGTCGACGATCAGCACGCGGCTCATGGCCCGCTCCTCGTCGGTCAGACGGACGCCCTCGACGATGGTGCGCGATTGCGGCTCCCAATCGAAGTGGATGGCCAGAAGACCGATGGGCCGACCGTCGGCCTCGCCGCCGGTTCGCACCGGCGTGACGAAGGTCGCAACCATGGTGTCGGCCAGAAGCGGCTCGCGGGCGATGTCCTCGGCGTGGAAATCGTCGCCGGTCTTCAGCCCCATGCCGGTACGGAACCACGCACGCGACGACACGTCGGCACCGGTGACCGGAAAGCGATCGCCACGACCGGTGGCCACGACCCTGCCTTGTGTGTCGCAAAGCCAGATGTCGAGATAGACGGTGTAGGCGCGCAAAATGACGTTGAGGCGCCGCGCGGCATAGGCGAAGGCGCCATCGCCGGGCTCGGTCATCGCGTCGACGAAGGCGGAGTCGGTCGCCCACCAGCGCACGTCGCAGGTGCGTTCGTAAAGGTTGCGATCGACGATCTCGATGGCGTTGAGCGCCAGGTCGACCAGCCGCTGCCCCTGCGATGACTGGCTCATCTCCTGAACCAGCGAGGAAATCTCGCCGATCTCCGAGGCAAGCTCGGCCTCAAGGGCCGTCGAGAGCTTCTCAACCTCTTCGGAGATGCCACGCACCTCCTGGCTGACCACAGCGAAGCCCCGGCCAGCCTCCCCGGCCCTTTCGGCCTCGATCAATGCGTTGAGTGCCAGGATGCGCATGCGGCGATTGATCGCCCTGATCTGGCCAACCTTGTTGAAGGCGATTTCCTGGACGGACTCGGATTTTGACGAGATGTCGCGAATGGACACAACCGAAGCTGTCATCCTATCCCCCGGACGATCGCAATTTCACTTTGCGAAGCGTCGCATTCACCTCGTTAACAAAGTAAAAACAACGACCGAATAACTACGGACAGGACTGCTGCTTTTATTTGCAGAATACCCCACTCAAGACGATGTCGGCGCTTATCTATTGTTCAGGCGACCATACGGGCCAGAAAGACGAAGATGATCGCACCGATCGTCGCGACAGCAACTTCGTGCAGGAAGGGGGTGGCGATGGGAAGACTGATCCCGGTCCACTGCAACACCAGCCCACCGACGAACGAGCCGATCAGGCCGGAGACGAGATAACGGATGAGGCCGCCGCCGCCCACCACGAAGCTCGCGAGCCAGCCGGCAAGAAGGCCGATGGCGCCCCAGACGAGAAAGGCGTGACCCTGCATCGGATATCTCCTGAAAATGAAAAGGCCGGCGGGATTGCCGCCGGCCCTACATTAAGTTGCGACTCGCGGCTTAAATATGGATGGCCCTGCCATAGGCGGCAAGCACGCTCTCATGCATGGTTTCGCTGACAGTCGGGTGCGGGAACACCGTGTGCATCAGCTCTTCCTCGGTGGTCTCGAGCTGCATGGCGACCACAAAGCCCTGGATCATCTCCGTCACCTCGGCTCCGACCAGATGGGCGCCCAGCAGGCGACCGGTCTTGGCGTCGAAGATGGTCTTGACGAGGCCTTCCGGCTCGCCGAGCGCCACCGCCTTGCCGTTGCCGATGAACGGGAAACGACCGATCTTCAGCTCGAAGCCGGCTTCCTTGGCCTTCTTCTCGGTGAGGCCGACGGAGGCCACCTGCGGGTGGCAATAGGTGCAGCCGGGGATCTGCAGCTTGTCCATCGGATGCGGATGCAGGCCGGCGATCGCCTCGACGCACAGCGTCCCCTCGTGCTCGGCCTTGTGGGCGAGCATCGGCGGACCGGCGACGTCGCCGATGGCATAGATGCCCGGCACGTTGGTGCGGCCGAGCCCATCGGTCACCACGGTGCCGCGCTCGATCTTGACGCCCAGCGCCTCGAGACCGAGGTTCTCGACGTTGCCGACGACACCCACCGCCGAGATGACGCGATCGGCGACGATCTCCTGCTTGGTGCCGTCCTTCAGCTCGACGGTGGCCGTCACCTCGTTGGCGCCCTTCTTCAGCGAGGCGACCTTGGCCTCCAGAAGGATCTTCATACCGGCCTTCTCGAACCGCTTCTTGGCGAGGTCGGCGATCTCGTGATCCTCGACCGGCATCACCTGGCTCATCACCTCGACGACGGTCACTTCCGAGCCGAGCGCCCGGTAGAAGCTTGCGAACTCGATGCCGATGGCGCCCGAGCCCACCACCAGGAGACGCTTCGGCAGCGCCTCCGGCACCATGGACTCGAAATAGGTCCAGACCAGCTTCTTGTCCGGTTCGAGGCCCGGCAGTACGCGCGGACGCGCGCCGGTCGCCACGATGATGTGCTTGGCGTCGTAGTCGCCGGCCGGCAGCCAGCCCTTGGGCGCGCCGTCCACCGCCTTCACCTTGACCTTGCCGGGCGCGGCGATGCTCGCCTCACCCCAGATCAGATCGACCTTGTTCTTCTTCAGGAGGAAGCCGACGCCCTGGCTCATCTGCTGGGCAATGCCGCGCGACCGCTTGACGATGGCGGCGACATCGGCGCCGGGCTTCTCCGCCTTGATGCCGTAATCGGCGGCGTGCTCGATGTAGTGGAAGATCTCGGCCGAGCGCAGCAGCGCCTTGGCGGGAATGCAGCCCCAGTTGGGGCAGATGCCGCCAACGTAGGCGCGCTCGACGACGCCGACCTTGAGGCCGAGCTGAGCGGCGCGGATGGCGGCCACGTAGCCGCCGGGGCCGGAGCCGATGATCAGGATGTCATACTGGGACATGGGGCTATGCCTTCAATCTGGGTTCGGCGCGGGACAGGCCTCGCGCCGGAAGCAGGCGGCGCCGGCTCAGCCGGCAGCCGCCTCCCGAAACGCACGACGGAGGTGTTCCGTCACACCAGCATCGACATCGGCTTCTCGATGAAGCCCTTGAACGCCTTGAGAAGCTCGGCGCCGAGCGCGCCGTCGACGGCGCGGTGATCGGTGGAGAGCGTGACGCTCATCACGGTGGCGACGGCAAGCTGACCGCCCTTCACCACGGCCCGCTGCTCGCCGGCGCCGACGGCCAGGATGGTGGCATGCGGCGGGTTGATGACGGCGGCGAAGTCCTTGACGCCGAACATGCCGAGGTTGGACACCGAGGTGGTGCCGCCCTGGTATTCTTCGGGCTTCAGCTTGCGGTCCTTGGCGCGTCTGGCCAGATCCTTCACCTCGTTGGAGATGGTGGACAGGCTCTTCTCGTCGGCCTTGCGGACGATCGGGGTGATCAGGCCGCCGGGGATCGACACGGCAACGCCGACGTCGGCGTGCTTGTGCTTCAGCATGCCGCCATCGGTCCAGGACACATGGGCGTCCGGCACTGACTTCAGGGCCAGCGCGTAGGCCTTGATGACCATATCGTTGACCGACACCTTGTAGGTCGGCTTGCCGTCGATGGTCGGCGCGGCGTCGTTGATGTCCTTTCGCAGGGCGAGCAGCGCATCGAGCTCCACGTCGACGGTGACATAGAAATGCGGCACCGTCTGCTTGGACTCGGTGAGGCGGCGCGCGATCGTCTTGCGCATGCCGTCATGCGGAATGAGCTCGTAGCTGTCCGGATCGAACAGCTTCAGCGTCATCTCGTCGCTGGCACCGGCCGGCTTCGGAGCAGGCGCTGCGGCCTGAGCCTGCGGAGCGGGCGCCGCCGCCTTCGGTGCCGCCTCGGCACTCTCGACGTCGCGCAGGATGATGCGGCCCTTCGGCCCCGAGCCCTTGACGGACTTGAGGTCGAGCCCCTTTTCCTTGGCGACGCGGCGAGCCAAGGGCGATGCGAAGACCCGCTCGCCCTCGCCGGCCTTGGCAGCTTCCGCTTTCGGCGCTTCCGACTTCACGGCTTCCGCCTTGGGGGCATCGGCCTTCGACGCCTCGGGCTTCGCCTTCTCCTCGGCCTTCGGCGCATCCGCCTTGGCCGGGGCGGGGGCAGCCCCTTCGGCCGCTGCGGCGGCGGCTTCGACGTCCTCGCCCTCTTCGGCCAGGATGGCGATCACCGCGTTGACCGGCACGTCCGCCGTGCCTTCGGCCACCACCAGCTTGGCGACGATACCCTCGTCGACGGCTTCGACCTCCATGGTCGCCTTGTCGGTTTCGATCTCGGCGAGAACCATGCCGGACTTCACGGCATCGCCCACCTTGACGCTCCACTTGGTCAGGTTGCCCGTCTCCATGGTGGGAGAGAGCGCCGGCATCAGGATCTTGATCGGCATTTCAGCTCTCCTCAGCGATAGGTGACGGCGCGCACGGCCTCGATCACCTCGCCGACGTTCGGCAGGGCAAGCTTTTCGAGGTTGGCCGCGTAAGGCATCGGCACGTCCTTGCCGGTGATGCGGCCGACAGGCGCGTCGAGATAGTCGAAGGCATTGGCCTGGATCTGGTAGGCGATTTCCGAGCCCACCGAGCCCTGCGGCCAACCCTCTTCGACGGTCACGCAGCGACCGGTCTTCTTCACCGAGTTGACCACCGTCTCGATGTCCATCGGGCGGATGGTACGGAGGTCGATCACCTCGGCGTCGATGCCGAGGCCGGCCAGCTCTTCCGCCGCCTTGGTAGCGTAGGTCATGCCCATGCCGAAGGAGACGATGGTGACATCCTTGCCGGCCTTGTGAATGCGCGCCTTGCCGATCGGCAGCACGTAGTCATCGAGCTTCGGCACGTCGAAGTGATGGCCGTAGAGGATCTCGTTCTCGAGGAAGATCACCGGGTTGGGATCGCGGATTGCCGCCTTGAGCAGGCCCTTGGCGTCGGCTGCCGTGTAAGGCATCACCACCTTGAGGCCGGGGATCATGCCGTACCAGGCGGCATAGTCCTGGCTGTGCTGGGCGCCGACGCGGGCAGCGGCGCCGTTCGGCCCGCGGAACACGATCGGACAGCCCATCTGGCCGCCGGACATGTAGAGCGTCTTGGCGGCCGAGTTGATGATCTGGTCGATCGCCTGCATGGCGAAGTTGAAGGTCATGAACTCGACGATCGGCTTCAGGCCGGCGAAGGCCGCGCCGACGCCGATGCCGGCAAAGCCATGCTCGGTGATCGGTGTGTCGATGACGCGGCGGGCACCGAACTCGTCGAGCAGGCCCTGCGAGATCTTGTAGGCGCCCTGATATTCGGCGACTTCCTCGCCCATCAGGAACACGTCGCCGTCGCGGCGCATTTCCTCGGCCATCGCCTCGCGCAGCGCCTCGCGCACCGTCTTGCTCTCGAACTCGGTACCGGCGGGAATGTCGGGATCGGCCTCGGCCTTGACGGCGGGGGCCGCCGGCACGGTGCTCGACGCCTGCGCCATCGACTGCGGCTTCTCGGCAGGAGCGGCCTGGGCGGCGGGCTTGGGATCCTCACCCGTCACCGGCTTGGGAGCGGCGGTCTCGCCTTCCTCGCCGACGCGGGCGATCACCGCGTTGACCTTCACACCCTCGGTGCCTTCGGCAACCAGGATTTCGAGCAGCTTGCCCTCATCGACGGCCTCGATTTCCATCGTTGCCTTGTCGGTTTCGATCTCGGCGATCACGTCGCCGGACTTCACATCGTCGCCCACCTTTTTCAGCCACTTGGTGAGCGTACCCTCTTCCATGGTCGGCGACAGCGCCGGCATCAGGATGTCGATTGCCATTTTGATAAACCTCTCGGCGCTGTCAGCGAAGAATGTCGGTCCAGAGTTCGGACGGATCCGGCTCGGGGTCGGCGGAAGCGAAGTCGGCCGCCTCGGTCACCACGGCGCGGACCTTCTTGTCGATCTCCTTGAGATCGTCCTCGCTGGCCCAGCCCTTGTCGACCAGCCGCTTGCGAACCTGCTCGATCGGATCGCGCTCGTCGCGCATCTTCTGCACTTCGTCCTTGGTCCGGTACTTGGCCGGGTCGGACATGGAGTGGCCGCGATAGCGGTAGGTCTGCATTTCCAGGATATAGGGGCCATTGCCGGCCCGCGCCCACTCGACAGCCCGATCGGCCGCCGCCTTGACGGCGCGGACGTCCATGCCGTCCACCTGCTCGCCGGGAATGTTGAAGCTCTCGCCGCGCTTGGCGAAGTCGGTCTGGGCCGACGAACGGCTGACCGAGGTACCCATGGCATAGCGGTTGTTCTCGATGACGAAGATCACCGGCAGCTTCCAGAGCTGCGCCATGTTGAAGGTCTCGTAGACCTGACCCTGGTTGGCGGCGCCATCGCCGAAGTAGACCACCGACACGTTGTCGGTGCCGCGATACTTGTCGGCGAAGGCCAGGCCGGCGCCGATCGGCACCTGGGCGCCGACGATGCCGTGGCCGCCGAAGAACTGCTTCTCGCGGCTGAACATGTGCATCGAGCCGCCCTTGCCGCGCGAATACCCGCCCTTGCGGCCGGTCAGCTCGGCCATTACGCCCTTGGGGTCCATGCCGCAGGCCAGCATGTGGCCGTGGTCGCGATAGGAGGTGGTGACCTGGTCCTCGCCCTCGCGCAGGGCTTTCTGGATGCCGACCACCACGGCTTCCTGGCCGATGTAGAGGTGGCAGAAGCCGCCAATGAGGCCCATGCCGTAGAGCTGGCCCGCCTTCTCTTCGAAGCGGCGGATCAGCAGCATGTCGTGATAGGCCTTGAACTCGTCGTCCTTGTCGAACTCAGCGACCTGATAATTGATGCCAGAACTGGACGTCTTGCCGGTTTTCTTCGTTGCGGAGGTCGGGGCCGAAGCGCGAGCACGCTTCTCGGTCGCCGGTCGTACAGCCATTGCTTGTTTCCTCCCGTATCGGGATTATTCCGTAGAGGCGCCGACGGAACCCCTTTCCGGGGAGCAAGTCAAGGTTTGCAGCGCATGTCAATCATGCGAAAGCCGCATCGCTGGCCGATCAGATTAACCGATTTCAAGTTAATTCAACAAAAATGAAGTAATATCAATTACTTTTTGCCTGCGCCAACTTATCGAAATCCATAATGACCACTTCATTCGGATTGACCACCGACAGCTGGACGCGGGCGCGTTCATCGACCATGTCCTGATCGAGGCTGGAGGGGCGCAGCAGCCTGACATGGGCGTCCAGCGCCGCCTTTTCGGCATTGAGGCGGGCCAGTTCGGCGTTGAGTTCCTGGGTGCGGCTCTCGAAGCGGGCGCGTCCCACCATGCCATACTCGCCATTGACGGCGTGGTAGCCGAAATAGCCGAGGAAAACCGCCGTTACGGCGGGAAGGATCAGGCGGCGGAGCCAAGACGGGCGGTACTGGCGGGTAATCATACGCAACGAACTCACGCGGGACCAGCGGGGACATCCTACCCCCTTGCGGAGGAATCTGGACCATCGTGGTAAAGGGAGGGTGAACGGGAGCCAGTTCGGCGCAAATTGAGTCTGGCAAGATCGGCAATAGGCAAAAGTGGCAAGTTCGTCCCGGCATCCGCACGATCACGATATCGTGTCCGTCTCAAGTCCCCCAAAAAGGCCATGAAGGCCGGCGATGGATGTGAAAAAGGGAGGACACACGCAGTGAGGATCGCGCAGCCTTGGCCGCGGATGGCAACCATGCTGTCCGTGCTTGGTCACGCTACGATCCTTGTCCTCTTGGTGATCGAAACGCCGAGACAACTCGCTGTCGCGCAACAGCCCGTGGCGGTCGAAGTAGTCATGGTCGCCCCGCCAGCAGCGTCTCCCTCGTCGCCGGCCAATCTCCCGCCGACCGCCGCCCGGCCGGAAGTGACCGGACGACCCTCGCCGTCTCCGGCCCGCCCTGCCCGTCCCTCCACGGGTGGACGGGTAACCGCGACGGATTATTTTGCCGGCGCCGTCCTCGACGATCCACGCAACAGGCAAACCAGGGAAACCCTGGCCACGCTCACCAGCGACGAGCGGCTGATCCAGATCTGCAACATTGAAGCGATGGAGCAATTGAAGCGCTGGAAAGCCGGCTTCGTCCCCAACAGCGTCGTCCCCTATGCGATGGCCGACCCTGTGCTGAGCGCCACATCCATGGAAGCGAAAGGCGCCGCCGTCCACGCCGGCGGGAAATGGTACCGGCTGTCGTTCAACTGCGGCGCGACGACCGACCTCAGCCGCGTCGCCTCCTTCGCCTTCACGCTCGGCCGTCCCATTCCCCAGCGGGAATGGGAGCAGAACTCGCTGCCGGAGCTGGTCGAGGGCGAGCCGACGGACTGAACCCGCCCTTAACCGGCGATGGCGAGGCTCTTCAGCTTGCGGTGCAAGGCCGAACGCTCCATGCCGACGAACTCGGCGGTGCGCGAGATGTTGCCGCCGAAGCGGTTGAGCTGAGCCTTGAGATACTCCCGCTCGAAAATCTCGCGCGCTTCCCTGAGCGGCAGCGCCATCAAGTGCTCTCCGCCCGAACCGGACGGCAGCGACGGCAGCATCGTCCCGATCTCCGACGGCAGCAGATCGGCCGTGATCACGGCCTCCGGATCGCCGCGCGTCAGGATCATCAGCCGCTCGACGTTGTTGCGGAGCTGACGGAGGTTGCCCGGCCAGTCGTGCGACTGCAGCACGGCCATGGCGTCCTCGCCGATGCGTCGCACCGGCAGGCCGGTTGCCCGGGAAATCTGGTGCATCATCTGTTCGATGAGGAAGGGAATGTCCTCGCGCCGCTCGGACAGGCCCGGCACGCGCACCGGCACGACGGCGAGGCGATGGAACAGATCCTCGCGGAAATGCCCCTCGGCGATCTCGCGTTCGAGGTCGCGCGCCGTCGATGACACGTAGCGCACGTCGACGTGCACCTTCTGCGTTCCACCGACACGCTCGAAAGCCTGCTCGACGAGAACGCGCACCATGCGGTTCTGCATGTCGCGCGGCATGTCGCCGATCTCGTCGAGATAGAGCGTACCGCCGTGCGCCTCTTCCAGGGCGCCGACCTTGCGCTTGCCATCGTCGTCGGACTCGCTGCCGAACAGTTCGATTTCCATCCGGTCGGGCGAGAAGGCGCCGGCGTTCAGAACGACGAACGGGCCGGCCGCCCGGTGCGAACGCTCGTGAATGGCGCGGGCCACCGATTCCTTGCCGGATCCGGACGGACCGGAGATCAGCACGCGGCTGTTGGTGGGCGCGACGCGATCGATGGTGTTGCGCAACTGGTTGACCACCGACGAGCCGCCGACGATGCCTTCCTGGCGATCGGAGCGGATCTGCAACTCGCGAATCTCGCGCTTGAGACGCGACGATTCCAGCGCCCGTTCGGCGATCAGGACCAGACGGTCGGCCTTGAACGGCTTCTCGATATAGTCGTAGGCGCCGCGCTTGATCGCCGAAACGGCAGTCTCCACGTTGCCATGGCCGGAGATCATCACCACCGGGACATCCGGATTGCTGGACTTGATCTCGTCGAGAAGCTGCAGCCCGTCCATGCGGCTGCCTTGCAGCCAGATATCCAGGAAGATCAGCTGCGGACGGCGTTCGGCAATGGCCTGAAGCGCCTTGTCGCAGTCGCCGGCCGTCCGGGTGCCATGGCCCTCGTCCTCAAGGATACCAGCCACGAGGTCACGAATATCGGCCTCATCATCAACGATCAGAATGTCGGTCGCCATTGTTTCCTGCGTATCCGTTCCGCCGCCGAGCGGCCGCCCTAATCCCCCGGCCGCTTCGGCAGTAACATAAATGTCACACGATCTGAAGCCCTATCGGTCATTAACCCCAGACAATCAGCCCGTTCTGTTCGGATCGACCGGCAGGCTGATCCGAACCATGGCTCCGTGGCCGCCCTCGGCGACCGTCGGCGAGTCCAGAAGATCGATGCTTCCGCCATGCTCCTCGACGATCTTGCGCACGATGGCCAACCCTAGACCGGTCCCCTTCTCGCGCGTCGTCATGTAGGGCTCCAAGAGCCGGTGCCGCTCGGCGGTCGGCAAGCCGATGCCGGTGTCGACCACCTCGACGATGTTGAAGTCGCCGGCCTCGCGACCGTAGACATCGACCCGCGCGCCCGTCCTTTGATCCTCCGGCAGGCCTTCGATCGCCTCGACCGCGTTCTTGACGAGGTTGGCAACCGCCTGGCTGATCAGCCGGTGATCGAAGCGTCCCTTGAGAGGCGTCTGCGGCAAATGCGCCTCGAAGGCGATTTCCGGATGCCCGACGCCGAGCAGGAACACCGCCTCGCGCACGCACTCGCCGAGATCCCGCTCCTCGAAGGAGGGTTTGGGCATGCGCGCGAATTGCGAGAACTCGTCGACCATGCGGCCGATATCGCCGACCTGCCGGACGATGGTGTCGACGCACTGGTCGAACACCCGGCGGTCATCGTCGACCACCAGCTTGCCGAACCGCCGCCGGATGCGCTCGGCGCTGAGCTGGATCGGCGTCAGCGGATTCTTGATCTCGTGGGCAATGCGCCGGGCGACGTCGGCCCAGGCCGAGGTGCGCTGCGCCGACACCAGCTCGGAAATGTCGTCGAGCGTCACCACGTAGCCGTGCTCGCGATCCGGCGAACGGTCGGGCGTCACCTTCACCGAGACCGTGCTCTTGTGACCGTTGCGCACCAGCGCAATGGTCGCCTGATGCGACCTCCCCTCGTCCTCATCGCGCAGCGCGGCCGACAGGAGATGAGCCAGCTCCGGCACTTCATCGACCAGCAAGCGGCCGACGAAATCGAACAGCTCGACGCCAAGCAGCGACAGCGCCGAGGCATTGGCGATGGTGACGTGGCCATCGTTGGATATGCCGACGACACCGGCAGACACGCCCGACAGCACCGCTTCGGTGAACCGCCGCCGTCTCTCGGCTTCCTCGGACGCCGAGATCAGCTCCTGCCGCTGGCTCCTGAGCTCCACCGTCATCTTGTTGAAGGACGCGCCCAGGCTGGAGATGTCGTCCGACGTGGCTCCCACGGGGACGGCGGCACTGAGGTCGCCGTGCGCCACCCGGTCGGCAGCGTTGATCAGGTGGCGGATGGGCGCAACGAGATAGTTGGCGAACGACAGGCCGACCCACATGGCGCCGAGCAGGAAGACGATCGACATGCCGCCGAAGATGATGGCGAACCCCATCTGAACGTCGGAGCGGTTGTTCTCCAACTCGCGATATTCCATGGCGCTGTCGCGGGCCAGCTTCAGATTGTCGAGCACCTGCTTGTCGAGAAGGCGGACGATGTAGAGGTAGGTCTCGTCATAGGTCCTGAGCTTCAGGAGCCCTCCCACCTGGTTGGATTGCCCCGGCTGCAGCAACACCGCCGCTTCCTTGCGCGCCTCGTCGATCGCCGCCGGCGAGGGCATCACCGCCTTCACGGTCGGGTCGAGTTCCGAGCGCACGATGACGTTGGCGTTCTTGTCCAACAGATAGGCGCTCTGCAAGCCGTGCAGCGAGGCCTGCAACCGCATCAGGCTCTCGAACCGGGTCGGCTCGTAGTCGTAGAGTGGCTTGGCCGCGTCGAGAGAACTGGCGATGCTGATCAGGTCGGCGCGCAGCGCGCGGGCGTGCTCCTGCATGTAGGCGCTCGCCACGGTCAGCACGTTGTCGACGACCTGCCGCGTCCGCGATTCGAACCAGTGATCGAAGCCCTGGTTGAGCGAGACGGTGAAGGCCACCGCCACCATCACCGCGGGCAAGGCGGCGATGAAGGCGAACAGCGCCACCACGCGCAAATGAAGTCTGGCCGCCGCCCGCCCCTCCAGCCAGGCGCGGCCGAGCTTCCAGACTTCCTGGCCCACCATGAACACGATGGCGAGGAGAAGAAGGCCATCGATCACCAGCGATCCGCGAATGAGGTCGGTGGTCGGTGGAATGGGCAGCAGGTTGGAGATCAGGGCGAAGGTGGTCAGCGAGAACAGCGTGGCGACCGCCACCAGCACGAGGCCGAGCAGCCGACGCCCCCGCCCCTCGGCGTAAATGTCCTTCATCGCCATCGGCTGTGCGGCAACCTCAACCTGTCCTGCCGACAAATCCGCCATCGTCCGCCTCCTTGCACCACGCGAGCCGTCTATCACGATTGCGGCTTCTTGACGAAAACAACGTGCAAAAGCGGACTCTTCGACCTTTTTTACCCCTCTGCCGCCACATGGCCCGCTTTACATCCGGCCGCAATGAACTAACAAGGCGGCGCGCGGAGCGAATTTGACATTCGAGACCCGGCGGGCGCCGGCGTCCCGATCAATGCCAAGTTTCACAGCTTCGCGAGAAACAGAAGTTGCAGGCGATTCCCCGGACCCGACGGCTGCTCACCAGCTTGTATCGAACGAAGGCAAACGTCGGATGGAACCACTTGCCAAGAATCGCGGATCCACGCCGACATGACCGACACCCCGCTTCCGAAGCCCGCCCTTGCGGCGGCGTTACACGCCATCGAAATCACTCGCACGGGCGTGACCGCCCTTGAGGAGGCGGCGCTCCACGGCTCTCTGGGCGGCGACATCGACAAGGCGATCGGCATTATCGCCGAGAGCAAGGGACGGCTCATCGTCACGGGCATCGGCAAGAGCGGCCACATCGCTCGCAAGCTGGCCGCCACCTTCTCCTCCACGGGTACGCCCGCCTACTACGTCCATCCGACCGAAGCCGGCCACGGCGATCTCGGCATGGTCGACGGCTCCGACGTCATCATGGCGCTGTCCTGGTCGGGCGAGACCACCGAACTCGCGGTCGTCCTGGCCTTCGCCAAACGCTTCGACGTGCCGGTGATCGCGCTCACCGCCGGAGCGGACTCGACGCTGGCCGCCGCCGCCGACGTGGCGCTGATCCTGCCGCGCGTCAGGGAAGCCTGCCCCCACAATCTCGCCCCGACCACCTCGACGGTGTTGCAGCTCGCCATCGGCGACGCCATCGCCATGGGTGTGATGGTGCGCAAGGGGTTCTCGGAAAACGACTTCCACATCGTCCATCCCGGTGGAAAGCTCGGCTCGCAGCTCCGCCGCGTGTCTGAGATCATGCACACCGAGCGGCTTCCGCTCATCAATGCCGGCAGCCGGATGACGGACGCCATCCTGGGCATAAGCTCGGGAGGCTTCGGCGTGGTCGGGGTTGTCGATGACAACGGTCAGCTGGTCGGCGTCGTCACCGACGGCGACCTCAGGCGCTTCGTGCACTCCGACCTCGGGCCGCAGTTGAGCGCGAGCAAGCTGGAAACGCCTGTCGCCGACGTCATGACGCGCAACCCGATCACCGTCGCGCCGCAGATCTTCGCCGCCGAGGCGCTCGACCTTCTGCAGAGCCGCAAGATTTCCGTGCTGTTCGTCGTCGAGGATCGGAAGCCGACCGGCATCCTGCACACCCTCGACCTGCTGCGCATCGGCGTGGCGTAATAGCCACCCCGCCGCGTTGCGGCCATCACTCCCGCATGGGTTCCGGATGGCTGACGATGCGGCGGATCTCCGGGAAGGCGATGCGCGCCGAGCGCTCCACGGCATCGGCGCGCCGGTGTACCTCGGCGGCGGGAAGCGCCGCCGGGAAGCGGCAATGGAAGGCCACGAACACCCCGTCGTCGATCTCGCGGGCGCGCACGTTATGAACGTCCGATACGCCATGCGTTTCCGCCGCCGCGCTCAGAGTGGCCGCGTAGGCCGCCACCCGCTCGACCGGTAGCCGCTCACCTTGAATAAGATCGGGATAGAGCGGTTCGAGATGCGTCTCCACCTCGATCTCCGCGCCAATCTCGGCCCGAATGGCCGCCTCGAGACGGCTCGCAACCTCGTGGGCTTCCCCGAGCGGCATGGCGCCATCAACCTCGCAATCGAGCGATACCGAAAGACGGTCGCCGAGATGCTGGATGGTGATGTGATGAACGGGGATGCGTTCGCGCGACGCGGCGAGGAACACCCGCTCCCTGACGCTCTCGTCGTCGATCGGAACGGGTATCAGGCTGACCGTCGCCTCGGCATCGCCGATCTCCGTCATGATGGCAGCCACCATCGCCCGCTTGACCGTGGCCGTCTCGCCCAGGCTGAACGTGCGCGGCACGCCGGCCGATATGTCGACGAAGTGCCTGGGGCCAACGGTGCGCACCCGGAGCTGGTCGATGGCGACGACACCGGGCAGGTCGAGCAGCAACCGGCGCAGCGTCCGCGCGATGGACGGCGAGACGCGGTCGGTCAGCTCGTCGGCCGTGCGGCGGATCATCCTGAGGCCGAGCCAGCCGATGAACACCGCAATGGCCGCCGCCGTCACTGGATCGGCCCATTCGGCGCCATAGAGGGTGGCGATGAAGCCCACGATGACGATCACCGAGGACGCGACGTCGGACAGGAAGTGCATGGCGTCGGCGGCGAGCGCCCGGCTTCCGGTCTCCTTCGCCGCCTTGTTCAAGGCCCAGGCGCGCCAGAGGTTGATGACGATTTCCACCCCCAGCACGGCGAAGGCGATCGCGCTGACCGACGGCGGCGCCGCCGCGCCGGCAAAGCGGTTCCAGGCCTCGACCGCAACGCCGCCGGCCAGCACCAGCAGGAGCGTGCCCTCCCCCAGCGCGGCGAGATCCTCGAACTTGCCATGGCCATAGGGATGGTCGTCATCAGCCGGCCGGTCGGCGAAGCGCACTGCGAGAAAGGTGACCAGGGTCGCGATGGCATCGGTGCCCGAATGCAACGCATCGGTGATGAGCGCCAGCGAACCGATCATCAGGCCGATGGTGAGTTTGGCGACGGTGAGGCCGAGGCTGGCGACCAGCGACACCAGCGCCACGCGTTCCTTCCTGGTCATCGCACGCCACCTTCCGTAAATTGACGGAGACGGGCATGCCTCCCCGACGCGCAAAAGGCAAGCGCACCCTCGGGCGCGCCGCGATCATTCCACGAAAACGGTCACCCGGTCGGCCCTGCCCTCGCCATCGATCACCGACAGCGTCACGAATCCGGCCCCCTTCGGGAAATAGCTGAACTGCCGAGCCCACGGCTCTCGCGCCACCGGAGCGCCGTCGGCCAACCAGGTGAACGGCCCCTTGCCATTCCTGACCTTGAGCGCAAGCGGCTGCGGCGAACCGGCCCGGAAGCCGAGATCGACGCGTGCGCCAGCCGGCGGATAGGCGATCTCGGGCCCGGCGTCCTTCAGGGCGACCGCCGCCCGCGCGCCGCGCAGCCGCTGCAGCGGCGGCGGCAGCTCGGCGTTGGACGCTTTGATGAGACCTGGGGGCTCCGGCGGCAAGCGCGTCGTCCCGCCGGCCCGGACGAAGGTATCGGCCAGGATCGGCACCGCCACGTCGACGCCCATCAGCCCGGGCATCGGCGCGCCATCCGGCCGGCCGACCCAGACGCCGACCACATACCGGCCGTCGTAGCCCATCGCCCAGGCGTCTCGATAGCCGTAGGACGTGCCCGTCTTGATGGCGACGCGCACGTCGCCCTTGGCGGCGCCGAGCTGCCCCGCCAGAATGTCGGTGACATAGGCGGCGGCGCGTTCGTCCATCAGCGGCTTGGGCGGCTCGGCAGGCCCCACGGCATCGACCCGCTCACGCAAAGCGATGGGGCGACCGCCACGGGCGAGAGCCATGTAGAGCGTCGTCAGATCGTTGAGGGTCAGGCCGACGCCACCCAGCCCGACCGCGAGATTGGCCGGTGCCATGTCCGGCAGCTTGGCCTCGACGCCAGCCCGGCGAAACCGCGTGACCAGCCGCGCAGGCCCCACCAGTTCCAGCGTCTGGATGGCCGGCACGTTGAGGCTGTCGGCGAGCGCCTGCCGCACCGTCACCGTGCCTCGGAAGGTCTTGTCGAAGTTGTTCGGCGTATAGCCTGCGAATGCGGTCGGCCGGTCCTCGACCAGCGTCTCGGGGTGGGCAATGCCGGCTTCGAAGGCGAGACCGTAGATGAAGGGCTTCAATGTCGAGCCGGGCGAGCGGATCGCCCTGGTCATGTCGATCGAGCCGGCCCGCTTCTGGTCGAACAGCCCGGCTGACCCGACCGACGCCACCACGTCGCCGCTCGCCTCTTCGGCCACCATGATGGCAACCGAGACGTTCGGGCCGATGGCGCTCGCCCGCTCGGCGGCGAGCCCTTCGAGCGACGCCTGCAGCTTGCTATCGATGGTCAGCCTGATCTCGCCGCGCTTGGGATCGGCCGCCGCCGCGCGATCGGCGGTGTGGGCGGCCAGCAGCGGAAAATCGCGTCGCCGGGTCGGCACCGGTTCTGCAATGGCAGCCTCGGCATCGGCGCGCGCGAGAACGCCGCGCTCGACGGCCCGCCTCAGGATCCTGTCCCGCGCGGCCTTGGCGGCCACTGGATCGCGGTCCGGCCGCCGCGCCTCGGGCGCCTGCGGCAAAGCCACCAGGAAAGCCGCCTCGGCCGGCGTGAGGCGCAGCGGCTCCTTACCGAACCAGGCGAGCGAAGCCGAACGCACCCCTTCCAGGTTGCCGCCGAACGGCGCGAGGCTGAGGTAGGCGGCGAGAATGTCGTCCTTGCCGGCAAAGCGTTCGAGCGCCAGCGCCTTGACGATCTGCCCGAACTTGCCGCTCGGCGAGCGCGTATGCAGACGCTCCGACAGGCGCACAACCTGCATGGTCAGCGTCGATCCGCCGGAGACGATGCGGCCGTGGATCATGAGTTGCCAGCCGGCGCGGAGCAGTGCTCGCGGATCGACGCCATTGTGATCGCGGAAGCGGCCATCCTCGGTGGCAAGAAGCAGCGCAACATAGCCTGGATCGACGCGCGCCGGATCGACCGGCAGGCGCCAGAGCCCGTCACCGACCGTATAGGCGCGCAGAATCTCACCGTTTCGCGCGGTCACGACCTGCGAGGTCGGGGCAAAGAGATCGACCGGCGGCGTCGCGTCGACCATGGCGCGAAACTGCATGACGGCAGCCGCGACGGAGATGGCGGCCACCGACAAAACGATCAGGCAGGCTTTGACCAGTCGACCGGAAACTCTCATCTTCCAGCGCTTCCCAGCCCCGCTTCAGGCGATCAGCGGACGTTCACCGTCGCAACAGCGAGCGTCCAAGTTGAAACCCTCTGAACAGAACTCTAGTCGTTTCCAGGAAGGCACGATACGGGAGCACCGTAAAGTACCGGTAGCGAGGCAGCTTGTAGGCTCGGATGTTGATCTGAACCTGGGTCTCCATGTCGTTCAACTGGCTGGCCGGTTGTGGCAGGACCCAGCATGCCCTGAGACCGCTCAGGTATTCGAGATCATAGGCAATGTCGTAGGAAAGCCGCATCGGCAACAGGGACTCGATCATCCACGTCGCAGCCCGGCGATTGATGATATAGGCCCCCGATCCTTTCTTTCGCGTCAGGGCGACAGCGAGCGACCGTGTCGCGGAGAGAGGCTTGAACTTGACACCCCCTTCCCGGTTGACGGTCGTCAGGCGCAAGAGGTCCCAGTGTTTCCCCTGGGCACAGGCGAGATCGATCGCTTCGACGAAATCGGGCTCGAAGGTGACATCGTCCTCCACGATCAGCGCGTAGTCGGCATCCGAGGCCAGAAACTGTCTCGCGCACTCGATATGGCTGAGATAACAGCCCACTTCGGCTGGAATGATCCGGCGTCCGTGCAGAAGCTTGAACGCAAGCTCACTGACTTCGGGAGCGGGAAACTGCAGCAACTTCCCGTCCACCGCCTTGACGACGTCATGATCCAGCCCGATGGCCTGAAAGCGATCCGCCATCAAGGCGCGGCGATCCGGCGCGCGTTCGAGATTGATGAGATAGCAGGCCAGCTTGCTGCCGCTCGTCGGCAATCGATTCATCAGATCCCCCGTCTTCCGCCCTTGCCGACAAGATCCGTCGTCTTCCGGCATCTGCATTGGCACGGCACACGCCCCCGAGTAAACGCCATAACCCGGCGGCACCCAGGCAAATCGACATTTCCGACGCGCCCGCTCCCTTTGCCCGACACGCCCAACGAAAAACCGCCGCGCGGATGTCTCCACGCGGCGGCTTTTTCAGACGTGCGGCCGGATCAGCCGTAGATCGGGAAGGCGTCGGTCAGCGCCTTGACGCGGAGCTTCACCGCCGCCTCGACGCCGTCGTTCTTGTCCTCGCCGTTGACCTTCAGGCCATCGAGCACCTGCAGGATCAGGTTGGCGATCTCCTTGAACTCGCCAGCGCCGAAGCCACGCGAGGTGGCGGCCGGCGAGCCGAGGCGGATACCCGACGTGATGGTCGGCTTCTCCGGGTCGAACGGCACGCCGTTCTTGTTGCAGGTGATGTTGGCCCGGCCGAGAGCGGCCTCGACCAGCTTGCCGGTCAGCCCCTTCGGACGAAGGTCGACCAGCATCAGGTGATTGTCGGTGCCGCCCGAGACGATGTCGACGCCGCCGCGCTTCAGCTCGTCCGACAGCACGCGGGCATTTTCCACCACCGCCTTGATGTAGGCCTTGTAGGCCGGCTGGGCCGCCTCGAGCAGCGCCACGGCCTTGCCGGCGATGACATGCATCAGCGGGCCGCCCTGAAGCCCCGGGAACACCGCCGAATTGATCTTCTTGGCGATGTCCTCGTCGTTGGTCAGCACCATGCCGCCGCGCGGTCCGCGCAGCGTCTTGTGGGTGGTGGTGGTGACGACATGGGCATGCGGGAACGGCGAAGGATGCTCGCCGGCCGCGACCAGACCCGCGAAGTGGGCCATGTCGACCATCAGGTAGGCGCCAACCTCGTCGGCAATGGCGCGGAAGGCCGCGAAATCCCAGACGCGGCTATAGGCCGAGCCGCCGGCGATGATGATCTTCGGCTTGTGCTGCTTGGCCAGCGCCGCCAGCTGATCCATGTCGACGCGATGGTCCTGCGCGCGGACGCCGTAGGTGACCGCGTTGAACCACTTGCCCGACATGTTGGGCTTGGCGCCGTGCGTCAGATGTCCGCCGGAAGCGAGGTCGAGGCCGAGCACCGTGTCGCCCGGCTGGGCGAGCGCCAGGAACACCGCCTGGTTGGCCTGGCTGCCCGAGTTCGGCTGCACGTTGGCAAACTTGCTTCCGAACAGCGCGTTGGCGCGCTCGATGGCCAGGTTCTCGGCGATATCCACGTACTGGCAACCGCCATAATAGCGTTTACCTGGGTAACCCTCGGCATACTTGTTGGTCAGAACGGAACCCTGCGCCTCGAGAACCGCCTTGGAGACGATATTCTCCGAAGCGATCAACTCGATCTCATGCTGCTGACGACCGAGCTCCTTCGCCACGGCGGAGGCGATCGCGGGATCAACCTCGGCGAGGGAGCTATGGAAGAAGTTGGCAAGCTCTGCGCTGGTCGTGTTGGACATTTGGTTTCCGTTCCGTCAAGGGACGTTTCTTGGGCCGGACTGACCGGAGCGAAATGCCCCGGCGCCACGCGCGCCCGTGACGGGGGTCGCTTATCACGGGCGGGGGGGTGCCATCAACCTGAGGGGTGCCCGCCGGGCGGCCGGCAGCCCCGCATAAATCGAATATGCGGCCGGTTTAGGCTGTTGCGGCGTCGAGCGCGGCGATCTTGGACGCATCCTTGTCTCGCCCGGCGAGATGATAGAATCGCCTGAGATCGCCCAGCGACGCCGCACGAAACCGCCTGCCGACCGCCTCGACGTCGTCGATCTCCGCGAGTTCGTAAAGTAGCCAACCCTCGGACGTTCGAATGCTCATGTCGGCCATCACGTCGATGACGAGCGGAGCGCCGCTGAGGTGGACATGCACGCGGGAGCGAAACCGGTCGTTGCCGCTTTCCTCGCCGGGATCGATACCGGCCGCCGCGGCCATTGCCCTCGCCTCCTCCACGCCGAGGATGACGTCGAGGTCGGTGGCGCGGAAATCCCCAATGCCGCGCAGCTCCAGAACGCCGGTGCCGAACAGCACGGGCGTCACGCCGGCACGCTCGGCGACGCCGGCCAGAAAGACAAGCGTTTGAACAAGCTCGGACCGCATCTAGACCGTGAACCCTTTTCCGCCAGCGGCAGGCAGCGGTGGCGCCTTCGTCTCGGCAAGCCGGCGTTCCAGCTTTCGCAACGCCAGGAGCTCCAGGTCGCGGCGGGCCGCGCCGACCGGGCCGATCACCTGCACTTCGACGCCGGTCACCGAGCAGATGGCAGAGACGCGCACGACGTTGCCGAGAGCGACGAACTCGAAATACACTTCCCGCTCTTCCGCGTTCCCGGCCATGCAGCACCCTCAAACAAAAAGCCCGCCCGGAAACACCGGACGGGCCGAAACTAGCATGAAGCGTACGTGAAATCAGCCGGCCTGCGCCTGGCTCTGCGCCTCGGGCGACATCGGAACGCCCAGACCGTCACGCTGGTAGATATCGTCGCGGAACTCGACGGTGTTGTTCGGCGTCGCCCACGCGGTGATGTACTGGAAGTACAGCGGCACGGGATCGGCCACGGGCGCATCAATGCGCTCGCCGGAGGTCAGGGCCTCGGTGATGCGGTCCTTCGGCCAGTCCGGCGTGTTCTTGAGGATCCAGTAGACGTACTCGCGAACGTTCTGAACGCGAATGCAGCCCGAGGAATGGAAGCGATCGTTGCCGCCGAACAGACCCTTGCTCGGCGTGTCGTGCATGTAGACGCCTTCGGGCGACGGGAAATCGATCTTCACCGTGCCCATCGAGTTGAGGTCGCCCGGCTCCTGGCGGAACATGTAGCTGACCGCCTGGTCGGTCTTCCAGTCGATCGACTGCCAGGACACCTCGGTTCCCGAGCGCGGATCGAACACGTGGATCTTCTGCCGGTCGAGATAGGACGGGTCCTTCTGCATCTGCGGGATCAGGTCCTTGAGGATGATGCTCTTGGGGACCGTCCAGTAGGGGAAGAAGCGGATGATGGTGATCTTCGAGTTGAGCAGCGGCGTTTGGCGGTCGATCTTGCCGACCACGCCCCTATGGCGCGAATGGACGGTATCGCCATCGATGGTCTCGATCTCGGCGCCGGGCACGTTGACCATCACGTAACGGTCGCTGCTCCCACCGAGCGGGTTCGGCAGCGTCTGGAGGCGGACGAGATTGAGCTGGAGCTGCTGGATGCGCGTCTCGACCGGAACGTTGAGCTGGCGCAGCGTCGCATCGTCGACCACGCCGTTGGCGATGATGCCATGGCGCTCCTGGAAACGACGGACGGCTCCATCGACGAAGGTGTCGTAGGCGGTGGAAATGCCGGCGCTCTGGTCGAGATCGCCGGTGATCATCAGCCGCTGGCGCAACACGCCGACAGCCGGGTTCTCCACGCCGAGCCGAAGCTTGCCGCCAGCCGGAACCTGCGGCCAGCCGCCCTGCGCGGCGATCGAGGAATACTGGTTGATCGCCTGCTCGGTGTAAAAGCCCGACTGGCCGGAGATGGACGGCCGCGTCGGCTGCGCCGTCACGTCGGAGGGAGCGGAAACGTCGAAACCTTCAGTCCATTCCGTCTGAGCTAGCAGCGTCTGGGCCTTCGAGGCAGTGGCCGCCAGCGCCGTCGCTCCGGCAATGCCAGCCTTGAGCACCCCGCGGCGGCTCGCCGCCATCGACAAAAATGATCCCTTCACGACCGCACTCCAGATTGAACCGTTCGGACGCCGGAAGTCGGACGAGGCGCCAAAACCCCGCCCAGTGGACAATGGTCTTGGTTAACGGAGCCTTTCCGGCAGATTCCCGCATAATTGAAGCGCCTACGAAGGACTCGCAGGACGGCTCCGATGGTTCGCCGTTTATCGACAATTCATGGCGAAATCGAGGACTATGAAGGCCTCCCTCGTCCACGCAGGCCTGCTCAGACCAAACGGCATGGCAACATGCGGACGAGAAAAGACCCTGGGCGCAGGGAGGGGCGCTCAGGGCCAAGTTGCGCGTCTCGGGAGGAGTTGAGACGTTCGATGCATCCGGTCTCTGGAAAGGGGAGGAAGCGTTCCAACCGACATGCTCGATACACTTAACATCTGACATCAAATTATTAAAGAATGGTTAACGAGGCAGAAAAAGCACTGTATCGGCGTTCACCCTGTCTCTTATCGCGGGCCAATACTCTCAATTCGAAAATGTCACTGTCAGTTTTGACAGCGGAACAGCAGATGTTAAACCACATGTCGACTTGACTCTTCGTCGCACGGGCACATGAGGCAGCCATCTCCCAAAAAGAAAAGCGGCCGCCGTGGGTAACGGCAGCCACTTTGGGGCAGAACCCGTTCTCTTCGGACAAGCACAGAAGCAAAGCTTCCGACTTTGACGTCCGAAGAGCGTCCTGAAGCTTAGAGCCGATAGAGGATCTGGTCGGTCCAGAAGCGCTCCAGCCGCTGCAGCGACTTGTTGAGCACCTTGAAGTCGTCGCGGTTGATGCCGCCGACCGTCTCGATCGAGATGATGTGGCGATTGTAGAGCTTGCCGACGATGTCGGCGATCGCCTGGCCCTTTTCCGTCAGCTTGACGCGGACCGAGCGACGATCCATGCGGGACCGCTGATGGTGAATGTATCCCATCTCAACCAGCTTCTTGAGATTGTAGGACACATTGGAGCCGAGATAGTAGCCGCGGGTCCGGAGCTCACCGGCCGTCAGCTCGCTGTCGCCGATATTGAACAGCAGGAGTGCCTGGACGGCGTTGACATCGGTGCGGCCCGAACGGTCGAACTCGTCCTTGATGACATCGAGCAGGCGGCGATGCAGACGCTCGACGAGGCGAAGCGCCTCGAGATAAAGCGGCTGGAGGCCCTGCTCTTCTTCGGGCTCGTTGGTATAAAGATCATAGGCGCGCTTGGCGTTGGCCATGGTGGAAAGCCTCTCTGTCGTACTTTTTGGAGCGGCTCTTTGTCCGCCTTGATCACGACAGTAGCCGAGAGCTTTGAAAAACGGCTTAAGGGGCAGGCTGAATATAAGTTTAACGCGATTCCAAACCCACCCGAGTCTTCGCTTTGGTAAAGCAGTACTTTACGCGCCAAAAAGACAAGCCAACCCAGGAATTTCAGCCAGATTCCGCAAAATTCGACCTAGTTTTCATCAATCCGACTCCGCCCCGGAAAGGCGGTTGAGACGAATTGCCAAATTTTACGTAATAACTCTTTGTTGACCCTCACAAACGATCGCGCGTCCGTTCGTAATAGGCGGAGAGCACAGCGTAGAGCGTCACGGTACCGATGTGGAAGATCATCAGAGGATAGTTGCGCCCGAACTGCGGATTGTAGGCGCTATAGAGAGCCGTCTCGGTCAGCGCGCTGATCATCCACACCACGGTCCCCCATGAGGCAAGCAACCAGAGGCCGACTGCCGCCACGAGATCGGCGACGGCGAAGAACAGCGTCGCCACGATGACCGGCGAGGACAGCGTCAGGAAATTGCCGCTCGGAATACCGAAGCCGAGAATCGTCGCCCAGCGCAAAAGGCCGGCGACCAGAAACACGGTCGACAGGAAGCGAACGTAGATCACCAGCGTCAGGCGGGCGTCGAACCTGCTCCAGAGGCTTGTTTCAAGCCCCTCGGGCTGCCGCGTGTCGCCGTTGCCGTTCATCCGGTAATCCTTTCAGTCTGTTCGACTGCCTCAATTTTGCGCCGAAGTATCGATCAAATCACGACCCGCGTATAGAGCCACAGGCTGAGCCGTGCTAAAGCGGCACCGCTTTCCGCAGGCAGGACTTCCCATCATGACCGCGAACACCCCCTTCTCCAAAGGCGCCGCCGCGCCCGATATGCGCGCCATTCTGAGCGGCCGCCGCATGCGCCGGCTGCGCCAGACCGACTGGTCGCGTCGCCTCGTGCGCGAAACCAACATCACGGTTGACGACCTGATCTGGCCGATCTTCGTCATCGACGGCGTCGGCGTGCGCACGCCGATCGCCTCCATGCCCGGCGTCGAACGCCTTTCGGTCGACGAGGCGGTGCGCGACGCCGCCGAGGCGGCCGCGCTTGGCATCCCGGCCATCGCTCTCTTTCCCTATACCGATCCCGGAAAGCGCGACGAAAACGGCAGCGAGGCGCTGTCGCCGGACAACCTCATCTGCCGCGCCCTCCGGGCCATCAAGACCGCCGTCCCGGACATCGGGCTGATGACCGACGTGGCGCTCGATCCCTACACCAGCCACGGCCACGACGGCCTTCTCGAAGGCGACGTCATCCTCAACGACGAGACGGTGGCCGTGCTCTGCGAGCAGGCGCTCAATCAGGCACGGGCCGGCGCCGACATCATCGGCCCCTCCGACATGATGGACGGCCGCGTCGGCGCCATCCGCGCCGCACTGGACGACGCCGGTTTCGAGCACGTGCAGATCATGGCCTACTCGGCCAAATATGCGTCGGCCTTCTACGGCCCGTTCCGCGACGCCATCGGCACCAGCAAGACCTTGCGCGGCGACAAGCGCACCTATCAGATGGACCCGTCCAACTCCGACGAAGCGATCCAGGAGGCCGAGCTCGATCTCGCCGAGGGCGCCGACATGATCATGGTCAAGCCGGGCATGCCGTATCTCGACATCCTCCGTCGTCTCAAGGACGAGTTCCAGGTGCCGACCTTCGCCTATCAGGTCAGCGGCGAATACGCGATGATCATGGCCGCCACGCGCAACGGCTGGCTGGATGGCGAACGGGCGATGATGGAAAGCCTGGTCGCCTTCAAGCGCGCCGGCGCCGACGGCATCCTCACCTATTTCGCCCGCGACGTCGCCCGCAAGCTGAAGGGCTGACGTGCGGCTGTCCCGCCTTCTCAAGATCGTCGCGGCCGCCGCCATCGGCGCGGTTGTGGCGACCGAAGCGTGGTGGCTGGTAAACGGCTACCGCGACGCCCGCGCTTGCCTCAACGCCCTACCCGCTCTTGAGGAGAACGGCGATCTCGTCGTCGACAGCCTCAAGCGGTCGGGCGACGTCTTCGACGTGGTCGAAATCGGCTATCGGCGGGTCGATGCCGCAGGCAGCTCGCCCGGCCGGCTGCGCTGCGCCTTCGGCGACGGGCTGAATGGCCCGCGGCATCTTCTCGGCGTCGAACTCGGGGGGAGCCCGATCGGCGACGCCCGCCGTTATTTCCTCGAGCGATTCTGGCTGGGCGACGAGGCTGCCGTCGAGAGCGGCAGGGCCCGCCTCAGGGTGGAGGTTCCGCCGCTGACCTTCCTTGCCGCGATGGTCGGGCGGCCGCATCCGTCGCTGGTCGGCGCCCTCCTCTGCCTTCTTCTCGCCGCCGCCATGCTGGCGGCCAATCGCTTCGCCGGACGCGCCCGCCGAGGCTGACGCCGCCCTTGTATCCCCGCCAGTCGAGGGATTAGGGTGTCGGCCCGAATGCCGGCCGCCGCGCCCGCCGATCCGCGATGCCGGATTCGGCCGTGCTCCTTTCCAAGGCGGCCAAGGCCTCTGAGGCGATGAGGGAGAGACAGATGACCGAACAGACCCCCGGATTCTCGACGCTTGCCATCCATGCCGGCGCCGCTCCGGATCCGACCACCGGCGCTCGGATCACCCCCATCTACCAGACGGCCTCCTACGTCTTCGAGGATGTCGATCAGGCCGCCAAGCTGTTCGGCCTCGAAACCTTCGGCAACATCTACGGCCGCCTGACCAACCCGACCCAGGCGGTGCTGGAAGAGCGCGTGGCAGCGCTGGAAGGCGGCGTCGCAGCGCTCGCCGTGGCATCCGGTCACGCCGCGCAACTGATCGTCTTCCACACCCTCTTGCAGCCCGGCGACGAGTTCATCGCCTCCAGGAAGCTCTATGGCGGCTCGATCAACCAGTTCGCCAACGCCTTCAAGAACTTCGGCTGGAACGTCGTCTGGGCCGACCCGGCCGATCCCTCGTCCTTTGAAAAGGCCGTGACGCCGCGCACCAAGGCGATCTTCATCGAATCGATCGCCAATCCCGGCGGCATCGTCACCGACATCGCCGCCGTCGCCCACGTGGCGAAGCGGGCCGGCGTGCCGCTCATCGTCGACAACACGCTGGCAACACCGTACCTCTGCCGTCCGATCGAACACGGCGCCGACATCGTCGTTCACTCGCTGACCAAGTTCCTGGCCGGCCACGGCAACTCGCTCGGCGGCATCATCGTCGACGCCGGCAACTTCGACTGGTCGCGCGAGAACCGATATCCGATGCTGTGCGAGCCGCGCCCCGAGTACAACGGCCTCGTCTTCCACCAGAATTTCGGCAACTTCGCCTTCGCCGTCGCCTGCCGGGCGCTTGGCCTGCGCGACCTCGGCCCCTGCATTTCGCCCTTCAATGCCTTCCAGATCCTGACGGGCATCGAGACGCTTCCGTTGCGCATGCAACGCCACACCGACAACGCCAAGGCGGTGGCGGAGTTCCTGTCCGATCATCCGAAGGTGGCCTGGGTGTCCTATGCCGGCCTGCCGGGCGACCGCTATCACGGCCTGCAGCAGAAATACGCCCCGAAGGGCGCGGGCGCCGTCTTCACGTTCGGCCTCAAGGGCGGCTACGACGCCGGCGTCACTCTCGTGAAGAGCGTCGAGCTGTTCTCGCACCTCGCCAATGTCGGCGATACCCGCTCGCTGGTCATCCACCCGGCCTCGACCACCCACAAGCAGCTGACCGACGCCCAGAAGGTGGCGGCCGGCGCCGGGCCGGACGTGGTGCGCCTGTCGATCGGCATCGAGGATGTCGCCGACATCATCGCCGACCTGGATCGGGCGCTTGGCCGCATCGACTGAGGTCCGTTTCCAACAGAACTTGCGGCGTCCGGCATCGTCCAGGGACGAGTGCCGGACGCCGCCTCATGACGAGCCATTGGCTTCGTCGTTTTTCGAATCGGCACTCGATCGAGCACCCGACGCTGGTGGGGATCGGACGCCGGACTTGCTCCACTGAACGGCGGAGGCGCGTTTGTCCTCAAGTCTCAGGAAGCTGATCGGCACCGTCATCCTGGTGATCACCGTGCCGGTCTACGCCCTTATCGCCATGGTCATCGCCGTGGCGATTCTCCCGGGCGTGAACGTCTGGTGGCAGCTTCTCTACTATCTGGTGGCGGGCCTGCTCTGGGTTCCTCCGGCCGGCATGCTCATCCTCTGGATGGCAAAGGCCGACCGAGGCATCGGAGCCTAGGCGGCAATTTCGCCGGCCGGCGCAGCCACGCGGGTGATGCCGGTGACGCCCCGCCGCCCGAGCGCGGCCAGAAGCATGTCGACGGCGCCGGACTCGGCGTCGCCGGTCAGCATGAGCTGTCCTGCCAGGCGGGCGAACAGCGTGAATGCCGGATCGGTACGCAACCGGCCGAGATCGATCAGCACCAGGTCGTAAGTCTGCTCCAGCGTTTCGAGCAGTATAGCCGCCGACTCGCTGTCATCGGCGAGCGCACCCAATGGCAGGAGACCCGGCCCTATCTCGTGGGCGCGTGAACTGGCATTGCGCTGGATGACATCGGCGAAGTCGGCATCGCCGGCCAGCAGTTCCGCAAGGCCCGGCCTGTCGTCGGCGCGTCGACTCGCATCGACGACCACGACTCGCGCGCCGTTGATGCCACCGTCACGGACGAGTTCGCCGATGAGGCGCCGATTCTCGCCGCCCTCGCCAAAGCTGGCGACGGCGACCCGACGCCGCGCGGCAAGATCGGCAAAGGGAGCAGCGGCAGGCGGAGCCGACGGAGCGGCACCGGGTTTGGCGTCATCCGGCTTCACCGACGCTATCTTGTCGCCGACGGGCGTCAGATCGACGGGTTCGAAGGCCCCGACGGTGACAGGCGCGTCTTCCACCTGCTCACCCGCATCGCGATGGCGCCAACGGCCAACGGCGGACCCCAGAGCACCGAGGACCAACACGGCCAAACCGGCCAGCGCGCCACCCGCCCAAGGCGGAATGCTCTCGGCCCGTTCCACCGGCACCGCGCCCGACACCAGCCTGGCGCCGACGCCGCCGCTCGTGCCCTGCAACTGAAGATAATCGCCAATCACCCGATCGACGAAGCGGGTGGCAAACTCGGGATTCTCGGACAAGAAGCGGATATCGATCGACCGGCCGAACCCTGACGGCGCCGCCGAGAACCCGGCCGCGAGCGCATCGGTCAGCTTCTCTTCCGGCGAAACCAGCTTGCCGGCGCCGCCCATGCCCACCGCGGCCAGAATGCGCTGATGGAGCGGCGGACTCGAAAGAGTGCCGGCGTCGGTCACGCCAAGTTCGGCCGCCGCCCGGCGAAGCGCATCGCGCGAGGTAATGAGTTTGGCTTGCGAAGCGAGGAACTCGGCATCGATGACGCTTTCGGTCGCGCCCGTCCGATCGACGGCAAGACGGGCATGAACCTCGACGCCCGACGGCAGCGCGGAAAGAAGTCCGTGAGTCGCCACGGCCACCGAAGCGGCCAGAACGATCATCAGGGCCTTTCGGCGCAAAACGGACTGAAAAGCGGCCTGACGCACGCCACCGCCCGCCTCACCGGCGGTGGGCGCACCGAACACGTTCAAGGGTCGAGCCTGCCTTTCCATGCGAAAAGCATGGTCGGGTATGGTAACCAGCGCGTTAAGCATCGCAAAAATGTTACCGAGGTCCCCAGTTTCTCGTCCTCGGCAAGACTTCATAAAGATTTGTTAAGCGGCATTTCCCTTTCCTTAACCATGCCCGACTAGGCTCGTTCACCGTATTCGCGCTGATTTCATGGGGACATTCGCATGCGGCGACGCGCCTTTCTCGGTCTGGCTTTGCTCGGCCTCGGCGCCTGCACCACCGTGCCCCGGCGGCGGCCGGTCGGCGCCTCTCCTTCGATCCCCGACGGGCTCGACGGCCCCTATCGTCTCGACAGCGGCGACAAGCTGCGCGTCACCGTCTTTGAACAGACGGCCCTATCGGGCACCTTCTCCGTCGATCAGGCGGGCTACATCGCCTATCCCCTGGTCGGCAACGTCACGGCGCGCGGCCTGACCACGCAGGAGCTGGCCGGCGCCCTGACGCGCGGCCTCAAGAAGGGATACCTGAACAATCCCGACGTGACCGTCGAAGTCGATACCTATCGCCCCTTCTTCATCATGGGCGAGGTCCGCAATCCCGGCCAATACAGCTATGTGAACGCGATGACCGTCGAAACGGCCGTCGCCATCGCCGGCGGCTTCACATCGCGCGCCAATGAGGGCGGCATTTCCGTGTCGCGCCGCCTGAACGGCAAGGTCTACACCGGTACACTGCCACCGAGCGCGCTGGTTCGCCCCGGCGACGTCCTGCGAGTCGCCCAGCGGCTGTTCTGACGCCAGGGCGCCAAAAACGAGCGGCCGGTCATGCCGCTTTACTCCACTTCAGGATTTTTCACCCATCATGGCGGCTTCGTTCGCCTTGATCATCGGGGATGAGTTGCGATGAGCGCCACCGAACCGGCCACCGGGCCCGTTTCCCACCTTCCGACGACGGCGGAAGCCGTCGCTCGAAACTATCGGGACGCCTCAATCGCCCCCTCGCTGGTGAGCGGCGTTGCCGCCACCTTCGAAGCTGCCTGCCTGTCCGTCGTCGGCATCAGTCTGCTGCCGCTGTTTTCGGTATCTCTTGCCGGCCTGACACTGGCAATTCCGGTCGGCGCCGCCGTCCTGGCGCTGCTCGTCGCCCAGATTCTCGGCGCCAACGACCTGTCGCTGCTGCGCCGCCACTCCCAACGCTTCGCCAAGCTCCTGGTCGCCTGGTCGAGCGTCTTCGGCTTCGTCTCGGTGCTGCTGATCATCGGCGACGGACTGCCCGACGTTGCCCGCCTGTGGTTCCTGGTCTGGTACGTGGCCGGCGTGATGACGCTCGGCCTTGCGTCGGCGATGACGTCGCTGGCGACGCGCCGCCTCACCCGTGCCGGTCGCCTGCAAAAGCGGGCCGTCATCCTCGGCGGAGGCACCATGGCCGAAACGCTGATTACCGCGCTGGAGGAAACCGGCGGTAACGAGCTGGCCATTCTCGGCATCTTCGACGATCGCAACGACGACCGCAGCCCGGAGAGTCAGCAAGGCTTTCCCAAGCTCGGCAATACCTCCGACCTCGTCGACTTCGCCCGTCTCGCCGCCGTCGACCTCGTGATCGTCGCCCTGCCCGCGACCGCCGAAGTGCGCATCCTGCAACTGCTTAAGAAGCTCTGGGTCCTGCCAGTCGACATCCGCCTCTCGGCCCATTCGAGCAAGCTGCGCCTTCGCCCCCGCTCATACTCCTACATCGGGCGCGTGCCCTTCCTCGACCTGTTCGACCGCCCGATCACCGGCTGGTCGCAAGTGTCGAAGCGCGTGTTCGACGTCGTCATCGCCAGCCTCGCCATCGTCGCGCTGTCGCCGCTGATGATCGGCGCGGCCATCGCCGTCAAGGCAACCTCCAAGGGGCCGATCCTGTTCCGCCAGCCGCGCTACGGCTTCAACAACGAGGTGATCTCGGTGATGAAGTTCCGCTCCATGTATGCCGACCAGGCGGACATCAAGGCGGAGAAGGTGGTGACGCGCGGTGACCCGCGAGTGACGCCGGTCGGCCGCTTCATCCGCAAGACCTCGATCGACGAGTTGCCGCAGCTGTTCAACGTGCTGAAGGGCGACCTGTCGCTGGTCGGACCGCGCCCGCACGCCGTCAATGCCCACACCGAACACAAGCTCTGGGAAGAGGTGGTCGATGGCTATTTCGCCCGCCACAAGGTGAAGCCCGGCGTCACCGGCTGGGCGCAGATCAACGGCTGGCGTGGCGAAGTCGATACGCCCGACAAGATCCAGGCCCGCGTCGAGCACGACCTCTACTACATCGAGAACTGGTCGGTGCTGTTCGACCTCTACATTCTGATGTTGACGCCGATCCGCATCCTCAACCAGGAAAACGCCTACTGAACCGACGCGATGTCGCGGGCGGCGCGGAAGTCGACACCGAGCCCCAGCGCGTCGGACACGACGATCGTTCCTTCGGCGATCGGCGCGGCAACCGACACGTCGCGCAAAAGGCGCAGACAGTCGAAGATGCGGTCCTTCGGCACCGGCGTCACAGAGACCACGGGCAACAGCGCGAGACCGCCGCCAGACACCCGCACCGTCGTCGTCACCATGCGCTTGGGAGCAACCACCTCCTCGGCGGCATAGGCGAGCCCCTTGTTGCAGGTGAAGCCGGTCATCTCCGAAACGGTGCCGTTCTCGACGATCACCTCGCCGCCACAACCGATCGGACACCCGATACACTGGATGGCATGAACCACGCGCTCCATCATGCCTCCTCCTCGATCTCGTCTTCCGCCTCGATCTTCTCGGGCGCCGGCACGACACGGAACTCAAGCTTCTGGGCATCGCCGATCTTGCGAACGGGAATGTCGGCGACGATCATCTCGCTCGGCTTCACCACCCTGAGCTTGCGCTCGAAGGCGAGCACGCCGTCGGCCCAGAACTGTAGCAGCGATGCGCCCATCGGCTTGGCCGCCCGGAAATAGAAGCGGGTGCTCATCTTGCCGGGTTCGAAGGCGGAAAGCCGTTGCGGCACGACGGTGCGCAGCCCCTCTCCCGCCGTGACGGATCGCTCGGAACCGAGCGCCGGGAGCTCGCCCCTGGCATGGCGCGCCGCCGACCGGCCGGCTATGGCCGCCTCTTCCGACACCCAATCGACGAGATCATGGACGTGCAGCACGTTGCCGGCGGCGAAGAAGCCGGGAATCGAAGTCTGCCGGAACTGGTCGACGCGGGCGCCGCTGGTGATCGGATCGAGAGCAAGGCCTGCCGCCCGTCCGAGTTCGTTTTCGGGAATGAGGCCGACGGAAAGCAGCACGCAGTCGCACGACACGTCGAAAGCCGTGCCCTCGATCACCTCCAGCCTGTCGTTGACCTGCGACACGGTGATACCGGTCACCCGGTCCTTGCCGTGGATCGCCGTCACCGAATGGCCGAGATAGAGCGGGATGCCGAAGTCTTCCAGGCACTGGACGATGTTGCGCGTCAGCCCGTTGGAATAAGGCATGATCTCGAAGACTGCCTTCACCTTGGCGCCCTCGAAGGTCATGCGGCGGGCCATGATCAGGCCGATGTCGCCGGAGCCGACGATCACCACTTCCTTGCCCGGCAGGTAGCCCTCCATGTTGACCATGCGCTGGGCGGCGCCGGCCGTGAACACGCCGGCCGGCCGGCTGCCCGGCGTGCGAATGGCGCCGCGCGTCCGCTCGCGACAGCCCATGGCGTAGACCACCGACTTCGCCCGGACCACCGTCATCCCGGCATGCGGGCTGACGGAGGTGATGACCCCGCCCGGCTCGGCGGCGAGCACGGTGGTGTCGAGCCACACGTCGATGTCCGTCGCCCTGACCATCTCGATATAGCGGTGGGCATAGCCAGGCCCGGTCAGCTCCTCCTCGAAGCGCCGGAGGCCGAAGCCGTTGTGAATGCATTGCTGCAGGATGCCGCCCAGCTCGCGGTCGCGCTCGATGATCAGAACGCGCTCCGCGCCGGCCTCGCGCGCGGCCAACGCCGCCGCCATGCCGGCGGGACCGCCGCCAATGGTCACCACGTCGTAGGACATCTCACGCATGGACACCCTCCCCGGCTTCCAGATCGGCACGCGACAGGAACAGCCATGACTTCATTGTGTCCTTGCGAACGGCTGTGATGGGAATGCCGAGTTCGCGAGCAAGGATAGCGGTGACGCGCGGCCCGCAGAAACCGCCCTGGCACCGGCCGGCTCCGGCACGGACGCGCCGCTTGACGCCGTCAACGGTTCTGGCGCCGCAAGGCGACAGGATGGCCGCGACGATCTCCGCTTCCGTGATGGTCTCGCACCGGCAGATGACGCGGCCGAACAACGGATCGGCGGCGATCAGCTCGGCTTGAGACTGACGGTCGAGCTCGTGAAAGCGCGGCTTTGCCGGGTTGACCGGCACGTAGCTCGCCTTCGGCCTCAGCCGCAGGCCGACGTCCTGCAACAGCTCGACCATGACCTCGCCGATGGCTGGCGCCGAGGTGAGGCCGGGCGACTGGATGCCGGCGGCATGGACGAGACCACGGGCGGCCGGTGACGGACCGATGACGAAATCCTTGCCGGCGGCGGCGCGCAGACCGGCGAATTCTGTGATCGCCGTACCGAGTGGCAGGGTCGGCATGATGCGGCGGGCACCGGCAATGATGCCGGCAAGACCGCCCGCCGTGGTTTCCTTGTCCTCCGGATCGTCGATTTCGGTGGCGTCGGGGCCGATGAACACGTTGCCATGTACGGTGGGCGACACCAGGATGCCCTTCGACACCTTGTCGGGCGTCGGGAACAGCACCGTGTTGACCAGTTGGCCGACGCTACGGTCGAACAGGATGTACTCGCCTCGGCGCGGCTTGATGGTGAAACTGTCATCGCCGGCAAGACGGGCTATCTCACCGGAATGAAGGCCGGCGGCGTTGACCACGAATCGGGTGGCGATGCGGCCGCCTGACGTGCGCACCGCCACGATCTGCCGGTCCTCGACATCGAGCCCGGTCACGTCGCACTCGGTGATGATGCGCACGCCGTTGCGAATGGCGTTCTCGGCAAAGCCGACGGTGGCGAGAAACGGACAGACGATGGCGCCGGTCGGCGCCCAGAGTGCGCCGGCCACGTCTGGCGAAATGTTCGGCTCGTGGGCGAGAACCTGTTCCCGCGACCAGATTTCGAGACCAGGCACGCCATTGTCGATGCCGCGATGGCGGAGATCCGCCACTGTCTCCATCTGGGCGGCGTCCTTGGCCACAACCAAAGACCCCGTCGCCTTGCGCGGAATGCCGAGCCCCTCGGAAAGCTCGGCATAGAGCTGAGCGCCGCGCACGTTGAGACGCGCCTTCCAGGTGCCGGGTTCGGCATCGAAGCCGGCATGCAGGATGCCGCTGTTGGCCTTGGAAGTACCGGTGGCGACATCGGGCGACCGTTCCAGCACCACCACCGACAGCTCATAGCGAGACAGCGCGCGGGCGATGGCGCATCCCACCACGCCGCCGCCGATGACGACGACGTCGGCACTGTCCGGAAGAGGCGCCGCTCCGAAACTGCCTGCCATGCTCTGCTCCCTTCACCGGGAAAGGCGATGCCTTGTCGACACCGGCGACGTTCGATTGATCTTCGTTTTAGTTCGTTTTCACTTTCGTATCATTTCGAGCGAAGGTTTCGGATCGGTATGAACGCCTAGGGCCCACCGCTCGGACTGAGGCATTCGAGCGGCGCAGGCTTCGGCGCCCTCCTGAAAGCGACAACGCCGCCCTCCCCTGCGGGAAGGCGGCGTCATCACTGCGACTCGGTGCCGGAGGCTTGAGACTGGCGGCGAGTGAAGCGTCAGGCGGACAGGGCCTGCGCCACTTCGCCGGCATCGTCACCGACGATCAGGTGATAGTTCGCGGCGCCCAGCGTTGCGACCGCGCGCACGCCCGCCTTCTTGACCAGCGACTGATCAAACCGCTTGGGATCGGCCACCTCGACACGAACGCGGGTTCCCGACACCGCCTCGACGGAGACGATGTTGGAGCGTCCGCCGAGGGCATCGATCATCTGGTCGGCCTTCAGTCGGGCACCGATCGAGGGCACGCCGACGGCGGGCTTGCTGGCAACCGGCGCAGCGGTGGGGGCCGGTGCGACGCCACCAGCCGGCTGGGTGCGCAGGTACTCGTCCATGTCGGTCTTCATGTTCTCCGACTGGGTGCCGAAGATCACCTGCAAGCCCTGGCCCACCACCATGACGCCCGCAGCGCCCATTTCCTTGAACGTCGCCTGATTCACCTTGGCGATGTCGGCGACGCCGACGCGCAGACGGGTGATGCAGGCATCGAGGTTGGTGATGTTCTGCGCCCCGCCGAAAGCGGCGACCAGCTTGCGGGCGGTGGCGAAGCGATCGTTGCCGTCGAGCGCCTCGTCGGCGGTCTCGACAGAGGCGACGGCATCATCCTCTCGGCCGGGAGTCTTGAGGTCGAACTTCTGGATGGCGAAGCGGAACACCCCGTAATAGATGGCCGCGTAGATAGGCCCGAGGATCAGCGTCATCCACCAGTTATGGGCATTGGAACCGAAGACGTTGAACAGCAGGAAGTCGATGCCGCCCTGCGAGAAGGTGAAGCCCATGTGAATGTCCAGCGTGTTGGCCACGAACTGGGTGGTGGCGGCGAGCACGGCATGCACGGCGTAGAGGGCCGGGGCGACGAACAGGAAGGAGAACTCGATCGGCTCGGTGATGCCGGTCAGGAACGAGGTCAGGGCGGCCGAGACCATCATGCCCATGACCTTCAGGCGGTTCTCCGGCTTGGCCGTATGGGCGATGGCGATAGCGGCGGCCGGCAGGCCCCACATCTTGAACAGGAAGGCGCCCGACAGAATACCGGCCGTGGAGTCGCCCGCGAAGAAGCGGTTGATGTCGCCGTGCACCACCTTGCCTGCGGCGTCGGTGTAGGAACCGATCTCGAAGAAGAACGGCACGTTCCAGATGTGGTGCAGGCCGAACGGGATCAGCAGGCGCTCGACGAAGCCGTAGACCGTGGCGGCAAGGCGCGGATCGTTCTCCGCCGCCCAGTGCGAGAAGATGTCGATGCCGGACTGGACGGGCTGCCAGACGAAGGACAGCACCACGCCGGCGACGATGGCCGCGACGCCGGTGATGATCGGCACGAAGCGCTTGCCGGCGAAGAAGCCGAGATAGGACGGCAGCTGGATGCGGAAGTAGCGGTTGAACAGCGACGCCGCGATGGCGCCGATGATGATGCCGCCGAACACGCCGGTGTCGATGGTCGGCACCGTCTTGCCGGCCAGCACCGGCACGTTCAGGAACACGGCCATGGCGCTGAGCGTCGCCGTCATGACGAAGTAGCCGACGACGGCGGCGATGGCGGCGACGCCATCATTCTTGGCGAGGCCGAGGGCGACGCCGACGGCGAAGATGATCGGCAGATTGCCGAAGATGGCATCGCCACCCTTGGCCATCACCTGCGACACGATCTCGGGCAGGAAGGAGAAATTGGACGCGCCGATGCCGAGCAGAAGGCCGGCGACGGGCAGCACGGCTACAGGCAACATCAGCGCCTTGCCGATCTGCTGCAGCACTCCGAAGGCTGATTTGAACATGGTTGGAAACCTCTGGGATTAAGCTTCGGGCCAGGACTTGGCGAGCATTCGGCGCACCGCCTCGCCGGATTCGAGGGCGAGCGCCGCTTCGGCGGCCGCCTTGCAGGTGTTCATGTCGAGGGTACGCACCATCGCCTTGATCCCGGCGATCGAGCCTGATGTCGCCGACAGCTCGGTGACGCCGAGGCCGATCAGCACCGGTGCCGCCAGCGGGAAGGAGGCGAGCGAACCGCAGACGCCGACCCAGCGGCCATGCGCCTTCGCCCCTTCGGCCGCCAGCTGGATCAGCCTGAGCACCGCCGGGTGGAACGGATCGAGCTGCTTGGCGAGGCGGGCGTTCACCCGATCGATGGCCAGCGTGTACTGGGCGAGATCGTTGGTGCCGACCGACAGGAAGTCGGCTTCGGCGGCCAGGGTCTTTGAAATGAGCGCCGCCGAGGGAACCTCGACCATGATGCCCACCTCGATCGGCGCAGAGCGCGCGAGCGCCTTCATCTCCTCGTCGATCACCTTGCGCACATCCCGGAGGTCGGCGAGCGTGGCGATCATCGGCAGAAGAATCTTGCACTGGCCGTAGGGCTTCACCCTGAGGATGGCGCGGATCTGCGTCCTGAGAAGCTCGGGCTGCCAGAGGCTCATGCGGACGCCGCGCAGCCCGAGGGCAGGATTTTCCTCCTTCGGCAGGTTGGCGTAGGGCACGTCCTTGTCGGCGCCGGCATCGAGGGTGCGGATGATCAGCGGCCGTCCCTTCAGGCCATCGGCAATGGCCTGATACTGGGCATATTGCTCGTCTTCGCTCGGTGCCGAGGTGCGGTTGAGGAACAGGAACTCCGACCGCATCAGGCCGCAGCCTTCGGCACCGCTCTCGAGGGCAACGGCAACGTCGGCGGGGCCGCCGAGATTGGCGACAACCTCGATCCGCTTGCCGTCGGCCATGTAGCAATCGTCCTGCGTCGCGGCGCGATTGGCGGCCAGCCGTTCGCGACGACGAACCACGGCGGCACGGACGCCAGCCAGCTCGTCCACCGGCGGATTGATCCGCACGGCCGCCTGATCGGCGTCGAGGACGACCGGCTGCCCGTCGGGCACGCACAGCACGCCGGCACCGGCGGCGACGACGGCCGGAATGCCCTTCGACGCCGCGAGGATCGACACGTGCGCCGTGGGCCCGGCATAGGCCAGCACGATGCCGGCGACCTTGGTGAGGTCGAGGTCGGCGAACTGCGACGGCAACAGGTCGGCCGCGAAGATGATCGCATCGTCGGGCAACACCGTCGCAGACCCGGAGACACCCAGGAGAATCGCCAGCACGCGGCGGCGGACGTCCTCGAGATCGGAGGCCCGCTCGGCCAGCACGGGATTGCCGAGCTTGCGCAGCGCGGCGACCTGGCGGTCGATGGCCGTCTTCCAGGCAAACGCTGCGCTCTTGCCGTCGCGGATCATCGTCCAGGCGGCATCGCGCAGATCGGGATCTTCGACGAAGGACAGATGCGCGGTGAGGATTTCTGCCTGCTGCCCCTTGCTGGCGGCGATCTTGGCGCCAATGTCGGCCGCCGCCGTCTTCAGCGCGGCGCGCAGTTCCTTGATTTCCTGCTCGACGTCGGCCCCGGCTTCGGAAACCTCGAAGTCCTCCGAGGTGATCCGCACCGACACGCCGGCAGCGAGTCCCGGCGAGGCCGTCGTACCCTCGATGGTCTTGGCAACGCCCGGTCCCCAAAGCTCGGGTGCGTCGGCGGCGGCCGGCGCAACGGGCTCCGCCGCCGCGACCACTTCCGGCGTGTAGGCGGGAGCGGTCGTGGCAGGCGCTTCCGGCCCGCCCAACAGCGCGGCGATGCGGTTCGCAACCTCGGCGCCATCGGTTCCCCTGGCCTCGATGGTCAGCTCGTCGTTGTGCTGGGCGCCGAGCAGCATCAGTCCGACCGGGCTTGCCGCACTGGCCTTGCGGTCGCCGAGACGGATGATGACCTCGGCGGTACCGGACTTGGCGGCCTCGGCGATGAGTCCGGCGGGGCGGGCGTGGATGCCGTGCGGATCGGCGATCCGGACCTTCACGAAGACCGCATCGCCGTCCGATGTCCTCGCCGGGGACGGTGCCGCTTCGCCCTGCGGAACGATGGTGGCGACCTCGTCACCGGCGGCGATCTCCCGATCGACGCCGGAAACGGCCAGCGTGAATCGCTCGCCGTTGGTCAGCACCACCGGAACCACCAGACTGCGGACCAGTTGCGAAATGACGTCCATGTCGAAGCTGATCAGGGGATCGCCGACCTTGACCCGATCGCCTTCGGCGACATGAGGCGTGAAGCCATCGCCCTTGAGCGCCACGGTGTCGAGGCCGATGTGCATCAGAACCTCGGCGCCGTCGTCCGCCCTCAGCGTCACCGCATGGTGGGCGCGGTGGAGCGAGGTGACGACGCCGGCGAACGGCGCGCGCAGCGTCGCGTCGGTCGGGTCGATGGCAAAGCCGTCGCCCAGAATCCGGCCGCTGAACACCGGGTCCGGAACGTCGGCGATGGAGCCGAGCCAGCCGCCGATCGGAGCCCTGAGGTAAAGCCTGTCCTTCGCGTCGAGCGGCTTGCCGCCGCCGGACGCGTCCTTTGAATGATCAACCACGTCAAGACTCCGTCAGATCTTGGGTTTCTCCGTGAGGCGACGATATCGCCCTGTCTCGTTCAACTCATGCGCATGCCCTGCGGCTCCGGCCGCAAGGTCGATCATCGTCGCGGCGGCGCCTGGGCGCTGTCGCGAAAGATCAGGTCGACCGGCCGGACTTCCGAAAGAGAGCCCGGATCGGCGCCGCCGATCAGCGCGGCGGCCAGTTCGGCCACTCGCGTTCCGGCGGCGCGGATCGACGAAAAGGTGGTGGTGAGTGGGGGATCGAAGGCCTCGGGCCGCACGGTCGCCAGACCGTCGTCATGAGCGATGACCGACACATCCCGACCGATCTTGAGACCGCAATCGCCGATGGCCCGGCAGCAGCCGGAGGCCAGGAACATCGAAGCGCACAGGAAGGCCGTGGGCGCCTCCGGTAGGGCCAGCAACGCCCGCGTTGCGCGATAGCCATGGTCTTCGGTGGCGGGACCGGCGGCAAACAACCCCGCGGCCGGGTTGAGGCCGCGATGGCCGAGCGCTGCGTGCCAGCCGACCATGCGCTGCTCCGACGCCGACAGGTCGGCCGGGCCGCTGACCAGGGCGATCGTCCGGTGACCGAGCCCGGCCAGAAGGTCGACGGCCCGGCGCACCCCGTCCTCATGGTCGATGTCGAGATGGGGGTAGACAAGCGAACCGGCGGTGCGGCCGCAGGTGACCGTTTGCAGGCCGAGGTGCGACAGCAGGCGAATGCGAAGGTCCTCGACCTTGAGGTTGGCGAGGATCATCACGTCGACCGCCTTGGCGCGGGCGAGACGGCGATAGCCCGCCTCCTCGCCATCGAAGGTGGCATTGACGTAGAGATCGCGGCCGCAGCGCCCTGCCCCGTCGGCAAGGCCGGCCAGGAATTCGGCGAACACCGGATCGGCCATCTCGGACGAAGCGCCGGGCAGAACCACCCCGAAGGCGCCGGACTCTCCAGTGGCCAGACGCTTGGCGCTGACGTTGGGCGTGTAGTTGAAGCGCCGCGCCGCTTCGACGACGCGCAGGCGCGTCTCCTCGTTGACCTCGGAGAAGCCATTGAGAGCCCGGCTGACGGTCGTCTTCGACAGTCCTAGGTGCTGAGCAAGCTCCCTGAGATTCACCGATGGTCCTCCGAACTGCGGTCGAATGAGGCTCCGCCCATAAGTTTCGAACCGGTTTGAAGCCATTGTCTGCAACCGATATGCCGACTTTCCAACGGAAATGGCCGATCAGATTGCTGATCATACAGATTAATTCGGAAAGAGAAATAAAGAAATCCGAACCGGTTTGGAAGATATGTACTAACCCGCTTGTCACGCTTGACGAACCCAGAGCGATTGGCGGCCGGCTCCACGAGCCACGTCGAGGAAGAAGCGAACCGACGCACGCGAATCGCGCGCTGCGCAGAGCGCGCCCTGACAAGCAATATTGAGCTTCGGAAGGCCGATCCCCCATGGCGGGGCTCAAGGCCTCATCTGGCCGCGATAGCGACGAGCCGGCCGATATTCACTATCGAGGAGAGCACCGAAGAATGGTCAGGACGATAGCCGAGCCTTGCTCGAACCACCGGCATCGAAAACCCACGTTTGCGATTTTCAGGGGGGGAATGGATGGTCGGGCAGAGAGGATTTGAACCTCCGACCCCGTGTCCCCCAGACACGTGCGCTAACCAGGCTGCGCTACTGCCCGTCCCATCATCGTCCGGCGGTGACCGTCGGACGGGAGGGATGTAGCCGGTTCGCCCCGGCGGGACAAGTGCTAATTTCACCCCTTCCCCACCGGACGGCTCGTCAGCGCGTCTGATCCAGCAGGCGCTTGCACTCCAGCAGCTCGAACAGCGTCGACTGCAGGCGGCGGATGTCCTCTCGCGACAGCCCGCCAGAGCCGGACGATGCCGCATGCTCCGGCGTAGCGCGGAAGCGCTCCATGAAGCGAAAGCCGCCACGGTTGGTGTTCTCCGGCAAAATGCCGGCCGGCAACGGCTCTTCTTCCACCTCTGGCGCACGCGCCACCGGCGGCTCCACCCGAGGTTCGGCGCGCGGCACGGGACGCTGCTGCGGCGGTGCGGGCTCCATCTCCGGCTCGTCCGCCTCGAAAGCGGCCTCGTCCATTGAAGAATCGCCCTCGTCTGACGCGTCGTCGTTCGGGGTCATGGGAATCGGTTCGCCCGGGTGGCGCCAGACCTCCATGACGAAACGGGCGCCCTGCTCCTTCAGGATGCGCTGAACGCCCTTGATCGTGTAGCCTTCGCCATAGAGCAGATACTGGATGCCCCGCAGAAGCTCGACGTCGTCGGGACGATAGTAGCGGCGTCCGCCGCCACGCTTCATGGGCCGGATCTGGCTGAACTTGGTTTCCCAAAAACGCAAAACGTGCTGCGGAAGATCGAGCTCCTCCGCAACCTCGCTGATTGTCCTGAACGCGTCAGTTGCCTTTTCCACGCCGCCGCTCGACCTGATGCCGTACTCAGTCCCAAAAGACCGGATTCGCAAAGCGCCCTAATATAGAAGCGACAGACGAAAGAAGCCAAGCCCGATATCGCGTCAACACGAAGATCGGCGGCTAGCAATCTGTATTTCAATGAGGTTTCGAAGTGGCCGGCCGGTTGCCGGCCCTTACTCAATCGTCGCTTTCAACGGACGAAGCGTCACCGCCGTTGATTTCCGTCTTCAACACGTTGCTGGGCTTGAAGACCAGCACACGCCGGGGAAGAATCGGAACTTCCTCGCCCGTTTTAGGATTGCGGCCGATGCGTTCCGTCTTCGAACGGACGGAAAATGTACCGAAGGAAGAGAGCTTCACGGTTTCGCCCGTCACCAGACAGTCGGCGATCTCGCGCAGCACCGATTCGACGAGTTCGGCCGACTCGCTCCTCGACAAACCAACCTTCTGGTACACGGCCTCGCAAAGATCGGCGCGGGTTACGGTTTTGCCCCCCATGGATCGCAAGCTCCCGTTGTTCCAGTCGACCGTGGATCTGGCCGACGGTCGAGATCCAAAGACATAGCGCACGAACGTAGTGCCAGATACGGATACGGTCAATGCATTTTTCGCGCAAGTCTTTCCAAACAAACAAAAAACCGAAGCATGCTACCAACGGAGGATAACAGCTCCCCAGGTGAGGCCGCCACCGACCGCCTCGAACAGCACAACGTCGCCGCGCTTGACCTTGTCCGAGCGCACCGCGAAATCGAGCGCGAGGGGAATGGTCGCCGCAGAGGTGTTGGCGTGGCCCTCGACCGTGATGATCGTCTTGTCCAGCGGGATACCAAGCTTCTTCGCCGAGCCCTCGATGATGCGACGATTGGCCTGATGGGGAATGAACCAGTCTATGCTGGAGCCATCGAATCCGGTCGTCTCGAACACCGACTTGATGACGTCGCCAACGCCGCCGACGGCAAACTTGAACACTTCCTGGCCGTGCATGCGCACATGGCCGGGCGCGCCGGTCATCGACGGCCCGCCATCTGTGCACAACTTGTCGACGTGCCGGCCATCGGCCCTGAGACTGGCGGCGAGCAGTCCGCGATCGGCGGACGTCCCTTCGCCTTCCTCGGTACCGAGAACCACCGCGCCGGCACCGTCGCCGAACAGCACGCAGGTCGTGCGGTCGTTCCAGTCGAGAATGCGCGAGAAGGTATCGGCGCCGATCACCAGCGCCTTGCGGGCAAGACCGGTGCGCAGCAGGCTGTCGGCAACGGTAAGCGCGTAGACGAAGCCGGAGCAGACGGCCTGCAGATCGAAGGCAAAGCCGTGGGTAACGCCGAGCTTGCGCTGCACCTCGACGGCCGAGGACGGGAAGGTGCGGTCGGGCGTCGCCGTCGCCAGCAACACCAGATCGATCTCGTCGACCGAGACGCCGGCAGCCGCGAGCGCCCTGGTGGCAGCGGCGGTCGCCAGATCGGAGGTCATCTCGCCATCGGCGGCAACATGGCGTTCGCGAATACCGGTGCGCTGAACGATCCACTCGTCCGACGTGTCGACCAGCTTGGCAAGGTCCTCGTTGGTCAGAATCCTGTCGGGCAGGTAGCTTCCCGTGCCTAGAATGACGCTGCGGATCACGCTCAGCTTCCTTTCTCGCCGGCGGCAAGGCTGATCGCCGCCTGCTCCCGGTAATAGTGTGCAAGGTCCGTCTCGATCTTGCTCATCAGGCCGTTGCGGGCCATGTCGTAGCCAAGATCGAGCGCGGCCGCGAAGCCGAAGGCGTCTGTGCCGCCATGGCTCTTGATAACGATGCCGTTCAGCCCGAGGAAGACACCACCGTTGTACTTGCGGGGGTCCATCTTCTCCCTGAGCCCCTGGAATGCGCCGCGCGCCAGAAGATAGCCGATGCGGGTCATCCAGGTGCGGCCAAGGGCCGTGCGCAGATAGCTCGTGAGCTGCTTGGCAGTGCCTTCGGCCGTCTTGAGGGCGATGTTGCCGGCGAATCCTTCGGTCACGATGACGTCCACCCGGCCGCGGCCGATGTCGTCACCTTCGACGAATCCGTCGTACTGGAGGTTGGCGAGAGCCGTTTCCTTGAGAATCTGGCCGGCCGCCCTCACCTCCTCGTTGCCCTTGACGTCCTCGACGCCGACATTGAGCAGGCCCACCGAGGCGACCTCGGTGTGAAACAGCGCGCGCGCCATGGCCGCGCCCATCACGGCGAAGCCGATCAGTTGCTGCGCATCGGCGCCGATCGACGCGCCGACATCGAGCACGATCGATTCCGACTTGAGATTCGGCCAAAGCGCCGCGAGTGCCGGCCGCTCGATGTTGGCCATCGTCCGGAGGCAGAACTTGGACATGGCCATCAACGCGCCGGTGTTGCCGGCGGAGACGGCGAAATGCGCCTCGCCCTTCTTCACAGCCTCGATCGCCCGCCACATGGAAGACTTCCACCGACCGTGGCGCAAGGCGCTGGACGGCTTTTCGTCCATGGCAACCGTAACTTCGCAGTGGTGAAAGCGAGAGGCGGCCTTGACCCTCGGATACTGCTCCAGAACCGGCAGCACCACGGCCTCGTCGCCAAACAGCTCGTATCGGAGATCCGGACGCCGCGTAAGCTCGAGGTCAGCGCCGGCGAGCGTCACCGACGGCCCGAAGTCGCCGCCCATGACGTCGATGGATATGATTAGGGGTTCGGCCATAAATCCTCGGAAGCGCGGCGACCGCCGAATTTGATCGGGCGGGAAGATAACTGTTCCCCCCCAGGAAACAACATCAAAATGCGCGCCGTCCTATGCCGGGCGGCGCGGCAGCAAGTGTCACGGACGCTTGTCCTTCAGCGCGGCGAGACCGGAGAACGGCGACTCGGCTTCGTCTTCGCTGCCGTCATCCTCGATGAACGGCGTGAACTCAACCCCCGGCTTGCGCGGATACGGGTCGAGCCCGACGGCGATGAATTCGGTTGTCAAAACGCCGAGATCGACCGTGGAGCCGAGGATCGGTTCCGGCGGATCCTCCGCGTCGATGTCGACTTCGATCTCCTCGTTGATCGGCTCGATCTCGCTTTCCGGCAGATAGCGCAGATCGACGGTCTCACGGATGCTCTCAGGCACCGGATCGAGCGTGACGACGCAGGCCTGTTCCACTTCCGCCCGCACCTCGCCCACCACCTTGAAGCCGGTCTTGCGGAACGGCGAGATGGTGAACTCGGCCGATGCGCTCGCCACCGTCACGATGCCCAGCGCGTCCGCGATGGCTTCGCATTCCGACGGACTGGCCTCGAAAGCCACAGGCGTGCCGCGCGGCTGCACTCCGCTCCATGCGAAGACGCGGGAAAAGGGAATGTCGGCTTTTGCAGTCATGATGGCTTGATATCCGAGAGTGCCGGTTCGGCGGAAATGGATGATAGCAGCGCGGAAGGCAAGCCCACCGTGGCAAGTTCATCCACCGGTGTGTCGGCAAGGCCTCGCGCGAATCCCCGCACATGCGCGGCGAGACGGGCGACATGCGACGGTTCGGTGGCCGCGCCCGCATAGACGTTGCGAACGATCGCTTCGGCAAGCGCCTCCGGTCGTTCGGAGGCAAGGGCCGCTGCCGTCGCTTCCGTGCGGCCGTAGAAGGCGCCGACCACCTTCTTGAGGCGACGCTTGAGGCCGCTGTCATCATAACCGATCTCGCGCATCGACCGTTCCATGTCGTCGATGAAGAGTTCGCTGAGCCGGCGTGCCGTCTCTCGCCCGGCGGGATCGAGAGATAGGCGATGGACCGCGAGACCGACATGCAGCATCAGCATCTCGAGCCGCCCTTCGATGCTGTCGGCAACTCCGAGCTCGGCATAGAACACCTGACGACGCGAGGCCTGCACCAAGGCCTCGTATAGCGACGCTACGCCAGATGATCTCTTCCGCCGGATGAGGCCGAACACCATAGTTTTGCCGTTTCCTTCTCCGAAGACCGCTTTCGGCCCGGTGATCGAGGGGAAACCACGCCGGGCGCACGAATTGACGTTGCCTCGTGACCTAGCGCAAGGTAACCAAGTTGCCAAGCGTGGAGTCAGGACAATACTCGAAGCCGTTTCATGCGGCTTCCGGCGCGAAAGCCGAGGGCCTCAGGCTCGCCGGCGATTGCGGCAGGAATAGAAGCGGGTTGATCGCTTTCAGCCGATCATCCTGGGTGTGGTTATGAGTGCCGGGAGGCTCATGTGAAGTTCAGCCGGAGTGAACGCCCGTCGGGCATGATGTTTGGTCTGAAGGGCGCGGCTATCGCCCTGCTGACGGCCGTCTCGGTGTCGGCGTGCGGCACGCCGCCCATCCAGCATGGCTATGTGCTTTCCGAAGAGGCGCTGGCCCAGGTACCGGTCGGCTCTTCGCGCGAGCAGGTGCTCCTGGTGCTCGGCTCGCCTTCGACCACCTCGGCGGTGGCCGGCGACACCTTCTACTACATTTCCCAGACCATCGACGAAAACCCGCTCATGGGGCGTTCGGTCACCGACCAGCGGGTGCTCGCCGTCTATTTCGACGAGAAGGGTCTGGTCAAGCAGATCGCCAACTATGGCCTGAAGGACGGCAAGGTGTTCGACTTCATCGAACGCAAGACCCGCACCGGCGGCTCCGACCTCAACCTCATCAGCCAGATCTTCAAGGGCGTCGGCCGCGTCAACCCGCTCGGCGGTCTCTGACCCGAGCCGAGAAAGGCCAACGATATCAAGGGCGCGGCACCGGCCGCGCCCTTTTTTCATGCCTTGCGGCCGGAGAACATGGTCGCCGTGTAGACCACCAACGCCGCCCAGATGAACATGAAGGCAACGAGCTTGCCGACCGAGAACGGCTCGTGGAACACGAAGACGGCGGTCAGGAAGATCATCGACGGCGCGATATATTGCATGAGGCCGATGGTCGAGTAGCGCAGCAACCGCGCGCCATAGACGAACAGGATGAGCGGCACCGCCGTCACCAGGCCCGAAACCGCCAGCAGCAGCGTGTCGGAAGCAGTGGTCACCGTCCCGGTTCCGTAGAAATGGCCGCTGCCCGTCGCCGCCAGCCAGACGACATATGCCAGCGCCAGCGGCGAGATGAGGACGACTTCAAGCAGGAACCCCTGCGTCGGGCCGATCGGCAGCGTCTTCTTGAGATAACCGTAGATGCCGAAGGTCAGCGCCAGGGCAAGCGACACCCAGGGAAGGCCACCGCTCTCCACGGTCATCAGGCCGACGCCGAAGATCGCAAGCGCGACGGCGAACATCTGGGCGCGGCTCAACCGCTCGCCCAGAAAGATCGTGCCGAGAGCGACGTTGACCAACGGGTTGATGAAGTAGCCGAGAGCCGACTCGAGCGCCCTGCCCGAGCCGATGGCCCAGACGTAGATCGCCCAGTTCACCGAGATGAGACTGGCGGTGAGAAAGCCCATGGCGAGCGTGCGAGGCTGCCGAAACACGGCGATGAAACTGGAAAAGCCACCCAGCGCCAAGAGAATCGCCGCGGTGATCGGCACCGACCACAACACGCGATGGGCCACCACCTCGTACGGCGAGATGTGGGCGACGGCCTTCATGTAGAAGGGCAGGAAGCCCCAGAGAAGGTAGGCCGAGAAGGCGAAGGCGAAGCCGCGATAACGGCCGAGGCCAGCCGGCGCGGCGGCTTGGGCGGATGTCATGGTCATGATTCCGGACAATGGCCGGCGGAGCCGGACGGCGCCACCCGAAATGCCGAAGCGGCGGCCGGTTGCCCGACCGCCGCCTCGTTCAGTCGCAATACCGACGTGGTCTATCAGCTATGGGCGAGAACCGCCAGCAGCAGCAGAGCCACGATGTTGGTGATCTTGATGGCCGGGTTGACGGCCGGACCGGCGGTGTCCTTGTAGGGGTCGCCGACGGTATCGCCGGTCACCGAGGCCTTGTGGGCGTCGGAACCCTTGAAGTGCTTGACGCCGTCCTTGTCGACAAAGCCGTCTTCGAAGCTCTTCTTGGCGTTGTCCCAGGCGCCACCACCCGAGGTCATCGAGATGGCGACGAACAGGCCGTTGACGATCACGCCGAGCAGCGAGGCGCCGAGGGCGGCAAAGGCATTGGCCTTCGAGCCCGAGGCGAGGAGCACGCCGAAGTAGACGACCAGCGGCGACAGCACCGGCAGCAGCGACGGGATGATCATTTCCTTGATCGCCGCCTTGGTCAGCATGTCGACGGCGCGGCCGTAATCCGGACGCTCCGTACCGGCCATGATGCCCGGCTTTTCCTTGAACTGACGACGCACTTCCTCAACCACCGAGCCGGCAGCGCGGCCGACGGCGGTCATGGCGATGCCGCCGAACAGGTAGGGGATCAGACCGCCGAACAGGAGGCCGGCCACCACATAGGGGTTGGACAGCGACAGGTCGATGGCACCGACATCCTGGAAGTAGCTGACGCCACTTTCAGCGAAGTGCTTGATGTCGTTCGTGTAGGCAGCGAACAGCACCAGCGCGCCGAGGCCGGCCGAACCGATGGCATAGCCCTTGGTGACGGCCTTGGTGGTGTTGCCGACGGCGTCGAGCGCGTCGGTAGTGTGACGCACGTCCTTCGGAAGGCCAGCCATTTCGGCGATGCCACCGGCGTTGTCGGTGACCGGGCCGAAGGCGTCGAGGGCGACGATCATGCCGGCGAGGCCGAGCATGGTGGTCACCGCGATGGCCGTACCGAACAGGCCGCCGAGCTGGTAGGTGGCGATGATGCCGGCAACGATGACGATGGCCGGGAGGGCCGTCGACTCGAGCGAGACGGCGAGACCCTGGATGACGTTGGTGCCGTGGCCGGTCACCGACGCCTGGGCGATAGACGTCACCGGACGCTTGCCGGTGCCGGTGTAGTACTCGGTGATCCAGACGATCAGGCCGGTCACCACGAGGCCGAGGATGCCGCAGATGAACAGCTTGGTGCCGGTCAGCGCAATACCGTCGACGACGCCGATCTCACCCCAGCCGATGGTCAGCGACGTGGCGCCGCCAAGACCGACGACCGAGAGCAGCGACGAGGCCCAGAGACCCTTGTAGAGGGCGCCCATGATCGAGTTGTTGGCGCCGAGCTTCACGAAGAAGGTGCCGATGATCGACGTGATGATGCAGGCGCCGCAGATGAGCAGCGGATACAGCATCGCGTTGGAGAGGATCGGCGAGGTCGCGAAGAAGATCGAGGCGAGAACCATGGTGGCGACCACGGTCACCGCATAGGTCTCGAACAGGTCGGCGGCCATGCCGGCGCAGTCGCCGACGTTGTCACCGACGTTGTCGGCGATGGTGGCGGGGTTGCGCGGATCATCCTCGGGGATACCGGCTTCGACCTTGCCGACGAGGTCGGCACCGACGTCGGCACCCTTGGTGAAGATGCCGCCGCCGAGACGGGCGAAGATGGAGATCAGCGAAGCGCCGAAGCCGAGGGCGACGAGGGCGTCGATGACGGTGCGGTCGTTGACCGCATAGCCCATCGGGCCGGTCAGCACCCAGAAGTACACGGCAACGCCGAGAAGCGCGAGGCCAGCCACCAGAAGACCGGTGACGGCACCCGCCTTGAAGGCGATGTTGAGACCGCCGGCCAGCGACTGCATGGCAGCGGCGGCGGTGCGGACGTTGGCGCGAACCGACACGTTCATGCCGATGAAGCCGGCAAGACCCGAAAGCACGGCGCCGACGACGAAGCCGATGGCGACTGGCAGGCCGAGCAGCCACGCGATCAGCACAAGGATGACCACGCCGACGATGCCGATCGTGGTGTACTGGCGCTTGAGGTAGGCCTGAGCACCCTCAGCGACAGCCCCTGAGATTTCCTGCATGCGGGCGCTGCCCGCGTCCGATGCCATGACGGACTTGATTGCCCACACGCCATAGGCGAGGGACAAAAGTCCGCAAATGATCGCGATGTAAAGAACGTTCATGATCCCTCCGCAATGCCGGGCACTCGAGAGCCCGGCCTTGGCGCCACGAACCGAAGGCGAACGCCCCTTGGGAGCCTGACGGTTCCCGTGCCCGTTCGCCTTGGGAGCGACCCTCTTTTCTTCCGCCTTGCAGAAGGCGCCGACATACGACGTCAATCCCGTTCTGCGGACAGATACGAGGGCGGGACTACCGATATAGTCTGGTTTGGTGGCGTCAAGGGCGTGAAAGCCCGAAGTCTACGATTTTATGGAATTGTCCCCATTGGGGACGAACCGGCGGCCGCTCCGCTTCGCTTGGCGCCGAAAACCGCCACCGAAGCGACAGGAACATCCGCCGATCGGACTGAATCAAGCCGGCCGAAAACCGAGTGCTCCAGCGGTTGAGTCTGGAGCATTTCCCGGCCGATCAGGCGTTCGGTTCGGCCGGCCGCCAGCGCACTATACGACGTAGCGTGCCGCGACAAAGCCGCCGATGATGATGATCAGCAGCCCCCACATCACCGCGTCGAGCCGCCGTTCGATGAACTGGCGCACCGGCTCGCCGTAAAGGCGCAGCAGGAAGGCGACGAGGAAAAAGCGGGCGCCGCGCGTGATGGCGCAGAGCAGCACGAACAGCGGGAAATGATAGGCGGCAAAGCCTGAGGCAATGGTGACCAGCTTGAAGGGGATCGGCGTCAGGCCCTTGATCAGGATGATCCAGGCGCCGTAATGCGCATAGGCGGCCCGGAACTCATCGAAGCTCTGGCCATAGCCATAGACCCGGATCAGCCAGGCCCCGACGCTGTCGAACAGGAAGAGGCCGATGGCATAGCCGAGGATGCCGCCGAGCACCGAGGACACGGTGCAGATCAGCGCATAGGTGAAGGCCTTGTCGCGGCGAGCCAGCACCATCGGCACCAGCATCACGTCGGGCGGGATGGGGAAGAACGAGCTTTCCGCGAAGGAAACGGCGGCGAGCCATGTGCCTGCCTTGCGGCTGCCGGCCAGCGACATGGTCCAATCGTAGAGCTTGCGGAACATCGGCCCTCCGGGAAACACAAAGAAAGCAACGATTCGATGGAACAATCGACGGGCGTACGAAAAGAGCCCGCCGAGGTCTATCGGCTCGCCCGTAACGAAGCAAGCCGGTCCAGGGCTCGGCATGCGTTCGGCGCGAGCCTAGCAACTTTCACGCCGCAGTCAGAAATGTCGATAGGAGCCCGAGCCCAGGTCGGCGAGCGCCGGATGGTCGCCCAGAACCGCCACACCCTCGCCCTGGCGTACCCGGCCGATCGCCACGGCTTCGATCCCGGCCGCCGACGCGGCGGCGAGGAAGGCGTCGACTTTGGAAGCGGGAATGGACAGCGCCAGCTCGTAGTCGTCGCCACCGGTCAGGGCCACAGCAAACAGGCGCGGATCGGCCATGACGGCGGCACGGGCGGCGGCCGACAGCGGCACGCGATCGGCGTCGATCTCGATGGCGACGCCGGAGGCGGCGGCCATTTTGCCGAGGTCGCCGACAAGACCATCGGAGATGTCCATGCCGCCGGAGGCGCAGTCGGCCACCGCCGACGCGAGCGCACCGCGCGGCCGCGGCAGCAGATAGCGATCGAGAAGATGATCGCGGTGGTCGTCGGAAAGACCCAGGCGGCCGGACAACGCCGGATCGAGACGCAAGGAAAGACCGAGCGCCGCGTCCCCGATGGTGCCGGTGACGACAATCACCTCGCCGGCCTGCGCGCCGCCGCGCCTGACCATTCCACCTTCCCTGACCTCGCCGATCGCCGTCACCGACAGCGTCAGGCCGGCCGGGGAGCGCACCGTGTCGCCGCCATAGAGCGAGATGCCGTAGGTCGCCTGATCGGCGGCGAGGCCGGCACCCAGGGCGTCGACTTGTTCGGCGGTGAAATCCTTGGGAAGGCCGAGAGCCAGAAGATATCCGACCGGCGCCGCGCCCTTTGCCGCGAGATCGGACAGATTGACGCGCAACGCCTTGCACGCCACGGCATCCCAGGGATCGTCGGCGAAGAAATGCACGCCGCTCACCACCTCGTCCTTGGTCAGAACGAGATCGCGACCGGGGCGCGGGCGGTAGAAAGCGGCGTCGTCGGTAAGCCCCAAGGCGCCATCGGCCGCCAGCGGCGCGAAAACCCGGGCGATCAGCTCGAACTCACCGATGCCGCCCGCCGCCATCTCAGACGCCCTCTTTGGGGAACTCGTCAGGCCGGGCTTCATGGGCGATGCGATCGAGCACACCGTTGACGAGACGCGGCTCGTCGTCCTCGAAGAAGGCACGGGCAACGTCGATGTACTCGGAGATGATCACCCGCCCCGGCACGTCGCCACGCTTCAGCAGCTCGTAGGTGCCGCAGCGCAGGATGGCGCGTAGCGTGGCGTCGACCCGCTTCAGCGGCCAGTCCTCGACCAGCGCCGTATGTACCATGGGATCGATCGTCCGCTGATCGGCGACAACGCCGCCGACGATGTCGCGGAACCAGCCAGCGTCGGCCTGCCGATACTCGAAACCGTCGAGCTCCTTGCCCAGACGGAAGGCCTCGAACTCGTGCACCACTTCCATGAGGTCGCCGCCGCCGATCTCGAGCTGGTAGAGCGCCTGCACGGCAGCAAGGCGGGCGGCCCCGCGCTGGTTGGCCGGACGCGGCTCTGATCTGGCGCCGGATCGGTCGTCGTTCATGGTCCCAATGTCTCCCAGGCGGATGGATCGACCGGCATTGCTTCCGGGCTCCATCCACGCTGAATCGTCGTTTCGAAACGCCACCGCGCTCCGAGGAGAGCGGCGCGTAAGGCGCCGCCGGTCGGCGGCTGGTCCTGATAAAGCTGTGGCGGGGCAAAGACCACGGAACGACCGGTTTGTCCAGCGGAAAACGGCGCTTCGCTCCCCCTCGACTTTCAGGCGAGTCCCTTTTCCTTCTTCCACCGCCGCAGCCGCTTGCGAGCATTGTCGAAGGGCGACGATGTGTTGAACTGGATCATGCGGCCGAGCGTGTAGGCCTCGTACCAGGGTTTGCCGTAGAGGTCCTCGTTGTCGGTCTTTTCAATGACGGCAAGGATGCGATCCTTGGTCGCGGCGAAACGGTCGAGCAGAGCCGGATACGAGAGATCCGCATAGTCGGCATAGAACTTCTGTACCAGTCGGCCGAGCTCGTTCCACTTGTAACCGGTCTCCGGGAAATCCACCTGTTGGCCCGCGCTCCGGCCGGCATGCCATTTCAGCACCAGCTCTCCCCAGCCGACGAGATAGGCAGTGAGATCGTGCACGCTCATGACCGTGTCCTTGGCATGCCCTTCGAGCGTCTGCTCGCGGCTGAGCGCCTCCGGTACACCATCGAGATCGCTACGGAGTTTCAAGTAGTTGCCGCGAATGGCCTCGGCGAGTTCGGTCTTGTTTGTGGGAACAGCCACGACTTTTCCTTATAATCACAGCCAATAGGTCACCCGCCCCTATCGGCGCTATCGGTTTTCTGGCAGAGCAGCGGGCAACTTCCGAAACGGCGGATGGGCCATGCCGATCGACTATATCCTCAATGCCTTCGCGACACTTTTTGTCACCATCGATCCGGTGGGCCTCGCGCCGCTCGTGCTGGCGCTGACGGCCGGCGCTCGCCCAGAGATGCGCCGCGCCATGGCCGTGCGCGCCTCGGTCATCGCCTTTCTCGTGCTGATCGCCTTCGCCTTCGTCGGCGCCGGCATCCTGACGTTCCTTGGCATTTCGATGCCGGCCTTCCGCATTGCCGGCGGTCTTCTGCTGTTCTGGATTGCCTTCGAGATGGTGTTCGAGAAGCCCAAGTCCGGCGGTTCCGACAAGGGGGGGCATGCCGACGTTGCCGTCGGTCATCCGCAGCCGATCGGCGAGGACATCCGTCACCTCGCCGTCTTCCCGATCGCCATTCCGTTCCTGGCCGGTCCCGGCGCCATATCGGCGACCATCCTGTTGGCCGCCGACGCGCACGATCCCCTGATCATGGCGACACTGGTGCTGATCATCGCCGCGATCATCGCGCTGTCCTTCGCCATCTTCATCGCCGCCGACCGCATCGACCGCTATCTTGGCGATACAGGCCGCAACGTCCTGACACGACTTCTCGGCGTCCTGCTCGCCTCACTCGCGGTGCAGTTCGTTGCCGACGGCATCAAGGCGATCATGGCGTAACGGCGCGCGCCGCCATCCGCCGGGAAGAGAAACCCGACGGGGCGGCACTCAAGCGATAAGGAAGAGAGCCTTACTTCTTCGCGAAGGCGGCGGCGACGGCAGACCGGATTGCCTTGTCCTGCTCGGCCGTGAACTTCGCGCGCGACGGCGCGTCGAAGCTGTCGCCCTCGAACTGGGCCATCGCTTCGGCGGACGCCTTGCGGCACCGGTCGATCATCGAGTTCCGGTCGATGCCCTCGACCCGATACTGGGTGTTGACGCAGTAATCGAGAAACTTGCGCGACAGGGTGTCGCGGGAAATCGTGTCGGCGCTTGCCGGCAACGCGCTCACCACACCGACGGCAAGCGCAACGGCGGCTACAGTACCGGAAACAACCCGCATCATGGCCTCATTCCGAAAGAATCGCCGGGCCGCGCCCTGCGGCCCTGAAACGGCGGTTTCATAGAGCATTTCCCGGCCGGATGAAATCATCTCAATGCAAAGGAAATGCCCCGGATTCAAAATCTTGGGCATGACTCGGGGTGAGCTGCCAGCCGCGGCAGCCACCCCGACGACGCGCCGCTCGCGACTCGCCCCAAGGATCACAGTTTCCTGAGCCAGACCTTGGTGTCGTGAAAGGCGACGCCGCCGAACGGAGCGATCTCGTCCGAGCCGGTCAGCGTGTTGATGCCCACCTTGCCCCCATGGGCACGATTCGCCCAGATGCCCTCGGCCACCACCACGCCGGCCTGCAAGCCCTCGAACAGCTCGGCATGAAGCTCGACCCGGCCGCGATGGTTGCCGATCACCACCGCATCCCCGTCGGCGATTCCAAGCCGGCCGGCGTCATCGGGCCGCACCTTCAGGGTCGGACGGCCTTCGCGCGTCACGGAGGTCGGCGTCTCGCCAAACGAGCTGTTGAGGAAGTTGCGTGCCGGAGCGGTTACCAGGCGGAAGGGATGCGTTTCGTCGGCTTCCTCGACCACCGGCCAGTAATCGGGAAGCGACGGCATCTCCTGCCACGGCCCCATTGGCCCGATGTTCGACGCCTTGACGTTGGTCCAATCCGGCTTGAAGCGGAACTTGCCGTCGGGATAGGCGAATCCCTTCGCGTAATGCGCCGTCTCGAAGTCCGGCTGCATGTCGAAGAAGCGCTTCTCTTCAAGGTCGGCCAGAGTGCCGAGCCCGGAGTGCTGCAGCATCCAGTCGACATGCTCACGCGCCGTCATGTGGAAGCCGGGATGCTGGTCGGCGCCAAGGCGCTTGGCCAGCTCGTTGATGACGTAGATATTCTCGCGAGGTCCTTCGGGCGGCTCGACGACCTTCGGTCCGAACAGCAGGCTCTGCTGGCCACCAGCCTTGTAGATGTCGTCGTGCTCCAGGAACATGGTGGCCGGCAGCACGATGTCGGCAACCTTGGCCGTGTCGGTCATGAACTGCTCGTGCACGCAGACGAACAGGTCGTCGCGCAAAAAGCCGCGCCGCACCTTGTCCTGCTCCGGCGTCACCGTCATCGGGTTGCAGTTCTGAATGAGCATCGCCTTGACCGGCGGCCCGCCCTTGATGGCAGCCGCTTCACCGACCAGCACGGGACCGATACGCGAATGGTCGAGATGGCGAATGCTGTCATCCTCCATCTCGTTCCCTTCGACCATGGCCTTGTTGAGACGGTAGAGGGCGCCATTGTTGTGGAAGGCCCCTGCCCCCTCGCGCTGCCAGAGACCGAGCACGGTGGCGATGGACTGCGCCGCATGCATGGACACGACGCCGTTGCGCGACCGCGTGAATCCATAGCCGAGGCGGAAGAACGTACGCGGGGTCGTGCCGACCAGCTTGCCGAACGCCTCGATCTCGGCGACCGATAGTCCGGTGATGGCGGCGGCCCACTCCGGCGTTCTGGATTTCAGATGAGCTTCGAGTTCGGCTGGCGCGTCGGCATACTTCTCCATGTAGGCGCGGTCGGCATAGCCATCCCGGAAGGCGATGTGCATGACCGCGCAGGCGAGCGCGGCATCGGACCCTGGCCTCAGCACAAGGCCGAGGTCGGCCTGCCGCACGGTCTCGGTCTCGTAGACGTCGACGGCGACGATCTTCGCACCGCGCGTCTTGCGAGCGCGGACGGCGTGGGTCATCACGTTGACCTGCGTCGTGACGGCGTTGGTTCCCCAGATGACGATGCAGTCGGAGACCGCCATCTCGCGCGGATCCGGGCCAGCCAGCAGACCGGTTCCGGCGATCCAGCCCGTCCAGGCCGGCGTCACGCAGATGGTTTCGTAGCTGCGGGAATACTTCTTGGCGTGCCTCAGCCGCTGGATGCTGTCGCGCTGCACCAGTCCCATCGTTCCGGCATATTTGTACGGCCAGACGCTCTCGGTGCCGAACTGGCGCTCGGCGGTGAGAAAAGCGTCCGCGACGCGATCGAGCGCCTCATCCCAGGAGATCTCCCGGAACTTCCCCTCCCCCTTGGCACCGACGTTGAGGAGCGGCTTCAAGAGTCTGTCGGGATGGTAGAGACGCTCGGCGTAGCGGCCGACCTTGGCGCAGATGACGCCAGCCGTGTAGCTGTTGTCGGGCGAACCGCGCAGCCGGCCGATACGCCCCTCGGGCGTTACTTCGACATCGAGCGCGCAGGTCGACGGACAGTCGTGCGGACAGGCGGAGTGGGCGAAACCAGGGCGAAGCGTAACGTTCATCGACAGGCATTCCGGTGAAAGCGGACGGCCACGTTACAGGCTCCGGCGTCGAAGGTCGCGCCTTTTTTGACGTTCGCCCTCATGTTGGGCTGTTTCGCGTTCACAGGGAAATGGCGACCACCGGCGTGATGGTTCGCTCCATGACGTGGGCGGTGTTACGCTCAACACTAGGCGAGATTACGTAGCGCAACCTGCCGCTTCACAGCGGTCGTACTACGCACGTTAAGTGTGCCCATTCCTGCTGCACTTTATGCTCTAAACGAAGGCATTCGGAGGAGGCATTTCTCCTCGCAGGCCACTCATATACGGAGAAATGACAATTAAACTGGCACAACCCTGCCGAATTTGCATGCAAATTTGGCAGATTAACTGAAGTTAAACTTAGATCAGGCACACAATCGACTTACAACGCGCGATTAGCATGCCGTTAAGCAACCAAAAGTCTAATAGAGCCAAAACAAACAGGGGACTTGGCATGTTGTTTCGCTCAAAGCCGGCTGGCTCGCGTCGCTCTCGTGGCGGGCTGTCCATCCGTCTCAAGGTCGCATCGCTATCGCTCGTCTGGCTCGCCGGACTGACCGTCGTTTCGGGTACCGGCGGCTATGCCGTCGTGTCCATGCGCGCGCTGGAGGAAACCTCCTCCGCTGCCACCGGCCTGTCGCTTCTTTCCGAGCAGACACAGAGCCTCGCCAACAAGCTCGCCGCCAAGGAGCGGCTGTTCATGGTCGCCCCGACCTCGGAGCGTGCGACGGAGATCGACGGCCTCCTCGGCGAGACGCGAAACACCATCCGGCGCCTTGAAGACGCGGCCGGCGCCGTCGGTGCGGCGACGACCGAAGCCGGCCAGCTTGCCGTGCTTTTCGACAAGATCGCTGGGCAGTTCGCCGAGGTGAAGAGCGGACAGACCAAGCTCGGCTTCGGCAACGACAGCGGCATTCAGGGCGAGATGGAAGCCGCCTTCCAGGCCCTGCGGACCGACGTGAACAAGGCCACCAAGAGCGGCCAGAATCCCGATACCGTGCGTGTCGTGCAGGCGTTTGCCCAGCTCAACCAGGCGCGCGCCGAGTTCATGCTGCGCCATGACGGACCAAGTTCCGGCGCCTTCGATGCCGCCGGCGGGCGCTTCATCCGTGAACTCGACAAGACCCAGCTCGGCGCGGAAGCAAAGGATGCGCTCAAGGCCCGTCTTGCCGCCTACTCCGCTACCTTTACCTCCTATGTCGACCTTTACGCGTCCTGGGTAAAGGTCGCCGACCAGACGTCTCTCTCCTTCGATCTTGCCGAGCCTCTGACCAGTGCCATCAAGGGCGCCGCCGCCAATCTCAACGCCTCGACGACCCAGGCCTTCACCGACGGAACCCAGTTCGCGCTGCGCCTCATCTACCTCGTCGTGCCGCTGACGCTGCTCGCCGGTGGCCTGATCAGTTGGCAGATCAGCCGCTCGATCACCGCTCCGCTCGGCCGCATTCGCTCGACCATGGATGTATTGTCGCGCGGCGAGGCGGCAACCGTCGCCGATACCGACCGGGCCGACGAGATCGGGGCCATGGCCCGCACGCTGGCCGTTTTCCAAGCCAACCAGACCGAGAAGGCCCGCCTCGAAGACGGGCAGCGCGCCGACGCTGAGGAGCGCCTTCGCCGTCAGCAAGCCTTCGAGGCGGCGGTGCGCGACTTCCGCTCGGTGGCCGGCGAACTGACCCGCGCCGTCACCGACACCATGGCCGGCATGCAAAGCGCCGCCGACGGTCTGCTCGACGAGGCAGGACGCACCCGGACACAAGCCGAAAGCGCATCGACCGCCTCGCGAGGCGCCTCGGAGAAGGTCACGGTCGTAGCCGGTGCCGCCGAGGAACTCGCGTCGTCGATCAGCGAGGTGGTCAGCCACGTCGGCCGTACCACCACCGTCATCGGCAGTGCCACCGAGGGTGCCCGACGCACCAACGACCAGGTGGCCGGCCTCGCCGATGCCGCGAGTCGGGTGGGACAGGTGGTCACGCTGATCCGGTCGATTGCCGAGCAGACCAACCTGCTGGCACTCAACGCCACCATCGAGGCGGCACGCGCCGGTGAGGCGGGCAAGGGCTTCGCCGTCGTCGCCGCCGAGGTGAAGGGGCTGTCCGACCAGACCTCCCGCGCCACCGAGCAGATCGCGGCCCAGATCTCGGAAATGCAGGCGTCGACCGCCGAAGCGGTGGAATCGATCCGCGCCATCGCCGCCACCATGGAGGAAGTGAACCGCGCCACGCTCGGCATTGCCTCGGCCGTGGAGCAGCAGGAAGCCTCTACCAACGAGATCAGCCGCAACGTCAGCGAAGCCTCCGGCAACACGGTCACGGTATCCGAAAGCGTCGGACACGTGGTCGAGGCGATCGGCAGAACCTCCGACACCGCCCGGCACGTCGAAGCGGCTGCCGGTCTGGTCCTCAGCCAGACCCGCGATCTCGAAGCGGCGATCGACGAGTTCCTGCAACGGGTTGCGGTGTAAACGTAGCTCATACGCCTTGCGCAAGGCTTGCCATGATAACAAAAGGCCCGGATCGCTCCGGGCCTTTTGCGTCATGGATCATTCCGAGCCGTTCAGGCCTCGGCAAGCGCCCGCTTGACGTCCGGCGGCACGATCTCCGCCTTCACCATCGACAGCGCCTCGTCGAGCGACATCGACTTCGGATGCTGCGAGCCGAGCGTACGGACGTTGACCGACTTCTCCTCGGCTTCCTTGCGGCCGCAGACGAAGATCAGCGGGATCTTGGCCAGCGAATGCTCACGGACCTTGTAGTTGATCTTCTCGTTGCGAAGATCGATGTCGACCCGCACGCCGGCCTTCAGGAGCTTCTGGTAAACCTCCTGGGCATAGGCATCGGCTTCCGAGGTGATGGTGGTAACCATCACCTGCGCCGGGGCGAACCACAGCGGGAAGTGGCCGGCGAAGTTCTCGATCAGAATGCCGAGAAAGCGCTCCATCGAGCCGCAGATGGCGCGGTGGATCATCACCGGCGTTTTCTTGCTGCCATCGGCGTCGACGTAGAAGGCGCCGAAGCGGTCCGGCAGGTTGAAGTCCACCTGGGTGGTGCCGCACTGCCACTCGCGGCCGATGGCGTCACGCAGCGTGTACTCGAACTTCGGGCCGTAGAAGGCGCCCTCGCCCGGGTTGATGCCGGTCTTGATGCGACCGCCCGACTTCTCGGCGATCTCGCCAAGCACGCGGGTCATCACCTCTTCGGCGTGATCCCAGAGATCGTCCGAGCCGACGCGCTTCTCCGGCCGGGTCGACAGCTTCACCGTGATCTCGTTGAAGCCGAAATCCTCGTAGACCGACAGGATGAGCTCGTTGATCTTCAGGCATTCGGCGGCCATGTCGCTTTCGGTGCAGAAGATGTGCGCGTCGTCCTGCGTGAAGCCGCGCACGCGCATCAAGCCGTGCATGGCGCCCGACGGCTCGTAGCGATGCACTGCGCCGAACTCGGCGAGACGCATCGGCAGATCGCGGTAGCTCTTCAGGCCGTGCTTGAAGATCTGGATATGGCCGGGGCAGTTCATCGGCTTCAGCGCGAAGATGCGCTTGTCCTCGGCCTCGTCGCCGGCTGACTGCACGGCGAACATGTTCTCCTTGTACCAGCCCCAGTGACCGGAGGTCTCCCACAGCACCTTGTCGAGGATCTGCGGCGCATTGACCTCCTGATAGTCGCCCTTGAGGCGCCGCCGCATGTAGGCGGTCAGCTCCTGGAACAGCGCCCAGCCCTTCTGGTGCCAGAAGACGACACCCGGCCCCTCCTCCTGGAAGTGGAAGAGATCCATCTCGCGGCCGAGACGGCGATGATCGCGCTTCTCTGCCTCTTCCAGCATGGTGAGATAGGCCTTGAGGTCTTCCTCGGTATGCCAGGCGGTGGCGTAGATGCGGGTCAGCATCTCGCGCTCGGAATCGCCGCGCCAATAGGCGCCGGCCACCTTCATCAGCTTGAAGGCGTTGCCGATCTTGCCGGTGGAGGTCATGTGCGGGCCACGGCAGAGGTCCATCCACTGCCCTTGCGCGTACATCTTGATCTTCTGGTCGGCCGGAATGGCGTCGACCAGCTCGACCTTGAACGCTTCGCCCTTCTTTTCGAACCAGTCCTTGGCCTCGTCGCGGCTCCAGACTTCTTTCGTGAACGGCTTGTCGCGGGCGATGATCTCCCGCATCTTCGCCTCGATCTTCGGCAGATCCTCGGTGGTGAACGGCCCTTCCGGACGGAAGAAATCGTAATAGAAGCCGTTGTCGATCACCGGGCCGATGGTCACTTGCGTGCCGGGGAAAAGCTCCTGCACCGCCTCGGCCATCACGTGCGCCGCGTCATGGCGGATCAGCTCGAGGGCGCGCGGGTCGTCGCGCGTCACGATCTCGAGCCGGGCATCGGTGACGATGGGATCGTTGAGGTCGGACAGCACGCCGTCGAGCGTCATGGCGACGGCCTTTTTCGACAGCGATTTGGAAATCTGGGCGGCGATCTCGGCGCCAGTGGTCCCCGGAGCATATTCGCGCAGCGAACCATCGGGGAAAGTCACGTGGATCATGGTCGGTCCTTTTCTCGCTCACTCCCGCAGACGAAGCGGGTAAGCGGCTTGCTTGAATGGCAAAGGCTTTACCGGCTCGAACGCCGGTTTGTCCAGTGCGCGGCGCGCCGATCCTACGATCCGAAGCTGTTTGCAAGCTCGCTCCGCACGCCGACCGACAAGGCACATGAGTTGGCGTCGCCGCTAGAAATCCTGGTTCCTGAGCAGGTGCGCCGGGATGAGCAGACCGGCGCCGATTGCTCCGAGGGTGAAGATCACCCGCAGAAGCGACTGTACGGCGACGATCAACGTCGCCTCGGCATCGACGAGGTTGGGCGCCGTGACCGACAGGAAGCCGAGAAGGGCTTGCCCGAAGAAGGCGCCCGGCACCATCGGGATGCAGCCGGCAAGGGCGACCGCATTGCAGGCCGGTCCGAGCTGCTTCCTGAGCGCCGACACCGAACAACTCGTAACGATGGCGGCGGCGAAGGAGGCGCCTTCGAGGCTCCAGGCAAGATCCTGCCCTATCGTCCGGACGGCAAGCGCCAGGGCACCGGCCGCCGCGCACCAGGGCAGCGCCCTGAAGCCGAAGTTGAACAGCACGCCGAAGCCGGCGGCTGCGAGCGCCCCGAACAAGGCCTGATGGAGAAGGTGCGGCAGGAGTTCGAGCATCAGAGCGACCTCAGACCGAGCAGGGCTTCGGCGAACCAGACGCCGACGGAGGCGAACACCATGATCATCAGCACCCAGACGGCGCGTGCGCTTCCCATGGTGGGGTAACCGTCCATGATGTCGGTCTGGGCATTGGTCGATGGCACGCCGGGCACCAGGAGCAGGATCGACGCCATCATGGCGAGACTGACCGTGCCGCTATTCAGGAGAGTCGACCCGATTCCGCCCAAGGTCGCCGAGAGAAAGGCGATGAGGCCGGCCACGATGAACACGTTGACGCCGTGGTGCAGCAACTGGTGACGGATGTACTGCCCCACCGTGCCGGCGACCAGAACGGCGCCGAACGCCGGCCAGTCGACGCCGAGCAGGCGGCCGAAGGAGGCACAGGCGATCCCCACGGCCACCGCCACCACCCAGGCCGGATGACGCGGCGTATCGCGGACCAGCCGTCCGATTTCCGCCTCCACCTCATCGACGCTCATGCCGCCCTGCGACACCCGCACCGCCAGACGGCGGACGGCCTGATCCAGACGGTGGTTCACGCCAAGCCGCCCGACCTGCATCATACGCGTGATGGTGTTGCCACCGGCGTGGACGGTGATCTCCAGCGACGCATAGCCCGAGCGCATGCCGACATCCTCGACGCCGAATCCCCGCGCGATCATGCCCACGCCCCCGTGGACCACGGAAACCGACGCGCCGCACTCCATCATGATGCGCCCTGCCCGCAGCGCCATGTTGGCGATGCGCTCAAGCTCTCGATGGCGAACGATGACCGGGTCTTGCTGCTGTTCCATGTCACCCCGTCGATTGGTGCACTCACGCCCCGGACCGGCCGCCGCAGGTCGGAAAGAAGCACCTTCCCGCAGCCGGCGATTCCGCGTCACTCGAACGAACCCCAAGTGAGATATCAGGGCCGTGACGGCCCGGGCAAGCAGCCCTCCGGAGCGGCGCTGCTTTTTCTTGAGCCAAGGACGCCGAAAAACGCGCCACGCGTCCATGGGGTCGATCAGGTCGCCTAGGACTGCCGGCCCGACCGGAAAACGTTGATTCCCGGCGCTTCTCGCCGGCAACGATACAGCGGCCCATGCGCGCCCCTCGGTTCAGTTCGCTGAACGGCCGCGACGCTAACGGTCGATTGACCTTTCGTAGTGCCTCGGTGCTTGCACAAAAGGCTTAGCTGTGCCAAGACCTATGCTGAAAGGACTTGCTTGAAACAGAACGATTTCAGCATGCCACTTTCAAGGCGACCTGGTGCACGGGGGGAGACTGTGCGTCACGGCGCGCCGGAGCTGGGAGTTTGAGGCTGGACTGGCCTTCTTTCCGGAACACCTTTCCGGCGGATGGAGCCAGGACAAAATAGGCGGGGATCGATCCAGGACCGACGTGCAGCCAGTATCCAGGTAACTTCTGGTTGCATATATTCTTGCGCCAAAAGAATGGCCGCGGAGATATATACACTCCACCGCAGTGTAGTTGATCTACGACATGGCTTTTGTAGCGAAACCGCGCTAAACCGACAACCGATCCAAAAGGCGTAGTGGCAAACCCGCTGCGCCCCCGGACCGGCAAAAGACGCCGATCACGGCGCGAGACCGGTGGAAAGCAGGAAGCGTCTGGAACTGGGCCGTTACGAAACAACGAACGGGCGATGAAATAGCGACCAATGAAACCGATCGTCACGCTCACACTCAATCCATCCATTGACGACACGGCCGAAGCCGAAGTCGTCAAGCACACCCATAAGATCCGCATCACCAACGAGCAGCACGATCCGGGCGGCGGCGGCATCAACGTCACGCGCGTGATCCAGGAGCTCGGTGGCAGCTCGATCGCCCTCTACATGTCGGGCGGTACGACGGGCCAGATGTTCGACGAGCTTCTGGCTGCGCGCAACATTCCGCGTAGGCGCATTCCGATCGCCCAGTCGACCCGTGTCGCCCATCTCGTTTACGAGCGGTCGACCGGCCTCGAATACCGGTTCATCCCGGAAGGTCCCGAGGTGAGCGAGATCGAATGGAAGCGCTGCCTCTACGCACTCAAGGATCTTGAGTGGGATTGGTGCGTCGGCTCGGGCTCGCTGCCGCGCGGCATGCCGGAGAGCTTCTACGTCCAGCTCGCCGATCTGGTGATCGAGCGTGGCGGCAACCTGGTGCTCGACACCTCGGGCAAGCCGCTCGATCTGGCGCTCGAGCGCGGCGGCATCACGCTGTTCAAGCCGTCTGAGGGTGAGTTCGCCAAGCTGGTCGGACGCCCCCTCCCCACCGTTGACGACATGGTGCCCGCCGCCAAGGAGCTCATCGGCTCCGGCAGGGTCAAGATGATCGCTATCACCATGGGGGGCGACGGCGCCCTGCTGGTCACCGCCGACAACCACCTGTTCCTGAAGGCACCGGAAGTCGAAGTGAAGAGCGCGTCCGGCGCCGGCGACAGCTTCGTGGGCGGCATGGTCTATGGCCTCGCCTCGGGCCTCATTCCGGAAGATGCCTTCCGTCTCGGCGTCGCTTCCGGAACGGCCTCGGTGATGAGTCCGGGAACGCAGCTCTGCCAGAAGGCGGACGTCGACCGCATTCTCGAGGAAATCGGCGCTCACCAGCACAACTGGTAAGCCGACGCATTGAAATCGTGAAGGGGAGCAGGACAGCCGTTCTGCTCCCCTTTTGCATGGGGGCAGCGCCGGCAAGAGTTTCCCGATACGGCAGAATTTGCAGGGCAAAGATTGGGAAGACCGCCGCTATCCCATTGAAAAATATCGGGTACACCATCGGAACGGAACTTGCTTCCAGTTCCTCAAGCTAGCCACAGGCGCGCAGGAGAGGAAGCGATGATCAGTTCCAGCGACGGACTCAAGGTAACCGATCTGATGAGAATCGGATCGATGGCAAACGGCCGCATCAAGGCGGTCGACCTGACGCGCGACATGCTGGCGGATTTCGAAACCTACAAGAAGCAGGCGGAAGCTCTCTACGGCACGGCCGAAGACCCGTACTCGTCCAGCGCCTCAAAGGATGACGGGGTTACCCTGATCGGCGTTCGCTTCTCCGATGCCGATCCGTCGGCATGGCGGCCGCAATGGGTTTATCCCGACGGCACGCCATCCTCGGCGTCCACCAGCAGCGATTCTTCGAGCGCGGATCTCATGCAGCGCATGCAATCGCTGTTCTCGGTGAACAACGAGACGGGACCGGAGCAAAGCCGCTGGTCACAGCGCGTTCTGGAAGACTGGTTCGCCAAGCAGGCCGAAGCAACGACCGGAAACGGGGCCGTCAGCGCCGCCAACCGACTCGCGGCGGACCGCGCCTACGACAAGTCCGCGTCGACCGCGGTTGAGTGAGGCAGAGCGGATCAGGCCTCGGCCGGTTCGGCCGGCTTCAGACTGACGCTTTCGCCACAACCGCAAGAGCCGACCTGGTTGGGGTTGCGGAAGACGAAACCGGTGCGGAGTGGCGTCTGCTCGAAATCCATCTCCGTGCCCAGAAGGAACAGCACCGCCTTGGCCTCGACAAACACCGTGGCGCCATGCGCCTCGACGCGTTCGTCGCCCGGCAGAGCCTCGCGCGCGAGATCAAGCGTGTAGGACATGCCGGCGCAGCCACCATTCTTGATACCCAGACGAATACCCACGGCATCGTCGGCATTGCCGACGATTTCCCGCACGCGCTCGGCGGCGGCTTCGGTCAGCGTCATCACGGCAAACTTGGCGATAGCCATGTCATCACTCTCCCAAACCGCCTCGGTTCAAGGCCGAAGCGATACAATTGAAAATAGGAAGCAAACGCACGGCGAACAAGCATCTTGCCCGCATGGCCGCGTTGCATCCCGAAGACCGGCGAACGAAGCGATACCGAGGATCGCCTCCGCCCTCCCCCGGTCGCGCGACATGGCTCAATACCAGTCGGTGGCGACCTGGGCTTCCTCGCTCATCCGGTCGGGCGTCCACGGCGGATCGAACACCATGTTCACCTTGACGCCATAGACGCCGGGCACCACGCCAACGGCATTCTCGACCCAACCCGGCATTTCGCCTGCCACCGGGCAACCCGGGGCGGTGAGCGTCATGTCGATGGTGACGAGGCGGTCATCGTCGATGTCGATCCGGTAGACGAGGCCGAGCTCATAGATGTCGGCCGGAATTTCCGGATCGTAGACCGTCTTCAGCGCCGCGATGATATCGTCGGTGATGCGTTCGAGCTCGGCCGGCGAAATGGCCGAGCCACCGACGGTTTCGGGCTGATTGGGCGACGGCTCGCTGTGGTTGGTCGTGTCGGTCATGTCGGTCATCCGAACAGGGCCTCGGCCTTCCTGAGGGCCGTGACCAGCGCGTCGACTTCGGCGCGCGTGTTGTAGAGGGCGAAGGAGGCACGACAGGTCGAGGTCACCCCGAAACGGGTGAGCAGCGGCATGGCGCAGTGGGTGCCAGCGCGAACGGCGACGCCGGAGCGATCGATGACGGTGGCGACATCATGGGCATGCGCCCCGTTCATCGAGAAGGCGACGATGGCGCCCTTTTCCTTGGTGGTGCCGTAGATGCGGATGGAGTTCATCTCGCCGAGCCGCTGCATGGCATAATCGCGCAGGTCGGTCTCATGGGCGAGAATCGCCTCCCGACCGAGGCTTTCCATATATCGCATGGCCGCGCCAAGCCCGATGGCCTGGACGATCGGCGGTGTGCCCGCCTCGAACCGATGCGGCGGCGCGTTATAGGTCACGCCCTCGGTGGTCACCGTCTCGATCATCTCGCCACCGCCCTGCCAGGGCGGCATGGCTTCCAGAAGATGCTGCTTGCCGTAGAGCACGCCGATGCCGGTCGGACCGTAGACCTTGTGACCGGTCAGCACGTAGAAATCGGCGTCGAGATCCTGCACGTCGACCGGCAGATGCACCGCGCCCTGGCTGCCGTCGACCAGCACCACCGCGCCATGGGCGTGGGCGATCCGCGTCACGTCCTTGATCGGCACGATGGTGCCCGTGACGTTGGACATCTGGGTGATCGCGACGATCTTGGTACGCGGCGTGAAGAGCTGCTCGAAGGCCTCGAGGTCGAAGCTGCCGTCGTCGCGGACCGGCGCCCACTTGATGACGACGCCCTTCTTCTCGCGATGGAAGTTCCACGGCACGATGTTGGAATGATGCTCCAGAATGGAAAGGATGACCTCGTCACCCTCGCCGAGCACCATGCCGCCATAGCTCGCCGCGACGAGGTTGATCGCCTCGGTCGACGAGCGGGTGAAGATCACCTGCTCCATCGACGGCGCGTTGAGGAAGGCACGCACCGCTTCGCGAGCATCCTCGTAGGCTTCGGTGGCGGCATTCGACAGGTAGTGCAGGCCACGATGCACGTTGGCGTACTCGTGGGTATAGGCATGACGCATGCGGTCGAGCACGGCGAGCGGCTTCTGCGCCGAGGCACCGTTGTCGAGATAGACCAGCGGCTTGCCGTAGACCTTCTCGGCGAGGATCGGGAAATCCCCGCGCACGGTCTCGACGTCATAGGACGGAACGGACATCATCATCGTCTCTTGTCTTGGCCGCCCGGCATGCCGGGCGGCGATGCCGGCTTACGCCGCCCTGGCCTTCAGCCACCCCTCGACGCGGTGGATGAGAGCGTCGTGAACCGCCTGATTCTGGATCTCGTCGATCGCCTCGCCGAGGAAGGCGAGGATCAGCATGCTCTCGGCCTCGGCCTTGGGAATGCCGCGCGACAGGAGATAGAACAGAAGATCCTCATCGATGGCGCCGCAGGTAGCGCCGTGGCCGCACTGGACGTCGTCGGCGAAGATTTCCAGTTCCGGCTTGGCGTCGGCTTCCGCTTCCTCGGAGAGGAGGAGCGATGCCGTCATCATGCGCGCGTCGGTCTTCTGGGCGTGGGCCGGAACGGCGATGCGCCCGGCGAAAACCGAACGCGCCTCGCCGTCGATGACCGCCTTGTAAAGCTCACGGCTGTTGCAGTTCTCGGCACCGTGGATCAGCGACAGCGTCGTGTCGGCATGGCGCCGCCCGCTGAGCATGGTGATCCCACGGAAGCCAGCCTGGGCGTCGCGACCGGCGAACTCGGCGAAGATCTGCGCGCGGGCGAGACCGGCGCCCAATGCCGCGTTGAAGGTGTCGAAGTTCGCCTCGCGGCCGATTCTGGCCACCAGAGTGGTCATGCTGACCGCTTCGTCCGGCTCCAGTTGCAGGCGGATATGGTCGACCTTCGCCCCTTCGCCCACCTCGACCACCGTCATGACGTTGGAATGGTGAGCGACGGTGTCGAGCGACTCGATGGTCTCGATCAACGTCAGGCGGGCACCCTTGCCGACGGTGACGAGGTGACGCACCGCCGTCGACGCGGCGGGCTCGCCCTCGGCGATGTGGACGAGCTCCACCGGCCGCTCGATCTCGGCCCCTTCGGCAACGCCGATGACGAGACCGTCGGTCATGAAGGCCGTATTGAGAGCCACGGCTGTGTTCGAGGCGATGGCATCGTCAAGCTTGAGCGCGGCAACCACAGCCGCGTCGCCCGCCTCCAGCGCCTTGGCCAGCGAGAAGATGGACAGGCCTGGCTCGAGGTCCTGGAGGTCGGACAGTTCGGGCCGGTAGCGACCGTTGGCGATGACGAGACGGCGTGCCTTGTCGCCCTCCACCGCCGGCGCGGCGATCAGGACGCGCGCCACGTCGCCGGGACCGGCGGCGGGCGGAAACGTCTTCAGCCGGGCGCGCAGGTCGGTGTACTTCCAGTCTTCGACACGACGATGCGGCAGGCCGCTCTTGTCGACGCCGCCAAAGGCGGCATCACGGATGGCGATGACGTCGGCCGTTCCGGGCAGCGACGTCCTTTCGGCCGGATAGCGGGCGGCGAGCGCCTGTTCCGCCGGCGTGCGAACGGGGGTGGCAACCATGGTCATCCCCCTCAGGCGGCCGCTTCGGCCACATAGGCAGCGTAGCCGTTCTTCTCGAGGTCGAGCGCAAGCTCCGGCCCGCCGGTACGGACGATTCGCCCGTCGGACAGCACGTGCACGATGTCCGGCACGATATGGTCGAGAAGACGCTGATAGTGGGTGATCACCACGAAGGCGCGGTCGGGCGAACGCAACGCGTTGACGCCCTCGGACACCACCTTCAGCGCGTCGATGTCGAGGCCGGAGTCGGTCTCGTCGAGGATGCAGATCGACGGCTGCAGCAGCGCCATCTGCATGATCTCGGCGCGCTTCTTCTCGCCGCCGGAGAAGCCGACGTTGACCGGCCGCTTCAGCATGTCCGAGGTGATGTTGAGCTTCTCGGCAACACCCTTCACCAGCTTCATGAACTCGGGTGTCGTCAGCTCGCCCTCGCCCTTCGCCTTGCGATGCGCGTTGAGCGCCGCCTTGAGGAAGGTCATGGTGGCGACGCCGGGGATTTCGATCGGATACTGGAAGGCGAGGAACAGGCCCGCCACCGAGCGCTCGTTCGGCTCCAGGTCGAGGATCGACGCGCCGTTCAACAGCACCTCGCCGTCGGTGATCTCATAGTCTTCCTTGCCGGCGAGGATGTAGGAGAGCGTCGACTTGCCGGCGCCGTTCGGCCCCATGATGGCATGCACTTCGCCCGGCTTCACCGTCAGGGTGAGGCCCTTCAGGATCTCGCGGTCGCCGATCCGGGCATGGAGGTTCTTGATCTCGAGCATGGTTCTGTCCTGTCGTCCGTTTGGCCTCGACGCCCGTGGCGGAGGCTCGTTGTCGTTGGTCTTGAAGAAAGGCGCGGGTCGCGGTGCGCCCGGCTGGATCAGCCGACGCTGCCCTCAAGGCTGATGCCGATCAGCTTCTGCGTCTCCACCATGAATTCCATCGGCAGCTGTTGCAGCACGTCTTTCACGAAGCCGTTGACGATGAGGGCGATCGCTTCCTCTTCCGGCAGGCCGCGCTGCAGGCAGTAGAACATCTGATCGTCCGAGATCTTCGACGTGGTGGCTTCATGCTCGACGATGGCCGAGGCGTTCTTGCTCTCGATGTAGGGCACGGTATGGGCGCCGCACTTGTTGCCGATGAGCAGACTGTCGCAATTGGTGAAGTTGCGGGCGCCGGAGGCCTTGCGGCCGACCGAAACGAGGCCGCGATAGGTGTTGCTGGACCGGCCGGCCGAGATGCCCTTGGAGATGATCTTCGACGAGGTGTTCTTGCCGAGATGGACCATCTTGGTGCCGCTGTCGACCTGCTGGCGGCCATTGGAAATGGCGATCGAATAGAACTCGCCGCGCGAGTTGTCGCCCCGCAGGATGCAGCTCGGATACTTCCAGGTGATGGCCGAGCCGGTTTCCACCTGCGTCCACGAGATCTTCGAGTTCTTGCCCCGGCAGTCGCCGCGCTTGGTCACGAAGTTGAAGACGCCGCCCTTGCCGTCCGAATCGCCCGGATACCAGTTCTGGACGGTGGAATACTTGATCTCGGCATCGTCGAGGGCGATCAGCTCGACCACGGCGGCGTGAAGCTGGTTCTCGTCGCGCGACGGCGCCGTGCATCCCTCGAGATAGGAGACGTAGGCTCCCTCGTCGGCGATGATCAGCGTCCGCTCGAACTGGCCGGTCTTCTTCTCGTTGATGCGGAAGTAGGTCGACAGTTCCATCGGGCAGCGGACGCCCTTCGGCACGTAGACGAATGAGCCGTCGGAGAACACCGCCGAATTCAGCGTGGCGTAGAAGTTGTCGGTCACCGGAACGACCGAGCCGAGATACTTCTTCACCAGCTCCGGATGCGTCTTCACCGCTTCCGAGATCGGGCAGAAGATGACGCCGTGCTTGGCGAGCTCGGCCTTGAAGGTGGTGACCACCGAGACGCTGTCGAACACCGCATCGACGGCGACGAGCCGATCACCCTTCTCGACGCCGGCGAGGATTTCCTGCTCCTTCAGCGGAATGCCGAGCTTCTTGTAGGTGTCCAGCAACGCCGGATCGACCTCGTCGAGGCTCTTCGGCCCGGCCGTCTTTTTGGGAGCGGCGTAATAGTGAAGGTCCTGGAAGTCGATGGGCGGATAATCGACGCGCGCCCAGGTCGGCTCTTCCATGGTCTTCCAGCGGCGCAAGGCTTCAAGGCGCCATTCGGTCAGCCATTCCGGCTCGTCCTTCTTGGCCGAAATGAAGCGGACGATATCCTCGTTGAGGCCTTTGGGTGCCAGCTCCGACTCGATGTCGCTGACGAAGCCATATTTGTACTTGTCGACGTCGATCGACAGAACCTGATCGACCGTCTCCTTAACTGCTGCCATCTCTCGCTCCTTCCACGCGGTTTCAAGGACCGTGGGAAATCTGTCCTCAATGTAGTCGCTTTTTCTCGCAGCCGGTAGTCACTCAGGCTGCGGCGGTCCCATGTTGTTTCTTCATAGCGGCGAAGACGTTGCGCGCCCGCAAATCGAAGGTCGCGATCTCCTCGTCGCTGGTTTCGGCCCCGATCGACACGCGCAGGCCGCTCTTGACCAGCGCCGGATCGACGCCCATCGCCTGGAGCACGGGGCTCGCCGTCACCTTGCCCGACGAGCAGGCCGAACCGGACGACAGTGCTACGCCGGCAAGATCAAAGGCGATCACCGCCGTTTCCGCGGCGATGCCCGGCACGGCAAAACACAGGGTGTTCGCGAGGCGCGGCGCCTCCTCGGCGAACACCACGGCATCCGGCGCAATGGCGCGGATCAGAGCCGCGACGCGGTCGCGACGCGCGGCGACGTCCGCCATGATCTCAAGCTCGGCGAGCGAAGCTTCGGCAGCGACGCCGAAGGCGCCGATAGCCGCCACATTCTCGGTGCCGGCTCGCGCCCAGGACTCCTGGCCTCCGCCCGTGACGAGCGGGGTAAAGGCAAAGCCGTTGCGACCGCGCACGATGGCGCCGACGCCCTGCCCCCCGCCGATCTTGTGGGCAGACAGCGTAACCACGTCAAGGCCCAGCGCTTCCACGTCGATCGGCAGTTTGCCGGCCGCCTGCACGACATCGGAATGAACCAGCGCGCCATGCGCCCTGGCGATCCTGGCCACGTCGGCGATGGGCTCGACGACACCGGTCTCGTTGTTGGCCATCATGACCGAAACGAGGGCCCGTTCGCCCGCCGCGGCGAGCTCGGCAAGACGACGCTCCAGAGCGCCGAGATCGACAACGCCGTTGCCATCGACCGGGATGGCCTCGACGCTCTCAGGTGGAAAACGACCGCCACGGGCCACGGCCGGGTGCTCGACCGCCGAGACCAGCAGCCGGTCCAGCCGATACGGCTTGCCGAACAATGTCCAGTCCGGCGTCAGCACCGTGTTGGCGGCCTCGGTGCCGCCGGAACAGAAGGTAACGCCCTTGGCTTCGGCCCCGCAAAGCCGGGCCACGGAGCGGCGGGCGCCTTCGACGACGGCACGCGCCGCGCGGCCCTCGGCATGCACCGACGACCCGTTGCCGGGCCGGCCGAGCAGTTCGACCAGACGCGCCCGCGCTGCCGCCTTCATCGGCGCGCCGGCATTCCAGTCGAAATAGAGGCGCGCCTCCGCCATAACCTACCCCATTCGCGAACACGGCCGGAACGGCCGGCCGACTTGCGCGTTCACTATACCATCCGCATTTTGCCCGCCAGAGCGGCGGGCAAACGCTCAACGACCCCTGAGGATGCGATTTTTCTTGACGCCGGACCGGCCGGCGGTCCAGTGCAAACGCACGAGCCGAAACGATGCGTTGCCCGCATCAGTTTTGAATAATTCTAAATCTAGGACCAGACCCTCCCCACGTCAACATGACGAGCCTCTGCCAACAACGGCAACGGTCCCTGGGGATGGTCGAGATCGAGGACAACATGCCCGAAGTGATCTTCAACGGCCCTGCCGGGCGCATCGAAGGCCGATACCAGCCGGCCGCGGTGCGAAACGCACCGATCGCCATGATCCTGCATCCGCATCCGGAATTCGGCGGGACCATGAACAATCAGATCGCCTACCGGCTGTTCTACATGTTCAAGGAACGCGGCTTTGCCGTGCTGCGCTTCAACTTCCGCGGCGTCGGCCGCAGCCAGGGACAGTTCGACCATGGCTCGGGCGAGCTGTCGGACGCCGCCTCGGCGCTGGACTGGGTGCAGTCGATCCATCCGGAGGCCCGCTTCTGCTGGGTTGCCGGCTTTGACTTCGGTGCCTGGATCGGCATGCAGCTGCTGATGCGCCGCCCGGAGATCGAGGGCTTCATTTCGATCGCCCCGCCGGCCAATCTCAACGATTTCTCCTTCCTGGCGCCCTGCCCCTCCTCGGGCCTGATCATCCACGGCGACATCGACAAGGTGGTGCCACAGAAGGACGTGCAGGCGTTGGTCGACAAGCTGAAGGCCCAGAAGGGCATCGTCATCGATCACAAGATCATCGAAGGCGCCAACCACTTCTTCGACCAGAAGATCGAAGAGCTGATCGAGCACTGCGGCCGCTACCTCGACATGCGCCTTGAGGCTCAGCCGAACGAGGGCTGATCCGCCCATTCAAAAGGCAGACCAAATTGGAAGGGCCTCGAACCGCCGGTTCGAGGCCCTTTTGTCATCGCCATAAAGATCACGGCGCTCAGAAGCGGGCGATCAACTCGATCGGATCGCGCACCCAGTCGTCCCGGTCGGACGAATGGTCGCGCTTTTCCACCTCGGCGGCCGCATTGAAATGGGGCTGATACTCCTCGACCAGCTCCTCAACGAGATGCCTGCGGTCGAGGGCAAAGGGCGATGCCCTCCAGAAGACACCGGCGGTGAGCCGCTTCAGGACAGGGTTGGCGGCCAGAACGGCCGAAACCGCGACGATCACGGACTCGCTTTCCCCGATATAGATCGGATGGGCGCGCCCGGACAGCTCCGTCGTCAACACGAAGACACCCGGCCGGTCGGGCGCATCAGCCCCCGTTTCGAAGGCATGGCCGGCGTAGCGGGCGGGCGTCTGGCCAATGGCCGGCAAAGCCTTTCCGTTCGCCGCAGCAGCGGCCGCTGCGACGAAAGACACTTCGGTGACGTTCATGACACATCCTCCCAAAATATGTTCGACGCAACACTGCCAGCAAAAGATAACACTTGCATGAAGAAGATCAAGAGAACATCACCCACAATTATCATACAACCGCGTCATAGCTCCATAAATCGTACTTAAAATTATACGCATTTATCCGTAATATCGTCCAATTATCGCAGTAATCGGAGTCGGGATATCATCAGGTAATATTTACTTACCAATTTTACATTGCCGGCACCGCGCCTACCAATCCTATAAACTCGCGAACGCGTGACATGTTCCAGACATGCCAGGAAAATTTCTACTCTGAAAAAGGGTAGCGAACTCAACTATTTATCGACGCCGAGTTGAAGATGCACGCCAGACGAGCCGCCAGCGACAGCGCCGCCCCTTCAGGCTTTGGCCAGCCCGATACAAGGCCGACCAAGCACCCCGAGAAGGGGTACCCGGCCATCGGCCTGGAATAGCGAGTATCAGGCGAGACAGACGCGATCGCCGCCAGCCGCTTTCGCCTTGCGCAAGGCCCGATCGACCCGGTCGATGGCGGAACCGCGTTCCTCGCCGGGCGCCAGCGGTGTCACGCCGACGCTCGCCGTCAACTGGGCAAGAACGCTGTCGCCGAAGGTCTCCGCGCCGATGATCTTCACGAGGCTGTCGGCAAAACGGACGGCGGCGTCGGAACTGCCCTCTCGAATGATCGCAAAATCGTCGCCGTCGAGACGGGCCGTCACCCCGGCGCCACTGGCGACATCCGCCACGATCCGACCGATCTTGCCGAGGGCGGCATCGCCGGCGGCGCGACCGAACCGATCGTTGAAGGCGCCAAACGCATCCAGATCGACCATGATCAGGCTGAACGGCCCGGGCGGAGCGCGGCGGGAGGACGCGCGCGCGTCGAACTCCGCCTCGAACCCGGACCGGTTGAGCAGGCCGGTCAGCGCGTCCCGGAACGCTAGGTCGCCGACGCGCTTCTTGTAGATGCCGAACGCCACCGAAACGAGGGCGAGCGACACGACGATAACGACGAAGCCGACGGCGAGGTTGAAGAGGAAGCCGAGCCACAAGGGCCGCATCGCCGCCGCTTCGTCCTGCTCGACCATCACCCGCCAGCCGAGATCGGGGATGAGCCGGTGCGACAGGAGAATGGTCCGCCCGTTGCGCTGGAACGAGTACTGGCCGCTCTCTTCCCGCAGAATTCGGTCGGCGATCGCATCGAGCCCCTCCGACTTCCGGATGGAGGCCCCGACCGGCGTGTCGGCGTCGGTGGCCACCATGATCTCTCCGCGCGCGTCGACGAAGTAGATGTTGCGATCGAACTGTTCGCGATAGCGCGCGACGACGTTGCGCACCGTACGGAAGTCCAGGCCGACACCGGCAAGCGCGATCATCTTGCCGTCGTGATCGACGACCCGATAGTTGATGAAAACGGTCAGCGCGTCGTTCTGCTGCTTATTGATATCAACGTTGACTTCATAAGGGGCTGCCGCATCGATCGACCGGAAGAACCAGATGTCGGCCGGATCGTCGCGCTTGAGATGACGGGGCGGCGCCTGGAAATGATAGTAGGCCTGGGTGTCGCGCGACACCAGGAAGGCGGTGAAGGTGTTGTACTGGCTCTGGATGCGCTTGAGATAACGGGTGATCGCCCCGAGGTCGAGCTCGCCGGAATGCAGCCAGTCCTGCACGAAGGTATCGTTGGCCATCAGCGAGGAGACCAGGATCGGCCGCACCAGATCGGTCTGGATCTCCGAATAGATGTTGGAACCGGTGAGTGGCAGTTCGGTTTCGACGATCGACTGCCTCACGGTGTCGACGGCGACGAGATAGCTGACCATGTTGGTGATCAGGAAGCCGATGGCTAGGATGACGCCGATCAACGGGATCATGCGCATCCGGTCCAGCTTGGCGGTCATTCTTCCTCCCGGCACGGCAAAAAGCGCCGTCGCCACGTCTACGTCGTCATACCTGCGATTCGTTACAATCCTCTTCTACCATAGGTCGAGGCATCGTCTCGCCGGTCAGTCCTCCGGAAATGATGGATTCTCCTCATCCTTGTCCGACACCTCGAAACCGAGGAGATTCCAGGACTGCAGCATGTGCGGGGGCAATGGCGCGGTGACGTCGATCGGTTCGCCCCCCGCCGGATGAGGAATGGTGAGACGACGGGCGAGGAGATGCAGCCTGTTCTGGACTCCACCGGGAAGCTGCCAGTTCTCGATGTCGAAATAGCGAGGGTCGCCGATGATCGGGTGGCCCATCGCCTGACAGTGAACGCGCAACTGATGGGTGCGCCCCGTCGTCGGCTTCATGGTCAGCCACGACAGGCGGCCGGCCGAATGTTCGACGATCGAGTAATACGTGACGGCGTGCTGGGCATCGGGCTCGCCATGCTTGGCCACCGTCATCATGTCGCCGTCCGGCCCCGGAACGCGCTTCAGCCAGCTCGAGATCTTGCCCTGCGCCGGCTTGGGCTGCCCGAACACCAGGGCCCAGTAGATCTTGCGTGCCGAACGGGTCTGGAAGGTGCGGGCCAGCGTCGCCGCCGCCAGGCGCGAGCGGGCGACCAGCAGGCAGCCGGAGGTCTCGCGGTCGAGGCGATGGACAAGGCGCGGCTTGACGCCCTTGCGGTCACGCAAGGCTTCCAGCATGCCGTCGATGTGGCGCGTCATGCCGGACCCGCCCTGCACCGCCAACCCTGCCGGCTTGTTGAAGACGAAGACATGCTCGTCCTCATAGAGAAGCAGGGAGCGCAGGTACTCGGCCTCGTTGGCAGAGGCCACCTGCTTCGGCCGCGCCATCGGCGCACCGCCCTCGCCATCGTAGAAGGAGGCGCCGCTCTGCGCCGCGTCGCCGTATTGCACCGGCGGCACCCGAACGGTCTGGCCGGCACCGAGGCGCTGGTCGGTCTTGCAGCGCCCGCCATCGACGCGCACCTGGCCCGAGCGGATCAGCTTCTGCAGGTGGCCGAAGCCGAGGCCGGGGAAATGGTCCTTGAACCAGCGGTCGAGGCGCATGCCGGCCTCGTCCTTTGCCACGATGATCGTCTCGACGCGCGGCCCGCCGGGCGTTCCATGGGTCATGCGAAGGCCCTTACGAAATGGAGACCGGCAATCAGCGCGGCCAACGACAGAACGATCGAGCCGCCGACATAGAGGGCGGCAGCGCCGATCGCGCCACGTTCGAACAATACGACGCTGTCGAGCGAGAAGGAGGACAGCGTGGTGAAACCGCCGAGGATGCCCACCGCCACGAACAGGCGAAGGGACTCGGACCCGTCGAATCTCACGGCCAGGAGCTCGATGAACAGCCCCATGACGAAGGACCCGACGATGTTGACGATCATCGTACCGAAGGGGAAGTCCGCCCCAAGCAGCCGGCCGGCGCCGACGCCTACCAGATAGCGGCAGACCGAGCCGAGGGCGCCGCCTAGGGCGACGAGGAGCACGGAAACAAACGACATGGGCGACAACTCGGCCGGAAAGGAGCCGGATCGGCATCAGCGATGACGGCCAGCGGCATTTCCGCGCTTTCTAGATCATCGCCCGCCAAATTGGAACCTCAATCGCCGCCTGGCGTTCGTAGAGCAGGCCGAACGGACGACCGGCCGACACCGGCTCCCCAATCGTGGTACAAATGGATGACACACACGGCAACGCCGGCGAAAATGCCCGGATTACGGGCAATCCCGCCAAGGAGGCGCGCTTGCGGATTTGTGCATATTCCGGTATTTCCACGCCGCCGGATCGAGCCGACGTCACCGACGTCCGATCCCTGTGACGGTTCTACATGAACGACGCCAAATCAAAAGCCCCGCAGACGGCCGCCCCCGGCGCGCCCTCCTCGACCACGGACGCGAACGGTCACGGAGAGCATCCTCACGCCAACGGCTCGATGCTGGGCCTGGCCGTCGGTTCGGTCGGCGTCGTCTATGGCGATATCGGCACCAGCCCGCTCTATGCGTTCCGGGAGGCGTTGCACCACACGGCCGCCGACGGCCTGACGCGAGCCGAGGTGACGGGCGTCGTATCGCTGCTCATCTGGTCGCTGACCCTGGTCGTGACGCTGAAATACGTCCTGTTCTTGATGTATGCCGACAACAAGGGCGAAGGCGGCACCTTGTCGCTGGTGGCTCTGGTGCGCGGCGCGCTCGGCAAGCGCGGCGGTTTTGCCCTGGTCATCGGCATTCTCGGCGCCTCGATGTTCTTCGGCGACGCCGTCATCACGCCCGCCATTTCGGTCCTGTCGGCGGTCGAAGGCCTCAAGGTCGTGGCGCCGGGCTTCTCGCATTACGTCGTCCCGGTGACGATCGTGATCCTCATCGCGCTGTTCACCATCCAGAGCTTCGGTACCGGTAGGGTCGCTGCCTGGTTCGGGCCGATCACCGCGCTGTGGTTTCTCTGCCTCGGCGGCCTGGGCCTGATGCACGTCAGCGACGACCCGACGATCCTCTACGCGCTGCTGCCGACATCGGCGATCGCCTTCGTCATCAACCACGGTTTTCTCGCCCTCGTCGTCATCGGCTCGGTCTTTCTGGCCGTCACCGGCGCCGAAGCGCTCTATGCCGACATGGGCCACTTCGGCCGCAGACCGATCCAGCTCGCCTGGCTGGTGCTGGTGTTCCCGGCACTGACGCTGAATTACCTCGGCCAGGGCGCGCTGGTGCTCTCCCGCCCCGAGGCGCTGGAAAACCCGTTCTTCCTGATGGTGCCCCAGCCGATACTCCTCCCCTTCATCCTGCTGGCCACCATCGCCACCATCATCGCCAGCCAGGCCGTCATCACGGGCGCATTCTCGCTCACCCAGCAGGCGGTCCAACTCGGCCTCATTCCCCGCATCGAGAGCCGCCATACCTCCGAGACGCAGGCCGGCCAGATCTACCTGCCGCGCATCAACTGGCTGCTGCTCGCCGGCATCCTCGCGCTGGTCGTCTTCTTCCGGTCGTCGAGCGCCCTGGCCTCCGCCTACGGCATCTCCGTCACCGGCGAGATGGTGATGTCGTCGATGCTGGCCTTCATCGTGGTCTGGAAGGTGTGGAAGTGGTCGATCTGGGTGGCCGTCGCCATCGTCGCGCCCTTCCTGTCGATGGAAATCATCTTCCTGTCGGCCAACCTGCTCAAGGTGTTCGACGGTGGCTACCTGCCGCTCACCCTTGCGTTCTGCGTCGCCGCCTGCATGTGGACCTGGGTGCGGGGCAGCGAACTGGTCTTCGAGAAGTCCCACCGCGAGAACATTCCGCTCAACGACCTGATCAAGATGCTCGGCAAGTCGCATCCGGTCCGGGTGGGCGGCACCGCCGTGTTCCTGACCTCCGACCCGGACATCGCTCCCAGCGCGCTGCTGCACAATCTCAAGCACAACAACGTCCTGCACGCCAAGAACATCATCATGACCGTGCACGTGGTGACGACGCCGCGCTATCCGGACGATCAGCGCGTGAAGATCGAGCCGCTGTCGGAAGACTTCCTGCTGGTCGAGCTGACCTTCGGCTACATGGAGACGCCGAACGTGCCGCGCGCGCTGGCCCAATGCCGCAAGCAGGGCATCAAGTTCGACATCATGGCGACGTCGTTCTTCCTCAACCGCCGGTCCTTCAAGCCGAGCCCGCAGTCGCCGATGCCGATGTGGCAGAACCGGCTGTTCATCTCGCTGACGCGCGTGGCGGCCAACGCCACGGACTTCTACCGCCTGCCCTCCAACCGCGTGATCGAGCTCGGTCAGCAACTCACGGTTTGACGGCTACCTCCATTGGGCGTGGTAGCCGTTTTCGAAACCTGAACGCGACCGTTGCATTGTGGCAACAAAGCGGCGGGAAGGCGGAACCGAGGCCGGATTTCCGCGTATAAGCGCTTGAAGGTCCACGACGCACTCTGCATCGTTCTTTTGTCAGTTTCGTGTTCGGCGCGGAATTCCGAGTCGAACCCTAGTTCTGTTGCGCTCCCTCCCCTCAAACCTTTCGGATTCGGTTCTTTCGCGATGATGAGAAAGATACTTTTCCTAGCGGTGGCCACCCTTGTGGCCGTGCCGCTTCATATGGGTGCCGCTCGTGCCGAAGAGGCGACCGTTCGCTTCTGGGATCCTGCCTCTGGCGGTTTCCAGACGATCACGCGCAAGCCTTCGGCTCGTTCGATGGAAAGCCCGATCAAGAAGGAACTGATCGACTACGCCGGCCCCTACGGCGACGGAACGATCATCGTGAACACGACCGAGCGTCGCCTCTACTACGTGTTCGGCGACGGCAAGGCGATGAAGTACGGCATCGGCGTCGGCCGCCCCGGCTTCACCTGGCAGGGCACGCACCACATCACCCGCAAGGCCGAGTGGCCCGGCTGGACCCCGCCGCCGGCCATGCGCAAGCGCCAGCCCAAGCTGCCCTATTTCATGCCGGGTGGCCCCGACAATCCGCTGGGCGCCCGCGCCATGTACATCGGCTCGACCATTTATCGCATCCATGGGACCGCCGAGCCCTGGACCATCGGTCAGGCCGTGTCGTCGGGCTGCATCCGCATGACCAACGACGATGTCGCCGATCTCTATGAGCGCGTCGGCGTCGGCACCAAGGTGGTCGTCGTTCGCTGACCATGCTGCCGACATGAATCAGAACGCCGTCGCGGCAGGCCCGCGGCGGCGTTTTCGCATCCGGTCGAAGGCGTCAGCGCGTGAGGCCCTTGGCTTCGAGTTCCGCGAGGTAGGCCGAGAACAGGGCCTCCTTGTCGCGGCCGGTCTCGTAGAGGATGGTCCAGGTGTAGAGGCCGCTGTCGTGGCCGTCGTCGAACACCAGGCGCACGGCATAGGAGCCGACCGGCTCGACGGCGGTGATCGCGACATCCTTCTTGCCGGCGACCGTGACGCGCTGGCTGGGCGCATGGCCCTGGACCTCGGCCGAGGGCGAGTTCACCCTGAGCAGTTCGGCGGGAATGACGAAGGACTTGCCGTCCTCAAAAGACACCGCCAGCGAACGCTTGTCGGCGGAAAGGCGGATTTCGGTGGGCCAGACGGCCATGAGGCACTCCGATCGAACGTGAATGATCCAGGATCGGTGCATACATAGCGCCGGCACGCGTCGCCACCAAGCGCCGTAACGGCATAGCCGACCGGAGCCAAAGGGCGACTGACGGAGCCAAGCCAACAAAATGGGACGCAAGAAGGCACCACGCGGGCCCACAGCCGCAGCCTGTACGCCGGCGGCCTAGGGAGTGTCGTGGCCACGACGCCAGCCGGTGTCTTCGTTGACGACGCTCGCCAGACGATCCCCAAGCCGGCGGAGATGTTTGACCGAAGCGACGGCGTCCGGGTAGTTCGCGTCGCGCCAGACCTGGAACTCATCGTCGGGCATCGGCTTGGCGAAGTGATAGCCCTGCACCAGACAGCAGCCGAGACGCTGCACCAACTCCAACTGATCGGCCGTCTCGACGCCTTCGGCCACCACCTCGCAGTCGATGGCTTTGCCGATACCGATGATCGCCGACACCAGCGACTCCATCTGGCAGTTGCCCGCCAGCGCGGCGATGAAGGTCTGGTCGATCTTGAGCCGGTCGGGCTTCAGCTGGGACAGATAGGCGATGTTGGAATAGCCGGTGCCGAAATCGTCCAGCGCCACATGCACGCCGAGCGCCTCGAGCCCCTTCAGGTTGCGCGTCACCTCGATGTTGTTGCCCAGGATGACGCCTTCGGTGATCTCGAGTTCGAGCCGGTCGGGACTGACGTTGTGACGACGAAGAATGTCGCGGACCTGCCCGACGAACTCTCGCCGCTGGAAATGCACCGCCGAGACGTTGACGGCGGCGATCGGCGGATACTCCCAGATCGTCGCCCATCTGGCAGCGGTGGCGACGGCCTCCTCGATGACGAAGTTGTCGATCTCGATGATGAGGTCGGACGCCTCGGCCGCCGGAATGAACTCGCCCGGCGGCACCAGCCGGCCGGTCTCCTTGTCCGTCCACCGGATCAGCGCCTCGGCCGACGGAACATAGCCACGCTCCACATCGACCTGGGGCTGCCAGTAAAGGCTGAGCTCGCCGTCGCGAAGCGCCGCCCGCAGCCGCTCGCGCAACGCCAGAACCTTGTGACGCTCGTTGAGGATGTCGGTGTCGTAGAACTGGAGACGCGACTTGCCGCGCGACTTCGCCTTGTAGAGCGCGAGGTCGGCGAGCTGCAGCACCTCGTGAAAATCGCGGCTGTCCGATGGCCAGACGGCGGCGCCGCCCGAGCAACGGACGTCGATATCGGTATCGCCGAAGCGCACGACCGATTGCAGGCGTTGGAACGACGCGCGCAGCAGCGTCACCGCCCCCGCCTCGACGAAGCCATCGGTGGAGACCACCACCACGAACTCGTCGCCGCCCCAGCGCACCACCAGGGCGTCCTGGCCGAAGGAGGAGACCAGATTGCGCACGAAGGCCTTCAGCACGTGATCGCCGGCCATGTGGCCCAGCTCGTCGTTGACCTCCTTGAAGTTGTCGAGGTCGAAGACCATGACCGCCTTGGTCGCCTGCGGGTCGAAATGAATACCCTCGATCCAGCGCTCGAAGGCCCGGCGGTTGAGCACGCCGGTGGTGACGTCGTGATCGGCGCGATAGTTGGCCTGCCACGTGGCCCGACGATTGAGCACGAGAAGCGCCAGCATCGAAACGATTGCGCCCACCAGCGCGATGGAGAGCTTCAGCATGGCCGAGTAGCTCGCCGCCAGCGTTTCGCCCTGCAAGGCGATGTAGCGCGTACCCTGCTCCGTCATGTTCTCCTGAAGCAGGCGGAACTTCTCCGACAGGCGCCGGAGGTCGCCGTCGAGCGCATTCAGGATGGCGGAATCGTCCGGGCCGACGTTCGCAAAGGCAATGCCGAGGCCTGACGCCAGTTCGGCGATGCTGTCGATCTGGGTGATCAGCGCGGCATCGCCCGGCATGATGAAGGACGGACGCGCGTTCTCGATGGTGGCAAGCAGCCGTCCGAGCGCCTCGCGGATATCGTTGGCGTCTTCGGTGGTGAAGCCGAGGATCAGGCGGTTGCCGAGCTTTCGGCGCGACATTTCCACGAGCTTGGCCTGATCGCCGATGTCGCGGCCGGCCTGAATGGCCTCGCTGGCGTTTGACGCCTCGATGCGCTCAAAGGTGCGGTAGGCCTCAAGGGCCGAGTTCTCGGCGAAAACAAGCAGGACGGCGGTGAAGATGATCGGCAGCAGGTTCGCTGCCCGCCGCAAAACCTCGGCTTTGCGGATACGCAGGAACGCAAGAAGGTTCATGCCGCCACCTCTCGGCGGCGCCTGCCTTGCCTCGCTGTCTCCTCCCAGCCGAACCGCGACATGTCCTCACGCCCCGTCCACAAGCATGAAGAGCAACTCTAGGGGCGAACCGTTTCAGAAGTCTTTCTTTGATAGGACATTCAGCGGAGGGTGTTATCCAATCGTCTATCTCATGCAGATCAGCCGATCGACTGGGCGACCACGATGAAAAACGGCAGCAGCATTACGCCTGAGCAAAGACTCCAGGCTCCGGCGATCGCCGTCGATGCCACCAGCCAGCCGAGATTGCGATGTTCGATCCGCCGGCCGCGGATGGCGTTGCGCATCAAAATGGCCGGACCGGCGAACATGATCAGAAAAGTCTGGGCAATACCGAGCAGAATTGTCTCCGCCTGCATCTCGAAACGGGCCGGCTTGGACGTCACGAGCTGATAGAGCGACGACAGAAGACCGGCCAGGACAAACCCCAGAGCGATCGAAAAACAGGTCACCAGAATCTCGACATCCATTGCTGTTAACCCCGCCTTAACCCTGATCCGAAATGAAACAATAAGCACTGACCTGCCTGCGACGTGGCAAAGCGCGGGCCGCGATGGCGCGCACCGGGCCGAATGGCGGAACGGGCGGAGTTCAGCGGCGGATCCGGACGGTCGATGACGACGGTCGGGATAACCTGTTTCAATTCGGGAGGCGGTCGTGACCCACTACGCGGCATATCAGGACGAAAGCCTTCTGCGTCCCGTCCGGCGCCCGGCTCGCCGCCGCACCAGCGCGACGGCGTGGTTCCTGCGCGCCATCCTGACGTCTTTCCTACTTGCCGGCGGCGTGATGCTGATCAACCTGCTGATTGGCCTGTCGGACAGCTTCGACAGCCGCGACGGCCGCTCGACCGATCCGGCGCCGGTGACGCTGTTCATCGGTCAGCAGCGACTGATGATTCCGGCCAACATGTTCCGCTTCCCCGACCAGAGGAATGTCGGGCCGCACGACCGCATCGATCTTGCCGTCCACTTCCCGGAGATGGCCGGCTATACGCGCGCCTTCCGCAAGGACTTCCTCGATCTCGGCGCCAACGCGCCCATCGTCTACCTGACCATCCGCACGCGCGACACGCCGACCGACAGCGTCGGACGCCTGATCAACGTCTACCAGCACTTCTTCGCGGAAGGGACCATTCCGGCGCCGGCCGGCCTCGTCGGCCACCAGATGTCCGAGGAGTCGGGCCTGAGCGGCGAGGAAGTGTTCTTCGAGGCGGGCTCGACCAATCCGTTCACCACGCACTGCACGGCGCCCGACGACAGCGAGTATCCGGCCTCGTGCATCACCGAGATTCACGCCGGCACCGACCTCTCGGTCCAGATCCGCTTCCGCAAGGGGATGCTCGCCAACTGGGACGGCATCAAGAGCGGCGTTCGCGTCCTGCTTCTGTCCTTCGGCGTCACCGTCTGAGGCATCGATCCGAAGCGGCAGCCCGCGCGACATCCCGGAACAAAATCGAACGTCCTAAAAAAGAAGCGTCCCCCGTGCATGAGACGGGGAACGCTCCATAGGGCGTTTGCGTCGATGGACCGGCAATCAGTCGGCAATATCCTCGGCCAGGATCGCCATCTGGAAATTGAAGGACTTCTCATCGTCCTCGTCATCCTCATAGACGACGCCAATGAACTCCTCGCCGACATAGACCTCCGCCGAGTCGGTCTTGCGCGGCCGCACCCGCACGCTGATCGTCGGCGACTGCATCGTCTTGCGCAGGAACTTCTCGATGCGGGCGATTTCGTCTTTGGTCACCTTGGTTCTCCAGTCTGATTGCCGACTGTCGCTAGCGAAGGGCGGCGAGCCGGGCGGCGACGAGTCGCCGGCGTGGGCGTGTTCTGACACGGACGGGCTGGCAAGGAAACCCGTGAAAGGCGGGGCGGTTTCATAGGTCCCCGCTCATCTCAGCCTTCGCCGCCCTCCGGCAGGCGCTGCTCCATGGAATGGGAAGGATCGCTGCAACCGGCTTCGCCGATGACGCGCGCCGGCACGCCGGCCACCGTCGTGCCGCGCGGCACCGGCTTCAGCACCACCGAGCCAGCGGCGACGCGTGAGCAACAGCCCACCTCGATATTGCCGAGGATCTTCGAACCGGCACCGATCATCACGCCGTGGCGGATCTTCGGATGGCGATCGCCCGTCTCCTTGCCGGTACCGCCGAGCGTCACGTTCTGCAGCAGCGAGACGTCGTCTTCCACCACCGCCGTCTCACCGATGACGATGCCGGTCGCGTGGTCGAAGAACAGACCGCGCCCGAGCCTTGCGCCCGGGTTGATATCGACCTGGAAGACCTCGGACGACCGGCTCTGCAGGTAAAGCGCCAGATCGCGCCGGCCATGGTTCCAAAGCCAGTGGGCAAGCCGGTGCGCCTCGATGGCGTGATAGCCCTTGAAGTAGAGCAAGGGTTCTATGAAGCGGTCGCAGGCTGGGTCGCGATCCTCGAAGGCGACGATATCCGACCGGAAGGCGGCGGCGATGCCGGCGTCGTCGGACACGGCCTCGCGGAAGGCCTGCGCGATCATGGCCGACAGGACGGTGGTGTTGCCGAGCCGGTCGGCCACCCGCTGGATGACCGCGTCCTCCAGCCTCACATGGTCGAGCACGGTGAGGTGCATGAAGCCACCGAGCGCCGGCTCGTTCTCGACGACGGCGGTCGCCTCGCGCCGAACGCGCGCCCACACCGGATCGACGGCATCGAGCGGACGGCTCACGGATTGGGGGCTGAGGGGCAAAGACGGCTTCCCTTGGCAAAGGCCGGCCTGCCCGCCAAGGGGCCGCACGTCCATGATTTGTGGCTCATGATAATCGGACGGCCGTCGCGGGAAAAGTCCGGAGACGATGCTTTTGTTGCGCAGGAGGCAAGCGACGGGCAAACGGGTTCTCCCGAACCGCCACCGACCGAGACACGCCCCCCTTTTCTTGGGGTGCATTGCAACGCCGCACAGAGCTCCGAAGCCCTTGCGCGGAGGGATCGGCGACATGCAGGTGCGGCACAAGCACTTGCCCCGAAAAGCCGATTCACAGCGCCAAGACGACCTGACTCGAAGTTGGGCAAACCCTCCCCGCCAAGAGCCTGAAATGACTCCCATTTAGGCTTGATCGAGCCCCCTGGTTTTGTTTCATTGTCTCAAGCGGCGGCGCACCGGACTCCCGGAAGTTGCAGCCGACGCCGGAAATTGAAGCTTGGCATCGACGGTTATCTTCTCGCAGAAGGAGACCCGGCCGTGCCTGGAGGAGATTGAAAACAAGACATTTCAGACTTTTCAGGGTCGAATTGCCGCGCCCTTTTTTCAAACTGAAACAAGCCTCAAACATCGTCGCCAATATCTGAGCGTGGCCAGCCATCCTTTTGATATTGTGTGATATTAACGAGCTTTCGCAAGTGCCGAGGCAACTGCGGAGTTCAACTCGTCGCCATGTTTCAGAAATCACGTTAACAAAGATCATCAAGTCTTTGTTAACCATACATAATCACGCCCTCTTCATCCACCCTATGAATGACCTCAACCAACCTGAGATGATGACTCTTGGTTGTGGTGGATGACTTTTGGCTCGTATGAAGAGTCTCATGGAAGAGTTACCGATCGGTGAATCGGTCACTTTCGACACAACCCGGCCCGCTCAGGAGTCGAATCCCGTCAGGCACTTCGGCGATCAGGCGCGGACATCGTCTCAGGAACGGGCCATCTGTTCGATGGCAGCGAGATCCATTTTGCCGGTACCGAGCACGGGCAAGGCATAGGTTTTGACGATCTTTCGCGGCACCTGCAGCTCCGGCACACCGTGCTCGCGCGCATAGGCGCTGAGGGCTTCGACACTGGCGTCGCCCGCATCGGTGACCAGCACCAGCGCCTCGCCCTTGCGCGGATCGGATATGGCAACCACGGCATGCGACGAGTTGGGCCAGAGCGCGGCGGCGAAGGCCTCGACTGCGGCAAGCGATATCATCTCGCCGCCGACCTTGGCGAAGCGCTTGGCTCGCCCGAGCAGGGTGACGAAGCCGTCGTCGTCGATGGAGACGATGTCGCCCGTATCGTACCAGCCGTCCGGATCGTTGCGCACCAACTCGCCGGGCCGATCGGCAAGGTAGTACCCGGCCATGATGTTGGGTGCGCGCACATGGAGACGGCCACCGATCTCAAGCCCCGGCACGGGATCGAGCCGCGCCTCGATACCCGGCAGCAAGCGCCCGACCGTGCCGTCACGGAAGCTGCCCGGATAGTTCACCGACAGAACCGGGGCGCACTCGGTCGCCCCGTAGCCTTCGTTGAGCACCACGCCAAAGCGGTCCATCCACAAGGCTCGCGTCTGCTCCTTGACGCGCTCGGCGCCCAGAATGGTGAGGCGCACCGAGTTGAAATCTCCGTCCTCGGCCGACCGGGCCCAGCCGGCGGCGAAGGTATCGGTGGAGAGCAACACGGTCGAGCCGCTGTCGCGCACGAGACCGGGGATGATCTTGTAGTGAAGCGGCGAGGGATAGAGAAAGGACTTGAAGCGACCGAAGACCGGCAGGAACAAACCGGCGGTCAGCCCGTAGGAGTGGAACACCGGCAGGGCGTTGAACAGCGTGTCCTCGGGATAGAACTCGTAGAGCGCCAGGATCTGGGCGACGTTGGACAGGAAGTTGGTCGCGGTGAGCCCTACCCCCTTCGGCGCCCCCTCGGTCCCCGAGGTGAACAGCACGGCGGCGATGTCGCGCGGTGCCCGCCGATAAGGACGATGCAGCGCCCTCGCCCACCGCGCATAGGTGGCTCCAACCGCCTTGTCGAACAGCGACAGACCGGCCCGGACATCTTCAAGATAGACGATGCGCACCTTGTCCTTGAGATCGTCGATCACCGGTTCGAGCTTGGCCGTCTTCACGAAGGCGCTCGAGGTGATGACCGTTCGGATGGCGCCCACCCTGATGGCCCCGCCGAGGCCGTGGCTGCCGGCGGTGAAGTTGAGCAGCGCAGGCGTCCGCCCATAGGCGAGAAGCGCGAAGAAGGCGATGGCAACGCCGTTGACGTTGGGCAGCAGCAACCCGACGCGCTCGCCTTTCCGGCTGAAGGACGCAAGACGGCAGCCCAGCACGCAGGCGGCGAGCAGCAGGTTCCGGCGGGTCACCGGTTGCCGGTTCTGGTCCTCGATGGCCGCAAGGTCCGGATCGGCCTCTGCGATATCGATCAGCGCATCGAACAGCGACCGCTCTATGAAGGCCGCATCGAGCCCCGACTCCGCCATCGACTGCCCGTACAGGCGACCGTCCGCCACTCCTCCCATGGTTACCTCTTCGTTAGCCATCCTCCCGGCGCACTTGAACTCACAATCGTTTCGCGTGCAAGCACCGCGGATCAGACACTTGGGCGATCCACCGGACTCTTCGCGGCAGGGAAGCACTTGAATCGGATTCTCAACATGAGAAAGCCGCCCCGGCCACCGAAAGTGGCGACGGAGCGGCCCGCATGATTCAGAACATCAACAAGCTACAAAAATGCACGTATCATCAATGGGATGACACGTATTTCCCAACTTCGTCGATAGCGCAGATGATGTGATAGAACGTCGAAGCGGGCGCCGGCTCGATCACGAACGAACCATCGGGGTTCATGCGATCGCGCCAGAGGCCGGGCGTATCGACATCGAAATAGCGCTGCAACGCGCGCGCGGCCACCACCACCTTCCTGAGATGATCCTCGCGGTCCGCCTCGTCGGTCGCAACGGCGGCCAACGCCACGTTGCCCTTCATCCGCTCGGTCTGCGACCACATGCGCGCCGTGCCGTCGTGAATGGTGAGATCGTCGAGAAGTCCCATGATGGCCACTTGCTGCGGCACGTTGATGCCGTGCGTCTCGCCCAACTCGCAGAGGCGTCGCGCCGCGGCAACGGCGTCTGGACGCTTGCGCGAGGTGCCCCAGCGAGTGAGCAGCCAGGCCCACTCGAACTGATGGCCCGGCTCGCAGATACGCCCCTCGATCCCGCCGACGACAGACCAGTCGGCGTTGAAAAACTCCTTGAGCCATCCCTCCTTGGGATCGAGGAACTTGGAGAGACAGAGCTCGGCGATCTCGTCGGCGAGCCGGCTCCACGTCTCGTCGCCGCCCACCTCTTCCCAGGCGAGGCAGGCTTCGAACATGTGCATGTGCGGATTGGCCTTGAGCGGCAGGGAACGCGGAATGGACTCCTCGAAGCCGGCGATCGGATTCTTGTAGTCCGTCATCAGGAGCGTCCGCAGCTTCACCGCCGCCGCCTCGACCGCCGTGCGGTCCTTCACCACAGATGCCGCCGCGGCCATCGCGAACAAGGCGAATGCCTGATCGTAGAGACAGAACGTATCGTCCTTGGGCGAACCGTCGGCGTTGGTCACCATGCGCACGGCACCATTCGGCAGCACGCACTTCTCGAGGAAGTAATCGAGCCCCTCCTCCACCGTGCGCTCCCAGGGTCCGGTCCAGCCAAGCCGACCGGCCAGGGCGAAGGTGAAGATCTGCCGGGCGGTCACGCGCACCCGGCGCGGCGCCGGCGTGATCTCGCATCTGAGCCCCAGCACCTCGTGGAAGCCGCCGTTGACGTGATCGACGCCGAAGGCCCACCAGATCGGCAGCGCCTCGGTCATCAGCCACGATCTCAGCTCCTCGGTAACGGCGGCAAGTTCGCGATGGGCTTCGGAATGACTCATGGCAATCTCCTTAAGAAAACGGATCACACCCGGTCACGACTAAACGCGGCAAGGCGCCGATCGGATGCGGCAATGAACGACGGATTGGCAAAATCGGCAAGTCCGGGGCGCCCCCGCTTGCCATAAGGAAACGGAGCGCCGTCCGGCAACATCATGACGCCGCCGGCCGCCCTCAGCACGGCATCGCCGGCCGCCGTGTCCCACTCCATGGTGGGCCCGAAACGCGGGTAGACGTCAGCCTCCCCGGCGGCGATCAGACAGAACTTCAGCGACGATCCGACCACGCGCCGGCCGGCCACCGCAACGGTCGGCCTGAAGGCATCGGTCGCGGCCGTGGCGTGGTTGCGCGAGACGAGCAGCGTCGCCCCCTCGGCCGGGAGCGCCCGCACCCGAAGCGGCTTTCGCTCGCCGGCGGCATCGCCCTCGACCGTCATTTCCCAGACCCCGTCGGGACCACCCGCGAACAGGCGCCCGACCGCCGGTGCGTAAACGACGCCCATGACCGGTTCGCCATTCTCGATCAAGGCGACGTTGACGGTGAAGTCGCCGTTGCGGCCGATGAACTCCTTGGTTCCGTCGAGCGGATCGACCAGGAAGAAGCGATCGGCGGCAGGCGGCACCCGACCGGCCGAGACACTCTCCTCGGCCACCACCGGCACTCCCGGCGCGAGGCGTCCGAGCGCGGCGAGCAGCACGGCTTCGGCCAATCCATCAGCTTCGGTCACCGGCGACGCATCGGCCTTGAAGGCGACATCTATCGGCCGGGCGTAAACGTCGAGGATGATCCGTCCGGCCTCGATCGAAGCGTCGATCAGGCCATCTAGCAGTCGCGGGCTGGCGATGGTCATGGGCGCTCCAGGCCATGGTGGATCGTGGCCCGCATGTGGCAGTGCGGGCCGACCGTGTCAATCGACCTCGCCATCACTCGGCGTTGCGTTTCGCCCACATCGCCTTGAAGGCAGGACGAGCCTGACAACGCTCCAGCCAGGCCTGCGCTTTCGGGTAGCCTTCAAGCAGCTCGGGATGCCCCTGCGCGTAACGGACGATCTCGGCAAGCGCCAGGTCGACGACCGTGAAGCGATTGCCGACGACATAGTCCCCGCCGGCGAGATGCTTCTCGAAGGCCGACAGCGGCCGCTTCAACGACTCCCCGATGCCGACGAGGCGCTTCTTGCCGGCCTCGGTCTTCCACTCGCCGCTCTCGTCGCCCTGGGTGACGACCACGGTGATCGGCTCGACCGCCGTCGCACCCCAGAACAGCCACTGCAGCATTCGCCCTTCCTCGGCGAGATCGGCCGGCGCCAGCGCCCCGCCCTGCTTCTTGGCGAGATAGAGCAGGATGGCAAGGGACTCGGTCAGCACGAGGCCGTCATCGTCGATGGCCGGAACCTGCCCCATCGGATTGACGGCGAGGAAGGACGGCGTCCAGGTGTTGACCGGCGCATCGGCGGCCAGCGGGTCCGGCACCTTCCGGGCCTGAAGCACCGGCTCCTTGCGGAAAGCGAGCCCAAGCTCCTCGCAAAGCCAATAGAGGCGCGACGCGCGCGATTTATAGACGCCGTAGATGGTCAGCATGACAAAGCGCTCCGGTTTGACTGGCACTGTGGAACCTTCGCCGATGTTTGGCAATCGGCGTCGCCCGCTCTCGGGGGAAAGCCGCTCGCGACCGTGCCGGCCGTGCTAACGTCCGGCAATCCGTGAAAGGAATGCGTCGTCATGAAAAGCCTTCTCCAGCTCTGGCAGACCTGGGCCATCCTGTCGGCCGTCAGCGCGGCGGCCACCGCCATACTCGCTAAAGTGGGCGTCGGGGCGATAAGTTCCGACCTCGCCACGCTCATTCGCACCGCCGTGGTGCTGGCGCTCGCCGCGGCCGTCGTTTCCGTCAGCGGCGGCTTCTCGCAAGTTGCCGCCGTTCCCGGCCGCGCCTGGCTGTTTCTGGTCCTGTCGGGCCTTGCCACAGGTGCATCCTGGCTCTGTTACTTCCGCGCACTCAAGCTCGGAGAGGCGTCGCGCGTCGCCCCCGTCGACAAGCTGTCGGTGGTGTTCATCGCCATTTTCGCCGCCATGTTTCTCGGCGAACGCCTGTCGCCACAGGCCACCGCCGGCGTCGCACTGATCGCCGCCGGCGCCGTGCTGGTCGCCTGGCAATGAGCGCTTTGCCGGCGTCTCCGCCCTTCGGCGGCGCAAGCCTTTACACTGACTGACAATTGCGAGTAACAGAAAGCCCGCTTCTCTGCCGGATTCTCCGGCGGCGACATGACCGATGCCGACGGGTCGGCATCCTCCTTTCGGATGATTTAGTAAAATTTTACTACCCGGAATGGTCATTTGGCCGTAGACTGGAACGGTTGATCGGCGTTTGGGCAACTGGGTGAGAGTGCACGGATGGTCACGATCAAGGAAATCGCCAAGGCGGTCGGAGTTTCCTCCGCCACCGTCTCGCGCGTCCTCAATTACGACGCCACGCTGTCGATCACCGAGGCGAAGCGGCAGGCGATCATCGAAACCGCCGAGGCGCTCAATTACCTGACGCCGCGCAATCGGCCGCGTCCGCATCGGCCGCAGGCGTCAAGCGACCACGCCGGCGCCCGCATCGGCATCGTGCACTTCCTTCGCCCCGAAGAGGAGTTGGCCGACCCCTACTACATCGGCGTGCGCATGGGCATCGAGGCGAGAGCCCGCGCCAATCGCGTCGAGGTTCAGGTCATCTACCGCTCCACCGAGCTGCCGCCGGCCGAAGACCTCCAGGGCGCCGCCGGCATCATCGCGCTGGGCATGCACACCGACGCCGAAATCGACTGGGTGCGGCACATCAACGCCAACCTGGTGCTGGCCGACTTCGCGCCGAACATCGACCTGTTCGATATCGTCGCCTGCGATCTGTCCTTCGCCATGGCGCGCCTGCTCGACCGGCTCCACGCCGCCGGATACCGGCGCTTCGGCTTTCTTGGCGACGACCGCCCGTCGGGGAACGTGCTCTATCCGGCCAACGAGGAACGGGCCAGAACCTTCCGGGAATGGACCGAGAAGAAGGGCCTGTTCAACCCGGCCCACTACATGCTCGCCGAGCGGCTTCGCTTCGAAAGCGGCTATCGGCTGGCCTGCGAGCTGATGGCCAAGGCCGACCTGCCGGAAATCGTCGTCACATCCAACGACAACGTTGCGATCGGCGCCTATCGCGCCATCCAGGAGCGCGGCCTGCGCATCCCCACCGACATTGCCGTGGCGAGCTTCAACGACATTCCGGCCGCCCAGTTCCTGGCGCCGCCGCTGACCACCGTTCGCATCCCCGCCGAGCGCATCGGCGAGAACGCCTTCGACCTCCTGATGGAGCAGCTCAACGGCCGCGACTACGTAAAGCGCGTCACCATCGCCACCGAGCTGATCTGGCGCGACAGCTGCCACCGCCCCGACGGCGAGGCGTGACGGCAGCGCCGTCGCGAGATCGAGAAATCCGCGCCTGAACGAGACCCGCCGCGCCGCGCCGCGCGGCCGTCCGTACCTATCCTAATTGGTCATCCCAGTGCGATTGGCTTTTGCCTTCGGGGCTAGTAAACTATTTACCTCAGAACCCGACATCCCCGCGACGAAAAGCTGGTAAAATTTACTAAATAATATCTTGCGTCGGGTGAGCGAGTATCAGATAGTGCCCCCGAGAGGCTGAGGACGCCTCGGACACGTGTGTGGAGGAAAACTGCATGAACCGCAAAACCGTTGCGCTCGCCTTCGCGGGCGCCAGCCTGTTTGCCATCACGGCCGCCCAGGCCGCCGAGATCACCGTGTGGTGCTGGGACCCGAATTTCAACGTCGCCATCATGAAGCAGGCCGGCGAGATCTACGCCAAGAGCCATCCGGACTTCAAACTCAACGTCGTCGATTTCGCCAAGGCCGACCTTGAGCAGAAGCTGCAGACTGGCCTCGCCTCCGGCGTTGCCGACGGCATGCCCGACATCGTCCTCATCGAGGATTACGGCGCCCAGAAGTATCTGCAGTCCTTCCCCGATTCCTTCGCCCCGCTCAGCGACAAGGTCGACTACAAGGGCTTCGCCCCCTACAAGGTCGCCCTCGCCACCCTCGACGACAAAGTCTACTCCATGCCCTTCGACTCGGGCGTGACCGGCTTCTACTATCGCAAGGACCTGCTGTCGCAGGCCGGCTTCCAGCCCGCCGACCTCCAGGACCTGACCTGGGACAAGTTCATCGAGATCGCCAAGGTCGTCGAAGAGAAGACCGGCAAGAAGATGATGGCCTACGACCCGAATGATGCCGGTCTGACCCGCATCATCATGCAGTCGGCCGGTGGCTGGTACTTCGACAAGGACGGCAACCTGTCGATCGAAGGCAACCCCGCCCTCAAGGCCGCGCTCGAGGTCATCCAGAAGATCCAGACCGCCAACATCTTCCGCCCGGCCGCCGGCTGGGCCGACTGGGTCGGCGCCTTCACCGGCGGCGAAGTGGCGTCCGTCACCACCGGCGTGTGGATCACCGGCACCGTCAAGTCGCAGCCCGAGCAGTCCGGCAACTGGGGCATCGCTCCGATTCCCAAGCTGACCATCGATGGCGCCACCCACTACTCGAACCTCGGCGGTTCTAGCTGGTACGTCCTGTCGGCCTCCGCCGCCAAGGACGAGGCGATCGACTTCCTGAATGAAATCTATGCCAAGGACGTGGACTTCTACCAGAAGATCCTTGTCGACCGGGGTGCCGTCGGTTCGCTGCTGGCCGCCCGCGATGGCGAAGCCTACAAGTCGTCCGACGCCTTCTTCGGCGGCGAGCCGATCTGGCAGACCTTCTCCGACTGGCTGTCCAAGGTTCCGTCGGTCAACTACGGCACCTTCACCAACGAAGTGGACTCCGTGGTTGCCGCCCACCAGCCCGAGCTCGCCAAGGGCACGTCGGTCGACGACGTGATCAAGGCGATCAACGAGCAGGCCCAGACCCTCGTTCAGTAATGACCAGGCGGCGGGCGGCCGATGCCGCCCGTCGCTTCGTCCCGGTTTGCGTCCTCGCCGGCACCACCGGCGGCGAACGTTGCGCACGATGGTGGTCGCCACCGCTCTTCTCCCGCCATGACGCACGAAGAGCCGGCCAGTCGCAGCGCCTCATACATACCCGAATAATCGGCGCCTTAGCGGCCGGACCGATCCGCCCGCCGGAGGATGCCCGAGAGCCCCGCTCTACCGGAACGGTGACCCATGTCAGCAATCTCCCCGCGGCGGATGAGGCCGCGCTTCGACGTCAACGGCTGGCTGTTCGTCGGCCCTGCGCTGGCGTTGATCGCCACCTTCATGATCTTTCCGGTGCTGCATTCGCTGTGGATGTCCTTCCAGTCCGGCCTCGGCATGCGCCTGTCCTTCGCCGGTCTGAAGAACGTCAACCGGCTGTTCAACGACCCGCTGTTTTTCATGGCGCTGAAGAACACCTTCATCTTCTTCCTGGTGCAGGTGCCGGTGATGCTGACGCTGGCGCTGGTCACGGCGTCGCTGCTCAACAATCCCGATCTCAAGTTCCGCGGCATCCTGCGCACGGCCATCTTCCTGCCCTGCGTCACCTCGCTGGTCGCCTACACGGTGCTGTTCAAGTCGATGTTCGTCGCCAATGGGCTGATCAACACGACGCTGATCAACCTCGGCATCGTCGACACCGGCATTCCCTGGATGACCGATCCGTTCTGGTGCCGGACCATGATCATCATCGCCATCACCTGGCGGTGGACCGGCTACAACATGATCTTCTACCTCGCGGCCATGCAGAACATCGACCGGTCGGTCTATGAGGCCGCCCGCATCGACGGCGTGCCGACCTGGGCCCGTTTCCTGCACCTCACCATTCCCATGCTGAAGCCGGTGATCCTGTTCACCACGGTCACCTCCACCATCGGCACGCTGCAGCTGTTCGACGAAGTGTCGACCATCACCGGCGGCGGTTCGGCCGGCGGCGCGGCCGGCCCCGGCAACTCGGCGCTGACCCTGTCGCTCTACATCTACAACCTGACCTTCAAGTTCGCGCCGAACTTCGGCTACGCCGCCACCGTCTCCTACGTCATCGTCATCCTGGTGGCGATCCTGTCCTTCCTGCAATTCTATGCCGCCCGGGAGCGCAAGGCATGACCAGCTACGGCCTCAAGCAGCGGTTCTCGTCCGTCGTCGTCTACGTTTTCCTGGGCGTGATGGCCTTCCTCTCCGTCTTCCCGTTCCTGTGGATGGTCATCGGCGCCACCAACACGACGTCCGACGTCATCAAGGGCAAGATGAGCTTCGGCGAAGCGCTGTTCCTCAACGCCACGACCTTCTTCACCCAGGTCAACGTGCCGCTGATCTTCTGGAACTCCGCCAAGATCACCATCATCGCCACGGTGCTGACGCTGCTGATCTCCTCGCTCGCCGGCTACGGCTTCGAGATCTTCGCCTCGCGCTTTCGCGAGAAGCTCTACACGCTGATGCTGCTGACGCTGATGATCCCCTTCGCGGCGTTGCTGATCCCGCTGTTCATGCTGATGGGCAAGTTCGGCCTCATCAACACCCATATCGCGGTTGTGCTGCCCACCATCGCCTCGGCGTTCATCATCTTCTACTTCCGCCAGTCGACGAAGGCGTTCCCGCACGAGCTGCGAGATGCCGCCCGGGTCGACGGGCTGAAGGAGTGGCAGATCTTCTTCCTGATCTACATGCCGGTGATGCGCTCGACCTACGCGGCGGCCTTCATCATCGTCTTCATGACGGCCTGGAACAGCTATCTGTGGCCGCTGGTCGTGCTGCAGTCCAACGAAACCAAGACCATCACGCTCGTCATCTCCTCGCTCGGCTCGGCCTACTACCCCGACTACGGCGCCGTGATGATCGGCACGGTCCTCGCGACCATTCCCACCCTCTTCGTCTTCTTTGCCATGCAGCGCCAGTTCGTCGAAGGCATGCTCGGCTCGGTCAAGTAACAGGTTCAAAATGCGCAAGACCATCAACTGCAACACCGGCTGGACGTTCCACGAGGGCTTCTCCGCCGACTACGCCGCCGCCCTCCGCAAGGGCGAGGCGGTCAATCTGCCGCACAACGCGGTCGACCTGCCGTACAACTACTTCGACGAAACCTGCTACCAGCGGCCGTTCACCTACCAGAAGGTCATCGCCTGGCGGCCTGAGTTCGAGGGCCGCGAAGTGGCCCTGGTGTTCGACGGCGCCATGGCCGACAGCGTCGTCTACGTCAACGGCGAACAGGTGGTGGCCCATCCCGACGGCTATACGCCGTTCACCGCCCGGCTGACCGAACGCCTCGTCGAGGGCGACAACCTCGTCACGGTGAAGATCGACGGCTCCGAAAACCCGGCCATTCCGCCCTTCGGCGGCCAGATCGACTACCTCACCTATGCCGGCATCTACCGCGACGTCTGGCTGCGCGTGACGGCCCCGGTCTACATCGGCAACGTCAAGATCGAGACGCCCGACGTTCTCGCGCCGAAGAAGACGGTAAAGATTCGGGTCGACATCGCCAATCCGCGCGGGCTGAAGCTGGCCGGCCGGGTGTCGGTGACGCTGAAGGACGCCGCCGGCAAGACCATCGGCAGCGCCGACGCCTCCTATGCCAGCGACAGCGTGACGCTCGAGATCAAGAACCTCGACGGCGTCGCCCTCTGGGACATCGACAATCCGAACCTTTACGAGGCGGCGGTCGATCTCGTCCACGAGAGCGGCGACGACGCCTACTGCGTCAACTTCGGCTTCCGCTCCGTCGAGTTCACGCCCGAGGGCTTCCGCCTCAACGGCAAGCCGCTCAAGCTGCGCGGCCTCAACCGCCATCAGGCCTACCCCTACGTCGGCTATGCGATGGGCCGCCGCGCCCAGGAACTCGACGCCGAGATCCTGAAGAACGAGCTGAAGGTCAACGTCGTCCGCACCTCGCACTACCCGCAGTCGCCCTGGTTCCTCGACGCCTGCGACCGCCTCGGCCTGTTGGTGTTCGAGGAGATCCCCGGTTGGCAGCATGTCGGCGACGAGAAGTGGCAGGCGCTGGCGATCGACAACGTACGCGCCATGATCGAGCGCGACTGGAACCATCCCTCGATCATCATCTGGGGCGTCCGCATCAACGAGTCGCAGGATTTCCACGACTTCTACTCGGCGACCAACAAGCTCGCCCACGAACTCGACCCGACGCGCCAGACCGGCGGCGTCCGCTACATCACCGACAGCGAGTTCCTGGAAGACGTCTACACGATGAACGACTTCATCCAGGGCAACGAGGAACTGCCCGGCGCCAACCGGCCGCGCACCGCGCTCCGTCCCGTCGGGGAGATCACCGGCCTCAAGAAGCCGGTGCCCTACATGGTGACCGAGTTCAACGGCCACATGTACCCGACCAAGCGCTATGACCAGGAACAGCGTCAGGCCGAGCACGTCACCCGTTACCTCTCCATCCTCAATGCCGTCTATGGCGACCCGAACATCTCCGGCTCCACCGGCTGGTGCATGTTCGACTACAACACCCACAAGGACTTCGGCTCCGGCGACCGCATCTGCCATCATGGCGTGATGGATGCCTGGCGCGAGCCCAAGTTCGCCGCCTGGGCCTACACCAGCCAGTGCGAGCCGGCCGAAGAGGTGGTGCTGAAGCCCGTCACCTACTACGCCCGTGGCGAGCGCAACATCGGCGGCATCCTGCCGCTGATCGTGCTGACCAACTGCGACGAGGTGGAGCTCCAGTACGGCCCGGACATCGTCAAGCGCGTCAAGCCCGACCGCGAGACCTACCCGCACCTGCCGCACGCCCCGGTCGTGATCGACCACCGCGCCTTCTCGGCCGAGGAACTCGGTCTCTGGGGCATGAAGTGGGAAGAGGCGACCGTCACCGGCTACGTCGGCGGCAAGCCGGTCAAGACCGTCAAGTTTGCCTGCGACCCGGTGCCGACCAAGCTGGAAGTCGAGCCCGACTGGACCGAGCTTTCGGCCGAACCCAAGGACTCCGTCCGCGTCATCGTCCGCGCGCTCGACCAGCTCGGCAACCTCCTGCCCTTCCTCGACGAGGCGGTGCATGTCGTGGTCAGCGGGCCGGCAAAGCTGCTCGGCCCGTCGGAGATGGTGCTGAAGGGCGGCGCCATCGGCTTCTGGCTCGAGACGACCGGCGGCGCCGGCGACGTCGTCGTCAAAGTCGCCTGCCATCGGTTCGGCGAAACCACCCTAACCCTCAAGGCCGGCTGAACGGCGCAACCGATCGAAGCGGAAAACAACATCATGAGCGACGTTACCCTCAGGGATGTGAGGAAGTCCTTCGGCGCGGTCGAGATCATCAAGGGCGTCGACCTCGACATCAAGTCGGGCGAGTTCGTGGTCTTCGTCGGCCCGTCGGGCTGCGGCAAGTCGACGCTGCTGCGCATGATCGCCGGCCTGGAGACCATCAGCTCCGGCGAGCTCGACATCGGTGGCGAGAGGATGAACGATGTCGATCCGTCGCAGCGCGGCATCGCCATGGTGTTCCAGTCCTATGCGCTCTATCCGCACATGACCGTGCGCGAGAACATGGGCTTCGCGCTTCGCTTCGCCAAGCTGTCCAAGGAGGAGATCCGCAAGCAGGTCGACGAAGCCGCGCGCATCCTCGAACTCGAACCGCTGATGGACCGCAAGCCGAAGGCGCTCTCGGGCGGCCAGCGCCAGCGCGTCGCCATCGGCCGCGCCATCGTTCGCCATCCGAAGGTGTTCCTGTTCGACGAGCCGCTTTCCAACCTCGACGCCGAGCTGCGCGTCCACATGCGCATCGAGATCGCCAAGCTGCACCGCGATCTCGGCGCCACCATCGTCTACGTGACGCACGACCAGGTCGAGGCGATGACGCTGGCCGACAAGATCGTCGTGCTGAGGTCCGGCATCGTCGAGCAGGTCGGCGCACCGCTCGAACTCTACGACAACCCCGCCAACCTGTTCGTCGCCGGCTTCATCGGCTCGCCGAAGATGAACTTCCTGAAGGGCGTGATCGAAGGTGGCGGCGCCGGCCGCGCCGATGTCCGCCTGCCCGACTTCGGCGGAGCCGTCGTGCCGGTGGCGCTGAAGGGCGACGCTCCGGCCGCCGGTACGCCGGTCACCCTGGGCATCCGTCCGTCGCAGTTTGCCGAGGGCGGCGACGCGGCGCTGCCGGTCACCGTCGACATGATGGAGCACCTCGGTGCCGAAACGCTGATCTACGCCCGCTCGGCATCGTCCGATCTCGTGACCATCGCCAGCCCGACCCGCCCGAACCTTCAGATCGGCGACACGCTGACCGCCCGCTTCCCATCGTCCGGCGCGCTGCTGTTCGGCGCCGGTGGCAAGCGCATCTACTGACGGCACCCTCCACCGTCGGCACAAGGCAAGGCCGGAACCCTTCGCAGGGTCCCGGCCTTTTCATTGATCGGAGAGGATGATGCTTGGCAAACAGAAAGCCGGAGCCCGATCTGACTCAATCGGATCGAACGGCGCTCTTGGCATCGACGGCGCTTCGAGCGGGAATGGCGGCCTGGGCGCCGGGGGAAAGACAGGCGAGCGCGCCCGCCACAGCCGCCCGCTGTAGGGAGACGACGAAATCGTCGCCGGCATCGAGGCCGGCTGCCAGATAGCCGCAGAAGGTGTCGCCTGCGCCGACCGCGTCGACAGGAACGATCCGCGGGCTGTCCACCCGGATGATCTCGCCGTCCGAGATGGCGATAGCTCCCCGTTCGCCAAGGGTGACGACGACGGTGCGGCCATTTTCTCCATGAAGGCGACGCAAGGCGTCGATGCGAGCCTCGTCGCCTTCCAGCTTCGCCCCGACAAGGCAGTCGAACTCGGTCTCGTTGGCGACGACGATGTCCGCAAGGCGACCAAGCCGCGCCGCCTCGGCGGTAAGCGGCGCCAGGTTGAGCAGCGTGCGGACCCCGGTCCGCCGTGCCGCCGCAAGTGCGGCCTCGACGCTGGCCTCCGGAATCTCCAGCTGCATCATCAAGAGGTCGCGCGGCCCGCGTCCCGTGACCGCCGCCTCGGCATCGACTGGCGTCAGCGCGCCGTTGGCGCCGGGAATGACGGTGATCATGTTCTCGCCGCCGGCATCCACCAGGATGATGGCGGTTCCCGTCGGTCCGGCCACGGTCCGGACGAGCGCCAGGTCGACGCCGCTATCCCCGAGAAGCGCAAGAGCCTCTCCGGCAAAGCCATCATTGCCCACCGCGCCGGCAAAGCGCACCTCGGCGCCGGCCCGCCGGGCGGCCAGAGCCTGATTGGCGCCCTTGCCGCCGGGCGTTGTGACAAAGCCGTTACCCGCCACCGTCTCCCCGGGATGGGGCAGACGCTGCGCGGTTGCGACGAGATCGATGTTGACCGAGCCAAAGACGGTTATCATGAGGTCCCATCCAGTTCGCCGGCGTCGACCGTGGCGCCCAGTGCCCTATCGGGCCTCATGATCGCCTGTCGATCGACGCCGGCCGTGTCCATCAATAGGAACGCGACAGTCCGGACGTCGCCGGCGTGACGCCCTGGGCCTTTGCCGCGGCGATCGACTGATAGTCGGCCAAGGCCAGCTTGCCGGCATCGCGCAACAGCGCGACGTCATGCGGGCCGGCAATGACGCGGTATCCCCGGTCGATGAGATCGGCGACCGAGGCGCCACCGTTCGGCACGGTGCCCAGCACCTTGCCGGCGTCCAGGATCGCCTTCTCGGCGCGGCGAACCAGAGCCTGGACGTCGGCGTGGCCGGTCTGCTCCAGCCGGCCGATCGACCCTGCCAGATCGTTGACGCCGATGAAGACCACATCGATGCCGGGAATGGCGGCGATGGCCTCGGCGTTGTCGACGGCGACGTGGGACTCGAGCTGAACGACGATCAGCATTTCCCGGTTGGCCTTGACGATGTAGTCGGGCTCCAGGCCGAAGGTCGACGCCCGCACCACGCCGGCGGCATAACCGCGAATGCCCTCAGGCGGATAGAGGCAGGCACGGACGGCCGCTTCCGCCGCCTCCGGCGTGTCGACCGACGGAATCATCACCGACTGAACGCCCGCGTCGAGAACCCGCTTCAGGAACACGTGGTCGTTCCAGGGCACGCGCACGAGAGCCGGGGTCGGCGTCGTTTCCACGGCCCGCAGCGTCTCCATGATCTCGCGCGTCTCACCGACACCGTGCTCGTGGTCGACCAGAAGATAATCGAACCCAACGTGCCCGAGTATCTCGGCATTGGTGGGCGAGCCGCCACCGATCCAGCAACCGAAGGCGGTCTTGCCGGACAAGAGATGTGACTTCAGACGGTTGGGCTTGTACATCGGGAAATGACCTTCAGGAACATGAGAGGTATTGCGCGCCGAACCGGCGCTTTCATCAAGGCGGGAGGGATGCCGATGATCCGCTGAGGGACCACCGGCACCGTCATTCCGCCCGGATCACTTGGCTTCGCGAACCTTTGCGAGCGTCTCGTTGAGGAGCTTGACCACGGCCGGATCGGCCTTGGCCGCGTAGGTCTCGGCAACGCCCTTGGTCTTCTCGCGGAACCGCGCCACTTCCTCGGGCGCCAGCGTGGTGACCGTGGTGCCGGCGGCGGCGATCGCCTCGATCGCCTTGGCGTCGGAATCGCGCGACAGCTGCCGCTGGAACTGGGCCGCCTCAAGCGCCGCCTCGCTCAGCAACTTCTGCTCTTCGGGGTCGAGCTTGTTCCACAACGGCTTCGAGTACAGCATCACCATCGGGTTATAGGTGTGCCGCGTCAGCGTCATGAACTTCTGCACTTCGTTGAGCTTGGCCGTCAGGATGCTCGGGGCCGGGTTTTCCTGGCCGTCCACGGTGCCGGTTTCAAGCGCCGTGTAGACCTCCGGGAACGGCATCGGCACGGCGTTGGCGCCAAGCGCGTTGAACATGTCGAGGTAGATCGGCGACTGGACGACGCGGATCTTGAGGCCGGCGATGTCATCGACCGTTTCGACGGCGCGACGGCTGTTGGTCAGCTGGCGGAAGCCGAGTTCCCAGTAGGACAGCACCACGAGGTTCTTGGCATCGAGCTGCTGGGCGAAGATCTTGCCGACTTCGCCGTCCATCACGGCATCGGCTTCCTTCGGGCTTTCGAACAGGAAGGGCAGATCGAGCAGCGCGAAGTCGGGCGCCAGAGACGCCATCAGGCCGGCATTCATCACCGACATCTGCAGCACGCCGCCCTGCAGTGAGGATACGGCCTGCATGTCGCCGCCGAGCTGGCCGGCCGGGAACACCTTGACCTCGATCTTGCCGCCGCTCTTCTCCTTGACGATCTCGGCGAACTTCCGCTGCCCCTCGACCAGAGGCGAGCCCTCGGAGCCGGCGCTGGCGAAGCGAAGGGTCTGCTCGCGGATTTCGGCCTGGGCGGCCATGGGAAGCATGAGCGCCGCCACGGCGCCGGCTAGCAGCATTTTCGTGAGATTTCGCATATTCTCCTCCTTGTTGGTCTGCGATGCGAAGGGTCAGCGGTTCAGCCAGGCCGCCGGAACGGTGACGAGTTCCGGGAATGCGACCATGGCGAACAAGACGAGCAGCTCGACGACGATGAAGGGCCAGACACCGCGGATCACGGTGGCCATGCTCGAGCGTGTGACGCCCGCCGTAACGTTGAGAACGGTTCCAACCGGTGGCGTGATCAGGCCGATCGAGGTGTTGATGATCAGCATGACGCCGAAGTAGATCGGGTCGATGCCGGCCTGCTGCACCACCGGCACCAGAATCGGGCCGAGGATCAGAATGGTCGGCGCCATGTCCATGGCCATGCCGATGGCGACGATGATCAGCATGATGATCAGCATCAACAGGCGCGGGCTGTGCATGAAGGGCTCGAGCAACTCGACCATCTGGCCGGGCAGATCGGCGATGGTGATCAGCCAGGCAGCCACCAGGGCCGAGGCGACCATGAAGATCACCGCCGACGTCACCTTGGCCGACGATACGAACACCCGCAGCAGCAGCGGCAGCGTCATCTCGCGATAGATCACCGACGACACGAACAGAGCGTAGGCGGCCGCGACGACCGCCGCTTCCGTTGGTGTGAACAGGCCGAACTTCAGGCCGAAAATGATGATCGCCGGCAGGCCGAGCGCCCATGCACCTTCGCGCAAGGCCTTGATCCGCTCGGCGCCGGTGGCACGAGGGCGGACTTCGATCTTCTCCCTGCCGGACAGGAAATACCAGGTCACGGCCAGCGCCATGCCGATCATCAGCCCAGGCGCAATGCCGGCCAGGAACAGCTTGGAGATGGACAGGTTGGCGGCGACGCCGAGCAGGATGAAGCCGATGGACGGCGGAATGATCGGCCCGATGATGGAGCTGGCGGCAACCAGGCCGACCGAGCGCCCCTTCTCGTGACCGGTCTTGACCATCATCGGTACCAGCAGGGCGCCGAGCGCGGCAGCGTCGGCGGCGGCCGAACCGGACAGCGCGGCCAGAATGCACGCCGCGATGATCGTCACGTAGCCGAGGCCGCCCCGGATGTGACCCATCATGGCCAGCGCGAAGTTGACGATGCGCTTCGACAGACCGCCGGTGTTCATGATCTCGCCGGCGAGCATGAAGAAAGGCACGGCCAGAAGGGTGAAGCTGTCGGCGCCACCCACGAGGTTCTGGGCGAGGATCTGCGGATCGAACAGATCGAGCTGCACCATCAGGGCCACAGCCGACAGGATGAGGGCATAGGCGATCGGCAGACCGATAGCCATGGCGGCAAACAGCGTTGCCACGAAGATTACGATGGTCATGGGCTGTAATCCTGACATCGGCCGCGAGGCCGGCATTCCCTAGAGGGTGGCACCAGGCGTGACTGGTCGGCAGATGGGATCAGGGCCGGTCGGCCGGCCTCGCCTCGGCGATGGCTTCGGCGGTCTCGTCCTTCAGGCCGACGAGATCGTCGTCGCCCAGCCGGCCGCGCAGGGACTTCAGCAGCATCGCGCTGAACCAGAACATCGCCATTGCCGTGAAGATGAGAACCGGGATGAAGTAGAGCGACTGCGAAAGACCGAGCACCGGCGTCGTGGAACCGTAGTTGATCGCCGCCTGGGTCCAACTGCCGGAGAAGATCAGCCAGCTGAGATAGAGCATGATCGCATTCGACAGCACGAAGCAGGCGATCTTGGCCGGGCGCGGCAGCATATGAAGCAGAGTGTCGACGCCGAGATGGGCGCGCTCAAAGAGGGCCACGACCGCGCCGAGAAACACCAGCCAGACGAACAGCAGCCGGGACAGCTCCTCGGTGATCGTGATGCCGCTGTTGAGCGCGTAACGCAGCACGACATTGAGAAGGATCATGACGAGCATGACCGCCAGCATCGCGGCAATGATCACCTCGATCGGCCGAATGAGGTATTTCCGAACGGTATCCACAGCGCCCTCCCCGTGACTCGTTATGAAACGCACCCCTCCAGGCACGCTCGACGCTTGCATGTATGCGCTTACATCACATCTCCTTCAAAACCTGTCAACTAACCAGTTTTACTAGGTTGTGACGCTTTTGAATGATATGTACGCGCATACCTGTGCTCTCATGTCATGGTGTGGAATGCGAGAATCCAGGACGTCGCGCCCCCCGCGGGCCATCGATGTAGCCGCCGCCGCCGGAGTATCGACGGCGACCGTTTCTCGCGCCTTCAACGCCCCTGAGAAGGTGCTGCCGGAAGTTCGCGACAAGATATTCGCGGTGGCGGCGGAGCTCGGCTGGCTGCCCAACGCCGCCGGCGCCGCACTGGCGAGCCGCCGAACCTGGCTGGCCGGCGTGCTGATACCGACGCTCGACCATGATGTCTTCGCCGCGCAGGTGAATGCCTTGCAGGCCCGCTTGTCGGCCAGCGGCATCACCGTGCTGATCGGCTGCTCGAACTACGATCTCGACGAGGCGGCCGATCAGGTAAGGGTCATGCTGGCGCGCGGCATCGAGGCCCTGGCCGTCGTCGGCGAGTTGCAACGACCCGAGCTGTTCGAGATGATTTCGGCGCGCGGGGTTCCCTACGTGGTGATGTACTCGCACTCGCCGAAATCGCCCCATCCCTGCGTCGGCTTCGACAATCAGGCGGCGTTCTCCAAGCTGACGCGCTATCTGCTCGATCTCGGGCATCGCAGCTTTGCCGTCATCCACCAGCCCTCGTCCGACAACGACCGCGTCCTGGCGCGCCTGGCCGGCATACGGGATGCCCTGGCGAGCGAGGGATTGGCCCTGCGCCCGCAGCACGTTTTCGAGGGACAGGCGACGTTCGAGTTCGGCCGGGAAAGCCTCCGGAAATGCCTGGGCGGCCCCGGCCCCCATCCGACCGCCATCATCTGCGGCAACGACACGTTGGCAATCGGCGCACTGATCGAAGCGCGCGCCATGGGCATCGACGTGCCCGGCGCCCTGTCCATCACCGGCTTCGACGATCTGCCCATCGCCGAGTTCACCTCGCCGCCCCTGACGACAATGCGGGTGGATAATGTCGCCATCGGCAAGGCGGCGGCCGACTATCTGCTCAACCGGCTCGGCCAGCAGCCCATCGTACCGCGAGACGCATTCGAAGCGGACCTGATCGTCCGCGGCTCGACGGGGCCGGCCGGCAGCTAACTCGGCCAAGGCGCCCACTCACAGAGGCATGGTCTGCGCTTTTACTACCTGGCCGTCGTCATATGTGGTCAGTAGCAGGGACCATCCACCGCCGGTCGCTCCACCGAAAGAAGAACGTCGACCTGCTCCTCAATCAGCTTTCCTGCGCCCATCTTCCGAAGTTCCGAGAAAGCTCCTCCGAAGCCTTGCGGGTCCGCACAATCTTGCTCAAGTCGGGCAAGAGAGTTATCGGCGACAGCCTGCTTAAGGGTTTGCGCTCCAACGCTTTCGGCCCGGTCTACGATTTCGCGCTGGGTAACAGGTTCAATTGAGTTTCGTTCGGCGAACTTCCCAATTCGACTTACCGCCGACATCAACGATGAGTGTATTTCGTCGTCGTTAATGTGGCAGATCTCGTTCATCGCCAGAAGCACAAGATAATATTGTAACACACACATTACCGCGCCATGGCCACTCCTATCCTCCGTGATAGTGTGAATTTCCCCTCCAACCCGCTCTTGTAGGACGATAACGTTCCCCTTAAGCTTGATCTCTCGCGTTTCCACGCCATCGATTATCTGCCAAGGCGTGCCGGCGAAAAGCTTATCAAACTCATCGCCAGGCTGAGCCGAGGCAGCGCTGCCGACTCCCACGCTAGCAAAAGCGGCGACGATCAAACCCATACGCAGCATGCTGCAACCTCATCGGCACCTCCTCGAAGCTGAGAAGGCAAAACCCGAAGTTCAATCTATCTGCGCGATTTAGTACGCGCAATAATTGTGCAAAGCAGGCGATAGTACATGTAGCGATAGCGCGGTATCGTCCATAAATTCAAAGACATCAGGATTAGCCTGTCACAGCCGGTCGGCGGCGGCCGTCACCATCACCACGGCTGGAATGCCGCCACGGTCGGCGGCGCGAATCCATGCTGCTCCCGACTGGTCGAGCGCCGAGGCGACGCGGACGTAGGCGTCCGTGGGGCAGGTGTCGTTTCCGGCATCGAAGCCTACCCAGCCGAGGCCGGGGATCAGAGCTTCGGCCCAGGCGGCGAGCGCGCCGGTCGCGGTCTCCTCCTCCTGCCAGCGATAGCCGGAAACGAAACGCGCCGGCAGCGACAAGCCGCGTGCCGCGGCGATGAACAGATGAGCGAGATCGGTCGGCGTGCCGCGCGCCTCGGCCAGCACATCCTCGGCGGCGACTTCGCGGACTCCGCAGAGTTCGGCCGGATCGGCGACAAGCGCCTCCACCTCGTCGTGGATGAGGTGCATCAGCTTGTGACAGAGATCGAGCGGCGTACCGTCCGACTGCGCCTTCGCCTTGTCGGAAAACGACAGGATGACCGGCGTTCGCATGGTGACGCGCGTCTCGCGCAGGAAGACGGCCGGCGGTATGCGGTCGAGCGGCGCGCCCTGAAGCACGCCGGTGGTGTCGTCCACTTCCACCTCGCCCTCGGCGGCGATGGCGATCTCGTCGAGCGGGCCTTCGACGGCGCAGTCGTAGACGATGTTGCCGAAGGCATCCGACGAACGGGCCTGCCGGCAGTCACCGGTGATGTCGAGATGCCAGGCCCGCACATACTGTCCATCGAAGGTGCGCGGACAAAGGTGAAGCGACCGGCTGGCCAAAGTGACCGGCTCGTCGTAGCGGGCGACGATGTCATGACGGATGCGCAGCCGCATCAGGTTACCCCAGATACTGCTCGGCGATGGTGTTGCCGAGGTTGGCGTTGTCGAGAATGAAGCGCTCGAGGAACTCCTTGAGGCCGATGGCGAACAGCCCCGGCAGCGTGGTGTCCTGCAACTGGCTGAGCAGCATGCGCGCCTTGCGCTGGCTCGCGCCCTGGCGCCCGTAATCGCGCGACAGGCTGTCGAGGTTCAGCGTGACGTTCTCGTAGCAGGAGACCAGCGAGCGCGGCATCTCCGCCTTGAGGATCAGGAACTCGGCAACGAGGTTGGGCTTCAGGTTGTCGCGGTAGACCCAGTGGTAGGAGGTCAGCGCCGAAACCGAGCGCAATATCCACGACCACTGGAAATAGTCCGAGCTGCCGCCGATCGATGGCCGGCTGGGATCGAGCACGTCGGCCTTCAGCGCCAGCACGCGGGCGGTGAAGTCGGCGCGCTCGATGAAGGTACCGAGGCGCAGGAAGTAGTAGGCGTCGTTCCTGAGCATCGTCCGGTAGGCCGAACCGTCGAAGCGCAACGACAGCTCCTTCACCCGCGACAGGAAGTCCGACAGCTCCTGCCGGGTCAGGTTGGGACTGTTGACGCCGCGCGTCTCCATCCAGCCGGAGTTAATGGTCTCCCACATGTCCATGGTCAGCGCGGTGCGAACCGACCGCGCATTGGCACGGGCGATGTCGAGGCAGTTGCGGATCGACGACGGATTGGCATGTGAAAAGGCGAGATAATCGACGGCGGTTCGCTGCGTCGCATCGGCATGCTGCTGATGGAAGAGGTCGAGCGTTCCCGTGCCGTCGACGGCCATTTCCCATTCGTTGCGGCCGCCTTCGGCGATGATCGGCGTGGCGGACAGGCGTGTCGCGGCTTCAAGAAGACGGGCGGTGTTCTCGGCGCGCTCGACGTAGCGGGCGAGCCAGTAGAGACTGTCGGCGTGGCGGCTCAGCATCATCAGCCCTCCGCCTGCGATTGCGACTGGATCTGCCCGACGGGCGATGGCGCGCCATCGGCCGGATCCTCGATGATCCAGGTGTCCTTGGTACCGCCGCCCTGGCTGGAGTTGACCACCAGCGATCCCTCCTTGAGAGCCACGCGGGTAAGCCCGCCGGGCACGATGCGAACCTTGTCGGCGCCGGTCAGAACGAACGGCCTGAGATCGATATGGCGCGGGGCGATGCCGTCGCCGACGAAGGTCGGCGAGGTGGAGAGCGCCAGCGTCGGTTGGGCGATAAAGCCGTCGGGATCGGCGATGAGCTTGGCGCGGAAGCTCTCGATCTGCTCCTTCGTCGACTTGGGACCGACCAGCATGCCGTAGCCGCCCGAGCCCTGCACTTCCTTGACCACCAGCTCCGGCAGGTGATCGAGCACATAGCGAAGGCTGTCGGGCTCGCGGCAGCGCCAGGTCGGCACGTTCTTCAGGATCGGCTCTTCACCGAGATAAAAGCGCACGATCTCCGGCATGTAGGTGTAGATGGCCTTGTCGTCGGCGACGCCGGTACCGACGGCATTGGCGAGCGTCACGTTGCCGGCGCGATAGGCCGAGATGAGGCCGGGAATGCCGAGCACGGAATCCGGCCGGAACACCATGGGGTCGAGGAAATCGTCGTCGATGCGGCGATAGATGACGTCGACTCGCTTCGGCCCGCGCGTCGTGCGCATGTAGACCACCTCGTCGAGCACGAAGAGGTCGCGCCCCTCCACCAGCTCCACGCCCAGCTTGTCGGCCAGGAACGAGTGCTCGTAGTAGGCCGAGTTGAGCGGCCCCGGCGTCATCAGCACCACCGTCGGCTCGGTCGGTGCCGAGGCGGGGGCCAGCGACCGTAGCGAAGCGAGAAGCTCGTCGGGGTAATTATCGACCGGCTGGATGCGCGTCTCGGCGAATAGATCGGGGAAGAGGCGCATCTGCACGTCTCGGTTCTCCAGCATGTAGGAGACGCCGGACGGCGTGCGGGCGTTGTCTTCCAGGACGTAGAAGTCCTTGTCGTCGGTCCTGATGACGTCGATGCCAGCGATCTGCACGTAGACGTCGTGCGGCAGCTTGAGGCCCACCATCTCGGGCCGGAAGGCCGGATTCTGGTAGACGAGATCGGCCGGCACCACACCGGCCCTGATGATCTCGCCGGCGCCATAGACATCGGCAAGGAAGCGGTTGAGCGCGGTCACGCGCTGCGTCAGCCCCTTGGAAAGCGTCGTCCACTCGCGCCCCGTCAGCACCCTTGGCACGATGTCGAAGGGAATGATGCGCTCCTCGGCCTCGGCATCGCCATAGACGGCAAAGGTGATACCGATGCGGCGAAACAGAAATTCTGCTTCTTTCTGAAGGCGTTTGAGGTTTTCCGGGTCGGAGCTGTCGAGCCAGGCCTGGATGGTCTTGTAAGCGGGCCGGACGCCTTGCCCGAACCCGTTCATCTCGTCGAAAGCCGGCAATCCCGTTCCTCCGCCGTTTCCTCGGCATCGCTGCCGTTGATGAATTAAGCGGCAAACCACCCGGAAGGGCAAGAAACATCATGGAGCAAAGATGGGTAGCATTTGCCTATAGATTAGGCATCGAGATCCACTACCGATGAGACGCGCCGGCAGGCATCTTTCTCCGATCATCTCAACAAAGTCTGGAACTTTCGCCGATCCCACAGGTTTACCGGTCCCTTAACCAGCCTAGAAAGGGATTCGATCATGAAAACACGTCTTCTTTCCGTCCTTCTGCTCACCGCCGCGTTCCCGCTTGCCGCGGTCGCCCAGGACACTGGCACGAGTACCGATGGCACCACGGGAACCTCCCAGACGCAGCCGGCCGACGGCACGAATTCCACGACGGGCAGCGGCACGACGGGGACCGACACGAACGACAACAGCGGCGCCTCCACCACCCAGCAGGACTCGACCACTCCTTCCGCCAGCCCGACCACGCCGAGCGACGGCACCTCCATGGATAGCGGCAGCTCGACCATGGACAGCGGCAATGCGGCAGCTCCCGGCCAGGCGGCCACCGGATCGATGGCCTCGGGTGAGACCTTCGTGACCGTTCCCGACACCGGCGCCTGGCGCGTCAGCGACCTTCAGGGCAAGGCCGTCTATGGCTCGGACGGCGCGAGCATCGGCGATATCAAGGACGTCCTCGTCAGCCAGGATGGCAGCATTAACGCGGTCATCATCGGTGTCGGCGGCTTCCTGGGCATCGGCGAGAAGGACGTCGCCGTCAACATCAGCGCCCTGCAGCTTGGCCCGGGCGACACCCAGGCGCAGGCCGACGCGGCTTCGAGCGCCCTGCCCGATCCGACCGGCGCCACCGGCGCAGTGTCGGGCGACGCAGCCCCGGCCCCGACAACCGGCATGGATGGCACCACGACCAACCAGACGACCGGCGACATGGCCGCCAACAACGCCGCAAGCGGCGCGTCGATCGGCGACGATGGTCTTCCGGATCGCATCATCCTCAACGTGACGCGCGAGCAGCTGGAACAGGCGCCCGCGTTCGAGGGTGTCCGGGCGGCAACCCAGCCGTAACTTGACGCTCTGAACTGACAAAACGCCCCCCCGCATGACCAGTCGTGCGGGGGCCGATTTTCATGCAAACCGCGCGCAAACCACGCTGAGGGACTCAGATCAGTTGCAACCCCCTCATGCTGGCGTGCCCATCGCGGCCGATGATGATGTGGTCATGCACGGCGATACCGAGCGGCGTCGCAGCGTCGATCACCTGCTTTGTCATGGTGATGTCGGCCCGCGAGGGCGTAGGGTCGCCGGACGGGTGGTTGTGGACGAGAATCACCGCGGTGGCGGAGAGTTCCAGCGCCCTCTTCACCACCTCGCGCGGGTAGACCGGCGTGTGGTCGACGGTGCCGGTCTGCTGCACCTCGTCGGCGATCATCTGGTTCTTCTTGTCGAGGAACAGAATGCGGAACTGCTCCCGGTCCTCGTAGGCCATGGCCGTTCGGCAATAGTCGATCACAGCCGACCACGATGACAGGACCGGGCGATTCATCACGCCTGAACGGGCGATTCGCCGCGAAGCCGCATGCACCACCTTGAAGTCGAGGATGGTGGCGTCGCCGATCCCCTTCACCGTCCTGAGACGGCCTTCCGATGCGCCGATAACGTCGGCGAACGACCCGAACGCAGCCAGCAGGCTCTTGGCAAGCGGCTTGACGTCCTGACGCGGGATGGACCGGAACAGCACGAGCTCCAGGAGCTCGTAATCGGCGATCGCCTCATCCCCGCCAGCGCGAAAGCGTTCGCGCAACCGCTCCCGGTGCCCCGTGTAGTGCGGCGGAGTGAGTTTGCCGTCTTGAGATTCGCCCATGGCCGATTCCGTTGTGAACGACGACCAGCCTAACAGATTTGACGAGCCCCGCAGCAGGCAGCGCATGGCCCAGATCGTCTGGGCCGAACAGCTGCAACATAACTGTTACGTAGATCTGACAGTGTCCCGCCATCCACGGGGCGGATCGCCGTTTCCAGACGGCCAATGCCCCGAGCGTCGGTGGCGCGGCTCCTAGCGAGCGGCGCGAGCGGGCGCAGCCGGACCAAGGGGCTCCGCCGACGGAGCAATGGGACGCTGCGGTGGATGTCCGATCACCGGATTGTGGCTCCGTCTCCCGAGGCCATCCGGCAGCGACATGCACGCTTCGGCCCCGCAGCCGCCACCGATCCTGATAGCTGCGCACGTTATCTACGGTGACCGCGCTCCAATCATATAATCCATGTACTATTTACCCGCTATAAACGCCAGCGATACGCAATTTTACAAATATAAACCCCTAACCCATCTAATTAAATCCGATAGTTAGCCGGTTATTATTTTTGAAGTTGCAATTATGCAACATGGATTTTCATTCCAAGAAACCTCCCATGACTCGGTAATTATGACATTGAATGTCATATCGAGGTCGTCCATCACGGCGCCGTGGGTTTGCCGAAACACGGCCCCACTGCCGCGTCGATGCAATCGGGCTGGGGTGGCCGGAGGCACCGCGGTACAACATGGGAACCGGCCTCCGCCGGTGACGAACTCCCGTCGTCACCGGCACGAAAGGTTCCCTCCGATCTTTTTGGAGACCGCGAAATGAATATGAAGACGCTGCTCGGCACCGCCGCCGGCCTGATGGTTGCCTCCGGCGCCTACGCCGCCGACCTGCCCGGCGAAGCCGCTCCGGCCGCCGTTGACTACGTGAAGGTTTGCGACGCCTACGGTGCCGGCTTCTTCTACATCCCCGGCACCGAAACCTGCCTGCAGATGTCCGGCCGCGTTCGCGCTCGCATCGCCTACTCCCAGGCCACCACCACCAACGGCGCGGATAGCCTCAGCTTCAAGACCGATGCCCGCGTCGCCTTCGACGCCCGCACGGCTTCGGACCTCGGCACCGTCCGTTCGTTCTTCCGCGTCAAGCTCGACAGCGCCGACGGCACCATCACCGCCGACGATGCCTTCATTCAGGTCGGCTACCTGACGGTCGGCAAGTTCGGCAACGCCTACGGCGACGTGTTCTACGGCGACACCGGCGCGATCTATGGCGCCTTCGACCAGAGCACGACCGGCGCTCTCGTCATGGTCGACAAGCTCGGTGGCGGCTTCTACGTCGGTGCCGGCGTCCAGAGCTCCCATACCGACGCGACCTGGGACAACACGGCCGCCAAGGACAAGTGGAACTCGAACGTCTGGTCGACCGGAACCAGCGCCGAGCTGATGTACATCGGCCGCGTCGGCATTGCCGATCAGTCCTGGGGCAAAGCCGACGTGTCGGCCTTCTACCAGGCGTTCGATGCCGCCAACAACGACGTCTGGGGCGTCAAGGCCACCGCCGACCTCAAGCTCGTCGACAAACTGAGCGCCCGTCTGGTCGGCGTTTACGAAGACTTCGATCGCTATAACGACAGCTACTTCGGCGCCGCCGCCGCCCTGAAGTACCAGGCGACCGACGCCCTGGCCGTCTACGCCGGCATCGGCAGCGCCTTCTGGGACAAGGCCGACACCGCCTACAAGGCCCAGATCGGCGCCGACTACGCCTTCACCAAGGATCTCATCCTGACGGCGGAAGTGAACTACACCAGCGATGGCGGCGTTTCCGGCGCCGACTTCGGCAATGGCACCGGCACCGGCTTCGACGACTCCTGGTCGGGCATGCTGAAGCTGACCCGCAACTGGTAATCGCCTCTCCGGAAGCATCAACGAAAAGGCCCGGCTCGTCCGGGCCTTTTCTGTCGATATCGGAAGGCGGCGATGCCTGCGGCTCGGCTCATCGGTACGACAGACCAACGCCAAAGATGGGTCCTGCTCAGGCCACCGTCGTTGCCCTCAACAGGGCGTTGAGTTCGGCGAGATCGGCATGCAGCCTCCCGTAGGCGGCGAGGCGCCTCTGGTGCAATGCACGGCGCCGTTCGTCCGGCTTGAACACGCTGGCCGGGCGCTTGACCGCATCAACCGCCGCCTGCGGCGAGGCATAGACGCCGGTGGCAATGCCGGCCAGCAGGGCGGCGCCCAAGCAGGAGGCGTCAAAGATCTCCTGACGAACCAAGGGCCGTCCAATGATATCGGCCTTGATCTGCATCCAGAGATCGGAGCGGGCGCCTCCACCGACCACGGCGAGGCGGGCGGGGCTCACCCCCTCGGCATCGAGACGCAAGAGACTGAGCGCCTGCTCGTAGGTGACGCCTTCGAGCACGGCCTTGACGATGTCGGCGCGCCGGGTGTCGAACGACAGGCCAAGGATGGCGCCGAGCGCATCGGCGTCACTGTCGAGGCTGCCGCTGCCGGCAAAATGCGGCAGAATCATCAGAGGACCGGGGTCCGTCGTCAGGCCTGCCAGCATCAGGTCATAAGCATCGATGCCGCGCGCCGTGGCGGCCAGCCGTTCTTCGGCGCACAGCTCGTCACGGCACCACCGCAGCAGGCGACCGCCGGTCTGGCTGCCGCTCATGCCCAGAAGAACGCCGGGAACGGCGTGCGGAATGACGGCAACGTTGAGCCGGCTGAGCGCCGGATTAGGATGCCGCATCGCCAAGGCCAGAGCCTCGGTGGTACCGAGACCGTAGAAGCCGCTTCCCTCGGCAACGACGCCGGCCGCCAGGGCCGCGCAAGCCTGATCGAAGCCGCCGGCCACCACTTCGACATCCGCCAACAACCCCGTCAACGCCGCGCCGCGTCGGCCGAGCCGGCCAATGGAGCTGCCGCTCGCCACCACCGCCGGCAACTTGTCGGCGTCGATGCCGGCCGCCTCGAGCATCACCTCGGACCAGTCGTTGCGGTTGATGTCATAGGCGAGAGTGCGCGCCGCCATGGTGGCGTCGATGGTCGACTCGAGGCCGAGACGCATCAGCACATAGTCGCCGAAGCAGGCGAACTTGTAGGTATGGGCATAGAGGTCGGGGGCATTGCGGCGCCACCACATCATCTTGGGCAGGCTGTAGTAGGCGGTGGCCGGTTGGCCGGTGATGGCATAGATGGCCGCGGCACCGAGATTGTCGCGCAGCTCGTCGATTTCGGCGGCGGCGCGCAGATCGGCGCTGATGGCTCCGCCCGCCAGCGGCAGACCGTCGCGATCGACCGGCAGCACCGCTTCGCCGAGGGCCGATATGGCCAGCGCCGTCACGTTGGCGCCGGCAATCGCCGTGATTTCGCGGATCGCCGATAACACCTGCTGCCAGACCTGCTCCGGATCGAGCTCCCAGAAGCCCTCGTGCGGGTTGGCGAGGGCGTATTCCCGCCGTGCGGTGGCGAGCGGCCGGCCAGCGACATCGAACACCACCGCCTTGCAGCCGGTGGTGCCAACGTCGATCCCGAGCAGCGACATGTCCTATCCTCCCTCTGTCCGATGCCGGCCCTTACATCTCCGACCGACTGATGCGTTTCTTGTCGAGCGCCCGCTCGGCAGCCTCCACCATCTCGGCCTTCCACGGGTGGCGTAGCGCCAGGCTGACGAACAGCACATCGACGATGGCCAACTGCGAAATGCGCGAGGAAATGGTCTCGGTCGGCCGGCCGGTACTGCGCAACGCCGACAGGAGCGTCACGTCGGCCACATGGGCGGCCGGCGAGGCCGCGAACGAGGTCAGCACGATCGTCCTGAGTTTATGGGCCTTGGCAATCTCCAGCGTCTCCACGAGATCGCGCGTGGTGCCGGAATAGGAGATGCCGAACAGCAGCGAGCCAGGCGGGGCCGTGGCAGCAATGGTGGCGACGATATGAGGATCGAAATCGTAGGACGCAGCGATGCCGAGACGCAGCAGGCGCTGGTAGATGTCGAGGGCGAGCGGCGCCGAACTGCCGAAGCCGACCAGATGAATCTGGGTCGACGACAACATCAGGTCGATGGCCCGACGGATGGCCTCCGTGTCGATCAGCTTCAGCGTGTCGGCCAGTATGTCGGCGTTGATGCGGATGACCTGCATGGCCAGCATGTCGATATCGTCGGCGCTGGACACTTCGAGCGGCACGTCGAGACCGAGCAGGTCGGCGTTGCGCCGCGTGCCGCGGCTTTCGGCCATCGCCATGCGGAATTCCTTGTAGCCGGCGTAGCCGAGCTCCTTGCAGAGGCGCACCACCGTCGTCTGGCTGGCGCCGGCCGCTTCCGCGAACTCGCCGATGGCCATCGACGGCACGTCCTCCCGCCGCTCGATGGCGAACTGGGCGAGTCGCTCGATGGCGGTCGAGGAGAAGCTGCTGATGGTCTGCAGCCGGCTGATCGGGTCGTCGGCGGAATGGCTGGTGTTCATGGACTTGAAGGCTCCGGTCGTAGCGGCACGCAACATGCCGATACAACGTACTGATGTAAAGATTGGAGATACCACAATTCCGCAATCGACGATGGCTATTCGACCATAAGTGCATTTTTCCCTCGATTACCGGGCTCCGACAATCTCCCAAAGAATCGTATTGACGATACACAATGCAGTACGTAAGTTTCGTCAACCGTTGGGAGGCGGTCAGGCCGTTGTCGCCAACGGGTCGAGGGAGGAAACAATGGGAATTTCGCTTTTCAAGACGGGCTTGCTGGCTTCTTCGCTGCTCTCCGTCGTGCTGACCGCCGGGCCGTCGCTGGCTGGCAACACCGTGCTCAACGTATGGGATCAGTTCTTCTCGGAAGAACCGAACAAGCTGATGAACGAGTTCGTCGCCGAGTTCGAGAAGGCCCACCCCGGCGTCGAGATCAAGCGCAACGTACTCGATACGGATTCCATCCGCGCCACGCTGCCTTCGGCGCTGGCCGCCGGCCAGGGACCGGATCTGTTCTACTATGATGCCGGCCCGGCGTTTCTTGGCCCGCTTGTCGAGGCCGGTCTGGTCGCCGATCTCACACAGGAATATGCCGCGCGCGGCTGGGACAAGTCGCTGGTCGCCTGGCCTGTCGAGCGCGTCACCTATGCCAACAAGATCTGGGGCGTCCCCAACGAGATCGAATACACCAACGTCTACGTCGATCTCGCCGTGCTCGATCAGCTCGGCATGAAGGACAAGCTGGTGGCCGACAAGGACCACCCGGAACTGCTGACGCTCAAGTCGCTCGACGACTTCAAGGCCATCCTCGAGGCGTCGAAGGCCAAGGGCATCGTGCCGATCGCCTTCGGCAACCGCGACCCGGGCCGCGGCGGCCATCTGTTCTCGTACTTCCTGACGCTGACGGCCGGCAAGGATCTGGTCGACAAGATTCTGTTCGGCGACGGCCGCTGGGACGACCCCAAGGTTATCGACGCCTGGAAGCTCTACAAGGACTACTCCACCGCCGGCTATTATCCGCCGTCGCCCAACGCCATTTCCTATGACGAAGGCAACGCCCTGTTCTTCAATGGCGCCGCCACCACCAACATCACCGGCACCTGGTTGGTTGGCGACATCATGGGCCAGGTGGCCGATCCCTCGAAGATCGACTTCTTCATGCTGCCGTCGGCCTCGCCGGATCTGCCGCTCAGCGCCGCGGCCGGCATCGGTTCGACCTTCGCCGTTGCCGAGAAGTCGGCCAACAAGAAGCTGGCCCTGGACTTCCTCGACTTCATCATGAGCAAGGATGCCGGCAAGCGCTGGCTGAAGGAAGCCAGCATCGTACCGCCGATCAAGGACATCGACATCAAGGGTCTCGACCTACCGCCGATGATGCAGCGCGTGGTCGAAGGCGCCACCCTGCCGCTGTCCTACAACCTCGACGTGGTCATGCCCGCCGAGTGGAACGACGCCATGAAGACGGGCACCCAATCGCTGCTCGACGGATCGTCGACACCGGAAGACGTCGCCGCCAAGATGGAACAGGCCTGGGAGAAGGCCAAGGCGGAAGGCCGCATCTGGAAGGCTCATTGACATCTCCCCCCGAGATGAGCCGACCAGGCGCGCCGGCAACTCCTCTGCCGGCGCGCCATAAACCAGAAGCCGACCCGAACGGCCGGCACTTCAACACCGGATGAGGCAGATGACCGAACGGCTCGACCAAAAGTCGGCTTCGACGGCGCGGCGGCGGAGCAATGGCCGGCTGCTCGCAGTGACGATCCGATACCTGATCTTTCTCGGACCGGCAGCCTTGCTCTACGTTCCGTTCGTCCTGAAGCCGCTCTTCGAAACGTTCGGTCTGTCGCTGTTCGCCTGGAACGGCGTATCGACCGAAAAGGTCTTCGTCGGCCTGGCCAACTACAAACAGGCTCTCGGCGATCCGATCTTCTGGATCTCGCTCAGGAACAATCTCTTCTGGGTGGTGACGTCGATCGTGCTGCCGATGGCCACCGGCCTCGTCATTGCCGTGCTGCTGTCCGCCATCAAGCGCGGACAGCGCATCTACTCGGGCATCTTCTTCACGCCGGTCGTGCTCAACCTGATCATCGTCGGCCTGGTCTGGGGCATCATCTACAACCCGCTGATCGGTCCCCTCAATCGCCTGCTGCGCACCGTCGGCCTCGGCTCGCTGGCCATCGGCTGGCTCGGAGACCGCTATGCGGTGACGCCCGCCATCATGGTGGCCGGCGCCTGGACCTTCTTCGGCTTCTGCGCCGTCATCTTCCTGCAAGGCCTCAGGACGCTCGACCGCGAGCAGATCGAGGCGGCCACCATCGACGGTGCCGGACCGTTCCGCCGCTTCCGCAAGATCATCGTGCCGGCCCTCTCCGACCAAGTGACGCTCCTCGTGGTGATGAGCATCATCGGTTCGTTCAAGGTGTTCGACATCGTCTACGTCATGACCAAGGGCGGCCCCGACCACGCCAGCGAGGTGATCGCCACCTACATGTACTGGCAGTCGTTCATGAACGGCAGTCTTGGCTATGGCGCGGCGCTTGCGGTCATGCTGACGACGGTCGTCGCCGGCGCCTCGCTCGCCATGATGGCCCTGAGGGAGCGCGACTGATGCGACGCCAGAAGACACGCAACACCCTTATCCTGCACGGCGTACTGATCGCCGGGGCCCTGCTCACCGTCTTTCCGCTCGGCTTGATCGCCCTGATGGCCTTCAAGACCAATCCGGAGATCTTCGCCAATCCTCTGGCCCTGCCCGGCACATGGCGCTGGGAACAGATCGGCAAGGCCTGGACCGACGGCCATTTCGGTCCCTACTACCTGAACAGCCTCCAGGTGGCGGTACCGACCGTGCTTATGGTGGTCGTTGCTTCGACGCTCGCGGCCTATGGCCTGGTGTTCGGCCGCCTGCCGGGCGCTCGCTACGTGCTGGCCGCCATCCTGCTCGGGCTGATCGTGCCGTTGCAGGCGATCATCGTGGCGCTGTTCCACGACCTCGGCGACATCGGCCTGCTCAACAGCCTGTGGGGCCTGTCGCTCGCGCAGGCGGCAGTCGGCCTGCCGTTCGGCATCTTCATGATGCGCTCGTTCCTGCTCGGCATCCCCAAGGACCTGATCGAGGCGGCGCGGCTCGACGGCGCTGGCGACGTGACGGTGCTGAGGCGCGTCGTGCTGCCGCTTGCCACCGCGCCCGCCATGACACTGGCGACGTTGCAGTTCATGTACTCGTGGAACGACTTCCTGCTGCCGCTGATCATCCTGCACGACCCCTCGCTGCGCACGGTGACGCTCGGTCTGTTCTACCTGCAGGGCGGCACCTACACCCTCAACTACGCCATGATCAGCGCCGGCGTGCTGATCACAGCCGTCCCCATCATGGTCGTGTTCTTCGTTCTTCAGCGTCAGTTCATCGCCGGCGTGACGGCCGGCGCCGTGAAGTAGGCGGATCCATTCAGTTCGAAAAGGTGAGCAAAAGCATTATGCAAGACTTGGACATCCGTCGCGACATCATCGCCCATTGTCAGATGATGAATGCCAACGGCCTCAACCAGGGCACCGCCGGCAACATCAGCGTCCGCGTCGGCAACGCCATGCTGATCACGCCGACGTCGATCCCCTACGACGTCATGCAGCCGGAAGAGATCGCCCGGCTACCGTTCGACGGCGAGTACGGCGCCTATGAGGGTCCCAGGCCGCCGTCCAGCGAATGGCGCTTCCATTTCGACATCATGCGCGCGCGCCCCGACGTCAACTCGATCGTCCACTCCCATCCGCTCTACGGCACCAGCCTGGCGATCGCGCGCCGACCAATCCCGGCCTGCCACTACATGATCGCCGCCTTCGGCGGCACCGACGTGCGGGTCGCCGACTATGCCACCTATGGTACCAAGGAGCTGTCGATCAACGCCCTCAAGGCGCTGGAGGGGCGCTCGGCCTGTCTCTTGGCCAACCATGGCGCCATCGCCACCGGTCGCTCGCTGGCCGACGCCATGTGGCGGGCCATCGAGCTCGAAACCATCGCCCACCAGTACATCAACTCGCTGCTGATCGGTGGCCCGATCATCCTGTCCGAGGCCCAGATCGAGGAAGTCGGCCGCAAGGGTTTCGCCAGCACCTACGGCAGCCACGGGCGAAGCCAGTAAGCCCGAGCCAGGCAGCGGAGAGGACCGGATATGGCCAGTGTGGAGCTCCAGGGGATCAGCAAGCGCTTCGGCGAGCTGTCCGTCATCGCGGGTCTCGATCTCAGAATCGACGAGGGCGAGTTCGTCGTCTTCGTCGGCCCCTCGGGTTGCGGCAAATCGACGCTGCTCCGGATGATCGCCGGCCTAGAGGACGTCAGCGGCGGTCATTTGTGGATCGGCGACCGCGAGGTCACCGACGTCGACCCGGCAAAGCGCGGCGTCGCCATGGTCTTCCAGTCCTACGCCCTCTATCCGCACATGAGCGTGCGCGACAACATGGGCTTTGCGCTGACCCTCGACGGCACGTCGGCCGCCGAACGGGAGCAGCGGGTGATGGCGGCGGCCCGCGTCCTCAAGATAGAGCACCTGATCGACCGCCGGCCGGCCCGCCTGTCTGGCGGCCAACGCCAGCGCGTCGCCATCGGCCGGGCCATTGTCCGCGATCCCGACGTGTTCCTGTTCGACGAGCCGCTCTCCAATCTCGACGCGGCTCTGCGCGGCGAGATGCGCATGGAACTGGCCCGGCTGCATCAGCGTCTCGGCGCCACCATGATCTACGTGACGCATGATCAGGTGGAGGCCATGACGCTGGCCGACAAGATCGTCGTGCTCGACCGTGGCCGCATCCAGCAGGTCGGTCATCCGATGGACGTCTACGGCCGGCCCAGCAATCTGTTCGTTGCCACCTTCATCGGTTCGCCGAAGATGAACATCATCGATGTCGTTGCCGGTGAAGCGGCGGACGGCTTGGTCAGCCTCGCCCATCCCGACCTGCCACCGCTGGCCGTCGCCGTCGACGATACGGCCGTGATCAAGGGCGCGCCCCTCAAGCTCGGAATCCGGCCCAACGATCTCCGGTTCGACGTCGCCGAGGGAGGCATCGTCGTCAAGGTCGGCTTCGTCGAGCGGCATGGCGATCAGACCATCGTCAACTGCGAGACGGAGAATGGCCTGACGCTCAACATCGCCATCCCCGGCAATGTCGCCACCATGCCCGGCAATACGCACCGCCTGGGTCTCGACGCGACGCTCTGCCACCTGTTCGCCGAGGACGGCCGCCTGATCAACGGTCAGGAAAAGGCGGCGTGACAGAGAAAAGACCCGGACGGACCGGGCCTTTTTGTCGTTGTCAGAAGGCGGCGATCGCCGCGTCGAGGGCTTTTCTCTCCCGGTCGGCTTTGGCTTGCTCCGCCGCCCTCTCGGCTTCGGCCTCCTCGATCGCCTTTTCGCTCCGCGCGAGCTTGGCGATATAGGACTTAGCACTATCAGACGTTTCCGGCAGGGCCGCGAGGTTGGCGCGGATGCGCTCCTGCTCGTCGGCCTGACGCGCGACGGTCCGCTCGGCACGCTCGATACCACGTTCGGCATCGGCGACCCGCGTCTTGATGGCGGCGATCGCCTTCAGCTTTTCCATGATTGCCGGATCCGCGCCACGGGTCGAGGCATAGAAGAGCAGCGTGTCGGAAGGGGCATCGGAGAGATGGACCGCCTCCGCGTCGATACGGGTCTCCGTCACCCGGATATCCTTCGTAGAGCCTGCCGCGACGTCGGTCCGTAGACGCAGCCGCTCGGGCTCGCTGGATACCACGTCGCCATCGCTCGTCACCTCGGTTCCGCCGATGCGCGCGTGGTCGATCATCACGGCGCGCGCTTCCTCCTTCGGTGCTGCGACATGATAGACGGTCGTCCAGGCAAGCGATTTCTTCACGTTCAGCACGCCGTCGCGCGCGGAAAGGCCGACGATGGTTTCCCTGCTGTCCCGCTCGCTGGTGATGCGCGTCTTCGGATCGGCCGCGAAGGCGGCAAAACGCTTCTCGCCCGGCGGAATGCCGGCCACCTGCGCATCACCGAGATATCCGTCCTTGCCATAGACGGTGAAGATGCCGGGCGGCACGCTCTTGCCGGTGGTGTTCGAGAGGAACACGGCCGCCTGCGGCGCGCTGCCACTGCCATCGCGCCAGAGCGAGACCACATCGGCGTCGAGATCCGCATCGATGATCGGCACCGTCAGCGTTGCCCCGGCCTTCAGCGTGACCGGCTGCGGCAGCGTGAACGAAACGCCGACATCGCCCTCGACGGACACCATCTCCTGCCCGCGCGACGGCGCGGCCGGAGCCGGCATGGCCTGCGCCCGCATGGCCATCATGTCGGGCGGCGCCTCGCCCGGCAAATCCGCCATGGACTCCATTTCCGCCGCGTTGAAAGCGCCGCCGGCCGCCGCCCCGTCGACCAGCAGATCGACCGGCCCGCCGGGCAACAGCAGCGGCACCTCGCGCCGCTCGCGCCAGTACATGTCGACAAGCCGCTGCCGGAGCGCCACGGGGTTGGCCGAGGACAGCGTCAGCTGCACGTCGGCCCAATCGTCGCCGCTGCCGTTTTCAAGCACCGCCCATCCCTGGACACGCGACTTGCCGCCCTCCGCCGGAACGATGCGATAGGCCGCTTTCCACACCGGCGCCGCCACCACGTAGGAGAGGCGAACCGTGCGGGCGCCCTTCCCCATCGTTTCGATGGAAAGCGTCCGGAAATTGGTGTCGGCCGCCGCGCCGACCGCCGAGATCGCCGCGTCGATCCGCCGCTGCAAATCCTTGTCGGCAAAGACGATGCTGGCGCCTGGTCCAAGCAGCACCTCGGCGAAACTGCCGTCATCCTGGCGCAACGTTACCGCCGGCAGTTCGATCGGCTGTCCCTCGGTGGCCCGAGGCACCTTACCGACGCCCAGGATGACACCGCTCGCCTTGCGCCCGGCGCCGTCGTCGATCGTCGCGGCATAGCCGGTCATGGCGGCGGCAATTGTCGCGGTAGACGCGAGGTCCTCGCGCTTCAGCGGCAGGCGCTTGAAGGCTTCGGACACGGAGTTGGCGCCATCGAGGGTCACCGAAACGATGGCGCCGCCGGGGTCGCTGACGAGGAGGCTTTTCAACACGTCGTCGGCCTGATCGGCCGGAATCTCCAGCGTCAGACGATTCTCCCCATCGGCAAGGTCGACGGTGCGGACGATCTCGGCAAGACCGCCCGACGACAACAGGACCGAGCCCACCTTGTCGGCGGAAAACGCCGTCGTTGCGAAGGCAAAGGGCGACACGCCAGCAAAAAGCACAGCGGCAAACGGCATCGATTTCAAGCTGATCTCCCCCGAGACACGGTTTCATCCGACGGAGGCGATCCTGCCCGAGGATTGCGATGGCGCGAAGACCGACCTGTGGCGGCCTTGCGGCTTTTGAGCGTGGACATTCGGCCGATCCGGGACGGCGCCGGTGCGTCACGCGCCGAACCGCGCAGTTGCATGGGAACCGGGAAGCGGGCCGCCGGCCTGGAACCTGCCCTTTGGCCCATGCCGATCCACAGTCTTCGATGAGCGTCGTGCTTCCGACTTTCGTCGAAAGCGCAATCCCCGTGCTTGACGCGATCATCAAAGTTGATATCGGTTCATTCTTGTTGATGGATCGCGAGGAGGCGAGCCATCGCGGGAGGAACCTCAACATGAACATGTCTGGATCCCAAAAGCGTCCTGCACGCCTGAGTTCCGCGCTTTTCGTTGCGCTTGCGACGACCAGCACGGCGCTCGTCACAACGCTTGGCGGCGCGCTGGCTGCCCCGAAGGGCGAGCTTGTCGTCGTCAACTGGCTGGGCGGCTCGGAACTCGCCACCATGCAGGCCTTCGAAAAGGCCTTCACCGAGAAATACCCCGAGGTGACCATCAAGGAGATCCCGATCACCTGGTCGGGCGACGCTCGCGGCGCCATCCGCACCACGCTGATGGGCGGCGAAAAGGTCGACATCCTCATCAACACGTGGCCGTCCTTCCGCCAGGAGCTGGTGGAAAACGGCGTGCTGCGCCCGCTTGACGACGTCTGGACCGCCAAGGGCTGGGACGACAAGCTGACCAAGTCCTGGCGCGATCTCGGATCCGTGGACGGCAAGGTCTACGGCATCCCCTACAACTACGGCGACCGCAGCGGCCTCTGGTACCGGGTCGACACGCTGAAGACGGCCGGCATCGAGACCCCGCCCGCCACCTGGGACGAACTGCTGGCGACCTTCCCCAAGCTCAAGGCCAACGGCGTCACGCCCTACATCGTGCCGGGCAAGTTCTGGGCCCATGCCGAAGTGTTCGAGACGCTGCTGATCCGCACAGCCGGCGCCGATGCGTCGCGCAAGCTCGGGGCGCACGAGATCGCCTGGAACAGCGACATCGTCAAAACCACGCTGAAGAAGTGGCGTGAGATGCTGGATGCCGGGTGCTGCGCCGACGTGGCGACGATGCTGGGCACCGATTGGGACAACGCCTCCGACATCGTCCTGAAGGATGCCAAGGGCGGCTTCTTCCTGCTCGGCATGTGGATCAACAACCGCGCCGAGGAAAACTACGGCCTGAAGCCGGGCGTCGACTACGGCCTGGTCCAGTTCCCGGCCCTCGGTCTCGGCCACGACGCCGACTCCAGCGTCGATGCCAAGGAGTTCAACGCCGTGACGTCCGGCCAGAACCCGGAAGCGGCCGATGCCTTCCTCGACTTCGCGATCAGCGCCGAGGGATCGGCGATCTTTGCCAAGGCGGGCCTCGCCTCTCCGAGCAAGGCGACCGACAGTTCGCTCTACGGCCCGGTGATCAGGGCCTCCAACGACGTCGTCGCCAAGGCCGACGTGGTCTTCGTCCTCGGCGACCGTCTGCCGGCCGAGCTTGGCGACGAGTACCGCACCCAACTTCAGAAGTTCCTTCAGGATCCGAGCGACGCCAACATCGACCGGGTCACCGACGCCCTCGAGGCCAAGGCGAAGGAACTCTACTGATGGCCGGGCCCACCCCCATGGGCATCTCCCGAGACGGCCAGGAAGGAGGGCGCAAGCCCTCCTTCTTCGGGGGATCGGAGGTAGGTGCCGCCTATGTTCTGCTGCTGCCGATGCTTGTTCTGTTCGGCTGCGCCGTCGTCTACCCGCTGGTCGAGACGGTGGTCCTGAGCTTCACCGACATGCGCGGCATGGCGGCCGGCAAGTGGGTCGGCCTCAAGAACTACGGAACGCTCTTCGCCGACCCGAACTTCCGGGCCGCACTATCGACGACCATCGTCTGGACCCTGGTGGTGACCGCGCTTTCGGTCGGCATCGGCTGGGGTCTGGCCATCGTCTGCTCGCTGGCGCCGCGCGCCACCCTGGTATTCCGCGTGATGTTCTTCGCCGCCTATGGCGTCGCCGAGACCGTGAGCGGCTTCATCTGGCTGGGCATCTTCCGCCCCGACACCTCCGGCCTCGTCAACGCCGTCCTCGCCGGCATCGGCCTTGGCGACTGGACCACCGCCTGGCTCGGCAACGTGTCGACCGCCCTGTGGTGCCTGATGGCCGCCTACGCCTGGACGCAGGTCGGCCTGCCGCTGATGACCTGTTTCGCCTCGATCCAGACCATTCCCAAGACGCTGTTCGAGGCCGCCTACATCGACGGCGCCCGCTCGGCCTCGATCATGCGCTACATCGTGCTGCCATTGTCGATGCCGGGCTTGCGCGTCGCCATCTTCATCAACCTGCTCAACGCATTGCGCGCCTTCGACATGATCTTCGTGTTGACCGGCGGCGGGCCCGTGCGATCGACGGAAACCATCGGCTACTTCATGTTCCGGGAGTCGATGCTGCAGTTCAAGCTCGGCTACGGCGCCGCCGCAACGGTCGTGCTGCTCGTCGCCGTCGTCGTGATCTCAATCCCAGCCATCATCAAGCGCACGGCGGAGGCGACATGACCAATCGCCATTCCCTCTGGATACCCGTTCTCGTCGGCGCTCTCGCCGTGGCGTGGATCATTCCGCTGGTCGGCCTGCTGCTCACCTCGCTGCGGCCGCCTGGGGACATCACCCAAGGCTGGTGGCGGCTCGACAACTTCTCGCTAACGCTCGACGCCTGGAAAAGCGTCTGGACCAAGTATCCGTTGGCCGCCGCCTTCTGGACCTCGTTCAAGCTGACGGCTCTGTCGACGCTCGGCACCATGCTGTTGGCGCCCGCCGCCGCCTATGCCTTCCAGTTCCTGCGCTTTCCCGGCCGCCGGCTGATCCTGATCGTCATCGTCAACGCCTTCGTGCTGCCGCAGCAGGTGGTGATCATCCCACTGTTCACGCTATGGCGCGACACCGGCCTGATCGACAGCCTTTGGTCTTGCGTCATTCCCTTCGTCGGCATGTCCTTCGCCTGGTCGGTTTTCCTGGTGAAGAACTTCCTCGAGGATTTCCCGAAGGAACTGATCGAGGCGGCCAAGATCGACGGCTGCACGCCGCTCGGCACCTTCTGGTACGTGGTGCTGCCCAACGCCCTGACACCCATCGCCGCCGTCGGCATCCTGCAGTTCCTCTGGTGCTGGAACTCGATGCTGCTGCCGATGCTCTATCTCAGGAGCGAGGTGCCGCTGACGGTGCTGCTCGCCCGCGTCGCCGGTTCCTTCGAACCCAATCTCGACCAGCAGTCGGTGGCGGCGATCATCACCATGGCCGTCCCGCTCGCCATCTTCATCACCTTCCAGCGTTATTTCACCGCCGGCGCCAGCAGTCGCACGGGCGGCAAGGAGTGATCATGTCCAGGAATACCGTCCGCCCCCTGCGCTACCGTCAGGTCCATCTCGACTTCCATACGTCGGAGCACATCCCTGGGGTCGGTTCCGAGTTCGATCCGGAAGACTTCGTGGCGACGCTGAAGCGTGCCCATGTCAACTCGATCACACTGTTCGCCAAGTGCCATCACGGCTGGTCCTACTACCCGACCAAGGTGGGCGCTCCTCACCCTCACCTCACCCGCCCCGACCTGCTTGGCGACATGATCGCGGCCTGCAACGCGGCCGACATCGAGACCCCTGTCTACATCACCGTCCAGTGGGACGAGCGCAATGCGCGCCTGCACCCGGAGTGGCGGGCGATGCCGGCGGCCGGCGCCCATGCCGACGCCGACCCGAACGATCGCTCGACCCTCAATCAGCTGTCGGCCGCCTGGCACACGCTCTGCCTCAACCATGACGACCTTCGGGCCGAGATCGCCGCGACGGCGCGCGAGGTGCTCGACCGTTGTCCGACCGTCGGCCTGTTCTTCGACATCGTCCAGACGCCGGACTGCGTCTGTCCGGCCTGCCTCGACCGCATGCAGCGGCTGGGTCTCGACCCAACTCGCAAGGCCGATCGGCTCGCCAACGACGAGGCGGTCAACGAGCGCTTCCGCAGCGAACTCAGTGCCGAGATCCGCGCCGCCTATCCCGGCCGGCGCATCTTCTACAACGCGGGGCATATCTACAAATACGGTCCCAAGCGCTACCAACCCTACAGCCATCTCGAACTCGAAAGCCTGCCGACCGGCGGCTGGGGCTACAATCACTTCCCCTCGAGCGCCCGCTACGTCGCTCGCCTCGGGTTCGACTTCGTCGGCCAGACCGGCAAATTTCACACCACGTGGGGCGAGTTCGGCGGCTTCAAGCATCCCGAGGCCCTCGACTACGAATGCGCCATGATGGCCGCCCTCGGGGCCAGGTGCCTCGTCGGCGATCAGCTCCATCCCACCGGTCGCGTCAATCACGACACCTACCGCACCATCGAACCGGCCTATCGCCGCCTCGAGGCGCTGGAGCCCTATCTGGTCGATGCCGACCAGGTCTCCGACATCGGCGTCATGACCACGGAGTATTTCAACCGCGACGGATCGGGCCGCGTTCTCGGCAGCGATGACGGCGCCGTGCAGATGCTGCTCGAACTGCACCGCCCCTTCGACATGATCGATCCGGAAATGGACTTCGGCCGCTACCGGCTGATCATCCTGCCGGACCGCGTCCCCGTCGACACCGGGCTGAAGGCGAAACTCGACGCGTTCGTGGCCGGCGGCGGCAAGCTGCTGCTCTCCGGCGCGTCGGGGCGAGATCCCGAGACGGGCGCTTTCGCCATCGAGACCGGCCTGACCCTGACCGGCCGCCGGGTTCCCACCAATCCGTCCTATGCCCAGCTGACCAACGCGCTCGTCGACGACCGGCTGCCGCGCGCGCCCTTCGTGGTCTACGCGACGGCGGACGAGATGCGGCCGGCCGGAGCGACCGTTCTGGCCGAGATCCACCCCTCCTACTTCAACCGGACCTTCGCCCACTTCTGCTCGCACCAGCACACGCCCGACGACCCCACCGCTCCGACGGCCGGGATCGCCGCCGCCCTGACGGCAACGGTGGGCACGCTCTCCTATCCGGTCTTCGAGCTCTACCGGGCGATCGGGCAGCCCCTCTACAAGTACCTGGTCGACGCCATGATCGAGCGTCTGATGCCGGACAGGGCCCTGATGACGACGCTTCCCTCCGGAGGGCGGGCCAACCTCACCTATCAGGCGGAGCATCGGCGCCTCATGGTGCATCTGCTCTATGGCGCACCGCAGGTTCGAGGCCAGGCCGTGAAGGTCAGCTGGCATCCGACGCCCCAGCCCATCGAGATGATCGAAGACATCCCGCCGCTCGGCCCGCTGTCTTTCTCGCTACGTTGCGCCGGCGAGCCGACGTCCGTCTACGACGCAGTAACGGGCGAGCGCTTCGCCTGGACGCGCGTGGATGGTGACCGGATCGAGGTGGCTCTCCCCGGCCTGCGCATTCACCGGGCAATTGTGGTTGACGGAGTGGCGCCGCGATGATGTGACAACCGGAAGGTAAGGACCCACGAGGGAGAAGACACGGTGTCAATGGCGGCGGACAAACGCAAGAATGCGACCATTCACGACGTGGCCGAGATGGCGGGCGTCGCTGTCGGCACCGTGTCGAGGTACCTCAATGGCCAACCGGTACGGCACGGAAACAGGTCGGAGATCGAAAGGGCGATCGAGGCGCTCGGCTTTCAGCGGAGCGCCGTCGCCAAGGCGATGAAGAGCGACACCACCGACGTCATCGGTTTTCTGGTGCCGAACTTCGACGAGTTCCACGCCAACCTGCTCAACCAGCTCGCCCGCCTGTTCCGCCAGAGCGGCCGGACGATGCTGACCTACTGCCACGACGGCGACCGCAAGCTGCTGAAAGAGGCAGTCGGCTTCTTCGCCAACCAGCGCGTCGATGCACTGGTGCTGGCGGGATCGGGCGACATCTCGGTCGAGATCGAGATGCTGATCGATCGCGGCGTACCGGTGACCGTCTACAACAACGACGTCATGGGCCTCAGGGTCGACCGGGTCTTCGTCGAAAACAGCGCGGCCTCCTTCCGGGCGGTCGATCACCTGATTTCCGTCGGGCATCGCCGCATCGCCACGGTCTACGGCCTTCAGGATGAAAGCACCGGCGTTCAGCGTCTCGAGGGATACTGCCAGGCGCTCAAGGCGCACGGCATGGCGGTCGATCCCGAGTACATGCACCCCGGCGCCTGGTGCGAGGAAGGCGGCTACTCGGCCGTCCAGAAGTTCATGTCGCTCGGCGAACCGCCGACGGCGATCTTTTCGGCCAACTATCAGATGACGATCGGCATCCTCGAATGGATGCGCGAGCACGGATTGCGGGTGCCGGACGACCTCGCCGTCGTCAGCTTCGACGATGTCGAGCTGTTTCGGCTCTACGACGGCGGCGTCACGGCGGTGATGCAGCCGATCGCCAAGATCGCGGAGTCCATCGCAAGTTACGTGCTGTCGCGCCTGTCCGGCAGCGAGTTGCCGGACATCCGCACGCGTACGCTCGACTGCAACATCATTTTGCGCGGCTCCAGCGGCTACAAGAGATAGCCCCGCCGCACCGGGAGGAGGAAGGTATGGCTTCGGTGGAACTGGTTGGCGTCGGCAAGTCCTACGGCGCCGTGAATGTCATACCCAACATCGACCTGACCCTTGAGGACGGCGAGCTGACCGTGTTCGTCGGTCCGTCGGGCTGCGGCAAATCGACCCTGCTCCGCATGATCGCCGGTCTGGAAAATATCTCGGCCGGCGACGTGCTGATCGACGGGCGGCGCGTCAACGACGCAACGCCCACCGACCGCGGCATTGCCATGGTGTTCCAGAACTACGCCCTCTACCCGCACATGACCGTGCGCCAGAACGTCGGCTTCCCGCTGAAGATGGCCGGCCTTTCCCGGTCGGAAATCGACCGCCGCGTCGAGGCAGCCGCCGGCAGCCTGCAGCTCTCCGCCCTGCTCGATCGCAAGCCGGCCCAGCTTTCGGGCGGCCAACGCCAACGCGTCGCCATCGGCCGGGCCATCGTGCGCCAGCCCCAGGTATTCCTGTTCGACGAGCCGCTCAGCAATCTCGACGCCGAGCTGCGCGTGCAGATGCGGCTCGAGATCGCCCGCCTGCATCGCGAGCTCGCCGCCACCATGATCTACGTGACCCACGACCAGATCGAGGCCATGACGCTGGCCGACAAGATCGTCGTGCTGCGCGCCGGACGGGTCGAGCAGGCCGGCAAGCCGACCGAGCTCTACCATGATCCCGACAACAGCTTCGTCGCCGGCTTCATCGGTTCGCCCAAGATGAACTTCCTGAAGGCCCGAGTAAGCGGAGAGACCGATGGCGGCGTCCGTCTGACCCTGCCCGATTTCGGCGACGCCAGCGTCACGCTGGCCGTGTCGGGGCCGCGACCGGCAATCGGCGAGGAAATGTTGGTGGGCGTCCGGCCCGAGCATTTCGGCGAACGGGGCGATGCCATCCTCAGGACCGAAGTCGAAGTCGTCGAAAACCTCGGCGGCACCGCCTACGCCTATGTGCGTGGCGCCGGCGGAACGATGCTGACCGTCGGGCTGGCCGACGCCATGGCAACCAGCGTTGGCGCCCTCTTCGAGGCACGCTTCTCGTCGGAGCGCGCCTATCTGTTCACGGCACAGGGAATGCGGGTCCGCTGATCGCGGGCCTGAACCTTCCGTCGGTCATCCGGGCTTCTGCGCTTGACAGGATCGCGCGTCGCGGCGACCTATCGCCGATCCCAGGAGAGACCACGGCCCGCCATGATCCACTACAATCTGCACTGCGCCGCCTGCGGCCACGACTTCGACGACTGGTTCGGCGGCAACGCCGACTGGGAGGCCAGGAAGGCCGAGTATGCCTGCCCCGCCTGCGGCACCGCGCGGGTGGAGAAGGCGCTGATGGCGCCCAGCCTCGGCGCCGCCAAGGCGGCCTTCGCGGCCGAGCCGGCTTGCAATCCGTCGACCTGCGCCAACCCCGGCTGCCCGATGGCCGCCGGGTTCTAGGGCGGTTTAGGCCACCGTCAGCGGCGGCTTGAACAGGCCTTTCGGCGACAGCGTGAAGATCTCGCAGCCGGTATCGGTCACGCCGACGGCGTGCTCGAACTGGGCCGACAGCGAGCGGTCGCGCGTCACGGCGGTCCAGCCGTCGGACAGAACCTTCACATGCGGCCGGCCGAGATTGACCATCGGTTCGATGGTGAAGATCATGCCCGGCTTCAGCACGGGCCCCTCGCCCTTGCGGCCATAGTGCAGGATGTTCGGGGTGTCGTGGAACAGCTTGCCGACGCCGTGGCCGCAGAAGTCGCGCACCACCGAGCAGCGTTCGCCCTCGACATAACGCTGGATGGCCTCGCCGATGTCGCCGGTGGTGTTGCCCGGACGGACGGCCGCGATGCCGCGCATCAGCGATTCATGCGTCACCTCGATCAGCCGCTCGGCGGCGCGCTTGATGGCGCCGACGCCATACATGCGCGAGGAATCGCCGTGCCAGCCGTCGACGATGAAGGTGACGTCGATGTTGACGATCTCGCCTTCGCGCAGCGGCTTCTCGTCGGGAATGCCGTGGCAGACCACGTGGTTGATCGAGGTGCAGACCGACTTGGTGTAGCCGCGATAATAGATGGTGGCCGGCAGGGCGCCATGGTCGCGGCCATAGCCGTAGACGAAGTCGTCGATCGCCTGCGTGGTGACGCCCGGCTTGACGAAGTCGACGAGCTCGTCGAGGCAGGACGCCGTCAACTGGCAAGCCTTGCGCATGCCGTCGAAGTCGGCAGCGTTGTAAAGGCGAATGTCTCCGGTGTTGCGCAGCGGAGCGACCGCCGCGTCGACGTAATTGATCATCGGATCAACCAACCTGTATCTGGCATTGGAAGCCGTGCGGCTTCGCGTTTTCGTCGTCATATACCCAAGCGCCGCGAGAAGTACATGCTCGCCGCGCATTCTGTCAGAAATCGCTCCGGATTTCGATTCCCCTCGGGGTGACATCGGCATGCACCGCAAGCATCTCCACGCCGGCGGCGCGCGCCGTGGCAGCCGCCGCGGCATAGACGGGGTCGATATCGGCGGCGATCTCGAAGCGGTCGCAGTCGCCGCGCTGGATGAGATAGAGAAGAACGGCCCGGGCGCCCGCGCCGACCATGGCGGAGAGCTCGCCAAGATGCTTGGCGCCGCGTGCGGTGACGGCGTCGGGAAACTCCGCGACGCCTGAACGGCGCGACAGGGTGACCGACTTCACCTCGACATAGCAGGGCGGACGTCCCTCGCCTTCGAGCAGCATGTCGACGCGGCTTCGCGTGCCGTAGGCCACCTCGCGCCGCAGCGTCCCATAGCCGGCAAGCGCCTGCACCCGCCCCGCCGCGATCGCCTCGGCGACGATGCGGTTGGACAGGCCGGTATCGATGCCGACCAGCACGCCGTCCACCTCGACGAGTTGCCAGCTCCAGGCGAGCTTGCGCTTCGGGTCGTTCGAACGGGCAAGATAGACACGGGCGCCGGGCGTCGCGAGCCCGAGCATCGAACCCGAGTTGGCGACATGAGCCGTCACTTCCTCGCCGTCGTCCAGACGACAGTCGGCGAGGAAGCGCTTGTAGCGGCGGACCAGCCGGCCGGGCGTCAGCGGAACGGGAAAAAGCATGGCGCCTTGTTCGCCGTTCCCAAGGCCGCCGTCAAGGCGTGGCCTGCGCCTCCACCTCCGTCGACGCGGAGGCCGACGGTGCGATGTGGTCGAGGATGTCTCTGGCCACCGGCTTGTAGTCGTCGTTGAAGTGATGACCGCCCGGATGGACCAGCAGGCTGAAGCCCTTGTCCTTCGGCAGGCGGGTGCAGGCGGTCTCGTCGTCTTCGCTGCCGTAGATGCACTGCACCTTGGCCGGCTCGACCTTCAGTAGGTCCGGCAGCGTCGACGGCCCGTTCGGGTCGGTCTTGCCACCGAGGATGCCGGAAACCTGGATCTCGAACTGGCGGGCTCCGGTGTAGGCGAGCAACGAGACGAGGTCGACGCTGGTCTTGCGATCCTCGGGCAACGCCTCATAGATCGCCGGCAGCGCATCGGCACCGAAGGAGTAGCCGACGAGCGCAACCTTGTGGACATTCCACTTCTTGGCATAGGTGTCGATCACCTTAGCAAGGTCGCCGGCGGCGTCGGCGGGATCCACGTTGTTCCAGAAGTAGCGCAGCGAGTCGATGCCGACGACCGGCACGCCAGCCTTGGCGAGATAGCCGCCGATCTCGGCGTCGATGTCGCGCCAGCCGCCGTCGCCGGAATAGATGATCGCCAGCGTGTCGTGCTTGGGAACGGCGGGCACCAGGGTGATCGGAATGCCGGCGAGCGGCGAGCCGCTGTCATCCGCGCTGGTCAGTTGCTCCAGCAGCGCGCCATCGAGCGTCCGGCCGGGGCCCTTGACGCTCTTGGCGGTGGCGATGGCAAACCCCGAGCCGATCAGCTCGTCCACGTGGGCGGCGCCCACCGGATCGGCGTTGCGGGTCATGTAGACGTCGATCGGGTCGGGAAGGTGCCCCTTCTGCAGCTCGTAGACCCATCCGTTGCCGTCGGCGGCCTTGACGTGCCTTGCCTCGCTGCACAGCTCCTTGCGGAGCGGCAGCGCAGCGTGCGGATCGACGGCGATGGTGCGGCCGATCGTCGCGTCCGGCGACTGGGCCGCCAGAGCCAGGGCGAAGGTGCCGCCCAGGCCGGAACCGGCGATCACCGGCGAATGGTAGCTGTCGACGTCCAGCACGCGCTGGATGTTCTGGCTGACCTGCTCGACATCGGAAACGAAGTAGACGCAGTCGTCCGGCAGCTTCTCCGCCTTGGCGAAGGTGGCCGGCGTGTCGATGCCGACGACGACGGCGCCGCTCGCCGCATAGCGGCGGGCCTTCACGCGGTCCCAGAAGCCATACCCCTCGCCACCCGACAACAGGTAGACGAGACCGGTCGGCTCGGTGCGCGGCACGATCACCTCGGCGATGCCGAGCGTATCCGTGCGCTCGGCCGGCAGATGCGGGAAGAGGTAGAGGAAGGCACCCGTCGCGAGGCCGGCAACCGTGAGGATGCCGACCATGACGAACAATATCAGTCGCTTCATTTGGAAACGGCTCCCTTGAGGCCGCCGGAGATGATGAACGTCACGTCGGCAAGTGCCAACAGCGGGTTGAGACCGCCGGCCACCGCCATATAGCGCTGCCGCCAGACCGGATCGAACTTGGTCTTGAATGCGCGCAGGCCATGGAAATTGTAGAAGGCGTTGCCATGCTCGAAGGCGGCGCGGCCAAGCTTGTGCCAGAGCGGCGCCAACGGGCTGTCGGACAGGCCCGCGAGCGGCGCCATGCCAAGGCTGAAATCGCGAAACCCTGCCGCCTTAAAGTGCAGGAGAACGCGGGTGAACAACAGTTCCATCGTGCCGTTGGGCGACTTCGGCGTGAACCGCATCAGGTCGATGGCCGCCTCCTGGCCGTCGCCGGAGACCATCAGCGTGGCAAAGGCGAAGATGTGCCCTGCCCGCTTCAGCACAGCCACCGGCTGCGACGCCACGTAGTCGGGCTCGAAGGCGCCGAGCGAGAAGGTCTTCTCGCGCGCCTTGCGCGCCTCCAGCCAGCTCGTCGACACGGCGGCGAGCTCGTCCATGATCGCCGGCACCGCCTCCGGCGGCACCACCTCGAACACGATGCCGTCGCGCTCGGCCTTGTTGATGGCGTTGCGCAGGTTGCCGCGCCGGGTGCCCTTGATGTCGAAGGCGGCGAGATCGACGATGGCCTCCTCGCCGAGCTTGAAGGCGGAGAGACCGGCATCGGCGTAAAGCGACAGGCTTTCCGCCGGCACCTGGTAGAACACGGCGCGGCCGCCATGGGCACGAGCCATCTCGATGAAGCGCCAGGCAAGCTCGCGCTGCCCCGCCTCGGGGCCGACCGGATCGCCGAGCGATATCCACGAGCGACCGCGCTTGGCGTACATCAGGAAGGCGGCGCCGTCGTCGGAGAACATCAGGTTCTTGTCGCCCATCCGCACGAGGTTGGCCGACGCATGGCCGGCGTTCGCCAGGATGGCGACGGCGCGGGCAACGTCGTCCGAATTGGCCGGTTCGATCCGGCCGGACGGCGGCCGGATCAGCAGCCAGGTGGCGATAGCGGCGGTGGCAAGCCCGATGCCGACGGCGGCACGCAACGAGCGCGGCGCGGCGGCCGACATCTCGAACTGCCACCAGAGATCGTGGCTGTAGGGCACTTCCTTGTAGACGAAGAACAGGATGCCCAGGGCGAGCGCCAGGATGGAGGCGATGCAGAGCCACCAGGCCGGGCTGAGCCGGTCATGCAGCAGCGACGCCGGACGATTGTAGAGATGCCGGCTGGACACCAGCCCGACGATCAGGATCGCCATCAGGATCGCCTCGCCAACGGCCAGCGCCTTGAGAAGCCCCAGCGGGATCGACAGGGCCGTCAGCGACAGCGTCAGCCACCACGCGCCGTCGAGCCGGTGAACGAGACCGCGCCCCGCCACCAGCAGGAAGACGCCGATCACCGAACCGACGAAATGGGCGCCCTCGACCAGCGGCAGCGGAAAGACGGACGACATCAGGTCGAGACGGGTGTCGGCCGGCGGGGTCACGCCGGAAAACACCAGCATGGCGCCGAGCACCATCGCAAGGGTGCCGAGCATGACCGGGGCGATGCCGGACACCGCCGCCATCAGCGCGGGGCTCGCCATCGTGGCCCGGCGGGCCTCGCTGACGATCATCGCCGCCACAGCCACCACGAGCGGAACCACATAGTAGACGATGCGGTAGATGAGCAGCGCCGAGATCACGCCATCGATCGGCAGCCGGGTGCCAAGCGCGCCGACGACGATGGTCTCGAATATGCCGACGCCGCCCGGCAGGTGGCTGAGCACGCCGGCACCGACCGCCACCGAGAACACGGCGAGCACCACCAGGAAGGAAACGTCGCCATCGGGCAGCAGCACGTACAGCACGGCGGCGGCGCAGATGACGTCCACCGACGTGGCAAGCAGCTGCGAGATGACGTCGCGGACGTCGGGCAGCGCCACGGCGCGGCCGAACACGGTCACCCTGCCGCGCCGCAGGGCGGCAAGCAGCAGCACCGCCCCGACGCCGGCCAGTGCCAGGAGGCCAATGCCACGCACCGTGGCGCCGGACATGCCGATCAGCGAGGCGAGATCGGGCCCGGCGATGGCGAGCCCGAGACCCGCCACGAAGGCGAGACCGAAACCGAAGGCGGCGGCAACATAGGCGACCACCTTGGCGATCGCCTCGGGCTCAAGGCCAAACGGCGAATAGAAGCGGTAGCGGACCGAACCGCCGGTCAACGGGCCGAAGCCGGCGATGTTGCCGACGGCGTAGGCACAGAAGCTTGCCAGCGCCACCAGCCGGTAGGGCAGCCGAGCCCCGGCGAACCGGAGCGCGTGCACGTCGTAGATGGACAGCGCCAGGAAGCTGCCGGCCGTGAACATAAGGGCCAGCCCGATGCGCGACCATGGGGTGTCGTCGATGGCTTCGATCAGATCGTCGTAGACGACGTTCGACAGCAGGCGGGACAGCGCCAGAACCGATAGCCCGACGATGAGCAGAGCGACCACCGCCACGAGAAACGGCTTCAGCCGTGCAAGGCGAGTGACGTGATCGGCGGGAATGGCGGCGGACTCCGAGGGCAATGCGGCGGGCATGATGGACCTGAGAAGGACAAAAGCCGGGCGGATGGCCCTGCAATGGGCGCCTTATCTTGCGCGATTGCGTCAATCCGGCGGCGAACATGACGTCCAAACTTTAATTCCGCGTAATGTTCGCGATTGTCTCCGCGACCGGAATCCCCGACAAACGAAAACAGCGATTCCAAAGGCGCAGACATCCATGACAAATCAGTCCCCCACCGCCGCCGTTCTCGTCATCGGCGACGAGATCCTTTCCGGCCGCACCCGCGACAGCAACTCCGGCCACATCGCAACCTTCCTCACCGAAATCGGCATCGACCTCAGGGAAGTCCGCGTCGTTCCCGACGACCAGGATCGCATCGTGACCGCCCTCGACGCACTGAGGACGGCCTACACCTACGTCTTCACCACCGGCGGCATCGGCCCGACCCACGACGACATCACCGCCGACGCGGTGGCCAAGGCGTTCGGCGTGGCCATCGAGCATCACCCCGACGCCGTCGAGATCCTGCGCCAGCACTATGTGACGCCGGAGGAGCTGACCGAGGCGCGTCTGCGCATGGCCCGTGTTCCGGTGGGCGCGACGCTGATCGACAACCCCGTCTCCAAGGCGCCGGGCTTCCACATCGGCAACGTGTTCGTCATGGCCGGCGTGCCCAAGATCATGCAGGCGATGCTGCTCAACGTCGAAAAGGAGCTGGTCGGCGGCGTTCCGGTGCAGTCGGTCACCGTCGACTGTCCGTTCGGCGAGGGCGTGATCGGCACTGCGCTCGGCGAGGTGGCCAAGGCCCATCCGCTGGTCTCGATCGGCAGCTATCCGATCCTGGCGGCCCGCAACTTCTCGACCAAGCTGGTGATCCGCTCGCGCGATCCGATGGCCCTTGCGGACGCCAAGGCGGCGGTGGAAGCGATGCTGGCGACGATCACCCGCGACAAAGCCGGGGATAGCACTCTCACAGACTATTGAAACGGACGCGAAACAGGCATTTGAGAGAGCCCTACGCACGATCAGGATGAGGATCGCACCATGTCCCCGCAAGACGCCCAGCCGCTCGCTCCCAAGGCGTTCCCGGTCTCCTGGGATCAGTTCCATCGCGACGCCCGGGCGCTTGCCTGGCGGCTCGCCGGCCTCGGCAACTGGAAGGCCATCGTCTGCATCACGCGCGGCGGTCTGGTGCCGGCGGCCATCGTGGCGCGCGAACTCAACATCCGCGTCATCGAGACGGTCGGCATCGCCTCCTATCACGACTATACGTCGCAGGGCGAACTGCAGATCATCAAGGAAGTCAGCCCCGAGATCGTCAGCCTGGATGGCGGCGAAGGTGCTGGCGTGCTGATCATCGACGACCTCGTCGACACCGGCAAGACCGCCCGCATGGTGCGCGACATGATGCCGAAGGCGCATTTCGCCACCGTCTACGCCAAGCCCAAGGGCCGGCCGCTGGTCGATACCTTCATCACCGAGGTCAGCCAGGACACGTGGATCTACTTCCCCTGGGACCTGGGTTTTGCCTTCCAGCCGCCGATTTCCCGTCAGGGCAACGACTGATCTGCCAAAATTTTATTCACCATGTAAATAACTGATTCGCCAAAGTTTAGGCCGGATGTACCCATTTGCGGTTGTCCGGCCCAAATTGGCGCGGCCTGATTCTCGCCGCATTTCTCCCTGTTTTGAGCCTCCGTCGCTGATCGCCGGTAACCTTCGGTGGTCCCTATGGAGGCTTGTCCGCGCTGCCAACGCGGTTCAAACAGGATTGACTGCATGCAATTCAAAACAAGCGCGAGATGCGCTTTTTTCACGGCCGCCATGGCGGTCGCGTTTTTTCACCAGGCAGCGCCCGCGCTGGCTCAATGCGGCAAGGCGTCCTGGTACGCCGAGAACGGCCGCACCGCGAGCGGCGAGCGCATGAAGCCGGGGGCCCGCACGGCCGCCCACCGCACCCTGCCCTTCGGTACCCTTGTTGAGGTCGAGAATCTCAGAAACGGTCGCACCGTCGTGGTGCGCATCAACGATCGCGGCCCGTTCATCAAGGGGCGAGTGATCGATCTGGCGCGCGGCGCCGCCACCGAACTCGGCATGGTAAGCTCCGGCACCGCCAGCGTTCGCCTGTCGGTGCTCGATGGCAAGACCAAGCCGCCCGTCAAGATGTGCGGCTGACACCTTTCCCGAAGCGGCGCTTCCCTATTACCGACGCGAAGCGCCGCTCCGCCTCCATCCGTTGCTATCAGGGCTTGACCCATCCGCTTCGGCCAGCAATATCGCCGAGCAATGCGGACGTGGCGAAACTGGTAGACGCAAGGGACTTAAAATCCCTCGGCCTTGGTCATGCGGGTTCGATCCCCGCCGTCCGCACCAACAAACACCCAAGGCATTGACTTTGCTATAATGTTTTATAATACAAGGGCATAGAGACGGAAATCTTCCCAAATATCTTCCCAAAATTGGGATGAGGAAATCGGGTATCTATGTCCAAAACGCCGGGGCTGGTGATAAAGGGCGGAGCCTATTACTACCGCCGAGGGGTGCCGGAAGACATTCGGCCAGCCTTCAAGAATAAGCGCGAGGTGTGGATAACGCTTCGCGCGTCCGATAGGCGGCAAGCCAGCGAAGCTGCACGCGCCGCCGCTGCTGAAGTTGACCGACAGTTCCGAGCTGCACGACAAAAGGTCGACTCTGCCTTACATGATGCACCATCCGCGTCGGCGATAGTCGCGGACACGACGATGCAAAGCGTTGTGCAAGACTATTTCTACCGGCTGGAAAAGGCGACGGTCGGCTATCCGGAACAAACGGACCGCGACAACTTGGATGTTGAGCTTGGCCAGCTTCTTGAAGGCGATGCCGCTGTCCCACACGTCAGCGCCATTGCTGTGCGATTAGCGGAGGAAAACGAACTCCCCATTTCGCTACCGGTGCAAAGTGGGCGGATGCCGTTGCAACGGGTTGCAACGCCGCCGTCGTCGGACAGGTCACTTGTACGTCTCGTTGAATTGGTCCGACGCGCCGAGATTGAACACGTCAAACGCCGGCTCGATCGATTGGAAGGCGAAGACGGCGACAAGCCGCATGATCCTCTCTTCTCTTCTGTTTCGACCGTTCTGCCGCCACCGCCGAAAGCGCGATTGCGCTCCACATTGGGCGAGACAATTCACCGCTTTGAGACTGACCCGACGCGAGCCGAGTTGTCGGAGGCCGCCGCCCAAAAGTATATCCTGCCGTTCCGCGCTCTTCGCGAATTGCTTGGCGATGACAAGATTTTGGCTGATATCGACAGAGCCGATTGTGTCGAGGCATTCGAGCTTCTGTCCATGATCCCGGCAAATATCAAGAAAAAGCGAAAATACGACGGCCTGTCGCTGCGAGAAACGGCAGCGCTTTCGCAAGAGACGAACGATGAGCGCATTTCCGCGACAACGCTGCGAAACCATGCGCACCACATATCCAGCTTTTTTAACTGGGCAATTCGCAAGGGCATCCTGACGACCAACCCGGCAACACGCATGACGGTCGGCGCCAAGGGCGCACCATCGACTAGAAAGCCCTTCACCCAATCGCAGCTCACGACCCTCTTCGCCGCGCTACCGAAATGGTGTGAAGGCTTCGTCGGGAAAAAATGGTTGCCACTGATAGCTCTGTTCTCCGGCATGCGTCTCGGCGAGATTGCGACTTTGCGCGTCAATGACGTTAGAATGATCGACGGCACAACTTGCTTTGTCCTTGTCGAGACCGAGGAACGGAGCCTGAAGACGCCGGGGGCAACCCGCAACGTGCCCCTTCATCCTGAATTGATTAGGCTGGGCCTGTTGCGGTACGTCGAAGCACGACGCGATGAAAGCGGCGACAACGCTCGGCTATTCCCTGATCTTGCTGGCGACACGCAGCGGCAAATTGTCGACGTTTTCCAGAAGCGGTTTTCCTACTTTATATCACGACTGCCTGGCTTCGACGGTAAGGGTACAGGCGTTAGTTTTCACAGCTTTCGGCATGGCTTCAGGGATGCGCTTCGCGAGGCTGGAGTGCCGATCGACGCCACGCGCGCCCTTGGCGGCTGGGCACGGTCTGGCGGCGTCGAAGAGCGGTACGGCCAAGGAACGCGGCCGGCCACGTTGGCAAAATGGATGAGCAAGGTTAGCTATCCCGGCCTCACCCTGCCCGCCTCGCTCTACGATTAGCCGCGCGCCAGAGAAGAACGCGAGAGCGGATATCAGGCTGAGCGCCTTCTCGTGTGCACCGGTCAATGACTGTGCAAAGGCCGGGAGTTAGGTGCTTGTCGCGTCTTCCCTGTCCCAATCCATTGGTGCAACGCGTTGCACCATAGCTGCCTAAATCGCCTATTGTATCCGATGATCCAAACAATGCTGGAACTCGTTTGGGTGTCATTGAAGGAGCCACGCACCGTGAAGCAACCACAATGCCCTACAAGTCACGCGACGGGACCATTTCTGCGTCCCTCGGATCAGTCAGTGTCTGAGAGATCTTCGATTTGCATGAGTATCTCGCTCTTGCCGCCAGAGCCGTCGAGCATTTCCAACAAATTCTCGATGATGACGAGTTTCTGGTCCGATTGATTGAATTTGGCGCGGCGGGCGCTCAAAAGTTCTCGGATCCTAGCAAGAATCGTCCAGAGGCGTACGGCATCGCGAGACGAGGCGCGCAACAGCGCGAAGGGACGGTCTTCGCGGCAGCGCAAGAGGCCTGCGACGATATTGAGTCCGTATTTCAGGCCAAGCCTGAAGTCCAACGTGCGCTTAAGCTGGTCAAGATAGTTGGCAGTGCTGAAGGCGATCCGCGCCACTCGTTCGTCGGTGAGTATCCCCGGCGTCGCAGCGGGCCGACCGAGGATTGATGCAAGCGCAGCCGGCGTGTTTCCCGCAAGTTGGGTGGCCAGCAACAGATCGAGATATCGCGCCAGGAGATCTGGCTCCTTAAGGACGCGGCCAAGACCGTGAATTAGCGCTTTCTTTGACTGGACGTTTGGAGCAAGCAAAGGGTGACTTCGCCCCGCGAAGAGCGCTTCGGCCGCACGCAGCATCTCCTGTTTAGCATTCAAAGGACAGCGGCCGAATGACCAGGTCAGCCCCAAGAGTAGGCTGTTGTCCTTGAGTGGACGTTTTTCCCGCAAGTGTACAAACATGTCATCGGCTAGGCAATCAAGCACATTGTCGAGGGCCTTGACGGCATTTGGATCTGCGTCGACTGGCGGACTCCCATCGTAGTCAAGCAGCGACGCAGCACGCCATTCGCTCTGCCCCGAGGCCGGAGACCCGGCAAAAATTCGCCTCTGACCTCTCAGATAAGCAACAAGTGAGGACCGGTCTTCAGGTGAGTCCAGATCAATACTGACGACAAAAGACTGAAACGCCCGGCCACCGCCCATACGGCCATCCCAAAGCGCAGCGTGGGTGAAACCACAGACCCTTTGTGGCACAACTGGCTTCGGCTTGAGTTCTGCGGCGATTTCCTCGAAGGACCTAGGATCGACCGGAAGTTTCGACCAGTCCAGGTACAGAGGGCGCTGCCGAAGCGCTTCCCACTCGACAGAGGTCACAAAAACCTTTGCCTGTCCCTGAGCGGGCCATTGAGACAGCTGAATTTCAACCGGAACAGTTGACCCGGGTGCCGCCACTCCATCCGCCTGCCACTTTCTGAACTCGCCGCCTTTTCGCAAATAGAATGTGACCGTCCGCGCCCCGGCGGGCCAGCCGAAACCGGTGACGGGTGCCGATCTATACTCTCGATTGGCTGGAACAACGGCGTGCTCGGGGATGAGATCTTCAAGAACAACCGTGTTGTCGCGGAGGACCACCAACGACATTTGGTCGAGGTGATCGAGATAATGGGGAATGCCACGTTCGATCCGTCGCCCCGCGATCACCGCCCCTTTGGCGATGACGGCACTGTGCATAAGGATCACGGAACGGGACGTCGCCGCCTCAATATGTCTGGCCAGCTGGCTTGCGAGATCATCCCGAAGTGGGCTCACCAGAAGTATGACATCGCAGCCTTCCAGAGGCGGCAATGACATTTCTTCGAACTTGAATGCTTCTGTTGTGACGATCGGTTTCTCGATCCGGTACCAGGTAGCGTTGGCGCTTCGGAGAATCTCGTCCTTTTCAGAGATTTGTTCGTCCATCAGCATCCGGGTGGGCAAGCTGCTGGGTGCGAGGCTGCGAGGCTCCAAGCCGGAATTTGCCTCAGCCAGAAAGCGGCTCGCCTGATCGTGAAGGGACTGGAGGCCGCAACCACAGTCAAGTGCCTGACCTGCATCCCTCCGTTCGGGAGCGAACAGGTTTCCGTGTTCGTCGAGACGTCTCAAAGTTAAGGTCTGCAACTCAAACCCGCTCGACGTCTGCTCGAGACAGCCAATCCTCATCCCTTCAAAGGGAGTCGCAAGGCTATGGCTCTCCAGGGCATAGAGGGTTGCGGCTACAGGGCGCCATAGCAAGCGTGGTGTAAGGCCGACTCGTCGGACAGCCTGGAGAAGGAACTCTTGTCGAGCCTCATCGACGCCGTGCACATCAGGCAGCGTTATCAGGACCTCGTCTGCCTGCAACGTCAGTGAGTCGACAGCCGCCCTTATCCGGAGCTTGAGCTCATCCCGCAAATCCCCGTCAAGCCACTGCTTCAACAGGGACTGCACGCTGATACGGAGTTCGGGCTCGCCGACTGCTCCCCAACCGCCACCTAGCCCGACCGGCGAGTGGATGGCCTGTGGCCCCCCGACGAAGATGCTCGCGCTGTGGCCATGCTTCTCTGACTGTAGTTTAGGCATTTCCACGACGACACTTCCGATACCGCCATCAATCACAGTCCAGGCTGCGTCGGCGTTCGTTTCTGAGGCGTCATCCGCATCGCTGCGCTGATCATGAGCGGCAAAATCGTGCCAGCCGTTGATGTCCAGGCCCATGATCTTGCGAGTCATGCTGCCTGGTCTCCAGCAAACAACTCGACAATCGCTTCACGCAGGAGTTCCAGCCCATCGCCGAGTGCGTCACCGGTCGCCCCAAGCGCCACGCAGGCTGCCCTCCCACGCGTTTCCGCATCGGCGGCTTTGGCCGCTGGACGTATTACCAGAGCTCCGCTAACGGCTTCGCTGCCAGCCCGGAGAGCCCTAGCACTGGCCGCCACCATGGAGCTCACGCTGTCCACCTCGCCATCCAACAATCCACCCGCGGCGCTCCACCTTGGCCATACGGGCACGCGTTTCAGAAACGCGGTCGCATCATTGACGCGGCCAAGACGCAGCCAGAGAGGAGCACACCAGGACTTCAGGCTGTCGGTCTTGTAGCCGTACTGCACCTCAACAATCACCTTCTGCCGATCGAGATGCACGACGCCAAGCGGGTTGAGGCAGTCCACCCATTTGCCGCTTTGCTGCTCTTCGCGGAAGAGAATGGGAGAGGTGGCAACTGGACGCGCACCTTCGATCCCAGTCAGTGCGACCATCACAGCCAAGGCGCAGAATTCCTCCCACGAGCGCGCCTGCCACGGCCAGAGCTCATCCCACATCCGCTTGTGTTCAAGAAGGCGGCGCCAAGCGCCCCAAATCTCGCTGTAGCTCGGATTGTTGAGCAGAACGAAGTTCGGCGTCACATCGGGCCTTGCGATCCTGATCTTGCGTTCGGATAGGTCCTTGGCCAACTTCTCGCAACGCTTTGAGAAGCTGCGGACATCGCGGTGGCGCGCTTTTAGCGAGGTCAGGTGTTTCGGGGCATAGTCGTCGGCGGTCTTTCTCGCCAACCGCGCATAGGCGTGCAGGACACGGTTTTCGAGGGTATCGAAATTCTCCTCGCGCGCCACCGCCATGATTGTCTGCCTATCACCGGCTTGCTGGGCAATCGACTCACCCGGCTGACGGATGAGCCAGCTCATGGATTTGCGATCGAGTTCCTGGACGCGGCTGAGCGCAACCTGTGTGTGAATGCGACGAAGTATTCTCCGTGGCGTCTTGTCGAGCTTCTCTACGACCGGCAGAAGCGTCCGCGCTTGACGAACGATCTCGTCCATCTTGGGGCGGCTAGTGGCTGCATTTTGCCAGAGATCAGCAAGATTACGCCACATATGCTTAGGATCGACCAGCACCTCCTCGACTTCTTTGAGGCGCGTCCACACGCATTTTAGCCGTTCAAACAGTTGTCCTCCATCATGTTCAAACTCTGCCGTTTCTTGAGCGCCGTCCGAATGGGGAGCATCGGGGACGCGGGGAAGAAGAAACTTCACAGCGCCTTGCGTCGTCTCGATCTCAATTCCCTTATCACGCTTGAGCGGCAGTGAGAGTGCATAGGCTCTGCGAGACTCGTCGACCGGGCCCAGGTCCTCCAGCTCCTGCTTTTGACCCACAATCCTTGGGTTCGGCAGATCGGTGACCAAAATGGGCGCGCAATCGACTTCAACCGTGTAGTTTCTGCCGGCCGGTGTCAGCTCCACGATGACCGCGCTTTGATCTGCGGCGGGTCTGAGTTCCCAAGGGTTGGCCCAGATATCGAGGCTAGCCACGGTGCTCTCTCCTTCCGCTTACCGCATCAGCCCACGCCAGTTGAATAACCCGCCGCCTCTGCTCTGGCGCTCGGCATGCGCCTCCAGAGCATCGGCGAGCAGCTCATCCTGAAGGTCGTGCTTTATCAGATCTCTCAGCCGCTTGATCGCCGTATTGCCGGCTTCTGTATCGAGGGCGAGCCCCCGAAGCTTGGGCAGGATTCTGAACTCGATCTGATCGGCAAGTGGCCTGTTGACACCAATGCCGTGTGCCAGACCGACGGGGTAGTTGGCAACATAGGCGGTCATTGCAGCGTGAAGGCGATGACCGAACGGATGCCCGCATTCCATCATTATGTTCTGGAGCTTGGTGATGACATCCTTCGTCGTGCTTCTGTCGGCTTCCGGCATTCGATCGCTTGGCTTGATCCATCCTTTCCAGGTCGCAAAGGCAAGACGACGCTCCATTGCGAGACTGCCTTCGGTGTTCTTGACATCGGCGAAGGCATTTGGCGCCGCAAACTGCATGACGTTGCCGCGATCAAGGACTTTCTCGGACAAGGCTTGCGTGCTTTCGTCGTCGTTCATGGTGCCAACGAACAACATGTTGTGCGGTGGATAGAGCCGAACGGTGCTCTCCTGCCGGCCTCTGATATCGACCGGAATCTCGGCGTCACGCCGCTGGTTGGGTTGCTCGCCCTTCGAGAAAAGGGACGGACGCGCCTCAAGGCGACTGAGAAACTCCGAAAAATAATACTCGACACGCGCGAGGTTCATTTCGTCGAGTAGAACGATCATTACATCGTTGGAAAAACTCTTGTCGTCCGGGCTTACGAGACTCGATGTGTTGTAGGGATCAAGATGGACCAAGGCCCTGGCCAGCTCGGTCGCCTTGAACTTCTTCTCGACGTAGTTGTAGAAGCCGAGAAGATCCTGAGGGCTATCCCAACGCGGCTCGACAGCGATTGGCAAGAAACGAATGCCCATGGCCTCGGCATAACGTCTCGGCAGCAAGCTCTTTCCTGTTCCCGAGACGCCAGCAAGAACCGTGAGTTGGGCGACATCATTGATTTTAAGCGCCGTATGGAATGCATAGATGACCCGCTCCGGATACTCGAGATTGTGAGATTTCAGGTGCTGAGTCACACGCTGGAGCGCAGCTTCCTCGCTCTCGAGCTGCGCGTAAGCAACGGGCTTTCCTCCGCCACCATCGAGAACCACTGGTAGCCGCATGAGGTCGCCGAGGACCTCCTGCTGTGACGGGGCACCGGCATCGTCTTGACGCCCGAGCTGCTGGCGGCTCTCGACCTCCCTCTCAAGCTGCTCCTTCTTTGCGGCCAGTTCGGTGACCGTAGAGTGGAGGATCTCCTTTCGTGCGGCCAGTTCCTGAACCTCGGCCGTCGCGCCCGACAGCGCATGCCTGGTCGCGATGAGGTCGCTGTGCGTTTGAGTCACCTCAGCCCTGACCGCTTCAGTCGCTTGGTTCGCCTGCCGCAGCATTTCCTTGAGGATGTCGAGCTCTCCCTTCGCGTCCGTCGCTCTGGCCGCGAGGGTCGGAAGCTCCTCAAGCAGGGCCTCGCGCTGCCGTTTCATGTCGAGGAGTTGTTGTTCCGCCGCGGCGGCCTCAGCCCGTACGGTACCTCGTTCAGCACGCTTCTCATCGAGCTCCCTCTCTAGGCTGGAAAGAGTCGTCTGGAGTGCTTCGATCTCGGCAGAGAGTTCATGGGGCAGACCACCAAGTTGCGCCTTCATCTCCTCGATCCGACGCTGAAGCGCGGAAGCCTCCTCGCGTCGTTTCTGAAGTTCAGACAGCTCATCTTGGCTTTTGGCCAACTCGGTCGCAGCCTGAGCTGCCTGCATCTTGACGTCATCGATCTGGGCTCGCGCATCTGCCAGACCCGCATACTCAAGCTGAACGGCTTCCCGCTGCGTTCGTAATGCGTCTATCTCCGCCAGAAGATGATCGCGCTCGCCAGCCTGTCGCCCAAGCTCGGCCAGCTTCTCTTCGATCACGGCAAGCTCGCTCCGCTTCCGTTCGATTCTTTCGCCAAGATCGACCCACTCGGCAACCGCCGGGAGGTTTCGACGTTGACGCTCGTATAAGACCAGCGAGGCCGCAGCCAGCGCAATGAACAGAACAAAGCCCAGAAGTACAGACAACACCGCATACGGACTTGCCAGAAGCATTTCGATCACGGCTTGGGCTCCTCAATGGCCGGTTCGACCGGAGCAGTTGCCGGTGCAGTGGGCGATGACGTCATTGTAGTGCTTTGGGATTGAGGAGCCTCGTGGCGTTGGTTGCCGACTGGTAAGCTATCGGCGCCACCAGCCGACGCGGGCCTCTGCCCCGTCAGTGAAGCGATCTCGGCGAGAAGTGTGGTTCGCTGGTCGATCAAGCGCTGAGTTTCAGCGGCGAGCCGGTCTCTGTCCTCTTGCATCTGGAGCTTGCCGGCAGACAATCGAGACAGAGCGTCCCGCTGCCGAGTCAACTCTTCGATCTCGCGGGCAATCCCGTCCTTTTGAGACGAGAGGTTCGCCAGCGTCGCTGTCGCGTCGGCAACCTTAACGGCCAGATCGCGCAGACGAGCCTCAGCTTCGCCGGCTGCGCGGCCCGCTTGCTGTACCTGAGCCCGTAAGGCCTCTAGCTCTCCATCGGACCGTGTGCTTGCACTGTTTGTCGCGGCAATGCGTTCCGCTTCGGTGGTGAGCGCCGACAGACGTGACTGGGCTGCGGTCAACTCATCGCGGTTCCGTTGCAGGCTCTCCTGCAGCGGCTGGAGTTCGGCCTTTGCCTGCGCAGCCTCGCTCCGAACTCGGTCTCGCTCGTCTAGCAAGGCCTTTGCCTGCGCCTTCAGGTCTTCAACTTGAGCGGCCTCTGTGCGCGCTGCTACCATTTGCTGCTGGGCTTCTGTCAGCTGACGCTGGGTCTCAGCAAGTTGCTTTTGCAGCGAAGCGAGCGGCCCCTCAATAGCTGCCTTCTGGTCCGCCAACTGTTTGATGTCGGACGCAAGTTGTTGCTGCTCCGACAGGACTTTGATCCGATCGTCATTGGCGGCTTTCAACCGCTCCGATGCTGCGTGAGCGTCGTCTTCTGCCTGTTGCCGGCGATTCTCAGCATCAGCTTTCGCTGTCGTCGCGGCCTCGCGGGCATCTTCGGCGATGCTCCTGTCACTCATCGCTTTGGCGAGATCGGCCTTTGCAGCTTGGACTTGCAGTTGCAGCTCAGAATAATCGGACCGCGCCGATGCCAACTGTGTATCCAAATCCTTCTTCTGCGCGACTACCTTGTCCTGTTGTGCCTTCGCCGATGCCAGCAGGGGGGCGGCTTTGGCCTTCGCCGTCGCGGCGTCCTGATCCGCTTCCGCCTTCGCCTGTCGTGCCTTCTCAATATCTCCCTCAAGCGTCTGTTTTCGGGCATCAAGGTCCGACAGGCTGGCAGTGAGTCGATCTATTTCATCAGAGAGACGCTGCTTCTCGGCCGTCGCTTTGTCGCGTTCATCGACAGCAGCCAGCTTTTGCGCCTCAGCAGCCTTCGCTGCCTCTTCGGCCTGCTGGCGTTGCTTTCGCGCCTCTTCGAGCTCCTTCAGTTCCCTATCCTTTTCGGCCAACTGATCCCTGACGCCATCTAAGTCCTTGGTCCGCGCCTGAATGTCGGCCTGAAGCGAGGCAAACTTATCCTTCAGTCCCTGTTGGGCCGAGATGTCCGCATCGAGTGAGGCTCTCTCGCTTCGCACCTGCTGTGCCTGTAGATCGAGCTCATCCTGCCGTGCCGCAAATGCCTTGTGCCGTTCGAGGATGGCAAGCATCGCTATTGCAAAGAAGATGATCAGAACGGCGGCCATGACAACGGCGATGGCCGGCAGCCGCGACGGTCTGACCCTGTCCCGATCGCCTTCAGGCGCGCTCGAGGTCGTCAACGATGAGGTCAAGGCACTTCTCCATGTTGCGATCAAGTTCGGAAACCCAGAAGCGGCGGACTCTCCATCCCCTCGCCGCCATTTCTGCATCTCTCAACCGATCGCTGATCTTCCGATTACCGTCTCTATCGGTGTGGAAGGCACGGCCATCCACTTCCACATCAAGCTGCACGCCGCCCTTGAACAGGGCGAAGTCGAGATACCTGCGTCCGACCGCATACTGCGGTTCAGGTTCCAACCCACGCTGAAGCATGGCTTGGTAGAGCTTACGCTCCCATACGCTGTCAAAGGGTGGGCGTGGCGGTGAATAGGGTTCGGTCGCAAAGCGTGCGAGGCTCTTGAGATGATGGATGCCCGACGATCGGGCGAAGGCGAGATCGCCGACCACGACGCAAACGGATCGAGCCCGGCTCACGGCAACGTTGAGCCTGCGGTGTTCCTTGCGAATGAACGACAACGCGCCGAAACCAGCGCTTTCCGTAACGACCGGAGAGAAGAAGATCACATCCGCTTCCCCACCCTGGAACTTGTCGATCGTGGCGACCTTGATCTCGATGTCTGACCCGCCCGACGCTTGAAGGACGTCACCGAGCCGACGGCGAATGAGGCTGACCTGGCCATTGAACGGTGACAGCACCCCGATCGACCCGCTAAAATTTGAGTCCGAAGCAAGCAGGGAGACCCGGCGCACTACTTCACTCGCCTCTGCTTCGTTGACGTTTTCGTCAGCGAGGCGACTGGTTTGGCCCTTGACATCGACCCAGGCCAGCCCCGGCTTGTATCCCGGGGCTGTCCTAAGCTTGTCGTCATCCAGGCGGCCGACCAACCTTCCATCATAAAAGCGGTCGTTGAGGTAGTCGATGATACCAGGCGCGGACCGGAACTGATCCGCTAGGAAATGTTCGGACCGACAGGGCCGCGTGGCGACGAAATCAAACAGTGAAGTGCGGCTTTGCGCGATCCGCCACCTGCCGCTCTTGGGCACGCCGGCAGCGTCCATCAAGGCGTGTTCCTGGCCCAGGGACAGTTGTGGCACAAAGGACAGCTGCATGGGATCTCCCACCACAGCCGCCCGCCTCGCGCGATAAAACAACGGCAGCGCCGAGGCAATGTCACACTGGCTGGCCTCATCGATGATCAGCAGGTCGAAGAGGGCTGGCACCAATGGAATGCGAGAAGGAACGGAGAGGGTGCTGACTGCCCAACAAGGACGATGGCCAAGCAGAATCCTTGCATCGTCGGCCTGGATATCCTTGGCCTTGCTGGCTCCGGAGAACTCCAGCTCCCTAATGCGGTCTATCAGTCCTTGCCGGTCCGCCGTCGACATCCCGGTAATTTGCCGAAGGACACCAACAAGACGCTGCCCGTCTTCAGTCCCAGCAAGTGGCGCGATGGCCTCCGGCGCCTCGGCCGGTTTCAGCGCAGCGAAACGGTCCAGCTCACTCCTGAGATCTCTGGTGCTCTTCCGCAGTTCTGCCACTGAGGCATCGGGCCTTAGCGGACGGTCTAGTGTGCCGAGGGAGGGGGGCGACAGCCGCCAGCGGGCCACTCGAGCAATCCAAGCAAGGATGAGTTGTCCGAGTCCTGGTCCTACGCGCCTTGTTGCAACGTCCTTGCCCTCAGCCCCAGCGACAGCAAGGAGTCGATCCAGCGTCGCGGCAAGCCTCAGTTCAAGGTCGGTCCTCCTCAGGCGTGACGCCTTGGCCCGGCTCGGCGCAACGAGGGCTGACAGCAGGTCATGGTGTGTGTCGACAGATCCATGTGGCCTTGGCTCCGTCGCGGCAAGTGTTCTCAGCTCCGACAGGAAGTCGGTGTCTCTCCCCCCTTCGGCATCCCGTCCTCTCGTCAGGATCGGCACCTCTCCACAAACCTGGCGGAGGCGCGTCTCGACTTCATCCAGAGCCTGATGGTTTCTTGAAGCGAAAAGAACAGTCTTGCCTGCGAGAACCGCGGACAGGATGGAAGAAACGACGATGTCGCTCTTTCCAGTTCCAGGCGGCCCTTGGATGAGCGAGATGGGGGCATTCAGGATTGCAGAGGCGGCGGTGAACTGCCTATCCGTCATGTCGCGCAGTTGCACAACATCGGTCGAGGAAGCTCTGTCCGGAACGTGGCCGGCCTCGCCGAACAGGCTGCAAAGGGCTGTCCTCTGCCATTCTGATTCAGAGGCCGTGCTGATGAGTTCGAGGTCCCGGGCAGCACCTTGAGTGTAACTGCTGTCGGTAGGAAGGAATATGGCCGCCGCGTTTCGTAGCCCTTCACCTTTGGTGGCAACCTGATCGTCCAGCCTACCGGCGGCGATCTTTCCGCCGCCGAAGCTGGCGAGCGCATTGCGCATCCGTCGGGCGACGGCGTCGAGCCCCTCGTCCTCTCCGGCCGGAAACAGCGCGTCGACGAGGGCCTCGGCTTTCCAGCTTGTACGCCCGGTAACGCGCCGCAACCAATCCGGGTTGATCGCCGGCAAATCGTCCTCGATCTCGATCACGAGGTGATCGCCCGCGATCTGCCAATAGGCAGGCAACAGCATCGCTGGCAGGAACTCGACGCCGGCGTTTGTCTCGACTGTGGTTACGGGATATCCGACCGCGCATGTGCGTTCGGATCGCTTCATGAGGGCTTCGCGAAACTCCTCACCCAGACGTGGGAGTTCGAAGGAGAGCCTTGCGTTTTGCCACCATTCGCCGCTCGCGACGAACAGCTGCCATTGCACGCCATGGCGATCAGCAAACTGGGTGATGCGGCCGCGTGGATCCGCTTTCTGGGTAGCCGCATAATACGAGAGCACTTGGCGCCAAAATTCCTGCAGCCGCCAGTCCTGTCTCTCGTTGCCGAGCCCACCCGCCGCGCCCACGGTCTGCGACAAGCGCTCGCACTTGCCCCACACACTTTTTATGAAAGCGTGGTTTTCGTACGGTTGGTCCTTGCTTGGAGTTAGTGGGTGTTGCTCCGGAGCAAGGAGGCGGGAGAGAACCCAGCGTCCTTGTGCGATGATCCTAATCTCGCCGTTGGCGGACAACTCGTTAAGGCTTTGGAGTATGTCGACTGACGTGGCACGCACGCCTGACACCTTAAGGCGCCAAAGCAACTGCTCTTGCGACGCTCCAGCCGGATAGAGCTCCAGCAAGCGTCGGATCGAAGCCGAGTACATAACTCCTCCACACACCGGTCCCAACCCCGCACAGCGTCCTCCGCCTTACTTGCGTGCGATTTCTTCCAGCGGTTGCTTGTTACTGGCAAGTACAATCTAGTCACTAAATCCTAGATTGTTGCGCAACCAACCGCAAGACGCGGAGCTGGAAAGTGTCTCTCTCACCGAGAGGGGCCCTACTGAAGTGTAACCGGAGTTGGACAGCGTAGGATCTATTTAAGGTTATGTTTTCTTAGGGACTACCAGCTTTCGGTAACAGATCGCGAGTCGGCTTTGTGCCGAGCGACGCGAACTTGGTGACCAGCGGCGCTACGCACTCCTGCCTACGCGGCTACCACTTAGGACGCAGCGGCTCGATCAACCCTGCAATGTGCGCAGGACAACCTACCAAGGCCAAAAACGACAACTCAGTGAGGCCAGAAGGAAATTGGTGCAACGCGTTGCACCGTGTTGCCCCTAACATCCCGGTCGCTCAACGCAAAGCTGCGGCCGTCTGGTTGCCTATGTGGGTTTTGCACGCCGGTGCGGTTCATTCTGCTGTCGTTCGTGAAGAAGTTTGATCAGACGGGCTGACAGGATCGTTGTGAACGTCCAGCGCGCTGAGCACAATTTGGATGAATGCAAGCTGAAACCCGAGCCAATGGAGGATAGGTCGGAAATTGTATCGCACGGCGCAGAGTTAGCCCCATTTGGCACCAACGCAACGGGATCGTGAGGAGAGTGGCCGCCGGAGAGCGTTATATGGAATGCGCCTTTTGCTTCGGCGACCGAAAAGTCATTGCAAAACTCTTCGTGTTTTTGGGCATTAGGCAGATCGGTGCAACCCGTTGCAATGCATGGTCGGCAGTTGGACTTGTTCGATCTGCATTCACCGTTTCATTGAGGACCTTTGCGCGAGGCCGACTTGCCACGGGCAGCGACAATTGCTTCGGCAGCGATGATGAGCAGCTCGAGGTCAGATTGCTCCATGCCGGCGGAAGCCGATAGCAGCCGATCTTGAAGTACGTCGCGTGTCGTTCTGCCTGCGGTCTTGTTTTCAAGGCCGAGCAGTTGATCGGGCGTGGTACCCAGGGCCTGTGCTATCCGTAGCAGCGAAGCCAAATCCGGCTCGCGCGTCCCGGCAACATAGTTGCCATATCGACGCTCCGTCAGCCCCGCGCGCCGAGCGACTTCTGCGTGCGCGAGACCAAGCTCCTTGGCGCGTCTTTTCAAATTTGTAGCGAACTGCTCCATCGGAACAAAATGTTCCTGACAGTCCGAAAGCGTCTATGTACGTTATGTGGTTCATATATACCACAAATTGTGGTTACACAGTAGAGCGATGTGATCGGAGGGCTACACAGTGAGTGCGGAGAGGTCTACGTGGAAGAGTGTTCTCGGCTTGGCAGTCTTGGCGGGCGGGGTGTGGTGGTGGTTCGCTCCGCAGTCGAAAGAAGACAAGCTCGCTCAAGAGATCGAGGACACGCTTTGCCGTGGCAATCTGGATTGTTGGGCTCGTAAGTGGCGGTCCCAGGCTGGGTTTGAGTGCCGGCGGCCGATCGAGCTTCTTGCCAAGAATAACTTCGAATGGACGGACGGATTTCTTGAGCCGAAGCTCACCAAGGTCGGATGGCTGAGTGAGGCGGCCGGCACCCTGCGTTTCTTTGGCAGTGCGATTAAGTTCCAGAACGGTTTCGGCGCTTGGATCATTCACACATACGAGTGTGATTACGACCCGACTTCAGGCAAAGTCCTCGGAGTGAGTGCCTATCCGGGGCAATTGTAGAGACAGAGGATTGTTGCAACGGGTTGCAATGAAGTTCTCACCTGTGTCCTGAGTTCGCCAGCGTCTCTGCCAAGGGAGACATCAGGAAGCTGAGGACGCTGCGGCTTTCGGTTTTGATCTCGACGCGCACCGTCATGCCGGGCTGGAGCGAGAGCGTGCGGTCGGTGCTCGTGTGATGAGAATCATCGGGGGCGATCTCCAGGATGTAGTGAAGACCGGAGACGACCAACTCTTCGGCAAGGGGGCAACGACTATCTCCGCGGGGATGGCGGCAACGATATTCTCAACGGCGGTGATGGAAACGGCGTGCTCGAAGGCGGGGCCGGCAACGACACGCTGACGGGCGGTACCGGCGCCGATGCTTTCGTCATCCAGAATGGCGGTGGGTTGGGCACCATAACCGACTTCAGCGCGACCGTCGGCGACACCATCAGGATCGACGCCGCGTCGTTTGGGCTGCCGTCAGGAGCGGCGGCCGACCACGTCGTGCTCAGTTCTAGGCCCCCTAATGCGCCCCACGCCTACTTCCTGGCCACCTCGAGCCGGATCATATGGGACAGCGATGGCACGGGGTCGGCTGCCGCCGTGCAGGTCGTCAAGTTCCAATCGCCTGTATCTGGACTGAACGCCTCGGCCTTCACGATCGCCTAATTGAGATGCCGATGCGAGGCGATCTCGCATCGACGTTTGAGAGACCGCGGAGCCCATTGCTCTGCGAGCTTTGTCTTTGCAGACTAAAATGATAAATTCGTATTTTTGACAAACACTTACATACCTTATAGTATCGAATTCTGAAGAAAAAAGAACAGAGCCATGTTCAAGGGGGCGTAACGTGGCAAGGGTGTCCGGCCGGATCAAGGCAGTTGCGTACTTGCGGACGTCATCGGCCGCGAATGTTGGTGCGGACAAAGACAGCGATAAACGCCAACGCGAGGCCATTCGCGCTTTCGCGGAGCGCGGTGGGTATCACCTCGTCGATGAGTACTATGACGCGGCTGTCTCAGGCGCCGACCCGATCGAAACTCGTCCAGGGTTTGCCGCCTTGCTCGACCGCATCGAGACCAACGGCGTAAGAACCGTTATTGTCGAGGATGCATCGCGCTTCGCTCGCGACCTTGTCACCCAAGAGCTGGGCATCCTGCTTCTGATCGGTCGGGAGGTGACTGTCCTTACGGCAACGGGCGACGACCTGACAAACACGTCCGATCCTTTCAAAGTGGCCATGCGTCAGATCGCTGGCGCTTTCGCTCAGCTGGAAAAATCCCGGCTAGTTAGCAAGCTGAAGGTAGCGCGCGAGCGGAGGCGGGCCGCTGGAGAGAAGTGCGAGGGTCGGAAATCCCATGCCGAGTTAACACCCGACGTTGTGACTCTAGCCAAGAACTTGCGCCGCAAACCCAGAAAAGGGGAGCGGATGTCGCTTCGGGATATCGCGGCCGAACTTGCCCGCCGTGGCTACGTCAGCGCGAACGGCACCCCTTTCTCGCCATCCGTCGTCCGCTCCATGGTTCAGCTATGATCTTTGCAGCGCGTTGCAACGCAGTTTTGCATCCTCGCAGAAACCGGGTGACGCCTTTCGGTGAAATCGAGGCGACGCCGCACAAAGGCACGATGATGGGAAATCGCGGTGACCTCCACGCTGGCGACGGAAGAGTCGCGCGGACATGGAGGCACCGCAGCTGGATTTCATGTGTAACGACTGCGATTGATGGTCCGGTGGCCTTCGATACGCCTGGAAGATACACGCCATTGTTCTTTTTCGATGAGCCTGTGGCACTAGCGGCCGGACATCGTCCTTGCGGGCGGTGCCGTGCAGAAGCATTGAAGCTTTTCAGAAGCTGCTGGAAGTGTACTCACGGCGTAGACCAAAACAGAACGGTGTCTGTTGAAGCGATCGATAACGAGCTACATGCCATGAGGCTCGGGCCAAGCGGCAAGATCACCTACAAGGCGTGTGTGGGCGACCTTCCAAAGGGCGTATTTGTAGCTATCGCAACAGGTGCTCACGCCGAACACCGCCCGCCCCCAATCCTTCTGTGGGGTGGCAAAGCCTACCCATGGACGCACGCAGGCTATAGCGATCCAGTGAGAGTCTCCGCAGAGACAATTGCGGAGGTTCTCACGCCACGCCCAATTGTCGACGTTCTGAAGGCTGGCTACAGCGAGCTTTTGCTGCCCAAACTGAGGTTGGGCGGAGCATAGGGTGTGCACGGCCGGTCAAAACGCGAGCAATAAGCATTCTAGCACCTAGCGCGGGAAATCGTACAGATCGCGCGACTTTCCGAGGTCGGCTAGGCGGGACCAAAAGAGTGCAAATCACGCCGCGACAGAATTTAGAAGGAAGCTCGTCGACAGAACTCATTCTTACGCCATGGAAAACGCCACATAGATCGACACATAAAAATACGAAATGAATACATGATAGTATTCAAGTGTATGTCAAAATATACTAAATATAACTTGAAATAAACGCTCGCTAAGCGTACCAATATTATACGCGCTGGACTGATCCCCGGCTCGAGTCCCCTGGTTGCAGCGGCTGCTGCACCGCTTGCTGCCGCAACGAGGGGACGTCCTCATAGCGGTGCAATCACTTCAATCACTTGAGCAGAACACACCGCGTCATCGCCCGGTCTTGCCGGCGAGAAAGGCCAAAGACCATGCTCGCGATTGAACGAGCCAATACTAAGATGACTTGCGCATTCTCCGTGCCGGAGAGGACCGAAGTCCGGAATGTGATTGAAAGAGTATGGCGTCCGCATTTGTCAGTGGCTGAAAGGGACTTTCTCCGTTATGTCGCGGATAACTCTATCGAATGGGGCCGCGACGTCCTTAGTGTAACCGTTGATCAGATGCTCAACGGCATTCCATCGGATGACCCGGTGTGGCCTTGGCGCTTGCCGCCGATCGGCCTGCCGCGCCGTTCGCTTGAGCGACTCATCCAATGCCTCCGGGCAAAGGGTGCGATCATCGTTGAAGCGATCCGGCACAAGTGCACCCTGATCCGTCTCAACTTCACTTGGGCACCGATGGAGGGCATGATGACGCTCGCCGTTCCGAAGAGAATTTCGCAGGCTACAAATCAGAGTCCGGAACTGGACTTCGGCTCGTTCATACCCGCCATCGTGGCGGTTAATCAGTCGACGAGCCCAGCAGCAATAACCGCCAAATCTGTACCAATACCCGCCAGGTTGGCGGATAATAACCGCCACGGTGGCGTTCCTATTAAACAGACCGATAAACAAACCGATAAACAGACCGAAAATGATCTGCCGGCTGCGCCGGAGGTCAGCTTGCTTTCTGTTCCGAAGATCAGGCTCCGGACCCGGCCGGCGAAGATCACCACCCCGGAAGAAAGAACCCCTCCCCCGGTTGCGCCGCCCCCCTCCCCGGAAGCTCGTGTCCGCGAGCTCGCCGCCGACGCGATGAGCCGTTCGGCCGTGGCACGGCAGGAAGCTGCCACCCACAACCGGTCTCGCGATACGGGCGAGGCCTATCAGGTCACCTTCCGGGCAGCCTGGGCCGAGACGCACCAAGGCGACGCCGTTCCGACGTGGTCGAAGAAGGAAATGTTCATGGTGCGGTCGACGCTTGCCGCGCACTTCCAGAACGACGTCGAGGCCCGCCACAACTTCCTGGACTTCGTCGTCCGCAACTGGGCGGCTATCGTTGCCAGCAAGTTCAACTGGATGCGCCAGTCGCCGCCGCCGGCGCTGCCGAAGATCGGCTTCGTCTGCGCCGAGAAGATCCTGCCCTTCTTCCTGGATGCCTACGCCGATCGGCGCCGGTATCTCGCCACTCAGACCCTGCCTGCAGAGGAGCGCGAGATCGCCAGGCTCATGGCCTCCGGCATGTCGCGCGACGACGCCCTGATCGCTATGGGACGTCGCCAGGGCAAGGCTGCAGCCAAGGTGTCGATCGACGAGCTCAAGGCCGCCAAGGGCGATTACTTCCGCAGGGCCGAAGAGCTGCGCAAGCAGAAGGACCTGGCCATCCGCGAAGCGCGGCGCCGTGCAGCCGAGGCGGCTCGTCAGCCTACGCCCGCGCCGATCGTGAACATACCGGCCGGGCCCGATTTCATCGTGCCAGACGTGCCCAAGCTCGAGGCGCTGCCGCCGTTCGATCTGAGTAAGTGGAACTGATATGCTAAGCCCTCAGCAAATGGCCGACGAGCAGTTAGCGGGACGTGTTAGCGACAGGAAGCTCTCCAGAATGAAGAAGCTCGGCCGACGCGTGAACGCCGGTTTCTCACCTCTTCCGCAGGTATGGATCAACGGTATTCGCGTCGGTGGCTACGCGGCGCCTGTCGAGGTCCTTAATAGGCAGAGTGAGGCGGGGAAATGACAAGCCCGGTTTATGTACGGGTGCGCGTTCTCACTTTGGTGCAACCCGTTGCAGTACGTTGACTAAGGTGACAGACATCAGTCGGATCCACCGTTGGCTGAAGGACTGTCCCCTTGCTCCGGAAGATTGCGCTCGCTCTTGGCCTCATGCTGACCAAGCCCGCCTGGGCTGAATAGCCGTGGCTGCTCTACGAAGGGGTGGACCAGTTGACCGGAGCCCCATGGAAAGAAGCCGTGCTGACGAGCCCGTCGCGGATGTCGCTCCACTTTTACTGTTCGCCGAGGGTTGGACGTCAATCATTCATCGTATTCACTCACGGTTTTCACGTGACCGACGCCACCGTAGGCATCCGGATCGACGACTCTGCGCCGATCTATGTGAAGCTGCAACCAGCGCACCCGAGCCTGGACACCCTAATGTCGACAAACAGGGGCTTGCTTGCCGCGCTCGCGAAACGCGTGGCCTCGGCTCATTCCATCTTCGTCCGCGTGGAAAGCGAATTCGCTCCGCGGGAGGAGTCCAACTTTCAACCCGTCAAACAGGACGCCTTGCTGCAGCTCGCACGCCACTGCGCATTTAGCGGGCCGGCGGCAGGGACAGTCGGCCGCAGAGGCCGTCTATCACCTAATTGAACGCTGCCCGGCAGACTCCTCCGCATGGCTGAAGAGCCGTGCAGGAATATCTTCCCAAAAATCTTCCCGAAATCGCCCGGACTCATGTCAACAAGTTTTCACGTAACTTATTGAACCGAAACATAAATTATAAATAAGGCGAAGTGCATACCCGGGCATTTCGGTGAGCCCCGCCGTCCGCACCAAACGCTCCCTACATTTCCCGTGTGTCAAGCGAACCGGCCGGCCACCTCCGGCGCTGGCATCTTTCCGTGCATCCAGCCCCCCAAAGACCTCGTATTTTCCCTCACAGTAAAGATGATTATGTTGTACATATAAACCGTTTATATCACGGAGCCAAAGACTTAAACGTTTTTAGATGACTTGTGTTTCTGCGACCAAAGTCTGATCTAGTCGTCAGGAAATAACCCTCCTGCGGGCGCCGACCTCCCCGGCCCCGCGCCAGACTTCGCAATAGAGAGCCCGCCTCACCCGCTTCCTTCGTGGAGACGGACCGGACCGCCATGTCCGGACGAGCCCTCCCCTCGTTCCGACAAGGAGACTGAGATGACCGTGATGAACTTCTCCATTCCCCGCACCATCATTTACGGCGAGGGCTCGCTCTCCAAGCTCGCCGACCTCAAGGGCAAGAAGGCGGCTCTGGTCACCGGCGGCAGCTCCATGAAGCGCTTCGGCTTCCTCGACCAGGCGATCGAGATCCTGAAGAAGGGCGGCATCGAATCCATCGTCATCGACGGCGTCGAGCCCAATCCGTCGGTCGAGACCGTCTGGCGCGGCGCCAAGGCCATGCAGGAGTTCGAGCCGGACTGGATCGTTGCCATCGGCGGCGGCTCGGCGCTCGACGCCGCCAAGGTGATGTGGTGCTTCTACGAGCATCCGAACCTCACCTTCGAGGACATCATCCCGGTCGGCGCCATGCCGCCGCTCCGCAACAAGGCGCGCTTCGTCGCCATTCCCTCGACGTCGGGCACGGCCTCCGAGATCACGGCCTTCTCGGTGATCACCGACACGGAAAACCACATCAAGTACCCGATCGTCGCCGCCGACATGGTGCCCGACATCGCCATCCTCGACCCGGCCCTGCCGATGGTCATGCCGGCCAACGTCACCGCCAACACCGGCATGGACGTCATGTGCCATGCCGTCGAGGCCGTCGCCTCCATCGCCGCCACCTCCTTCACCGACCCCTATGCGGTGGAAGCCATCAAGCTGGTGCTGGAGAACCTCGAGAAGGCCTTCACCACGCCGACCGACAAGACGGCCCGCTTCAACATGCACAACGCCTCGGCGCTGGCCGGCATGGCCTTCACCAATGCCTCGCTCGGCCTCGTGCACTCGATGGCCCACAAGATCGGCGGTGAGTTCGGCGTCACCCATGGCCTCGCCAACGCGATCATGCTGCCCTACATCATCGACTTCAACCGGCAGTTCACCGACAAGTACGCCTATGTGGAGCGGGTCCTCGGCATCAAGGATCTGGCCCAGGCGATCCGCGACCTCAACAAGAAGCTGGCCATCCCGTCCACCTTCAAGGACTGCGATGAGGTCGACTTCGACGAGAGCAAGTTCAAGAAGGTTCTGAACCGCATGAGCGAGAACGCCTTCGCCGATCCCTGCACGCTGACCAATCCGGGTACGCCCTCGGTGACCGACGTCAAGGCGCTCTACACCGCGGCCTACTACGGCTAAGCCAAACAGCCGACTATCGGGCGGGCGCGACATCCTGAAATGGGTGCCGCGCCCGCTCTTTTGTATTCCGGATATTTTGCATCAAGAATTCGCCCCTACCCGCATTTTCCCGGATTGCCCGACAGCGGGATGGACGATAGAAATGATAATCATTTGCAACAAGGATGCGCGGACGCGAATTGCTGCCGCCGAAGCGCTTCCAGATGGTATCGCATCGTCTCCGGGCCTTGCTTGGTTGTTCAAGGGATGGCGGTCGCTGGTCGCGCGGCGTCCGTTCGTCTTCGTCGCCGCGGATCAGTCACTCCTCCTGCGACGGTGGTGCTTCGGCGGTTCCCGCCAAAACGATCGGCTCCCGCTTGTCCGTGCGGACGATCGCAGACTTCAGGCCGGGTATCCCATGGATATCCGGTCTTTTCTTTTCCCCTCCCCGCCAGATGACACCGCGCCTGCCGCCGGGCGTCCTTGCACAAATGACGCTTTGGAATCGCAAACCGATGATCTAAACAGAACCGAATTCTGTCCGCTCGGGAGAACCAGATGACCTACTGCGTCGGCATCCTCGTCAAGGAAGGCCTGACGATGATCGCGGACACGCGTACCAACGCCGGTCTCGACAACGTCTCCCAGTACAAGAAGCTGCACATCTTCGAGAAGCCGGGCGATCGCATGATCGCGGTGGCCACCGCCGGCAATCTTGCCATCACCCAGGCGGTCCTGTCCTTCCTCAACGAAGGCATCGAGAACAAGGAAACCGGCCAGACGGAAACCATCTGGACGACGCCCTCGATGTTCAAGACGGCGCAACTGGTCGGCCGCGCCGTGCGCGAAGTCTACCGCATCGACGGCGAGGCGCTGGAACAGTCCAACGCCGGCTTCGAGGTGACGATGCTGGTGGGCGGCCAGGTGGCCAAGGGACGCCTCCGCCTGTTCATGGTTTACCGGCAGGGCAACTTCATCGAGGCGACGGAGGACACACCCTTCCTGCAGATCGGCGAGCACAAGTACGGCAAGCCGGTGCTCGACCGCGCCATCACCTTCGCCTCCGACCTCATCGAGGCGGTGAAGCTCGGCCTGATCTCGATGGACTCGACCATGCGCTCGAACCTCGGCGTCGGCATGCCTATCGATCTGGTCACCGTCAAGCGCGATGCCATCGCCCATGACATCCTGCACCGCATCGAGCCGGGCGAGCCCTACTTCCACGACCTGCGCGAACGCTGGAGCGCCGCCCTGCGCGCCGCCTACCGGGCAATCCCCACGCCGCCCTACAAGTGATCAGGCGACCCGCCGGCGCACCTTGGCGAAGCGCGCCTCGGCCCGGCCGCGCCGGAGCGCCGACACCCGGTCGGTGAAGATGATGCCGTTGGTGTGGTCGACCTCGTGCTGCAGGCAGACGGCGAGACTGCCGTCACCATCGATGACGCGCTCCCGGCCGAAGAGATCGCTGTAGCGCACGCGGACGCGCGTGGACCGCTCGACCGGAATGCCGTAGTCGGGCATCGACAGACACCCCTCCTCGCCAACCCGCGTTTCTCGTGACGCATAGACGATCTCTGGATTGGCGAGGGCCAGGCGCCGGCGAACGCCGGCATCGTCATTGACGTCGATGACGATCAGCCTGAGCGGCACGCCAATCTGGATGGCGGCGAGCCCGGCACCGACCGCGCGGTCCATGATGTCGAACATGCGGTCGGCCAGCGCCCGCAACGTGTCGTCGAAAGCCTCGACCGGAGCGGAGGGCTCCTTGAGGCGCGGATCGTCGATCGGAAGAATAGGCTCCTCAGGCATGGCTCGCTCCTGCCGCGCAACGCTCGTATCCGCCGGTCGGTCCGGTCAGTTCCGTGACGATACACACCGGCGCTCGAACTCCGGCGAGACTGCCACATGTCTCGCCGTTGCGCCTCTCAAAACATAGCCACATGGGTAAACTTTTGCGCGAGGCCCCGAACCGCCCTACCCCCGATCCCTGAACCGGTTGGTGATGGGATAGCGGCGGTCGCGGCCGAAGTTCTTGGTCGTGATCTTCACACCGGGCGCCGCCTGCCGCCGCTTGTACTCGGCGATGTAGAGCAGATGCTCGACGCGACGCACCGTCGCCTCCTCGAAGCCGGCGGCGATCAGTTCGGCCACCGTCTTCTCCTCCTCGACGAGGCCGTTGAGGATGCCGTCCAGCACCGGATAGGGCGGCAGGCTGTCCTGGTCGGTCTGGTTCTCGCGCAGTTCGGCCGTCGGCGCCTTGGTGATGATGCGCGTGGGGATTACCTCGCCCGCCGGCCCCTTGAGGCCGTCCGGACGATGGGCATTGCGCCACTCGGCCAAACCGTAGACCTGCATCTTGTAGAGGTCCTTGATCGGGTTGAAGCCGCCGTTCATGTCGCCGTAGAGCGTGCAATAGCCGACCGACATCTCGCTCTTGTTGCCGGTGGTCAGCACCATCGAGCCGAACTTGTTCGAGACGGCCATCAGGATAGTGCCGCGCGCACGCGACTGCAGGTTTTCCTCGGTGGTGTCGGCCTTGGTCCCCTCGAACAGCGGCCCGAGCGACTTGAGGAAGCCCTCGACCGGATCGGCGATGGCGACGACGTCGTAATGGACGCCGAGCAAGGCGGCGCATTTCGACGCGTCCTCGAGGCTGTCGGCCGAGGTGTAGCGATAGGGCAGCATCAGGCAGCGGACCTTGTCGGCACCGAAGGCGTCGACGGCCATGGCCGCCACGACGGCCGAATCGATGCCGCCGGACAGGCCGAGCACCACGCCGGGGAAGCGGTTCTTCTCGACATAGTCGCGCAGGCCGATGACGCAGGCGAGCCAGTTGGCCGCCTGAACGTCCGGATAGGGGGTGACATCGCCGGGCAGGATCCGCCAGCCTTCCTCGCCTTCGGCAAGGGTGACCAGCGCCATCGTCTCGGCGAAGGCCGGCAGGCGGCAGGCCAGTTCGCGGTCGGGATTGAGACCGAAGCTGGCGCCGTCGAACACCAGTTCGTCCTGGCCGCCAACGGTGTTGAGATAGACCATGGGCAGGCCGCTTTCCACGACCCGCGCGGTGGCGATGCCCAGGCGCTCGCCCGTCACCGTCCAGCGGTAGGGCGAACCGTTGATGACGATCAGGAGCTCGGCCCCGGTTTCCGACAAGTGCTCGACGACCTCGGGCTTCCAGATGTCCTCGCAGACAGGCAGGCCAAGGCGGATGCCGCGGAAGGTCACCGGCATCGGTAGCGGACCCGGCTGGAACACCCGCTTCTCGTCGAAGACCGAATAGTTCGGCAGGTCGGCCTTGAAGCGCAGGGCGGCAATGGCACCACCGTCGAGGAGAACGGCCGCGTTGCGCAGGGCTCCATCGTCGTCCAGCCAGGGCGTACCGATCAGCACCGCCGGTCCGCCGTCGGCCGTCTCGGCGGCAAGCTGTTCGATTGCCCGGCGGCAATCGCGCTGTACGGCCGGCTTCAGCACCAGATCCTCGGGCGTGTAGCCGACGATGTAGAGCTCGGGCAGGACCAGAAGGTCGGCGCCGAGCCGGGCCGCCTCGGCACGGGCGTGGCGCGCCTTGTCGAGATTGCCGAAAATGTCGCCCATCACCGGGTTGGCCTGGGCAAGCGCGAGCTTCAGGGTGCGGAAGGATTTTGTCATGATGCCCGTGATTTAGCCAGAAAGCCCGGGAGACGGCAACCAGGATCAGCGGATCGTCTTGCCGCGAAGGGGCGAACGCACGTGAATGATCTCGCTCGGACCATCGTGAATGACCTTGGCCGGCGGCACCGCCGGAACCAGACGATTGCCGCGCCGCGCATAGAGTTGCCGCGCCGACGACAGCTCGGCAAGCCGCTCGTAAAGGCGTCTGGCCGACAGCGGCTTGACCAGCACGTCGTTGGCGCCGAGCTCCACCGCCGCCAGCATGCGGCGCTTGTCGGCATAGGCGGTGACCATCACCACGGCGAGCGTCGACACACGTTCGTCAGGGTGGCGGCGCAGAAGATCGAGCAGGGCCGCGCCATTGCCGGCCGTTCCGAGGTTCCAGTCGAGCAGCAGGACATCCGGCGCCTGCGTCATGACCATGGTCAAGGCTTCCGCCTCTGTGGCGGCCTGCAAAATGACGCGCACGCCGAAAGCGCCCAGCATCGTTTCCGCAAGTTTGCGGAAATAGGCACTGTCGTCGACGATTCCGACGCGCAAAGCGTCGAGACGCACATAGGTACCTTGATCCGTCGGATCGATCATGAAGCGAAAAACCCTACGACAACAACTCGCTAGAACGTAGTAACTCCTCTTCCGGGCTTGAGGCTTGCCATGGAATGAAGAAAATTTGGTTTACGACGGCAACGTTTTCTAAACGATGACCGGGCGTAAAAAAGGGCGCCCGATGAAGGCGCCCGTTTATTTTTCGATTGGATTGCGAAAACGCGTCAGCCGACGATTTCGGTCTCGGAGAACCAGTAGGCGATTTCCTGGGCCGCCGTCTCCGGCGCGTCGGAACCGTGCACCGAGTTCTCGCCCATGGACAGCGCGAACTCCTTGCGGATGGTGCCCTCGGCAGCCTTCTCCGGGTTGGTGGCGCCCATCACTTCGCGGTTCTTGGCAATGGCGTTCTCGCCTTCGAGCACCTGCACGATGGTCGGGGCCGACGACATGAACTCGACGAGTTCGTCATAGAAGGGCTTGCCCTTGTGAACGGCATAGAAGCCTTCGGCCTCTTTGCGGCTCATCCACACGCGCTTGGAAGCGACGACGCGCAGGCCGGCCGCCTCGAGCTTGGCGGTGATGGCGCCGGTGAGGTTGCGACGGGTCGCGTCGGGCTTGATCATCGAGAAGGTACGTTCGATCGCCATGGAAGTCTGCCCCTCTGTGGTTGGCTGCAAGGCCGGGGTCCGGTCGATACCGGAGCTCTGGTCAGGCGCGCTTATAGCGGCGGGACGGCACCGGGGCAAGCGCGTCAAGGACCGTGAGACGGCGGAAATCCTTGCCCGACAAGGGAATCGAAGGATCGTCGCGCCCCGGTCCGGGAGGGCTTCCGGTCACCTCGGCAGACCGACGATCGCCGGCTTCATTCCGGCTATCAGGCCGGCGATCTGAGCGCACAGCTCCGAGAAAGGACTGCTTTTGCGCCAGGCGAGACCGACGGTGCGGTGCGGCTCGGGGGCATGGAAGCGGCGGAGACGCACCCGGCCGGCATCGAGCGGCGTCGCGGCGAGGAAAAGCTCCGGCAGAAGCGTGATCCCCTGCCCGGCCGCCACCAGTTGCAGGATGGTGGCAAGCGAGGTGACGCCCGCCCGCGTCAGTCGCCGGGCATCCAGGGCGCCGCAGGAGGCAAGCGTCTGGTCGCGAAGGCAGTGACCATCTTCCAACAGCAGCAGCGCCTCGGTCGGAATGTCGGCGGCGCTGTCGAAGACACCGAGCGACAGCGGCCCCGCCGCCGGCATCGCCAGCAGGAAGGCGTCGGTGAACACCGGCATTTCCGAGAACGACGGATCCCCGAGCGGCAGGCTGGCGATGACGAGATCGAGGCCGCCATCCTGCAACTCGCCCACCAGGGTGGCCGTCACCGTCTCTCGCACGCTGACCTTCAGGGCAGGAAAGACCTCGGCCAGAGCCGGCAGCAGCTTTGGCAGCAGGTAGGGACCGATCGACGGAATGATGCCGAGCCGCAAGGAGCCAGCCTTGGGATCGGCGGCGATACGGGCAAAGGCTTCGAGATCGCCGACCTCGGCGAGAATGCGCCGGCCGCGTTCGACGACGACAACACCCGCCGCCGTCAGCCGGGCTCCGGTGGCGGCACGCTCGACCAGTTGGCAGCCGAGCGCCTCCTCAAGCTCGCGGATCTGTGCCGACAGCGCCGGCTGGCTGACCGCCGCCCGATCGGCGGCCCGGCCGAAGTGGCCTTCGGCGGCGAGCGCATCGAGATAGCGCAACTGGCGCAGCGTGATCCTCATAGGAAAATCCTATCAGCCCGGCCGGACAAAGCAATTGGAATGATTCCAGAAAATGCCGTCATGTCGGTGGCAACAGACACAAAACCAACCTCCGTCAGGAAGAACCGCCATGACCGACAGACCGATCCAGACCACCACCGCCGGCGCGCCCATCGCCGACAACCAGAACTCGCTCACCGCCGGCTCGCGCGGCCCGGTGCTGATGCAGGATTGGCAGCTCATCGAAAAGCTCGCCCACCAGAATCGCGAGCGCATCCCCGAGCGCGTCGTGCATGCCAAGGGCTGGGGCGCTTTCGGCGAGTTGACGGTGACGCACGACATCACGCGCTATACCCGCGCCAAGCTGTTTTCGGACGTCGGCAAGAAGACGCCGCTGCTGCTGCGATTCTCGACGGTGGCCGGCGAACTTGGCGCCGCCGACGCCGAGCGCGACGTGCGCGGCTTTGCCCTGAAGTTCTACACCGAGGAAGGCAACTGGGACATCGTCGGCAACAACACGCCGGTGTTCTTCGTTCGCGACCCGCTGAAGTTCCCCGACTTCATCCATACCCAGAAGCGGCACCCGCGCACCAACCTGCGCTCGCCCACCGCCATGTGGGACTTCTGGTCGCTGTCGCCGGAAAGCCTGCACCAGGTGACGATCCTGTTCTCGGATCGCGGCCTGCCGACCGACGTCCGCCACATCGACGGATTCGGCTCGCACACCTACTCCTTCATCAACGGGGCTGGCGAGCGCTTCTGGGTGAAGTTCCACTTCAAGACCATGCAGGGCCACCGCCACTACACCAACGCCGAGGCGGCCGAAGTGGTCGGCCGCACGCGCGAGTCCACCCAGGAAGACCTGTTCGGCGCCATCGAGGCGGGCGACTATCCGCGCTGGAAGTTCTTCGTGCAGATCATGCCGGAACTCGACGCCGAGAAGACGCCCTACAATCCGTTCGACCTCACCAAGGTATGGCCGCATGCCGACTACCCGCTGATCGAGGTCGGCACCTTCGAGCTCAACCGCAACGCCGACAACTATTTCGCCGAGATCGAGCAGGCCGCGTTCTCGCCATCCAACATCGTGCCCGGCGTCGGCTTCTCGCCCGACAAGATGTTGCAGGCCCGCATTTTCTCCTACGCCGACGCTCATCGCTACCGGCTCGGCACCCATTACGAGGCGCTGCCCGTCAACGCGCCGAAATGCCCCGTCCACCACTACCACAAGGACGGCGCCATGAACTTCATGCCCAACAAGGCGAACCCGGACGCCTATTACGAGCCCAACAGCTTCGGCGGACCGCGCGAGGCGCCGGAGTACCGCGAACCGCCGCTCCGCATCTCCGGTGACGCCGACCGCTACGACCACCGCGCCGGCAACGACGACTATTCGCAGGCCGCCGCCCTGTTCCGCCTGTTCGACGAGGGACAGCGGCAGCGCCTCTTCCAGAACATCGCCGCCGCCATGGCCGGCGTGCCCTTGGAAATCGTCGAACGCCAGCTCGGCCATTTCGAAAAGGTCGATCCGGCCTACGCGGCCGGCGTCCGTCAGGCGCTCCGCGTCGCCTGAGAAACCGCCACTGAGACAAAGAAAAAGCCCGGCTGGGAGACCCGCCGGGCTTCATTCAGTTCAAAGGAGCCTTGATCAGGGCTTGGCGGCAGCGCCGGAGGCGGCGTTCTGCGCGTCGAGCAGCTTCTGCTGGGCTTCCTTGGCCTTGCGTTGAACCTCGGAGGCAAGCTGCTCACGCTGGCGCTGCAGAGCCGCCGTGTCGATCGCCGGCCCTTCGTAGGACGCGGTGAAGCCGCTGAGCGAGATCGGGAAGTTCAGCGCCTTGGCCTGCTGATTCTGCGTGGTGATGATCAGGTCCTTGCCCTTCTTCATCGACGCCGTGAAGTCGTCGGTGATCGGGATCTCGGCGAAGCAGGCGTTGGGCATGCAGATGGTGTACTTGCCCGGCACCTGGGTGTTCTGGTCGACCTGAACGCGGATGCCCGGCTGAAGCAGCATGGCGACCGGCGTCTGCACCAGAAGGATCTTGCGGGTCTCGCCGTCGACTTCGCGCACGCCGGCGGAGGCCAGGAACTGACCGCTGTCGGTGCGCAGCTCGCGAACGGTGAAGCAGACCTGCTTCTTGGTGCGGGCATCCTCGCCACAGAGCTTGTTCCAGGGGTTGTCGGCCGTCGCTGCGGGAGCCGCCGCATCGCTGGCGGCGGGAGCGTCGGCCGGAGCGGCCGGCTTGTCCTGAGCCAGAGCGGCCGTCGCCGACAAAAGCAGTGCCGCCACGCAGCTCAGAGTCCTAAAGGAGTTAACTGTTGCCATTCGCCCAATCCTTTGCATGCGTCGATCCGGAGGCACACATCTGTGGCGCTACCGATCGTCTGATTTCGATCGACTTGTCAACAGCGCTTCGCGCAATCCGAACCCCAGGAAGCCTGCCGAAAGTGACTTTGTCTCTCCCCTGCGGCACGCGGGGCGCACCTTGCCCCCTGCCCGGAAGTCGGAGAACCCGATGACGGCAAATTTGGGCAACACGGTGGCCCGATGGCTCCAGACGAAAAAACCCTGCTTCATCGAGCGGTTCGGCGGTGGACCGCGCGCCGCGCGGGCCAAAAATCATCGGTCCGGGCGGAATGGACGTGTTAACGTCTCAGAAAGATTCGCTTCCGAACGGAGTCTGGTTCATGTCTGGCGTCATCACTCGCCGCGTCTTCTGTGTTGGCACTGCGAGCGCCGCCCTTCTCCTGTCGCTGCCGGCCCGCGCCGCGCCGGCCCACGGCATCGCCATGCACGGCGAGCCGGCTCTGCCGGTCGATTTCGACCATCTTCCCTATGCCGACCCCACGGCCCCGAAGGGCGGCACCTTCTCGCTCGGCTTCCCAGGCTCGTTCGACAGTCTCAACCCCTTCATCGTCAAGGGCAACGCGCCGCGCGGCCTGTCGGACGTACTCTACGGCAACAACGTCTGGGACACGCTGCTCTATCGATCGGCCGATGAGGCCTTCTCGCTCTACGGTCTCCTCGCCGAGGGCGTCGAAATGCCGGCGGACCGCAGCTGGGTCGAGTTCACGCTGAACGCGGCCGCCACCTTCGCCGATGGCCAGCCGGTGACGGTCGACGACGTGCTGTTCACCGTCGATCTCCTGAAGACCAAGGGGCGCCCCGTCTACAAGCGCCGCTTCGACAAGGTGGTGTCGGTCGATCGCGTCGGCGAGCGTACCCTGCGCTTCTCCTTCGCCGATGGCGCCGACCGCGAGCTGCCGCTGCTCATCGGCGGCTACACGCCGATCCTGCCCCGGCACGCCGTCGATCCGGAAACCTTCGATCAGTCGACGATGAAGCCGATGCTGGGCTCCGGCCCCTATCAGGTGGCAGGCGTCGACGAGGGACGCCAGGTGGTCCTGAAGCGCAATCCGGACTATTGGGGGCGGGACTTGCCCGTCAAGCGCGGCCTCGACAACTTCGACGAGATCCGCATCGAGTACTTCAAGGACGGCACCGCCTATTTCGAGGCCTTCAAGTCCGGCGCCTTCGATCTCTACATCGACAGCGACCCCGGCCACTGGGCCAAGGCCTACGATTTCCCGGCCGCCAAGGATGGCCGCGTTGCCCTGGAAAAGATCGCCAACGGCTCGCCCAAGGGAATGACCGGCTTCGTGTTCAACACGCGCCGGGAGATCTTCAAGGATGCCCGCGTGCGCGAAGCGCTGACGCTGCTGTTCGACTTCGAGGCGGTCAATCGGACACTCTATTACGGCGCCTATGCCAGAAGCGGCTCCTACTTCGAGGGATCGAGCCTGTCGGCGCTCGGCGTCCCCGCTTCGGACGCCGAAAAGGCGTTGCTCGCCCCCTACGAGGATCAGGTGAGGCCCGACGTCATGGCCGGCACCTATGCGCCACCGGTCAGCGACGGCTCGGGCCGCGACCGCAAGGCGTTGCGCGCCGCCCTCGATCTCCTCGGCGAAGCCGGCTGGAAGCTCGACGGACGCCGGCTGGTCGATGCCGGCGGCCGGCAGTTCGCCTTCGAGTTCATGGCCAAGGTGCCCGACGAGGAGCGTCTCGCCCTCTCCTATCAGGCGACGCTGAAGCTGGTCGGCATCGACATGTCGGTGCGGCTCGTCGACTCGACGCAGTATTACGACCGCCAGAAATCCTTCGATTTCGACATGTTGCAGATGATCTGGACGGCGTCGCTGTCGCCCGGCAACGAGCAGATGAACCGCTGGTCGCAGAAGGCGGCGGTCACCGAAGGCACCTTCAACTACGCCGGCGCGTCGAGCCAGGCCATTGACGCGATGATCGACGCGCTTCTCGCCGCCACCGGGCGCGCCGAGTTCGAGGCGGCCGTCCGCGCCCTCGACCGCCTGCTGATCTCCGGCCTCTATTGCATACCCCTCTATCACCTGCCCGAGGATCTGGTCGCCCGCTGGACGCGTGTCCACCGACCGGAGACGACGGCGCTGACCGGCATTCAGCCGTCCGCCTGGTGGGCGGACGCCAAGTCCTGACGCCACGTAACGGAACCCGAGCGCAGACAGGGAAACGCGCGATGATCCTGACGTCCGAACAAAGAGCCGAAGCCTACGTCGCCTCCGGTGTCTGGAGCAACGTGACGCTCGTCGAGCTGCTGCGTCGCACCGCCATCGTGGCGCCCGAGACGATCGTCTTCGAGGATGTCGGCATTGGCGCGGTGCCCGGCCTGTCCGCCAAATACAGCTTCGCCGAGGCGGAAAAGCGCATCAATGGCCTCGCCGCCTTTTTCGCCGCCGTCGGCCTGCGGCCGGACATGGTGCTCGGCATACATCTGCCGCCGTGCGCCGACGCGGCCATCGTCCTGTTCGCCGCGCTGAAGGCCGGCCTCGTGGTGGCGCCGCTGCCGGTCTACTGGACCAAGTCGGAGATCGAGGCGGCCATCGAGGCGGCGTCGATCAAGGCCATGGTCACCGCCTCGGAGATCGAGAACGAACCGTCGGGCGAACTGGTGCGCGACGTTGCCGCCGACACCTTCGCGATCCGCTTCGTCTTCGCCGTCGGCGACGGCCAGCCGGACGGGTTGATCGACCTTTCCGAAGTGCTTGCCGACCTCGACGCGCTGGGCGAGCCGCCGGAGGTGGCGCGGCGCGGCGAGGCGGCCGACCATGTGGCGCTGCTCTCCATGGCGCGGACGCCCGACGACGAGCTGCTGATCGTCCCCTTCAGCCACAATCAACTGCTGGCCGTCGCCACCGGGCACCTCCTCGAGGCGGGCGTCGTGACGCCGGAGACGGTGCTCTCCACCATGCATCCGGCCAGCCTGGCCTCGGTGGCCGGCTCGATCGCCACGGCACTGATGTCCGGCGGCCGCGTCGCCTTCCACCATGGCACCTCGCTCGCCGGCCTCGCCGAGGCGGTGGAAAGCGTCGGTGCCGACCGGATCGTGCTGCCGGAGGTGATGGTCGCCCCCCTCGCTGCCCGCCTGGACCGTCCCCTTGCCTTCTCGGCGGTCGGCGTCGGACTCGGTCTCGCCCCTGCCCCGGCGGCTCGCACCGTCGACCTCCTGACGCTTGGCGGTCTCTGCCTCATCCCGCGCGCTCGCGACGCTGCCGGAAGCACCGTGGCCCTGCCAGCGGGCGCGGCGCACATGGGCGGCCTCAGCGCGGCGCCTGTATTGTTCGAGGCCAGGATCAAGGCGAAGGCCGGCGCGCGCAGCCGCAAGGCGGATGGTGGCGAACTGCTGCTCGGCGGGGCCCTCATTCCCGACGCCCCCTGGCCCGAGCCGCAATCGGGCCGGCGCAGCGCCCTGCTCGGCGTGACCTCGGATGGCTTCCTGCGGACAGGCCTTGCCGCCGAGGAACGCGACGGACGCCTGATGATCACCGGCACGCTTGGCGAAACCATCGGCGTCGCCGGCATCACCATATCGCCGAAGCGGCTCGATGCCCTGTTCTCGCGCCATCCGAGCGTCGAGGATGCGGCCGTGTTCCCGATCGAGGCCGGCCCGGTGGGCCACCGCCTCGGCCTCGCCGTGGTGCCGAAAAGCGGCGAGCGGCCGTCCTTGACCGAACTGCTGATCTGGCTGGAGGGCGAGGAAGCGGGCAAGCTCGATCGCCCGGCGGCGCTGGTGTCGGTGCCGGAGATTCCCCGCAACGCCGACGGCACGGTGCGCCGCGAAGCGTTGTTTCTCGCCGCTGTGGCGTGAATCACTCGGCCAACAAATATATCGAAATCCAGATAGGCTTACCCCCTCTCCCTGTTCCCTCGCCCCTTGTGGGAGAGGGAACAGGGAGAGGGGTAAAACGTAACACTCTGGTTATCCAAGGAAATCTACGATAGGCCGCGCCGTTCGGCATCCAGCTTGCCGAGCATCTGCGCGCGCGCCGACGGCAGATCGATCGCCCGGGGTCCGGCGACATGCCGGTCGAGGAAGAAGCCCGTGAGCTTCAGCGCCGCCACCACATCGGCGACATCGGGCGTTTCCGCCCCATCCGGCAGCAGGAAGGCGGGCAGTTTCAGCAGGCGATCGGCATAGGGCGCGCCGGCCTCGCCCGAAACGGCGCGGGCCGACTTGGGGCTGACGAAGCGCAGATCCTCGGTCCGCCCCGTGGCGGCGCAGCAGGAAAGATCGAGCCCGAATCCCAGCTCGTCGAGCAGCATCAGCTCGAAGCGGGCGATCAGCGCCGCCGATTGCAACAGGCCGTCGAGATGGTCGAGCAGCGCGATCGCCGCCCGGTAGAGGCCGGGATGCGCCTCGCGCTCGGCCAGGAGCCTCAGATGGCCGGCGACGATCTGCACGCCGAACACGCCGGACGCGCTCTCCATCAGCCGCGCCGCCCGCGCTTCCGACAGTTCGACGGAGAACAGGCCGAGATGGGTTTCGAGCCGCGCCCGCCAGTTGACCAGCAGCGAGTTTCCCGTCTGAAGAACCGGCTGGAAGCGTCGCGACCGAGCCCCCTTGACGAGGCCGAGATGACGGCCGAAGTCGGGCGTCATCACCTCGATCACCGCACTGGTTTCCCCATGCGGGCGAAGGCCGATCAGCAGCGCTTCCGACACCCATTCCATCGACGACAGTCTCAAATCGCGCCGAGCTTGTCCTCGGCTTCCTCAAGCGACAGTAGCACGACGGCGCGCCCGAGCTGAGTGGCAAAACCTTGCCGCGCCAGGATGGCGATCTCACGGTTGAGACCGTCCCGATCCGGCCTCTCGCCACGGCGCCACGGGCCGATCCGACGCCGCCGACAGAACCGCAGGGCCGCCACCGTCTCGTCGGTGCCCTCTTCCTCGATGGCCGTCCGCGCGAGGTCGCCGTCGACGCCCTTCGCCCGAAGACCGAGAGCGATCTTGAGGCGCGACGCCCCCTTGCGCCGGGCTGAAGCGACGCGCGAGGCGGCAAACCCCGCATCGTCGAGAAGACCCAGTTCGCGGAACTCCGAGGTCAGTTCCCCCACCAGACCGGCAACGCTGGCTTCGCCGAGCGCCACATAGCCCGCCGCCTCCCAACGCCGGAGCTTCTTCTCCATCAGTTCGAAGAAGTGCGCCTCTGAGGCCGAATAGCGTTGGAGATAGGCAAAGCCCGAGCGGCGCAGCTTCTCGCGCAACTTCCTGGGATCGGTCGGCGTCGCCCGGATGGAGCCGCCCGGCTCGTCGGGTATCCGGTCCCAGCCGTCACCGTCATCGCCGGGAGGAGTGCCGATCACGGCTGCGCGTCCTCATCCGCCTCCGCACCGGCAGAAGGCCGCCCCTTGAAGCCCTTGGCCACCACGTACATCTCCACGCTTTCCTGCCGCGAGGACGGCGGCTTGAAGTGGAAGACCTGCGCGAAGTTCTGCTTCAGCGTTGCCAGGAGCTCGTTCTCGGTGCCACCGCGGAACACCTTGGCGACGAAGGCGCCGCCCGGCCGGAGCACGTCGACGGCGAAGGCGGCCGCCACCTCGCAGAGATAGGTGGTCCTGAGGTGGTCGGTCTTGTGGTGGCCGGTGGTCGGCGCCGCCATGTCCGATAGCACCACGTCGGGCGTGTGACCGCCGAGCGCGGCCATCAGCGCCTCGGGCGCATCCTCGTCGAGGAAGTCCTTCTGCAACAGCGCCACGCCCGGCACGCCATCCATTTCGAGGTAGTCGATGCCGACCACCAGCGGATTGCCCGGCGTTGACCCCGTCTTCTTGGCCGCCACCTGACACCAGCCGCCCGGCGCGGCGCCAAGGTCGACCACCCGGTTGCCCGGCTTCAGGAGATGATACTTCTCGTCGATCTCGATCAGCTTGAAGGCGGCGCGCGAGCGCCAGCCCTCCTTGCGGGCCTTGACTACATAGGGGTCGTTGAGCTGGCGCTGCAGCCAGCGCACCGACGAGGCGGTACGGCCACGCGCCGTTTTCACCTTGACCTTGAGGCCGGTGTCGGCCCGGCCTTTTCCCTTGGCCTTGTCCGGGCCGGCCGGCTTGTCACCGCCGGACTTTCCCTTGTCAGACATGCGCTTCCGTCCTTGCGGGCTGCGGCCGGCGGCGCCAGACGCCGTCACGAGCCATGAGTTCGACCAGGATGCCCTCGCGCAGGCCGCGATCGGCGACGCGCAGCCGCTGGCAGGGCCACTTGCGGCGGATGGCTTCCAGAATGGCGCAACCGGCCAGCACCAGATCGGCCCGATCGGACCCGATGCAGGGGTTGGCGACGCGCTGATCGTAGCCCATGCCGATCAGCCGGTTGATCATATCGTCCACCTCTTCGCCGTCGAGCCAGACGCCATCCACACGGCGGCGATCATAGCGCTTGAGGCCGAGATGGATGCCGGCAAGCGTCGTCACGGTGCCGGAGGTGCCCAGCATGTGGGCCGCGCCCGAGGCCACGAGTTCGGCGGCGCCTTCCATCCCCTCGAAACCTTCGAGAAGACCCGCGACTTCTTCGACCATGTCGCGATAGATCTCGGGCGTCACCATGTGGCCGCCATGCCGCTCGCTGAGCGTCACGACGCCGACCGGCAACGACGTCCAGCTCTTGATGAACCGCGTGAGGGCGAAGCCGCGCGCCTCGCCCCGCCGCCGGAGATCGAGCCAGACCAGTTCCGACGAACCGCCGCCGATGTCGAACAGCAGCACGCCCTGCGAGCGCTGGTCGATCAGCGTGGCGCAACCGGCAACGGCCAGGCGAGCCTCGGTCTCGCGGCTGACGATTTCGAGATTGAGGCCGGTCTCGCGGCGCACCCGGTCGAGGAACAGCGGCCCGTTCTCGGCCAGCCGGCAGGCCTCTGTTGCGATCAGCCGCATCCGGCGGACCCGGAGGTCGGCCAGCTTGCCCCGGCAGACGGCGAGCGCGTCGACGGCGCGATCCATCGCCGCGTCGGAGAGGCGGCCGGTCCGGCCGATGCCCTCGCCGAGTCGGACGATGCGGGAATAGGCATCGACCACGCGGAAGCCGCGGTCCTGCGGCTCGGCCACCAGGAGGCGACAGTTGTTGGTGCCAAGGTCGAGCGCGGCATAGAGCGGCCCGGTCGCCGGCAGGCCGCGACGGCCGTCGCGCCCATGCGACCCGTGGCCGTGGTGGCCCGCGCCGGCCGCCGGCCGCGCCTCGCCGGCGTCGGCATGCCGGTCGCCGCCCTTCCGGCGATCGCCTTCGCGAGTTCGCCCCTCTTCGGGGCGTCCATCCTCGCGACCGGGCTTGCGTACGCCGCGCAGGGCTCCCTTCGAGGGACTGCGCCGCCGACGGCGCCGAGCGCCATCCTCGCGCGACCGCGCGGTCGGCGCATCGGGCTTGTCTGGAGATGAAACCTTTTCGGGGGGCGAATCGCTACGCACCGGCTGCGCGGTCGCCCGCTCCGGCTGCTTGTCGCCCGATGTTGGCGCATGTCCCACCGAGGTCCTGTCACCCGCCGCGCCCGAACCGGACCGACGCTTGCGGCGGCGTCGCGCCGCACGCTTCGACAGGACACTAGACGCCCCTTCCCCCGCGTTGGCTGCGGGGTCGGCACGTCCTCGCGTGGAGTCTGCGCGGTCGCTTTGGTCGCCCGCGTCACCCACTGAGAGTACTCCGGCGCGCCGCGATCCAGGAGCCGGCGCCCTTTTCGGGGCAATCCAGCTGTTCATCCGCACGCTCTCTTTCAGGGAGCGAGGCGGGGGCTCGAGCGGCACGCTTGCTCGTTTGTCGTCGGATTGACAGTACCAGTTGCCGACGGCAAACGCCAGTGAAAGCCATGCATGACGGCCGGCCGCCCCGAGAAGCCTCGATGCAGAAGATCGCCCTCAGGGCAGCGGCACGAAGGCGTCGCCCCGCCAGATCTGGGGCGCATAGGTCGCCGCGCTCCAATCGCCCTTGGCATCGAAGGTGACCTTGCCGAGCACGGTATCGGCACCGCTCTTGCGCATGAAATCCGCCGCCACGGCGAGATCGCCACCCTTGGCGAGCGCCGCGATCGCCGCTTCCGCTGCGGCGTGGGCAGTGAAGACGGTGTCGGTCGGCATCAGCTGCCGTTCCTCGAGCGACAGCAGAAGGCCCACGGCCTCCGGTCGCGACTTGTCGACGACGGGCAGGAAGAACACGGTCCCCTCGGCGGCGGCACCGGCCAGCGCCTTGAACTCCGAGAGCGCCAACGCCTCGTTGCCGATCAGCGCCGCGTCGAGGCCGCGCGCCCGCACCTCGCCGGCGATCACCGCCGCGTCGGCCTGCAGGGCGCCCATCACCACCGCCGACACCGCCGCATCCTGGATCTTGCCGATCAGGTTATTCTGGCTCTTCTCGCCGGGAGTGAAGCTCTCCGTCATGGCAACGGCGCCGCCGCCGTCGGCGAACAGCTTGGCCGCCTGCTCGACGAGTCCCTGGCCGTACACGCTGCCATCATGGACGAAGGCGACGCGCTTGCCCTTGAACTTGTTCTTGAGATAGTCGGCGATCGCCCGCCCCTCGCGATCGGAGCGGATGGCCAGGCGAAACACCCCGGGGCCCGCCCTCTCATCGGTGAAACGCGGATTGGTGGCAACCGGCGACAGGAACAGCACGCCGCCGTTGGCATAGACGCGGGCGGCCGGCAGCGCCGCCGCCGTGCAGGCGTGGCCGATCACCGCTCGCACGCCCTTGCCGATCAACTGGTTGGCGACCGCTGCGCCGGTCTCCGCCTCGCACTTGTCGTCGACGGAGACGGTGACGATCTTCTCGCCGCCGATGCCCCCGCGCGCGTTGGCGGCAGCCACGGCGATCTCGACGCCGGCTTTGATGTCGCGTCCGACATCGGCAAAGCTGCCGCCCATCGGACCGGCGATGCCGATCACCACGTCGGCCTGCGCCGACGACAGCAAGGCCGCCAGGGCCACGACCGGCAGACACGCCCGACAAATGCCGCCCCAGATACCAGCCATGACCAACCGACGCCCTCTGCCGTCTACCTCGTCATCATGCAATAGCAGCTTGGCCGCAAAAACGAAACGCCGCCGGAGTGATCCGGCGGCGCTCGACGAAGGATCGGCATGCCCGGCCGCCGAAGCGGCCGGACAGCGACTTACGGCAGCATCTTGTAGGTGATCTTGCCGTCGTCGGCCTTGTACCACTGGTAGACGGTGTAGTCGGCGTCCTTGCGGTCGCCCTTCTCGTCGTAGGCGAGATCGCCGATGACGGTCGAGATCTTTTCGCCCTTGTGGACGGCATCGGCCACAGCCTGCGGATCCACCGAGCCGGCCGCCTTGGCGCCGGCGGCGATGATCTGCACGGCAGCGTAGCTGTAGAGCGTGTAGGCCTCGGGCTCGAAGCCGGCGTCGCGGAACTTCTTCACGGCTTCCGTGGCGGCCGGGTTCTGGCGCGGGTCGGGACCGAAGGTCATCAGCGTGCCCTCGACGGCCGGACCGCCGATGGCGGCGAACTCGTCGGAGGCGATGCCGTCACCCGACATCATGGTCGCCTTGAGGCCGGCTTCCGACGACTGGCGGGCGATCAGGCCGCCTTCGGTGTGCAGGCCGCCCCAGTAGATGACCTCGACGCCGGCTTCCTTCATCTTGGAGATGAGGGCCGAGAAGTCCTTGTCGCCGACGTTGACGCCTTCATAGAGGGCTTCGGTGACACCGGCGGCGTTGAGCGCCTTCTTGGTCTCGTCGGCAAGGCCCTGGCCATAGGTGGTCTTGTCGTGCAGCACGGCCACCTTCTTGCCGGCGAGCTTCTCGGCGATGTACTTGCCAGCGACGGCGCCCTGCTGGTCGTCACGGCCGCAGACGCGGAAGGTGTTCCAGAGGCCGCGCTCGGTGAAGCTCGGGTTGGTGGACGCCGGGGTCACCTGGAAGATGCCGTTCTCGGCGTAGACTTCCGACGCAGGGATCGACACCGACGAGTTGAAGTGGCCGACCACGAACTTGACGCCGTCACCCACGAACTTGTTGGCGACCGAGACGCCCTGCTTGGGGTCCGACACGTCGTCGCCGAGCTCGATCACCACCTTCTCGCCATTGATGCCGCCGGCGGCATTGATGTCGGCGGCCGCCTGCTCCGCGCCCTTCTGGAGCTGCGAGCCGAAGGCGGCGTTCGGGCCGGTCAGCGGACCGGCGACGCCGATGATGACGTCGGCCGAGGCAGCGCCGGCGAAGGCGAGGCCAGCAGCAAACACGACGCCGGACAGGAGGAACTTCTTCATGTTGTGGTCTCCCATTTTTCTGTCACTGGAAGTCTGGTGGGTTCTAGCCCGAACCCCTGGGTATCAAAGCGGCGGCCGAAGGAGAAAACCCCTGCTCCATGACCGGCCACCGCCCGGAACGCCTGGCCTCGGCTGAAAACCAGCCTCGGCCCCGTCGTTTCGGCTCAACCGCGCCCCTTCCACGAGAAAGGACCGGTCAACTCGTACAGCCAGTAATACTGCGTAGCCATTTGGCGAGCGCGCGTAAACTGGAATCCGGCGAAGGCGATGGCTTCGAGCACGATCGCATCGACGACGTAATAGTGAAGCGACAGAAGCGTGCCGCTGAAGATCGAGAAATGGATGAAGCGGATGCCGACGGAGAGGATGGCGACATAGATCGCCATGATCGTCCGCGGCCGCCAAGTCTTGGCGCAGGCGCGACCGGTCATCCACGCACCGAGACCGCCCAGCAGCAACGTCACGAAGACGAAGGTGAGGCTCGATGCTTCCTCGTAGAGGATGCCCTGCATTGTGGTTCTCCTTGAAGCTTGTCAGGGGACGGCGAGCGCCGGTTTTCCCGTGCGACAAACCCGATCATGGTCAGTGGGCACCACCCTCGAGATACGCGGCGCGCACCTCGGGGTTCTCCAGAAGCTCGCGGCCGGAACCGCTCATGGTGATGACGCCGTTGACCATCACGTAGCCGCGGTGGGCGAGCTTCAGCGCGTGGAAGGCGTTCTGCTCAACCAGGAACACCGTGAGGCCGTCGCGCCGGTTCAGCTCGCGGATGGCGTCGAAGATCTGCTTGACGATCAGCGGCGCCAGACCGAGCGACGGCTCGTCGAGCATCAGGAGTTTCGGACGCGCCATCAGCGCGCGGGCGATGGCCAGCATCTGCTGCTCGCCACCTGACAACGTGCCGCCGCGCTGGTGCAGGCGTTCCTTGAGGCGCGGGAACAGGTCGAACATGTACTGGATGTCGGTGTCGAAGAACTCCATGTTGTCGATCGACGCGCCCATCTGCAGGTTCTCGAGCACGGTCATGCGCGGGAAGATGCGCCGCCCTTCGGGCGACTGGGCAATCCGGAGGCGGGCGATCTCGTGCGTCGGCAGGCGGGTGATGTCCTGCCCGTCGTAGACAATCGATCCCTCGCGCGCCCTCGGATTGCCGCAGATGGTCATCATCAGCGTCGACTTGCCGGCGCCGTTGGCACCGATCAGCGTCACGATCTCGCCCTGCTGGACGTCGACGTCGACACCCTTCAGCGCGATGATGTTGCCGTAGTAGGTCTTGACCCCCCTGATGGTCAGCAGGGGCTTGGTGTCCGTGGCGCTCATGCCCTGCCCCCTTCGTTGCCGGCCGTTCCGTCGAGCTCGTGCTCGATCTCTTCCACCTCTTCGTCGTCGACGCCGAGATAGGCGGCGATGACGCGCGGATCGTTCCGCGTTTCGGTGGGCGTACCGTCAGCGATCTTGGTGCCGTATTCGAGCACGACGACATGGTCGGAAATGCCCATCACCACGGACATGTCGTGTTCGATGAGCAGGATCGACGTGCCGTCGTCCTTGCGGATCGACAGGAGCAGCGCGTTGAGCTCGGCCGACTCGCGCGGGTTGAGGCCGGCGGCGGGCTCGTCGAGGCAGAGAAGATCCGGGCCGGTGCACATGGCACGGGCGATCTCCAGGCGGCGCTGGGCGCCGTAGGGCAGATCGCCGGCCGGATCGTCGGCGCGGGAGAGCAGACCGATCTTGTCGAGCCAGTAACGGGCACGATCGATCGCCTCGCGTTCCTTGGTCTTGTAGCCGCCGATGCCGAGCACGCCGAGGATGGTCATGCCCGAGGCGATCATCAGCGGGTTGTGCTGGGCGACCAGCAGGTTTTCCAGAAGCGTCATGCCCGAGAACAGGCGGATGTTCTGGAAGGTGCGGGCCACCTTGGCCTTGCGGGCGACGATGAAGTCGGGCAGCCGCTCGAGAAGATGCAGCGAGCCGTCCCGGGGCCGCATCGACATCATGCCGGTGGTCGGCTTGTAGAAGCCGGTGATGCAGTTGAACACCGTCGTCTTGCCCGCGCCGTTGGGGCCGATCAGCGCCGTGATGTCGCCCCGGCCGACGGAGAAGCTGAGGTCGTTCACCGCCACGAGACCGCCGAACCGCATGGTCAGATGCTCGACGGTGAGGACAGGGTCGCTGTCCCAGTTCCGATGAGAGGTGGTCATGTCAGCCGTGGCCTTCCTTCACGAGATCGCCTGAAACCGATTTCCGCTTGAACAGGAAGGCGGTTGGCTGACGGGCTGAGACGAAGCCTCTCGGTTTCCACACCATGATGATCACCATGGCGAGGCCGAACAGCAGCATGCGGTACTGGTCGGGGTTGAAGTCCTTGCCGAACACCAGCTTCAGGAAGTCGAGCTCGCGCAGAAGCTCGGTGCCGCCGATCATGGCCACCGCCGCCAGCGCGACGCCGATCATCGACCCCATGCCGCCAAGGACGACGATGGCGACGATGACGGCCGATTCCATGAAGACGAACGACTCGGGGGAGACGAAGCCCTGGCGGGCGGCGAAGAACGAGCCGGCAAAGCCACCGAACATGGCGCCGATGGCGAAGGCCGTCAGTTTGGTGTTGGTGGTGTTGATGCCAAGCGACCGGCAGGCCACCTCATCCTCGCGCAGCGCCTCCCAGGCGCGGCCGATCGGCAACCGGCGAAGCCGCAAGGTAATGAAAGCGGTGAGCAGGGCCAAGAGCAGGATGAGATAGTAGAGGAACACCTTGTAGTAGGCCGAGGAGGCCGCAAGGTGGAATGCCTTGGCGAAGTTGTTGGGGGCGCTGATGTCGAAGGAGTAGATGCCGAACATCGTCACCTTGGGGATCGACGAGATGCCCGCCGATCCGCCTGAGAATGCCTTCCAGTTGATCAGCACCAGACGGATGATCTCGCCGAAGGCCAGCGTGACGATGGCGAGATAGTCGCCCCGGAGCCTGAGCACCGGAAAGCCGAGGATGATGCCCCAGAAGGCGGCGAGAATGCCGGCCACCGGCAGCAGCACCCAGAAGCTCAGGTGGAAGTTGATGGCGAGCAGCGCGTAGGAGTAGGCGCCAACCGCGTAGAAGGCGACGTAGCCGAGATCGAGCAGGCCGGCGAGACCGATGACGATGTTGAGGCCCCAGCCCAGCATCACGTAGATCAGGATCTGGACGCCGTAGTTGTCGACCCACTTGATCGATCCCTGAACGCCGAACAGCGAGATGATCAGGATCGGGTAGACGAACAGGAAGATCAGACCGGTGATGGAAAGCCCCCGGGTGACCCTGGCCCGCGCCTCGAGCTCGGCCAGCGTCACCGCCGCCTTGCTGCGGTTGCCGCGCGCGGCGATCCACGGATAGACGAAGGCCGACAGCAGGAACCTGCCGACGCCGACGATCACCGACAATATGGCGGCAAGCCCGAGCCTGTTCTGCAGGATCAGCTCGTTGGCCATGTTCTGGTCGGTCTTGAGGCCGACCAGAGGCCCGAGCAGAGCAAAGGCGATGATGCCGATGATCACGCCGTCCTTGAGGGCGCGGCCGAAATCGATGCCCGCCCTGTCCTTAGACTTCACAGCTGAGTTCATGATCAGACCTTCTCGACTTCCGGACGCCCGAGCAGGCCCTGCGGCATGAAGATCAGCACGATGACGAGGATCGAGAAGGCGGCGACGTTCTGATAGTCAGCCGACACATACTGGCCCCAAAGCGTCTCGATGAGGCCGATCAGAAGCCCACCGAGAACCGCGCCCGGCAGCGAACCGATGCCGCCGAGAACCGCCGCCGTGAAGGCTTTGACGCCCGGCGTGAAGCCGTCGGAGAACACCACGACGCCGTAGTACATCAGGAACAGCGTACCCGCGACGGCGGCCAGCGCCGCGCCGATGACGAAGGTGAGCGAGATGGTGCGATCGACGTTGACGCCGAGAAGCGAGGCCATCTTGCGGTCCTGCTCGCAGGCGCGCTGCGCCCGGCCGAGGGCCGTCTTCTGCACCACGTACCAGAAGGCGGCGAGCAGCAGCGCCGTCACCACCCAGATGATGATCTGCTTCAGCGAAATGTTGACCGGATAGCCGTTGGCGCCCTGCCACAGCGTGTAGACGTCACGGGTGACCGGCGGGATCGGCTTGTTGCGCGGGCCCTGGGCGACCTGGATGAAGTTGGACAGCACGATCGACATGCCGATGGCCGAGATGAGCGGCGCCAGGCGGAACGAGCCCCTGAGCGGCGCATAGGCCACCCGTTCGATCGCCCAGACGAGCAAGCCCGTCAGCACCATCGACACGACCATGACGAGAATGAGCGCCAATGTCATCGAAGCGATGCCGAACCACGAGGTCAGCACCAGAAGAAAGATGAGAGCGAAGAAGGCAGACACCATGAACACATCGCCATGGGCGAAATTCACCATGCCGATGATGCCGAACACCATGGTGTAACCAATGGCGATCAGACCGTACAGCGATCCGATCGTGATCCCATTGATCACCTGCTGGACGAAAACTTCCATGAAACTGAGACCCCCTGCAGACGCCCTCCGTGGCAGCATTTTCCAGGCTGCTTCATTTGTGGGCGTTATGGATTCCATTAACAGGATCGATCGATCAAGACAACCGAGCCCCTTGGCATTGCGTGTGGAATCCCCCTTCGCGAAGAAAAAGCCGGCAAACAGCGCCGACAGCCAGCGAATCTCACCCCAAAGTGCACCTATCTCGGTGATTTACGCGTAATCTCCGAAAAGGTTCGCTCAAAGTGCCACTCGCGCCCCGCCGACCCCATGCAAGAAGTTTGCCGTTTTTGGCGTGACCGCATTATGGGGGTCTGACAGCCGCCGCGTTCGTGATAAGCGTAGGCAGATCAACGGATTCGCTTAGCGAGAGGCAACGATGGCCACCGACAGCACAGCCGGTCGCGACATTTCTGGGCAGGAAAGCGCCACGGACGCCCTGCAGCCAGCCACCGGCGAGGCATTTCGCAATGCCATTGCCCGCCTGCCGTCGGGCGTCAACATCGTGACCACCGCCGGGTCGGCCGGAAAGGCCGGTTTTACGGCCACCGCCGTCGCCTCCGTGTCCGACGACCCGCCCACCATTCTGGTGTGCCTCAACCGCAAAAGCCCTCAGAACAGGCTGATGCAGGAGAATGCCCAGTTCTCGGTCAATCTGCTACCTAAAGATGCAGTGACACTGGCCAACATTTTTGCTGGCCGAACCGGCCTTCACCTGGACGATCGCTTCAAGCACGGCGACTGGACCGTGCTTTCCACCGGTTCGCCCATCCTGAAGGACGCCATCATGGCGCTCGATTGCCACCTCCTGTCGTTCCAGGATGTCGGCTCGCATACCGTCTACTTCGGCACGGTGGTCGCCACTTTGACCAAGCCGCGCGATTCCACCGGTGCCAAGGAAGTGCTGATCTATCACGACCGGCATTACGGCGAAGCCTGAACCAACGGCAGACATACTTTTCCGATCAGAGACTTAACCCGGAGTTCGGACTCAGTTCATGAGTCCCGGGAATGCCGGATTGCGCCCGGAGTTGCGACGCCGGTTGAGCACCCTCGCCCTTCCTGCTAAACCGCGCGCCATCCCCTTCGTTGAAAAGGCCGAGCCATGATCCCGCGCTACGCCCGCCCCGAGATGACCGCCATCTGGAGCCAGGAAACCAAGTTCCGCATCTGGTTCGAGATCGAGGCTCACGCCACCGACGCTCTCGCCGCCATCGGCGTGGTGCCGAAGGACGCGGCCAAGACCATCTGGGAAAAGGGCGGCGCCGCGAAGTTCGACGTCGACCGCATCGACGAGATCGAGCGTGTCACCAAGCACGATGTCATCGCCTTCCTGACCCACCTCGCCGAGTTCGTCGGACCCGACAGTCGCTTCGTCCACCAGGGCCTGACCTCCTCGGACGTGCTCGACACCTGCTTCAACATTCAGCTGAAGCGCGCCGCCGATCTGCTGATCGCCGACGTCGACGCCCTGCTCGCCGCGCTGAAGCGCCGCGCCAAGGAGCACAAGCGCACCGTCTGCATCGGCCGCAGCCACGGCATTCACGCCGAACCGGTCACCTTCGGCCTCAAGATGGCCGAGGCCTACGCCGAGTTCGATCGCTGCCGCGCCCGCCTCGTCGCCGCTCGCGAGGAGATTTCCACCTGCGCCATCTCCGGCGCCGTCGGCACCTTCGCCAACATCGACCCGCGCGTCGAGATCCATGTCGCCGAAGCGCTCGGCCTTCGTCCCGAGCCGGTGTCGACGCAGGTCATTCCGCGCGACCGCCATGCCATGTTCTTTGCGACGCTCGGCGTCGTCGCCTCGTCGATCGAGCGCCTCGCCATCGAGATCCGCCACCTGCAGCGGACCGAGGTTCTGGAGGCCGAGGAGTATTTCTCGCCCGGCCAGAAGGGCTCGTCGGCCATGCCGCACAAGCGCAATCCGGTGCTGACCGAGAACCTCACGGGCCTTGCCCGCGTCGTCCGCGCCGCCGTGACCCCGGCGCTGGAGAACGTCGCCCTCTGGCACGAGCGCGACATTTCCCACTCCTCGGTCGAGCGCTACATCGGCCCGGATGCCACCATCACGCTCGACTTCGCCCTCGCCCGCCTTACCAGCGTCGTCGACAAGCTCCTGATCTATCCGGAGCGGATGGTCGCCAACATGGACCGCCTCGGCGGCCTGGTGCATTCCCAGCGCATCCTGCTGGCGCTGACGCAGGCCGGCGTGTCGCGCGAGGATGCCTACCGCCTCGTGCAGCGCAACGCCATGAAGGTCTGGGAGAGCTACCACCACGGCGGCAGCTCCAACGTCGACTTCCTGTCGGAGCTCCTGAAGGACACCGAGGTGCGCGCCGCGCTTTCCGAAGAGGAAATCCGCGACAAATTCGACCTCGACTATCACTTGAAGCACGTCGAGACGATCTTCGCCCGCGTGTTCGGAGACTGAGCGGGCGCAACGCCCTCAACCTGAATCAGAATGTGAAGACGGCCGAACGGGGCTTGCCGTTCGGCCGTCGTTTAGGCGCTCCACCGCCCACGGCGCGGCATGAATCGAAATCTGAAGCCGCTGCCGGCGACAGCAAGATCCAATGACAAGCCGTTGATCCGACTCGACATCGAAGCTTGATTCTTCACATGAGCGGCAGCTCGTCGCCATACGGGACCAGGAGCGGCGACCTCGGCTGGAATGCCATCGCATCCAGCCCGCACGGACGCAGCCGCCTTGCTTTCCGGAGGATTCGCGGTCAAGTTTTCCGCATGAGAACCTCAGAATGCGACATCCTCATCGTTCCCGGCTGGAACAACTCCGGCCCTGACCATTGGCAAACCCGTTGGGAAAAGCGCCTGCCGACGGCGCGCCGCGTCGCCCAGCGCGACTGGACCAAGCCCGATCGCGATGCCTGGGTGTCCGCCCTCGGCATTGCCGTGGGCAAGGCGAGCCGCCCGGTGGTGCTCGTCGCCCACTCGCTCGGCGTCGCCACGGTGATCCATGCCGCCCCCTATGTCGGGCGCAAGGTGGCCGCCGCCTTCCTGGTCGGGCTTCCCGACGTGGACCGGCTGGAGACTCCGGAGATTGCCAGCTTCGCCGGCCTCTCCACCGATCCCCTGCCCTTCCCGTCGATGCTGATCGCGAGCCGGGACGATCCCTACTGCGCCTTCGAGCGGGCCGACGAATACGCCGCCGCCTGGGGATCGGATTTCGTCGACGCGGGATTTGCCGGCCACATCAATGGCGAGACCGGCTACGGCCCGTGGCCGGAAGGGCTGACGCGCTTCGCGACACTCCTGAAGCGGGTCGGCGCGCCCGCGACGCCCTGATCGGCGTCGCGGCGCTTGATGCCATGTCAGCTGGCTTCCACCTCGGCGATCGCTGCCTTCGTGGCGGCGGCGATGAGGTCCATGTCGGTCGACAGCGTGGCAAAGGTGAAGCCGAGCCCGAGATAGCGGCGCACTAGCGCCGCGTTGGCGCCGAAGGCACCGCATATCTTGTTGGCGGCCTTGGTCTGCCGCACGACGCGCTCCATGGCGGCGATCGTGTCCGGCCGGTCGAGCCCCGGCTCGCCGTCCGGCGACAGCGCGATGGACAGATCGTAGGGCCCGACGAACACGCCGTCGATGCCCGGCACCGCCAGGATGGCATCGAGGTTGGCGAGCGCCGACCGCGTTTCGATCATCACCACGGCGAGCGTCGAGCCATTGGCCGACGTGCGATAGGCATCGGCCGACAGCCCCGACAGCTGAACGGCACGGGCCGGCCCGTAGGAGCGCTGGCCGTCCGGGGGATATTTCATGAAGGAGGCGAAGGCGCGCGCGTCGTCCACCGTCTCGATCATCGGCGCCACGACCATCTCGGCGCCCCAGTCGAGCAGCCGCGAGGCGGACTGGTATTCGCCGACGGGAATGCGAGCCAGCGCGTAGTCGCCGGCGGCGCGAATGGCGGCGAGCATGGCCGGCGCCACGCCCATGTCGATCACGCCGTGCTGCAAATCGATCAGCACCGCTTCGAAACCGGCCCGAGCCATGGTCTCGGCGGCCAGCGGGTCGGGCAGGCATGACCAGCCGACCCTGAGCGGACGGGCACCGGCGAGTGCGGCGCGCAAGGATGGACGTTCCATCATCTCCCTTTCGGACGGATCAGGCTTCGGTCCTGATCTCGAGTTCGGCGCGCGTCATGAAATCGCGCATCGCCGTCTGTATCTCGTCGTCCGTCACGGGAACGCCGGCATTGGCAAGGTCGGCCGCCAGCTTGGCGGTTATGTCGCGACCACCGACCCGAGTGAGATCCGCAAAGACGACCGAGCGAGCATAGTCGGCCGCCTCCGGCTCGCCCATCCCCAATTTGCACGCCGCCCACAGCCCGATGAGCTTGTTGCGCCGCGCCGTGGCGCGGAACCTCAGCTCCTCGTCTCGTGCGAACTTGATCTCGAAGGCTTTTTCGCGGTTGTCGAAGACTGCGATGGTGCCGTTGTGGCCGCTTTCGCCCGACAAAGGTAGGCTTCGGCTCCATGTGGTGGACATCCGAACCTCCTTTCTCTAGCAGGCTGAAGCTCAAACACTCTCCTTGATTTGAATATAAGCTTTCACACCGCCGTGATCAACTTGGCCGGAAGTCGGCAGACGACCGCAAGAGTTAAGGAATGACCACTACGCGAAATTGCAGCACGACGGGATTGTTATCCGGAACCCGATCGGATAGTGTGCACCTCAGGCGAGGGAGCGGGCGGACGTCAGTTCGCCCGCTTTCTGTGC